>Ga0196962_10000026_pt1 | contig 206443 bp, 155 predicted proteins | sample S3v_20metaG_FD_183186 | JGI IMG/M metagenome (GOLD analysis project Ga0196962, IMG submission 183186) | Soil microbial communities from Anza Borrego desert, Southern California, United States - S3+v_20 | ecosystem: Environmental > Terrestrial > Soil > Desert | place: USA: California...
ATTACTTACATCCCTTCGCCTTCGGACGGGCGCGGGCGCGCCCGCGGTCGCGGCGGCCGTCACACGACGGCGCGCGGCGGCAAGGCGCACGAGGGCGGGCGCGGCGGGCGCTTCGACCGCGACTACATCCCGCCGCCTAAGGCACTCTCGCTCGAAGACCGCATCGCCGGCCGCCTGAGCGGGGACGTGGGCGTCGTCGGGAACGAGTTGAAGCCGGTCCGCCTGGTCGAGGGCTCGACCGTCAAGGAGTTCGCAGAGAAGCTCGGCATCAAGCCGAAGGACGTGGTCACGCTCCTGCTTCAGCGCGGCGTCTTCGCGACCATCAACCAGCCACTGAACGACGACGTGGCCGTAGACCTGGGCAAGCGCTTCGGCTACGACGTGACCTTCGTCCAGTTCGAGGAGATGGTGGCCGAGGAAGAGTTCGAAGAGTTGATCGCGGCCGACGCCGACGACGTCGAGTTGCCGCGCGCGCCCGTCGTCACCGTCATGGGCCACGTCGACCACGGCAAGACCAGCCTGCTCGACGGCATCCGCACGACGGAAGTCGCCGCGGGCGAGGCCGGCGGCATCACGCAGCACATCGGCGCGTACAGCGTCCAGGTCCCGAACCCCGACAACCCCGAAGAGCTGCGGCGCGTGGTCTTCCTGGACACGCCCGGCCACGAGGCGTTCACGATGATGCGCGCGCGCGGCGCGAAGGCGACCGACGTGGTCGTCCTCGTCGTCGCGGCGGACGACGGCGTCATGCCGCAGACCGTCGAGGCCATAGAGCACTCGCGCGCCGCGGGCGTGCCGATTGTCGTCGCCATCAACAAGATTGACCGCCCGGACGCCAACCCCGACCGCGTCAAGCAGGAGTTGGCGAACCACGGCCTGCAGCCCGTCGAGTGGGGCGGCGAGACCGAGATGGTTCAGGTCTCGGCCAAGCGGCGCGAGAACCTGGAGACGCTGCTCGAAACCATCCTGCTGACGGCGGACATCCTGAACCTGAAGGCGAGCCCGACGCGCCTGGCCTCGGGCGTCGTGCTCGAAGCCAAGCTCGACCGCGGCCGCGGCTCCGTCGCCACGGTCCTCGTCCAGCAGGGCACGCTCCGAGTCCACGACCCGTTCATTGTGGGCCAGATTTTCGGCAAGGTGCGCGCCATGTTCGACGACCGCGGCCAGGCGATTACGGAAGCGGGGCCGGCGATGCCCGTCGAAGTCCTCGGACTCCAGGGCGTGCCGCAGGCGGGCGAGAGTTTCCAGGTCGTCGCGGACATCACGCGCGCCCAGCAGATTTCGCACCACCGCCAGATGCTCACGCGCCAGAACACCCTGCTCCAGACGACCAAGCGCGGCATCGAGGCGCTCGGCCAGACGGAGGTCAAGGAACTGCTGGTCATCATCAAGGCCGACGTGCAGGGCTCCGTCGAAGTCTTGAAGAGCACCTTGCAGAAACTCTCGACCGAGCAGGTCAAGGTCAAGGTCGTGCGCTCGGGCGCGGGCGCGATCACCGAGTCGGACGTGCTGCTGGCCTCCGCCACGCAGACCGAGGCCACCGGGCGCGCCGTCGTCATCATAGGCTTCAACGTCCGCCCCGAGACGCGGGCGGCGGAACTGGCGAAGCAGGAGGGCGTCGACATACGGCTCCACTCGATCATCTACAAGGTCGAGGAGGAGATTCGCGCCGCGATGATCGGCATGCTCGAAGCGGTCGAGAAGGAGAAGATTCTCGGCAAGGCGGACATCCGCGAAGTCTTCCGCGTGCCCCGCGCCGGCACCATCGCGGGCTGCATGGTCGTTGACGGGGTGATTCGCCGCAACGCCCGCGCGCGCCTGATACGCGACGGCGTCGTCTCCTGGGAGGGCGGCATCGCCTCCCTGCGCCGCTTCAAGGACGACGCGGCGGAAGTCCGCGAGGGCTTCGAGTGCGGCATCGGCCTGGAGAACTTCAACGACATCAAGGTCGGCGACCAGATCGAGGCGTACGTCATCGAGAAGGTCGCGGCGACGGAACTGTAAAAAAGTAGTCAGCAGTCAGTCATCAGCTTTTGGCTTTTACTGAAAACCGACTACTGATTACTGACCACTGTTTTATGCGTAGGCCCGAGAGAGTCGCCGACATGCTGCGCGAGGAGATCACGCAGATCGTCGGCTATGAGTTGGAAGACCCGCGGGTGCAGTCCGTGACGGTGACGGACGTGCGGGTGTCGGAGAATCTGCGCGACGCGAGCGTCTACGTGCTGGTCGAAGGAGGCGAGGAGGAAATCCTCGCGGCGCTCTCGGCCCTGAGGCACGCGGCCCCCTACGTGCGCAAGCAGGTCGGCTTCGCCCTGAACCTCCGGCACACGCCCGAGATTCACTTCATCCGCGACACCGTCGAGGAGCGCGGCGCGCGCGTCGACCGGCTCCTCGAAGGGCTGGAGCAGGAACAAGGAAAGCAGAACAAGGCGGGAGAGTTCCCCGAAAGAAAGGATAGGGATGAGGGATGAGGGATGAGGGATGAATGAACAGCGTTTGCTTTCTTCATCCCTCATCCCTCATCCCTCATCCTTTTGAAAAGAGATGCTTAGTCAAGTTGTCGAGTTGATCGAGCAGAAGCGGCGCTTCGCGATCACCTCACACGTGCGGCCCGACGGTGACAGTCTGGGCTCAAGCCTCGGGCTCTACTGGCTGCTGCGGGCGCTGGACAAGGAGGTCGAGGTCATCATGCGCGACCCGGTCCCGCACGCCTACGAGAAGCTGCCCGGCGCGCGCGACATGCGCGTCACGCCCGCCGTGGACAGGGCCTACGACGCGGTCTTCGTCATCGAGTGCTCGGACATCACGCGCCCCGGACTCAACGACCTCGACAAACAGTTCGTCGTCAACATAGACCACCACTCGACCACCGCACTTTTTGGCACAATTAACTGGATCGACTCGACCGCCTCGGCCGTCGGCGAGATGATTTACAACCTCTGTAAGGCGACCGGCGTCCGCGTGACGAAAGAGATCGCCGAGTGCGTCTACACGGCGCTCATCACGGACACCGGCTCATTCCACTACTCGAACACCAGCGAGCGCACCTTCAAGGTCGCGTCCGAGCTGGTCCGCGCGGGCGTCAAGCCCGCGAAAATCTCGCAGGCCGTCTTCAGCAATTATCCCTGGTCGAAAATCGAATTAATGGGCGAGGTCCTGGCGACCGCGAGGCGCGACGAGACGGGCCGCGTCGCGTGGATGCACCAGACGCTTGAGATGCAGGCGCGGGCCGGCGCGACCGAGGAGGACGCGGACGGCTTCGTCAACTACCCTCTGACCTGCGGCTCGGTCGAGGCGGTCGCGCTCCTCAAAGAGTGCTCGCCCGGCGTCTACCGCACTTCCCTGCGCTCGAAGGGCGACGTGAACGTCGCGCGCATCGCGGAGAAGTTCGGCGGCGGCGGCCACCGCAACGCGGCCGGCTGCACCCTGAGCGGCGACCTCGAAGAGGCCGAGCAGACCATCGTTCGCCTCTTGCAGGACGCCGTCGAGTACCGCAACGGCGACCGCGACGACTCGCCCGTCCCCGTCTCGGCCAGCAGGCAGCCGGAAGCGACGGCGTGACGACAGAACACGGAAGTCAGAAAGTCAGGAGCCAGAAGGAAAGCGCGTTCTTCTTCTGACTCCTGACTTCTGGCTTCCGACTCCTGTTTTATGAAAGAGAAAAAATACAAGTGGCGGCGCGAGGATTACCAGGAGAAGACGCGCGGGCTGCTGATGGTTCACACGGGGAACGGCAAGGGCAAGACGACGTGCGCACTCGGGCTGATGATGCGCGCGGCCGGGCGCGGGCTGAACTGCTGCATGGTGCAGTTCATGAAGTCCAGGAACGACCGCTACGGCGAGCACGAGTCGGCCGAACAGCTCGGCATCGAAGTGCACACGATGGGCGACGGGTTCACCTGGGACACGAAAGACCCCGAGCAGGACCGCCGCACGGCGCGCGAGACCTGGGCGCTCTGCGTCGAGAAGTTGAGGAGCGGGGAGTACGACCTGCTGGTCTTCGACGAGTTGGTCTACGTCCTCAGCTACGGGATGCTCCCGACCGAGGAGATCCTCGCGGAAATCGGCGCGGCGCGCGCCGAGCAGCCCGCACTGCACATCGTCGTCACGGGCCGCGACGCGCCCGCCGAACTCATAGAGGCCGCCGACCTCGTCACGGAGATGCGCGAGATCAAGCACCCCTTCAACGCCGGCATACGCGCCCAGCAGGGGATAGAGTTTTAAGGGCGGAGGGCGGAGGGATGAGGGGAGGCAGAACGCCTTCTCTTCCCTCATTCCTGTTTTCGCCCATTATCGCTTCTGTGCTAATCTCTCCGTCGTTCTCCTTCGATTTTCCAGACAATGAAAGGTTAGGCGAGCTTTGATCGTTGAAGGATCAGGAATGTCGGGTGAGTTTTTACCTCATCCCTCATCCCTCATCCCTCATCCCTTCCGTTATGCCCTGGTTTCGTAAGAAGGATCAGAAGATCGAGACCGTGCCCGTGGAGGAGCGCGTCGTCAGGACCGAAGGCATCTTCGTCAAGTGCGACGAGTGCGACCAGCCGCTCTTCAAGCCGGACCTGGAGGAACAGCTACAGGTCTGCCAGCACTGCGGCTACCACTTCCGGCTCGACGCGCGGGCGCGCCTCGGCATGCTCTTCGACGAGGGCCGCTTCGAGGAACTTGACTCCGAGGTCGTCTCGGCGGACCCGCTGGAGTTCGTCGACAGCAAGCCCTACACGGAGCGCATCAAGCTGGCGCAGGAGATGACGGGACTGCCCGAGGCCATCATCACGGCGCGCGGCACGGTCCACGGCCACACGGTCTTCGCGGGCGCGATGGACATGCTGTTCATAGGCGGCTCGATGGGCTCGGCCGTGGGCGAGAAGATCACGCGGCTCATCCGGCGCGCGATAGAGGCGAAAGGTGCGGTCATCATCTTCGCGGCGTCGGGCGGCGCGCGCATGCAGGAGGGCACGCTCTCGCTCATGCAGATGGCGAAAATCTCTTCCGCGCTGGCACAGTTGGACGAGGCGCGCCTGCCCTTCATCTCCGTCTTGACGGACCCGACGACGGGCGGCGTGACGGCGAGCTTCGCCATGCTGGGCGACCTGATTATCGCGGAGCCGAAGGCGCTCATAGGGTTCGCCGGCCCGCGCGTCATAGAGCAGACGATCCGCCAGAAGCTGCCCAAGAATTTTCAGCGCTCCGAGTTTTTGTTAGACCACGGGATGCTCGACGCCATCGTCGACCGCCGCGAGCTGCGCGAATACTTCCGCAAGACCCTCCACTTCATGATGAACCCCGAAGTCGCCCGCGAAGAGACGGCCGAGCAGGAACAGGAGCAGGCCGCCGCGCCGAAGTAGCCGCCCCGTTCGTTCGGAGAAGGTGTATGTTCGACGGCGAGAAATGCTTCCGCTGCTGGAAGTGGCACAAATTCGAGGAGCTGACGGCCGACGCGCGCGGCTTCTCCTTCTGCGGGCGCTGCGCGGCCAAGTTCAGCACCGAGGGCAAGGAGAAGCGGCACTGCCCCGATGACAATCGGGAAATGGTCAAGAGGGCGTGCGGACCTTTTGCCGTTGATAAGTGCGAAGCCTGCGGCGGCGTCTGGCTCGACGCGGATGAGTTGCGGGCCCTGAAGGAATTCATCAAGCGCGAGCCCTGGATGAAGGGCTTTTTTACGGAAATCTTTTTCCCGTAGTGACGCGCCCGCCCGCGATGCGATTCGACGAAGCCTTAAGTTACCTCCTGAGCCTCGGCCACGAGACGCTCGCCATCAAGCTCGGCCTCACGAACACGGAGCGGCTGCTCGCGGCCCTCGGCGACCCCCAAAAATCTTTCCCCTCCGTACAAATCGCAGGGACGAACGGCAAGGGCTCGACCGCCGTCATGCTCGAACGGGTCGCGCGCGCCGCGGGTGTGAAGACTGGGCTCTACACCTCGCCGCATCTCGTCAGCATCACCGAACGCGTGCGCGTTGACGGTCAGGAGATAACCCGCGAGGAGTTCGCGCGCCTGACCGCGCTCGTGCGCGCGACGGCCGAGCGGCTGGTGAGCGACGGCACGCTCCCCGCGCTCCCGACCTTTTTCGAGCACGTGACGGCCATCGCCCTCGCGGCGTTCGCGGAGTCGCGCGCCGGGCTGGCGATTCTTGAGACCGGCCTCGGCGGGCGTCTGGACGCGACGACGACCGCGCGCGCCGAAGTCGTAGCCATCACCCCCGTCGCCCTGGATCACCAGGAATACCTGGGCGAGACGCTCTCCGAAATCGCCTCCGAGAAAGCCGCGATCATCCGCCCCGGTGTTGCGGCCGTCGTCGCGCCGCAAAGTGAGGAGGCGCTCGAAGTGATTTTAAAGCGCTGCGCGGAGTGCGGCGTCGCGCCGCGCATGGCCGCCGCGCGCGAGCCCGAAGTCATCGGCGCGGACGAGACGGGGCGGCTGCGCGTCAACTTCGAGACGGGCGAAGACCGCTACGAGAGCATCCGCCTGGCCCTGCGCGGCCGCCACCAAATCGTCAACGCACAGGTCGCCATCGCGCTTGCCGAAACTTTGCGCGAGCGCGGCTTCCCTCTCACGCGCGCCGCCATCATCGAAGGTCTTGAAACCGCCTCGCACGCCGGCCGCCTTGAGTTCCGGCGCATCGCCGGACACGACTTCCTTTTCGACGGCGCACACAACCCTGCCGGCGCACGCGCCCTCCGCGACTTTCTTGACGAGTTCGTCCACGCGCCCGTCACGCTCCTCTTCGGCGCGATGCGCGACAAAGCCCTGACCGAAATCGCCGCCACCCTCTTCCCCGCCGCAAACAATTTGATACTCACACAGCCCGCGAGCCCCCGCGCAGCCACGCCCGAAACTCTGGCCCGCCTCGTGCCACACGACTTCGATTCGAGTAGAATCACGCTCGCGCCTTCGGCCGCCGAAGCCGTCAACGCGGCGCTAGCCGAGACGCCGCCCGCAGGAATCATCTGCGTCACGGGTTCCCTTTATCTAGTGGGCGAAGTGCAAAGCATTCTTAGCTGAGAGTCGGAAGCGAATCACCTCACACGGAGGTTTCCGAAATGCAAGGGCCGGGCTACAGAGTCTTCATCAGCTACAGCCGAGCCGACAAAGACGACAGGGACCGTCTCGTCAAGCACCTCAGCTCGCTCCGGGCCGACGGCACCGTCAGCCTCTGGCACGACGGCTGTATCGAAGCCGGCGACCTCTGGCGCGAAGAGCTTGAGCGCGAGATGAGCGAGGCCGAGGTGGCGCTCTTCCTCGTCAGCGCGGACTTTCTCGCATCGGAATTCTGTCAGGACGTAGAAGTCCCGCGCCTGTTGGAACGCCACCGCGATGCCGGCGTCCTGATTGTTCCGGTCATTGTCGATTACTGCGACTGGCAACCAGTAGAGAGACTCAGCCAGTTTCAGGCACTCCCGGAAAACGGCAAGCCCGTCCCCGCCCAACGCCCCCAGAGCAAAGCATGGACGCAGGTCATAACAGGACTCCGCAGCGCGCTTGCGAACAGGCCGCCGGGCAAGAGACCTCCGGCGACGCGAGCCGTCAGAGAGGTTGAGAAGAAACCGGCGAAGTTCTCTTTACAGCAACTGCTTCAACGACTGCCCGGCGAATCCGGCGACCTCTTCGGCCGCGACGAAGCCCTCGGCTGGCTCGACGCCGCCTACAACGATTCGCAAACCGGCGTCCTCGCCCTCCACGGCTTCGGCGGCGTCGGCAAATCCGCCCTCGTCCGCCACTGGCTTGAAAAGCGTTTCTTAAAGATGAAGCATGGCGCACCCCGCTTCCTCGGCGTCTCCTTCTACAGCCAGGGCACACGCGAACAGGCCGGCTCCTCCGACCAATTTCTCATTCAAGCCCTCGAAACCTTAGGCGAACAGAACGCCAGCCAAAAATCGCTCTGGGACCGCGGCCAACGCCTCGCCGAACTCGTCTCCGCAGAACCGACCATCCTCGTCCTCGACGGCGTCGAACCGCTCCAATACGGCCCCGGCCCGCACAAGATGGAAGGCCAACTCAAAGACCCCGGCGTCCACGGCTTGCTCGCGCGTTTGTCTTCCGTGCCCGGCGAAGCTCTCTGCATCGTCACTACTCGCCTGCGCCTCGAAGACGGCGACCTACAGAACGACTCGTGCGTCCAGCAATCCGTCGAGGCGCTTTCACCTGAAGCCGCAAATGAGCTACTCAAAGCGCGCGGCGTGCGCGGAAGCGACGAGGAGCTTAATGAGGTCGCCGAGTATCTAGGCCGTCATCCCCTGGCCCTCGTCCTGGCCGCGGAGTACCTGCACACGTTTGAAGGAGGAGAAATCAACCGCCTCCGCGAGATACGTCTCTCCACCGAGAAGGTCAAGGAAGGCCGCCACGCCAAGTCCGTCATGGCGGCCTATCAAAAGGCACTGCTGCGCGACGGAGCGCCGCTCGACCTAGAACTCCTCGGCGTGCTCGGTCTCTTCGACCGCCCCGCGCGGTGGGAATGGTTAGAGGCGCTGTTCAAGCCTCCGGCCATTAAGGGCGTCACGGACCGGCTCGTCCAAGCGAGCCCCCCCGAAATCTGGGAAGCCATCAGCCGCCTCCGCCAGTGGGGCATGCTCGCCGACCCCGGCTCCCTCGAATCGCCCGAACTCGACGCCCACCCGCTGGTGCGTGAATATTTTGGCGAAAGACTGCGCAAGAGAAATGAAACAGGCTGGCGCGAAGCACACAGCAGGCTGTTCGACTTTTTGACTTCCGACACAAAAGAATTCCCCGGCACGCTCAACGAATTGGAACCGCTTTACGCTGCTATAACACACGGCTGCGCGGCAGGCAGATATCAGGAAGCCCTGGATGAGGTGTACTACGGGCGGATTTGTAGGGGAGGAGAATCCTTCAGCGTCCATAAGCTCGGCGCATTCGGCGCTGACCTAGCAGCTCTGGGGAGTTTTTTCGACCCGCCCTGGCAGAATCCTGTCCCAGAACTGTCTGATGCGGATCAGGCGTTTATCTTGCATCAGGCAGGGTTTCGCCTGCGCGCCCTCGGGCGATTGACCGAGGCAGTTCAACCATTACAGGCTGGACTGGAAGCTGGTATTTCGCTGGAAGACTGGGGAAATGCTTCCGCCGCTGCCGAAAATCTCAGCGAACTCTATCTCGCCCTCGGTGATCTGAGGCAGGCTGTAGCCTACGCGGAACAAAGCATCGAACTGGCTGACAAAAGTGGTGACAGCTTTGGGCGAATGGCCGGTGAAACGACGCTGGCTGATGCGCTCTCCCAAGCCGGCCGGTTGTCGGAAGCAGAGGCGGCTTTCCGCAAGGCCGAACTGATGCAGAAAGACCGGCAGCCTCAGTATCCTCTGCTTTACTCATTTGGTGGCTTTCAGTATTGCGACCTGCTGCTAGAGCAGGGGAAGTATCAGGAAGTAGAAAGTCGCGCCGCCCAGACTCTCCAATGGGCAAAGCAGAATCTATTGCTTCAAGATATTGCCCTAGACATCCTCTCATTGGGTCGCGCATACCTGCTGCGCGCACGGGAGGAGAAGACTGGTGATTACGCACTAGCGGCAGGGCAGTTGAATCAAGCAGTGGATGGCTTGCGGATGGCAGGTACATTGCATCACCTACCGCGTGGACTGCTGGCACGCGCGGAGTTGAACATCGTCAAGGGAGATTTCAGCCTAGCGCGGACTGACTTGGACGAAGCATTGTCAATCGCCGTGCGCGGCACTATGGGATTACATCAGGCGGATTATCATCTCGGCTATGCCCGGCTCCATGTAGCGCAAGGGGAGAAGGATCGGGCGCGGGAGAGTTGGGCTAAGGCTAAAGAGATGATCGAGCGGATGGGTTATGGTCGGCGGGATAAGGATGTGGAGGAGATAGAGCGGCAAATCGGGGAGATGGGTGGGCGCTCGGACGAGGGGTGAAGTATTTTTAATGAGTCCGCGCGTTGCGGCGCGGCTCGTGAAAACATAAACTGGCGGGCGGGAAAATATTTTATGGCGACAGATGACAGGATGGAGGCCCCGGAGGTGCTAGGGACGGAGGAGGTTTATCACGGGAAGGTGATAGACGTGGCGGTGTACACGGTGCGGGAGGGGGAGGTGACGTATAAGCGGGAGGTGGTGCATCATCCGGGCGGGGCGGGGGTGGTGGCGGTGTTCGAGGACGGGACCATCCCGCTGGTCAGACAGTACAGGCACCCCGTCGTGCGTTACACGTTGGAGTTGCCCGCGGGGAGATTAGACCCGCCGGAGCGCCCGGAAGAGTGTGCGGCGCGCGAGCTTGAGGAGGAGATAGGCGTCCGCGCCGGGAGGCTTGAGAAGCTGGCGGAGTTTTTCACGACGCCGGGGTTCTGCGAGGAGAAGCTGTGGGTATATCTCGCGACTGATTTGACGGAGTCGCGGCAGAGCCTGGAGGGCGACGAGATGATTGAGATCGTGCGCGTCACGTTCGCGCGCGCCTTCGAGATGATCGCCGACGGCGAGATCGAGGACTCGAAGACGATCATAGGGCTGACGCTCGCCGCGCCTCGCCTCGGCCTGAGGGTGCCCGACGTGGAATACCCCGCGGTTTGAGAGAGGGACGAAGATGGCGACATGCACTCATCTGGCACAGGTCCGCGAGGTCACGCCGAGCGCGCGCGGGTGTGAGGACTGCTTGAAGACGGGCGACTCGTGGGTGCACCTGCGCCTTTGCGAGTCGTGCGGGCACGTGGGCTGCTGCGACTCTTCACCGAACAGGCACGCGACGAAGCACTTCCGACAGACAGAGCACCCCATCATCAAGTCGTTCGAGCCGGGCGAGGAGTGGGGCTACTGCTACGTTGACGATGCATTCTTTGAATCCATCTGAAAAGGCCGCCGCGAGTCGCGCGGAATTGGCACAGCCGCCCGCGGGAGTGGTGGAAGACCCCGAAGCCCGCACCGCGGAGCCGCGCCGCCCGTCTTTCGTCAACTACGTTCATTCCCTCATCGCCATCCCGCTCATCTACCTCTACACCGTCGTGATGGGCAGCATCTCGCTCGCCTCCTCCCTCTTCGACCGCAGGGGCAGGAAGCAGCACTGGTGCGCGCAGACGTGGTGCCGCATGATCGCGGGGACCGCCGGCGCGCGCGTGCGCGTTCACGGCGCGGAGCACATACGGCCCGACACCTCTTACGTCTTTCTTTCGACGCACCAGAGCTACATGGATATCCCGGCGATGCTCGGCTACCTGCCGGCGCAGTTGCGCATCGCCGCCAAGAAGTCTCTCTTCCGCATCCCGTTCATGGGCTGGCACCTGACGCGCGCCGGCCACATCCCCATCGACCGCAGCTCCACGCAGAACGCCGTCGCCAGCATGCAGAAGGCCGCCGACTACTTGCGCGACGGCGTCTGCGCCTTCGTCTTCCCAGAAGGTACGCGCTCGCGCGACGGCCGCCTGCACCGCTTCAAGAAGGGCGGCTTCAAGCTCGCCATGCAGGCGCGCGTCCCCATCATCCCCGTCACCATCATAGGCTCGCGCCAAATCCTGCCCCCCGACGAAATCATCTTCCGCCCAGGCCCCATGGAGATGTACGTGGACGCCCCCGTCCCCACCGCCGGACTCACGGACGACGACCTCGAACCGCTCATGCAGGCCGTCTACGACGCGATGGCAAAACACTTCAAGGGAAAAGTAGAAAGGTAAAAGGAAAGGGGAGGATGAAGGACAGGCCCTTCGTCTTCCCTTTCGCCTTTTTACTTTTACCTTTTGCCTTTTCTTTATTACACTCGTTCTCATCGTGAGCACATCGAACGAAAGACCAGCGCCGCCCGCGGAGCAGCCGGCCGGCAGTCACTTCGCTTTCGCGCCGTGGCCGCCGGGCCAGTTGCAGCCGGCCGGCCCCGCGCTGATAGACCCGAACAACCCCACCTGGGGAGTGGGCACCGCTTTCCTGATCTGGCTCGGGAGCGTCGTGCTGCTCTTCATTGTGCCAATTCTCTTCCTCCTCCCCTACGCCATGATCCGCGCCGACAAACTCGCGCCGGGCCAGTCGCTCCTGGAAGACAAGACGGCCCTCTTCCTCGCGGTGCTCTCCACGCTCCCCGTGCACCTGCTGACGCTCGCGCTCGTGTGGGCCGTCGTCACGCGGTTCGGCAAGCTCCCGTTCTGGCGCGCGCTCGGCTGGAGCTGGAGCGAGAGGGTCGGGTTCTGGACGAGCGCCGGGATCGCCGTCCTGCTCCTGGCCGCGGGGCTCGCCTTCACGTGGGTCGCCGGCGGCGAGCCGACCGAGCTGGACAAGTTGATGCGCAGCTCGACGGCGACGCGCGTGACGATAGCGCTGCTGGCCGCCCTGACCGCGCCGCTCGTGGAAGAGATTGTTTACCGCGGGGTCCTCTACCCCACTTTGCAGCGCTCGATGGGGATGTTCTGGGCGGTCCTGCTGGTCTCCGTCCTCTTCACGCTCCCGCACGTCCCGCAGTACTACAACAACCTGGCGGTCGTGACGGTGATCTTCGTCCTCAGCCTCTGCCTGACGCTGGTGCGCGCACTGACCGGCAGGCTCCTGCCGTGCTTCATCATTCACCTGGTCTTCAACGGCATCCAGTCCGTCATCATGCTCGCCGAGCCTTACTTCCAGCAGTCGGCCCCGGACGTGGAGAAAGCGCCGGCCGTCCTGATGCTGGCCCAGTTCACGCGACACCTCTTCTGAACCGAAATGGCGCACGAGGTCATCGTCGTCGGCGGGGGCATTGGCGGGCTGACGGCCGCGGCGCTCCTGGCCGCGCGAGGCGTTAACGTCTGCCTGCTGGAGAAGGAGTCGCGCGGGGGCGGCTGCGCCGTCACCTTCGAGCGCTTCGGCTACACGTTCGAGGCCGGCGCGTCGCTCTACGCGTCGTGGCAGCCGGGCGAGATACACGAGCGCGTCTTCGCGGAGCTTCCCGCCGAGCCGCCCGAGGTCCGCGCCGCCTCGCCAGCCTACGTCGTGCGGCTGCCGGACGGGCGCGACGTTAAAGTGGCGCGTGAGGCCGAAGAGTTCGAGGAGAATTTACGCGCGGCGTTCCCCGAATGCGCGGGCGCGGCCCTCCGCTTCTACCGCGAGATTGTGCCAGTCGGCGAAGCCCTGAGGCGCGTGGCCCTGCGCGTGCCGGACCTGCGCACGGCTTCCCCCTTGCGCCGCATGCGCGCGGCGCTCCCTGAAATCAGCGTCGCGCGCCGCGTGCTCAGAGGTCTGAAGCAGACGGCCGCGCCACACCTCGCCCGGACTTCTCACAGGTTCAAGCGCTTCGTGGACGTTCAACTGCAAATCTTCGGGCAGCGCGCGAGCGATGAGTGCGCCTACCTCTACGCGGCCGTCGCCCTGATGATGCCGCGCTGGGGCATGTACGCCATCCGCGGCGGCGCGTCGGGGCTGGCCGAGCGCCTGACCGAATCCATCAAGAAGAGCGGCGGCACTGTGCGCTTCGACTCGCCCGTGCTGCGCCTCTCTTACGACACCGCGGGGCGCGCGACGGGCGTGGACTTGTTGAGCGGCGAGCGCGTCGAAGCCACGCGCGCAGTCGTCAGCAACCTCACGGCCTGGGACACCTACGGCAAGCTGGTCGGGACGAGCCGCACGCCAGACCCCGTGCGACGCCGCTTGAAAGAGCTGCGCGGGTGGGGCGCGTACCTGCTCTACCTGGGGATGGACGAAGAGGCCGCGCGCCGCCTCCCCGCGGACCACGTGCTCGCGCTCACGGACTGGCAGGAAGGTCAGGCTTACGACCCCGAAGGCGCGCAGTTCATGTTCGGCTCGGCACCCGAGTGGGACGCGCGCGCGCCCGAAGGCAAACGCGCCGTCACCGTCTCCACCTTCACGGAAGCCTCGCAGTGGTTCTCCTACCACGAAGACGAGGCGGAGCACGAGGCGCAGGACCAGCGCGCGCTCGAAGCCTGGTGGGCGCGCATACACGCGTCCATGCCCGAGTTGGGCGCGGGCGTCGAGGTGATAGAGACAGCGACCCCGCGCACCTTCCACGGCTACACGCGCCGCAGGCTAGGCATGGTCGGCGGCGTCGGCCAGTCGCTCGACGTGTTCGGCCCCCGCGCGCTCGCGCACCGCACGTCCCTCCCCAACCTCTACATGGTCGGCGACACGGTCTTCCCAGGCCAGGGCGTCGCCGGCGTCACCCAGTCCGCCCTCATCGTCGCCGACGAAATCACGAAACGAAATTAATCCTTGCCCCCATCAAATTGTATAGTGTATAGTGACACCGTACAATTTAGCGGAGGGCCGGTGTGATGTACATAGTCGTGGACGAGGGGGACGGCCGCCCGATTTACAGGCAGGTGGCGGAGGAGATCAGGGCGCTGATCGCGCGCGGGGAGTTGCGCGAGGGCGCGGCGCTGCCGCCCGTCAGGCAGGTGGCGGCCGACCTCGGCGTCAACCTGAACACGGTCGCGACCGCCTACCGCGAGTTGCAGCGCGAGGGGCTCATCACGGTCCGGCACGGCGCGGGCGCGACCGTCGCGAGCCGCACGGCGACGGCCAAGTCCGACGGCGAGTTGCGAAAGCCCTTGCGCGCGGCGCTGACCGCGCTCGTCCTGGCGGGGCTTCCGAAGGCGGAGATCATGGCGCTCGTCTCGGACGAGCTGCGCGGGCTCCTTAAGAGGGGCAAGTAGGAGAGGAGGTCTGAAAAATGTCTTCCACAGTCGTCACGATGTTTCTGGTTGACCTGGCGTTGCTGGCCTGCTTCATGTTCATGCCCGTCATGCGCGGCGAGGACGCGTTCTTCGGCGTCCGCGTCGACGCGGAGACTTACGCGGGCGAGGGCCGGCGCGTCCTGCGCCGCTACTGGTTCTGGCTCGTTATGACCTTCCTACAGGTCGAGGCCATAGGCTTCGTAGTCTCCTACTTCAAGGGGCGCGCGGAGTTCGCCGCGGTCGCGCCGCGACTGCTGCTGCTCCCTTTGGCCGCGCTCCTCTACGTCATCTTCTACAGGCAGGTGAAGCCGCTCGAACGAGTCGAGGAGGGCCAGCGGTTCGCCTCGTCGCTCAGGGCGCGTCGGCTCAAGGACTACACGAGCCTGGCGCTCGAAGTGCTCGTCGTGTTGATGACAATCGTGCCCGTCGTGCTGCTGGTCTACTACTACCCGCAACTGCCGGAGCGCATCCCGGTGCACTGGAACTGGAAGGGCGAGCCCGACGCCTGGGCGCGCAAGAGTTATTACACTGTCTTCTCGCTCGCGGCGACACTCGTCTACATACAGGGCCTGATACTCTTAATCAAGCACGGGCTGCTCGGCGTAAAGATGACTCTGCCGGCGGAGCACACGGAGGAATACCTGCGGCTGAAGGAGCAGTCGCTCGGCCTGACGTTGAGGTTCATGGACTGGATGCGCCTGCTGCTCTGCCTGATGATGGGCGGGCTGGCGGCGAACGTCGCGCTCGCGTCGGTCGAGCACTTGCGCCCGCTGTCGAAGGTGATCGCGGTCGCGGCGGGGGTCGCGGGCTGGGTGATGATCGCGTCCGCGCTTTACATAACTTATCACTTCTACATGACGGACCGCCGGCTGAAGGCGGAGGCGGGGCGCGTCTACGTGCAGCGGCAGAGGGACGCGGAGCACTGGTACCTGGGCGGGCTCGTCTACTTCAACCGCGAAGACCCGGCGCTCTGGGTCGAGAAGCTGGTCGGCTGGGGCTACACCTTCAACCTCGGCAACAAGTGGGGCTACCTCTACCTCGCGGTTATTGTCGGCGTCCCGCTTGTGCTGTTTTTACCGCTGGAGAGGTGAAGGGGGTTTAAAAGGGAAGACCCTGAAAGGGTCTGACAAGATAGCCGGGGGCAAGCGAGCGTGAGCGCCGCCCTCGGTCTGACGCAAGAAACGAATCCGACTCTGAAAGGGTCGCACCCTCAAGATTGAGGTGCGACCCCTCCGGGCTCGGATTCATTTTGGCACATTAATCCGGGGGCGGCGCGTCGTGCGCTCGCGCGCACTCGCTTGCCCCCGGCTATCTTGTGTGACCCCTTCGGGGTCTTCCCTATTGCCTTTTACCTTTACTTTTCCATCGCCGCCTTCGCGTCCTGTTCAGCGCCGCGGATGATGAGGACGGCGTCGCCCGTGCGGCGGACGATTGTAAAGCGCCCGGCCTCGCGCCAGGCGGCTTGTGACGTTTCGCCCGCGGCCGGACTCTCGACGGGCTTCGCGCCCGCGCGTGAGCGCAGACGGTTGTAGGCCGTGAAAAATTCTTCCGCGTCCGCGGGCTTGTCCCAGACGGTCTGCCAGACGAAGAGCGGGGCGCTGCCCGTTTTTTCGAACAGGTAGGCGCGGTCGCCGCCCCAGCCTGCGGCCGCGCGCGCGGCTTCCGCCGACGGCACGCCGGCCATCAGCAGGCCGCGCACGCCTATCTCGCCGAGCGGCGTCGAGGCGCTCATCCTCCAGCCGTCCGCGGCGAAGACCGCTTCCAGCGGCGCGACTTCGCGCGGCGCTTCGTTCGCGTCGTACTTCTCCGGGTGGAGAATCTGCTCGGTCGAGGCGGGCGGGCGCTGAAAGAGCGCGTCCACGCCGCGCTCGCCCTTGGCGCGCCGCACCGATTCGACGAAGCGCGCGCCGTCGCGGTAGCGAAAGATGAAAGTCTCCGTCAGGAGCGGCGGGAAGAAGCGCCCTATCTCGCGGCGGTAGTCGCCGAAACGCTCATTCTCCTCTTTCGAGATTTCGTCGAGCGGGAGCCGCCCGTAACTCTCGCCGCGCTCCAGGCGGCGCTGCACGTTCATCGCGTCGCCCTCTATGACCGCGAACGCGGCCTCCGCGCGGTCGAAGCTGTACGGCCTGACGACCAGCACCTTCATCAAGTCGAAGTGCTGATCCTGCAGGGCGTGCGTGAACTCGTGCGTCAGCAGCGAGTCGTCCCGGAACTTGTCTACGATCAGCACCTGCTTGTCGAGCGGCGAATAGACCGCGCCCGCGGAGACGGCCGTGAAGCTGGCGGCGAGCGAGGCCAGGTCCGTGCCCTCGGGCAGCACGCCGCCGGCCGCCGCGAGTTGGCCCAAAGCGCGCAGCTCTTCGCCGCCGAGCACGTGTGCCATTTCGCTGGCGCGCGTGCCGTACTCCCAGCCGGAAAGCTCCGCCATCCCGACCTCCTCGCGGAACGGCAGCTCGCGCAGCTCGGCCGCGGCGCGCACGGCCCGCGCGCGCATCTCCTTCAGCTTCGGCGAGAGCGGGCGCGACGGCAGCGGCGGCAACGTGCGCGCCACCGGCGGGGCGGCGGTCGCGGGGGCGACGCGCGTCTGCCCGCCGCGGTTATTCCCGCACGCGGCCGCGAGTAAGAGGCTCAGGATGAGAGCAGCACAGGTGATGATTCCCCTCGTACGCATGGCGAGTCTTAGACGCCTGAACCGGGCCGGGCGATGCACAGAAAAAGGCAAAATCGAGCGGCGGGCGCGTGATAAGATGTGCGCCGGTCGTATAAATCCGAACGCGAAAATTGGGGGAAAGTCATGGAGTGGGGAACAAAATGTGCCAGAGGCGTCTTCTTGTTCGTCGTGTTGCTTTCGGCGGCGAGTGTGACACTCGCGCAGTCGCTCTTCGAGATGCCGGAGGGCGTGGAGACGCGCTGGGCGAGCGGGGAGAACCCTACGGGCGAGAAGGGTAAGGCCGGGCAGGCCAACGGCGGCCGCAAGGGCGCGCCGACCGTAGCGATTGCGGCGGGCCAGAGCCGCGTGCTGGCCGAAGCGACCGGCACGAGCGGCACGGTCAGAAGAATCTGGATGACCTTCCCGGACCGCAGCCCGCGCATGCTGCGCAGCCTGCGCATAGACATCTACTGGGACGGCGCTCAAAAGCCCGCCGTCAGCGCGCCCGTCGGCGACTTCTTCGGCCTCGGACTCGGGCAGATGGTCCCCTTCCAGTCCGCCTTCTTCTCCAACCCGGAGGGGCGCAGCTTCAACTGCGTCATCCCCATGCCGTTCAAGACCGGCATGAAGATCGTCATGACGAACGAGAGCGCGGCGAATCTGGACGAGCTTTTCTACGACGTGGACTACACGCTCGGGGACAAGCACGCCGCAAACGCGCTCTACTTCCACGCGCACTACCGGCGCGAGAATCCGACCAAGCTCAAACAGGACTACGAGCTTCTGCCGCTCGTCGCGGGGCGCGGCCGCTACCTCGGGACGAACATCGGCGTCATCGTCAACCAGAAGGCATACTTCAACACCTGGTGGGGCGAGGGCGAGGTCAAGATTTATTTGGACGGCGACCGCGAGTTCCCCACCCTGAGCGGGACGGGCGCTGAAGACTACATAGGGACCGCGTGGGGGCAGGGCCAGTTCGCTCACCTCTATCAGGGGAGCCCCGTCGCCGACGAGAAGAACATGCGCTGGTGCTTCTACCGCTACCACGTCCCGGACCCCGTCTACTTCTACAAGGACGTGCGCGTCACCATCCAGCAGATAGGCTACCTCGCGCCGCACAGCCGCGAGCAGCTCGTCAAGGAGAACCGCAAGCTCTACCGCGCAGGCCCGGGGCTCGTCGAGATGGACACCTCCAAAGACGGCAAGTTCGAGCGCGACGACGACTATTCGAGCTGCACCTACTTCTACCTGGACCGCCCCGAGAACAGCCTCCCGCCGCTCGACCCGGTCGCGAAGAGGGTCGAAGGGTTGTGAGAAGAGGGATTAAAGAAACGGTCATTAGCCGACCGGCAGTGTGACGGGCGAGCGCCCGCGGGCGGGGACTTCGCCACTGATGACGCGCACCGCCGCGGCCTCGGATTCGACCGCCGACTCGAAGGTCAGGAGCGTCGTCGCCCGCTCGGGCATGTGCGGCAGGACGTAAGGATTGCCGAAGACGGCCGCGATTGTGGGGACGTTCGCCTGGTCAAGCGCGCGCAGGATTTCCGCGTGTGCCTCGCCGAGCGCGACGCTCCCCTTGTAGGCAGCCACGCGCGCGCAGACCGCCGCCATGACCACGTCGCAGTCGCGCACGCTCTCCAACACCTGCCGTATGTCGGCCGAGTCCGCGCTCAACTCCACGAGCCTGCCGCGCCAGCGCGCCTGCACCTCTTTCGAGAAGCGCGACCCGGCGGGCTCGCGCAGCGCGTGCGCCCAAACTGGCACAGCGTCTTTGAGGATGACGGCCGCGACGCGCTCGCGCCTGTCCGCCACCGGGAGAAGACCAGACGGGTCGCGCACCAGCGTGACGGCGCGCGCGAAGAGGTCGCGCGCCGTGGCCGTGTGGGCCGGGCTCGCGACCTCTTCCCAGACGTTGTCGAGCGAGACCATGCGCTCCTCGTTGAGGCCGCACCAGGCTTTGGCCTCCAAAACGCGCCGCGCCGACTGGTCTATGCGCTCGCGCGTCACGCGCCCTTGCGCGACCGCGTCGCACAGCGCCGCGTGCGCGCGCGCCACGTCCGGCATGTAGAGCAATATGTCGCAGCCCGCCTCGACGGCGAGCACCGCCGCCTCGCCCGGCTCGTAGCGGTCGGCCACGGCCCCCATGTTGAGCGCGTCGGAGAAGATCAAACCCTCGAAGCCGAATTGGCGGCGCAGGATTCCGTCGACGATTGAAGGGGAGAGCGTGGCGGGCCGCTTCTCTTCCGCGCCGCCGTCGAGCGCGGGCACGGCTATGTGCGCCGTCATTATGGCGCGGACGCCCCTCTGCACGGCGGCGCGGAAAGGGGGAAGCTCCACGCGCTCCAGGCGCTCGCGCGGGGCGTCGAGCGTGGGCATCAGGATGTGCGAGTCGAGCGAGGTGTCGCCGTGGCCCGGAAAGTGTTTGGCCGTAGCCAACTGGCCCGCGTCCTGCGCCGCGCGGATGAAGGCCGCGCCCCAGTTGGCGACCACTTCGGGGTCGTCCGAGAAAGCGCGCGTGTTGATGATGGGGTTGGCCGGATTGTTGTTCACGTCCAGGACCGGGTAGAAGTTGACGTGAACGCCTATGGCGCGACCCTCGCGCGCGGTGATGCGCGCGGCCTCCGCGGCGGACTCCGTGTCGCCCGTGGCGGCGAGCGCCATCGCGCGCGGCAGGCGCGTCCCGCCCCTGAGCTGCATGCCGACGCCGCCCTCGAAGTCAGAGGCGAACAGCAGGGGCACGCGCGCGCGCGCCTGCAAGCGGTTGGTGAGCGCGGCCGTGGTCAGCGCGTCGCCGTTGTAGATGATGAAGCCGCCGACGCCCAGTTTTTCAATCGCGTGCATGAACCGCGCGAACTGCTCGCTCTTTTCGTGGACGAGTACGCCCGTCGTGTCCGGCATCAGGAGCTGTCCGACGCGCTCCTCCAAACTCATCTCGCGCAGAGTCGCCTCGACCCATTCCGCCCGCGCCGCTTCCGTCTGTTTTTGCAAGCCGTCTCCCAGCCCCTTCTCAACCGATGTCCGTCCATCTTAGTTCGTAAATCGTGAATCGTAAATCGTGAATGGCGAAAAAAGCAGTGATGAGTGATGAGTGATTAGTAAAAGAAAAAGGTTTTCACTTGTCACTCATCACTCCGGGCGGCAGGGTTGAGTCTTCTCGTACCGGTCCAGTTCGGCTTTGAGTTTGGCGGCGAGGTCGGGGTTGTGCTGTTGGGAGGCGAGTGTGAGCATGCGGCGCGTCCAGTCGGCGGCCTCGTCGCAGCGGCCGAGTTCGGCGAGGGCGAGCGCGACGAGAGCGCCGTGCGCGGGCTGCGCGGTCGCGTCCCAGACTCCGCGGGCCAGTTCGAGGGCGCGTTTCCCGTCGCGCTGGTCGCGCTGCGGCGAGGCCGCGAGCAGGTAGGCGAGCGTGGCGGCGGTCAACCCCTTCTGCGGGAACGCGGCGTTCCCTTTATCCAGGGCCGCGCGCGCCTGCGCGTACTGCTTCTTCGCCAGCAGGATTTTCACGAGCGCGAGCAGCGCCTCCTCGTTGTCCGAATCGGCCTGAACGACGCGCGCGAACTCCGCCGCGGCCTCCTCGTCGCGCCCCGTCTTCGCGAGCGACTGCGCGAGCAGAAAGCGCGCGCCGTGGTCTTCGGGCGACGCCCGCAGGGCCGCTTGCAGGTGCGTGATCGCATCATTGTGCCGGTTCATTTGTGCCAGCAGGAGGCCCAGGTTGTATTGCGCGTTGGCGTGGGCCGGGTCCAGGCGGAGCGCTTCCTGGAACTGCTCTACGGCCCCGCGCAGGTCTCCCGTCTGTGAGAGTGCCGCGCCCAGGTTGAAGTGTGCGGGCACGCTCGCGGGCTCGGCCGCCACGGCCTTGCGAAACTCCGCCGCGGCCTCCTCGAACCTGCGCGCGTCGAGCGCCGTCTTGCCGCGCACCAGGTGCAGCCGCGCGCCGCGTATGAGACTCTGCAAACCGTCCAGGAGCGGGTCGGCCGCGCGCACGCCCACGGGGCCGCTGAGCGCCAACTCGGAGCGCGCCTTATCAGTTTGGCCCAGTCCCCTGTAAGCCATCGCGAGCGCGTAGTGCAGGCGGTTGGCCTCGGGCGCGAGCGCGAGCGCCCGCTCGAAATATTTGGCGGCCTCACTGTAACTGCGCCTTGAGAGCGCCGCCTGCCCCAGACCGTAGTGCGCCGCCACATCGTTCGCGTTCGCGGCGAGCGCGGCTTTGAAATTCGCCTCCGCGTCTTCGAGTCGGTTCAGTTGCAGGTAAACGTCCCCGAGGCTCACGAGCGCGGGCGCGTAGTCCGGCCGAAGCTTGCGCGCGGCCGCGTAGTAACTGGCGGCCTCATCTGCCTCGCCCGCCTGCTGGCGCAGCTTGCCTAAAAGGTAGGGCCAGCGGAAATCATCCGGCGCGAGGCGCAAGGCGTTCAGGTAACACTCGGCGGCCGGCGCGGTGAGCGCGTAGGCGTGATAAATTTGGCCCATCGTGCCGTAAGCATCGGTGAGCTTCGCCGCGGGCGCGGCGGCCGCGTCCCTGATCGCGGCGGCGAGCGCCTCCTGCTCAGCCGCGATGTGCTCGCCCACGGACGACTCCATCCCGCGCGTGTCCGGCAGGTGAATGACGGAAAGCCCGCGCGCGGGCGGGGGCTGTAGGACGGACTCACCTTCCGACTGCGCCGGGACGCGCGCTGCGAACGCTGTGGCGATGAGGGCGAGGCAAATCGCAGTCTTAACGGGTGCTCGAAAAATCCGCATCAGTTCTTATTCGCGGCCCCGCCGCCGGGGCTCCTTCTTCGTCACCGTCTGGCTTTAATCAGGCGCAGCTTTGTATATTCCGCCTTTTCGGTGCCGTCTAAAAGGGGGCTCGCCTTCGCGCTGAAAATCTTCCCGAGGAACTCGGCCGCGAACCGCTCGATGATTTTGTGATTGCGCGTGGAGTTTTCGCGCTCCTGTTCGTCCTCCGCGAAAAGATATTCGTCGTAAACGCTCGCGTGCGTCGTCCCCGAAATCACCAGGTCGTAGAAGTCCGCGCGGTGGGCGCGGAAGAAATCAACGTCGTAAATCGTCCCCTTCGGGTGAACCTTCTCGCCGCGGAAAAACAGGTCCGTGTAGCTGTTCGTCTCGGCGCGAAAAAGAAGCAGAGGCACGCCGAGACCCTCGCGGCGGACAATCGACGGCACACCCGCGTCGAAAGAAATCAACCCCCTGATTCGCTTATCCCGGACGGCCGCGCCGCTCGCCGCCGGGAACCCCGAAGAATGTCCCCCCGCCGCGACCCTTTTCATATCTATCTTACCCGCGAAACGTCCGCCGTCATCCTTTTTATTCAGTTGTGCCAATTGGTCGAGCACGAAAATCACGTCGCCGGCGTAGAATCGGTCGGCGTCCTCCTGCGTCGGAAACTGTAGATCGTTCGGCTCCGTAACCTTGCCGCCAGGCAGCGCGATCATTCCCATGTAAGGGTGATTCACGCCGACGACTATGTAACCGTGGCTCGCCAGGTTGGATAAGAAAGTCCCGTACGAAGCGCTGCGCGAACTCCAGCCGTGGGAGAAGACGAAAACACCGAAAGGCGCGCTGTCATTTACCGCCGCGCCCTCGGCCCATGATGTCTGCACCGAGGCCAGGACATTGATTCTTTTTTCGTCCAGCGCCGAGCGGTAAGACCCAAGGCGCGCGTGGTAAGCCGCACTCTTCCCTTCCGCGCCGGCGCGCGCCGGATACCAAATCTCCGCGACGACCTGACGAAAGTCCGACGGCTCCGGGGTGCCGGGCTCCCTGCGTTTGGAGTCAACCCAATCGAACAAAATATGGCCCACAGGGAACGGCCCGCCCGCGGGCAGGAGTTTAACGCCCTTCTCCGCGCCTTGCGCATTGACGACCCCGGCCCCCGCAAATAAGCTCAGCAATACCGCGGCGGCTAAGACGCGAAAGCGGATTTGTTTTATGAATGTCGTTGGGACGCGGGGCGGTGATGACAAGGATGAGCCGGGTCTCATTTTCCACTCCTTGCTGGCAGTCGGCGCGGACTTCGTTCAGCTTCGCCACTTAATCATAAAACACCGCACGTCCTGTGTTCGTGGCACATTTTACCCCGCGCCCCGTTCGAATGAGTCGTCGGGCTGCGTCTGCGATTACCGGGGAGCGTTAAGAGGCGGGGCGTCCTTCTCCGGCGGCGTGGCTCCATTGTCCGAATGGTGAGTGAATGGCACTTCTTTGGATAACGTGCGGGGCGGCGCTCGCCGCGCTCGCCTGGTACGTCCTCTGGCGTCGCCCGATCCGCTGCTACCTCTGCTCGAAGCGGATTCGTGGCCCTGAGCGCAGCGCACACTACCCGATTAACGGGCGGAGGCGGGTCGTCTGCGGGCGCTGCGACGACAACAACCTCAGACTCACCTCGGCGGAACCACAAGGCCGCTGAACGTCCGAACGTTCCCTACCCCGCGTCGTCTTCATCATAGTAGGCGAAGCGGCCGTAGTAGAGGTCGAGTATCGGTATCGCGAAACCGCGGAACATGCCGCCGGGCGTTTCGATTTGCAGGCGCAGGCCCAGGCAGTCGTAGCGCACCAGATTGTCGTCTTCTTTGAAGAGGTAATAGGAGAACTTGCTGCCCTGCGGCCAGGAGCCGTTGTCGGCGATGTCCAGGTACACGGGCCTGACCACGTCCTCGAAGCTCCCGGCCTGCTTCAACACTTCCTCATCCCGGACCCACGGGTAGTCCTCGCCGTAAGTCATGCTCTTTCTTTCGAGCACATGCCCGTAGCATTCGAGCGCCACTTTGATCGCCGCGCGCACGCGCTCCTCCGTGACGAGCCGCGCGTAGTCCTCCCTGCCGTCCGCTTCCAGGCTCCGGCGGCAAATCTCCACTGCCTCCTTCAGCGAGCTTGCACGCGAATAGTCACCGCCACCGAGCACGCCTGCATCCTCCACGCACAGACGAAACAATCAAGACTAACGAACGCATAATCTCTCCTTCGGAGTTCGCATTCACTCCGCCGTCTCAGCCACCAGCCTTCGCGTCTTTCGGTCTATCAGCATGCCTATCTTGGCAGCCCTGCCGCGTATCTCACTGATCTTTTCATTCTGAAGCAAAATCAATCTGCGCGCGGCCGCGAGCTGTTCCTCAATCGGGGCGGTCTCTGTCCGACGCGGCAACTGACAATCAATCGCCAGTAAACAGGCGTTACATTCCGCCGCCAGGATTTTGAGCTCGGCCGCCGTGTTGTCGGGCCTGAAGGTCGCAGAGATACTCCCGATGACTGTGATTGCCAACCCTAAGAGGGTGTATATGACGATTACAGACCCGTGTGTCCCGGAAGAGCGGCCGATTAAACTGTCGGCGGCCTCTCTGGTCGCGGCGAATGCGCCCAGGAAGATAACTGCGATTCTCAAGTACTTTGCAAAGTTTGAGGCTTTGTGGGCTTCCGCTTCCAACGCGACCTGGATGGAAGATAATTCCTCCTGCCGCTCGTTGATGTCTTCCTTGAGTTCTTCGAGTAGTGGTGTAGACATTTCAATCCCTCTTTGTGAGAGCACAAACGTATCGCTTGTGCCGCGCCGCATGAGCCGCTCGACCAAATACCCGACGCACCAGAGCAGGTGTTATAACACGCCTGTCAGCAAAGATGACGTGCAAGGAATCGCGTCTTGTCTGAGTAATTCGACGCCCTCCTGTGATTGTCTTCTCTTGCGGGAGAGATGAAGACTGGACGGTTGAAGACTTACTTTCTTTACTTCTTCGCGGGGGACGTCCCTTCCTTCAGCGTCAGGTAGCGGTTGGCGGGCAGGTCTTTCCACTCTTCGACGTTACCGTTGGGCCAGCGGACGCGGACGGACGAGACGCGCTCGGCCGTGCCGAGGCCGACGAGGACGCGCGGGTCTTGTGACGTGAGGTAGCTGCCGTCGGTGCGGGCGCGGCGGCGGAGCACCTGCCTGGGCGCGACGACGATTTCGACGCCCGCGCCGAGCATGTCGCGGTCGGCGCTCTTGCCGACGAGGCGCAGGCCGAGCCAGCGGTTTCGATTGCCGACGCGGTTGAGGAAGAGGCGGGCGGGGCCGTTGTTGTTGGTGACGAGCACGTCCGTGTCGCCGTCGTTGTCCACGTCGCCGAAGGCAGCGCCGCGGCCGACCTCCAGGAGCCTGAAGGCGGGGCCGGCGCTCTCGGAGGTTTCCAGGAATTTGCCGCCGCCCTCGTTGTGGAAGAGCTGGTTGGGCTGGCCGAGCGGGAAGGGGTCGCCTTTGCGCGCCAGCTCGCGCAGGATGCGCACGGCCCCGTTGACGACAAGCAGGTCTGGCCGGCCGTCGTTGTCGTAGTCGAAGAAGAGTGTGCCAAAACCCGTCAGCCTGCTTCCGGGCAGCCCCAAGCCCGCCTCGCGCGTGCGGTCCTCGAAGACGGCTCCGCCCGTGTTGACGTAGAGCGTGTGCGTCTCCTCCATCAGGTGCGTGATGAAGATGTCTTCCGTGCCGTCGCCGTCGAAGTCCGAGGCGTCCACGCCCATGCCCGCCTCGGCCTTGCCCTCGCGGTTGACGGCCGCGCCCGCGAGCAGCGCCTCGTTTTTGAAGGTGCCGTCCTTCTGGTTCATCCAGAGCTGGTTCGGGTCGCCGTCGTTGGCGACGAAGATGTCGGGCCAGCCGTCCGCGTCGAAGTCTGCTGCGACCACGCCGAGCCCGTGGCCGAACTCGCGATTGAAGCCCGAGCGCGCCGTCGCGTCCTCGAAAGTCCCGTCGCCTTTGTTGCGGAGCAGGCGGTTGCCGGGCGGCTTGAAGGAGCGCGGGCCGCAGTAGTCTTTGACGGTCGTCTCGGCGTAGCAGACCGGGCTCGCCGCGGCGTTGAACTCGGCGTAGTTGACTATCGCCAGATCGAGCCAGCCGTCGCGGTCGTAGTCCACGAAGGAGGCGCTCGCGCTCCAGCGCTCGTCGCCCGCCCCGGCCTTCGCCGTCACGTCCGTGAACGTGCCGTCGCCGTTGTTGAGGTACAACTGATTCTGGCCCAGGTTGCAGAGGTAGAGGTCCGCGCGGCCGTCGTTGTTCACGTCGCCCGAGGCCGCGCCCATCCCGTAGCCCGCGGCGCGTATCCCGCTGCGCTCCGTCACGTCCGTGAATTTCAGGACGGGCGCGCCGTCGCGTGCCAGGGTCAGGTCGTTGCGGAAGAGGCGGCCGCGCGGCGCGTCTTTTTCCGCCCAGGGGAAGAGCGTGCGCTCGGGCCTGTCATTCGCTTCGAGCGTGCTCCCCTGCACGAGGAAGACATCCAGGTCGCCGTCCGAGTCGAAGTCGAAGAGGGCCGCGCCAGCGCCCATGATCTCCGGCAGGAGGAGCTTGCCCGTCATGCCGTTGTAGTGCCGGAACCTCAGCCCCACCTCTTCCGCGACCTCGTCGAAGACGGGGGCGGGCGCGCGCGTCGCCTTCGTTTCCTGTTCGCCCGCAAGGCGTGAGGCGGACGAAAGGCTGAGCGCGCCCAGCGCGACGAGAAGGAGCAGCTTGAAGATGGTAATTTGGACCATGCACTTGACACTTCTGCGCGGCGGTTGCTATACAAAATGAAGGTACACTTCGCGTGTAACTTTTTACAAGGGGCCCTACGGAAACCGGCAGCCAGTCAATTCAAGCAGCCCGCAGAATCTGAAGTCAGCCCGGCACCTTTAACCCGATAACGCCAATTCAACCTGCGAGACCTTCGATGAAGAAACAAAACTGTCTACCGGCCGTGCTGTGCGCGGTCGTCGCCGCCATCTGCCTGCACGCCACGGCCTCGGGGCAGTCTGCGGAGAGCAAGAATAATTTCGCCGCCGCGGCCGCCGACGGCGCGAGCGTCAGGTGGGAGGTGGGCGCGCACTTCTCCGCGTTGACGCTGACCGTCTCGGCCCCCAACGGGCAGGTCTTCCGCCGCGAGTTCCGCGCCGGGGCCGTCCCGTCCTTCGCCCTCTTCGACGGCCAGGGCAAGCGACTGCCCGACGGGCAATACATCTACGAGCTGCGCCTGTCGCACGGCGGCGGGGCGGCGCGCGTGAGGACTGATGACGGGCCTGCGAATGCGCCCGCCGCCGTGGCGACTCAGTCTCTGGTTCAGACGGGGAGCTTCTCTATTCGGAAGGGGGCGGTCTTCGTCGCGGGTGCGGCGACCGAAGCTGCGGAGTCAAAGTCGGGCGGCAAGGGCGCGGGTCAGGCGGCGCTCGCGCCGAACCCGACCCCGCTCGACCAGGTGGTCCCAGACGACTTCATCGTCCAGGGCAGTGCCTGCGTCGGCATCGACTGTGTGGACGGCGAGAGCTTCGGCACGGACACTCTCAGGCTGAAGGAGAACAACACCCGGCTCAAGTTCGATGACACTTCCACTTCCACCGGGTTCGCCTTCAACGACTGGCAACTGACCGCCAACGACCAGCCGAGCGGCGGCGCGAACAAGTTTTCCATCGAAGACATCACCGGAGCCAAGATTCCGTTCACGATCCTCGCGGGCGCGCCGACCGCTTCCCTGTTCGTCGACTCCGCGGGGCGCGTGGGCCTCGGCACCAGCACGCCCGGCCTGGACTTGCACATCAACAAAAACAACACGCCGGCCATCAGGCTCGAACAGAACAACTCGGGCGGCTTCATGGCGCAGACCTGGGACATCGGCGGCCACGAAACCTTCTTCTTCATACGCGACATAACGGCCGGCTCGCGTCTCCCGTTCCGCATACGGCCCGGCGCACCGACCGGCAGCATCGACGTACAGCCCGACGGGGCCGTGAAGTTCGGGACGGGCATCCTGCTCCCGGTCACGCCGCCGGGCGGCTCCACGACCTACGTCAACACGGCCGCACAAGTGAACCCGCTCGGCCCTGCGTTCGCCCTGCACTTCATGGGCGCGGCCGGGGCTGTGGACGAGAGTTCCGTCTCGATTGTTGACCTGGATAACGCGGGCGGCGCGAGCGTCAAGGCAGGCTCGACCGGCACAATCGTCGTCAGGTTCAACCTCCCCGTCACGCCCAACCTCTCGGCGCTCGGCTCCGGGCAGTCGGTCTTCAAAATCCGCTTCCGCGACAGCGACGGGGCGGGGGCGGCCGCGCGCGTCCGCGTCTTCTTCCACCACACGAACATAGACACGGGGGCGGATTCCGCGCCGCTGATTTTCGACAGCAACACGAAGGCCGCGACAGGGTCCGGCTTCGCCACTACGACCGCCTGCTTCCAGACCAACGGCAACCCGCTCTCGTTCGAGACGCAGAGTTCCTGGTTCGAGGTTCAGGTGACGAAGACGGACGCGGCCGCCCTCGCCAACTTCCTTCAGCTTCAATTCTACAGGGACGCGGCGTGCCCCGAGTAAACCGGGGGCTATGACTACGGGGGCTGCCGCGTGTAGCCTTCGAAAAGGAAAGCGGGAGGGCTCGATGAGAACCCTCCCGCTTTCCTTTTCGAAGGCAAAAGACGGCGCGGGCGGCCGTCACGGAAAAGCTTTAAGACCACAGGTGTGTAACCCTTGACGACGCCTTCCGGGCGAGCAACTCAGAAGCCTCGCGCCCGTGTGAAGTGACACCAGACATGAACGGCAAACGCTTTTCGGACGGCCGGGGAGCGACGGCCGCCGCGTTGCAATGATTTTTGGTAGGTCCAGTAAGATGCTGACTTCTGCCCAAAAAACCTTGACACGCCAGCCGTTGATTGTTATACCACTCCCGGACTCCTTACTAGCGCAAGTCCTCGCTCTGAGTTTGCCCTTCAGATTTGAAAGTCAAGCCCTATCCACCCTTGACACCCACACCCGACCTAGCAAACTGATAAGAGAGGTTTCCCATGAAGAATCTAAAGTTCCTACCCAAAATTCTCAGCATAATGTTCGCCCTCGCGTGCTTCAGCGTCTCCGTGGCGGCGCAGACGACTGATGAAAACGGCAGGCTCGCCGCGGTCTCAGGCAGCGGGACGAGTGTCAGATGGGACGTGTCCGCTCAGTACGTCTCGCTGGCCCTGCGCGTCTCGGCCCCCGACGGGCTGGTCATCCGCAGAGATTTTAAGGCGGGCGAGCCCGTCGAAATCACGCTGATAGACCGGGAGGGCAACAGGCTGCCCGACGGGGTCTACAACTACGAGCTGCGCCTGACCCCCGAAGTCTCCGCCGACGTCAGGAAGGCCATGACGGCGGCGCGCGCCAAGGTCGTAGACGACGACGACCAGGCACCCACGCGTGACATGGTCAAACGCGGGCTCTTGTCGGCCGAGCCCCTCGTCCAGTCCGGTGCCTTCACGATGCTGAAGGGGTCGGTCGTCGTCGCCGGCGGCTCAGAGGACGGTCGCGCCGCCGCGCCGACGGGCGCGCGCAAAGGCAGCGTCGCGCAGGCGCGCTCCACCCGGCCTGGAGTCTCCACAACTCAGGGCGGGGTGATGATGCTCGCCGCGCACGCCGTCGAACAAGACCCGCCGCGCATCTCCTGGAAGACGCTCGCCGCCCTGCCGTTCCCCGCCGAACCGATGCCCGACCAGGTAATCCCCGACGACCTGATCGTGCAGGGGAGCCTCTGCGTCGGCTTCGACTGCGTCAACAACGAGCCCTTCGGCTTCGACACCATCAGGCTCAAGGAGAACAACACGCGCATCCTGTTCGACGACACTTCGACCAGCGCCGGCTATCCCGCCAACGACTGGCAACTGACCGCCAACGACTCGGCCAGCGGCGGGACGAGCAAGTTCTCCATCGAAGACATCACGGGCGCTAAAGTCCCCTTCACGGTCGAGGCAGGCGCGTCGACCAACTCGATTTACGTTGACTCCACCGGCCGCGTCGGCCTCCGCACGAGCACGCCCGTCCTGGACGTCCACACGAACACCAGCAACACGCCCGCCATCAGGCTCGAACAGAACAACTCGGGCGGCTTCACTGCTCAGACCTGGGACATCGGCGCGAACGAGGCCAACTTCTTCATCCGCGACGTGACGGGCGGCTCGAAGCTCTCGCTCCGCATACGGCCCGGCGCGCCGACCAGCAGCCTCGACATCAACTCCGCCGGCCACGTCGGCATCAACACGACGAACCCCGTCTTCGACGGGAACGCAGTCAGGTTCCTGGCCGTTGACGGCGGCTCGGGGTCGTTCGCGGAAATCGGGGCGGGCGGCGGCCAAAGTGCGACGGACGGCAACCTGGGCACCATCGCCTTCTACAACAGCAGCCTGATCACGACCGAAAAACGCAACTCCCTGATCCTGGGCTCCAACGACGGCGCGACCAACAGCGGCAACCTGCGCTTCATCACGGCCAGCGCCGGGACGCTGGCCGAGAAGATGAGGATAGGCGCTAACGGCCGCGTCGGCATCGGGACGACCGCTCCGACTGACACACTCTCCGTCAGCGGCACGGCCAGCAAGACCGGCGGCGGCTCGTGGTCAGTCTTCTCCGACGAACGCCTGAAGAACATCAAGGGCAACTTCAACGCCGGCCTCAAAGCCGTCATGCAGTTGCAGCCGCTCCGCTACGAGTACAAGTCGGACAACGCCCTCAGTCTCAAGTCGGACGGGGAACACGTCGGCTTCGGCGCTCAGGCGGTGCAGAAGATCATCCCGGAAGCCGTGACCAAGACGGACACCGGCTACCTGCAAATCAACAACGACCCGATTCTCTGGGCGATGCTCAACGCGATCAAGGAGCAGCAGAAGGAGATCGAGCAGTTGAAGGCGCAGGTTCAGCAGTTGCAATCCCGGCCGGCCGCGCGCGCCCGTGCGCGCCAACGCCGCAGGTAAGGAAGGAACTGAAGTTTTACGCCGAACCCATTGGAGTCTGTGTTCGGCGACATCCGGGGAGGCCGCGCCTGTGGGCAAGCGCGGCCTCCCCGCTTTTCATTCGCCCCGGCCTCAGCAAAAACGCGCGCGCTTTACTTCTAAATGGGGCGGCCTGAGGGCGCGCGCGCGTTTAGCCAAGCCGCGCGGCTTTCGATATAATGCGTGCGTGAGAGGGCAAGACTCGATGAAGACAAAAGTTATTCTCGTCACACTACTGACAATCCTCGCGGCGGCCTGCGGGCAGGAGGCCCCGGCCGAGCGGCGCGCTTCGCGCACGAACCAGAACACCACGCAGCCGCGCGCGCCGCGCGTCCCCGCTTTCCAGGACGCGCAGAGCGCGAAGAGCCTGCGCCCGACGCTCCCGGCCGAGCAGTTCATAGGCCCGACGCGCGACGCCTACCGTATCGTCAAGGAAATCCCCGAGACGATAGCGCAGCTCCCCTGCTACTGCCACTGCGACATGAGCTTCGGCCACAAGAGCCTTTACAGTTGCTTCGAGGACAACCACGCCTCGCAGTGCGCCGTCTGCGTCAACGAGGCACTCATCGCCTACAACATGCACAAGAACGGCGTGGCCCCCGCGCAGATACGCGAGTACATCATCCAGCAGTATTCGAAACAGCAGTAGAAGGCAAAAGGAAGATGACCCCGGAGGGGTCGCACCTCAACGTCGGACGTGCGACCCCTCCGGGGTCGGAATATTTTCTAACGAGTGACCGGGGGCGGCGCGAACTCGCGTTCGCTTGCCCCCGGCCATCAGGTGCGACCCTTTCAGGGTCTTCCCTTTCGCCTCATCCTTCGAGCATCGTCACTTCGCCGTCGACGACGCGGGCGAGGTAGCGGCCGTCGCGCATCACCCAGGCGACGCGGCGGCCCCGGTTGGCTAGCTCGGCCCACTCACTGTTCTTCTTCAGGTTCTGCTCGACGAGGACCGCGCCGCCCGGAAGCTGCGCGTAGCGCAGGCCCGAGCGCGCGAACTTTTTGACGCCGCGCCCGCCGCCGAACAGCTTCTCGAACGCGACGAGAATCACGCCCGCGCTCAGCTCCTCTGCCCCTTCCGGCTCTTTACTCTTCTCAGTCAATTCCGTTGTTCTCAGCCTGCGTTCGTCGCGCCGTTGCCTTCCCTGCCCCGCGCGAGCAGGCGCTCGACCGTCTCAAGCAGCTCGACCCGGTGATAAGGTTTCGGGAGGTAGGCGTCGAAGCCCTGGGCCAGGGCCCCGGCGCGCTCGTCGTCGTCGAAGGCGGTCACGGCGGCGCAGGGGACGTGGCGCGTGCGCTCGTCCGCGCGCAGCTCGCGCAAGACTCCCCAGCCGTCCAGCCCCGGCATAGAGAGATCGACGAGGATCAGGTCCGGGGCCGCGTCGAACGCCATCTGGAGTCCGGCCTGGCCGCTCCCCGCCTCGCGCACGCGGTGGCCCGCCGCCTCCAGTATCAGGCGCAGCAACTCCCTGTTGTCCTCGTAGTCGTCAACTATGAGAATGTCGGCAGGCATAGGGGAATCTTTGAATCTTCGATTTTTGATTTGTGATTTGTGATTGGACAAGGAATTAAAGTGCGTTCATCCTCTTCCGATCAAAAATCAAAAATCGCAAATCGAAAATTTACATCCCGCTCAAGTGAGTGTCAAACCACTCGCACAGGCCACTGTAACCGTTTCTTGACACTCTTCCCGGTGCCCGTCCATAATTCGCTGACAGACGGCCCGCGCACTTTACGGCGTCTCTCGGCAATCCTTATTCATTTCAACGGCAGCTTCCCAGCCGAAACGGAGGGCTATAAAACGGTGGTCAGCGGAGAACTGGAAAAAAGCCTGCGCGACGCGGTCGATGAATACATCAACTCGCGCCTCGGCGGCTTGCAGCAAGAGATCGCGCGGCTTCAGAGCCAGGTCAACGAAGCCTTCACGCAACTGGCGGAGCGTGCCGGGGGCGCGGCGGACCCGGACGCCTCGGTCGCCGCCTCCATCTCCGAGCACATACGCGCCGCTCACGAGCGCGGCATAGAGGAGGCCGCCGCCGAATCGGCGCGCACGCGCGCGTCCTCCGACGTAGCGATTCTCAAGGCGGGCATCGAGGACTTGAGCGAGCAGCGCACGCAGTCAGAGATTCTGAGCACGCTCGTCAACCGCGCGGCCTCGTTCGCCCCGCGCGTGGCCTTCTTCGTCGTCAAGAACGAGCAGGCCATCGGGTGGCGCGCCCGCGGCCTCGAAGGCTCCGTCGGCGACGACGCCATACGTGAGTTAGTCCTGCCTTTATCCGCCGACACGCCGTTGAGCGATGTCGTCCGCTCGCGCAACACCTGGAGCGGCGCGCCCGGCGGCAACGCCGAAGATTACCTGCTCCTGAACCGCCTCGGGTCTGACCCGCCGCAGCGCATGGTCGCCATCCCGCTCATCGCGCGAGGGCGCGCGGCGGCCGTGCTCTACGCGGACTCGGCCGCGCTCGACGCGGACGCCATCAACCTCGAAGCTCTCGAAACGCTCGTCCGCGTCGCCGGCATGTCCGTCGAGCTGCTCGTCGGCGGGGGAGCGCGCCCCGCCGCACCGGCGCAGCAGCCGCAGCCCGCTGTGCCAGAAACGCAGCCGCAGCCCGAGACAGCGCCGCCGCCGCCGCAGGAGGCTGCGACGCCCGCGGCGCAGGCTCAACCCGAAGCGCAGCCGCCGCAGACCTGGGCCACCGGCGAGGGCGAAGAGACGCCGAGCGCCGCCGTCGAAGAGCCGCCCGCCGAGGAGGCCGCCGCGCAGCCCGCTTACAGCGCGCCCGCCGAGTACACGAGCGAGGAGACGCTCGTCCAGGAGGCCCCGCCGCCGTCGCACGACTACCAGGACCTCGGCGCGACCGTGACGGACGAGACGACCGCGGGGTTCGAGCAGCCCCGGACGCCAGCGCCCCAGGAGTACTCAGCGCCAGCGCCCGCCGCGTCGGGCGGCACGGCCGCGCGCGGCTGGCGGTCTGCGGACGCCGCCGACCTGCCCGTCGAAGTCGGCAGCGACGAGGAGCGCCAGCAGCACAACTACGCGCGCCGCTTCGCGCGCCTGCTGGTCTCCGAAATCAAACTCTACAACGAGCAGAAGGTGAGGGAGGGACGCCTGGAGGGCGACATCTACCTGCGCCTGCGCGAGGACATAGACCGCTCGCGCCAGATGTACGACCAGCGCATCTCCCAGCCCGTGACCGCGCGCTACGACTACTTCCACCAGGAGCTCGTCAACACGCTCGCCGAGGGCGACCCGTCCAAGCTCGGCCGCGAGTACCCTGGCGCGGCGTAAAGACAGTGACGAGTGACGAGTGACAGGCGACGAGCAAAAGCAAGTTTTCTAACTCGTCACCTGTCACCCGTCACTCGTCACTGTTTTCAAGGGGAGAGGGAAAGCTTTGGCAATCGAATTTCGCAAGCACCGCCTGACGCTAATCGTCCTGGGCCTCGTCGTCGTCATAGGGGCCTCCATCTGGCCGCTGATGAGCGCGAGCTGCGGCGCGCGCCCGCAGCAGGGCCGGCACGTGCCGGGCGAGGTGAAGGCGCTCGACCAGTTGCGCGCGATGACGCGCAACGGCGTGCTCCCCGCAGAGGACGCGGTCGCGCGCATCGAGTCGGACTTCCCCGACACGAAGGCCGCGGGGCTGGCGCGCGTCCTGCGCGCGAGGATCAAGATCAAGCAGGGCGACTTCGCGGGCGGCGTCGCGCTGCTCGACTCAAACGTCATACGCGACCGCACGGCGCTCGGCGACTACGCGCTGCTCCTGCGCGCGCAGGCGCTTGAGCAGTTGGGCCGGCGCGCGGAGGCCCGCGCCGACTACGAGAAACTGGCCCGCGATTTCCCCTCGTCGCTGCGCGCGGGCCACGCGCTCCGCCGCGACGCCGAGATGCTGATGGAGGAGAACCAGGCGGCCGCCGTGCCAGTTCTGCTCAAGGACTTGAACGAGCGCAATGATCCGGCCTCGCTGCTCCTGACCGGCAAAGCCTACGAGCGCGCGGGCGACACGACGCGCGCGCTCGCCTCCTACCGCCGCGTCTACTTTTACGCGCCCGCCTCCGCGCAGAGCGTCGAGGCCGAGGCGCTCATCTCGAAACTAAACTCCGCGACCGTCGCCGCCACCGCCGACGAAGCGGTTACGCGCGCCGACCGCCTCTACGACGCGAAGCGCTACGGCGACGCCGTCACCGCCTACAACGACGCCTTCACGCGCTTCCCCGCGACCGCCCGGCCCGAGGCGCAACTGCGCCGCGGCATCGCGGCCGTCAACGCCAGGCGCACCGCGGACGCGTCCGCCGCGCTCAACAGCATCCCCTCGTCGGCCGCGGAGCTGCGCGCCGAGTCCCTCTTCTACCTGTCGCAGGCTTACGCGCAGGCGCGCCAGTGGGAGCAGGTCCGCTCGGCGGTCGAAGAGTTGCGCCGCTCGTTCCCCGCGAGCCCGTTCGCGGCGCGCGCGATGGTGCGCGCGGGCGAGGTCGCGCGCGACGCGAAGAACGCGGCCGACTCGTCCTACTTCTTCCGCTCGGCCGTCAGCTCCTTCCCTGGCTCGGCCGAGGTCGCGCAGGCGCAGTTCGAAATGGCCTGGGCCGCGCATGAGTCGAAGAATTACCAGGAGTCCTCTCGCCTCCTGACGGAACACCTCGCCTACTACGCCGACAAGAACACGGACAACCGCGGGCGCGCGGGCTACTGGGCCGGGCGCGACTCTGAGCGCGCCGGAAAGCTGGCGGAGGCGCGCGCCATCTACGAGGGCATGCAGGCGCGCTACGGCGCGAACTGGTACGGCCACCTCTCGCGCGAGCGCCTGACCTCCATGAGGAACGCAGGGCAAGCGCCGCAGGGCAACTTCGCGCCCGACTCCGTGGTGGGCCGCGCCGTCGCGAACCTGAAGACCGTGACGGTCGCGGAGGAGACCGCGGGCCGCGACGAGAACGAGCGCGTCGTCAAGGCCGACCAACTGACGAACATAGGCGTGGACGATTGGGCGCTCGAAGAGCTGAACCGCGCGGCCGAGACCGCGCCTTCGAGCCCGCGCGTCAACCTCGCGCTCGCGCGCATCTACCGCACGCGCGACGAGAACGTGCGCGCGCTGACGCTGCTCAGGAAGAGTTACCCGGACTACTCGCAGATGAAGCCGGAGGAGATGACGCGCGAGCAGTGGGACGTGTTCTACCCGCTCGCCTACTGGGACATCATCGAGCAGGAGGCGCGCGCCAAGCGCCTCGACCCGCACCAAGTCGCCGGCCTCATCCGCCAGGAGTCCGTCTTCAACCCGCGCGCGCGCTCCTCGGCGAACGCCTTCGGGCTGATGCAGCTTCTCATCCCGACGGGCGCGTCCGTCGCGCGCAAGTACGGCATCGACCGCGCGGTGACGGCCGAGAGCCTTTACGAGCCGCGTCTCAACATACAGCTCGGCACGGGCTACATGCGCGACCAGTTCGACAAGTTCGGCCGCATAGAATTCGTCGCCATCGCCTACAACGCGGGGCCGGGGCGCGTCCCGCAGTGGCGCGCGACGCTCCCCCTTGAGATTGACGAGTTCGCGGAGGCGATCCCCTTCAAGGAGACGCGCGCCTACGTCCAGGGCGTCGTACGCAACACGTACCAGTACGAGCGGCTCTACGACGACAAGGGCCAGTTCCGCCCCGAAGTCGGCTCGCGCCCCGTGCACCCTCCCCTGGACGTGGCCGAAACTGGCACACAGCCTCAGCCGGCGAGCGAGGAAGTGATCCAGCGCCGGTTCACCGGAAACGAGCACGGGGAATGAATCGCCGGCCGACATTGACGGCCCTCTTCAATCCGCCGAGTAGCGGCGGACGTGAGCGCGTTTCAGTCATCCGGCGCTCAAGGCACTGAGGTTTGCATGAGCAAGGACGTTACCAAACTTTCTCATCGTGCCCTTTTCATCCTCGCGCTGGCGGCGCTGTTGCTCTGCGCGCAAGACGCCGCGGCTCAGAGAAGAGGCAAGCGGCCCGTCGCCGCCGCGGCGTCAACCAAATCGCTCACCATCAGAACCGAGCCGAACGCCGCCGTGTGGCTCGACGAGGTCAGGCGCGGCGTGACTGACGCGGAGGGCAGGCTTAAGCTTGAGAAAGTCTCAGCGGGGCGGCACAGCCTGCGCGTGCGCGCGAGCGGTTTCCGCGAGCGGACGCTTCCCCTGACCGCGGCGCAGCGCGGCGAGATAGAAGTCCGGCTGACCGGGACGACGGACGAGGCGGAGCTGGCTTTCCAGCGAGCCGAGGAGGCGCGCGAGAAGGCGCGCGACGAAGAATCGAAGCGCGCGGCCGCTGAGCTTTACCGCCGCGCCATAGAGCTGCGGCCCAAGAACGCCGCGGCCCACGTCGGGCTGGCGCGACTCCTCCTGGAGTTGAACGACTACAAGCAGGCGCTCGCGGCGATTGACCAGGCGCGCGAGGCGCGGCCCGTCTACCCTGAGGCGTCCGCGGTCGAGGGGCGCATCCTGCGCACGGCCGCCTTCTGGGACGACGCCATCGCCGCCTTCAAGCGCGCCATACGCGAGGGGCGCGGCTTCCAGCCCGAGGCGCACACGGGCCTCGGCCTGCTCTACGAAGAGAAAGGCATGGACGAGGAGGCGGCCGCGGAGTTCCGCGCGGCCATCGCGCAGCTCTCCGACTCGGAGCCCATCCTCTACCAACTGCTCGGCGCGGCCTACGAGAAGATGGAGAAGTACAAGGAGGCCGTCGAGGCTTACGAGAAGTACCTGGAACTCGCGCCCGAAGGGAACATGGCGACCGCCATCCGCTCGGTCATAGACCAGCTACGGCGGCAGGCCGAAGAACAGCAGTCCGGGAATCCACCCTACTGAGAGAAAAGCAGGAGCACATGCGGAGCCTGACACACCTGATCGAACGCAACCGCGTCTGGGCCGAGAACATCAAGGCCGAGACGCCAGACTTCTTCCAAAAACTGTCGGAGCAGCAATCGCCCGAGTACTTGTGGATCGGCTGCTCGGACAGCCGCGTCCCCGCCAACGAGATCGTCGGCATGTTGCCGGGCGAGATTTTCGTCCACCGCAACGTCGCCAACGTCGTCGGCCACACGGACCTCAACTGCCTGTCGGCCGTGCAGTACGCGGTCGAGGCGCTCAAGGTCAAGCACATCATCGTCTGCGGCCACTACGGCTGCGGCGGCGTGCGCGCGGCCATGCTCAACCTGAAGCTCGGCCTGATTGACAACTGGCTGCGCCACATACAGGACGTGATGCAGAAGCACGCGCCGATGCTCGAAGGCATCGCGGAGGAGTCCGCGCGCGTGGACAAGCTGTGCGAGCTGAACATCATCGAGCAGGTCTCGAACGTGTGCCAGACGACCATCGTCCAGAACGCGTGGGAGCGCGGGCAGGAGCTGACCGTGCACGGCTGGGTCTACGGCCTGAGCGACGGGCTGGTGCGCGACCTGAACGTGCACATCAGCAACCAGGAGGAGATGGCCTCCGTCTACCAGAACGCCCTCGCCAAAACGGGCGACGGGTTGTCGGAGCAGGCGGCCTCTTAACACCACTCGCGCTCTCGACGGTGACTGACGATGTCAGCTCATGCGGCACAGGTCTTCTTGCTCCCGGCCCTCCCGCTGCTCATCGCCGTCCCCTTCGTCCTCGCGGCGCTTTTCGTCCTGCTCGGCTTCCTGAGGCAGAGGAGGGCGGCGCGGCGCGTCGGCGTCAGTGCGAGCGTCGCGGACGCCATCCTCGGCGGGCTCAGGGAGCAGGTGCAGAGCACGCTGCTCGCGCGCGAGCAGGTCTACGAGCGGCTGCGCCGCACGGGCGAGGAGGCACAGGCGCGCGTCCTCACCGTGATGGACACGAGCATACGCGTAGGCGACCACGCCTCGATGCTGCGCTTCGGCCTCGAAGTCTTCCCCGCGAACCGGCCGCCCTTCCGCGCCGAGACGCAGAACGCCATCTCGGACGCCACCCGCAAGAAGTTCGCGCCCGGCTCGTTCGTTTACGTGCGCTTCGACCCGCGCGACACGACTGAGGTCGCGCTCGACCGCCCGGCGTCGGACGCGCCGCCGGCCGCGGTCATTGTCGACTGCCCTTCGTGCGGCGCGGCTGAGCGCGTGGCGGACGCGTCCGCCGATTGCACTTACTGCGGGAGGCCGCGAGCGGCCTCCCGCCGGGGCTGAGATACCGAAGGAGTATGAAAATGCGAAAACTTCTCATCGCCGTAATCTTCCTGGGCCTCCTGCCCGCGGTCGCTTCGGCCACGGCGCAAGCGCCCGACGTGATCCACTACGAGGGCAAGAAATACATGCTGTTCACCAACCCGCTCGAATCCTATTTCAAGAAGGACGAGCGGCCGAAGTTCCAGATCGGCCCCGGCTCTATGTCCACGGCGAACTGGCGCGGCTACGTCGCGACGTGGAAGGTCGAGGACGACACGCTCTACCTCGTCGGGCTCGACTCCTGGATTTGCAAAGACCTGGGGCCGGAGAACTGCAAGCGCGCGGACCTCAAGGAACTCTTCGGCGAAAAATACGTGGACGGTAAAGTGAAGGCCGACTGGTTCACGGGGGACTTGCGCCTGCCCGACGGCGAGCGGCTCCGATACGTGCACATGGGCTACGGCTCGATCTACGAGAGGGACATCATGCTGGGCGTCGCGGCCGGGAGAATCACCGGCAGGCAGGTGATCGACAACACAGGCAAGAAGCACCCTGCCCCGCTGGACCTCGAACGCCAGGAGCTTGAGAAAATGAAGCCGAAGGAGAAGGGCGACAACTGAGTTAATTTTTCATTCGGTCTTCTCGAAAGGAGGGGCAGCGCGAGCCGGCTGCCCCTCTTTTCTTGACATTCATCACACGCGCTCCTATGCTCACCCCGCGTCAGAAGCAAGGCAAACGCGCACCCTCGTCCGTCCACCCTCTGTCAGAAAAGTTCAACCTCAACGGCGGGCCACGCGAAAGCGGCTCGCCCCCCTACGAAGGAGTGGCTAGATGTTCACCTCACGGAGTCCCGAAAAACTCGTCGCTTCGGTCCTGGCCTGCGCGCTCTTCTGCGCGGGCTTAACCGGCGTCAGGGCCGAAGCGGGCCGCGCCCCCGAGAATCGCGTCCCGCCCCCCGCGCAGACCGCGCCGCAGGCTAAGGCTGTTGACGAGGCGACGCGCGCCCGCGTGCAAGATGCTTACGCCAAGTTGCCCCTGAGTTTTGAAGAGAACCGCGGGCAGGTGGACGCGGAAGTCCGCTACGTCTCGCGCGGGCCAGGCTACACGCTCTTCCTGACTCAGACGGAGGCCGTGCTGTCGCTGCGCGGGGCGGAGGCCGCAGGGCGTCTTGAGAAGGGGCGTCCGGGCCGCACGCCCGACGCGCGACCCGCGGCCCGGCGGCGGCGCGCGGAGGTGCTGCGCATGAGGTTGAAGGGGGCGAACCCCGCGCCCGTCGTCACCGCCGAGAACGGGACGGGAGCGCCGGCGAACTACTTCAGGGGCAACGACCCGAAGAAGTGGCGGACGGGCGCGGCGCGTTTCGAGCAGGTCAGGTACGCCGAAGTCTACCCCGGCGTGGACATGGTCTACCACGGCGAGCAGGGACAGTTGGAGTACGACTTCGAGGTCGCGCCCGGCGCGGACACGCGACAAATCGCGTTGGAGTTCGCGGGCGCGAGAAGCGTGAAGATGGAGCGCGCGACCGGAGACCTGGTCTTGAAGACGGCCGGCGGCGAAGAGGTCCGCCAGCGCAGGCCGTTTACGTATCAGGAAGCGGGAGGGGCGCGTCGCGAGGTCGCGAGCCGGTACGTGATGAAGGGGGAGCGCGAAGTGGGGATAGAGGTCGGAGACTACGACCGCACGAAGCCTCTGGTGATTGACCCCGTGCTCAGTTACTCGACTTTAATGGGCAGCCACAGTTCTGAATACGGCACGGCCATCGCCGTGGACGCGTCGGGAATCGCTTACGTGGCGGGCTTCACCTATTCAACGGATTTCCCGGCGCGCAACGCGTACCAGACGCACCAGGGCTTCAGCGATGTCTTCGTCGCGAAGTTCGACACCAACCTCGCGGGCGCGGCCTCACTCCTCTACAGCACCTACCTCGGCGGCGACGACTCCGACGAGGCATCCGGCATCGCCGTGGATGCGGCGGGCATCGTCTACGTGACCGGCTACACGAACTCTGTAGATTTCCCGACGCTCAACGGGTACCAGACGCAAAAGCAGCAGTACCGCCAAGACGCTTTCGTCGCCAAGCTGGACACGAACGCGGCGGGCGCGGCCTCGCTCCTCTACAGCACCTACTTCGGCGGGACCCACTACGACTACAGCGCGGGCATCGCCGCGGACTCGGCGGGCAACGCCTACATAGTGGGCACGACCAACTCGCCCGACCTCCCGACGCTCCACAACTTCCAGGCCAAACAGAGTGACGGTCGGAGGCGAGACGCCTTCGTCGCCAGGTTCGACACGAACGCGGCGGGCGCGGCCTCGCTCCGCTATGCCACATACTTCGGCGGCAACCGCGACGACTACGGCGCGGGCATCGCCCTGGATTCCGCCGGCTACGCCTACGTGGTGGGCACAACCTCCTCGAACAATCTCCCGACGCGCAACCTGTTCCAGGCGAACCTACCTTACTCCGACGCCTTCGTCATCAAGCTCGACACGAACCTCGCGGGCGCGGCCTCGCTCCTCTACAGCACTTACCTCGGCGGCAACGGCGACGATGAAGGCAACGCCATCGCCGTGGATCAAGCGGGCTGTGCTTACGTGACGGGTCAGACCAACTCAGAAAACTTCCCGGCCCCCAATGCGTATCAACCACACTTCGTCGGCACGTACGCCTGGGACATCTTCGTCGCGAAGCTTGACACGAACGTCGCGGGCGCGGCCTCGCTCCTTTACGGCACTTACCTGGGCAGCTACTGGACTGATGTCGGCTTAGGCATCGCCGCGGATTCGGCGGGCGCGGCTTACGTGACCGGCTACACGGGTTCGGAAGAGTTCCCGACGCTCAACGCGTACCAGGGGAGGTTCGGCGACGCTGACAAGGCTGACCCCGACTTCACATACGACGCCTTCGTGGCGAAGCTGGACACCTTGGCGCGAGGCGAGGACTCACTCGTCTACAGCACTTACCTGGGCGGCAGTGAGTACGACGAAGCCAGAGCCATCGCCGTGGGCCCGGCCGGCGACGCTTACGTGACCGGCTACACAGCCTCGCCCGGTTTTCCCATGCGCCGACCATCCCGGCGCGGCCCCGCGCCGGGATGGTCGAACAATAAAGCCTTCGTCACGAGGCTCAGGGAGACTTATTTCATCCGGGGGCGAGTCGTCCGCGGGGGCGAGTCGGGCGGCGAGCGGCGCGGCGTCGGCGGCGTGGCCGTCACGCTCACGGGCACGCAGAGCCGCAGGGTCGTCACCGACAGCAACGGCGAGTTCACCTTCTGGAACCTGGAGAAGCGGGGCTCCTACACAATCACGCCCTCCAAAGGCGACCTCGCATTCGGACCCGCGGGCCTGGACTTCCCGGACCTACAGGCGAGCGAGAAGCACGTCGAGATGAGAACGCGCACCGCAAACATCAGCGGCCGCGTCACGCTCGGCGCGGCCGACGGCCCCGGACTGGGCGGCGTGACCCTGACTCTGATGGGCGGGGAGGACTTTACGCCTCGCACCGCGAAGACGAACAGTTACGGCGCGTACTCGTTCAACGACCTGCCGACGCCGAACGGCTACAGGATTGAGGCGTCGAAGACCAACTACCTCTTCGAACCCGCGCGACTGACCTTGAGTAGCCTGACGGCGAGCCGTAGGAACGTCAACCTCGTGGCGACGCTCAGGAATTACACCATCGGCGGCGTAATAAGCAGGTTCGGCCAGCCCAACCTGGGAGGCGTGACGGTGAGGCTGGAGAGCCCTGCGCCGGCCGGCTTCGCCCCTCGAACGGCGACAACCAACAGCGCCGGCGCGTACTCATTCCCCAACCTCCCGGGCGGCCGCAGCTACACGGTGACGGTCATGAAGGACGGCTACTGCTTCTTCCTGACCAGCCAATCGCTCGTCAACCTGAGCAGCAGCCTGACGAGCGTGAACTTCTACGTCGAGACCTGCGGCATTAGCGGGCCGGTGTCCCGAACCGGCACGGGGCCATAAGAGGGATGACGCCCCTGACGGGGCTGGCGGCTCGATTCTTCTTACCTGGAGCTTACGTTAAACCACTTTCACGTTCACGCGGCGCAGAGGCCCGCGCCCCAGGTGAAGCCAGCGCCGAAGGCGGGGAGCAGCAGGCGTTCGCCGGGCCGTATGCGATTGGAGCGGCGCAGCACGTCGAGCGCGATTCCCATCGAGGCCGACGACGTGTTGCCGTAGTCCTCTAAGACGGAGATGACGCCGCCCTCCGCGGTCGGGAACTTCAGCCCGCGCGCGACCTGTGCCAGAAGATTCGCGTTCGCCTGGTGCGGGACCATCCAGCGCACGTCCGCCGCCTGGAGGCCGTTGCGCTCCAAAACGGTCTGGCACGCCGCGACGATCTTGCGCGACGCCTGCAAGATCACTGACTGCCCCACCATCCTCGCCGCGAAATCCTCAGCGTGCTCCGCTGGCGAGTAGGAACGCGCCGTGCCGAATTCTGTGCCGGGGCAGCGCATCCCTAAATCGTCAACGTAAGTCCCGTCCGTCGCCAGGTGCACGTCGAGAATTTCAAGCGCGCCGTCCGTCTTCTCGTCCGAGACGACGAGCGCGGAGGCCCCGTCGCCGAAGAGCATGGAGATGGTGCCGGAGGCCGGCGAGAGGTCCAGGAAGGCCGACTGGATTTCGGCGAGGCAGACGGCGACGCGCCGCGCCGCGCCGGACGCTACGAGCGCGCGCGCCACTTGCAGGCCGTAAAGCGCGTTGCAGCAGGTGGCGCGAATGTCCAGGCACGGGACTTCGCGCAGGCCGAGCGTCTTCTGCACGGCGGGCGAGCTGCCGGGGATGAAGCGGTCGGGCGTCATCGTGCCGAAGAGCACGTAGTCAACGTCCTCCGCCTTGAGACCGGCGTCTTCGAGCGCGAGCTTCAGGGCTTCCGCGGCGAGGGAACTGGTCGTCGTCCCCTTCGCGGCCCAGCGGCGGCGGCGTATGCCGGACGACTTGAAAATCTGCTCGGCCTCTAGGCCGAGCCTGTCCGCGATCTCTTCGTTGCTGATTGATTGCTCGGGCGCGTAATGGCCCGAGCCCGTGATGTATGCGGCCACGTCCACTTATCCTCTGCGCGTCTCGACGTAGCGCTCGATGGCTTCGAGCGTCTGGAAGTTGGCGGCCTTCACGTCCGCGTCCGGCACCTTGATTCCGGTCTCCGATTCGAGCACCCCGATGAAGTCGACCAGCGCGAAGCTGTCGAGCACGCCCGCCTGGAAGAGGTCGTCGGCGGGGCCTGGGGACTGCGCCCCGTTGTTCTGCGCGTTCTCGTTGAGGTAGTCCGTCACACCTTGCGGCAATGCCATGATGAGTTTTTCCGTCCTTCGGTTAAAAAAATTATCGAGCCTGGTAAGACCTGCCGAGTCTAACGAGTCCGCACTGGACTCGTCAAACACGGCAGAACTGACCAGACTCGATAGACTGCCCGCCGGGAACTTATTTGCCTTTGCCGGCCCGCGCCTTGTACTTCGCGTAGCCGTCGGCGATGCCCTCGTAGATGAGGCGGCCGACGACCTCCGCGCCCTCCGCGGTCGGGTGCGTCAGGTCGCCGCCGACCAGGTGGTTCTTGCCCTTGCCCGCGGCCCACTTCGCCATCGTCCCTTCGCCGCCCATCGCCTTAAACGTGTTGAAGAAGGCCACGTTCTCTTCCAAGGCGACGCGGCGCTGCATCTCGACGATCTTCGGAATCGAAGGCATCGTGACGATCTTGCCGCCGGGGGCGCGCTTGCCGCGGTCCATCGGCGAGATGACCAGGATGGAAACGGCCGGCAGGGCCACGCGCACGCGCCGGATGACCTCGCGCAGGTCTTTCTCGTAACGCTGCATCTGGTCGTCCGAGGCGTACTGGCTCTCGTTCGTGCCGTAGTTGATGACGACGAGGTTCGGGTTGCGGTGGCGCAACTGCTCTGCCCAGTGGCCCTCGCTCATGGCCGTCGCGAGCAGGCCCGCGTAAGCGCCGTTGACGCCGAGGCTGTCGTAGACGACGCCGGGGCCGTCGTTCTCGATCACCGCGCCGAAGAGGCGGACGCTTCCGCCCGCGGACTTAACTTCGAAGGTGTTCTCGCCGGACTGCCTGGCCTTGATTTCGTAGAAGCCGGAGGTCTGCGAAGCGCCGTCGGTGGAGATCGTCTGCGAGTCGCCGCCGTTGACGCTGACGCTGAACTGGCCGCCGCCGGGCGAGAGCAGGTAGTAGACCTCCATCCGCGAGAAGTTCTTGCCGGTCGCGCCGTCGGCCGCGGGCGAATAGCGCGCGTACTTGCCTGGGCCGCTCGCGGTGAACGACACGCCGCCGAGGCCGAACTGGCCGCCCGCGTTGCTGCCGGGGCCCATAGGGTTACTGTCCCAGCCGCCGCCCGAGTTGAACGTGATGGCCTGGTGGCCGTACCACGCCCACGGCCTGTCCATCAGGATGAAGCCGTGGCCCGCGTCGCCGAAGTTCTCTTGCAGCAGGCGGCGCACGGTGCTCGTGATGCCGTCGTTGGTGATGGGCGAGTCGCCGTAGTGCGTGACGCGCGTGATCGCGCCGGGCTGCCTGGCGGCCGTGAGCGCGAGCGAGGCGTAGAAGGCGTCCATCGCGCGCGCAGGGTCTTCGACGGGGTTCTTCGAGCCGACGACGACGGGGTCGTCCGCGCCGGTCGCGGCGATGGTCGTCTCTTCGGTCGCGACCGCGCCTCCGCCGCCGATGCCCGCGTCCGCGTTCGAGCCGCCGCTGCTCTTGAAGGTAATCAACTCGCGCGGGTCGGGCAGCAGGTCGGAGTAGGGCGTCTCCTTCAGGCCGAGCATGTTCTTGAGGTCCGGGATGAAGATCGGCAGGGAGGCGAGGATGAAGACGAAGAGGATCGTCTGCGCCGGCTTGCTCAGAAGTATGTGGCGCGGGCCTTTGCGCTTCAGCACGGGCGAATCCGCAGTCGAAATAATCGCGTGCGAGGCGGCCGGCGGCGCGACGGGCGGAACGATTCTCTGCGCGAGCACGGGCGGCGCGGGAGGCTGCGGCGCGACGTGGGGCGCGGGCTGGTGTTGCGGCGTCGGGACGGGCGGGCGGCCCGCCACGTCGACGGTCTGCGCGAGCGCGGGCGGATTCGCCGGGGGCGCGACCAGGGCCGGGTCTACGGTCGGGGCCAGGCGCGACGAATTGGCGGACGCGGGCGCGCCCCCGACCGAGGGGTCCGCGGTCGGGGCGAGGCGCGGCGAGTCGACCGTCGGCACCTCATCGTCCTCGGGCACCTGAGCGCCGCCGACGACCGTCATCTCGCTCCTGGAGCCGGCGAGCTTCGCGCCGAAGCGTTCTATCAGCGAGAGCGGCACGCCGCACTTGTTGCAGAACTTCGCCCCGGCTCGGAGTTGCGACGCGCAGACTTTACAGACCATGTTCATAACTTCCCCAACACTTCAACGACCATCAGAAATTGCCGTAAACGAATTGCGCCTCAGTGCCCGAGACTAAGTAGAGGCCGAGCGCGACGCCCAGGATGAACGCGGCCTGCGCCGGCGAAGGCAGCCAGGTGAAGCCGCCGCGGACCTTGTCCAGCGCGTCCTTCGGGAACCAGTGCGCGAGGTAACTCAGCACCATCACCACGAGCACGGAGACCGGGAGCGAGCCGGAATAAAACGGGATGCTGAAGACGGGCGTAAGCAAATTCGTCGCCTCGAAGTTCATCGCGCCCAGGCGCGCCAGCACCTCCCACGCCTGCCCCACGCTCTCGGCGCGGAAGAAGACCCACGCCAGGCAGACGAAGTGGAACGTGGCGAAGACGCAGAGCGCCTTGACCCACCACTGCTGCCGCGGCTTGCGCTTCAGGCGGCGACGCCTCTGGTCCCACCACTGGTTGAACGCCACGCCGAAGCCGTGGAGCGCGCCCCAGATGATGAACGTCCAGCCCGCGCCGTGCCAGAGGCCGCCGATGAGCATCGTCACGACCGCCTTCCAGTAGAGGTTGTAAGTCTTCCTCGGCGACCCCGGCAGCGAGGAGAAGACGTAGTCCCTCAGCCACTCGGAGAGCGTGATGTGCCAGCGCCGCCAGAAGTCCGGGACGTTTTTGGCCCTGTACGGCGAGTTGAAGTTGGCGGGCAGGCGGAAGCCCAAAAGGAGCGCGGACGCGAGCGCGATGTCGATGTAGCCCGAGAAGTTCAGGTAGATTTGGAGCGCGTAGCCGTAGATCGCGCCGAGTGACTCGGTCGAAGAGTAGAGCGCCGGCTGGTCGAAGACGCGGTTGACCAGGTTCGTCCCGATGAAGGTCGCGGCGGCGATCTTGATCGCGCCGACGACGATCATGAAAATCGCGCTCGTCCCCTCCTCGCTCGTCAGGGCGGGCTGCTGGCGCAGTTGCGGAATCAACTGGTGCGCGCGCGCGAGCGGCCCCGTCTCTATGGTCGGGAAGAAGGAGACGAAGGCGAGGTAGTCAAGGTACCTCGTCGCGGGACGCTGAGGCTTCTCCTTCGTCTCGCGGTAAACGTCGATGACGTAGCTGAGCGAGCGGAAGGCGAGGAACGACATGCCGACGGGCCAGACCAGGTGGAGGACGGCCGGCGGGACTTCCCAGCCGAAATTGGCGAAGAGGTTCGAGAGCGGCTCGCTGAAGAAGTTGAAATACTTGAAGACGGCGAGCGTGCCTATGTCGGCCGCGATGCTCACCCCGAGCAGGAACTTGCGCCGACGCTGGTTTGTGCTCGCGCCGATTGCGCGCGCGGTCAAAAAGTCTACGGTCGAGATGAGGAAGACGAGCGCGAGGAATTTCCAGTTGAGCAGGGCGTAAAAGTAGTAGCTCGCGCCGAGGATGAAGGTCACGCGCAAGACGGCCGGGATGCTCCGCCAGGAGAAGAAGAGCCAGTAGGCGAAGAAGACGATGGCGAGGAACAGCATGTACTTGCCTGTGAAAAACATTTCGAGGTTACTCCGTCAGAATCTTCTAAGCCGCCTGCGCGCACGTCGCCCGCGAGGGAAGTCCGCGGACGGCCGTATTATCGCCTATGGTTGCCGGCGCTGGTAACGCGTGCATCAACGTCGTGGGATTGTGGGCAGCCACATAAACCGCAGGCCAGAGGGTAATCTTTAGTGCGGAACGCAAACGTCAAAGGACTCGCCGCGCGTCCGTTGGTTTGCGGGAAAATTGAAAATAGCTTTTGTGTTCCCTGGTCGAGCCGCCCGGCATGGGCGGCTAAAAGCGCCGCGCTAAAGTCTTGAGAGTCGGGGACTGATGCCGGAGAGCGCGGCTCCGGCACAGGCCGAGAATATACAGAACGCGTCGGGTTAAAAGCAAGGCAGGAAAAGCAACTTTGCGGGAGGAGTGATGGGTGACGAATTAAAAGCGAGGACCCGTTTTTAATTCGTCGTTCATCATTCCGCGTTCATCATTATTTTTTCCGCGGCGGATTGCGCGGCGTGCGCGCCTGGTACTTCTTGAAGGCGTCGTAAACGTCCTCGTAGAACATGGAGCCCATGCGTATGTAGCCGTCTTTGGTCAGGTGGACGCGGTCGCCCTGGCCGAGCCCCATCGAGGCCCAAACGTCCATCGAGCCGGGGCCGCCCATCGCGCCGTAAGAGCTCCAGAAGGCCGCGCCGACCTCGATGGCCGCGCGCCGCTGCGCCTCGATCATCGCGGCCATCTTGCCGTCGAGATGGATGTCGGAGCGGTCCGGCGGCCCGTAGACCAGAATCGAAGCCTGCGGCGCGGCGCGACGGAAGCGTTTGAGGATGGCGGCGAACATCTGCTTGTAGGACTCTATCGTCCAGTCGCCGTCCGAGACCTCGTTCGTGCCGTAGGCGACGATAATCAGGTCGGGCTTGCGCTGGACGATGTTGTCCACGAACGCCGTGTCGTTCCAACTGATGAGGCGCTTGGCGCGAGCGCCGTTGATGCCCAGCACGTCGTAAGAGACTCCGGGCGCGATGTGTTCGGTGACGATGCCGAGGATGCGCGTCTTGCCGGGGGCGACGGTTCGCACCTCTATGCGGTGCATGCGGTCGGCCGGGAGCGGCGCGGTGAAGTAGTCCGGGAGCGGCGCGTCCGAGGCGAGCGAGAGCGGCTCTTCGAGCACGCTCACGCCGTCGACCATAATGTCTATCTTCCCGCCGCCCGGCTGCCGCAGGTAATAAACCTCGAAGTGATTGCAGGTGGCCTCAATCCAGGCGCGCTCGTCCGACTGCGTGGTGCTCAGCCCGATGCCCGCGAGCCCGTAAATGCCGTTGACCTCCACGCGCCCGCCGATGCCGTCGACCGTCCAGCCGGAGGTCGCGCCCGAAAGAACGCCGCGGCGCGGCGTGCTCATGGGGTTGCGCGGGACCATGTAGCCAGCGCCGCCGTCGCCGAACTCGGCCTGGAACTTTCTGCGAATCTCCGCGGTCAGGATGTCGGCGGCCGTGTGCGAGTCGCCGAAGTGCATGATGCGGACGGGCTCTATCCTGCGCTTGACGGTCGAGAGCGAGCGGAAGAATTTGTCGAGCGCGGCCGGGTTCTCCACGCCCCGGACGACCTTCAGGGCGGGCCGAGGGGCAGGAGTGGTGGCAGGCTGCGTGCCTTCCTGCTGTTTCTGCTGCGCCCTGATGGTCAGCGCCGTCAAAACTGCGGCGCAGGCCAGGAGGACGAGCGAGATTGTCATCAACTTCCTATTCACGCTGCCAATCATCCTTACTCCGACAAGCTCCTGTCAACCCATTTCCTCTCGCGCTGCGACGCCCGGCCGGCGCGAGACCTTCAGACGAGGAAAATTTTAAGAGGCGTGGCAAGAAACGCGCGCGAGCCGCGGGGGAATTTAACTTTCGGCCGCGTCGCGGGAAAGAGATGCGCTCGGGCGGGCGGCGGTTGCCACGCCCGCGCCCTCTGTGAGAGCATCATACCGCTTTTGCCTCGAAATTTCCTCTGTTTTCTGACGGAAGAGACACCATGACCACACCCGCCGCCAAGCTGCACCGCCACGTCTCCGAAAAAGCGAGCCGTTTTACAGAGTCCGTCATACGCGAGATGACGCGCGAAGCCTTAAAATACGGCGCGGTCAACCTCTCGCAAGGCTTCCCGGACTTCCCCGCCCCCGAAGACATCAAGACGCGAGCCATGGAAGCCATCGACGGGGACGTGAACCAGTACGCGATCACCTGGGGGGCGCGCGACTTCCGCGAGGCGATTGCGCGCAAGACGGAGTGGTATCTGGGCCTCTCGATTGACCCCGAGACGGAAATCACCGTGACGTGCGGCTCGACCGAGGGCATGATCGCCGCGATGATGGCGACCGTAGACCCAGGCGACGAGGTGATAGTCTTCGAGCCCTTTTACGAGAACTACGGCCCGGACGCGATTCTCTCCGACGCGGCCCCGCGCTACGTGCCTTTGCGCCCTCCCGACTGGACGTTCGACCGCGAGGAACTGCGCGCCGCCTTCAACGAGCGCACCAAAGCCGTCATCATCTGCAACCCGAACAACCCCACGGGCAAGGTCTTCACGCGCGACGAGATGGAGTTCATCGCCTCGCTCTGCCGCGAGCACGACGCCCTCTGCTTCACCGACGAAATCTACGAGCACATTCTTTACCCGCGCGAGGGGGCCGAGATCAGTCACATCTCTATGGCACAACTCGAAGGGATGCGCGAGAGGACCGTCATCGTCAACTCGATGTCGAAGACTTACTCTGTGACGGGCTGGCGCGTGGGCTACTGCATCGCGCCGCCCGAAATCACGGGCGCGATTCGCAAAGTCCACGACTTCCTGACGGTCGGCGCGGCCGCCCCCTTGCAGAGCGCGGGCGCTTACGCGCTCTCCCTGCCCGCGGCGTACTACGACAAGTTGCAGGGCGATTACGTCGCGCGGCGCGACCTGCTGCTGCCCGTGCTCGAAAGCGCGGGCTTCAAGACCTTCCGCCCCGACGGCGCTTACTACATCATGACGGACATCACGGGCTTCGGCTTCGAGACGGACGTGGAGTTCACGCGCCACCTGATACGCGAGGTCGGCGTCGCCTGCGTCCCGGGCTCCTCCTTCTACAGCCGCCCGGAGTTGGGCGCGCAGCAGGTGCGCTTCTGCTTCTGCAAGAAAGACGAGACGCTGCTCAAGGCGGCCGAGCGCCTGACGAAGCTTCGCTGACTGGGCTTACTCGCCGCGCGTGACTTTGTCTTCGTCGAGTAGGCGGGTCGTGTTCTCGGTGACGCTCGGCGGGGGGACGAGTTCGGCCGTGTTGGCGCGGCGCGGCGCGAAGTCTGAGGCGGGGATGCTCTGTTGCGGCGGCAGGGCCGAGACGCGCGCCCTGCCGCTGAAGTGTGCGGGCGCGGGCGTCGCCGCCGCGGGCAGCGCGTCCGCCTCCATCTCCGGCGTGTCGTCTTCGTAGAGTTTCGCGTAGATGATGCGTAGCAGGCCGCCGACGAAAGTTATCAGCGCGGCGAGCGGGATGAGCAGCTCCTGAAAGCCGAAGATGTTATGACTGAGGATGGCGACGATGGGCACGGCCAGCAGGCCGCTGACCATCTGCATGACGCCCGCCCGCATGCCCTTCTGGCGCGGAGACAGTCCTCTAACCTGTGGGCCGGTCTTGACCGTCTGCGTCGCCGGGACGCCGCCGCGCACGAGCAAGTCATTTACGCCGCCGAGCGGGAAGCCGCAGCGCGAGCAGAAGCGCATCTCGCTCGAAGCCTGTTCCTGACCGCATTGCGGGCAATACATTCTTTGAAAGTCCCTCTCTAGACGTGGTCGCCGGGAGCGCGCACTCACCCGCGCGCGCACAAGTGTGTCATAATCGCGCCCCGGAGGGAAGAGGGCTCAAACTTTCATGTGGGACGCCAAACGCCAGGCCATCTGGCTCACGACCGCGCTCATCCTGGCCACCTTCGTCGTCTACCGCGAGGCGCACGACGACGCGGGCCGCTTCGACCTGGGCTACTTCGCCCTCCTCGAACTCATCTTCATCACCGTCATCGTCATCATGTTCTACATCTACTCAAGAAAAAAGTGATGAGTGCTGAGTGATGAGTGCCGAGTAAAAGAAAGAAGGTCTTTACTCAGCACTCAGTCCTCAGCACTCATCACTTTTTTAATAGCTCGCGGGCACGAGCGTCTTGGAGCGCACCTGTATGCCGGAGTCGGCGACGATGAGCAGGCGGCGCGCGTCGCTGTAGGAGACGTTCGCGGGCGCGTAGGAGAGGAGATAACGGTTCTTGCGCAGCTCGTCGCAGATGGCCTTGGCGGCATCGCGCGCATCCTTGATGGGGAAGACGCGCCCGCCCGTGCCTTCGGCCAGTTTCTCTATCACCTGCACGGGCTTCGGCTGGTCGCGCCGCAGCGCGCCGCCCGTGCGGTCGGGCGCTTGCACGGCGTAGACGGTGATGTCCTGCGCTTGAAGCTCGGCCAGAATCCTGTCGAACTTAATCTTGCTGCCGCGGTCCAGCCCGTCGCTGATGACCACGATGATGCGCTTCTGGTTCGAGGCTTTGAACGGGAGCAGCGCGTCCTGCGCGACCGCGTGCAGCGCGTCGAAGAGGTGCGGGTCGCCCTTCTTGCGAAAAGTCGCGAGCGACGCCTCGATCTGCTTGGCGTCGTCCGTCCAGTCGGAGACGATCTCGGCCTGGTCGTCGTAGCCCACGACGAGCAACTGGTCGCCCTCGTAAATCTCGTAGGCGAACTCGCGCGTGGCCTCTTCGAGCTTATCCACGTCGGCGCGAATCGTCAGCGAGTTGTCCACCAAGAGCACTATCCGCGCCGGGCTCGGGTCCGGCGTCAAGCTCTTGATGATCTGCTCGATGCCGCCGTCGTAGAGCGAGAGCTGTTTGCTGGTGATGGGGCCGCTCCCTTCGCCCTCGCGCGTGGCGACGACGTTGAGCAGGACGGACCCCTTGTCGTCCGCGGGGCGCGGGCGGCGGCCGGCCTGCGCGAAGGCCGCGGAGGCCGAAGCCAAGACGAGAATCGTGGCGATTAGAATTTTTTCAGGCGCGCGCATCGGAATCAATCGGGAGAACTTTTCAGTCGCCGCTCGAAGGGGCCGGTTTAGACTTGCCAGACTTTTTAGAGGGGGCCTCCTCCTTCGGCGTTGCCTTGTCCGCGGCGGAAGCCGTCTCCGTCGCCTCTTTTTTCTCCTCCTTGCCGTCCGCCTTCTTGGCCTCGCCCTTCTTCCCGGCGTAATCGGTCACGTACCAGCCGGAGCCTTTGAACTGTATGGCCGGGGCCGAGAGCAGTTTTTCGAGGCGGCCGCCGCACTCGCCGCACTTCGTCAGCGGCTTGTCCGCCAACTTCTGCATCACTTCCCTGCGCGCGCCGCACTTGCGGCATCCGTACTCGTAAATCGGCACTTTTTGATTAACTCCAATCACAAATCTTCTAAACTTTCCGGCCCAAAAATTATACGGGCCGCCCAAGTGCGCCGCAAGTCAGTACCGCCTGCCGCGAGCGGGCGTGTATTCCCAACGCTAGACACCCGCCCGCCCGCGGCAGGCGGTACTGACACGGACGCTCCGCGCCGACAACCGCCCACTGCCTGCTGCCTGCTGCTTACGGCTTCTTGTCGGACTTTTCGTCTTTGAAGAGGATGTTGAAGACGAGGAAGAGGCCGGCGACGCCCGAGAGGAGGAAGAAGATGGCGGCGATGCCGGGCAGCCCGAAGATGGTGAACGAGGTCTCGACGCGCATCATCAGCGCGGCCCCGACGATGAGCGCGGCGAGCACGAGCCCCATCGTGATGCGGTTGGCGATCTTCTGGAAGCCCTCCATCAGCTTCGTCTCGTCAATCGCGTCCACCTTGATCTTCATCTCGTTGTTGGCGACCGCGTCCAAGAGCCGGTTGACGCGCGCCGGCAGCTTCTCCAGCAGCCCCTTGGCTTCGAGCAGCGTGTTGTAGATGTTCCCGGCCGAGAGGCTCTGCCGCAGGCGCTCGCCCATGATTTCGTTGGCGTGCCGGCGGATCGACGCGTTCGGGTCGAAGTCCGGGTCGAGCGTGTGGACTATCTGATCCAGGTTGAGCAAGGTCTTCGCGATGAGCGTGAACTCGGCGGGCAGGCGGAAGCCAGTCTCGCCGGAGATGCGCGTGATTTCGAGCACGACGCGGCCAGCGTCTATCTCCTGCACGTTGCTGCCCTGGTGCTGCGTGACGAGGTCCGCGACCTGCCGCGAGAACTTCTCCTTCTCGAAACTCTCCTTCGGCTCGCCCAGCTTGATGGTCAACAGCGCGGCCTCGTCGCCGCGCCCCTCGCTGATGGCTAAGAGCATTTGCAGGATGTTCTCCTGCGCCTGCGACGTGACGCGGCCGACCATGCCGAGGTCGATCAGCGCGACGCGGTTCTCGGGCGTCAGGAAGATGTTGCCGGGGTGCGGGTCCGCGTGGAAGATGCCGTCGACCAGAATCTGCCTGAGGTAGGCGCGGAACAACTCCTCGGCCAGCTCGTGCCCGTCCAAATCCATCAGCGCGAGCGGGCTCAGCTCCGTGATCTTCTTCCCCTCTATGTAGTCCATCGTCAGGACGCGCGAGGTGCTGAAGTCCTCGACCGGCATCGGCACGACGAGGCGGCGGAACTGCGCGAAGTTGCGGTTGAAGGTCAGGAGGTTGCGCATCTCCTGGCGGTAGTCCAGCTCGCGCAGCAGGCTCTTGCGCAGCTCCGTGAGGATTTTGCCGAACTCGTAGCGCCGGCCCGTCTCCGTGTGCGCGTCCAGAAACTCCGCGAGCCCTTCGAGGATTTCCAAGTCCTTGAGCACGACCTCGCGTATCCCCGGGCGCTGCACCTTGACGACGACGTCGCGCCCGTCGCGCATCTCCGCGCGGTGCACCTGGCCGAGCGAGGCCGCGGCCACGGGGTCGGCCTCGAACCGCGCGAACGCCTTCGAGATTCGCACGCCCAACTCTTCCGTGACTATCTCCTCGACCTCCTTGAAGGAGAACGGCTCCACGTCGTCTTGCAGGCGCGAGAGGGCTTCGAGGTACGGGGCGGGCAGGAGGTCTGCGCGCGTCGAGAGGAGTTGGGCCAGCTTGATGAAGGTCGGCCCCATCTTTTCGAGGTCCTTCGAGAGTTCAGCGGCCTCGGGAGCGGCCGCCTGCTCCTCGACCGCTTCGTCCGAGAGCGCGTCTTCGAGGCCGGCCTGCTTGACCAGGTCCGAGCGCCCGTACTTCATCATGAGCCAGGCGATGTCGCGGTAGCGTTTCAGGTGTTCGGGCTTGAGCGAGATTCCCATCGGGTTCCCTTCCGCGGCCGGAGAGTCTTCTTTCGTTTTTCGTTGGAGCGGAGTTGATTATGCCATTTTAATTCGGGAGAGAAAAACGGCGTCCCGCGGGCAGACGAAAATCGCGGGGGCCGCGTGGGAGAACTCGCCACGCGGCCCCCGCGATTTTCGAGAGGCGGTCGGGGCCGCCCCGCAATGATGACAGGATGCTTTTTAACCCATCGCGGCCTCGGGTTAGAAGTCGCAGCCGTAAGGCTTCATTGACTGCCGGCTCTGCTCGGCGGCCATCTTGCAGGCCGCCGCCAGCGACGAGCGGGTCTGCGGGTTGGCGGCGAGCTGTTTCCACGACGAGCGCCACTGCTGGAGCGTGGAGTTCCACTGCGCGCGCGCCGCCTCGGGAACCTTGCCCGTGACGCAGGCTTCGTACTTGTTTATGAAGTCGTCGCACTCGGGGACGCCGATGTCGTCGCCAGCGCCGGTCGCGGTGGTCGCGGGCGTGCTGGTCGTAGCGGGCGTCGTGGTCGTGGCCGGCGTCGTGGTAGTAGTAGTCCCCGGCGAGCTCGTGGTCGTCGTGGTCGTCTTATTCGCGCTGGTCTGGTTCGAGCCGTTGGTCGTCTCCGTGTTGCCGCACCCCGCGAGCAGGAGCGCGCAGGAAAGCGACAGAGTCAGGGCGACGAAGAATCTTTTGGACATCGAGAGTTCTCCTTCAAGTCCGGGCCCGCGAGGCTGGTTAGACTGTAGAACAGGGATTGGAAAAGCGCGTGAATGATATGAGAAGGAGTGCCGCTTTGACAACCGGCCTGGGCCAGGGGGCGGCGGGGCCGCCGCGGGGGGCGCTGACGACGTGCGTTCGCACGGCTGGTACTCGCGCAGCCCGGCCCGCGGCGGCCTCGCCCTGGCGTGACGAAATTCGTTTTACTTCCCGCGCCGCGCCCCGGCGTCTACTTTCCTGAGCGCGTCGGCCAGCGTGATGCCCGCGAAGGACTGTAAATCTCTCCGCACGGCCTGGGCCCCGCGCCGCAATTTGGGAGCGCCCAGCTCGCCCAAGCGGCCCAGCAGTTCGTCTATCCGCTTGACGAGCGCCTCGTCGAACGCCTTCGGCTCGCCGTCCCGGCCGCTCTGAATGATCGGCAGCAGCCGCTTCGTCACGACGGCCGTCTCGCGCGAGAGACGTTTGTCCGTCCGCGCCAGCACCATCAACTCGTCGCGGTTATCCTCAAGGAACTTCGCCAGCCTGCGGCCGGCGGCGGACGGGCGGGCCGAGCGGCCGCCGGAGGAAGCTAACGCCCCGGAGCCGGCGAACTTGATGCCCTCGATGATCTCGCCCGAGACGCTGAGGATGTTGATGCAGAACTCCATGAACGCGGCCTGCGCGTCTTCCATGATGCAGCTCGCTTCGGGGAAGGGCGGCTGGAATGATGTCAGGAAGTCCGGCTCACCGTTCTTCAAGACCAGCGGCCCCGTCTCGATGCAGTAGGTGAGGACTTTGCGGTCGGCGTTGTTCACGTAGTGGCGGCAGTAGCCGTAGTCGGTGCTGGTGGCCGACGTGGGGTAGAGATTGACGCTCTGCTTGACGGCATACTTTTTCCCGCGCACCGCTTCGATGGCCTCGGCCATGAGGTTGCCCACGTAGACGAACCAGTCCAAATCTTTCTTGGGGATGTACTCCTTGTAGGAGTCGCCCTTCTGGCCCCGCTCGCCGTCGAAGCTGGGGTTCTTGAAGTTCATCGTCGGCTGCGTGGTCTGGTTTTCGTCGTCGCCCCACGGGTACAGGACGAACTCGCTGTAAGAATGCACGTCGAGCATCCCGACGATGTGAGAGTACGTGTCGAGTAGGTCGCGGACGTTCTGCGATTCGGGTTCCGAAAAGGGCGAAGGCCCTTTGTAAAGCTGCTGGGAGCTGCAAGGGTTCGCCGAGGTCTTGATGCCGCTCGTCCACAGGAAGTCGAAGTTGCGGTTAACGTCCACGCCCTTGCAGTCCTCGCCCGGATTGGGCGCGCGGTTCCCGCGCCACATACGGTCGCCCGTGGGGCTGAGGACGTACTCGCGCCCGTCGGGATTCGCCAGCGGGAGGATGAAGATGTCCATGTCCTCGATGACCATCTTGACGAAGTCGGCCGCGTAGGTCCTCCCGCCCATGCTGTAGTCCTTGTTATTCTTGTAGGCGTAGGCCAGGTTGAACGCGAAGTAGATTAAGCTGTCCGGGTTGAGCAGCTCGCGCGCGTGGAGCCCGCCGACGAGCAGCACGCCGCGGCGGCCGCCCCCACTCCCTTTGCCCATCTTGACGGCGCGGATGGGCCGCCCTTCCCGCGAAGGTTTTAAGTTAATGACCTTGCAAAAATCCCCGTAGAGGTTCGGCAGCGCGCCGACCAGGTTGTCTATGCCCCCGGAGGGCATGTACCCGCCGCTGTAACCACAAAGAGCCATCACTGCACCTTCTTTCTGCGGTTGAATTCTTTCAGCCACGCCTTGTCGTTCATGGTCTGGACGGGCGGCACGGGCGTCCCGCCCTGGTCTGCCGCCTCGGCGGCACCTTTCGCGGCCATTTTCCCGGCCGACTTTTTCGCCTGCTTGCGCCCCTGCTCTACGTACTCTTCGATGATTTGGACTCGGTAGCCCGCCCCCCGCACCAGCTCTATGTCGGCTTCGGTCAGCAGTCCGCCGATGGAAGCCTCGCCCCTCTTGTTCGGGGGGAGGTTGAAAAGGTCCAGGTCGAGCCGTCGCAAGGCCACGAACGCCTTTTGATCGGACGCGAAGATGGTGACAAAGAAACGTCGCTGCATCACTACCTCCAGACTTGAGATGTACGGTCCGAACTTACGCGCAAGAGATGCCTTTAGGTCATCTTTTGCGACTCTGGTTGATTGTTGCCGTCCCTGGCGCGAACTAAGATGAGCGTGAGTGAAATCAGCAGCCTTGGGTCGAGTGTTCATTCCCAGGGGCAAGGTTGACGGTTGATAAGTGAGATGAAGCGAGCAGTCATGCCTTGACGGACAGCAAGGACGGTGCCAGTCGCGGCGGCGCACCGGCCTGTTCACTATCGGGCGAAAATGAGGCTTTCGTCCGCGCAGGGGCGGGCGGCTGTCCACAAAAGAGGACAACTCCGTGCGGCGGGTGAATACTAGCGTTGACTGCCGCGGCCCGAGACCGACAAGCATCCGCCTCACCCGCGTCGCCCGTGGGCCATTCTTTTAACGCAGCTTTTCGAGTTCCGCGAGGGCCGCCCGCATTTCGTCAATGTTTCTGAGGTCCCATTCGGGGAGAGTTTTTTTCTCCTGAGTTTTCAGCATCAAGTCCAACGCCCGGCGGTAATTTTCCTTTGCCGCCGCGAGGTGCGTCTGGCGCGTCTGCCCGGCGGTGCTTTTGACGAGTTCCGCGTGAAGCTGGCCGACACTTGCGCAGGTGGTTGCCAGGTTACGTAATGTTTGCGTATCGGCGGCGTCGCCCTCAACCCTCTTTTCAAACAACGCGATGGCTTTTTGATATGCCGCGAACGTGGCCGTGTAATCGCGCTGTTGCCACCGGGCGTTGCCGATTTTCGCATAAAGCGCACCCGCGTCAGCGTCATAGCCGCGATTGAGCGGGTCTTTGTCCATCAACTCAAGATAAATCGCCGCCCCTTTTTCCACATAAGAGATGGCTTCGTCCGGCTTCTTCAAAAGTGAAAGCGCCGTGCTGAGCCGAGAGTAAGTCCGCGCCAGATTGTGCCGCGCCTGAGCGTTGGCGCGGTCGGCGGCGACGGTCTCCTCGGCGACGCGGCGCGCCTTTTCGCTCAACTCGAACATCCGCGCGTTGTCAATTTCCTCGTGGATGACGGCTGCCGTTTGATAAGTCCTCCAGAGGTCTTGTTTGACATTCGCGTCGTGCGGATAACGCGCGGCGAGTGATTCAGCGAGGCTGACGGCTTCGTTCATTCTCGCCTCGGCTTCCGGCTGGCGGCTTTCCCACGAAAGCGAGAATCCCAGATACGCCAGCCCCTTGGAGAGAATTCTTTGGAGTTCCACGTCGTCCGCGCCTCCGCGGCGCAGCGTTTCAAGTTCGCTCGTCGCCCGCTCAAGCAGCGGAATGGCTTCGGCGAATCGGTTGACGTTCACGTAACTGATTGCGGTTTCGACTCGCGTTTCAAGATACCCCAGTCGCAACGCGAGCGAATCGGGAGCTTCGGCGACCAGGTTTTCGTATATTTGCGCGGCTTCTTGTCCGTCCCGTAGACCGCCTTCGATGTCGCTCTGGGACATCCGCCTGACGCCGAGCAGCCGCAAATTGTCCGCCAACAATCGCCTGTTTTCCGCGTCCCCGGGGTTCGTCGTCAACAGCCGCCGACGAATCGTCTGCGCCTTTTCCAGACTCGCAATCGCGCCGCGAAAATCGCTCAGGCTGGGCTTGTTCGAGTCGCCTTGCAGCACCCCGACTTTCTCGTACGCCGCCGCGAGTTCCATTCGCAAAGTCGTGTCGTCGGCGGATTCGACGGCGAGACTGTCCAGGTATTTCAAGGACTGCGCGACGAGCGACTGCCTGGCCGCGGTCGAGCCTTCGAGCCGCTCGATTTTCGGCGCGATGTCGTTCAAAAGCGCGTTCGAGAGCTGGCGCACGTCCGAGAAGCGCCGCTCGGCGCGGTCGCGCTCGCGCCGCGCCACGTTCGCTTGCCACAGGGCGAGCGCGAGGCCGACGACGAGCGAGACGAGGACGACCGCGGCCGCGCCGACCGAGACCTTGTTGCGGCGGACGAATTTCCCGGCGCGGTAAGTAAACGAATCCTTCTGCGCGCGGACGGGCAGGCCGTCCAGGTATCTTTGAACGTCTTCGGCCAACTGCGCGACGGAGTTGTAGCGGCGCTGCGGCTCCTCGCGCCGCGCCATCGAGACGATGTTCTTCAACTCGCCGCCGACAGACCTTTGCCCTTCGGCCTTCCGGCCCCCGCCATCCTGCTTCGTCGGCAAATTGGTCGCGACGGTTTTCTGTTCCGAGCTTTCGGAGCGCCAGCGCCCGGCGTCGGGCTGCGCGCCCTGCGAGCGGCGCGTGCCGTGCAGCAGGTCGTCGAGCAGCACGCCCAGGGAGTACACGTCCGAGGCCGTCGTGATCTGCCCGCCGCTGACTTGCTCGGGCGCGGCGTAGTCGGGCGTGAAGGCGCGGAAGTTCGTCTCCGTGCGCTCGTGGGCGTGCTCCGCGTCGAGCAGCTTGGCGATGCCGAAGTCGAGCAGCTTGGGCGTGCCGTCAGAAGTGACGAGTACGTTGGAAGGCTTGATGTCGCGGTGCACGACCAGGTTCTGGTGCGCGTAAGCGACGCCGCGGCAGACGGCGAGGAAGAGGCGCAGGCGCGCGGCGGTCGAGAGCCTGCGCCCTTCGCAGTACTCGTCAATCCTCACGCCCTCGACGTACTCCATCACGAGGTACGGCTCGCCGTCTTGACTGACGCCGCCGTCCAGGAGGCGCGCGATGTTCGGGTGACTCAGCGAGGCCAGAATCTGGCGCTCGCGGCGGAAGCGGCGCACGAGTTCGGCGTCGGCGAAAGTGCGCCCCACGATTTTGAGCGCGACTTGTTGCTGGAACTCGCCGTCCGCGCGCTCGGCTAGAAAGACCGCGCCCATCCCGCCGCGCCCGAGTTCCCTTATCACTTTGTAGCGGCCGAACTCTTTCCCCTCGTAGGCCGCGCCGGTCGCGTCGAAGAGCGAGGCGACCCCGAAGTCTTTCCTCTCAAGCATGGGCCGGCTCTCGTCGTGCGCTTCGAGCAGCGACTCGACCTCACCGCGCAATTCGGCGTCCTCGCCGCAAGCCGCGCGCAGAAAGTGCTCGCGCCGCTCGCGCGGCTGCTCCAGCGCGAGCGCGAACACGTCTTTGACCTTCTCCCAGTTTGTCGAGTCCATCGGAAATCCCTCCCCCGCACAGTAAGGCGTAAAGGGGCGGCGAAACAGCCCGCGGCTTAAGAACGGCTTTTGGAAATTTCTATGAGTTTCGCGCCAGCTCGCGCTGGAACCAGGCTTTGGCGAAAGTCCACTCGCGCTTGACGGTCGTCTCCGAGATGTTGAGGACGTGGGCGGTCTCCGCCAGCGAGAGGCCGCCGAAGAAGCGCAGCTCGACGATACGCGCCTGCCGCTCGTCCAACTTCGCCAGGCTCATCAGGGCTTCGTCGAGCGCCAGGAGGTCTACCTCCCTCTGCGCCGCGAAGCTGACGGCCTCGTCGAAGGCCACTTTCTGACCGAAGTCGCGCTTCTGGGCGCTTTTGGAGCGGGCGTGGTCGACGAGGATGCGCCGCATGACCTGCGCGGCGACGGCGAAGAACTGCGCGCGGTTCTGCCAGGAGACGTTCTGCCAGTCAACCAGCCGCAGGTAAGCCTCGTGGACGAGCGCGGTGGCTTGCAGGGTCTGGGCGTTGCGCTCGTTTTGCAGGTACGAGGCGGCCAGCCGCCGCAGGTCGTCGTAAACGACTTCGAGCAGCTTCCCCGGCGCGTCGGGCTCGCCGGCGCTGGCCGCGTTGAGCAGGACCGTGACCTGTGCAGTCTTCTCCATCTCTCTACAGTACCCGCGCGGATTATAGGCGAAAAGCGGTCAATCCAAAATAAATTCCCGGCCCGTGGGCCATTTCACCACTCGTTTGCGCCCTATCGGCCGGAGACACCAGACCCTCGGCGCGGAATTGGCCCAATCTGCGCCACCCGAAATTTCACGGCCGCCTCTTCGCCCGGAAAAGACGACCGACAGTCTACAGAGGAGAATGATAATGAACAGACAACAGCCCCCCGCGGCGAAGGGCACGCCCCGCCGCGCCGTCAACTCTCACCGCAACGCGCGCCGCGTCGCCCACGCGCTGTCACTCCTGATGCTCCTGCCCGGCCTGCTGGCGGGGGCGTGGCTGACGCACGGCGCGTCGGCCGTGCGCTCACACACGCCGCCTCCTGGGGCGGCCTCTGCGATGACGCCGTCCCCGGCTCAGACGGCGTCCAGTTGCGTCGCGCCTCCTTTCGGCATGGTCGCGTGGCTCGCGGGCGACGGCGACGCGGACGACATCAGCGGGCGCGACAATCACGGCACGCTGCAAAACGGCGCGACCTACGCGCCGGGGAAGGTCGGTCAGGCTTTCTCCCTGGACGGCGCGGACGACTCGATAATCATCAACCACTCGCCGGCCCTGATGCCCGCCGCGGTCACGATAGACCTCTGGGCATACCCGACCGCTTACGGGCCCCGGTACAACAGGCTCGTCGAGAAAGGCGGCGCGGGCGCGACCGACATGGGCGGGTACGGGCTGGAATTTAATATCTGCCAGGATCGCACGCCCAGTTGCTCCGATTCGATGACGAAGGGGATCGTCAGCTTTGTCATCTGGCTGGATTCGGTCGGGTTCGTCTACGTGGACTCGCTCAACCCGATTCCTTTGAACCAGTGGACGCACATCACAGGAGTGTACGACGGCTCCAACCTCTCCCTCTACATAGACGGCGCGTTGCAGGGAACGGCGTCGGCCCCTATGGGATTCACGACGCAGGCCGTCTCGGTCGGCGGCATGCTGAACTCCACTTCCTTCAATTTCCCGGGGCAAGTTGACGAGCTGGAAATCTTCGACCGCGCCCTACAGCAGTTCGAGATTCAATCAATCGTCGACGCCGGGAGCGCGGGCAAGTGCAAGCCGCCCGAGGACGCGGACGGCGACGGCGTCCTCGACGCGGACGACAACTGCCCTTCGGACCCTAACACCGACCAGGCTAACAACGACGGCGACGCGCAGGGCGACGCCTGCGACCCCGACGACGATAACGACACCGTCCCGGACGTTGCGGACAACTGCCCGCTCGTCAGCAACACGGGGCAGGCCGATGCGGACGGCGACGGGCAGGGCGACGCCTGTGACGAGAACAACGCCCCGGCCCTCGCCCCCGTCGGCGACCATGTCGTGGACGAACTGGCGACGCTCACTTTCACAGCCAGCGCGAGCGACCCGGACGTTTCCAACAACCTGATCTATAGCCTGCTGAACGCGCCGGCGGGAGCTTCAATCGACTCCTCCACGGGCGCTTTCAGTTGGACGCCGTCAGAGTCACAGGGGCCTGGAAGCTACACTTTCTCCGTCTTCGTCAGCGACAACGGCAGTCCGGCCATGAGTGATGCGGAGGTCATCACGGCCACGGTCGGCGAGGTCAACGCCGCGCCCTCCCTCTCTGGCGTGCCCGCGGCCGCGACGATTGACGAGGCTTCCGCCTACGGCTTCGACGCCGACGCCGCCGACACGGACCTGCCCGCGCAAACTCTCGCGTTCTCGCTCGCGGGCGCACCCGCGGGCGCGACGATTGACCCTGCCACGGGCCTCTTCAACTGGACTCCGACCGAAGCGCAGGGGCCCGGCGCGTACGACTTCGCGGTCGTCGTCTCGGACGGCGTGACGACCGCCTCGCAGCCCGTCTCGCTGATTGTGCGGAACGTGAACCGCGCGCCAGTGCTCTCGGCCATCGGCGACAAGACCGTCTCCTGGGGTGACGCGCTCAGCTTCACGGCCGCGGCCTCCGACCCGGACGGCGCTGACAACACGCTCTCCTTCAGCCTCGAAGGCGCGCCCGCGGGCGCTTCAATTAATCCTGCGAGCGGCGTCTTCAACTGGCAGCCGTCCCTCTCGCAAGGGCCGGGTGACTACACTTTCAACGTCCGCGTGACGGACGACGGCGACCCCGCGCTCTACGACGAAGAGACGGTGACGGTGAAGGTCGTCGACGCGACCGCCCCGGCGTCGTCGGCCGCGCTCTCCGAGACGGCGAACGGCGCGGGCTGGCACAAACAGAACGTGACCGTCTCGATCACGGCCCAGGACCCGCAGGCCGGCTCCGGCGTCAAGCGTGTCACTTACACCACGAGCGGCGCGCAGTCCACGGCCTCGCCCGTCGAGGTCAGCGGCGCGGCGGCCTCGCTCGTCATCAGCGCCGAGGGCCTGACGTCCGTCAGCTATTTCGCCACCGACAACGCAGGGAACAGCGAGCCCGCGCAGGTGTTGACGATCAGGCTCGACAAGACTTCACCTTCAATCAGCGCGCAGCGCGACACGCCCGCCAACGCCGCCGGGTGGAACAACGCGGACGTGCATTCGAGTTACAGTGCATCTGACTCGCTCTCGGGTCTCGACGGCTCATCGCCTGCGACCGGGGCCCACGTCTTTACGCAGGAGGGCGCGGGCCAGTCCAGGGCCTTCACGGTCACGGACCTCGCGGGCAACACCGCGAGCGCCACCATCACGGGCGTCAACATAGACAAGACGGCCCCGGTCGTCACACTCAGCGCGCCGCAGGACGGGGCGGCTTACCTGCTCAAGCAGCCCGCGGCGGCGGCCTACAACTGTAGCGACGCGCTCTCGGGCGTGGGCCAGTGCGCGGGCACGGCGGCGAACGGCGGGGCGCTCAACACCAACGCGGTCGGTGCCTTTACCTTCACAGTCCAGGCCGCGGACCTCGCCGGCAACGTCGCGGCGGCCGGGCCGAACCGCTATACGGTGGGCTTCGGCGAAGTCCTGCTCTACGACCCGACCAAGGCGCACCAGCGCGGCAGCACGATCCCGTTCAAGCTGAAGATCACGGACTACTACGGCGCGAATTACTCCGCGCCGGGGCTGGCCGTGACGGCGCTCGCGGCCGTGAAGCTCTCGGGCTACGCGCCTGGGGACGTGTCGGCTCTGACAGACGCCACGCCGGACGAGAACTTCAAGCTGACGGGCGACCAGTATCACTTCAACCTCAAGACGACGGGCTTCACGCCGGGCACATACGCACTCATCTACTCGGTGACCGGCGACCCGCGCACGCACTCCGCACAGTTCCAGATCAGGTGAGGGGGGGGGAATTGTGCGTGCGGGAGGGGCCGCGTGGAATCCACGCGGCCCCTTCCCGTCGCCGATTTCAGAGGGAAACTGGGCCATAAAAATATTTCCACGGGCCGTGGGCTGTTTCCGCGCCGGTTTGCGCCCTATTGGCTGAAAGGGAGGTCAATGAAGACCATGAGACTCACAACAAAATCCGCGCGCAACGCGCTCGTCGCGGCCCTGATGGCGGCGTCGCTCATCTTTGCCCTGTCAATTGACGGCGTAGTGTCCAGCGCCCAGTCCGGCTTCGAGGGCGACTACGACCTCAGCTTCGGCACGAACGGCTACACGGTTGACCAGGAAGACGTTGACCCGGCCGCCGCAGACGAATATCAATCCCTCTTTTACACGGGCGAGCTTCTGCCGAACGGCTCGATCATCGCCGGAGGACGATATGTTGACAACGCTCCGAGAGGAGATTTTTATCTGAGGAAATTTACCTCGACAGGCGCGGTTGACACATCTTTCGGTACGAACGGATTAGTCCGCACCAGTTTTAACTACCGGCATGACGGCGTTGGCGGAAACGACACGCCGCAGGTTTTGAAAGTTCAGCCTGACGGCAAAATCGTTTTTGCCGGTCAATGTACAATGCTTGAGCCGGGTCCGTGGCCGTCGCAGGCGTTTGGAGTTGACGCCTGCGTCATGCGCTACAACGCGAACGGCACCCTCGACCAGACGTTCGGCGGCGGAACACTTACTTACAATTGGCCCGGCTCGACTCATAGTGTGCAACTTGAGCCGGGCAAAGTGATTTTCCAAACCGGAGTTGTCAGTAGCGGGCAAACGTTTGGCACAAGCGGTATTTATTACGACATGGCGATTCAGCCCGACGGCAAAATCGTACTCGTCGGCGAAACGCGCAATTACGCCAGCTTCCATATCGCACAAGGTTACGGCGCAATCGTCGTTCGCTTAAATCCGAACGGCTCTCTTGACACGACATTCGGTGTCAACGGCATTGCCAGATGGAGCGCGACGGTAATTCCTGAGGGTTGCGGTTCTTATGCGCCGAGAAGTTTCTCCGGCGTGCGCCTGCAACCGGACGGGCGAATTATCGCCGTCGGGTACGACGAGATAACCAGAGGCGATTGTTTCAACGGAACACGTTTCGTCGTGACGCGCTGGACGGCCGCCGGGCAGCTCGAAACCGTGAAGCACATCGGCAATCTCACCGACGTTGACGTTTTCTTCACGGAGCGCGCCGTCTCCGCTCATCTCACCGGAGGCGGAAGCAAAATTCTCGTCTCCGGTTCTTCCCGAAACTTGAGCGGAACTCCGGGGGGACGCCAAAAGCCGACGATGGTTCGCTTGAACCTCAGCAATTTATCGCTCGACACAACTTTCGGGACCGGCGGAATCGCCCAATACGACAGAGTGAGCGATAGTTGGGTCTTCTCGACTTTATACGTCAAAGCGATTCAGCCGGACGGCAAAATCCTCGGCACGGACAATACTCTCAGTGGCAGTCCCGACAGCGTCGTGCGTTTTAACCCGGGCGGCTCTCTCGACCAATCTTTCGGCAACCTGGATGTTAACGGCAACCCCGGACACGGCAGGGCTAGAGTTAACGTGACGCACTACAACGGCCTTTCCAGCGCACTCAACGTCGGGCAAATCCTCGTGCGCCCGAACGGCAGAATCAATTTAGTCGGCTACAGCGCGGCGCACGGCGGCCTCGGCATCCTGCGCGCGGTGGTCTCGCAGCAGAACACGGAGCTGCCCACCTACACTCTGGCGGGCCGCGTCCTCAACGGCGCGGGCGTCGGCGTCGCGGGCGTGACCGTCAACCTCTCCGGCTCGCAGTCCGCCAGCAAGGTGACGGACGCCTCCGGCAACTACTCCTTCGCGAACCTCCCTATGGGCGGCAGCTTCACCGTCACGCCGGCGAAAGCCGGACTGACTTTCGTCCCCGCGAGCAAGAGCGTCGCGAACCTCTCGGCGGACCAACTGAGCGTCAACTTCTCTGTCCCCTCGCTCTCCGTCAACAACATCACGACGACCGAAGGCAACACGGGCGAGACGACGGCCACTTTCACCGTCAAGCTGACACCGGCCAGCACGCAGGCCGTGAAGGTCAAGTACGCGACGGCCAACCAGACTGCGCTCGCGCCCGGCGACTACACCGCGCTCGCGCTGACCGAGGTCACTTTCGCGCCTGGGGAAACGAGCAAGCCGGTCGCGGTCAAAATCAAGGGCGACGCGCTCGACGAGGCGAACGAGACTTTCCGCCTGCTGCTGAGCGCGCCCGTGGGCGCGGTCATCTCCGACAACGAGGGCGTCTGCACCATCACGGACAACGACCTCCCGCCCTCGCTCAAGGTCAACAGCCTGACTGTGACGGAAGGCAACGCGGCCACGACGGCCACCTTCACCATCACTCTCTCGGCGCAGAGCGCGCAGACCGTCACGGTCAAGTACCAGACCGTCAACGGCACGGCCGTCGCGCCCGCGGACTACACCGCGAAGGCGCTCACGACCCTGACCTTCGCGCCCTTCCAGACCACGAAGACCGTCGCCGTGACAGTCGCCGGCGACCTCTCGGACGAGGCCGCGGAGAGCTTCAAGCTACAGCTCACGGCCCCGACCAACGCGACGATAGCCGTGAGCGCGGGCACCTGCACCATCAACGACAACGACGCGCCGCCCGCGATCACGATTAACAACGCGACGGCGACCGAGCCGGACTCGGGCACGCGCGCCCTGATCTTCACGGTGAAACTCTCGGCCGCGAGCGGCCAGACCGTCACTGTGAAGTACGCGACCGCCAACGGCACGACCAACCCCGCGGCGGCCGGCACCGACTACACGGCCGTCGCGCTGACCACTTTAACTTTCCTGCCCGGCCAGACCAGCAAGACCGTGATCGTGCAGGCGAAGGGCGATTTGGTGAAGGAACTCAACGAGACCTTCTTCGTCAACCTGAGCGCCCCGACGAACGCGACCATCGCCGACGCACAGGGACTCGGCACCATCCTCAACGACGACTGAAGCGGCGCGCACGCTTCGTCGCTTCACAAACGAAAGGGGCGGCGGCCACTTGATAAAGGTGGCCGCCGCCCTTCTTTCTGCCACGGCCGAGCCGACGCGCGGCCGGCCCGTCGTCAGAACGTTTTCAGAGTGTAAAATTCGCCGGCCTTCGGGAAGACTACGTCGTAGAACTTTCCGTCACCGCCTTTGACGCTCCGTATCTCCATCGAGAACGACCAATCGCCTCGGCCGAAGCGCCGCTTACTCAACTGAAGCTCTCTCGCCTTCGCGTTTTTGAAACGGTAGCGCGGCTTGTCGCCCGACTTGTCCATCCCGTTAACCCAGACCGGATTGGCGGTCCACCCAACGGCATTCCACCACAGCTCGCTTTCGGCGTTCTGCGGCGCGAGGTCCGGCTTGTCCGCGGGCCATTCCCCCAACTGGGCCGAAACGTGTAGATTGAGTGGCGCGGGCAACGCGGCCGTCTTGAGCTTCACGTCGAGCGTCCCGAAGCTTCCCTCCGGGTAGCCGTAACACAGCCAAACGTAGTGCTTGTCCTGGTACACGTACAACTCGACATCCCCGGAGACCGTCAGGCGCTTGGCCCCCAGCCGCGGATATTCCTCGCAACTCCCGTCCACTAGCGGCGGCTCCTGCGCGAACGAACGCTCCGCAGCCCCGCACACGGAAACGAGCGCCAGGGCAACGAGCCACAAGCTACTAAGGCAAGCTCTCACTTCTCTTCTCCTTCGGGTCACAGCCAGGTAAAGGGGCGCTGACGAGGCTTCGTGTTCAGTCTCGCGGTAGAAGGCGCGCGAGGTCTACGAACCGGCGCACGATATTCCCGCCGAAAGATATATGTCAATAGTTAAAGAAGCGCACGCCGGGTCCGTCGGGTGGCCGTAAATCTCCCGACGCCCCAATTTTGGCAGCTTTGACTTTTGGTTGATGTGTAATACATTTCTGTTTTGGTCGTTTCCCGCATCAAAGTGCGGGGCGCTTAACCGATGACTATCCCGGCAGGCACTCACTTCGGGCGCTACGAGGTTCGTTCCCAGCTCGGCGCGGGCGGTATGGGTGAGGTCTATCTGGCGCACGACACGCAACTGGACCGCGCGGTCGCGCTCAAGCTCCTGCCCGCCAACGTCACCGAGGACGAGGACCGCCTGCGCCGCTTCCAGCAGGAGGCGCGCGCCACCTCCGCCCTGAACCACCCGAACATCCTGACCATCTTCGAGATCGGACAGAGCGCCGGCACGCACTTCATCGCCACCGAGTTCATCGACGGCGAGACGCTGCGCTCCAAGCTCATGCGCGGCCGCATGAAGCTGAACGAAGTCCTGGACGTGAGTATCCAGGTCGCCTCCGCGCTCTCGGCCGCGCACGAGGCGGGGATTGTTCACCGCGACATCAAGCCCGAGAACATCATGGTCCGCCGCGACGGCTACGTGAAGGTGCTCGACTTCGGCCTCGCCAAGCTGACGGAGCAGCGCGCGGCTTCGAGCCCGAGCGCTCTCACCTTCGCGGAAACGGGGCCGGGCATCGTTATTGGCACAGTCACCTACATGTCGCCCGAGCAGGCGCGCGGCCTGCGCGTGGACGAGCGTACGGACATCTTCTCTTTCGGCGTCGTGCTCTACGAGATGCTGGCGGGCCGCGCGCCCTTCGGCGGCCCCACGCCGAGCGACGTGATCGTCGCCATCCTCGACCGCGAGCCGCAGCCGCTCAACTTCACGCTCCCGGACGTGTCGCCCGAGATGCAGCGCGTCGTCTCGAAGGCGCTCGCCAAAGAGCGCGACCAGCGCTACCAGACATTCAGCGAACTGACCACGGACTTGCGCGGCCTCCGCCGGCGGCTGGAATTCGAGACGGCGAACCTGAACGTCACCGCGCCGCGGGAGACGCAAGCGAGCGGCGGGCCCTCCGCCGAAACGATGACGGCGTCGCGCGCCGACGCGCAGACCGTCATGATACGTACCGCGGGGCGCGAGACGGACGAGGCGCAGGCCGGCGCAGAGACCCTGAGGCTCGACTCGAACCAGCCCTCCACGCCGGAGATCGCGCACGTCCTCTTCATGGACCTCGTGGGCTTCTCGAAGCACAGCATCAACCAGCAGTTCAACCTCCAGAGGAAGCTCAACGAGATCGTCAGCCAGACGGACGAGTTCCGCCGCGCGCAGGCCAACAACCAGTTGATCTGCAAGTCGACGGGCGACGGCATGGCGCTCGTCTTCTTCGTCGACCCGGAGGCCCCGGTGCGCTGCGCGCTCCAAACCGGCCGCGCGCTTTTGGGCAGCCCGGACGTGCAACTCCGCATGGGCATACACAGCGGCCCGGTCCTGAGGACCGTCGACGCCAACCGCCAGCGCGACGTGGCCGGCAGCGGCATCAACATCGCCCAGCGCGTGATGGACTGCGGCGACGCCGGACACATCCTCCTCTCGAAGTCCATGGCCGACGTGCTCAGCGAGATCGGCGACCGCAGTGAGCAGGTCGAGTACGTGGGGCGCGCGAAGGTCAAGCACGGCGTCGAGCTACAGCTTTACAACCTCTACACGGACGACCTGGGCAATCCGATCCCGCCGTCCGTCATCTCGCTGCAAAACGTGGAGCCCGCCGGGCAGCAGCAGAGCGGGCCGCGCCGCGGGCCGATTGACTCGCTCGCAGTGCTCCCGCTCGCCAACGCCAGCGCCGACCCAGGCACCGAGTACCTCTCGGACGGCATCACGGAGAGCATCATCAACACGCTCTCGCAGCTCCCGCAGCTCAAGGTCATGGCGCGCGCCACCGTCTTCCGCTACAAGGGGCGCGAGGTCGACGCCGCAGAGGTCAAGCGCGACCTGAACGTCCGCGCCGTGATGATGGGGCGGGTGCTCCAGATCGGAGACAACCTCGTCATCAAGACGGAGCTGGTCGACACGGCGGACGGCTCGCAGCTCTGGGGCGAGCAGTACCGCCGCAAGGCCGCGGACATCTTCGAGGTGCAGGAGGAAATCTCGAAGGAGATTTCCGAGAAGCTGCGCATCAAGCTGACGGGCGAGGAGAAGAAGCTTTTAGTCAAGCGCTACACGGACAACACGGAGGCTTACAGGCTCTACCTGAAGGGCCGCTACTGCCTGAGCAAGGCGACGCACGAGGCGCTCAACAACGCGCTCAAGCACTTCCGGCAGGCGATTGACGTTGACCCCGACTACGCGCTCGCCTACGCGGGGCTGGCCGACGCCTACTACGCGCTCTCGTCGAACCACCTCCCGGCCAACGAGGCCATGCCGAAGGCGCGCGCGGCCGCCGAGCAGGCGCTCAGGCTCGACGACGAGCTGGCGGAGGCGCACGCCTCTCTGGGGCTCGTCAAGGCGTTCTACGAGTGGGACTGGGCCGGGGCCGAAAAGGAGTACAGGCGCGCGATTGAATTGAATCCGGGCTACGCCTCGGCGCACCACTGGTTCGGCTGGTATCTGGCGCTCACGGGCCGCCTGAACGAGGCCATCGCGGAGGTCAAGCAGGCGAGCGAACTGGACCCGCTCTCGCTGGAAATCAACTCGGACCTGGGGCTCTCGTTCTTCTTCGCGCGCCAGTACGAGCGCGCCATAGAGCAGTTCGAGAAGGCCATCGAGATGGACCCGAACTCCGTCTGGACGCGCTTCTTCATGGGCTGGGCGCGCGAGCAAAAAGGGGACTACGCGGAGGCCATAGCGGAGTACGAGAAGGCCGCGCGGCTGGACGACTCGCCGCTCATCATGGCCGCGGTCGGCCACACGCACGTGATGGCGGGCCGCCGCGAAGAGGCGCAAAGGGTGCTCGCGGAGATGACGGAGCTGGCCTCGCGCCGCCACGTCTCCTCTTACCACTTCGCCATCCTCAACGCCGCGCTCGGCAGCCGCGACGAAGCTTTTGACTGGCTCGAAAAATCCTACGCCGCCCGCGAGGAGGCCCTCGTCTGGCTCAAAGTCGACCCGCGCCTCGACGGCCTCCGCACAGACCCGCGCTTCATCGCCCTCCAGCGCCGCGTCGGGCTACCGCTATAAAGGGAGGGATGAGGGATGAAGAAAAGACGGAAAGCTTTTATTTCATCCCTCATCCCTCATCCCTGTTCTTCCGTTGACTCGCCGCACGATTTAGCTTAGAACCTGTCGTAAGGCTTTAACACCCCTGGCAAGGAAGTCATCAGATGAGTAAAGTTTTGGGCAAGGGCAGAGTTTCTGTAATCATGCTCCTCGCACTCTCGTTCGCGCTCTCGGCGGCGTGCGGGAAGAGCGCGAACACGGGCAACGGCAACGCCGCCAACACGGGCGGGACGACTACGACGACCACGACGACCGGCGGCGCGACGGGCGGCGGCGCGGAGGCCGGGAAGCCGACGGCGGCACTGCGCGCCTACTACGAGGCGTCCATGCGCAAGGATGTCGCCGCCGCGAAGAGATACCTCTCGGCCAGCACGATGCGGATGCTGGAAGACAGCGCGAAGCAAATGGGCAAGACGGTGGACGAGGCCATGGAGGAGGGGGCCAGGCAGAACACCATGAGCGCCATGCCTGAGATGAGCAACGAGAAGATCAGCGGCGACAACGCGTCCGTTGACGTAACCGCGATGGGCCGCCCGCTGACGATGCAGATGGTCAAAGAGGGCGGCGAGTGGAAGATCGCGCTGGACAAGACGCTCCAGAGCGCGGGCATTTCTACGGGCGGCGGCACCGCCGGCGGCCCCACTCAGACCGAGCCCGAGGGCGGCGACGAAGACGAGCACGGCGGCCACGACGAGAAGTAAGACCGCGCGCAGAATAAGAACAGAAAGGGGGCGGGCCGCGGAGTAACACGAAGAGACACGTAAGGAATTATGCTTAGTGTCGTTTCGTGTTACTCCGCGGCCCGCCCCCTACTTCTTTTGCGCCTTCACTTCTTCACCAGCCGAATCTCGTAGAGGCTCGGCCAGCGCTTGCCCGTGACGAAGAGGCGGTCGTGCTCCGCGTCGTAGGCGATGCCGTTCAGGCAGTTCTCCACGCTGCGGGCGTCGCCCTGGTGGTGCAGCCCCGTCATGTCGACCCACGCGTTGATCTTCCCCGTGGTCGGGTCTATGCGGACGATGCGGTCCGTCTTCCAGACGTTGGCGAAGATTTCGCCGTTGACGTACTCCAGCTCGTTGAGCTGCGTCAGCGGCTGCCCCTGGTCGAAGACGCTGATGGTCCGCTGCACCTGAAAGCTCGCCGGGTCCAGGAAGCGTATGCGGTTCGTGCCGTCGCTCATGATGAGCGAGTGGCCGTCGTTGGTCAGCCCCCAGCCCTCGCCCTCGTAACTGAACTCGCCCTCCTGCTTGAATTTTTTCAGGTCGTAGACGAAGCCCTTCCTCGTCTGCCACGTCAGTTGAAAAATCTTGTCGCGGAAGATGGTCAGGCCCTCCGCGAAATACTCGCGCGCGACCTCCACCTTCTTCTTCACCTTGCCCGTCTTCAACTCCACGCGGCGCAGGGTGCTCTCGCCGCGCAGGCCCGTGCTCTCGAACAACTGGCCGTCGTGAAAGACCAGCCCCTGCGTGTAAGCCTCGTCGTCATGCGGCCAGGTGTTGACGACCTGATAGGTGTAGACCGGCACGGAGTCCGCGGCCGCCTCTTCGCCGCTCTGCGCCGTCTGCATCGCGGTCGAAGGCCCCGAGCAGGCCAGGACCGCCACGAAGAGGAGCGCGGACAACAACGCTATGAAGAATTCACGCCGCATAGACTTCCTTAGGTGCGGAATTCCGACTCAACCCCTCTGCGCCTTCGCGCGAAATAGTTTTCTCAAAGACGCAAAAGGAGTTCGTGACACTCACCGCGCCGCGGTCTTCTGCGCCAGCGCGCGGTCGAGGGCGGCGCGCAAGCCCTCCGGCGTCAGGTTCATCAACTGCACGCCGTTGATGAAGATGGTCGGCGTGGCCTGCACGCCGTACGCCTCGCCCTCGGCGATGTCGTTCGCCACCTCCGCCGCGTACTGCCCAGAGTCGAGCGCCGCGTCGAACTTCGCGCGGTCCAGGCCCAACTCGGTCGCGTACCTCTTCAGCGAGACCACGTCGAGCGCCGACTGGTTCTTGAAGAGCACGGCGATGTATTCGAAGTACTTGCCCTGCGCGTTGGCGGCGTTGGCGGCCTCGGCGGCCTTGCGCGCCTGCGCGTGCATCTCCAGCGGGAAGTCGCGCACGACCAGCCGCACGCGGTTGCCGTAGCTCTTCAGCGTGTCGTCAATCACGGGGTGAAACGCCGAGCACGACGGGCACTGGTAGTCCGTGAAGACGACGACCGTCACGGGCGCGGTCTTGTCGCCGCGCGCGGGGTCGTCGTCCGCGCTGATCGTCTGGACGGGCGGCTCCGGCTGCGACAGAAAAATCTGCACCGGCACGCCCGAGCGCAATCGCTGCGCGAACTCCGACTCGACGCGGTTCTGCTGCTGGTCCCTGAGCAGGCTGGCGATGTCGGCGCGCACGCTCGCGAGGTCCGCCTTGATGCGGGCCTTGTTGTCCTCGTAAAACTTCGTGATCTCCGCGTCGGTCGGCTCCCTCAGCTTGTCCGCGACTTCCGCCTTGAAGACGGCCTCGGCCGTAATGTTCCGCTTCTTGGCCTCGGCTTCGAGGAGCATCTGGTTGATCTTCATGTCGAGGGCGCGCGCCTCCGCGTCGAAAATCTCGCGGCGCATCCTGTAGAGGAAGGGCTTGAGCCGCTCCTCGAAATCGCCGGCCGTGATCGTGCGGCCGCCGACGGTCGCGACCACCGTCCCCGGCGCGAGGTTCGGCGCGTTGACGTCCGCGCCCGGCGTGACGGTCGTGGCGGCGCGCATCCGCTGTATGAGGTCGTTGACCAGTTTCTGCCGGTTCTGCACGCGCAGGTACTCGACGATCTGCGGGCGGACGGATTTCAGGTCCGCGTTGCCTATCTGCTGCTTGTTCGCGTCGTAGACGGCCTTGACGTCGGCCTCGGTCGGCTCCGCGACGCGGTTGTTGACCTCCGCGTCCATCAACTGCTCGCGCGTCACCTTGCGCTTCTGCGCCTCGGCGTCCAGCAGCATCTGGTTGACGCGCGCGTCGAGCGCGTCTTTCCGCAGGTTAGGGAGGTTGCGCTCGAACTCCTCCACGACCTCGCGCACCTTCGGCTCCAGGTCGGCCAGCGTGATGGTCTGCCCGTTGACGACCGCCAGCGCGCCCGGCTGCGGGGCCGTCTGCTGCTGCCGCGGCGCGGGCGTCGCGGCGGGCGTCGGCCTGGGCGTGGGCCTGGGCGTCGTCGTCCTCTGCCTGGGCGTTTGCGCCGTCACGACCGCCGACGAGAGGAACAGGCCGAGCACGGCGGCGCAGACGAAATTTCGATGCCTCATTAAAGCTCTCTTTTCTGAACGAGAATGGGCCGGCGGCAGCCAGCCGGGACGATGATATGGGATTAGTGCGGCGAGAGCAAATTACGGTTGTCCGTCTGCCGGGTTTCTTCGTTCTCAAAAAAAGAACCGCGAAGGAACACGAAACGACGCGAAAAACTCTCTCACTGTTTCGTGTCGCTCCGCGCGGGTTCGCGGTTCCTTGAAGGTCGCCGCTTAACCTTCAACGCCCGCGCCGTCGGTGACGAGCTTGCGCACGCTTTCCAGTGTGTCTATCTCGGCGGGCGTTTTGTCGTCGCGCACGCGGAGGATGCGCGGGAAGCGCAGGGCGTAGCCGCTCTTGTGTCGTTTGGATTCCTGCACGCGGTCGAAGGTCACTTCGAGGACGACGAGCGGCTCGACGACGCGCACCTTGCCGTGCGCGAACTCTTGCAGCGTGTGCGCGCGGAACCACTCGGTCAGCTCAAGCAGTTCCGCGTCCGTCAGCCCGGAGTAAGCCTTGCCGACGTTCAAGAGCTCAGGGTCGCCTTCGGAGCGGCGGACGGCGAACGTGTAATCCGAGAGCAGGTGGCGGCGCTTCCCGTGCCCGACCTCGACGGCCGTGACGACCACGTCGAGCGTGGAGAGAGCGCGCTTCAGCTTCAGCCACTCGCGCCCGCGCCGCCCGGGCTTGTAAGAGGAGCGCGGGTCTTTAATCATCAGCCCCTCGTTGCCGCGCGCCCGCGCCGCGTCGAACTCCGCGTCGAGCGCCGCCGCGTCGCTCACGCGCTTCGCCTCCGACAGCCGCACGGTGCCCGCCGCGGGGACCAGCCGTTCGAGGACGCGGCGGCGCTCCTCCAGCGGTTCGTCAATCAGCACGCGCCCCGCGCCGTAGAGCAGGTCGTAGGCTATAAGGACGACGGGCGTGGCGGCCAGCAACTCGTCCCCGACGGTCTTGCGTCCCAGTCGCTTCTGCAACTCGCTGAAGGGCAGAATCACGTCCCCGCGCGCTGGCACAATTTCGCCGTCGATGATGGCGTCCGCGGGGAGGCTCGCGAGCGGCGCGTGCAGCTCCGGGAAGCGGTGCGTGACCTCGTCCATCGTGCGCGAGTAGAGACTGACCCGGCCGTCTGAGACGTGCGCCTGCGCGCGTATGCCGTCGAACTTGTCCTCCACGAAAAACTCTTCCGGCATCTGGCGCGCGATGTCCGCCAGATCGGCCGCGGCCGTCGCGAGCATGAACTTCAGCGGGTGGAAGAGGCGCATCTCGACGCCCGCGAGTTCGTTGCGCCTGGCGCGCACGGCCGTCTCGCCTATGTCGCCCGTCATCATGTTCGCCTGCGCGACCAATGCTAGCGGCTGGTCGAAGGCGCGGGCTATCGCGTCCTCCACCAAGCCTTCCTTGAGACCTATGCGTAAATCGCCCGCGAGCAGTTTGACGAGGTACTTCGCTTCGAGCGCGGTCGCGCCGACGAGAACACTCGTCAGCAGCGCCTTCTTGTTCTTAGTCCCCTTCATCTCGCTCAGGCGTTCGATGAGCGACTCCGTCTCGGCCAGCGTGATGACCGGCGGGGCCGCCTCCCCGCGCGTCTCGAGAATCGCTTCGAAGGCGACTTCACCCGAATCCCCCAGCCGCACGTAGCGCGGGCGCAAATTCTCCACGCTGAGGCCCGTGGCCTCGCTCAAGGCGTCGCGCAGCACGCTTGTGCCGACGTTCGTCGTGCGCGCGTCGTTCATGGCGAACTGGTGGCCCGCGAAGTAGCGCGCCGCGCGCACGAGGTCCGCGTCCGTCAACTCGTGCAGGTACGCGCCGACGAGCGCGGCCTTCAACAGCTTCTTCGCCGTCGCCGCGACCTGTTCGGCCGTCCGCGCGAAACGTTCGAGCAACCCGCTCGCGGCCTCGTCAGGCGTTTCTCGTCGCGCTTCTTTCCCGGCCGATGTTTTTTGTGCCACCCGCTTGCCCATCAACTTCTCAACCCTCGCCCGCCGCCTTCATCAACTCCTTCGGGCAGCGCACGGCCTCGTGAGCTTCCGGCGCGCCGCACACTTCCGGGTGCAGGACGCGCGCCAGAATCTCCACGCCGTCGACCACGCGCGGCCCAGGCCGGCTGAAGTACGAAGTCGCGTCCACGGCCCAGACCTGGCCCGCGCGCACGGCCGGGAGGTCATCCCAGCCTTCCGGCAGGCGCGCCTGCGGCAACTGGCGCAGTATGTCTTCCTTGTAATAACCGCACGGGATGAGCACGACTACTTCCGGCGCGTAGGCGCGAATCTCGTCGGCGGTAGTCGTCACGGACGGCCGCCCCTTGCGGCCGAAGGCGTGGTCGCCGCCCGCGATTGCGACCTGCTCCGGGACCCAGTGGCCCGGCGCGAACGCGGGCTCCAGCCATTCGAGCATCAGCGTGCGCGGGCGCGTCTCCGCGCCTTCGGCGGCCGCCGCCACGCGGTCGAGGCGCGCGCGAAGATGAGAGACGAGCTCAAGGGCTCGCTCTTCAACGCCCGTCAATTGGCCCACCGTCCTGATGTTCTCGAAGATGTCCTCAATCGTGTTCGGTTCGAGCGAGACGACGCGCGCGTCCCCGTCGAACATGCGCGCGGCGCGCTCGACCTGCTTGTAGCTGACGGCGCACACCTCGCACAGCTCCTGCGTCAGAATCAGATCGGGCCGCAGCGCGCGCATCCTTTCTTCGTCCAGCTCGTAGATGGAGCCGTGGCCGTCCAACTGCGAGCGGACGGCGTGGTCTATCTCCGCGCTCGTCATCGTCTCGTGCGAGATGCGGCTCGCCGTCAGCCGCGGCAGCCCCGCCACTGAAGGCGGGTAGTCGCATTCATGCGTGACGCCGACGAGGTTCCCCTCAAGCCCGAGCGCGCACACGATCTCCGTCGCCGAAGGCAACAGCGACACGACGCGCAACGTCTCTTCGCCCATCAACTCTCACTCCCTTTCCGCGTTTACAGTGCACTCAGGTTGCCGCCGGAGAGCGCCGCCTGTCAAGAACAGTAGGCAGCAGGCAGTGGGCAGCGGGCAGTAAGAACGAGCGACGGGCAGCGTTGAGCGTTTGTCTTTAACTGCCAACTGCCCACTGCCTACTGCCTACTCTTTTTGTTACAATCGGCAGAAATCTCAAGGAGCGGAAGTGATGCAGGACAGGCCGACGAGTTTCCCGACCACTCAGCCCGATGGCGGGCCTCTGAAGGCTCTCACGCGCGTCATGCTTGAGCGGCGCGCGACGGCGCACTTCACGGACGAGGAAGTCCCCGAAGAGTATTTGAACGCGATTCTGGCGCTCGGGTGCCAGTCGCCGTCGGGTTACAACTTGCAGCCGTGGCGCTTCATCGTCGTGCGCGACCCGGAGAACCGCAGGCGGCTGCAACGTGTCGCCTTCAACCAGCCGAAGGTCGGCGAAGCGCCCGTCGTCATCATCGCGCTCGGGATGAAAGAGGAGTGGAAGGAGCGCGCCGGCGAGGTCTTCCGCGAGGGCGCGTTGCGCGGCGCGGGTCGGATAGAGAACTGGGAGCAGGCGCGGGACAGGGCCGTCAAGGCTGTTTCGGGAGTGCGCGCCGAGACGTGGGTCAACCGCCACACGATGATCGCCCTGACGGCGATGATGCTCGTCGCGGAGGCTTACGGCTTCGACACAGCGCCGATGGAGGGCTTCGACCCCGCGGGCGTCAAACGTGAGTTCGGCATCCCCGAAGAGGCGGAGGTCTGCGCGCTGCTCGCCATCGGCCGCGCCGCAACGCCCGACAAGCCCTACACGGGGCGCTTCGAGTTAAACCGACTCGTCCACCACGAACGATACGAAGTCTAAGGAGAAGCGATGCAGGAAGAGCAGGAGTTGCGTTTCACGGGCGTGATGGATCACATCGCGGTCAAGTCGGAGGATTTGGAGCGTGACGTGCGCGAGTACGAGCGGATGGGCTTCCGCGTGGAGACCAGGTACCACGACTGGGCCATGCTGCGCGACGGGCGCGGCTTCGGCATAGCGTTGCTGCCGCCCGGCTCCAAGCACCCGCCCCACATGGGCCTCCGCGTCGAGACCCGCGAAGCCCTCGAAGCCGCCGCTGAGCGTGAAGGCCGCCCCCTCAAAGAACACCGCGACCGCTCCGTCTCCTTCTACACCCGCGGCGTCGGCGGCCAATCGGTCGAACTCATCTACTACCCGCCCGACTACACCGGCTACCAGGAGGCTGAGAGCTAGAAAGCGAGACACTCAATGCCCCACGACGCTGAAAAGAAGCCCACCGTCTTTATCAGCTACAGCCATAAAGACGAGGAATGGAAAGACCGCTTAGTGACGCACCTCGGCGTCCTGCAAAACGAGGGTCTTTTAGACCTGTGGGAAGACCGCCGCATAGCTGCGGGTGACGAATGGTATGCGGAGATCGAAGAAGCGATGAACGCGGCGAGTGTCGCCATCATGCTCGTCTCCGCCAATTTCCTCAACTCGAAATTCATCCTGACCGAAGAAGTCCCCAGCCTGCTACAGCAGCGCGCGGAAAAGGGTGTGCGCGTCTTTCCCGTTATCATTAAACCTTTCGCGTGGGAAACCGTCGGCTGGCTTCGCCGTCTGCAACTGCGCCCCAAAGACGGCCGACCGCTTTCGGCGGGGAACGAGAATCAGATTGACACCGATCTGGCCGCGATAGCCACCGAAATTTATCTGCTCCTACGGTCCGCGACCGATTCAACTAAAAGTCGTGAGTTTGTCCCTCTTCCGCCCGAGAAGATTTCGGTCAGCCGCTTGCCCACCACCGGGCCTAATCTTTTCGGCCGCAAGTTAGAACTGGAAATGTTGGACGGGGCGTGGGCGGATTTCGGCACTAACGTCCTCAGTCTCGTCGCGTGGGGAGGCGTGGGCAAATCCGCGCTGGTCAATCACTGGCTGCGCGGAATGCGCGGTGACAATTATCGCGGCGCAGAGCGCGTTTACGCCTGGTCGTTCTATAGACAGGGCACAAGCGAACAAGTCTCTGCCGACCAGTTCATCGAATCTTCTCTCAAATGGTTCGGCGACCACAACCCCTCCGAAGGCAATCCCTGGGATAAGGGCGAACGGCTGGCGCAACTGATTAGAGCCCAGCCAACGCTGCTGCTACTAGACGGGCTGGAACCGTTACAGACTCCGCCGGGGCAAGAGGGCGAAGGCAAGCTGAAGGATCAGGCAATGCAGGCGCTGCTGCGTGAACTGGCCGCCCATAATCCGGGTCTCTGCCTAATCTCGACGCGACTGGTGGTGACGGACCTGGCGGATTTCGAGGGCAGTACGTTCAGGCAGATAAACCTTGAACACCTCGCGCCCCAGGCCGGCGCGGAAATACTCAAGGCCCAGGGCGTCGGAGGCAGCGAGGTCGAACTCGAACAGGCGTCGAGAGAATTCGGCGGTCACTCGCTGGCCTTGACGCTGTTGGGCAGCTACCTCAGCGAGGTTTACGGCGGAGACATTCGCCGCCGCGGCGAGGTGGGCAGCCTGGAAGAAGATGTGCGCTACGGCGGCCACGCTCAGCGCGTCATGGCCGCCTACGAAAAATGGTTCGGCGAGGAGAGCGCGGAGTTAAACGTGCTGCGAATGCTCGGACTGTTTGACCGGCCCGCCGACGAATCATCAATCGCCGCCCTCCGGGCCGCTCCGGCAATCCCCGGATTAACCCATGCTTTGCAACCGATGACCGAGGCCGCGTGGCAACAAACTCTGGGGAAACTACGCCGCGCCAGACTGGTGGCCGAAAGAGATAAAAATCAACCCGGCACGCTGGACGCCCATCCGCTGGTGCGGGAGCATTTTAGAAACCACCTCAAACAAAATCACCCCGACGCCTGGCGCGAAGGCAACGACCGCCTCTACGAGCACCTCAAGAACACGACTAAAGAATTTCCAGACACGGTCGAGGAACTAGCCCCTCTTTACGCGGCAGTGGCTCACGCCTGCGCGGCAGGCAGACATCAGGAAGCCCTGAATGAGGTGTACTACAGGCGGATTTGTAGGGAACAAGGATTTTTCAGCATCAATAAGCTCGGCGCATTTGGCGCTGACCTGAGTGCTCTCGGCAGTTTTTTCGACCCACCCTGGCAGAATCCTGTCCCGGAACTGACTGATGAGGCTAAGTCGTTTATCTTGAATCATGCAGGACTTTGCCTGCGCGCGCTCGGGCGATTGACCGAAGCAGTTCAACCATTGCAGGCTGGATTGGAGGCTCGTATTCCGCTGAAAGACTGGGGGAATGCTTCCATCTCCGCTGGCAATCTCAGTCAACTCTATCTCGCCCTAGGTGATCTGCGGCGAGCTGTGGCCTACGCGGAACAACACATCGAGCTGGCTGACAAAAGCGGTGGCAGCTTTGATCGAATCATCGGTGAAGTAACGCTGGCTGATGCGCTCTTCCAAGCAGGCCGGTTGCTGGAAGCAGAGGCGGTTTTCCACCAGGCCGAACTGATGCAAGAAGCCTATCAACCTCAGTACCCCCTGCTTTACTCACTTCAAGGCTTTCTGTATTGCAACCTGCTGCTAGAGCAGGGGAAGTATCAGGAAGTAAAAAGCCGAGCCTCCCAGACTCTTCGAGAGGCAAAGCAGCAGCTAGGGCTTCTCGATATTGCACTAGACCTCCTCTCACTGGGTCGGGCCTACATGCTGCAAGCGCAAGACGGAAAGACTAGTGATTACGCGCAGGCGACGGATTATTTGAACCAAGCAGTGGACGGCTTGCGGCTGGCAGGCACATTAGATGACTTACCGCGCGGGCTGCTGGCGCGCTCTGAGTTGCACAACTTTAAGGGAGATTTCAGCCGGGCGCGTGCTGATTTGGACGAAGCAATGTCAATCATCGTGCGGGGCGAGATGAGGTTGTACGAGGCGGATTGTCATCTCGGCTACGCCCGGCTCTATGTGGCGCAAGGGGAGAAGGAGAGGGCGCGGGAGAGTTGGGAGAAGGCGAAGGAGATGGTTGAGCGGATGGATTATGGTCGGCGGAAGAAGGATGTGGAGGAGATTGGGCGGGAGTTGGGAGAGGTGGGTGGTGAATGATGGGTGGAGGCGGAAGGAGTTTCTTGAGGCGGTGGGGAGTTGGCTGTTGCTATCGGGTGGCGGGGCGTGTAATATCGCGGCCGGTTTGCTTTACCCATCTGTGCCCGTTTGAGAAAGGAAGTTAGAAGTAATGAAGAGACATCTAATCCCCCGCTTCGCCGTCGCCGCGGCCGTGTTGTTCGCGTTCGCGGCGCTCGCGCTGCCCCTGCCGTCGAAGGCGCAGCCGCAGCGCGCGGAGTTCATGATCAACAACAGGTCGAGCTTCGACATTTACCACATGTACCTCTCGCCCGAGGACAAGGACACCTGGGGACCTGACCAGCTCGGCGACAACGTCATTAAGTCCGGCTCGTCTTTCACCCTGAACGACATCCCGTGCGGCGAGTACGACATCAAGATCGTTGACGAGGACGGCGACGAATGCGTCGTCGGACCTATCGTGATGTGCAAAGACCACACGCACTGGGACCTGACTAACACCGAGCTCGGCAACTGCCAGGGCTGGGGCGACTAATCTAGCTGGCCGCCCCCCGCGACAAGAAGACACTTCAAACCCTTTGCCCGGCCCGCGGCCTCTACTTCCGCCGGCCGGGCAAAGTAGTCTGCGGCGTGGAAACTTGCGAGGGGGCGAAGGACGAACCGGCAGCGGGGCGGGGCCGCCCGCACCTTGCTTGACCCTGCGGAGAAGCGGCGCGTAGAATTTTTCTGAACCCCGTACGAGCGGCGCGCGGTGCGCGCTTACAGAGTGTCCTTTTGAGAGAGCAGGTTAAGAAGAGTGTTTCTGTTTATTTTCGAAGGTCTGGGGACGAGCGAGCTGCTGCTGATTCTGGTCGTCGCGCTGGTGCTCTTCGGCCCGCGCAAGCTGCCGCAGCTCAGCCGCTCGCTCGGCAAGAGCTTGGCTAATTTCAAACGCGCCTCGGAGGATTTCAAGGAGACGTGGGAGAAAGAGGTCGCGCGCGAGAGCGCTATTAAAGAGGCGCTCGTCGGCGAGGCCATGCTGCCCGAAGACCGCTCCATCCTGGGCGAGCCGCGCGACCGCAGCCGGGAAGTCATAGAGGCGAGCGAAAACGACCAGCCGGATTCGCCCGCCGCCTCCGCGACGGCCGCCCCCGCGAGTGACGACGACGCGACTGTCGCGAGGGGCGCGGCCGTCTCCGCCGCGCAGCCCGAAGACGCGCCGACCCGCAAGCGCGACTGGCTCTAAAGAAAGGCCCGCAGTTTTCCAAATCCCCGGATGGCTACCCTTTTAGGCACACGCTCGAAACCGAAGGCGCGCGAGGAAGAACTCGGCGGCCAGATGTCCTTCCTCGAACACCTGGACGAGCTGCGCAGCCGCATCATACGCTCGCTCCTCTTCGTCTTCGTCGTCTTCATAGGCTGCTGGTTCTTCTCCGACCACATCTACAATTTCCTGGCCGTCCCGGTGCAGCGCGCGCTGGCCGAGGCGCAGCGCCGCGAGCTGCCCATCGGGGGCCTGACCGGCAACGAGACCATCCTGCCCAACAGCGCGCTCAAGGAGAACGAGACGGGCCGCTACGTCTTCGAGAACACGACCAAGATCGGCGCGAGCGTCATCCCGCCCGGCGCGAGCGTGCTGGCAAAAGTTCACAAGCTGCCCGACGGGAGACTCGCCCTCTACACGGACGAGCCACTCTACGCGGGCAGCGTCGTCATCCCCAAAGGGGTGATGCTGCCGTTCGACTTCCAGGCCAAGCCGAAGGCGCTGCCCGGCATCGACGACAAACTCATCGTGACGACCGCGATGGAGCCCTTCTCGCTCTACGTCAAGGTCTCCATCTACACGGCCATCGCGCTCGCGGTCCCCTTCCTGCTCTGGCAAATCTGGGCCTTCGTCTCGCCCGGACTCTACCCGCACGAGCGGCGCTACGCGATGCCCTTCGTCTTCCTCTCCTCGGTCGCCTTCATCATCGGCGCGTCGTTCGCCTACGCCGTCATCTTCCCGCCCGCGGCGAAGTACCTGTTGGGGTTGGGCCAGGACTTCCGGCTGCTGCTCAAGGCTAACGACTACTTCGACTTCATCATCCTTTTGATGCTCGCGATGGGCGCGGTCTTCCAGATGCCCGCCATCACCTACGTGCTCGCGCGCATCGGCATCGTCTCGGCGCGCATGCTGCTGCGCGTCTGGAAGACCGCGTTCATCGTCATCCTCATCGCCGCGGCCGTGCTCTCGCCGACCAACGACGTGCCCAACATGCTGCTGTTCGCCGCGCCGATGGTCCTCCTCTACGTCGTCTCCATCTTCATCGCCTGGCTCTTCGGGAAGAAGAGGCAGAAGAGCAGTGTGCAGTAGGCAGCGGGCAGTTAAGACAAAAAGCAGGAGGGTAGCCGGGTGTGATTTACTCGGCTGCCTTTTCTCTTTCGCTCTTACTGCCTACTGCCCACGGCACACTTCTTATTGCCTTTTTCCTGTTGCCTTTGGATAATGGGTGCATTGTGAGAAAAGCCAAGATTCTTGCCACGCTGGGTCCGGCGTCGCGCGAGCCCGTCCTGCTGGAGGCGCTGCTGGCGGCGGGCGTCAACGGCGTCCGCATCAACATGTCGCACGGGACGCAGGACGAGCACGCCGAGAGTATCGCGCGCGCGCGCGCCGCGGCCGAGAGGATGCGCCGCCCGCTCTCCGTGCTGGTCGATTTGTCAGGCCCGAAGATCAGAACGGGCGTGCTCAAGGGCGGCCAGCCCGTACAGCTCGAAGCCAATTCCCTGTTCACCATCACGACCCGCTCGGTCGCGGGCGACGCGCGCGAAGTCTCGACCAACTACTCGGGCATGGCGCGCGACGTGAAGCCCGGCGCGCGCCTGCTCCTGGACGACGGGCTGATTGAGCTGCACGCCGAGCGCACGACCGAGACGGACGTGGTCTGCCGCGTCATCAACGGCGGCCCGCTGGGAGAGCGCAAGGGCATCAACCTGCCGGGCATCATCCTGCCCATCCCGTCGCTGACGGACAAGGACCGGCGCGACTTGCAGTGGGCCGTGCGGCAGCACGCCGACTACATCGCGCTCTCGTTCGTCCGGCGCGCGCAGGACTGCGTGGAGGCCAAGTCTCTGATCGCCGCCGCGGGCGGCCGCCAGCCGCTCGTCGCCAAGATCGAGAAGGCGGAGGCCATAGACCACCTGGACGAAATCATCGCCGCCGCCGACGGCGTGATGGTCGCGCGCGGCGATTTGGGCGTGGAGACGAGCGTCGAACTCGTCCCCGTCTACCAGAAGCGCATCATCGAGCAGGCCGTGCTCGCCAACAAGTTCGTCATCACGGCCACGCAGATGTTGCAGTCGATGGTCACGAACCCGCGGCCGACGCGCGCCGAGGCGTCCGACGTGGCGAACGCCGTCTGGGACGGGTCCGACTGCGTGATGCTCTCGAACGAGACGGCGATGGGCCAGAATCCGGTGGCCGCCGTGGCGACGATGGCGCGCATCATCGAGACGGCGGAGACGGGCAGGAAGACTGGGTCGAGCGTCGTCGAGAAGTGGGCGGGCCGACAGTCCGGCAAGTTCAGCCGCGCGCTCTGCGAGGCCGCCGCCTCGGCCGCCGAGGAGTTGAGCATCAAGACCATCGCCGTCTTCACGGAGTCGGGTCTGATGGCGCGACGCCTCTCGTCGCTCAGGCCGGACCAGCGCATCGTCGCGCTGACCAACTCGCGCGACGTGCAGAACGAACTGGCGCTCATCTGGGCTGCCGAGCCCCTGGTGCACTTGCCCTGCGAGAGCACGGAGCAGATGGTCAGGACGGGCGAGCGCGCGCTCCTGGAGGCAGGCATCGTCCAGCCGGGCGAGATGATCGTCCTGATGGCCGGCATGCTCTCGGGCCTGGGCCTCTCAAGGTCAGTCAAGCTGCACGAGATAGGCGACGCGGGCGCGCAGCAGTAAAGCCGCAATAAACCACGAAGGCGCAGAGCCGCGGGGACGTAATCAGCGTCCCCGCGGCTCTGCGCCTTCGTGCTTCTCTTTATGTTAGTCGGCGCGCACCATCTCGCCGACGGACTCTTTTTGGCCCGACGCGACGCCCGCGCCGCCGGCGGTTGTCTGCGGGTGTCGCCAGTTGTCCAGGATGCCGACCTGGTGTACGCACTGGAGCGTGCAGGTGGGCGCGCACCACTTCTCGGTGTTGTACTCGCGCTCGAAATCCTTCATCGTGTAGTCTTCGAGCGGGATGCCCGGGATGCCGCGCTGCTGCGAGCACCAGTGGACGAGTCCGTCCTCGCAGATGTAGAGGTAGCGCGCGCCGGCGCGGCAGCGCCACTCGTAGGGCTTGCCTTCGGCGATGGAGTCCTGGAACCAGTTGAGGCGCGCGTGGTCGCGGTTGCCGAGTTTTTTGACCTGCTGGAAAATCTCGCGCTCGCGCTCGGTCAGGGGCTTCAAGGTTCCGTCGTGGTCGTGTATGACGCCGACCGTGCTGGAGAAGCCGAGTTCGACGGCGCGGCTCGCGATGACGAGCGCGTCCTCGGGCGTCTTGATGCCGCCGCCGATGACGGAGTTGATGTTGACGTGAAACTCCGCGTGCTCGGCCAGGTGCTGCAACTTCTTGTCGAGGTTCTTCAGGCTCTTCTTGGAGACAGAGTCCGGCTGGACGTTGTCTATGCTGATTTGCAGGTATTCGAGGCCGGCGTCGTTCAGGCGCTTGATGCGCTCGGGCGTGAAGAAGTAGCCGTTGGAGATGAGGCCCGCGATCATCTTGTGCGAGCGGATGCGGCTGATGATGTCGTCCAACTCCGGGTGCATCAAAGGCTCGCCGCCCGAGATGGTGACGATGGAGGTGCCCAGCTCGGCCAGCTTGTCGAGCCGCCGCATCATCACGTCGAGCGGGACGGGCTGCGAGACCTTGTCGTACTCGTTGCAGTAGCCGCAGGCGAGGTTGCAGCGCCGCATCGGGATGATGTGCGCCAGCACAGGGTGCTTCGTCGAGAGCAGGGCCCGCGAGATGAAGCTCGCCTCGCGCAGTTTTAACCTGAGAAATTTGCTTCTCTTCATCTAGCCTTGAAGACCGCTTCCTGACTTCCCGAATTTTGTCCCGCCGTGGAGAGCGCTAGCAGGATAACGAGGCCGCACGCCTTTGGCAAGCACGCCGCCCGTCACAGGCTCTAAAAGCGAAAGGCTCCGGTCTTTCAACCCCGAAGCCTCCTGCTTCTAAACTCGCGTGGGCCATTTTAGGCCGGGACGATTTTGACCTTCGAGTCGAGCTTCAGGAAGAACTCGTCCATCGAGATGCCGGCGTTGCGCTGCATGTTGGTCAGGCGCACGGTGGTCGAATCGTCGTTGCGCTCGATGACTTTGGTCTGCACGGGCATGCCGCCCGCGTCGATCCAAGCCTCGGCCCACTTGAAGTTCGCCCCGCCCTTCGGCACGAGCTTGACGTGCGTGGTGGCGACGCCGCCCCACAGGGTCTCCTCGCCTATGTACTCAAGGTTGTAGCGCGCGGCCAACTGCGAGCGCGACATGTTCATGAACTCAAGGGCCGTGCTGGTTTTGCTCTGCTTGCCCCCGGCCTTGCCCTTGTAGGCCATGTTCAGGCGCGGGCGGAAGAGCGTGAACTGACCGTCGGCGACGGCCAGCGTCTCTTTCTGCGGGAAGCTCCAGTCGACGCGCACGTAGGCGTTCTTGCCTGCCGCGGGGACGTAGAGCACGACACCCTTGTACTTGTCTTCGTCCTTGGTCTGTACGTTGTACTTGACCATGTCAACGCTGGCGCGCAGCGATTTCAGGCTCTGCCGGTTGCGCTCCATGCGGTTGAGCAGAGAGCTGACGAAGCCTGCGCCTTGCGCCTTAACATCCGTCGGGGAGCTAACGGCCACCGCGGCCAACAGCATAGCGAGCACGAGGCCGAGGGGAACAAGTTTCTTCATACAAACTCCTTTATAAAATGCCGGCCCCCAGGGGAAGAGACCGCAAATCCCGCCGATTATCCGTGGATGATTACCTTATGTCAACCTCTAGGGCGACGATTTTTCCGCTCGAATCCCGCTTCGGCTCCACGTTCAGAACCTCCAGACCGGGGCGACCTGTTACAGTACGCAGATGATTTTCGAGCTCTTCTCGGCCCATTTGGGCCTGGGAATTGTCCGCCACCGTCAGGATGACCTTCGAGGCGAACGGTTTTTGATGCCCGGTTGCCCCGGCCGGTTCGCCGCCATTTAGCCCTGTTTTCAGGGGCGAACCAACGTCGAACCAGCTCTGCGGCGTCAGGAAAATAAAGGCGAGGATGAGTACGCACAGCACGTCGTACTGCCACGTATTTCGGGCGTAACCCCAGAAGAAGAGCTTCTTGACGATGCGGAAAAGGTATTTCATCAGCCGGATTGCGGATTGCGGATTAAAGATTAAGGATTAAGGGCAAAACGCCTGCTTTTCAATCCACAATCCCTAACCCGCAATACGCGGTTTGTCCACCTGTCGGATTCAGCCGACGCCTGCAATAAATCCCGGCGCGAGGTCATTGGCTAAATCCGGCTTTTTCAATTGCCCGTCAATTACATCTGCACGTTCTGTGCCGGCTCTACGATCTGCCCGTCGCGCATCTGCACGATGCGGCGGCACATGGCGGCCGCCTCCGGGTTGTGCGTGATCATGACGATAGTCTGGTTGAAGCGATAATTCAATTCCTGGAACATGTTGAGCACGATGGCGGAGTTTTCCGTGTCGAGGTTCCCGGTGGGCTCGTCGGCGAGGATGATGGCGGGGCGCGTGACGACCGCGCGCGCCAGGGCCACGCGCTGCTGCTCGCCGCCCGAGAGTTCGAGCGGCTTGTGGTGCATCTTGTCTTCGAGCCTGAGCAGGCGCAGGACTTCGCGCCGCCTTTCGGGGTCGTCTTTACCGTTGGTCTGTATGCTCTCGGCCAGGCGCAGATTGCCCTCGGCCGTCAGCGTCGGGAAGAGGTTGAAGCGCTGGAAGACGAAGCCTATTTTGCGGCGGCGGATGTCCGTGCGCTTGGCGTCCGAGGCGGCCGTCAAATCTTCGTCGTCGATGATGATGCGCCCGCTCGTGGGCGTCAGGAGCCCGCCCAGGAGGTGCAGCATCGTCGACTTGCCGCAGCCCGACGGCCCCATGATCGCCAGGAACTCGCCCTCCTGCACATCCAGCGACACGCCGCGCAGAGCCGGCACGTCAACCCGCCCCACGCGGTAAACTTTTTCCAGATTCTCGGCCTGTAAGATTGTTCGCATGAAAACAGTAATCAGTAGTCAGTAATCGGTAGTCAGCTTTCAGCTTTCAGTTTTTAACTGATTGCTGACTACCGATTACTGTTTACTCGTAAGATAACGCGCTCACGGCGTCCAAATTCGCGGCGCGGACGGCGGGGTAGAGCGCGCCGATTGCGCCGCCGAGGAGCCCTATGAGGGCGGCGGCCACGGCCCAGCCCCAGCCGTACTCGAAGACGAGCCCGTAGACGCGGCTAATCAAAGCGCCCGCCAGAAGAGCGACGGCGAAGCCGACGACGAGGCCGAGCGCGCTAATCAGGATGGCCTCCTTCTCTATTGTGCCAATAATGAAGCCGCGCGACGCGCCCATCGCCTTCAGAATCCCTATCTCGCGCGTGCGCTCCGTGATCGTCGTGTACATCGCCAGCATGACGACGAGCGCGCTGACGACGGCCGCCAGCCCGACGAGCACTTTCAGGAACAGCCCCAGGTACGGGATGCTCTTCTCGATGCTCGTGAACACGTCGCGCGTGAACTGAATCTTGTTTCCCGAAGTGCCCGGGTCCGCGCTGATGCGCTCGGCGAGCGTCTTTTCATCCACGCCCGGCCTGGCCTTGACCAGAATGTAAGTGGCCTTGTCGGGAGCCTCGACCCTGTACTGCATGTCGGCCAGCGCCATCTTGACGCGCGCGCCCGACTCCGGCGCGTAGATGCCCACGACCTTGTGCGGAATGTCGCCGAAGAGGTTAATGACGCCGCCCACGCGGACGCCGCTGTTGCGCGCCTTCGTCTCGTCTATGATGACCTCGACCGGCTCGTCGCGCTCCTGCGCCTCGGGGCTGCGCGGGCGCGGCGCGCGCCCTTCCGCGATGCCGAGGTTGTTCATCGCGGCGAAAGGCTCCCAGTCAACGCCCTCGACCTGCTCGAAGCCGAAGCCCGCCCCGCCCTGAAAGACGTAGCGAATCACGGGCACGGCCGACTCGACGCCCTCCACCGCGAGCAGATTCCCGACGTACTTCGTGCTCAGGTTGGCGGGCGAACTGGTCAGGTTGTCCATCGTCCCCGGCCTGGTGAAGATGATCTCGGCGCGCAGGTTCTGCGAGCGGCGCTGCAAGTCGTTCGACATCCCACGCGCCAGCCCCGTGAACAGCATCACGAGCGCGACGCCCAACGCGACGCCCACCACGCTCACGAGCGAGCGTATAGGGCGCTGGCGGATGTTGGCTGCGACGAGATTATCCATAAGTCAGGTGACGGGTGACGGGTGACAGAGCAAGAGCAGGCTTTTACTTGTCACCTGTCACTTGTCACTGCCGTTATTGGCCCGCTGTTGTTCGCGCGAGTCGAGGTCGAATTCGGGCAGTTGCCACTTGTTTTCGAGGACGAAAACCTGCGGCTCGTATTCGCGGTCGAAGACGACGGCCTCGGGCGACTGGTAGCTGACGCTCAGCTTGTAGCGGTCGTGCGGGCGCGTCAGCTCGACGCGCGAAGGCATCACGAGGCGGCCGTCCTCGCCGAAGTTTTTCGGGAGCCTGTAAGAAACGTCCGAGTCAAGCATGCCGTTCTTGTCGAAGGTCTGCATCCGCGCGAGGCGTATGCCGTTGACGCGGTCGAACCAGAAGCGGCGCACGAGGCGCGCCCCGGTCTCGCCGCCCGGCGACAACTCGTCCAGGAGGAAATAGCCGCGCACGACGCGCGCGCCCTTTTTAGCGCCCTCGCGCGTGTCCTCCTCCTCCTGGTAAAACTCGCTGCGCGCGTAGACCAGCCCCGAGTCCGTGCGCGGCTGGACGGGGGCGATCAGGAGCGCGTCCGTGAAGTGCTGCGGGCGCAGGTTCGAGAGCGTGCTGACCGTCCGCTCGCCGTTCTTCCCCTTGCCGCCTTTCGCGCCTGCAGCCGCGGCGTCCATCTCCAGCTTGGGGTAGTCGGCGTTGTTCGTGCCCCTGACGAAGCGCTTGTATTTCTCGTCGCCCTGTAGGACCGCGACGCGGAAGCGCTCGCCGTCGGAAGTCATCTCGGCGATGTTCGTGCCGACGAACGGCGCTTGAATCTTCAGATAAATCTTGCCCGGCCGCTGCAAGTAGACGGTCCCGTCAGCCGTCCGGTACTTCTCGGCGACGCCGCTCTCGGCGAACGAGGTGTCTTCGATCTGTATGTCAATCTTGCCGCGAATCGAGCGCACGGAGGCGTGGCGGTTGACTTCGGCGATCAGTTCGTTCGCCGTCGCGTCCCGGAGCGGCCCGAGGAGCGGCGTCGTCGCGACCTTCCGCTTGACGCCGAACAGGCTGGAACACCCGCTCGCGGCCGTCACGGCGAGCGAGAGCAGCAGGAGCAGACACGCCGGGCGCGCCCGCAGCCTTTTTCCCAAAGAAACTAAACTTAGCATCAACAAAAGTATAACGACTCGAAGCTCATAATTAAACCAAGCAAGCTAACAAACAGGTTCGGCGTTGTCAACGAACCCGAGACGCGGGTAGTGATGTAATTTTGTGTGGGTTACGTTAGAAGTTCTTTAAGTTCCCAAACGTGGCCCGTTATTCCCGCCTCCATTGCTGGCGTGCAGCGCAGAGTTTTGTGGATTCGGCAGAAGTTATAATAAGCGAAGTGCAGCGCCAGAGCAGCCCGCAGATTATCCCATTTCTTAGAGAAGGCATTGGTCAGGCGGGTTAGCCTGCGTATCATCATACGCATGGTTAGATTCTGGCGTTCAACGTGCGAGGTACAGATGCGGTCAGGGTCAGGCCGTCCCCAGCGCGGCGTCGGAATCGCTTCCTTAACTATCGCGGGACTGTAGCGGCGCTCGCTCGCGTGACCATCCGGCGAGGCCGCATAGATTTTAATAAGCTGCGCAAAGTCAACGCGAGTTCCGAGACTGTAAGCCACGGCATCAGGATAGGCCACGAAGCCGTCCGTAGTGAGTTGGAAGCGCCCGCTAGTGGCTTGCTCTAGCTTCTCTGTGAAGTCAACCGTATGGCGAACTGTGCGGCGGCCCAGATGCCAAGCTAAGACGAGTTTGGTATGGCGTTCGATAGCAACGAATGTCCAGGCGTCGCCTAGAAGTTCTGGCGAGTTGATTGTTCCCGCCGCGGTCTTGCGCTTCACGGTCTTTTGCTTCATTCCGACATAGCCCCACATCTCATCGCATTGAACATCACGAACGGGCAAGCCTTTGATTTTCTCACTCAACAGCCGCTCGCACTTCTCGCCAGCGAGCAATAACAGGTCAAGCAGGGTGTGAAGCGCAACACCCGTGATGCGCTCGACACTTCGGAGACTGTTGCCTTCGACTAGAAGCTGTAAGCAGAGCACAGCCTTATCAAGCGGCAGATACATATTGTTCAGAGGCTTTTCTTTCTGCTCTGAAAAAGATTTCTTACAGGTCAGGCATCGAAAACGCTGGTTGCCCTTACGGTCTTTGCCGTGTCGTTGGGCTTTTATTTGACAGTTATGGCAGGTCACAGTGGACTCCTTTTTATGTTGAGTCCACACAGCGAGAAGCGTATAATGCGGGTGTCTAGGCCGTTCAGCTTCGGCTGTGCGGTTTAACGGCCTCGCTGGTTGTTTCAGCAACTAGCGGGGCTTCTAAATGGCGGGGAGTGTCAGATTTGAACTGACGGAACGGTGGTACGAGCACCGTTCACTGGATTTACAGTCCAGCGCAATCAACCGCTCTGCCAACTCCCCAGAGACTAAAGGCTAGGAAACGAGGGGCGAACCTTTTGTTTTCCTGGCCTTTTCTTCTATTCAAACAACTTGCGTGATTATCGCAAATTTGCGATAATCCGTCAAGTGATTTCCAGTTGAGGTATCGCAAATTTGTGATATAGTATGAGCTTGTGGAAGTTCAAAGGTTTCATCAACTCTAGGGGCGTCAACATCGTAAGTGAGTGGTGTGATAGCGTCGCCGATGAAGTATGGTTGGCCTTTGCTTTCAATTTAGATTATTTAGCGGGGCAGCCTCCTGGGAACTGGAAGCGTCCCTGGGTTGATAGCTTGCACGGCGGGAAAAGGACGAGAAAAACCGGATGCGCTGGGTTAATGGAAATACGGTTCGAGGTGAATAATATTCAGTATAGACCCCTCGGTTATTTTTCGGGCGAGTTGGAGTTCACTATTTTGTTTTTTGCAGAAGAAAGGGGCGGCGCATTTGACCCCCCTACCGCGTGTGAAATCGCAAAGGGGAATAAGGTAATAATAGACGCAGATAAGGAGCGTGCACGTGAGTTTGTTATCGAGGAAAACATTAACGAAGAAACTTCTACAGAGTAAGAAGTTTCGGGCTGCTTACGTCTTTGAGCATATTAAGCGGAGCATCCCTTTTCAGGTTCGCACTATGCGAACCGAACGCGAATGGTCACAAGCTAAGGCCGGAGAAGAGATTGGTAAACCGCAGAATGTAATCTCTCGCTTAGAGTCACCTGCTTATGGAAAATTAACCTTACAAACGCTCCTAGATATAGCAAAAGGTTTCGATGTAGGACTAATCATCAAGTTTGTGCCGTTTAGCCGATTAGTAAGGGAATATGAGGATGTTTCCTTTGACGCGCTATCGGCCAAAAGTGTTTCAGACAAAGAGGAGGCGCAGAGGATTCAAGATTGGGCAACCGAAGATGTGGGCGAATTTGTAGTGAACGCCAACATTAGCAGTAGTGACAACTTTATTGATAGCTTCTCCGTTGAGTTGCCAGCTGCAACCTCACAGGAAGTTTTGGATATTGACCACTTCTTACCTAAAAGTCTCTTGGGGACTACAGCCACAAAGTCACCAATCACTTCTGAGGATTTGATATTCGTGCCAGTCGTGGCTCAAGACTTTACCGAAAGCTATCCAATGTAGGCACAGAGGAGAATAACTATGGCAGAGACAGAAGAGCCCAAGACGGAGACTAAAACAAAGCGGCGTAGGGGCGTTGTAGAGAAGACTCGGAGTGCGGACTTTACGTCTGTCTACGCAAACAGCGCGCAAGTAAAAATCGGGGCTTTTGATGTTCGCATTAGTCTTGGCGTGACGCCGGAGGATGATAAGGACGATGACATAATTAGGTTGGAGGAGCGCGTTTTGGTCTACATGTCCCCACAACACGCAAAAGCCTTCCTTAGCCTTTTGGCAACCAATATAAAGAAATACGAAGACACGTTTGGTGAGATTAGAGTCACGCCAAAATCACATCCAGAAGAATTAGCAATAATAGAGACTGATTAGCCTGCCCCGCAATAATCCCAAAAGGGCGGGCCGCGGCAACGCGGCCCGCCCTTTGATTTCCGACCCACACAAAATTACATCACTACCGAGACGCGCCCTTTCTCGTTTGATTGCGGGTGAATATTATGACACGGCGAGCGGGGCTTTCCGGCGGGCGCGCGCCCGCTCGGCGGCGACGCGCTTGACGAAGGCTTCCAGGCCGTGCAGGCCGAAGCTCTTGGTGAGACTCGCGATGCGCTCGTGGTCGTTCTCGCCGAACGCGCCGTCGAGCGCGCCCGTTGAGTGGAACGCTGTCTCGACCGCGCCGCACCTGGCGTTGCGTGCCCCCAGCCGCGCCAGCCAGTGGCACACCGCGCGGTAGACGACCCAGTAGCCTATAACGTTCGGCCCAGGCAGCGGCGTAAACACGAGCGTCAGCGGCGCGATGAGCGCGTTGATTATGGCCCAGAAAGCGTGACGCCCCTGCCGGCCCTTGAGGTACTCGCGCCAGAGTTCGCGCGCCTCTTCCCTGGTGTAAGCCGGCGGGTGATGCAGCTCGACCGCCGTCTCGCCGCGCAGCGCGCGGAGCAGCGGCTCGTCCGGCGCGGTCCGCTTCTGCAACCACTCCCAGACGCGGCGCACGCGCAGGCCCACGCCCTTCTCCGACTCTGTCAGGATGACCTGCAAGCTCCTGAACTTCCGCTCGACCCAGCCGCGCAGGCCCTGCCGCGGCAGCGCGGGGGCGGAGTCGGCCTCCGCGTCCTTCTCCGGCCCCTCCGAATAGAACACGCACCGCCCGCCGTCCAGACTGAGTAAATAAACTTTCACACGCTCGCTCCCGGAAACTGTCTCACACGCGCGCGACCGACCAGACCTATACAGAGACGCGGAACGCCGGTTTCGTTGCCCGCCGCCGCCCCGGCCAATAATTAAACGCCGCCCTGCGCGGACAGGACGCGGCGGCGCTCCTCCGCGAGTTGGCCCAAAACTTCGCTGACGACTTCGCCGGCGACGCCGTCTATGCCGAGGCCGCGCTCGGCGATTCCGTCCCAGAACTCGTCCAGCCCGCGCACGCCCGCGCGCTCGAACGAGAGCGTCTGCACCAGCAGGTCAATCACGTCCGCGGCCTTGACCAGCCGCGACTCAAGGCTCTCGCGCTCCTCGTAATCGTCGTGCAGCGCGACGTACTTTTCCATCAGCCCGCTGACGCGGAAAGGGGCGACCATGTCCTTGAAGGCCGCGCCCTCGGCCCGCTTCCTGGCCTCGCTCCCGAAATACTCGGTCGCCGTGCGCGGCATGTCGCCGACGCGCGCCTCCGCCCAGTCGTGCACCACGGCCATTCTCAGGACGCGCTCCACGTCCACGTGGACGCCGCGCGCCGCGACCTCGTCCGCGAGCAGCATGGCCGCCACGACGACGCCGTACGAATGGTCGGCCACGGACTCCGCCCCCTGTGCGATCCCGCGCAGCATCCATCCCGTGCGCTCCAAACCCTTCAGCCGTTGCAGCTCTATCAGTGTCGAGATCATTTCGAGTAATCAGTAATCAGCAGTCAGTAGGTCAGTGAAAAGCATTTTAGCTGATGTCTGATTACTGACTACTGACTACTCAAACAAACATCTTCCCTGGGTTGAGAATGCCGTTGGGGTCCAGCGCGTGCTTGATGCGGCGCATCGCATCGACGGTGGGCGCGTCAATCGCCATGTCCAGGTAGGGCGCTTTGACGTAGCCTATGCCGTGCTCGCCGCTGATCGTGCCGCCGAGTTCGACCGCAGCAGTGAAGGTGTCGCGCACGGCCGCGCGCGCGCGGCGGACGGCGGCGGCGTCCTCGCGGTCGCACATGAAGTTGACGTGGATGTTGCCGTCGCCCGCGTGGCCGAAGTTGACGACGAAAGTCTCGCGGCGGCGGCCTATCTCTTCGACGCGCTCGACCAGCTCGGGCACGCGCGAGCGCGGGACGACCACGTCCTCGTTAAACTTCAGCGTCCCGAATTTTTTGAGCGCGGGCGAAATCGCGCGCCGCACGTCCCACAGACTGTCTTCCTCCTCGCGGCTCTCGGCGCGCATGAGCTGGTAGCCGCCGCCCGCGCTCAGAATCTCTTCGACCAACCGCGAAGCGCGCTCGACTTCGAGGGCGGGGCCGTCGACCGAGACGAGGAGGAGCGCGCCCGCGTCCTGTGCCAGTCCGAAGGCGTACTGCGACTCGACGCACGCGATTGAGTTTCTGTCCAGCACCTCAATCGCCACGGGCGTGACGCGCGCGCGCGAGAAGCGCGCGACGCAGGCGCAAGCCTCGCGCATGGTCTTGAACGTGGCGCGCACGGTGCGCGTCGCCTCCGGCAGCGGCAGCAGCTTGAGCGTGGCCTCAGTGATGATGCCGAGCATTCCTTCCGAGCCGCACATCAGGCCCGTCAAGTCGAAGCCGACGACGTTCTTGCTCGTGCGCCCGCCCGTGCGTATGACCTCGCCCGTCGGCGTGACGACCTCCAGGCCCAGGACGTAATGCTTCGTCACGCCGTACTTCGCGGAGCGTATGCCGCCCGCGTTCTCTGCGACGTTGCCGCCGATGAAAGAGTCTTTGTAAGAGGCGGGGTCGGGCGGGTAGAAGAGCCCCTCGGCCTCGACGGCCTGCTGCAAAGCGTAAGTCGTCACGCCGGGCTCGGTGACGGCGTAGAGGTCGTCGGCGTTGATCTCCCTGATGCGGTTCATGCGGTCTGTGCCAATAACGACGCCGCCCTCGATTGGCACAGCGCCGCCCGTGTAGCCGACGCCGCCGCCGCGCGCCGTCACGGGGAAGCGCGCCTCGTTGGCGAGTTTCAGGACGGCCGCGATCTCTCCGGCCGTTTGCGGGAAGATGACGGCCTCGGGCGGGAATTTTTCCTTGACCGCGTCCTGCGCGTAAGGCTCCACCTTTTCCGGGTCCACGACGACCCACTCCGCGCCGACGATCTCGCGCAGACGCGCCAGCACGGCCGCGTCCGACGCGGCCGTGCGCGCCCGCGCCCTGCCCGAAATGATTCCCACAGACCGGCCCATGTTTTTCTACCCTGCCGCTACTTTAACGTGCGCCGGGCCGACGCATCAATGAGTAAAAAGAGGCGGCGGCGCGAGTCAGCCCACGCCGCCGCCTCAAGCTAGTCACTACCCGATGAGCTAGCTACAGCCCGCGTGCTCGCAGCCGCAGCCGATTTCCGTGATGTCGCCCGCGTCGCGGCAGTACTCGCTGCAATAATCATCGTCGCCCGACACGCGGCAGTTGCAACTCTCGTGCTCGCACTTGTTCTCGTCTCGCTCGTCCGCCATCTCCGTACTCCTTCCTTCCTCGTCAACAAAAGAGAGTCCGGGGGCCGGACACTCTCAGACAGTTGTTTCGGGGGAACCCGCCCTCATGCTAGCCCCGACAGCACGCACGGTCAAGAACAGTAGGCAGCAGGCAGTTAAGATCAAAAACAGGAAGGCGGCCGAGTTTGACTAACGCGGCCGCCTTCCTGTCTTTCTTTTAACTGCCCACTGCCCACTGCCTACTGCCTTTCACTGCGCCGGGCGGACGGTGATGCGGACGCGCCTCGTCCTGACGGAGACTTCGAGCGTGCTGCCGAGCGGCGCGTTGTAGACCTTGTCGTCCACCGTGATTTCGAGCGGCATCACGGCGGGCGTCTCCGCGGCGGGCGCGGCCGGCGTCGCGGGCTGCACGGCCTCTTCCTCCGCCGGCAGAGAAATATTCTCGGTCGCGCGCGGGAGCAGGTCTTTCGCCACGATGCGCCAGGTGCGCGGTGAGCAAGTGATACGCAGGCCCGGCGCGTCCGTCTCGGCGCGCTCCCCTTGCGCGAGCGCGTTCAGCGAGAACTGCCCCTCGCCGCAGCGCACGCCGCGCTCGTCGTAAAAAGTCACGCTGCCGGAGACGTAGGCGAAGAAGACCTGGCCGCGGTTCTCTATGATGAAGCGCGCGTTCCTCACGGGCGCGTCCGGCGTCCCGCCGAGCGCCTGCGTCAGAAGTTGGCCCACGAGCGCCGCGCGCCCCTGCGCGTCCAGCGCCGTCGCCTCGGCCTCCAAACCCACGCGCTGCTCGCCCGCCGCCGCGCCCGTCTCCTGCGCTCGCGCGCCCGGAGCACAGAGAGAAGCCAACAGGGCCACGCACGCCGCCATGATTTTTAATCTCACGCCGAAATCTCCTTCACAAGTTTTTGAGCTCTGCCGCCAGCGCACTGGATTGTAGTGCCGACCGGCGGGAGGAGCAATAGCGCGCCTCTCATCTTCCCTCAACCGGCCGTGACGACCGGCAGGAGCGCGTGGGCGCGGGGCATGAGATAGCCCTCAGAATTTTGGCCCACGCGCGCGAGGGCTTCGTCAATCGTCCTCGCAGGCGTCATGCGCATGCGCCGCACGTCTTCGTCGGCCAGGTTCGAGACCAGGTGGACGCGATACCTTTCCGCCTTGACGAGCAGCGACCAGGCCGTCTGGCCGTTCACCTCGTAACGCTCGCGCAAAGTCACTCCGAGGGCGCGCGAGTCCGCCGCGTCGAACCACTTGAGGAAGTCGGCGCGCCCGAAGCCGTCCGCGCATTCTGCGAGCAGGACGATGTCGCCGCCCTCGCGGCAGGCGTGCGCGGCCATCTCCAGAGACTTGTGCGCCTGAATCAGGTTGATGTCCCACGGCCACCCGCCGCAGCTCGCGACGACGAGGGCGCGCTTTTCTTCAATCTCAACGGAATGCTCTCCGAGATACTCCGCGCACGCCTTGCGGTGCGCGCTGCGCCAGTCGCCCGCGTAGACGCGCACGGCGAGCCCGCGCTCGTCCGTGACGGCGTTGACGAGGAACGACGGCGCGACCATGCGTGCCACGCGCTCGCACTCTTCGTGGACGGCGTTGCCTTCGAGCAGCCCCGTGCCGACGCCCTCGCGCCGCCCGCCGCGCTCGAAGTCCATCGCCAACATGTGCGTCGCCTCGATGGTCTGTGCCGAGGCGAGTCCCGGACAGACGCTCTTGCGCCCGCCCGTGAAGCCCGCGAAGTAGTGGAAATTAATCCCGCCCGTCAGGACGACGTGGTCGAACTCTTCGAGAGCGCGGTTGACCTCGACGGGCGCGCCGTGCTCCGTCTCCCCCAGGCGGACGAGCCCCGCGGCGTCGTAGGCGTCGTGATCCAGCGAGCGGATTCTCTGCGCGATGAAAGGCGTCAGCAACTCGCGCTTCTCTGCCTGCGTGACGGCGCGGTGTATGCCCGTGGCGAAGATGACGCGAATGTCTGCCGGCGAGACGCCCGCTTCTATCAAACGCCGCACGAGCAGGTTGACTATCGGCCCGCTCGCAGACGCGCGCGTCGCGTCCGAGACGACTATGAGCGCGCTCTCGCCCGCCGAGACGATCTCCCCGAGCGGCGGCGAATCAACGGGCGCGTCCAGAGCCTCGCCGATCTCCGCGTCCGTCAGCGGCCGCGACGCACCCGCCCCGGTTTCGAGCACGCTCAAGCGCGCCTCGTCGTAAGCGAAAGAGACAGTCCCGCGTCCGTACCCGAGTTTGATTTCCATAAAGCGCCAGGTCAGTGCCGCCTGCCTTACTTAAACCCCGAAGCGTATGAGAGCGCGCTCGATGGAGTTGAGCGAGATGAAATCGGTCTGCCCTGCGGCGCGCGCGTCGGCCAGCCAGCGGCGTAACTTACGCGCCTCGTCGAGCGTGGAGATGCGGCACGCGCCCGTCAGCGCGAGCGCGACCAAACAGTCCGGCGCGCCGTGCGTCACCAGCGCCGCCTGGAGCGCCGCCTGTTCGCGCAAGTCTAGAGTCATTAAGAGGCTGATTTCCATAGAGCAGTTTTCAGTCTTCAGTCTTCAGTAAAAGCCACTCGCTTAAAACTGGAGACTGAAGACTGTTTCTCATTCCCTGGTCGAGCGGAAGCAGGCCGTGCCCGCGTGGCAGAAGTGGAACGTCTCGTCCTCGAAGTCGGGCGTCTCCATCTGGATCGTCAAGTGGTCGAGGCCGAAGCGGTCCGAGAGTTTCGCGCGCAGCTCCTTCAGAAGCTCCGCCTGCGAGACGGCGCGGACGTGTATGACGTGCGCGCTCAGCGCGTCGCGGCCCGACGTGATCGTCCAGACGTGCAGGTCGTGCACGTCCTCCACGCCATCGGTCTGAAGAATCGCTTCCTCGACGGCCGCGAGGTTGATGTGCGCGGGCGTGCCTTCCAGGAGCACGTTGGTTGATTCGCGTATCAGGTGCCAGGAGCTCCAGATGATGAGCAGGCCGATGAGACAGCTAAAGAGCGGGTCGGCCTGATACCAGCCGTAGGCGGACATGAGCGCGCCGGCGACAATCGCGCCGACCGAGCCGAGCGCGTCGCCCATGATGTGCAGCCACGCGCCGCGCACGTTCAGGTCGTCATGGTGGTCGCCGTGCAGTATCCAGGCGCAGGCGAGGTTGATGACGAGGCCGCCCGTGGCGACCAGTATCATCAGGCCGCTGCGGACCTCGGGCGGCTCGGCCCAGCGCTGGTAGGCTTCGAAAAAGATGAGGCCCGAGATCAGTACGAGCGCGACGCCGTTAATCAGCGCGGCGAGGATTTCGAGGCGGTAGTAGCCGAACGTCTTGCTCGACGTGGCGGGGCGCGAGCCGAACCAGACGGCGATGAGCGCCAGCGCGAGCGCCGCCACGTCCGTCAGCATGTGGCCCGCGTCCGCGAGCAGCGCGAGCGAGCCGGTGGCCCAGCCGCCGACGGCCTCCGCCACCATGTAGACGGCCGTCAGCACGAGCACGATGCTCAACCGGCGGCGGCTGCGCGCCGCGCGCCCGTGGACGTGCGCGTGCCCGTGGTGCCCGCCGCCGCTATGCTGGTGGGCCAAATCGTGCTCGCCGTTGTCGCTCGCCGTCGCCGCCATAAACAAGAGTTCGTCTGATTCGCTCCGTCAGGAGCGATTGACAATAGCCCAGTACTTCAGTGCCGGGCTATTCTCAACTGTCCCTACGGGACATAAATCTTATCGTGCCCTATCAAATCTTCTCCAACGCCTGCTCCACGTCGGCGATGATGTCCGCGGCAGCTTCGATGCCGACGGCGAAGCGCACTGTCGCGGCCGAGACGCCCGCCGCGCGCAGTTGCTCGTCGGAGAAGCCCACGTGCGAGGAGTAGAGCGGGTAGCTCACCAAAGTCTCCACGCCGCCGAGGCTCGAAGCGTTCTTGACCGTGCGGAGCGCGTCGAAGAAGCGCTCGGCCTCCGGCTCGCCGCCCTTGAGGTCAATCGAGACGACCCCGCCCCCGAAACCGCTCATCTGTTTGCGCGCGAGTTGATAGTCGGGGTCGTCTTCGAGCCCCGGATAGTAGACGCGCGCCACCATTTTATTCCGGCCGAGCGCGCGGGCCAACGCGAGGGCGTTCTCGCACGAGGCGCGCACGCGCAGGTCAAGCGTCTTCAGCCCGCGTCCCAGGAGGTAGGCGGCCTCCGGGTCGGGCGTCGCGCCGGTCAGGAGCGCCACGCGGCGTGCGCGTTCGATGAAATCTTTCGACCCGACGAGCACGCCCGCGGTCAGGTCCGAGTGGCCGCCGAGGTATTTCGTCGCGCTGTGCATGACGGCGTCGACGCCGTAAGACAGGGGGCGCTGCAAGACGGGCGTGGCGAACGTGCTGTCTATGACGGAGAAGAGGTCGGCGCGGCGCGCGGAGGCGGCCGCGAGTTCGAGGTCTACGAGGCGGTTGATGGGGTTGGCCGGCGACTCGAACCAGAAGAGGCGCGTGCTCTCGCCGCGGAGCTGTGGCAGGCGCTCGATCTCCTGCACGGGGATGAAGCGCGATTTGACTTCGAAGCGCCCGAGGACTTCGGTCATGATCTTGACCGTGCCGCCGTAGATGGACTCGCAGCAGATGATTTCGTCGCCGGATTGGCACAGCGCGATGAGGGCGCAAGATGTGGCCGCGGAGCCGGAGCAGGTGACGAGCGCCGCCTCGCCCCCTTCGAGGCCGGCGATTGCGCGCTCGACCTCCGCGACGGTCGGGTTGGCGTAGCGCGAATAGAAGTAGGCTTCGGTCAGCTCGCCGCGCGCGTAGCGGCGCATCTCGTCGAAAGTCTCGAAGCCGAAAGTTGACGAACGGAAGACGGGCGAGACGACCGCGCCGAACGGCTGGGGCCGGCGCTGCCCGCCGTGCACGGCGGCGGTGGCCCGCGAGCCTTGACTGTCCCTGCCCTGCTCGTCTGAAGCCATGTGCGACCTCCTGCGCAGAAAGGCACGATGATGAAAGGAGTGCCCCTGAGCCGGGTCTAAGATTAGCAGATTACGAAAAAGGCTGACAGTCCGTGCGAGTTCGTCCGACAGTCCGGCGAGTATTCATGTGAGCCCGTCAAAGGAAGTTAGGGCGCGGGGTCGTTGTCCGTGATCGTCCCAGTGCCCTGGCCGACGTTGAGGGTGGCGTTGACGGGGCCGGACAGGATGAATTGGAAAGTCTCGTTCGGCTCGTCCAAGAGGTCGCCTTTCACCGGCACCGTCACCGTCTTCGCGGTCTGCCCCGGCGCGAAGGTCAGCGTCGCCTGCGGCAAGGCTGTGAAGTCCGCGGGCGACGCGGCCGCGCCGTCGGCCGTTTGATACTTGACCGTGATGGTCTGGCTGCTGGCGGCGGACAGGCTGACGCTGAAGACGGCGTTGAGCACGCCCGAGTTCCCCTCCGTCACGGTCACGTCGCTGATTGAGATTGCGGGCGTCTCAGTCGCGGGCGGGGAGACGGTGATGTTGACCGCGGTCGAGGTGGTCTGAGCGCCCGCGCTGTCGGTCGCGACGGCTTTCAGCGCGTACTGGCCTTCGGGCACGTCGGCCCAGGTGACGCTGTAAGGGCTCGTGCTGTCTGTGCCAATTAAGTTGGACCCGGCGTAGAAGTCAACGCGGGCGACCGTGCCGTCCCAGTCCCAGGCGCTCGCCCTGACGACGACGCTGGCGGGCGCGCTGAACGTCGCGCCGTTGGCGGGCGCGGTCAGGCTCGCCGTGGGCGCGTGGTTCACGTCAACTATCAGCGTGCCGGAGACGGCCCCGCCCGGATAAGAGGCCGTGATCCTGGCGTTAAGCTCGCTCGCGACCGGCGCGGTGCTGACGTTGAAGACTGCGTTGCGCGCCCCTTCCGGGACGGTGACGGATGGCGGGGGAGTCGCCACAGAGTAGTTGCTACTCGCGAGCGTGACCTGTAGGCCGCCGGCCGGGGCCGGGGCGGCCAGTTTGAGGGTCGCGCTCGCGGGGCCGCCTCCCCCGACCCGCAAAGGGTTCAGTTGGAGCGAAGATTCCGCCGCGTCGGGCGAATTAAAGGGCGCGAGGCCGCTGGGGAAAGGGCGGTAGAGCGGGTCGCCTATGTTGGCGATCATCCATTTCAGCCATTCGGTGTTGCGCAGGAGCGCGTCGCCGACGTTGGCCCCTTCGAAGAGGTTGCGGAAGACGCCGTCCGAGTGCGCGACGCCGTCCAGGTAAGGCTCGTCAACCGCGCCGCTCGTCACGGTGATACCTTTGGCGACGGCGTTGGCGGACCAGTTATTCCCGCCGCGTATGTCCTGAGCCGACAGGCTGTCCGTGTGAAAGCCTATCGCGCCCGGACTCCAGGTGAAGGCGTCGTTGTAATGATTGAGGCTGTACCAGCCCGCGTAGAACGCCGCGCCGTCGCAGCGCAGCGGCGCGGGCGCTGTGCCAAATTCGGCCTCGTTGCTGTCCTCGACGACCTCGAAGCCCGCGCGCCGCGCGTGCTCCGCGCCGCGGTGTATGTCCCAGTCGCCGGAGCCGTACCGGTAATCGTCCGTCTGATTGATGTCGCCGCGTATGTCGAAGCAGCCGCGCCCCGAGAGGCCGCCGGCCTCGGCCTGCATGGCCTTGTCGACGAGCCCCTTCGCCAGCGCGGCGCTCGGCGCGTCGAGCCGCCAGACGGAGTAGAGGCGCTTGGCCGAAGGCTGTTGCCGGTAGTCTGAGAGCGAGACGAACGGGCGGTAGTAATTGCCCTGGCTCTGCGCGGGGGCGTAGTAGGGGTGCGCCACGCTCCCCGTTCTGCCGCTCGCGTACTCGTCCCAGATGTCCGCGACCTGCTGGTCGACTGAGCGGACGGGGTCCCCGACCCTGTAAGGCGTCAGGTAGGCGAAGACGATGTAGAGAATCTTGTCGCGGCCCACCGCGTTGAGACAATTTTTTATTGGCGTCCTGACGCCCGCGTCGAAGGCGCTCCAGTCGGGGATGAAGTAAGTCTCGGCCGTGCTGAGGGCGCACTTGTTGGCCGCGGGAATCCCGCGGCGCGCGACGTAGTAGTCCGCGACCTCGACAGACTCGGGCATGCCGGGGTTGTAGACGACCAGGACTCTTTCGTTGAGCGGGATGGTTTGCGGCAGAGGCGCGAAGCCGTGTGCGGTGCCGTCCGAAGCGAGGCACGCGAGCGCGGCGCAGGCCACGAGACGCGCCGCGGCAGCCCACGGCGCGGCAGAGATGTGCTTGAACAGTTTTCGACCCCGTCTGCGAAACATAGGCTTTGCGAACGCCCGTCGCGAGAATGCGGGTCTGAAGTTAGAATTGTTTCGCCCGGCGTGTCAACGCGCGGCCGTTAAATGGCGGCGACGTTGAGCGCGGCGTTGAAGTCGCGGTAGAGGTCGTTGAAGTCGCGCATCGTGCGTTCGAGCACCTGCGGGAGGCTCTCTACGTCGGCGGTGTTGACCACGAGGTTGACGTTCTGGACGAAGGCCGCGTGGCTGTCAAGGGTGCGGGCCGTCTGCGAGATGTGGACGAAGACCAGGCGGCGGCGCTTGGCCGGGGGGAGCACGTTGATCTCGCTCGTGACGAAGGCCGCGCCCTGCTCCACCGGGTCGAACTCCGCTTCGAGAAGCACCACGTCCATCTGGTCCTCGCGCATGCGCTCGATGGCCTGCGACGTGTCCTCCGCGATGTAGACCTGGTAGTCCGCGTCGACGAGCGCGCGCCCGACGGCCTCGCGGCGCGGCGGCGTGACGCACACGAGCGCGCGACGCCGCTCCCACTTCAGGCGCGACGCGGTCGGCGACTTCGCCGCAGGCTGCTGAGCCCCGCCCTGCTGCAACAACTCCGCGAGCAGGCGGGCCAGGTCCGCCGCGGGCTGGCCCTGATCGCCGTAGCCGTGAACGTCGCCCAGCGCGGCAGACTTTTCGGGCATGAAGGCGGGGGCCGCCGCCTGCGGCTTGTAGCGCCGGTTTTCGAGCGCGGGCGTCTCGCCGAGCGAGAGCGCGCTCGGCTCAGTCGGCACCGCCGGCGGCTGGGCCTGAATGATGTTCTGGCACTTGGGGCAGCGCACGGTGAAGGCCCGTGTCGGAATCTTCGTGTCGTCCAGTTGCAGGCGCGTCGTGCAGTTTGAGCAGACAACTATCATCGTTTTTCGTGTGCTTCGGGAAGTTGAAAGGGGATGCCCCGGCGGCGTTCGGCCGGGGCCGCAAAACTCTCGCGCTCTACTCCATCATGCTGAGCATCGAGCCGTATTCCTTGAAGGAGCCCGCGGGGACCTTGCTGTTCTCGTCGCGTATGTAGTCCTCGGACGAGGAGAGTCCCTTGAGCGCCAGCAGCAGGTTGTTCTGGTTGGTCGCGAAGGCGAGGCCGTCTTCGAGCGTGATGACGTTGCGCTGGATCATGTCCTTGATGACGGAGTCGAAGTCCTGCATCCCGTCCAGCTTCCCGTCGCGCATCGCGTCGAGCAGAGACTTGCCCTCGCTCTCGCCCTCTTCGATGTACTCGCGCGTGCGCGGGCTCGACTTGAGAATCTCGACGGCCGCGACGCGCCCCCGCCCGTCCGCGCGCGGGATCAGGCGCTGCGAGACGATGTAGCGGAACGTCTGCGCCAGCCGCGTGCGAATCACCTTCTCCTCGTTCTTCGGGTAGAGGCCGATGATGCGGTCAATCGACTTCGAGGCGTCAATCGTGTGGAGCGTGGAGAGCACGAGGTGGCCCGTCTCGGCCGCTTCGAGCGCGATCTCGGTCGTCTCGAAGTCGCGCATCTCGCCTATCAGAATCACCTTCGGGGCCTGGCGCAGCGCGGCGCGCAGGGCCGAGGGAAAATCTTTCGTGTCGGAGCCGACCTCGCGCTGGTTGATCGTGGAGTTCTTGTGAACGTGCAGGAACTCTATCGGGTCTTCGATGGTGACGACGTGGTAGTGCTTCGTCTCGTTGATGATGTCTATGACGGCGGCGAGCGTCGAGCTCTTGCCCGAGCCGGTCGGGCCTGTCAGGAGCACTATGCCGTTGCGCATCTCGGCTATCTCGGCGAGCTGCGACGGGAGCCCGAGCGTCTTGATGCTGGGGATGTCCGTCGGGATGACGCGCATGACGATGGAGTAGGAGCCGCGCTGCTGGAAGATGTTGACGCGGAAGCGCACGCGCGAGGGCAGGGAGTAGCTCAGGTCGGCCGTGCCCGAGTGGGCCAATCTCTCGGCCGCCTCGGGGTTCCCCTGCATCAAGGTCATCGCGATGATCTCCGTCTGGTACGGCAGCAGCTTTTGCAGGCCGAGCGGCTGCACGGGCGTCAGCTTGCCGTTGATCTCGACCTGGGGCGGCTGGCCGACGCTGAAGTTCAGGTCGCTGATCTTGTCCGAGACGAGCAGCATGCGCTCGATGATGGGCGGCAGGTCAAAGAAGCTCATTGATTGATGGGCACTCCGCTAGAAGTTGAAACGACCGGGAAAGGGTTTGTAGGCAAGTGAAATGTCTTCAGGAAGAGTATGGAGGCAAGCCCCGCGGGCAAGCCCCAGATAACCCGACGATTGTCGCGTAAAACGGTGGCAAACGCAAGCAAAAAGTATTGGCTTTAGCGTTTTACGGGGGAATTTTAAAGTCAGGGCCGGAGGCGGGCCGAGATTTCGCGCGTGCGGCGCTCGATTCCTTCGGGGTCGCCTGCGAGCAGGAGGCTGATGACGGCGATTGAATCGGCCCCGGCCGCGAGGACTTCCGGCGCGTTTTCGGGGCTGATGCCGCCGATGGCGACGAGCGGGATTTGGCCCACGAGGCGGCGCACGCGGCGCAAGCCTTCGAGGCCGACCACAGGGTCCGGGTTCTCTTTGGACGGAGTCTGGAAGACGGGGCCGATGGCGAGATAGTCGACGGGCAGACGCACGGCTTCCCTCGCCTGCTCTTCGTTGTGCGTGGAGAAGCCTATGACGGCACGCGCGCCCAAAAGTTCCCGCGCCGCAGCGGGCGGCAGATCGTCCTGGCCCAAATGAACGCCGTCAGCCCCGAGCGCGAGCGCGATGTCTGCGCGGTCGTTGACGATGAGGCGCACGCCGAGTTCGCGCGCGACGCGCAGAGCCTCTTCGGCTTCCCTGTAGAACTCGCGCGGCGGCAAACGTTTTTCGCGCAGTTGAATGAACGTCGCGCCGCCCGCGGCCAACCGCTTCACCTGCTCCGCGTGCGAGAGGCCGGAGAGCCGCGCGTCCGTAATCGGGTAAATTTTCGGAAGGTCGATTCGCAAGCTATGTCGAACTTTTTTACTAGCGCGTCTGGCCGCTCACCGTTTGCGTTTGCGCGGAGCGGGCGGCTTCCTCTTCGGGCGTGGGCTCTCTCTCGCCGAGGACGACGCGGACCTGGTGTGTCTTGCCGTCGTCTGTGAGCGCGATATCGAGCGTCGTCTGCTGCGCGTCGTCGAGCCAGACCTCGGCTACGCCGCGGCTGACGCCGAAGGGGTTCTCGACTTTAATCACGTAGCGCGTGCTCCCGCGCCGGTAGTTGATTTCGTACGAGCGCCAACTGCGCGGGATGCACGGCTCTACGCGCAGGCGGTCCGCGCGCAGCTCGAAGCCGAGGATCGATTCGAGGCCCGCGCGGTACATCCAGCTCGAAGAGCCCGTGTACCATGTCCAACCGCCGCGCCCCGTGTGCGGCCAGACGGCGTAGACGTCGCCCGCAGCGACGTATGGCTCCGTCTTGTACTTGTGCAGCCCGGCGCGCGTCGAGGCGTGGCTGATGGGATTCAGGAGCGAGAACAGCTCGCCCGCGCGGTCGCCGTCGCCGAGCTTGGCGTAAGCGATTAAAGTCCAGAGCGCGGCGTGCGTGTACTGGCCGCCGTTCTCGCGCACGCCGGGGACGTAGCCTTTAATGTATCCGGGGTCGAGCGCGCTCTTATCGAACGGCGGCGTGAAGAGGATGACGAGGCCGTCGCCGCGCCGTATCAAATACTCTTCGACCGCGGACATGGCCCGCTGCGCGCGCACGCGGTCGGCAGCGCCCGAGATGACGCCCCACGACTGGACGATGGAGTCGATCCGGCACTCCTCGTTCTGGGCCGATCCCAGGGGCGTGCCGTCGTCGAAGTACGCGCGGCGATACCAGTCGCCGTCCCACGCCTGCGCTTCGAGCGCCTTCTTCAGGTCCGTCATGTGCTCGCGGTAGGCGGCGGCGCGCTTCGTCTCGCCGCGCTCGTCGCAGAACGGCGCGAAGCCGCCCAGCGTCGTGTGCAGGAACCAGCCGACCCAGACGCTCTCGCCTTTGCCCAGATGGCCGACGCGGTTCATCCCGTCGTTCCAGTCGCCCGAGCCCATCAGCGGCAACCCGTGCTGGCCCGTCTTCAGGCTCCTGTCGAGCGCGCGCGCGCAGTGCTCGTACACGCTGGCCTTCTCCGCCGAGACGGTGGGCTGCGTGTAGGACTCGCTCTCTTCGGGGCCGAGCTGCGGCCCTTCGATAAATGGCACAACTTCTTCGAGCACCGAGCGGTCGCCCGTCACCTCCACGTAGAAGTTGGTGACGAAGGGGAGCCACAGCAAATCGTCCGAGAAGCGCGTGCGCACGCCGCGGCCCGTGGGCGGGTGCCACCAGTGCTGCACGTCGCCCTCCTTGAACTGGCGCGACGCCGCGCGCACGATCTGCTCGCGCGCGATCTCGGGCTTCGAGTAGACGAGCGCCATCACGTCCTGCAACTGGTCGCGGAAGCCGTATGCGCCGCCCGACTGGTAGAAGGCCGAGCGCGACCAGACGCGGCAGGCCAGCGTCTGGTAGAGCAGCCAGCGGTTGAGCAGCGTGTCCATCGCGGCGTCCGGCGTGCGGACCTCGACTGAGCCGAGCAGGTCGTTCCAGTGCGAGACGACGCGCTCGAACTCCTGGTTGACCTGTGCCATTTTCCTGAAGCGCACGGAGAGGGCTCGCGCCTCGTCAGCGCTCTCGGCCTCGCCCGCCAGGACAACGATCTGGCGCGTCTCTCCGGGCGCGAGCTCCACGACGCACTGGAGCGCGGCGCAGGGGTCGAGCCCCGCGCCCGCGCGCCCCGAAAGGCCCACGCGCCTGAGCGCCGCCGGGTCGTCCAACGACCCGTTGCGCCCTATGAACTCTTTGCGGTCGCAGGTCACTGTGCGGTCCTGCCCGGCCAGTTCGAAGAAGGCCACGCGGTGCGCGAACTCGTTGTTGTAAGGGTTGCGCGCCGTGACGGGGCCGTCCTGCTCGCCCGCCTCGGTGATGATGAAGGGCGCGGACACGCTGCGCTGCACGCCGAGCACCAGCTCGTTGTAGCTCGTCACGGAGATTCGCCGCTTGCGCTCGGTCTGGTTGCGCAGCCGCAGGACGGAAATCTTGACCGGCGCGTCGAGCGGGACGAATTGCAGCAGCTCCTGCGCCAGCCCGTGGCCCGTGCGCTCGAAGACCGTGTAGCCCTGGCCGTGGCGTACGACGTACGGGCCGGTCTCGCGGATGGGCAGAGGCGTCGGCGTCCAGACTGTGCCAGTTTCTTCGTCGCGCAGGTAGATGATTTCGCCCGGCGGGTCGCAGACCGCGTCGTTCGACCACGGCGTCAGGCGGTTCTCGCGGCTGTTGGCCGCCCAGGTGAAGCCCGCGCCCGTCTCCGTCACCTGGAAGCCGAAGTCCTGACCGTTCGAGACGACGTTGAGCCACGGCGCGGGCGTCCACTGCCCCTCGCCGAGGATGATGACGTACTCGCGCCCCTCTGGGCTGAAGCCGCCGAGGCCGTTGAAGAAGGAGAGGTCGGGGCTCTCGACCGTGGGCTCCGGGTAAGTGCGCGAGGGGCGGCGCGGGATGAAGGGCAGGGGCAGCTCGCTCTCGATGGGGCGGCGCACCAGTTGCTCGTCGAGCGAGCCGCGGTCGGTGACGATGACGACGCGCGCGACCGCGTGGAGCAGGATGCGGTCGGCCTCGGGCATGATGTCCGTGCGGCGCACGAAGACGCCGCCGGGCTTGTCCAGGAGCGCGTGCGAGCCGCTCTTGCGAATCAGCGACTGTATCTCCTCCTGAAGCTCCTGGACGTAGCTCAGGGGCTTGTCGTTCAAGATCACCAGGTCGAAGCTCAAGCCCTTCAGCCGCAGGTACTCGTGCGCCCTGAGCATCTGGCGCACCATGTCCAACTCTTCCGACTGCCCGATGCGCACGAGCACGATGGGGAGGTCGCCGCTGATGCCGTAGGGCCAGAGGGAGGACTGCGCGCGCGTGTTGAGCGAGAGGACGTGCGAGCTCGGCCGGAGCGACGGGTCGGAGTAGAGTATGCGCCCCGCGAGGCGCTGGAAGAGGTGCGCCTCCTCGGGGTCCATGTTGAGGTGGAGCATCTCGACCTTGGACTTCGTCCAGGCGAGCCGCGCCTCGCGCTCGAACGTGGAGGTGTCGTGGTACTTGTCCGCGAGCCTGAGCGCCTCCTCGCGCGAGCGCGCGAGGGCGGTCGCGAACGAGACGCGCGCCGTCTCGCCCGGCTTCAAGCGCACGCGCTGGCGCAGGCAGAAGACGGGGTCTAAAACTGTGCCAACCGTGTTCGAGAGCGGGCGGTCTTCCATGACGGCGACCGGCGCGCGCGTCGAATGGCCGCGGCCCAGGAAGCGCGAGCGGTCCGTCTCGTACTGGACCGGGCCGACGGCCTCGCCCTCTGTGACGACCGTGTGCACGCCCCAGACGACCTCGTCCTTTTCGGAGCGCGGGCGGCGGCGCGCCAGGAGCGAGTTCTCCGCCTGGATGAATTCCGTCTCGACGAAGAGGTTGCTGAAGGCGGGGTGCGCCGCGTCGGCCGCAGGCGGCGCGAGCACGACCTCCATGTAGCTCGTCAAATCTATCTCCCGCGTGCGCGACGACTCGTTCTTGACGGAGACGCGGCGCACCTCCGCGTCGTCTTCCGGCGAGACGATGATCTCCGTGTGGGTCAGGACGCCCGCGTCGAGCCGCCAGAACTCGGCCTTGTCCTCGGAGAAGCTGACTTCGTAAGTGGAGGGCGCGCGGCCCGTCGGCTGGTAGCCCGCCGACCAGACCATCCCCGTGCGCACGTCGCGCAGGTAGCAGAAGGAGCCCCAGTTGTCGCGCGTCACGTCCTCGCGCCAGCGCGTGACCGCGAGCGGCCCGCAGGTGGAGTAGCCCGCGCCCGCGGTCGTGACCATCACGGAGTAAGTCCCGTTCGAGAGGAGTTGGACGCGCGGCGTGGGCAGGTCGGCCGTGTCGAAGCGGCGCGAGATGGGCTGGAGCGCCCCGCGCACCACGCGGCTCGTCAACACTTCCTCCGCGCGCGGCCTGGTCACGGGCACGCCGACCGGGATGCGCTCTTGCAGCAGAAGCTCCGTGGCCTGAACCAGCGGGTCCGCGTGGAAGCGCTCCTGCATGATGCGCCCGTTGAGCACGTTGTCAATCGAGACGAGGCTCATCCCCTGGTGGTGCGCCATGAAGGACTGGATGATGACGCGCTTCTGGCCCTGCGGCACGCGGTCCGGCGTGTAGTCAATCGCCTCGTAGTAGCCGTAGCGCCCGAGCGCGCCCTCGCGCGCCAGCCGGTCCAGATTCTCTTTGGCGGCCACGGGGCCAACCATCCCTGCGAGCATGGTCGAGTAGGGAGAGATGACGAGGTCTTGACTGAGGCCGCGCTTCAGCCCTAAGCCCGGGACGCCGAACGGCCCGTACTGGTAGTTCATGTGCAGGTCGCGCCCGTTGTACGCGGACTCGGAGATTCCCCACGCGACGCCGCGCTCGTAGCCGTACTCTATCTGCCGCGTGACCGCCGCGCGGTAAGTCTCGCCGAGTAGAGTCTCCGGGTAGTCGCGCATCACGAGGAGCGGCATCAGGTACTCGAACATCGTCGCCGTCCAGGAGACGAGCGCGCGGCGGCCGTCGACGGGCGTCAGTTGGCGGCCCAGGCGGAACCAGTGCTCCTGCGGGACCTGGCCCAGCGCGATACTGATGAAGCTCGTCAGCCTGGACTCGGAGGCGAGCAGGTCGTAGAGCGAGTCGTCCATGCGCCCGTCCGTCACGTTGTAGCCTATGCGGAAGACCTTGCGCTCCTCGTCGAAGAGGAAGCGGAAGTCCATCTCGCCGGCTAGTTGATCGCACTGCTGGACGAGCGCGCTCATGCGCGCGAGCGCGCCCTTCGACGCGGAGGCGGCCTCTTCGACGGCGACCGTCAGCAGCGCGAGCCCGTTGAGCGCCGCCTCGCGTTCGGGCATCGTCCCCAGCGCGCAGGCTTCGATCTTCGCCTTGAGCGCGTCAACCCGGCCGAGCGCGACGTCGCACTCTTCGGGGATGCGCGCGAGCGCGGGCACGCGCTCAAGCGAACTTTGGAGTTCCTGCCAGCCGGCGGCGACTTCCGGCGAGCATGTTTCGACCAGCGGGGCGAAGTGCTCCACGACGCGGCCGGCCCACGGGGTGACCGTGTTGATGTCGCGGCGCAGGGCGCGCGTCTGGCGGAGGAGGGCGCGGACCCAGTAGCCCAGCTCCTCGAAGCCCGTGTCCCCGTGCTCCTGCGAGAGCGCGCCGACGATGTCCTCTATGACGGCGGCGCGCTCGGAAAGCCTCTCGAACAATTTGGCCCACGCGCCGAGCGTCTGCGGCATGTCGCCTTCGACCAGGCCCGCGCAAGCCTCTATCTCCTTGCGCAGCTCCTTGAGCGTGACGACCTGCGTGCGCTGCTGCACGGGGTCCAGGCGGCCCGCCTCGTGGCGCAGCAGGTCGATCGTGTCGCTGAGCCCGCGGACGACGCGCGCGTCGAAGAGCGGGCGGTCGCCCACGTCGAGGCAGCCCTGCTTGACGCAGATGAGGTGGCCCGCGAGGTTGCCGCTGTCCACGGTCGAGATGTACTGCGGGTTCAAGGGCTCAAGGTTGCGCGTGTCGTACCAGTTGAAGAAGTGGCCGCGGAACCTCTGGAGCTTCTTGAGCGTCGTCAGCGTCAGGTTCAGGCGCTCGCCGACTTCGAGCGTGCCGCTGTAGCCGAAGTCGTGCGCGGCGACGGTCGAGAGCAGCAGGAGCGCGATGTTGGTCGGCGAGGTGCGGTGCGCGACCACGGGCTGCGGGTCCTCCTGAAAATTGTCGGGCGGCAGCCAGTTGTCTTCCTCGCCGGCGAAGGTCTCGAAGTAGCGCCAGGTGCGCCGCGCCACGAGCCGCGCGTCGCGCGCGTCTTTCGCGGAGAGCGTCTGCACGACGGGCGGCGTGCGGCGGCTGACCCAGTGGGCCACGAGCGGCGAGAGCGCCCACGCGGCGAGGAAGGGAGCAGCGACGGGCAGGGCGGCGGGGTTGTTCCAGAGGACGAGCGCGAGCAGTTCGCACACGAGCAATTCGATGGGCAACATCAGGCGCAGGTACGCCCTGCGGTCGTGGCGGCTCGCGCTCTCGGCCTGCGCCGCCGTCACCCATTCGAGCAGGTATTTGTGCGAGACGAGCTTGCGGTACGCGGTGCGACTGATGGCGTCGACCATCAGGTAAGACTGGTGCGCGAGGAAGGTGATGGTGAGCGCGACCTGCGCGGTGTTGGTGCGCACGTCGCCCCAGACAGACCAGAAGTGGCTCGTCCAGGGGATGCCGCGCGGGTGAATCAAGAGGCTCGTCGTGACGTGCGCGTAGACGGGGAACGCGAGCACGAGCAGGGCCAGAAGCGTCCAGACGAGCGCCGAGCCGGGCAGCACCGTCCAGGCCGCCAGGAGCCACAGCAGGATGGCCGGGGCCACCAGGCTGCGCCGCAGGTTGTCGAAAATCTTCCAGCGCGCGATGGCCGGCAAAGAATTGCGCACCTTGCGCCCTTGCGCGTCAGGGACTGTCGGGAAGAGCCAGCGCGCGATCTGCCAGTCGCCGCGCGTCCAGCGGTGCTGGCGCTTGGCGTAGGTGTCGTAGTAGGTCGGGTAGTCGTCTAATAACTCTATGTCCGTGACGAGCGCGGCGCGCGCGTAAAGGCTCTCGAAGAGGTCGTGGCTCAAGAGCGCGTTTTCCGGCACGCGCCCCGCGAGCGCCCGCTCGAAGGCGTCCACGTCGTAGAGCCCCTTGCCGGTGTAGCTGCCCTCGCCGAAGAGGTCTTGATAAACGTCGGAGACGGCGGTCGTGTAAGGGTCAATGCCTGTGTTGCCCGAGAAGACGCGGGCGAAGCGCGAGCGCGAAGCCGAGGGGAGCGAGATGCTGACGCGCGGCTGCAAGATGGCGTAGCCCTTGACGACGCGGCTCTGCTCCGCGTCGAACTGCGCGCGGTTCAGGGGATGTGCGATCGTGCCGACGAGCCGGCGCGCGGCGTCGCGCGGCAACTGCGTGTCCGAGTCGAGCGTGATGACGTAGCGCACGCCCGCGAGAGATTTCTGGTCCGCGGTCGCGACGGCGAAGGTCGTGTCGCGCGCGCCGCGCAGGAAGCGGTTAAACTCGTGCAGCTTGCCGCGCTTGCGCTCCCAGCCGAGCCACTTCCCTTCGCCCTCGTTCCACAGCCGGCGACGGTGAAAGAGGAAGAAGCGCTTCTGTCCCTCGTCCGCGTAGCGCGCGTTCAACTCTTCCATGCCGCGGAGCGCCACGTCGAGCAGCGCGTCATCCTCCGGCATCTCTTCCGCGTCCGCGTCCGCGAAATCACCCAGGAGCGCGAAGAGAAGGTGCTCGTCCTGGTTCGCCAGGTAATGCACTTCGAGCTTTTCGAGAAGCTCGCGCACCACCGCCTCGCTCGTGAACAGCGTCGGGATGACGACGAACGTGCGCGCGTCCTCGTGGAGGCCCTTCGTCATGTCCATCTTGGGCAGCACGCGCGGGCTGAAGACGCGCGTGGCGTCCCAGTTCAGAATGCCGAGCGCCAGATCGCTCGCGGGCACGAGGACGAGCAGCGCGCACGCGACGAGCAGCGCGGGCGACGCCCCCGAGTAGGCGGCGTAATAGACGAAGGCCGCCGTGATGAGCAGCGTCAGGATTGCGAGCGTGCCCAGGTAGACGGGCGTCGGGTGGCGGAAGATCGCGCGGGTAATCTTTTCGTCAAGGCGCGGGCGGTAATCGAAAGCTTTTTCGAGTTCGGGCAGGCCGTCGTCAATCAGGTAGTAGCCGACGTGCGCGCGCCGCGCGTCTTTCGCGCCGCCGCCCGAATCCCGCACCAGCTCGACGGCCTTGCGCGCGACTTCGAGTTCGTCCGAGCGCGTGCGCTTGGCTATGCGCTCGACGACGTGGCGGTAGCGGTCGCGCGAGGCGAACTCCATTTGCGCGTACGCGCCCGCGGGGTCTTCGCTCAGGAGGGGGTCGACGAGGCTCACGTCCTCGAAGAAGTCGCGCCAGTCGAGCGACGAGAACAGGCGCATGCTCGTGATGATGTTGCCGACGGTGACCTGCGCCATGGCCTGTCGCTGGTGCTCAAGGTGCACGAGCTGTTCGACGCTGCTCCCGCGCTCGGCCAACTGTTTTTCGAGCGTGTCGAGCACGACCGAGACCGCCGGGTCCTGGTCGCGCAGCCGCTGAACGAAGTGGACGATGAAGGCGCGGCCCAACTGCTCGCGCCTCTTCCAGCGCTCGTTGATGACGGCGATCAACTCTTCCGTCGGCCGCCCGGTCATGCCGAGCAACTTGTCGGCGAGCGCGTCCGCCTCCTCGCGCTCCTCGCGCGAGCTGACGACGCGCGTCGTCAGGCGGCGTAAATTTTCCACGAGCGCGAGGCGCAGGCTGATGGCGAGCGCCCACACCTCGCCGATGGTCAGAGGGCTGACGCGCTGGTAGGCGCGGACGAAGCGGCGCAGGGTGTCGCCGTCGAGCCGGCTGTCGGTGTGCGCGACGACGGCGAGCGCGATGGCGTAGATGCGCGGGTAGCCCGCCAGCTCGCCTTTGGTCAGCTTCGGCAGCTCGTAGTAGAAGCTCTTGGGCAGGTCCTCGCGGATTTCGCGCAGTTGTTCTTCGACGATGTGGAAGTTGTCGACGAGCCACTCGGCGGCGGGCGAGATGGTGCGCTCGTTGTTGATGGCCCGGCCGAGCGAGTGGTAGGCGGCGACGAGCTTTCGGCCGTTCTCTTCGAGCCGCGGCAGGAGCTGGCGGCCGCGCTGCGGTTCTCTGGAAACCTGGTGCTCGGCGGCCAGGAAGGCGGCGAACTGTTCGAGCCGCTCGACGCTGTAGAGCTCGCCCCTGATCGGCTCCTCGTCGGCGTCATTCGACGCCTTGCGCTTGCGGAATAGTGACTCGAAGAATTTAAGCATGCTCGCCCGGGCCGGCTTTTAGAGTTGAGATTTCAAAGTTGAAAGTTGAAATTGTCACTCATCTAAAGGGCGGGGACGAATCCCCGCCCTGAAAATTTTTATCTTGCCGGAGGTTCACGCCATCATATCAGATGCGCACGTCATCCGCCGCCCAGCCTGTAGGCCATCAGCCGGTCGCCTTTCGAGACGAAGAGCTGCCGCGTCGTCTCGTCCGTGATGAAACGCTCGTCGGGGTCGCCGAGGCGCAGGCGCACGTCCGTTTGCCCGTTGTGAATGTTGACGCCGGCCAAGCCGTTACCCACGCCCTTCAGGTCCGTGTAGAAGTACATGTGCGTCCCGCGCAGGGCGGCCAGCCGCTCGCGCCGCCAGAAGAAGCGCGCGAGCTTGTCCAACTGGCTGGCCGGGTCGAGCCGGTCCAGCAGGCGCTCGCCCACGTCCTCGGAGTTGACCGAGGGGCGCGGGATTCTTGGCACAGAAGGCATGGAGATGCGCGGGCGCGTCATCGCTGTCGACGCTAAGCCGCGCAGCCGCGAGGCCACGCCGTAAGATGAGAAGCGCTGCGAGACGTAGTCGCGCGCCCGCTCGGTCGCGAACGTCGTCAGGTTCGGCGTCGCCACGCGCGAGGCCAGGCCCGACCAGCGCAGCGAGGCCAGAGACGACGCGGTGCGCGCCAGTTGGACGCCGCGGAAGACCGTCGTCACGGTCCCGCCGTAGCGGAAGTAGAGCGAGGCGGCGCGCGCCGCGATCCCCGCGACCGTGCGGAGGAAGCCGCGGCCGGGCGGCGTGTAGCGCGCGCGCCAGATGCCGTCTTTATATTCGCCGCGCGAATCGAAGGCGGCGATCTCGTTGCGCCCGCCGACGACCAACTCGCCGCGCTCGTTGACCAGCACGAACGAGGCGCGCTCGATCTTGTGCGGCACTTTCGCGCGCCGCTTGCCCGTCTCGGCGTCTATGAAAATCAGGTCGTCGGCGTCGGCGACGACGATGGTCGCGGCGTCCGGCAGCGCGAGGTTCGTGATCCCCTTGTCCGCGCCCTTGTAGCGCCAGATGGTTTTCCCCGTCCGCGCGTCAATCGCGCTCACGCCGTAGGAGCCGCGCGAGACAGGCTCGCCGTCTTCGAGGCGCGTGAACTGCCCGCCCGTGCGGACGTAGAGCACGCCATTCCTCGTGAGCAGCATCTCGGGCGTGAGGCCGAGGTCTTTCGCCTCCCAGACCTCTTTGCCGCTCTCGCGCGAGACGGCGCGCACGTGGCCGCGCCCCGAGCTGTAGACGAACTGTTCGTCGAACACCGGGTCGGCCTCGGTCAGCACCAACCCCTCTTCGTTGACGCGGAAGCGCTCGCGCTGGCGCTCCTTTCCACTGCGCGCGTCGAGCGAGGCGACGCCCTCGTAGAAGAGGTAGAGGCGGCCGTCGAGGAAGAAGGGCGGGTGATAATTGTCGAGCGTGTACTGGGTCTCCCCGTCCCCGCCCCAGCGCGCGGGCATCATCTCGATCTCGCTCTCGATTTTGTAGTCCCAGAGTTCGTCGCCCGACGCGAGGTTGAAGACGTGCACGACCGGGCGGCGCTTGAAGCCCGCGCGCGCGCGGTCCTTCGCGTCGCGCACGAAGACGGCGGCGAGCAGGTTCTGGTCCGTGTCGACGGCCATCTGCATCACGCCGCCCTTGACCTTGTCGCTCTGCCAGAGCCTATCGCCCGTGAAGAGGTCGACGGCCTCGACGCGCGTGCGGTCGCCCTTCTCGAAACTGAGCAGCAGCACGTCCGTGCCGGGCACGGGCGCGACATCCGTCTCGTCCAGGCGCGCGTTCTTGCGCCGCCACAGCACCTCGCCCGTCTCGCCGCTCACGGCGTAGAGAGACTTCTCGGTCCCCGCGACGAGCACGCCCAATTCCGTCATCTGGTAAAAGCGCACCTCGCCGTCCAGCTTCGCGGACCAGTCGGCCTCGGCCGCGCGCGCGTGGCCCGACAGGAAGAGGACGCAGAGCGAGAGCACGAACGCGATTCTTTTCGGCCCCCGCGCCTGAGAGAAAAAGCCGTATGACATATAATCCACACCTCAAGACACCAGATTGTTCGTCAGGGGAGAATGAGATGAGCAAGCAGAGAGATGATACACCGGAAGAGATTGATCCGTCAGGCGAGGAAGAGGAGCCGGAGAGGAAGCCCGGCACCTACTACTACGACGACTCGACCGGCTACGAAGTTTACGACCCCGAGAAAGCGGACGAAGAAGAGGAAGAAATTTGATTTCGTCTGACCGTGGGCGGAGCAAACTCGAGTTTGCTTGCCCACGGCTATCCTGCTCATCCCCTCCAGGGATGTCGGTTGATTATCGAATCGTGCTGCTGATGACTGTCACGGGAGGCCCGGTCACTGCGCTTCCTTCCGCTTCGGACGCTCATTCGCCTTGAGCACGCGCTTGCGCAGGCGTATGGTCTGCGGAGTCACTTCGACCAGCTCGTCGTCGGCAATGAACTCAAGCGCCTGTTCGAGCGAGAGGTCTTTGACCGGGACGAGCCTGAGCGCTTCGTCCGCGGTCGAGGCGCGCATGTTCGTGAGCTTCTTCTCCTTGACCGCGTTCACGTCCAAATCGACGGCGCGCGCGTTCTCGCCGATGATCATCCCTTCGTAGACTTTCGTGTTCGGGCGCACGAACATCGTCCCGCGCTCCTGTAGATTGTAGAGCGCGTAGGTGGTCGTCTCGCCCGTGCGGTCGGCCACGAGCGAGCCCGTGGAGCGGCCGCGCATCTCGCCGGCCCACTCGCCCCAGCGCAGGAAGAGCGTGTTGAGCAGGCCCGTCCCCTTCGTCTCCGTCAGAAACTCGTTGCGGAAACCGATGAGTCCGCGCGACGGCGTCTCGAACTCAAGGCGCACGCGCCCCGTGCCGTGATTAACCATCTTCGTCATCTGCCCCTTGCGCCGTCCCATCGCCTCGGCCACGACGCCTATGAACTCGTCCGGGCAATCCACGACGACCTGCTCGACCGGCTCAAGCACCTTCCCGCCGTCCTTGCGCGTCAGCACCTCGGGCTTCGAGACCTGAAGCTCGTAGCCCTCGCGCCGCATCATCTCGATGAGGATGGCGAGCTGCAACTCGCCGCGGCCAGAGACCTTGAACTGGTCGGGCGAGTCCGTCTGCTCGACGCGTATGGCGACGTTGCCGAGGATTTCCTTGTCGAGCCGCTCTTTAATCTGGCGCGACGTGACGAACTTCCCCTCGCGCCCGGCGAAGGGCGAGTTGTTGACGCCGAAAATCATGGAGATGGTCGGCTCGTCCACCGCGATCACGGGCAGCGGCTGCGGGTTGTCCGCGCTCGTGATGGTCTCGCCGATCTCTATGCCCTCCATCCCGGCGAGCGCGACGATGTCGCCGACGCCCGCGCGCTCGACCGCCTCGCGTTTTAATCCCTCGAAGACGTAGAGCTGCGAGACGCGCGTCTTCTGCACGGAGCGGTCGCGCTTGATGATCGAGACGGTTTCTCCGACCTTAATCTCGCCCGAGAAGATGCGCCCGATGGCCAGGCGGCCGACGTAGTCGCTGTAGTCAAGGTTCGCGACCAGCAGTTGCAGAGAGTCGTCGCGCAGGGCGACGGGCGCGGGGATGGTCTCGACTATCTGGTCGAAGAGCGGGCGCAGGTTCTTAGACTCTTCCGCCAACTCCTTCTTCGCCACGCCGTCGCGCGAGACTGCGTAGAGAATCGGAAACTCAATCTGCTCGTCGGTCGCGTCGAGGTCTAAGAACAGCTCGTAGATTTCGTCCACGACCTCGGCGGGCCTGGCGTCCTGGCGGTCAATCTTGTTGACGACGGCGATGGCGGGCAGGCGTGCTTCCAATGCTTTGCGCAGGACGAAGCGCGTCTGCGGCAGGCAGCCCTCGGCCGCGTCCACCAGGAGCATGACGCCGTCCACCATCTTCAGCACGCGCTCGACCTCGCCGCCGAAGTCTGCGTGGCCCGGCGTGTCCACGATGTTGATCTTCACGTCGCCGTAGCGCACGGCCGTGTTCTTCGCCATGATGGTGATGCCGCGCTCGCGCTCCAAGTCCATCGAATCCATCACGCGGTCGCGGACCTGCTCGTTCTCGCGGAACGTCCCGGCCTGCCTGAGCATCGCGTCGACCAGCGTCGTCTTGCCGTGGTCGACGTGCGCGATGATGGCTATGTTGCGTATCTCTTCCCTGACTTCTTTCATAATTCCCCTACACGGATGAAAATCTCGTTTTCTTTGACTGGCTGCGAAACCAGACATCATAACACGCGAACCGGGATTGAGCACACGCAGACGGGCGGCGGGCTCACGCCGGAAGCGCGAAGGCGCGAAGGAGTCACGCGAGACGAATGTCCACTCAACTTCCTCGCGGTCTTCTTCGCGCCTCCGGCGTGAAATCTTATTTACGACGCCATGAATCGAACGCGCCCGTCTGCCTCAGGGCTTCGTAGAGCACGACGGCAACCGACGTTGCCAGGTTGAGGCTGCGGACGCGCGGGTTGAGCATCGGGATGGTCAGGCACCTCTCCCAGTTCGCGCGCAGCACGTCCTCCGGCAACCCGCGCGTCTCGCGCCCGAAGACCAGGCAATCGTCCGGCGCAAACTCCCAATCCGTGTACAGCCTCTCGGCCTTCGTCGTCAGGTAAACGAACCTCGCGCCGGGCAATGCTTCGGCGAGCGAGCCCAGGTCGCGGTGACGTTCGAGTTCGACCTCGGGCCAGTAATCCAGACCCGCACGCTTGACGGCGCGGTCGTCCAGTCGGAAGCCCGCCACGCCGACGATGTGCAGCGGGACGCGCGTCGCCGCGCACAGGCGCGCGATGTTGCCCGTGTTCGGCGGTATCTCCGGCTCGACCAGCGCGACGCGAAGCATAAACAGCAGCGGGCAGTGGGCAGCGGGCAGTGGGCAGCAAGAACAAAGCGTTTTGCTTTTACTGCCTACTGCCCACTGCCTACTGCGAACTTCTCTGGTAGTCGTCTTCCAGCCTGACGATGTCGTCTTCGCCGAGGTAGTCGCCGAGTTGGACTTCGATGAGGGCGAGCGGCTCGGCCGATGAATTGCCCAGGCGGTGATTGGTTTCGGGGGGAATGTGTATGTGCTCGCCGGCCCTGAGTTGTAACTCGCGCTCGCCGCAGACCACGTCGGCCGTGCCCTGCACTACGACCCAGTGTTCGCCGCGGCGCGAGTGGCGCTGTAGACTCAGGCGCGCGCCCGGTTTGACTTCGAGCCTCTTGACTTTGTACCCCGCGCCCTCTTCCAGGACCTCGTAGCGCCCCCACGGCCTCTCGTCCGTTTCGCCTCTCATCGCTTGCAGCCTCCCCAATTCGGTTTCGAGTTAACGAGCATAATGAAGACGTGCCGCGGGCGCAAGAAAAAGGAACGGCGCGCTTCGTTGAAGCATTCGCCGTTCCTTTAAGAATGGCCCTGAGGGGCCAGTCGTGTTGCGTGCGCCTATGGAAGGTTGTTGCTGTTCGTTGTCCGCTCGGACTACTTGCCCTTCTTCGAGCCCTTTGATCCCTTCGACCCGCCCTTCGAGCCGCCCTTGGAACCGCCCTTCGAGCCGCCCTTCGAGCCGCCCTTGGAACCGCCCTTGGATCCGCCTTTGGACCCACCCTTTGAACCGCCCTTACCACCTTTCTTAGTTGCCATAGGTCGTTGCTGCTCCTTTTCAGTTTGAAGTTACGACCACAAGATACTGTGTCGAATTTCTTCTTGTGGCCTAGAGTAAGCGGCGCACAACATGTTGGTATATAAACTTAAAGCGAATGGATGTCAATAACTTTTGCTTGTAAATGAATTTTTTTTTGAACGCGCGAAATTTTTTTTGAGAAGTGATCGCGCGATCACAGTGCGCGCGACGCGCGAACGAACTGCTTCGATGTTCGCAGAGAAGAAATCAAACCTCCGTGACATCGCTCCCGATGCGTGGTGCGTGATGTGTGATGAGTGATGAAACGAGAGGCGACGAGTTGAATGTTCGGGTGTGAGTGCGCGCGGCGCGCCGCGCGTCAACGGAAGTAGGGAGTGAAGATCCAGCGGTCGTGACGCTCGACGCCGTAGTAGCTGAGGATGGAGCTGCGGCGGCTGCGGCTGGTGACGCCGACGAACGGACCCGAAGAGTCTTCCGAGTCGTCTTCGCCGCCCGGAGCTTCTTCTTCAGTCCCCGTGTCGAGGACGTTGGTCACGACCGGGAGCGGCCCGGCGACCGCCATGAACGCCGAGTCGTTCGTATTCACGGGCCTCCCGGCGTAGGCCGTGACTTTAGACTGGAACTCGACGAACGCCGGATCATTTTTCCTGATGAGTTTCCACTCGCCGCTCGTCGACAGCGGGTCGCGCGCGGCGGCCGCGCGCAGGATTTGAATTTTCCTCGTCCCGCGCGGGAGCCCTTCGAGCAGTTGATCGATGGAGGTCGGCAGCGCCCTTTTCTCGCGCACGTAGAGGCGTATGGCTTCGGCGACCTGCTCGCCGCGCGTGATCGCTTCCTGTTCGAGTTCGCGCTGCGCCATCCTGCGGTAATTCGGGACGGCCGTGATGAGCAGCAGCGCCATGATCGTCATCATGGCGAGCAGCGCGATGAGCGCGTAGCCGCGCTCGCCCCGGCGCGCCGGGCCAATTTCTCCGACCCTCGTGTCGTCTCCCGCGGCGCTCATCTTAAGGCTCCGTCGGCTCCTCTTCTTCCACTTCCACCGGCTCGACCGGCTCGGGCACAGGCTGCGGCTGCGCCGGCTGCGGGTAGCGCGGCTGGCCGCCCGCGTTCGGGTTGGAGCCGTTGCCGACAAACGGCAACTTGTGCTTGATGTTGATGTTCGTGTCCGTCAGCGTCAGCTCGGAGACGGAGATGCCGGTGACGCGGAAGCGCCCGCCGAGGATGTCGCCGCGCTGCACGTTCAAAATGTCGCGGCCGTTCTTCTCTTTCACCATGGCCGTGTCGTTGCCGCCGGGCTTGATGCTGACGCCGATGAAGGTGTAGTTCGGCACGGGCGCGGGCATGACGTTGAGCGTCGCCGTGTTGGAGAAGAGCGTGCCGTCAGGGGAGCGCACCACCACCTCGCGCCCGCCCTCGAAGGAGATGAGCTGGGCTGGGACTTTCGTCGAGAGCTGCTGCGGGCTGACGAAGCGCGTCTCCAGTTCCGCGCCGCCGATGAAGATGCGCGTCTCGGGCGTGAACTTGTCGCCGGTCACGTCGAGCGTGAAGTCGCCCGCGTGCGCGTAGACGTTGACGGGCGAGATGCCCGCGAGAATCACGTTGGGCTCGGGCGGAGGCGGAGTCGGTGCCTCCACGGGGACGGCGTTCGGGTCGGGCGTGGGCCTCGGCGGCGGCTCGTAGAAGGCGAAGATGTTGCGCCCTGCCTCCGGCACGGCGGGCAGGGTGAAGTTGACAGGGATCGGACGCAGCACGGCCAGCGGGTCGCTGCTCAGATCCGCGACGCTCGGAGGAACGTTACCGCGAGGCGGCGTGGGAGAGGCTTTGACGGTCGGCCCGTTAGCCGGTCTCTTCGAGCCGGACGAGCCGAGGAACATGTAGGCCAGCGCGATGAGCGCGATCGAGCCGAGGACGATGGCCGCGATCTTCTTGTTGCGCTCCGACTGGTTCGTGCCTTCAACTACTGCCATGAGATTTTGAACCTGCCCTTCAGCGAGTCTCGCCCGCGCTTTGTTCCGTCACCGCTTCGTCGCCGGCCGCGTCGCGCCGGAAGTAAGCGGCCATGTCCAGCCGCAGGCTGACGAGCGTCGTGCGCGGCCCAAGCGTCTCGGCGCTCACGGCCAGCCCCGCGTCGCTGGCGCGCTCCAGCTCGACCGCGTTAATAATGATGAATTGATTGCTCGATTCGATGTCCCGCACGAAGCGGCGGAGGTTGGCGTACTGCCCCTCGACCGTGACGGTGACGGCGATGCCTGGGTAGAGGCTCTGCCACTTGCTGCTGACGGTGCGGGCCGAGGCGGCCTGCTGCTGCGTGGCCGTCTTCGATTCGAGGTAGTTGTAGACCGGGCCCGAGGTGTTGCGCAGGTTGTTGCTGCGGATCAACTGTATGAGCGTGTTGTAAAGGGCGATGCGCCCCTCGACGCGCGTGGTCAGCCGGTCGTTCTCGAACTTGTCGAGGCTCTCGTTGATCACGGCGATGTTGTCCCGCGTGCTCACGCGCATGTCCACGGTCTTCTGCAACTCGCTGACCCTCTGGCGCTGCCGCTCGCGGTCGACCTGGGCCGCGTACAGGCGCGAGCCCGAAGGGGTGTAGAAGGAGAGGTAGACGAAGACGACGGCGAGGAGCATGACTGCGCTGCCGGCGAGGCCGATGATTTCGGCGACGCCGAGGACGCTGCGCTGGCGCGCCTGGCGCAGCTTGTCCACGCGGGCGCGAATCCGCTCGCGGCGCGGCCGGGCCTTCGGTTGTGTCGCTCTCTCTTCGCTCATCGCTCCTCCGCGCCGGCGGCGCGCGTGACCCCGGCCGCATCCGCGACGCTATTCGCGGGGCCGCCCGCGGGCACGGCCGCGCGCGGGTAGTAGTAAACGCGCAGGGTCGATTCTGTGCCAGCCTCGCCGCGCTCCTTCTGCAAGTTCTGCTCGATCAGTTCGGCGCGGAAGATTCCGCCGCGGTCCATCTCTATGATCATCGACGTGGCGTCCGCCGGGTTCTTACTGACGACCACCAGTTCGAGCAGGGCGACGATCCGCCCGCCCTCCTGGCCGACATCGCGGACGGTGATGCGCTTGACGCGGACGCTGCCGGGCATGATCGATTCGAGGTCCGCGAACAGCCGCGCCCAGGAAAAACGCTTGCGCTCGACGAGCGCCTGCGCGGCTTCGAGCGTCTGCGTCTGCTCCGGCGTCAGCGACTGCTTGATCTCGTCGATGCGCCGTTCGAGCGCCGCGACCTGCTGGCGCTGGCCCTCGCTCTCGCGCTCTACTTCGAGGGCGCGCCGGTTCGTCTGGCTGCTCTTGCTGACGAGGAGGACGAGCGCGAGCAGGGACGCGACCGTGATGACGCCCGCGATTGTCCAGGGCAGAGCACGATTGCGATATGGCTGGCTGGCGAGATTGAGGTTGGCGCTCACTACAGAATTACCGTCCACTCGATGATGGAGAAATTTCCACTCTCCAACAGACCACGAAAGCATACCGCGCGCAAACACGGGGCGCAACCGCGCGCGCTCGAGCAGCTAATGAGCAGCCAACCCCTCGCCCGCCTGCCGACACTTGAACGCGCCGGACGAGACTTAGTTGCAGAAAGAAGGCGAAAGGAAAAGGCAGAAGGCAAAAGGGAGGCGGAGAACCACATTGATAAAAAGTGGCCCCCCGCCTGATTAACTTTTCCTTCTTCCTTTTTCCTTTCGCCTTACCTGTTTCCCGTCGCCTGGCTGACGACGCGCGAGTTGATGATTTTGCCGGCGGCGTCGAGCGTGAGTTCTATGACCGCGCCGGAGGTGTCGCGGACGCGGCGGACGAGTTGGCCGGAGCTGTTCGTGGTCTCGCCCAGCACGGTCGCGCCGAGGTCCGTGATGTTGCCGAGCGTGCGCTCGTTCAAGACCTTGCCCGCGTTGTCGAGCGTGCGTTCGAGGATGGAGCCCGTGGTGCCGACCGTGCGCTGGACGGTCTGGCCCAGTTGGTTGACGGTCTGGCTGAGCAGGCCGTTGGGCGCGGTCAGGTTGCCGAGCGTCTGGGAGACCGCGCCGCCCGGGCCGAGCGCCTGGCCCGCCACGCCGCCGACCGTGCCGACCGTCTTGTCCACGCTCTGCAAGAGGCGTTCGAGAATCTGCGGGTTGCGGTCGATGGTCGTCAGCGTGCGGTCTATGATCGCGGCGACGTTGTCCAGGCGCACTTTCAGGAGCACCTCGGCGCGGACGCCCTTGATCGTCAGCTTGACCTTGTCGATCCCCACGTCGGCCCCGGCCGTGAGCGCGAGCAGGTTGGCGAGCCGCGCGTCGAGCGCGACGTGCGCGCGCAGGTTGTCCACCTCCAGAGTAATCTCTTCGACCGAGAAGTTCGGCACGTCGAGCAGCACGTCGGGGTCGCCGGTCGCGGCCTCCTGCTGGCGGCGCGCGCTGGCCGCCTGCTGCCTCTGAATGTCCTCCTGCGAGAGCGGGCGCACCGGCGCGACCGGCGGCGGCGTCTGTCGCGGCGTCGGGCGCGGGCGCGCCGGGTCCTGCTGCGGCTGCGTGGTCGTGCTGCCGGTGATGGAGGCGTCGTTGCCGCCGCCCGTCGTGGTGTTCTGCGCCGCGGCGGTGTAGAGGCCCGCGGAAAAGAGCGCGAGCAAGGTTACTACTCCGAAACGCGAGAGCTTGTTCACTGGTGGTCTCCTCCTGAATAGTTTGATGAAAACAAAGCTTTCCGCCGAAAGGTCGGGGGCCTCAGTTTTAAAGCATCGCAAGTCTATCGAAGAGGGAGAGGGCGATTTCAAATTTCAATCTCAGGGGGCGGCCGCGGGCGCGCGGCGCGTGGTGAGCCGGTCGAGCACGCGGGCGAGGGTGGCGCGGAAGCTGACGCGGCCGCGCACGTTTCTGAGGAGCACGTTGATTTCGTCCGCGCCGACCGAGACGCCGACGCGCAGGCGCAGGCCGCGCGCGGTCTCTTCGCCCGCCTCGACCGCCGTCGAAGCCTCGAACTCGCGCTCGGTGATGCGCCGCTCCGTGATGTTCAGCTCGAAAGTCTCGTCGGCGGTCGTGCGAGTCGCAGCCTGCGCGGGAGCGGGCTGCGCCGGGGAGGCGCTCGCCGCATTTTCATTTTGTGCCAGCGCGTGCGCGGACGAGGCGGCCGCGAATGCTAAAGCGAGCGCGAGGCGGAAGAGATTCTTCGTCACCTGGGCGGCCCTCCGTTCGGCTGCGGCGCGGGCGCGGGGGGCGCGTTCGATTGAGGCTTCGCGTCGCCGGGCGGCGACACCTGGTCCGTCACGGGGACTTCGCCGAGAGCCTCCGCGACGATGCGGTCTATGTCCGCGAAGCGGCTGACGATTTTGAGTCGAATGCCTATGTCGCGGTAGGTGACGCCGGGCTCGACCGCGGGCGGCAGGTTTTCGCGCACGGCGTCCCAGACGGTGTCCCGCCTGTGTCTTCCCGGAAACTCGACCGTCGGGTTGGGCACGACCTCGAAGGTCAGTTCCCTGGCCCGCACGGTCGCCGTAATCGAGACGTCGGCCGACTCGACCGCGGCGTCGGGCGTTCTCTTAATCTCCGGCGGCAGCTGGTCGCGCCGGGCGGGCGCGGGCGGCTGCGGCGGCGGAGTCCTCCTGGCCCTCGCCCTGCGCTGCGCGGAAATTGGCACAACGCAGGCGAAGAGGGCGAGCGTCGCTGCCGCGTGTAAGATTGTCTTCCTGCTCACACAGACACCTCGCGGGCCGACCGAGCCGCGGCTTAAGTCTCGGAACAAAGAGGGGAAATTTTTAGGGGATTCGCGCCGCCGTCAATACTAACAGATATTGCGCGGGGCCGGAAGACTTTCATTCGGGCCGCGCGGGGAGCGCCGCCTGCTCGCCGCTCTCTTCGGCCGCGGAGCTGTAGGCGCAGACGCGGTTGCGCCCCCCACGCTTGGCGCGGTAGAGCGCGGTGTCCGCCAGCTCGACCAACTCTATCGGGTCGCGCGCGTCGTCCGGGAACGCGGCCACGCCGATGCTGATGGTGATGCGGTGCGTCTGCGGCTCAAGGTCGGCGGAGCCGTGACGCGTGACGGGGAAGGCGTGGGCCTCGACGCCCGAGCGCACGCGCTCGGCCGCGACGAGCCCCTGCGCGTACTGCGCGTCGAGCAGGAAGGCCGCGAACTCTTCGCCGCCGAAGCGCGCCGCCACGTCGCCCGCGCGCAAGGAGCGCATGATGACCGCGCCGACCTCTTCGAGCGTCTGGTTGCCGACGAGGTGGCCGTACGTGTCGTTGACGTTCTTGAAGTGGTCCAGGTCCATCATCAGCACGCAGAAGGGGCGCGACTCGGCCTCGGCGCGCGCGGCCTCGCGGCGCAGCTCCGAGAAGAAGGACTTGCCCGTCAGGAGTCCCGTCAACTCGTCGTGCACGAGCAGGCGGTGAATCTGGCGCTGGAACTCGCGGTCGATCTCGTCGAGCATGTCGAAGCGCAGGAGGTGCTCGCCGATGACTATCTTGTCGCCGTCCTGTAGGAGCAGGTCCGTGACGAGCTGCCCGTTGACGACCGTGCCGTTCGTGGAGCCGAGGTCGGTGATGCGGTAGCGCGTGAAGCCCGTCTGGCCGTCGCGCTCGGTCGTGATGCGCGCGTGCAGGCGCGAGGCGCGGGCGTCGTTGACGCGCACGTCGGCTTCGAGCGCGCGGCCCAAAATGACTTCGTCGCGTTCGAGCGGGATGGGGACGGCCAGAAGCTCGCCGCGCAGGAAGACGAGTGCCGGCCGCCGGTCGCGCCCGCGCCCAGGCATCTCAAGGGTGTCGCTGTTAAGGTTTCCGCTCATCGGCCGCAATCTTAGCGTGAGAAGGGCGCTGCGGCAATAATAATGAGCGCGCGGCCTGGGCTTGGAAGAGGACGGCGCGGCGCGTCCCGCCCTGCGAGGGTTGGCGTGCTTGTCGAGCGGGCCGGCCGTCTCATATAATCGCCGCATTCATGGTAAACAGTTGACGAGTGGTTTTTGAGGAATGTTCGAATTGAAAGAAGAAGGAAGCACAGCGGCGTGCCCGTGGGCCGCGCAGGAGTTGTCGGTCGTGCGCGTGGCCGAGGCGCGTTTGCCGACCGAGGTCGGCGACTTTAAGATCGCGGGCTACCGCTCGCGCACGAGCGACGAGGAGTACGTAGTCCTTTTCAAGGGCGAGCTGCGCCCGGAAATCCCCACGCTCGTGCGCATACACTCGCAGTGTTTGACGGGCGACGTGTTCGGCTCGACCAAGTGCGACTGCGGCCGCCAGCTGCGCCGCGCGATGGAGATGATCGAGCGCGAGGGGCGCGGCGCAATCGTCTACCAGCAGCAGGAGGGGCGCGGCATCGGCATCCTCAACAAGATTCGCGCCTACGCCTTGCAGGACGAGGGCGCGGACACCGTGGAGGCCAACGAGCGGCTGGGCTTCGCCGTAGACCTGCGCGAGTACAGGCAGTGCGCCGAAGTCCTCTTCGACCTGGGGCTCTGCCAGGTGCGCGTGCTCTCGAACAACCCGCTCAAGCTGCAAGCGCTCGAAGAGGCGGGACTCGAAGTGGTCGAGCGCGTCTCGATAGAGGTAGACCCGCCCAAGTGCGCCGCGCACTACCTGAAGACCAAGAAAGAGAAGATGGGGCACCTGCTGGGCTTCCAAAATACGAAACCGTAAAGCAAGAAACCACGCGCGTAACGCGAAGCGACACGAAGAAGGGAGTCGAGCCTCCTTCGTGTCGCTTCGCGTTACGCGCGTGGTCCGTTCCCCGCCCTTCTTCCCTACTGCTTGGTGCGCAGGTCCTTGATCGTGGCGCGCAGCTTTTCCGCGTTGGGGTCTTTGGGCGAGAGTTTCAGGTAAGTTTCCAACTCGTCGGCGGCCCGCTTGTAGTCCTTCTTCGCCCAGTAGATTCCGCCCAGGTAGTAGTGAGCCTTGGCGGCCTCCTCCTTGCCGTTTCGGATCGCGACCTCGAACTCCTTCTCCGCGTCGTCAACCTTCTTCTGACTGACGAGCGTGATGCCCAGGTACATGTGCGCGGCTGGCGACGCCTCGTTCATTTTCAGCGCCTCGCGCAGTTGCGTCTCGGCGGCCGGGAAATCCTTCTTGCTCAAAAGCGCGAAGCCCATGTTGAGGCGCGGGGGGAAGGCTTTGGGCGCGATCTTGATGGCCTTGTCGAGGGCCGCGACGGCCTTGTCGAACTCGCCGAGCCTCGCGTACTGCACGCCCAGCTCGTTGAGCGCCAGCGCGAAGTCCGGCGCGGCCGCGACCGCAGCCTCCAGGTGCTCCGCGGCCTTCTTGCTGTCGTTCGCCTTCGCGGCCTCAAGCCCCTTGGCGTAGAGGTCGCGCGCCGACTTCGGGAGGTTCTCGGCCCCGGCGTCGAGCCCGCCCTTCATCCTCAGCGTGATGGGGACGATGACGTTGCGGCCGCCTCCCAGCTCCTTGTCTATGTTAACGCTCTCGATTGTCCGGTCGTAGTCCTCGCCCGGCTCGATGGTGATCGTGTAGGGGCCGAAGCCCAGCCCGTTGAACCTGAACGTGCCGTCCTCGTCCGAGACGGTCGTCTGCATGCCCATGTTGGTGCTCTCGATCTTGACGCGGATGCGGCGGCCGCCTTTGGGCTGCATCGGGTAGTAGATTTTGCCCTGGATCGAGTTGTTGCCCTCGGAGCCGGGCAGGCCGCGCGTGGACCCGACGCCCTGCGCCGCGGCGCTCGCGGCCGAGGCGAGCAGAAGGAGCGAGAGCGAAAGCAGGAGGAAGACGCTGGGACGGCGGGCGCTTGAAACTTTGGGAGCTTGCATCTGGATAACTCCTTTTGAAATAGGATAAGGGTAGGCCGCCGGCTCGGCCTCTCTCGCGCCCCGGAAGTCGGATGATGAAGTATGGCGGGAGAGCTTTTCTCAGACCTCGGGAACTGCCCTGGCAGACGAGCCGCTTAACAAGGCGGCCGAAGAAGCGACGACACAGTTTTACCACGCGGCCGCCGTTTTAGGCCAGCCTGCCGGGGCCACGCTCAGTGCTGCTTTTCCCTCAACTCTTTGACGGTGGCGCGCACGCGCTCGGCGTCGGCCGCCTTCGGCGCGAGCTTCAGATAAATCTCCAACTCGTCGGCCGCGCGCTTGTAGTCTTTGTTCTTCCAGTAGATTCCGCCGAGGTAGTAGTGCGGCAGGCTCAGCTTCTCGCCGCTGAGGGCGAGCGCGCGCCGCATCTCTTTCTCGGCCTCGTCGTACTTGCGCAGCGAGATGAGCGCGATCCCCAGGTACATGTGCGCGGGCCACGAAGCCTCGTTCTTCCTGAGGGCCGCGCGCAGCTCGACCTCCGCCTCCGCCACGTCCTTCTTCTCAAGGAGTGCGATGCCGTAGTTGAGCCGCGGCATGAACTCGTCGGGCTTGATCCTGAGCGCCGCGCGCAGCGCCTCGACGGCCTTGTCCGGCTGGTTGAGCCTCAGGTACTGCACGCCCAGCTCGTTGAGCGCCAGCGAGAACTCCGGGTAGTGGGCGACGGCCGCGCGCAAGTGCTCGACGGCCTTCTTGGCGTCGCCGGCCTGGGCCGCGGCCACGCCCTTGTCGTAAAGCTCGACGGCCGGCTTGGGCAGGTTCGCGAGCGCCGCGTTGACCACGCCGGGCCTTTTCTCGGCAGCGCCTTGCTTGAGCCTGAGGTTGACGATGACGCTGAAGGTGCGCGGCACGTTGGCGCGCGCGAGCTCGGCGGGCGGAATGGTCCGGCTGCGTATCCCGAACCCCTCGATGGTGACGGACTCCCTGGCTATCTCGTAATCCTGGCCGGCGTCCACGCTCAGCGAGTAGGAGCCGGCCGCGAGGTTTTGAAAGGTGAACGAGCCGTTGAGGTCTGCGATCACTGACAGCCGCTCGGAGCTGGTGCTCTCGAGCGAGACCTTGATGGTGGGCGCGTCGGAGCGACGCCCCGAGGGGAAGAAGATGCGCCCCTGAATCCTGTGCTTGCCGCCAGTGCCTATGGACTCGATCCCGTTCTGCGCCGACGCCTGGCTGAACGAAGCTGCGAGCAGGAAGACGAGTGGCAGGACTCGGATGAAATAACGACGCGCGGCGGCCCGACCTGTAGGGAGAAACATTACAACAGCTCCTTTCTCAAAAAGCCAAAAGGTCGAGGTTCAATTTATGGTTTAGTCTTCCGACGGAGGCGGGGACATCATACCACAAAAAAGAGAAGGGAGAAGCGCCGTAAGAACGCCCCTCCCCTTCAAAAATTTCACGCGCCCGAGCCCCCGAAAGAGTCGGGCGCGTGAAAGCAATCAGTCTAGAACTGGAATTTAACGCCGAGGCGCAGCGAAGACGGGAACTGGAAGACCAGACCCGTGCCGTAAAACGGATTTGTGACGGGCGGGACGCCGGTCACGCCGCTGTTGATGGAGAACGTCTGATCCAGCGTGATGGCGCGCTGCTGGTTGAAGACGTTGAACCAGTCAACCTGGAAGCGCAGTTGCCGATTCTCGCTGAAGACTATCGGGTAGTACGCGCCGAGGTCGAGGTTGTAGGTGAAGGGCGTGCGGTTCGTGCCGATGGCGTTCTCGATGCCGCCCTCGCCGTTGGGCACCGTCGGGTCGGGCACGATGGCCGTGCCGCGCGGGACGCCGAAGCCCTCGTTGTTGCCGTAGACCGGGTGCGGGATCAGTTGGCTGAACGGGTTGCCGGACTGGGCGTAGAAGTTACCGCTGACGATAAGCTTCCACGGGGTCCGGTAGGAGCCGTTGAACTTGAACTGGTGCGGGCGGTCGTTCGGCAGACGCCCGTAGGAGTTGGCGAGCAGGCTGACGAGGTCGAAGAGGCTCGTGATGTTCGGGTCAGACTGGCCGTTGTCGTTTCTGAACAGACCCTCGTAGTTGCCGATGAGCGAGGAGTAGACGTAGGAAGCGACGAACTGGTAGTTGTTCGTGAAGCGCTTCGTGGCCGTGAACTCCAGCGCGCGGTAGTAGCGGCGGGCGCGGCCGAAACGCTGGCCGATGACAGACTCGGCCAACCTGTCGGTCAAGCTCTCGCCGGGGTTGAACAGGAAGTAGTGGTCGCCGTCGTCGAACGAGCCGTCCTCGATGACCGAGCCCTGCGGGCGGTAGATGCCGCGGAAGCCGAGCGCCAGGTCGTTCATGGCCTCGTACTCGATACCGCCGGTCACTTCGTTGACCGTCTGCGGCTTGAGGTCGGGGTCAATCGGGGTGGCGTGCGCGCCGAGGTTGCCGATGGCCTGAGTCAGAGTCGAGTCAGGCGGAGCGTCAACGCGGGTGAGCCTGAACTGCTTGTCGGTCTGGCTGTCGCCGCCGCCGGCGCGGACGTTAACGTCGAGCGGGATCGGCGTCTCCAGGAAGCGGGCGTAGTTGATGAACAGCTTGCCCTTGCCGCGGCCCGTGAAGTCCCAGATCAGGCCGACGCGGGGCTGCATGTTGTCCTTGAAGTTGTTGAGCTTCAGGTAGGTGACGTCGCCGTCGCCGTAAGCCTGCTGGAAGTCCCAGCGGAGGCCGAAGTTGAACTGGACGTTCTTCGACAGCTTGTAGTCGTCCTGGATGTAGAAGCTCTGGACGTCCGTGTAGGTGTCGGCCACCAACTGGAAGTCGCGGAGCGTCGTCGCCGTGCGGACCAGGAACGGGTTGTTCAGCGCCTCGTCCGAAGTGATCGACGCCGTGATGGCCTCGGTGAATCCGGGGATCGCGCCGGCGGCGACGGCCGGGGCGATGCGGGCCGTGTTGGCGCTGCTCGGGCAGACGATCTGCGTGCCGCGGGTGGTGCAGACGCCGAACGAGTTGGTGACGCGGAAGCCATTGACCGAAGTCAGCCCCGTGGGGTCATTCGAGCCGGCGGCCTGGTCGAACGGGTCGCTGTAGGTCAGCGACGGGCCGGTCGAGCGGGTGTCAATCAGGTACTTGTTGCGGTTCCACTCGAAGCCGTACTTGAGCGTGTGGCGGCCGATGATGTTCTGCAAGCGGGCCGCGGCCTCGTAGCGGTTGCGGTCCTGGGTCGAGAAGAGGCCGTAGCCCTGCGTCAGGAAGTTGCGCTGGAGCGAGCCGCCCGGCGCGAGGACGTAGTCCACGAAGCCCGTCACGTTGGGGTGGAACACCCCGTCATCATCGGTCGTGCCCGGCAGCAGCACGTTGGTCTGCGAGACCGGGGCGATGGTGCCGTCGTCGCGCAGGATGGCGAACGAGTTGGTGATGAGCGGGACGTCGAGCAGGCCGGCGTCCGGCAGCGTGTTGGCGCGCTGGAAGTGCAGGCCGAACATGAACTCGCCGATCCAGGTCGGCGTGATGGTCGAGTTGAGGCGCGCGGTGTAGTTGTGGCCGCCCGTCTCGGTGATGCCGCTGAAGGTCAGGGGGTCAGCGCCGAAGCCGGAGCCGCCCTGGAAGCCTTCGAGCTTGGTGAAATCGCCGAAGGTCGAGAAGGTCACGGTGTTCGCCTGGTTGACCGACCAGGTGATCTTGCCCGAGTAGAACGGGGTCGTCACCGTGTTCTCGACCGGCGTCAGGAAGGTCTGGGTCAGGCGGAAGTTCTCGCGCCGCTGCGGGTTGAACGCGCCGAAGAACCAGAGTTTGTCTCTCATGATCGGGCCGCCGATGTCGAAGCCGGCGTCGATCTCGGAGAAGGCGGTCGGGATGGAGCCCGTGAACGGGAAGTTCTTGACCTCGCGGACCATGCCCTTCGTCGTAAAGTAGGCGAAGGCGTCGCCGCGGAACTCGTTACCACCGCTCTTGGTGATGACGTTGAAAATACCGCCCGTCGACTTGCCGTACTCGGCGCCGTAAGCGCCGGTCTTGATCTCGACTTCCTGCACGAACTCGAACGGCAGGTTAGCGCCCGAGCCGCCGAACGCGGGGTCGGTCGTGTTGACGCCGTCGAGGATGTAGTTGTTCTCGGGGCCCGAGGAGCCGGCGACCGAGGGGTCGCGGTCGCGGCCCGAGGCGTCGCGCAGGCCCGAGCGGGTGACGGTCGGCGCAATCGTGTAGAGCGACTGCACGGTGCGCTGCGTCGGGAAGTTGGAGAACTGGTCCGAGGAGACGTTCGTCCCCGTCGTGTTGGCGGTCACGTCCACGGCCGCGCCGGAGGTGTCGGTGATGGTCACCGAGGCCGCCTGGCCGGCGATCTGCACCTGCACGTCCGCGGAACTGGTTCTGGAAAGATTTACCTCAACGTCACTCTTGGAGGCCTCGCCGAAGCCGGCAGTCGCGCCGACCAAGACGGTGTATCTCCCCGGCGGGAGATTCAAGACTCTGTAACGCCCCTCGTCGTCCGTGGTCGTCGTCTGGGGGCGAATCAGGTTCGACCCCGACACGGTGACAGTGGCGTTCGGCACGGCCGCGCCCTGCGGGTCGGTGATCGTGCCTTCGATGGAACCCGTCGTCTGCGTCTGCGCCATCGCCCCGCCCATGGTAAAGAGCGCGAGGCACAGCGTCAGCAGCGACATGGTGATGATTCGCATCTTCATGCTCACTATTCCTTTCTTGTTGTGCATCTCTTTTATGCTGGACATGCTGCTTCCTTTCAGTGTGCCGCGGCTATCTCGGCGAGGGAACTGTGGCCTCAGAAGGGCCGGGCAGCATGATTGTCTGGATTTTTAACCGTAGAGAGATTCCTGAAATCCACATCGTTTACGAATTTTTGCAACTCTTATGCCTTGCCCCCACTTCGGAGTCAATCCGCGAGAAATCTTAGACTTAGCCCCGGACGGCGAGGTCGGGGTCGCCTTCTGAAATCCAAAAAAATGGTAAGAATCCAGAAATTAGAATTAAGCGATGTTTAACTCGCCCGGCGGGCGCGGCGCAGGCCGGGCGGGGACGGCCCGCGCGGAGGGGACTTCAGGCTCAGGCGGTCGGCCCCGGCCGGGGGCGCGTGGGCCGTGGCTTTCAGTTTTGGCGGGCGGGCTCGCGCAGCTTCCTGATGGCTTCGCGTATGGCGTCGGCGTTCTTCGCGCCGGGGGTCTTGCGCAGGTACTGCTCCAACTCGTCGGCGGCGCGCGGGCGGTCGCCCTTCTTCTCGTAGAGGCGCGCGAGTTGGCGGTGCACCTCGGCAGACTTTTTGTTGCTCAGGACGGACGCGCGGGTGAGCGCCTTCTCCGCCTCGTCGAGCGCGAAGGCGCGCTCGTCTTTGGCCGCCTGCGAGCGCGCGGGGTCAATCGCGGCCGCCTGCTCTATCAGCGCCGCGCCCTGCGAGAGCGGGTACTGCGGGTCCGCGGGGTTCAGGCGGGCCGCCTCGGCGAAGATGCGCGCCGCCACGGCGTACTTCCGCTGCTCCATCATGATGCGCGCGAAGAGGTCGTAGACGCGGTCGTCCTTCGGGTTGACGCGCCGAGCCTCGTCCAGGTGCTTGATGGCGTCGTCGTGGCGGCCCGCGCGCGCCGACTCGCTGGCGAGCACGAGGCGCGCGTCGAAGTAGTCCGGGAAAAGTTGTACGGCGCGCTCGTAGGAGGCGACGGCCTCCTGCGCGCGGTTCTCGCGCGCGAGTTTCATGCCGGCGTCGAACGCCTCGCGCGCCGGGCGCGGAACGTCCTGGACGAAGTTGAGGCCGGCGCGCGGCGGGCGCACGCCGCCCCTGGCCGCCAGCGTGATCTCGACGGTGCGCGTCTCGCCCATCGAGTTGCTGCTCGGCATCATCACGAACTGGACGCTCTCGCTCGTCGTGTTGTAGTCGGCCGCGGAGACGATGACGACGTAGCTCGTGTCCATCAGCCCCGTGAAGGAGAAGTCGCCCTCGTTGTTGGTGACGGTCTGATCCACCATCGCGCCGTTCTGTTCGAGCGAGATGGCGGCGCGCGGGACGTTCGCGCCGGCCGTGTTGCGCACCTTGCCGCGGATGGCGTGCCCCTGGGCCAGCGCGGCGTGGCCGCAGCAGGCCGGAAGGACGAAGAAGAGAACGGCCGTGGCGAAGTTGCGGAAACTCATCGCGGTTACTCCTCAGCTTCGTGAACAGGGCGTGCGCCGCGCGTGGCCGCACGCGCCACAAAATTTTTCGCCGCCGGAAGAAAAAGAGGGCGGGGCTCATCAACTTTCGAGAGCCCCGCCCTTTGAGTAGCCAGTCCGCGAAGCCCCGCTTAGAACCTGAGCTTCAGGCCGAACTGGAAGGCGCGGGGGCCGCCCGTACCGAAGACGCTGGTCGTGCGCTCGGACGGGGCGATGGGATTGCTGTCATCGCCCTCCGCGTTCAGGGTGAAAGCGGTCGCGTGGCCCGTCGTCAGGTTGGCGATGTTGAAGAGGTTGAAGACCTCCGCGATGACATCGAGCTTGACGTTCTCGCTGAAGCTGAACGTCTTGGTCAGGCGCACGTCCTGCGAGATGAGCGAGTCGCTCCCGATGAGCGCGTCTTCGGGGACGTGGTTGAGCCGCAGCAGCGGGTCGAAGAAGTTCGGGTTCGTGCTGTCGCAGCGGCCCGTCGGGCTGTCGTCGGGGCACGGCTCGCCGAGCGTCGGGATGCTCGCGTTGTAGGCGTCGATGATCGCGTTCAGCTCCGCCGCGCTCTTGACGGTGCGCCCGAGCGAGCCCTCGCCGGTGCCGGGCAGGTACGACTGGAACGTGCCCGTCTTGGAGAGGTCCGCGAAGGCCGGCAGGAAGACACTGAAGGGCTGGCCGCTGAACGCCGTCGAGATGAGCGAGACCTGCCAGCCGCCGAGCACGTTGCGCTTGAACGAGTCCGAACTCTTGCGGAAGAACGGCAGCTCGTAGATGGCGCTGACGACGAAGCGGTGCGTGCGGTCGAGCCCCGCGGGCCCGAATTCCTTGCGCAGGTCGTTCAGGTCCGTGACGGTCGCGCCGAGGCCGAGCGCGTCGCTGCCGAACGCCTTGAACCTGGAGAGCGCGTAGCTCATCGTCATCTGGAAGCCGTTCGAGAAGCGGCGGTCCAGACGCATCAGCAGCGCCTTGTAGGTCGAGAAGGCGGACGAGTCGGCGTAGGGCACGGAGTTACCGAAGTCCGACTTCGGCGGCGAGAGCGCCGAGAAGGCGTGGTTCACGTCGTAGACGATGACCTCGTGCACGCCCTTGCGGTAGTTGAAGTCTGCCTGGAAGAGCATCTTCCAGGGCAGCTCGCGCTGGACGCCGAGGCTGTACTGGATCGAGTAGGGCACCTGGAACTCGGTCGAGAAGATCGGCCCAGAGGGCGCGAGCCCCAACAGGTCCTCGCACTGGATGCCGGTCGGCAGCGCGCAGCCCGCGATGCTGGCCTCCACGTCCGCGCGCACGGCCGGGAAGATCGCCAGCGCGTCCGCCAGCGTCAGGAAGCCGCTCGCGGAGGTCGGGTCGCTGCTGAACTGCCCGTTGCCGCCCGGCAGCAGCGGGCTGACGAGGTCGTTGCCGATGAGGAACAGCTCCGCCCCCGGAGGGCCGAGGTCGGCGCGCTCGAAGAGGCGCAGGTTGTCAATCGTGTTGTCGTAGTACATGCCGACGCCGCCGCGCACGACCGTCTTGCCGTTGCCGCCGACATCCCACGCGAAGCCCACGCGCGGCGCGAAGTTGTTAGTGTCCTTCGGGCTCGGGGCCGTCCCCTTGCCGAAGAGCGGGGCGATGACCTCCGGGTGGCCCAGGTCGTGGTTCCAGAGGTTCGAGTCAACGCGGTACGAGACGCCGTAGTTGAAGGTGAAGTTGCTCTTAATCTTCCACGAGTCGTTGAAGTAGACCTGGATGCGGTGGTTGCGCGTGTCGTCGCCGCCGTTGAACGGCAGGATGTCTGAGCCTATGCCCATCGAGAAGTCGCGCACGGGGTAGGCCAGGAACTCCGCCTCGGTCGTGGGGATCGTGAGCCCCGGCGTAGACGGGTCGAAGAGGCGTATGCGCGCCGGCTTGGCGAAGGCGAACTGGCCGTTGATGGAGGTCAGCTCGTAGTTGCCGCCGAAGCGGAAGGTGTGGTCGCCCCAGACTTTCGTCAGGTCGTCGCGCAGTTGGTAGCGCTCCTGGAAGGTGGTCTGCGGCGTGATGTAGTTGGTGCCGGACTTCCAGAGCTGCGAGCCGAGGATGCGGATTTCGGGGATGCCCTCGGTCGCGGGCAGAATCACGTTTGAGAAGTCCACGAAGCTGAAGACGAGGTTGTTCGAGAGCGTCGGGTTGAAGGCGTGCGTCATTCCCGTGACGAAGCTGTGCGAGCGGTTCGACACGAGCTGGTCGTTCGACTCGAAGATGCCCGAGGCCGACTCGCGCGGCGTGATGCCGGAGCCCGGCGCGAACGGGACCTGCTGGAAGTTGTCGTCGAACGAGTAGCGGAAGTTGAAGTTCGTGCTGCTGCTGAAGACCCAGTCGATCTTGGCCGTCACCAGTTTCTCGTCGAACGGGTTCGGCGTGAAGCCCGCGAAGCTCGGCCCCTCGGGCGGGTTGTGCAGCGCCGAGCCGTCCTGGTTGTTCTGCTCGTAGTTGAAAAAGAAGAAGAGCTTGTCTCTGACAATCGGGCCGCCCAGGGTTCCGCCGAACTGCTGGCGGTCGAACGGAATCCTGTCGGCGCGCGCGACCTCGGGGATGCCGTTGGCCGCGTCGAGACGCGAGAGGCCGGGGAAGGCCGCCCACTTGTCGTCGCGCGCGTAGATGTAGCCGTTGCCGTGGAACTGGTTCGAGCCCGAGCGCGAGATGATGTTCACGGAGCCGGTGGCCGAAGCGCCGGTCGAGAGGTCGTAGTTGGAGATGCCGAGTTGGAACTCCTGCACGATCTCCTGCGAGAAGTTCTGGACGGTCGTGCCGACGACGTTGTCGACGACGGAGCCGCCGTCGACCGCGATCTGCGCGGAGCGGCCCGCCTGGCCCGCGACCGAGACGCCCGTGTAGTTGGCCTTCGTCGGGTCGAAGCTTCCGCCCTCGACTTTTTCGACGCCGGGCTGGAGTTGTGCCAGGTCCAGGAAGTTGCGGCCGTTGAGCGGGAGGTTCTGAATCTGCACGGTGTTGACCACGCCGGCCACCGTGTTGTCGGTGCGGTCAATCTGCGCCTCGCCGCCGCCCGTCACCGTCACGGTCTCGGAGGCCACGCCGATCTCCAGGCTCACGTCCTGCGCCGTGGTGCGGCCGACTTCGACCCTCACGTCGGAGACGACCGTCTGCTTGAAGTTCGCGCCGCCGACGCGGACCTCGTAAGTGCCCGGCGGGAGTTGCGTGAGGCGGTAGTGCCCGTCTTCGTTCGTCGCGCCCGTGCGGGTCAGCCCGGTCGCCGTGTTGACGACCGACACCTCCGCGCCCTGGACGATGGCCTGCTGCGGGTCGCGCACAGTCCCTTCGACTGAGCCCGTGGGCTCCTGGGCGAGCGCGATTAAGGATATGCCGAGGAGGAGGAATACCTGCGAGGAAAAGCCGAGCAGCCACTTCCAGCGTCTGCTTCTCACCTGAACCTTCATGATGAAGTTCCTTTCTACTAACTGTATTCAGCTAGTCTGGCGTCTTCTGGCAAAGACCGGTATCTCGTGGAGAGAACTTTTTGAAAGGCTGAGAACCCCGTGATGCGGTCCCGAGGCTGCAACTCCCATGCCCGCCCGCCCGGATTGAAAGAACCCCCTTTATTACTAACATTGGCCGGTTCATCGCCGGGTCCGCGGGTTCGGGCAGAATCCGAAAAAATGAATCCCCCTCACCGAAAAAATGAATTACATCCAGAATTCGAAAGCCCCGTAGCGCGCGCTCCCATTTGTGCTAGACTTCGAAACGAGCCCCGCACACCTCGCCCGCCCGGCTGTCCTTTATATATAAGGACAGAGACGCGGGAGAGGCGGCGGGCGGCCCGCGAACATTCAGAGGAAAGTCGAGCCGGCGCGTGTCCGAACGCATCTACCGCGACCCCGTTCACAACATCATCCGCCTCAGGACGGACACGGACGAAGGCCGTCTGATGGTGCGCCTGATTGACGCGCCTGAGTTCCAGCGCCTGCGCCGCATCAAGCAACTGGGCCTGGCGCTCTTCACCTACCAGGGCGCGGAGCACTCGCGCTTCACGCACTCGCTCGGCGTGCTCCACCTGATGACGCGCGTCCTGAACCGCCTCGGCGAGAACTACGAGATCGCGGCCGAGGACCGCGCGGCGGCGTGCGCGGCCGCCCTGCTTCACGACGTGGGCCACGGCTCCTTCTCGCACGTGATGGAGAAGGTCCTGGGCTTTCACCACGAGGCGTGGACGGTGCGCGTCGTGATGAGCGAAGAGACGGAGGTCGGTCAACTGCTGCGCTCCTTCGCGCCGGGTTTCCCAGGGCGCGTCGCGAGCATCATCGAGGGGAAGTTTCAGCCCGCGGCGCTCGCGCAGCTAGTCTCGTCGCAGCTCGACGTTGACCGCATGGACTACCTCCTGCGCGACTCGCTGATGACGGGCGCGAAGTACGGCATCTACGACCTTGAGTGGGTCATCAACGCGCTCCAGATTGACGAGGAGAACGACCGCATCTTCGTCGCGGCGCGCGGCCTCTACGCCGTCGAGGAATATTTACAGGCGCGCTACTACATGTTCCGCCAGGTCTACTTCCACCGCACGCTGCGCTCGGCCGAGGCCGTCTTGCGCTCCGTGCTGCGCCGCGCGCTCGCGCTGTTGGAAGAAGGCAAGGAGGTCTGGTGCGCGCCCGGCACGGCCTTCGAGAAGGTGCTGCGCCGCCAGCCGCTCTCGCTCGGCGAGCACCTGGAGATGGACGACTCCGACGTGCTCTTCCACATCAAGCAGTGGCAGCGCAGCTCCGACCCCGTGCTGAGCGACCTGAGCCGCCGCTTCACGGGCCGCCGCCTCTTCAAGGCGATAGACCTGGACATGCCGGAGGGTGAGCGCGCGGGGTTCCTCGCGGCGGCTCGCGAGGAGGTGGCGCGCGCCGGCTACGGGCCAGAGTACTACTTCATAGAGGACCACGCGGGCGACGTTCCCTACTACAACTACTACACGGCCGTGGGCGCGGAGCCGAAGGCGCGCATCTACGTAGAGGACGGCTACGCGCGCCCGGTCGTGCGCGAGATCAGCGAGGTCAGCGAGGCCGTGCGCGGCCTACAGCGCTACGAGCTCAACCGCGTCTGCTTCCCGCCCGAAGTCAAAGAGCAGGTCTACGGGCTCTACCACGAGGAGCGGAAGGCCGCGGGCGGGAAGCAGTAGCCCACCACCGAAGTAGTCACATTTAATAGCCGCGGGCGGCGCTGCGACCGCGGCGTCAATCAACATAAAGGGTCGCACATGAATTTTGGTTTTCTTCTCTTCCCTGACGCGGAGGAGCTTGACCTCGCAGGCCCCTGGGAGATCGTCAACGTCTGGCGCAAGTACGCCGGCGGGCCGGAGCGTTGTTTGACGGTGAGCCAGGCGGGCGGCGAGGTGCGCTTCAATAAGGGGATGCGGTTGGTGGCCGACCACAGCTTTGAAGACTGCCCGCGGCTCGACTGCCTGCTCGTCCCCGGCGGGCAGGGCACGCGCCGCGAAGTGGGCAACGCGGAGCTTTTGGAGTTCGTCAGAAGGCAGGCCGCCTCGTGCAGGCACGTGCTGTCGGTCTGCACCGGCTCCTTCATCCTCGAAGCCGCGGGGCTCCTGAGCGGCAAGACGGCGACGACGCACTGGGGCTCGCTCGACCGCTTGAGGGAATTTTCGGAAGTGCGCGTGACCGAGGAGCGCTTCACGCGCGACGGCAACGTCTGGACGGCCGCGGGTGTTTCGGCCGGCATCGACCTGGCGCTCGCCTTCATCGCGGACCAGGCGGGCGAGGAGGTCGCCGGCCAGGTGCAGCTCTACGCCGAATACTACCCGAACGGCAAGCGCTACGGCCGCGCTCACCTGGACCCGAAAGCGCCCGCGTACTTGAGAACGTCCTGATAGCGAAGCGAGTGAAACTCGTCCTTTAATCGGTGCCGGGTTCACTTCGGCGACTGACAGATTCATAACCGGCAGTGCTTAATCCCCGCCAACTCCTTCCGGCTTTAATCGTCTGCGCGCTTCTCCCTTTGAGCGGCGCGGCGCAGAAGAGGCTGCGCGTGGCGGTGCTGGATTTCGGCGGGACGGAGGCGGGCGTGCGCGCGGCGGAGAAGTTGTCGCGCGTCATCGCGGCCGACGCGGGCCGGTCGTTAATTGACCGCGAGGAGAGTCGCGCGGCAGCGCGCGGCGCGGGCTACGCGGGGTCGCTCAACATGACGCTCGACGAGGCGCGCGACCTCGGCGGGGCGCTCGGCTCGGACTTCTACGTGACGGGCGACGCGCAGACCTTGCGCCGCTCGCCCTCTTCCGGCCCGCACTACTTCGAAGCCTACGCCTCCCTCTTCGTCGTCAGCTCGCGCACAGGCCGCCTCATCCTCTGGGACCGCCCGAGCTTCGAGGCCGCGTCGCCCGAGGAGGCGGAGAAAAATTTGCTCAAAGAGTTGGAGCAGCGCGCCGCCGGTTACGGTCGCGCCGTGGCCCGCGCGCATGAATCGGAGTTGAGCGAGCGCGCTCAGGTGATAGAACGCGCCGCCGCCCCGCTGCCCGTCGTCACGGACGCGCCGGAGGACGAGGGGGCGGCCGCGCGCGCAGGGTTACGTCTGCCGCAACCCTACCGCCGCCTGCGCCCCACTTACCCGGAGAGCGCGTCGCGCGCCGAGGCCGAGGCGACCGTGGACGTGAAAGTGGAGATCGACGCGGAGGGTGAAGTCTCGCGCGTGGAGGTCGTGCGCTGGGCCGGCTTCGGCCTGGACGAGGCGACGGTCGCGACCGTCCGCCAACTGCACTTCACCCCGGCCAGGTTGAACGGCACGCCTGTTCCCCTGCGCTTCCTCCTGCGCTATAATTTCCGCAAACCCGTCGAGGAAGGCAAAAGGTAAAAGTAAAAAGGCAAGAAGGAGGGAAGGGATTTTTAAATGAAGCGACTTCGTTCCGTCGTCCTGCTTTTTTTACTTTTACCTTTTGCCTTTTTCCTTTCGCCTTCCTCGCTCGCGGAGCGGGGCGACGCGACCGAAGCCCGTCTCGCCGTCTTCGACGACGTGTGGGAGACGATTCGCGACCGCTACTACGACTCTTCGTTTCACGGCGTCGACTGGGAGGCGGCGCGCGGGAAGTTTCGCCCGCTGGCGGCGCGCGCGCGGACGACCGCGGAACTCTACGGCGTGCTGCGCCGCATGCTCGGACACTTGCGCGACCCGCACACGCGCGTCTTCGCGCCCGACGAAAAGTTCGACTGGCGCAGGCCGCGCTTCATAGGCGTCGGCCTCAGCGTGCGCGAGGTCGGCGGTCTGCCCGTGGTCGTCTCGGTCGAGCGCGGCTCAGAGGCGGAGCGCGCGGGCCTGCGCGCGGGCGATGTCGTGGCGGCCGTCGACGACGAGCCCGCGCTCGAACTCTTCGCCCGCCGCCTCAAAGAGCAGGCCGCCTCGTCCGACACGGCCTCGACGCGCTTTCAGGTGATGGCCCGGTTGTTCGAGGGGCCGCAGGGCTCGACGGTCGGCGTCCGCTGGGTCGGCTCCGACGGGCGCGAGCGGACCACGCGGCTCAGGCGCGAGTGGCGCGAGCGCGATTCTTCCCTGCGCGTGCGGCGCGTGCGCGGCGGCGAGATAGGCGTCGTGCAGTTCGACATCTTCACCGAAGAGGTCGCGGGCGCTCTGGTGCGCGCGCTGGATCAGGAGTTGCGCGGCGTGCGCGGCCTGGTCGTCGACCTGCGCTACAACGGCGGGGGCGAGACCGAGGCGATGACGGAGGTCGCGTCGGCCTTCCTGCCCGCGGGCCGCAGCCTCGGCCGGTTCACGGACCGCATGGGGCGTTTGCAATTCGAGCCGCACACGCGCGCCGCGCTGCTCTTCGCGCCCGACCGCATCAAGACCTTCCGCGGCCCCGTCATCATCCTCACCTCCGAGCGCACGTCGAGCGCGGCGGAAATCTTCGTCGCGGCCCTGAAGGAGGCGGGCCGCGCGACCACCATCGGGCAGAGCACTTGCGGCTGCGTGCTCGCCATACGCCGCCGCCACGTCCTGCCCGACGGCGGCGAATTGACCGTCAGCGAGATGGACTACGAGACGGCCGCGGGCGCGCGCCTCGAAGGGGCCGGACTCGTCCCGGACGAGTTGATCGCGCTCGACCGCCAGGACTTGCGCGCCCGCCGCGACCGAGCGTTCGAGCGCGCCGTCGAGCGCCTTGAGCCCCAGCGGCCCTGAGCCCTCGCAAGAACGGGCCGGGCCGAGCATTCTTCAGGCGTCTGCCGAGTTTTGGGAACCCGTGCCGGCCCGCCCGCGTGGTAGCAAAAGCGTGTCCGGGCTCACGTCCGCCGCAGAAGAGCAGCTTTTGATAAAGGAGAATTTGATGCGACCACAAAAGCACTGGCAAGGCTTCATAGTTTTTACCGCCGTTCTCGGCTTGACCGTGCTCATCTACGACTACCTCAACTGGCCGCCCTGGAAAGTCCACCGCACCAAAGCGCCCGTCTCGGCCCCCGCGCCCGTGGCCGACGAGCCGCATTCCAAGCTCTCCGAAGTGCCGCGCGTGAGCCACACCGTGCGGCTCGTCTCGCTGGACTTCATTAACGGCAAGAGCTACACGACGCTCACGCTCCAGCGCGAGACGGGGCGGCCCGCGCCCGAGCGGCTCTGGGTGACGACCGTTTTCCTGACGCCGGAGTCGGCCCCCGGCAGAAGCTGGACGACCACGACCGAGATTCGCAGGCCGTTCGGGACCGGCAACCGCGCCGGGAGGACTGAAATCACCGCCGAGGCGTCTTGCTCATGGTGCGCCGCGTCCGGCACGCCCGCGGCAGGGTATTTCGCTCGCGTCTACGTCTGGACGGAGGACGGCGCACACCTCCCGCCGCCCGAAGCGTTCGCCGCGGACATCACGACGGCCGTCCCGGTCGTGGTTCAGGCCGAGCGCGAGACGAGGCGCTGACCGCGACGGGTCGTGCAAGTTCGGCCGCCCTTCTTCATTCAAGACGGCGTGAAGAGTAACAGCTACTCGGCGCGCTTCGCTCGAACGGCCACGGGCCGCGGCGGGCGAAGCGCGCGTTGTCGTATATGTCTTAATGCGCGCTGAGAAGCGCCGGAGGATATTTCGATGAAGAACGATGACGGACACGCTCGTTCAAGGTCAGGGCGGAACAGATTATTCAAGAGAGTGCGCGCGGGCGGCCGCTCACAGGCGCTCGTCGCGCTCACGGTCGCGGCCGCGCTCTTTCTCGCGTCGTGCGGGGGCAAGCGCCCGAACGGCGAGGTCGCCTACGACGGCCGGAACGCGGACTACGCGAAGCAGACGGTCGCCTCCGGCACCGCCGCGCCGCAGCCGATGGGGACGCCCGTACCGGCTGACGAAGAGGCCGGCAACACGGAACAGTACGAGCACATCGACGAGAACCCTTTCCTGGAAGTCGCGCGCGCCCCACTCTCCACCTTCTCGATTGACGTGGACACGGCCTCCTACAGCAACACGCGCCGCTTCCTCAAAGAAGGGCAGCTCCCGCCGAAGGACGCCGTCCGCATCGAGGAGTTAATCAACTACTTCGCTTACGACTACCCGCAGCCCGTCGGCGAAGCCCCCTTCTCCGTCACGGCCGAAATCTCCGAAGCGCCCTGGAACCCGCGGCACCGCCTCGTCCACATCGGCCTCCAGGGCAAGCGCATCCCGATGGAGAACATGCCGCCCGCGAACCTCGTCTTCCTGCTCGACGTGTCCGGCTCGATGAACGAGCCGCGCAAGCTCCCGCTGGTCAAGACGGCTATGAAGACGCTGGCGGAGCAGTTGACCTCGCGCGACCGCGTGGCGATGGTCGTCTACGCGGGCTCCAGCGGGCTCGTGCTGCCTTCGACTCCGGGCGACCGCAGGGGCGAGATCCTCTCGGCAATCGACCGCCTCGAAGCCGGCGGCTCGACCAACGGCGGCGAGGGCATCGAGCTGGCCTACAGGATAGCGCGGGAGAACTTCATCAAGGGCGGCGTCAACCGCGTCATCCTCGCGACCGACGGCGACTTCAACGTCGGCGTCACGAGCCAGGGCGACCTCGTCCGCCTGATTGAAGAGAAGCGGCAAGGCGGCGTCTTCCTCTCGGTCCTGGGTTTTGGCACAGGCAACATCAAGGACTCGACGATGGAGACGCTCGCCGACAAGGGCAACGGCAACTACGCCTACATCGATTCGCTCAACGAAGCGCGCAAGGTCCTCGGCGAGCAGATCGGCGGCACGCTCTACACCATCGCGAAGGACGTGAAGATTCAGGTCGAGTTCAACCCGAAGCAGGCCGCGGCCTATCGCCTGATAGGCTACGAGAACCGCTTGCTGCGCGACCGCGATTTTAACGACGACACGAAGGACGCCGGCGAGATCGGCGCGGGCCACACCGTCACGGCGCTCTACGAAGTCGTCCCCTACGGGCAGAAGTTCGAGAACCCCGGCGTCGACCCGCTCAAGTACCAGGAGCCGGCCAACCCTTCCGGGATGGCGAACAGCAACGAGTTGATGACGGTCAAGCTGCGCTACAAGGAGCCCTCGCAAGACCAGAGCAAGCTCGTCAGCGTCAGCCTCGCGGACTCCAAAGGGAAGCTCATGGCGGCGTCCGAGAACTTCAAGTTCGCCTCGGCGGTCGCGGCCTTCGGGATGCTCCTGAGGGATTCCAGGTACAAGTCGAACGCCAGCTACAACGAAGTCCTTGAGCTGGCGCGCTCCGCGGTCGGCGCGGACCCGCAGGGCTACAGGTCCGAATTCGTCCAACTGGTCGAGACGGCCCGCGACCTCTCCTCGCGCCGCGCGTCGAGCGAGTGAGCGTGGAATGGCCCATGACGTGAGCCCTCTGGGGAAGGTTCAAGAATAAATGAGCGAGCCCCACGGGGGCGGCCTGTGACGCCGCCCCCACGGGGCTCGTAGATTTTGTAACGCTGTGTCCCCTGCGCTCACGCGCCGGGCCACAAGTATCCCGCCCCTGGCGGGGCCGGCCGCCCTCTCATCACTCGTAAGCGCCGTAGGCTTGAAGTAGGGCGACGACTTCCTGGTGGTCGTTGTCTGCGGCGAGCTTGAGCGCCGTCTCGCCGTCTTTGTTCTTCAGGCGTGGGTCGGCCCCGGCCGAGAGTAGCGCTTCGACGTTGTCGACGTTGCCGTTCTCGGCCGCGGCCATCAGGGGCGTATTGCCGTACACGTCTCTCTCGTCGACGATGGCCCCGGCTTCGAGCAGCGCGCGCAGGACTTCGCCCTTCGCGATGGCCGCCGCGAGGTGCAGGGCCGAATGCCCCTCCCCGTCCTTGAGGTTGACCTCCGCCCCGTTCGCCAGGAGCAGGCGGACGACCTCGGGCGTGGCGTCCGCGTCCAGGCCCATCAGGGCCGTGCGCCCGCCGGGATTTCTGACGTTCGGGTCGGCCCCCGCCTGGACGAGTTCCCGCACGAATTCCGGCCTACCGCCCTCGACTGCTGCCGCCAGCGCCGTGACGTACATGCCCGCGTCGACCGCGTTCACGTCGACGCCCTCGGCCAGCAGGTCTCTGACCTTGTTCAGGTCCTGTTCCCACACGGCCTTGACCAGCGGCGTGCTCGGCGTGACCACGATCATGTCGCCCATGATTGCGCCGGGCGCGAGCGTCGCGTCGACGCGCACCTGCGCGCCGTCACGCACGACGACCTGCATCTGCTCGAAGATGGAGAAGCCCGGCGACTGGACTGTCAGCGTGTACACCCCCGCCGCCACGGCCTGAAACTGGTAAGCCCCCTCTTCGTTCGAGGTCACAGTCTGTGATTCCCTGGTCGCGTCGTTGGTGATAGTAATCACCGCGCCCGTCACGACCGCCTGCTGCGGGTCGAAGACGGTGCCGGCGAGCGAGGCCGTTTGCCCCGCTTTGAAGAGGAAGCGCCCCAGCGTCGCGGTGCTCGACGGTTGAATCGCGACGGGTTGATTGCCGGCGGCGGGCCGCGCGGATTGGGCGGCGACGTTCGAGGCCAGGCTGAGCGACGCCGTGAAAGCGCCCGCGGCGATGCGCGAGAGCCTGCGCTTGATTTGCGTCAGGGGCTCTGCGGCGCGCTCGGCCGTGTCGAGAGTTCCGTCAGGGCGCTTCCGGTACCTGACGCAGAGCCTGCCCTCCGAGGCGGCGACGAGTCTCATGGCCTCCTTGCGCGTGAGCTTCGAGAGGTCGTGTACGTGCTGGCTGCAATGCCGGCAGAAGCGTATCTGGTCGTTGCCAGTCATCTCGTCCCAGTCGGCCGAGCAGGGGGACGCGACGCTCATCTGGTCTAGCACGTCAATTGGTTTAGGCATGGCGGTCTCCTTCTTCGGCAGGTAGGTTTGAATTGGAGGGGAGACTGAACGCCGCGGGCCTTGCCGTCGTTAACCGCGAGTCGCGTACTGAGAACGAGAAGCCGGCGCGCGTCTTGCGGTTTGGGCCTGAGACGAAAGCCGGGCGCGGGAGGGTTGTCTTGTGGTCTGAAAAATTTTCCGGGCGCATAAGCAATCGCCCTGGGTCAGAGGCAGGGCGATTGCTTCGCGGTGAGTTTCACTCTCAGTTCGACGTGTCTTCCACTTCTATGTTTCCCTGCACGACCGGGCCGGTTCCGTAGGCGACACGTTCTCCCGAGCCGTTGAAGATCAGGAAGCTGACGATGTCGGGCGTCCCCGCCCCGACCGGCTTGTTGTCCGCGAGCATCGCCCAGAACCGGCAGCCGGGGACATTCTGTGCCTGGCAACGTCCGTTGAGAAAGACTGTGGGCGTGTGCTTCCCCGTCGTAGTGACCTGCTCTACGGTCGTGGAGATGAGGTTGCCCTGGACGCTTGAATCGGACATGCTGATGGCGAGCAGCCTGAACTCGCCCACCGGGTAAGGTGTCTCTTGCGGGTTGCACCTCAAGTTGATGGTGACCTGGAAGCTGCCGGTCGTGACGGCGTCGTCGCGGCTATTAATCCTGACGAGGCCCTGGCCTTGAGCCCTCGTCCTGTTGCAGACCTGCAAGGTCGGTATTTGCGGCTGCTGCGCGCTGACGGAGACGGAGGCGGCGGGTAGCGTGAAGAGAAACGCGAGGACGATGAAGGTTCTTTTGGTGAACATGGGGTTTCACTTTCTCGCCGGGATGAGCGGCGGTTGTAAGATTGGGGAGCCGTGTGCTTCGCGCACGCCTCTTTCCCGGAGACTCCCCGCTTTCCACTCTCGTATGCGAGTTCGAGGCGAAACGTTTCGCGCGGGAGCGCCGGCGGAGAGGAAAGAGGCGGGTCGTTTTTAAACCGGCCCATCGCCGTTCTTGTCAGCTCATGCCTGCGGCGCTAACGCCGTGCTATCATCGCCGCAGAGGCGCAAGCCGTGAGCGCGAATCCAGATATGCTCTACCTCTCTCAAGTCTTGAACCGCCCGATACGCGACCTGGACGGCGAGCGCGTGGCGACCATCAAGGACGTGATCGTCCGCCTGGGCGAGGAAGACCACCCGCCCGTGACGGGCTTCGTCGCGCGCTACAGGCGGCGCGACTTCTTCCTCCCGCGCTGGCGCATGGCCGAGTTCGGCGAGCACGGCGCGCGGCTCAACTCAGACATCCTGGACCTGCGACCCTTCGCGCGGCGCGAGGGCGAAGTGCTCCTCGCGCGCGACGTGCTCGACAAGCAGTTGATAGACGTGGACGGCAAGCGCGTCGTGCGCGTCAACGACGTGCAGCTCATCGAGGCCGGCGGCGAGTTCCGCGTGACGGGCGCGGACGTGAGCTTACAGGGGCTGTGGCGGCGGCTGATGCCCGCGGGCTTCGTGGGCTCGGGCCGGCCCGTCGAGGTCATAGACTGGGCCGACGTGGGCTACCTGGCGACGGACGCCGCGACCGTGCAGTTGAAATCTTCGAGCGACAAACTGGCCCGCCTGCACCCCGTGGAGATCGCGCGACTCGCAGAGGCGCTCTCCTACCACCACGGCTCGGAGATAGTCGAATCGCTGGACGACGAGACGGCCGCGGAGACTTTGGAAGAGATGTCGGCCGAAGACCAGGCGCGCATCATCGGCGAGATGGACGAGGAGCGCGCGGCCGACATCCTCGAATGGATGTCGCCGGACGAGGCCGCGGACGTGCTCGGCGATTTGCCGGAGGAGAAGGCCGAAGACCTGCTCAACCGCATGGAGGGCGAGGAGCAGGCGGACGTGGCCGAGTTGCTGCCTTACGAGGACGACACGGCGGGCGGGTTGATGACGACCGAGTTCGTCACGCTGCCCCGCGCGCTGACGGTGGGCGAGGCGCTGGCGCGGCTGCGCGAGATGGCCGAGACGCCGAACATGATCTATTACCTCTACGTCGTGGAGGAGGAGAACTCCTGGAAGCTCTGCGGCGTGATCGCGCTCCGCAGTCTGATTCTGGCCCCGCAGGACTACCCGCTCGAAGAGGTGATGCGCGACGAGTTCCAGACGGCGCGGGCGGACGATTCCTCGCGCGAGGTCGCGGAGAAGATAGCCGAGTATAACCTGCTCGCCCTGCCTGTCGTCGACGACGCCGGTGACATCCTGGGCATCATCACCGTGGACGACGCGATGGAGATACTGCTCCCGAAGAACTGGCGTCAGCGCCTCCCCAGAGTGTTTGCTTAACTCACGACACCAGAGGGATGCCGTCACGGCTTCGCGTTGCCGATCAGCACGGCGTCGCGGATGATGAGGCCGCGGGCGACGGCGAGCTGGCGGCCGTCGCGCGACCAGTCGAAGGCGGTGATGATGTGCTCTTTGAAGTCTGTCAACCGCGTCGGCTTGCCTCCCTCGGAGGGCTGGCTCCAGATGTTGGAGACGTTGTTCGCGATGACCGTGTAGAGGAGTGAGCGGCCGTCGCGTGACCAGCGGAGGATGGTGCGCGCGCCGCCGAGGCCCGACGGAATTTGGAAAGTCCTGACGGGCTCGCCGCCCTCGAACGGGATGACGCCTATCCGGTTCGGCGGCGCGTCGGGCGCGCTCGCCTCCGTGAAGAGGTAAGCTATCTGCCTGCCGTCGGGCGAGACCACGGGGTTGACGCCCTCGCGGTTGAGCCCGACCGGAGCCCCGCCGCCGACGGGCACTTTGCGCAGCACCAACCTGGCGGACTCAAGCGACGAGTAGACGACCCACCGGCCGTCGGGCGAAACGTCGGGCAGGAACTCCGCCAGCCCGTCGGTCAAAGGCCGCGCGTCGCTCCCGTCGATGTTCATCAGCCAGACCGTGCGCGCGCCCGTGCGTCCCGAAGTGAAGACGACGTGGCGGCCGTCAGGCGTCACGACGGGGTTGTGGTTTTGGCCCGAGCCGGAGGCGGTCAGTTGCTTACGGTTGCTCCCGTCCGCGTTCATAATCCAGATGTCGCTCTCCTTGCCGGTGGCGTTGACGTAAACCATGCGCCCGTCCGGCGTCCACGAAATACTCTCGTTGCCTCCCAGGTAGCCCACGTTCCCGATTGAGAGCTGGACGGCGTCGCCCGACGACTGCCCTTGCGGGGCGGCAGGCAGCTTGACGGCGCTCGCGGCGTCATCGCCGGCGACGAGCCAGATGTTGACGAGGCCGGTGGTCTGCACCGTCACCAGGCGGCTCGCGTCGGCCGAGAGGCTGATGGCGCGGTAAAAGCTGAGGTCGTTGGTGACCTTGCGCGCCTCGCCCTCCGGGTAAGAGAGGAACCAGATTTGTGGCACAGTTGATTTCTGGTCCCTGCCGTTCACCAGCAGCCCGCTCATGTCCGGCAGCCACTCGACGCGCGCGACCTGAGGCCACGCCTCTCTGGTCAAGACCTGCTCGCTCCCGTCCGCCACGCTGAAGACTACGACGCGCCCCTGGAAGCTGGCGTTCACGACGGCGCTGGCTATGAGTCGGCCGTCCGGCGACCAGGATGGTCCCGTGAAGAAGATTGGGAAGAAGAATTCGGGGGGCTTGCGCGCGGCGAGTTGGCGCACGTTGCCGCCGTCTGCGTCGGCTATGAAGAGGCCGCTCTCGCCGCGACTCGGGTAGTCGCCGCGGACGAAAGCGAACTGCTTCCCGTCGGGCGAGAAACTGATGGGGCAGTCTATCCCCGAGAGCACCTTGACGGGCGTGCCGCCGAGCACGGGCATGCGGTAGAGCGTGCCCGCGTCGTTCGCCTTGAGGGTGTAGTAAAGCTGGCTCCCGTCGCGCGAGAAGGTGATGCCGAAGTAGCCTCCGGGCGCGGGCGGGACGATCTGCGTGTCGTTCACCGCGTCGGTCTGGCGCAGCCAGAGGCTCTGGCGGCCCGCGTCGCTCAGGGCGTAGACGAAATATTTTCCGTCGGGCGAGATGGCTACGTGGGTCGCCTTGCCGTGGCTGGTCAGCCGCGTGATGTTGACTGACTGAAAGTGCGCGACCGCTTTGTCTCTGGGGAAGAATTTGTAGAGCGCGACTCCCGCGAGCGTGAGGCCGACGAGGGCCAGCGCCGCGTAGACGAGCGCACGGCTGCGCTGCACACTCCGGGGCGCGGGCGGCGGGACTCGCGCCTCTTTGATTTCGTCGGTCGCGAGTGCGGCCGACTCGTTAGTTTGAGTAGATGCTTGCGGCGCGGCGCTTCCCTTCTGCGGCGCTAGCTTCTCGCCCGCGCGGCTGAGCTTGGCCTCGAACTCCAGGTCCTGTTTGACGGCGCGCAAGTCTTCGAGCATCTCGCGGGCCGTCTGGTAGCGCTCCTCGCGCTCCTTCCTGAGCGCCTTTCTCACGATACGTCCCAACTCGGCCGGGAACTCTCCCGAGGGCGCGTGAAGCGCCGCGGGCTCCTTCTCCAGAATGGAGACGGTCACGTCGGCCGTCGTCGCGCCCTCGAACGGCGTGCGCCCCGCCAGCATCTCGTAGAGCACGACGCCGAGAGACCAGATGTCCGTGCGCGCGTCCACCTCAAGGCCGCGCGCCTGCTCCGGCGACATGTAGTGGGCCGTGCCCATGACCACGCCGGGCGACGTGTTGCCGAGCATCGCCGTAGTCGCCTCCGGGTCCGAGATGCGCCCCACTTTTGGCACAGTCAGCTTCGCCAGCCCGAAGTCGAGCACCTTCACGTAGCCGTCGCGCCTGAGCATGACGTTCTCGGGCTTGATGTCGCGGTGGACGATGCCGGCCTCGTGCGCGGCCGAGAGCGCGGAGGCCGCTTGCAGGGTGATGTCCAGGGCTTCGCCCGCGTCGAGCGGCCCCGAAGCCAGGCGCCGGCGCAAGGTCTGGCCCTCTATCAACTCGGCGGCGATGAAGCGGCGGCCGGTGTGCTCGCCGATTTCGTGAATGGTGACGATGTTCGGGTGGTTGAGCGCGGACGCCGTGCGCGCCTCCTGCCGGAAGCGGCGCAGGCGGTCGGCGTCGTTCGTGAAAGAATCGGGCAGCAGCTTGAGCGCTATCTTGCGCCCGAGCGTGGTGTCTTCGGCCAGGTAGACTTCGCCCATCCCGCCCGCGCCGAGCTCCGCCAGGATTTTATAGCGGCCGACACACTGGCCCACGAGCGTCGCGGCGTCCGCGTCTCCCGCGCCCACGAGCCAGCCGGCGGCGACCTCGTAGGCCGGCGAGTCTATGAAACTGCCCTCGCGCTCGTGGGCCTTGATGAGCGACTCGACCTCGCCCTTGAGCGACTCGTCGCCCGCGCACGCCTGTGCCAGAAAAACGCTGCGCTCGCCCGGCGCGCGCTCAAGCGACGCGTGGAATATCTCCTTGATCTGCTGCCAACGCTGATTCGTCATCACGTTAATTAACGCGCGAGCCGCCGCCCGTCTCCCTCAGCTCAGTTTGCTGCGGAGCCAGGCGCGCGCCATCTTCCAGTCGCGCTCGACCGTCGCGTGCCCCACGCCCAGGACTTCCGCCGTCTCCTCTATGGAGAGGCCGCCGAAGAATTTTAGCTCGACGATGCGCGCCTGCTGCGGGTCTAACTCCGCCAGCTCGTTCAGGGCTTCGTGCAGCGCGAGCAAATCCACGTCCGGCTTGTCTGAGGCCCCTTCCACGTCCGCGAGTGAGAGTCGCTGTTGGTCGGAGCCGCCGCGCTTCTGCGCCTGGTGGACTCGCGCGTGGTCTACGAGGATGCGGCGCATCAACTGCGCGGCCACGCCGAAGAACTGCGCCCGGTTCTGCCAGCGCGCCTTCTGGTCGACCAGCCGGAGGTAGGCTTCGTTGACCAGCGCCGTTGGTTGCAGCGTGTGGTTGGCGCGCTCGCGCCGCAGGTAGTTGACGGCCAGACGCCGCAGCTCGTCCAGGACGAGCGGCATCAGCTTTTCGAGCGCCGTCTCGTCGCCCTCGTTCCAGGCTTTGAGCAGTTGGGTCACGCCCCCTTGCGGCTTCATCCTCACGTTTTCTCCAGGAAACTTTTCTCTACTTCGTTTCGGCGCGGGAGCGGGCGCGCGTTCTCGGTTGCGGAGCGAAGCGGACGCCGAATTTTACCTCAAAAATTTTCCGCGACGTGAGGGAATTCGGGCCGGGCCTGCGCGTTAGTAAATGAAGGCGGCAAAACGTAGGCCGCCCGACAGCAAGTTCGGCAGACACGGAGGAGCTTTTTATGAAAAAACTTTACGCGGGCATCTTCCTACTCTTCAGCTTATACGCAATCCTCGCGGCCGCACCCGTCCGCGCCCAGTCCGCAGGGGAACAGACGGCGAGCATCACTTTCTCGTTCAACGTCGGCGACAAGACCTTCCCGGCCGGACGCTACAGGGTCAGGCGTGTGAACCCCGCGTCGGACCGCGTCGCGCTTGAGATTAAGAGCGAGGACGGGCGCTTGAGCAGGGTCGCGCTGACGAGCTTTGTCCGCTCCGGCGGCGCGACGGAGCGGCAGCCCCGGCTCGTCTTCACGCGCTACGGCGAACAGTATTTTCTGGCACAGGTTTGGACGCACGCCCAGGACGAAGGGCTGGCGCTCCCGACATCTCGCAGCGAGCGCACGCTGGCGCGCAAAGCTGGGGAACGCGCGCCCGAGCGAACGAGCGTCGCCCTCGGCCGGCGGCCCAGGTAGACGCCCCGGAAGACGTTTACCGAAAGCCGCCGCGGCCCGAGACGGCGGTCACGCTGCGAGCCCAACCGGCGCGGGCCGAAAGTCAATCGAAGACTTTCGGCCCGCGCCGGCGTGTGCGCGCCGAAAAACTGTTGATTCGCCATCGCGCGCGCGGCGGGTTATGATAGTATCGCTTTTCGTCATCGTCCCAACGTCAGTCGCTCTTAATTCTCGCGGGGCCGAAACGTCCGAGGCCGAAGAGCGCGCGTTTCGCGCCGCCCGATCTTCCGCCCGGCCCCCGTATCAATCGAAAGGAATTACAGGAATGGTCCCCAGAGCTTACTCAAAAATCCTCACGCTGCTGCTTCTCCTCTGCGCGTCCGCGGTCTGCGCGACGGCGCAGCAATGCCTCTCTTACGAGCCGGCCGAAGTTCAACTTTCCGGCACAATCAGCAAGCAGGTCGTCCCGGGTCCGCCCAATTACCAGAACGTCAGGAAGGGCGACAAGCCCGAGACCATCTGGATACTGACGCTCGACAAGGCCATCTGCGTCACGGGGAACACGGACGACGTGAACGAGCCCGAGGAGGACGTCACCGATTTGCAGTTAGTCCTCCAGCAGAACCATTTCGCGCAGCTCCGCAGGATGACGGGCCAGAAAGTTCAGGTCGTGAGCCTGGGCAAGCTCTTCCACGCACACACGGCGCACCACCGCACGAAGGTGCTGCTCGACGTTAAAGAGATAAGTCAGCAACGTTGAACGCGGAACGATGAATGAAAGGCTGGCTCTATCAATTCATCATTCATCATTCCTCATTAGTTAGTTATGGACGGAGAACCTCCGAATGGCCGAGCCCCGCACAGCCGTTGGCGCTGCCGGCCGCCGCTTGCTGCGGCGCGGCGCTCGCGGTGTGCGGAGCACATTCTCCAAGCGCAAGCGGCTCTTCGCCTACCTCGCGGTCCTCGGCCCCGGCGTCATCGCGGCCAACGCGGGCAATGACGCGGGCGGCATAGCCACTTACGCCTCGGTCGGCGCGGACCACGGCTACCGCCTCCTCTGGGTTCTCATCCCCATCACTTTGAGCCTCGGCCTCGTGCAGGAGATGTGCGCGCGGATGGGCGCGGCGACCGGCAAGGGGCTCGCGGACTTGATCCGCGAGCGCTTCGGCGTGCGCTGGACGATGCTCATCATGCTGGCGCTGCTCATAGCCAACGGCGGCATCACCATCTCCGAATTCCTGGGGATCGCCGCGGCCTCGGAAATCTTCGGCGTCCCGCGTTACGTCTCCGTCCCGCTCGCGGCCGCGGCCGTCTGGTGGCTCGTCGTCAAGGGCTCTTACAAGCGCGTCGAGCGCGTCTTCCTCGTCATGGCGCTCGTCTTCCTCGGCTACATCGTCTCGGCCTTCATGGCCCGCCCCCGCTGGGGCGAGGTCGCGCGCGCGCTCGTCACGCCCTACTTCGACTTCCACCCGGCCTTCCTCTTCACGTTCCTGGCAATCGTCGGCACGACCATCTCGCCCTACATGCAGGTCTTCGTGCAGTCCTCCGTCGTCGAGAAGGATGTCACGATGGAGGACTACAAATTGACGCGCGCGGACGTGTGGGTCGGCACGACCTTCGCCATGACCGTCGTCTTCTTCATCATCATCTCGACGGCCGCCACGCTGCACACGCAGACGCCCCCCGCCCACATAGAGTCGGCCGCGGACGCCGCCCGCGCGCTCGAACCGCTGGCCGGCCGCTACGCCGGGGCGCTCTTCGCCGTCGGGCTCTTCGGCGCGTCGATGCTGGCCGCGGGCGTGCTGCCGCTGGCGACCGCCTACTCGATTAGCGAAGCCCTCGGGTTCGAGAAGGGCGTCTCGCGCAGCTTCCGCGAGGCCCCGATCTTCCTGGGCATCTTCACCTCGCTCGTCGCCGTCGGCGCAATCGTCGCGATGCTGCCGGGCCTGCCCCTGATCGACGCCCTGCTCAACATGCAGGTCATCAACGGGCTGCTCCTGCCCGTCATCCTCATCGCCGTCCTGCGCCTCGTCAACGACCGCGAGGTGATGGGCGACTACACCAACGGCCCCCTCTACAACGTCGCCGCCTGGCTGACCGCCGCCGTCGTCTCCGCCCTCTCGCTCCTCTTCATCGTGACGAAGATTTTTAGATAGTAGTCAGTAGCCAGTAATCAGCCATCAGCTTTTTACTGACTACTGACTACTGATTACTGACCACTCTCTTCCGTTTCGTGCTCGATAGTGGTAAAAAGAGGTGCAAATTTACTCGGGCTTGCCTGATTGTTTTCAGAGGAATCACCGTCGTCGTGGCTCGTTCCCGCTCAAAAAATCGAATCCTCTTATTCTTCCTCGTTACGGCCCTCGTCGTCCTGGCCCTCTACGGCCTGCACTTCTTCGAGCCGCGGCTCAGGGCGAGCTTCGTGCACGCGGGCGACCCCGCGGCCGAAGTCCAGAAACAGGAAGAAAATTTTCGGATGGTGATGAACATCGCCGGCCTCGTGCTGTGGATGATTCTCGCCATCCTCATCACGCGCGCCCTCAGCTCAATTCTCTTCGGCATCTTCTTCCGGCAGCGGCGCGGCTACGAGGCCCCGGTCCTCATCCGCAACACCTTCTCCGTCGTCGCCTACATCGTCGGCTTCGTCATCATCTTCAAGGCGTTCTACCCGGAGGTCGGCCTCGGCGGGCTGTTCGCGACCTCGGCCGTGCTCGGCGCGATCATCGGTCTGGCCTTGCAGGACACCCTGGGCAACTTCTTCGCGGGCATCTCCGTGCACGCCGACAAGCCTTTTCAGGTCGGCGACGTGATCGCCGTCGGCCCCTGGACGGGCGTGGTCGAAAGCATCACCTGGCGCGCGGTGAAAATCAGGACTTTCACCAACCACATAGTGCTCGCCAGCCACTCCAGCATCTCCAAGGAGTCCATAGACATCGCCCCGCGCGACAACCTGAACGCGCGCATCGTCTTCTTCAACACGCTCTACACGGACTCGCCCGCCAAGACCATACACATCGTCCGCGAGGCCGTGCGCGAGGCCGACAACGTCTCGCAGAAAATCACCCCCATCGTCCGCATACGCAGCTTGGGCGACAGCGCGATTGATTGGGAAGTCAAATACTGGCTGGTGGACTACGCCAAATATAACGACACGGACGCGCTCGTGCGCCAGCGCATCTGGTACGCCTTCCGCCGCGCGGGCATCCACTTCGCCTTCCCCACGCGCACCCTCTACGTCGAGCGCAAGGCCAGGGTGGACGGCGCGGGCGCGGACGGGAGCGGCTTCATAGACAGGCTCTCGGCCGTGGACATCTTCGCGCCGCTCTCCAGCGAGGAGACGGCGCGGCTGGCCGCCGCCTCGGTCAGCCACGTCTTCGCGCCGGGCGAATCCGTCATCCGCGCGGGCGACGAGGGCTCCAGCATGTTCGTAGTCCACAGCGGCCGCGTCAGCGTCCAGATCACGGACAACGGCAAGCCGCGCACGGTCGCCGTGCTCCAGGAAGGCGACTTTTTCGGGGAAATGGCGCTCTTTACGGGCGAGCCGCGCACGGCCAACGTCGTCGCCCTGGAAGAGACCGAAGTCCTCGAAATAGGCAAACAGGCCATGAAACACCTGTTCGACACCAACCCCAATCTGGTCGACTCCCTGAGCCACATCATAGCCGAGCGCCGCGTCGGCCTGACGGCCAAGCCCGAAGAGGCCGGCGACGGCGAAAAAGAGTCCGAAGGCATCATCGCCTCCATCAAACGCTTCTTCGGCTTCGACTGAGGCCCACGCCGGGGTTCCCACCCCGCCCGACTTAACTTCAACTATTTTTCAATTTAAATCGCCAGCCGAAGCTCTCAAAATTTTTCCGTCCGAGACTTGACAGGGAGGGACTCAACATTTATCATACGGCCATGCTCACAAGCCGAAGTTTCCGATCTGCTCTGATTTTTCGGCTTTTGAGCAGCCAAAAGAATTACCTTTAAGGAAAGGAGAAGTTCGTCATGAGCATCGTTCGTTACGACCCATTCCGCGACCTGCGCAGTCTTCAGGACGAAGTCAACCGCCTGTTTTCGACCAACCTGTCCCGCGTCTTCGGCGACGAGGGCATTGCCCGCGGGGCCTGGAACCCGAACGTGGACATCTACGAAAACAAGGATCAGATCGTCATAGAGGCCGAGTTGCCCGGCATGAACCGCGAGGACTTCGACCTCTCGTTCGAGAACAACGTCATCACCCTGCGCGGCGAGCGGCGCTTCGAGAAGAAGGACGAGACGGACAACTACCACCGCGTCGAGCGCTCCTATGGCTCTTTCACGCGCTCGTTCACGCTGCCGCCGACCGTCTCGGGCGAAGGCATCGCGGCCGAGTACCGCAACGGCGTCCTGCGCATCACGCTGCCGAAGCGCGAGGAGGTCAAGGCGCGCCGCATAGAGATCGCGGGCGAGGGCGCGGATGCCAAAACCCCACGCACCATCGAGGCTAAAGCCGAGTCGTCCGGGGGCGAAAAGTCGGACAAGACGATGAAAGCGTCCGGCAAGTAATAACTACTGTGACAAGTTAAGAGTGACGGGTGACGGGCAGGAGCTTGTTTTCAACTCGTCACTCGTCACTTGTCGCAACGCCACTTTTTTCTTATGCGTTTAGATAAATTCACACTGCGCGGCCAAGAGGCCATACAGTCGGCCATAGAGGTGGCCGAGCGCAACCAGAACCAGGAAGTCCAGCCCGAGCACGTGCTCTACGCCATGCTTGAGCAGCCCGAAGGCATCGTGCGCCCGGTGCTCGGCAAGCTCGGCGCGAACGTGCAGGTCGTCTTGAACGACGTGCAGGCGGCCGTCGCGCGCTTCCCGCGCGTGCAGGGCGGGCAGCAGTACTTCAGCCCGCGCCTGAGCCAGGTCTTCATCGCGGCCGAGAAGCAGGCGCAGGCGATGCAGGACGAGTACATCTCGACCGAGCACCTCCTGCTCGCCATCGCCGCCGAGAAGGACGGGCAGGCCGGCAAGATTCTTCGCCAGCACGGCGTCAACCACGACGACCTTCTTAAAGTCATAGAGCAGACGCGCGGCGGCGTCCGCATCACGGACCAGAACGCGGAGGCCAACTACCAGGCGCTCTCCAAGTACGCCAAAGACCTGACGGACCTCGCGCGCCAGGGCAAGCTGGACCCCGTCATCGGCCGCGACGACGAGATTCGCCGCACGATTCAAGTCCTCTCGCGCCGCACGAAGAACAACCCCGTGCTCATCGGCGAGCCCGGCGTCGGCAAGACCGCCATCGTCGAAGGATTGGCACAGCGCATCGTCTCGGGCGACGTGCCGGAGACCTTGAGGAACAAGCGGCTGGTCGGACTCGACCTCGGCTCCATGCTCGCGGGCGCGAAGTACAGGGGCGAGTTCGAGGACCGCTTGAAGGCGGTCTTGAAAGAGATTGAGAACGCGCAGGGGCAGATCGTGCTCTTCATCGACGAGCTGCACACGCTCGTCGGCGCGGGCGCGGCCGAGGGCGCGATTGACGCGTCGAACATGCTGAAGCCTGCGCTGGCGCGCGGCGAGCTGCGCTGCGTGGGCGCGACCACACTCAACGAGTACAAGAAATATATCGAGAAGGACGCGGCGCTCGAACGCCGCTTCCAGCAGGTCTACGTCGGCGAGCCGAGTGTGGAGGACACGATTGCCATCCTGCGCGGCTTGAAGGAGCGCTACGAGGTGCACCACGGCGTGCGCATCAAGGACTCCGCGATCGTCGCCGCCGCGACGCTCTCGAACCGCTACATCACTGACCGCTTCCTCCCGGACAAGGCGATTGACCTGATCGACGAGGCCGCCTCGCGCCTGCGCATAGAGATCGATTCCCTGCCCCAGGAGATAGACCAGCTTGAGCGCGAGATTCTTCAGTTGGAGATCGAGCGCCAGGCGCTCGGCCGCGAGGAGGACGAAAAGTCCAAGTCGCGCCTGAAAGACATAGAGCAGCGCATCGCGGACCTGAAGGAGAAGTCTTCCGGGATGAAGGCCAAGTGGCAGTCCGAGAAGGAAGAGATTGACCGCATGCGCGAGGCGAAGAACGAGCTTGAGCAGTTGCGTCTGCAACTCGACCAGGCGCGCAACGCGGGCGATCTGGCGAAGGCCGCCGAGCTACAGTACGGCAAGATTCCAGAGCTTGAGCGCACCCTCGCGGCCGAGCAGCAGAAGCTCGCCGAGTTGCAGCGCGACGGCGTCATGCTCAAGGAAGAGGTTGACGAAGAGGACGTGGCCGAGGTCGTCGCCAAGTGGACCGGCGTGCCCGTCTCGAAGATGCTCGAAGGCGAGATGCAGAAGCTCGTCACGATGGAGGACCGCCTGCGCCAGCGCGTCATCGGGCAGGACGAAGCTTTGACGGCGGTCGCCAACGCCGTGCGCCGCGCGCGCGCCGGGCTGCAAGACCCTCACCGCCCCGTCGGCTCGTTCATCTTCCTCGGCCCCACGGGCGTCGGCAAGACCGAGACGGCCCGCGCCCTAGCGGAGTTCCTCTTCGACGACGAGCGCGCGATGGTGCGCCTCGACATGTCCGAGTACATGGAGAAGCACGCCGTCTCGCGCATGATCGGCGCTCCTCCGGGCTACGTCGGCTTCGAGGAGGGCGGGCAGTTGACCGAGGCGGTCCGCCGCCGCCCCTACGCCGTGATTCTCTTCGACGAGATCGAGAAGGCGCACCCCGATGTCTTCAACGTCCTGTTGCAGATTCTGGACGACGGGCGCTTGACCGACTCGAAGGGCCGCACGGTGGATTTTAAGAACACGGTCCTGATTATGACTTCGAACCTCGGCAGCCGCGAGATACAGGCCGCGGAGGGCGACGAGAAGCAGATGCGCGAGGGCGTCATACAGGAGCTGCGCCTGCACTTCAAGCCGGAGTTCCTGAACCGCATCGACGACATAGTCATCTTCCACCAACTCTCGCGCGAGCAGATCGTGGAGATTATTGACGTGCAGTTGGAGCGGCTGCGCTCCATGCTCGCGGAGCGGAACATCACGCTCGTGCTGGACGAGTCGGCCAGGGCGCTGCTGGCGCGCGAGGGCTACGACCCGCAGTACGGCGCGCGCCCACTGAAGCGCGCGATTCAGACGCTCATCCAGAACCCGCTCGCGGTCAGGCTGCTGCGCGGCGAGATCGTGCCGGGGCAGACCGTCACGGCCACGGCCGACGGGGACGAGTTGAGATTCACGACCGAAGTCGCCGCGGCAGCGGCATAAAGGAGGCAAGGAGTAATGTGGGGAGAAAGCAGAAACGCCCGGACGGGGGCGCGCGCGGGCGAGGGCCGAGGCTTTTGCCAGCCGGGGCCGCGCCGCGGCGTCGCCGCGCACCGGCACCGCTGCTCGCCCCGCGTTCCTGATAAAGTCATGACACGAAGTTGGGACCCTTTGCGCGACCTGGTGACGTTGCAGGATCGCATGAACCGCCTGTTCCAGGACGCGGCCGAGAAGCGCTCGCAGGGCGAGGCTGAGGGCGAGCAGGAGATTGAGCGCGCGGACTGGTTTCCGCCGGCGGACATTTACGAGACCGAGAAGGATTACGTCATCGCGCTCGACCTGCCCGGCATCGAGCGCGCCGCGCTTGAGATTAACCTCGACAACGACAAGCTCGTGATTCGCGGCGAGCGCGCGGCCGAGGGCGAGGCGCAGCGCCGCGCGGAGCGGCCGCACGGACGCTTCCTACGCAGGTTCGGCGTGCCGGCGACCGTGGACCAGAAAGCAATCAGCGCCGAGTACAAAGACGGCGTGCTGCGCGTCCGACTCCCCAAGCGCAAGGAGCCGAAGGCGCGCAAGGTGGAAATAAAGGTTTCGTAAACGGTCAACGGTAGCTGGTGAATAAGAGTCGGGCCTGACGCCCGCTTGACCATTTACCATTTACTGTTCACCATTCGCTATTATGGTCTCTTTTCGCAGGGAGAAGAAGAAGCGTCGTATGGAAGAGAACGAGGTGTCTGAAGAGGCACGGGCGGAGGCGTCCGCGCCGTCTCCGCAAGAGGAGATAAGGGTGTCTGACCGCCGCCGCGTCAACCTTGAAGGCGCGTCCGGCAGCGAAGCGACGTCAGAGGAAGCGCCCAGCCTGAAGCCGACTTACGTCGAGCAGTTGGAGGAGAGGACGCGCGAGGCCGAGCAGAAGGTCGCGGACGTGCAGTCGCGTTTCGAACAGTTGCGCGCGCAGTTGCAGCGCGAGACGGACGAGACCCGCCAGCGCCTTAATCGCGCGGCCGACGAGCGCGCGCGGCGCGAGAAGGGCGAGTTCGTCGCCACGCTCCTGCCGGTCGCGGACAACCTTCAGCGCGCGATTGCCGCGGCCGATCAGGGCGGCTCTCTTGATTCCCTGCTCGACGGCGTGCGCGGGACGCTGAGCAGCTTCGAGAGCGCGCTCGCGGCGGCCGGCCTTGAGCCCGTCGAATCTGTGGGCGCGCAGTTCGACCCAGAGCTGCACGAGGCCGTGGACACCGTCGAGGTCGAGCCCGAGCGCGACAACACCGTGACGGCCGAGTACAGCCGCGGCTACAAGCTCGGCGACCGCCTCCTGCGCCCCGCGCGCGTGCAGGTCGGCCGCGCGCAGGGCGAAGCGAAGAAGGCGGCGGAATGAGAAAGTAATCAGTAGTCAGTAGTCAGTCATCAGCTAAAACGCTTTTCACTGACTACTGACTACTGATTACTGATTACTTTTTGAGGAGAAAACTAAGTGGCAGCGAAAGAGTTGAAGTTCAGTGAAGAGGCGCGGAGCGCGATGCTCAAGGGCGTGAACACGCTGGCGAACGCGGTGCGCGTGACCTTGGGGCCGAAGGGCCGCAACGTCGTGCTCGCGAAAAAATTCGGCTCGCCCGTGATTACGAAAGACGGCGTCACGGTGGCGAAGGAGATCGAGCTCAAGGACAAGTACGAGAACATGGGCGCGCAGATGGTGCGCGAGGTGGCGACGAAGACCAACGACACGGCCGGCGACGGCACGACGACCGCGACCGTTCTGGCACAGGCCATCTACCGCGAGGGCGTCAAGAACGTCACGGCCGGCGCGAACCCGATGGCCTTGCAGCGCGGCATACAGTTGGGCACGGAGCGCGCCGTCGCAGAGCTTGAGCGCATGTCGAAGAAGGTCAAGGGCAAGGACGAGCTGGCGAACGTCGCGACCGTCTCGGCGAACAACGACCGCCAGATCGGGCAGTTGATTTCCGAGGCGATGGAGCAGGTCGGGAAGGACGGCGTCGTCACGGTCGAAGAGTCCAAGACGCTCCAGACCGAGCTTGAGATCGTCGAGGGGATGCAGTTCGACCGAGGCTACTTGAGCCCGTACTTCGTGACCAACCCGGACAGGATGGAGGCCGTGCTGGACGAGCCGCTGATTCTGCTTCACGAGAAGAAGATCGCGGCGATGCGCGACCTGCTCCCCGTGCTCGAACAGGTGGCGCAGCAGGGCCGCTCGTTCCTCATCATCGCGGAGGACGTGGAGGGCGACGCGCTCGCCACGCTCGTCGTCAACCGCCTGCGCGGCACCATCAAGGTCTGCGCCGTCAAGGCACCCGCCTTCGGCGACCGCCGCAAGGCCATCCTCGAAGACCTCGCCACGCTGACCGGCGGGCGCGTCATCACCGAAGACCTCGGCATCAAGTTGGAGAACGTGACGCTCGCGGACCTCGGCTCCGCCAAGCGCGTCATCATCAGCAAGGACGACACGACCGTCGTCGAAGGCTCGGGCGACGCGAAGGCGACTCAGGGGCGCGTCGCGACCATCCGCGCGCAGATAGAGGAGACCACGTCGGACTACGACCGCGAGAAGTTGCAGGAGCGCCTCGCCAAGCTGGCCGGCGGCGTGGCCGTGATACGCGTGGGCGCGGCGACCGAGACCGCCATGAAAGAGATTAAGATGCGTGTCGAGGACGCTTTGAACGCGACGAAGGCCGCGGCCCAGGAAGGCATCGTGCCGGGCGGCGGCGTGGCGCTCATGCGCGCTGCCCGCGCGCTCGACAAGATTAAGGACGCGGACGGCGACGTGCTGACTGGCGTCCAGATAGTCAGGCGGGCACTCGAAGAGCCTCTGCGCCGCATCGCGGAGAACGCGGGCGTGGAGGGTGCAATCGTCGTCGGCCGCGTCGAAGAATCCAAGGGGGCGCAGGGCTACAACGCCGCGACCGGCGAGTACGAAGACCTGGTCGCCGCGGGCATCATCGACCCGACGAAAGTGGTCCGCACGGCGCTGCAAAACGCCGCGTCCATCGCGGGCCTGCTGCTCACGACCGACGCCGCCATCACAGACGCGCCCGAGCCGAAGAAGGCCGCGCCGGCTATGCACGGCGGCGAAGACTACGACTACTGAAGAAGGCAAAAGGCACAAAGTAAAAGGCAAAAGGGAGGACAAAGCGCGACTGCCTTTCGTTTCCCTTTTGCCTTTTACTTTTCCTTTTGCCTGCAAAAAATTGGCTTGCCAATTGCAGGCGCGAGGTGTGGTATAGTTGACCTGCACGGAAACGCAACGGCGTTTCCGACCCTCGCATCTAAAGGAAGGCTTGAAGGGGCCGCGCCTCGCTTTTTTGTGCGGCTTATGTTTGAAGTAACAAGACGACACTTCGCCGCCAAACTTTCGCCACAAACGTGGAGTCTGATTGAGAGCGAGCATCGCCTTCTAATTTAGTCGAGAAACAGAGAATGATAGACCTAGGGGCTTACAAAGATAAATTTAGCGACAGCGGCCAGCGCATCCTTGAGTACGCACTCAACGAGTCGCGCCGCCGCGACCAGAATTATGTGGCGGTCGAGCACATCCTCAAGGCCCTGGCCGACGAGGAGGCAGACCTCTTTAACGCCACCATGCGCGACCTCGGGGTTGACTCGCGCTCGGTCCGCTTGCAGATCGAGAAGCGTCTCGAAATGAGTCGCCAGCATGTCGGCAAAGGCTTCAGGATCGCGCCCGACACGACAGACCTGTTCAAGCGCGCGATGGAGCGGGCGCGCGCCCAGGGTCGCAAGACCATCGAATCGACAGACATTTTCACGGCCCTCTCGCAGGACGAGCGCGGGCTGTTCGTCGAAGTCCTGCGGGGCCTGGGCGCATCGCCCGAGGCCGTCGTCGAGAACGTGCGGTCGCGCGTTCACCTGCGCGAGCAGGAGGAGGAGCAGTACAAGAAGAAATTCGAACTCCCGCCCTACCTCAAGCACTTCGGAGTCTCGCTGAACCGCCTGGCGCGGATGGACAAGATTCCGCCGACCATCGGGCGCGAGGTCGAGATTCAGCAGATGGTGGAGATTTTGTGCCACCGCGAGCGGGCCAACAGCCCCATGCTCGTCGGCGAGCCGGGCGTCGGCAAGACGGCCGTCGTCGAAGGATTGGCCCGGTTAATCGAGCTTGAGCCCGAGAAGGTCCCGGCCCGCCTGCGCGGCTCGCACATCGTGCAGCTTCAGATGGGTGGCCTCGTCGCCGGCACGATGCTGCGCGGCATGTTCGAGGAGCGCATCAAAGGCATCATCGACGAAGTCAAAGAGCGCGACAACCTGATCCTCTTCATCGACGAGGCGCACACGATCATCGGCGCGGGCGCGGCGCTCGGCACGTCCTCGGACGCGGCCAACATGTTCAAGTCTTCCCTGGCACGCGGCGAGATGCGCATCATCGGCGCGACCACGATCACCGAGTACAAGGAGTACATCGCGGAAGACGAAGCCTTAGCCCGCCGCTTCCGTCAGGTCAAAGTTGACGAGCCGACACTGGACGAGACGCGCGAGATTCTGTTGGGCCTCAGGCCGCGTCTTGAGAAGAACTACTCCGTGACCATCTCGGACGACGCCATCAACACGGCGCTTGAGATGTCGCCGAAGTACATACGCAACCTGCACCTGCCCGACAAGGCCATCGGCTGGCTGGACACCGCGGCCGTCAAGGTCGAGATCAACGAGCCGCAGACTTTAATCGTGAAGCCGGAGCACGTCATCGACGTGATCTCGCAGGAGTCGCGCATCCCGCGCGACATGATCTTCCGCGACACCAACGACCGCTTCGCGACGATGGAGCAGGACATCGGCCGCCGCGTCATCGGGCAGAAGGAGGCCGTCGGGGGCGTGGCCCAGCGCCTGCGCCTCAACAAAGGCCCGCTCAAGGAGAGCCACTACAAGCCCGACGGCGTGCTCCTCTTCCTGGGGCCCACGGGCGTCGGGAAGACCGAGTTGGCGAAGGCCGTCGCCGAGTTCATGTTCGGCGACGAAGAGAAGATGGTCCGCATAGACATGTCTGAGTACGGCGACGGGACCGTCGGCATCGAGAAACTCATCGGCATGCCGCGCGGCATCGTCGGGAGCGAGCGCGGCGGCATCCTGACCGAGCAACTGCGCGAGAACCCTTACACGGTCCTCCTGCTCGACGAGGTCGAGAAGGCTTCGCCGTACCTGATGAACCTGTTCCTACAGGCTTTCGACGAGGGCTGGATGACGGACGGCCGCGGGAAGAAAGTTTACCTCTCGGACGCCATCGTCATCATGACCTCGAACTTAGGGAGCGAGAGCTTCAAGAAGTACGAGAAGCCGCTCGGCTTCGGGCAGAAGACTCTGGGCGACGTGCGCGCGATTAAGAACGAGGTGATGAAGGCCGCCGAGCAGCGGTTCTCGCCCGAGTTCCGCAACCGCATAGACGAGATCGTGGTCTTCTCGCCGCTGACGATGGACGAGGTCCGGCAGATCGCCGAGCTTTACCTGTCGAAGCTGCGCCGCCAGATGGAGCGGCAGGGCAAGGAGGTCGAGGTCACATCAGCGGCCGTAGACCTGCTGACCGAGAAGGGCTTCAGCCCGGCCTACGGCGCGCGCTTCCTCAAGCGCCACATCGACGAGAAGGTGAAGCTGCCGATCACGACCATGTGGAAGGGCGCGTCTCGCTTCCTCGTGGACGTGGAGAACGGCGAGGTCACGATCAAGACGGCCGACCGCATCCTCGCCGGGGAACTCGGCGACGGCTTCGCGGATATGAACTGAGTGGACGCGACAGCAGCGTCTCCCGTGCGAAAGGGTTTCAGTGATACAATTTCATTGAAGCCCTTTCGCTTTGTCTCCCGCCGAAAATTTTTACGGGGCTCTTAAAAATCAATCTATGAGTCAAAAGCTTTTCGCGTACAAACGTCTCGCAATCTCACTCGCCCTCCTGCTCTGCCTGACTTCCCTTTCAGCCCTCGCGCAGGATGACAAGAAAGCCGCGTCGCCGGCCGCGTCGAACGACGAGAAGGCCGAGCAGATCGTGCGGCAGGCCGTCGAGGCGATGGGCGGGAGCGCTTACCTCGGCGTGCGCTCGGTCGTCGGGCGCGGGCTCTTCACGCAGTACAAGGACGGGCAGTCCGGCATCCCCAGCTCGTTCCTGGACTACATCGTCTTCCCCGACCGCGAGCGCACGGAGTTCAAGGGGCAGACAGGCAAGATTATCCAGACCAACGACAGGGAGACGGGCTGGATTTACGACGGCGCGTCGAAGTCGCTCAAGGACATGACGAAGGATCAGGTCGCGGACTTCAAGCGCGCGATGCGTGCGAGCGTGGACAATCTGCTGCGCGGCTACTGGCGCAAGGAGGGCGCGACGCTCGCTTACGTCGGGCGGCGCGAGGCGGGTCTGGCGAAGCGCAACGAGGCCGTGCGCCTGACCTACCCGGACGGCTTCTGGGTCGAGTTCGAGTTCGGCGCGAAAGACTTCCTGCCGATGAAGATTCTTTACAAGAAGACGGACGCGGACGGCGCGGAGTCGGACGAGGAGGACCGCCTGGCGCAGCACGTCGCGGTCCAGGGCGTCATCTCGCCCTTCGTCATAGACCACTACACCGCCGGCACGCAGACGAGCCGCATCAACTACCAGTCAATCGAATTCAACTCGCCCCTCACCGACGCACTCTTCGCCCGCCCCGCGAACGCGAAAGCAGTCAAGTGAAGAAGCAGTGGGCAGTGGGCAGTTAAGACAAAAACAAGAAGGCAGCCGAGCGTAATTCTCTCGGCTGCCTTTTGCTTTCACTGCCCACTGCCTACTGCCTGCTGCCTACTGCTGTTTCCCGAACCTCGCGCGGTATTCGGAGGACTTGAGAAAGCCTTCGATGACCGGGCGGGTGTCGCCTTTGGCCTCGTTCATCACGTCGAGCCACTGCAAGTACGAGCCGTCGGGGTCGCGCCGCAGGTGGCCGAAGTACTGCATGACGACGAAGCCGCGGTTGTAAAACTTCTCGTAGACCTCCGCGCTCTCGACCAGCGCGCGCAGCACGCCGGCGCGGGTCGCCGTCCCGTTCGCGAGCGCCTCGGTCCAGGCCGCGCGGCCGGGGTGATTCGGCAGCCCCGCGGTCTGTAGCAACGCGTCCACGTAGGCGGCCGGGTCCGTCAGCGCGCCGTACCTGTCTTCGAACTCGGGGCGCGACGCGAAGGACAACACGAACTCCTGCTTGCTCGCCTCCAGTTCCGCCTCGCCTAACGGGCCGCTCACGCCCGCCAGGTCCGGCATGAACTCCGCGAGCGCCGGGAGGCGGCCGAGGCCCGCCTCGTAGAAGCGGTAGACGAAGTAGCCGCGCCCCTCGAACTCCTGCGAGCGGAAGAAGCGGCTCGAAACCTCCGCCCGGTCGCAGGCCCGGCAGTTGTTCATCAGCCCGAGCCAGTAACGCTCGCCCTCTGGCTCCGGCTCGCGGCCGAGTAAGTCCAGGTACTGCTGGCGGACGAAGCCCTCACGCGACTCGACGGGGTTCGCGCCCGCCTGCGAGTCGGCGTCGTTGTCCTCTATGGTCAACTGGGCCTGCGACTGCGCGCCCAGGCTCATGCCGACCGCGTCACTCAGGCGGAGCTGAGTCGTCTCCATGCCGTCGGCGTACGCGTCGTCGATGATGGCGACGGTGAAGCCCCTGGTCTTCTCGCCGGGCGCGAAGCGCAGGACGCCGAGGTCCGTCGAATAGTCGCAGCGCGGCGTGGCGACGCCGCCGACCACGTCGCAGCCGACCAGCGAGCCCAGGCCGTCGGAAGAGTAGCGCACGCTCGCCGCCTTCGAGACGTCGCCCTCGCGCGTGACCTCGACGGTGACTGACCTGGTGCCCTCCGCGGTTGAGTACGCGGGGCTGGCGAACTGCACGCTCGCGGCCTCGCGGGCGGCCGCGTTGGCCCCGGCGTCGTCGTCAAGAATCTTGCCCGTGCCCTGGCTGTCCACGATGGTCGCGCCCACGGGGGCCAGGAGTTTGAGCAGGAACGTCTCCTCGGCCTCGTCCGCCGCGTCGCCGTTGACGGTGACGGTGACGGTCTTGCTTTTCTGGCCCGTGTTGAAAGTCAGCTTGCCGCTCGTCGCCACGTAGTCGTGGCCGGCGATGGCAGACTGATTCTGCGTCGTGAAGTTGACGGTCACGGCCGCCTGCGGCGCTTCGTCCAGCGTGACGGTGAAGGTGGCGTTGCGCGTGCCGCTGTTGCCCTCGGTGACGGTCACGTCGTTGACCGAAGCGCCGGGCACGTCGTTGTCTTCTATGGTCACGACGGACGTGTCCAGCGCGCCGACGGTCGCGCCGTTGGTCGGGTTGCTGAGTCTGACCTTGAAGGTCTCGTCCGCCTCGACCTTCGTGTCGTTGGTGGACGCGACCGTGAAGGTCTTGCTCGTCTCGCCCTGTAGGAAAGTCAGCGTGCCCGACTTGGCGGTGTAGTCCTGGCCTGCGAGCGCCGTGTCGTTCATGGTGGCGTAGTCAACTTTGACCGTGCCGTTCGTGCCGTTCGTCCGCTTGACCGTGATGGTCGCGACCGCGCCCTCCGCGCCGGGCTTGTAGCTGGCCGCGGCGAATTGCAGGACGCCCGCCTTGACGACGTTGACGGCGATGGTGTCCGTGTCGGTCTTCGCGCCGCCCTCGCCCACGTTGCCGAGGTCGTCAACGACTACCTGAACGCTGGCCGCGCCCACGTAGTCCTGGGCCGGTTTGAAGCTCATGCCGTTGAAACGGTTATTGATGGCCGCGAGCGTGCCTGTGAAGCTCACGGTCGCGTCGTTCGTTCCGTCGCCGACTGTGAAATTCAGCCCGGCCGTACCGTTGAGAGTTATGCTCCCGTGTGAGGCCGTCAACGTGACCTTGACGGGGGAGGCGGCCGCGTCCGCGTCACCGATGGCGACGGCGTTGCCGTTGGCCGCTGAGAAGACGACCGGGACGTTGATGTTCGTGGTTTGCAGTCCGGGGGTGGCGTTGACGGGGGCGTCGTTGTTGCCCTTCACGGTCAGATAGCCCTCGGCCGCCTGGCCCGTAACGTTCCCGTCGTTCGCCGTGAACTCGACCGTGCGCGCCATCGTGTTAGGCTCGGGCGAGGCGTTCGCGTAGGTGACGGTCCGCAGCACCTTCTGGAAGTTGGCGACGGTGTCAGGGCCGTTCAAGGTGAGTTCGCCGGTGGCCGGGTTGTAAGCGGCCGTGATGTTCGTGCCCGAGGTGTCCGCGGCCATGACTTCGGCCGCGCCGTCCGGCTTTTGGAGGAGCTTGGCGCGGGCCGACTTAAGGGTCGCGCTGTCGGCGTCGCTCACGGTCGCCAGGTTCGTATTGACGAGGTTCACGGGTGCGCCGCCCTCGGTAAAGTAAGAGTAGTAATGTGTGGGACCGCCATTCCCGTCCAGGTCCACGACGGGGACGGCGCTGCCGCCGGCTTCCGTGTCGCCCGAGAGCAGGTAGACTGCCGAGCCCGAGGCGGGCAGCGTCTCGACGACGATTGCCATAGAGTAGTTCCCCGGCTGCTGTATGCCCAGGAGGAGGTGGAAGTGCAGGCTGGCCCCGTTGATGAGCGGGGTCGCGGGCGCGACGGTCTCCACGGAGAGCGACGAGTTGAAAGCACCGCCGTTCGGCTGCGAGGGCGGCTGTTCGAGCGTCGTCCCTTTGGCGGTCACGTTCCCGCCGTTCGAGAGCGTAACGGTCACGGGCTCGGAAGTGCGCGGCCGCAGATCAGCATACCCGGCGGGCGAGGGGAAGGTCTGCAAGTCGACGACGCGGACGCGCAGCCGCGTGATGGGGCCGCCGCTCTGGTTGGTGAACTTGCGCCGGAAGGCAATCGTGCCGAAGGTGCTGTTGTGCGCGGGGTCGGACGTATAATTGCGTACGCGGTTGGGCGTGCAGTTGGCGCACTTGGTCGCGTCCGTGCGCGAGATAACGTCGCCCCCGCCGAGGCGTATGGGGCTCGAAAGATTTTCGGGGCCGGGCGCGCCGAGGCGCTGCCCCGCGCCGGCCGACGTGCCGTTGCTGTCCACGAAAAGAAAGTCCGCGGCGTTGTCGTTCGTGTCCTTCGGATGGCCGTACCTGTTGTCGCGGTAGAAGCTGTAATCAATACTGAAGGGCGTGAGATTCAGGTAGCCCGCGCCTTCCCTGTAGAGCGCGTTCACTTCCACGTTCGAGCCGACCGCGTCGAGGCGGTTAGCGAGCGTGAAGTTGGCGACCTTCGAGGTCTTGAAGAGCGCGATGCCGGCGTTGTCCGGGATGTCTATGGTGTACGTCACATCGCCGACGGCGGTCGTGCCCGTCCCCGCGGGGTAACTGCTCAGGCTGTAGCCCACGGAGTTGACGCCGAGGTAGTGGCCGCGCGCGGGGATGACCGTGCCGTTCGGGATGACGAAGCGCTTGACGCCGTCGGAGGCGACGAGCGCGTAGCCGAGCGAGCCGCCGCCGCTCAAGACCGTGTGGGGCTCGTCGCTGTTGTTGTAAATCTCGACGAACTCGTCGTTCGCGCCGTTCGGCCCGCGCACGCGGAACTCGCTGATAATCAGGTTCGGGTCCGCGGCCAGGGCGCTCGCCGAAGTTAAGCAGATGAAGGCGAGCGCCAGGGCCGCCGTCACAAGTGAGCGATTTTTTTGGTTCCGTTTCATTCTCATCTCTCCAATCTCCTCATCAATCTTTCTGCCGTCCGAGTCGGCGGTCATCATCAACCGAAGCGAGGAGTCTGATCACCACATGTTCAGGTAGCCGCGTGTCGGCGCGCGCCTCACCCGCCCTGGCGCAGGGGCTGGATTCTCCGCGCGGGAGTTTTGGCGGCGCGGGCGCGGCTGCGCGCGAGGACGCCGAGCATCCAGCCGAAGAACTGGTTGAATGAGACCCGCGTCTCGCCGGGCGCGCGGCGATTCTCCTGTTCGAGCCGCTCGGCCTCGCAGACCATCCGTCTGAGCGTCTGGTACTCGTCGTCGGTGATGGCGGCGAAGAGGTCTTCGTCCTGGTTTTCGAGGGTGCGGTCCCCGGTGCAGATGGCGAAGACGGTCGCGCCCGCGGGGACCGATTCGCGCCTGTCCGTGAGGAAGAACTCCAGGTGGCGCGGGCTACAGGTGGCGTAAACAATTCTCACTGTCTTGCTCTCCTTCAAGAGATCGTTTCAACTCGCGTCCGGGTCGCGGCACGCGCCGCGTCACTCCCGCTCGCAAGCAGAGTTGTATGCCCGGGGTTGCCGCCGGCGCGCCCCATGTTCAGGTAGTAAAAATTTTCGGATAGCCGGCGTGCGGATTGGGATGAAAGGAGTTGGATGAAAAGCGGCGAAGTTGTTTGAGGAGACCTTGACGGGACTCCTCAAACAACTTCGCCGCCCGCATTCATCTACTTGACGATGCGGTTCTGGAGGGCTTTGGCGACGGCCTCGGACTTGGAATGGACTTGGAGCTTCTCGTAGATGTGCTTCATGTGGAAGGCGATGGTGTTGACGCTGACGTTCAGCTCGAAGGCGGCCGTCTTGTAGTTGTGCCCTTCGACGAGAAGCTTCAAAAGCCTCGTCTCGTGGGGCGTCAGTTGGTAGTCGGCGCGCTCCGGGGGCCGGAACTCGCGGAACAGGTGCACGACGCGGCGCGCCACTTCCGGCGACATCGGCGCGCCGCCCGTCGCCGCTTCCCGCAGACTTTCGATAAGTCGCGCCGGGGGCGTCTTCTTCAACAGGTACCCGTTCGCCCCGGCGCAGAGCGCGTCGAAGATGCGGTCGTCGTCGTCGTAGACCGAGAGCATCACGATCATCAGGTCCGGGTGGCGCTCCTTGAGAATGCGCACGCCCTCTATCCCGCTCATGCCCGGCAGCCCTATGTCCGAGAGCACCAGGTCCGGCAGGTTATGGCCCACTTTCTCAAGCGCCTCCTCCATAGACCGGTAGCTCCCGGTCACGCGGTAGCCTTCGGTCCCGTTGATGAGCATCCCGAGGCCGTCGCGTATCTCGCGTCTGTCCTCGACGATGGCGACTTTGATGAGCTCCGGCGGCGACGACACAGTCCCTGCCTCCCCTGCTTTTAAAAGTCCACCTAACATCAAGCCGCCTCCTTCTGGCCCCAATCCATTCTCGCGGGCGGCAGCTTAACCCGCGCGGGCGCGACCCGCGCCACCTACTTAGGTAGCGACTTTTCCCGTGCGCGCGACTTCAGGCCGCGCCCGGCGACGGGGACTTTCAGTGTCACGGTCGTCCCCCTCCCCTTCCCCGACTCGACCTCGTAGGAGCCGCCGAGGGCCGCGGCGCGCTGGCGCATGCTGTGCAGGCCGTGGCCGCCCATCCCGTCGTGATGCCCGTTGCCCGCCGCCGCCGCGTCGAAGCCCTTGCCGTTGTCGGAGACTTTGACGACGAGCCAGTCGCCCGCGACGACGATTTCCAGGTCGGCCTCCGTGCAGGCGGAGTGTTTCGCGACGTTGTTGACGCTCTCCTTGAAAATCAGGTAGACCTCGCGGCGCAGGTCCGTGCCGAGCTTGAGCACCTTCTCGTCGGGCGGCGCACTGAAGCGGAACTTGATGTCGCGCGCGGCCAGCACGTCGCTCGCGAAGCGGCGCATGCGGTGCGTCAGGTCGCTCAGCCGGTCGCGCCGCGGGTTGATGGCCCAGACGATGTCGCTCATCGTGTCCACCATCTCGCGCGAAGTGTTGGCGATCATCTCCAAAGGCTCCGTCACCGAAGCGCCGTCGCCGTCGCGCCCCACCCGCTGGCTCGCGACCTCGCTCAGGATGGCTATCTGCGAGAGGCTCGCGCCGATGTCGTCGTGCAGGTCCGTGGCGATGCGCGTCCGCACGCGCTCGATTTCGAGGAGACGGCGGACGCGGTAGCGGTAGGTCATGTAAACGACGGCCGTCATGGCGAGGGCGGCCAGGGCCAGGAACCACCAGCGCCGCCAGACGGGCGGCAGGATGTTGAAGGAGAAGGTCGCGGGCTCCGGGCTCACCACGCCGTCGGCGTTGATGGAGCGGACCTTGAAAGTGTAGCTGCCCGGCTGCAAGGTGGCGTAGTTGATCGTGCGCTGCGCGGTCGGCGCGCCCCAGTCGCGGTCGGCCCCTTCGAGCATGTACTGGTAAAGCAAGTCCTCGCCGGGCCTGTGACTGATGCCGAAGAAGTCTACCTGCACCTGATTCTGGTCCGGGCCGAGTTCGAGGGACGGCACGCCCGCGACGCCGAGTTCGGAGAGCGGCAGGGGCAGGCCGGCGACGCGCAAGGCTCCGATGAGAACCGGCGTCGGCCGCAGCGGCGGCTCCGGCCGTGGGACGAGCCTGGACAGCCCATTGAGCGTGCCGAACCAGAGCGCGCCTTCGCGGTCGCGGAAGGCCGTCGTCAGGAAGTCGTTCGCCAGCCCCTCGCCGAGCGTGTAGTGGCGCAGGCGGCCCGTCGCGGGGTCCAGCCTGTCCACGCCGCGCGCCGTCCCCGCGTAGATGCGTCCCTGCAAGTCTTCCGTGACGCAGCGCACGTTGTTGCTCGACAGCCCCTCTTCGGTCGTGTAGGTCGTAAAGCTCGGGCGCTCCCGCGACGTGTCGTCGACGCGCGCGAGGCCGCCCTGGTTGGTGGCTATCCAGAGTCGCCCCGAGCGGTCGCGGTGCAGCGAGGTTATGGCCCCCGCCGGTACGCCGTCGGCCGCGGTGAACTGTCGGAAGCGCCCGCCCGCGTACTGCACCAGCCCGCCGTCGTTATACCCAATCCAGAGGCGGCCGTCTTTGTCTTCAGCGAAGGCGGAGGGCGAGTTGGTCGGGGCGCGCGGCGGCAGTCCCTCGTTCGCGCCGAAGGCGCGGAACGTTTCCGTCGAGCGCTCCCACCTGACGAGCCCCCTGTCGTTCCCGCCGACGGTGCTGACCCACAAATCGCCGCGCGAGTCTTCGAAGAGCATGAAGACCGTGTCGTCGAGCAGGCCGTCGCGGGAGGTGTAAACGGCGCGCGGCTTCTGTTGTGCCAATTCTTGGAGGCGGCCGGCCTTGCCGAAGCGGACGAGGCCGCGGTCGCTCGACATCCACCACTCGCCCTCCCGGTCCAGAAATCCAGCCTGCCCCGTCCAGTAAACGGTGGCGTCCGGCGGCACCTGTAGCCGCGCGGCCGTGAAGCGTCCCCCTTCGAAGCGGTTGACGAACCAGCCGTCGCTGACGACCGCGAGCGCGCCCGTCTCGTCTTCGTAGATGGAGTGTATGAGCCTGCGGCCGAGGCCGTCCGATTCCGTGTAACTGACCATGCCCGTCAGCGCCAGCCGCATCACGCCGCCCGAGTAGGCGCTGACCCACAGGTTCCCGTCGCGGTCCTCGAACATGCGGCCGATGAAGTTGTCGCTCAAGCCTTGCGCGGTCGTGTAGTTTCTGAAGTCGCGGCCGTCGAAGACGCTCAGGCCGTTCTGCGTCCCGACCCAGAGGCGGCCGTCCGCAGATTGATGCAAGTAGCGCACGCTGTCGCCGGCGAGGCCGTCGGCGGTCGTGAACCTGCGCGCCCCGCCCGCGGCGAAGGCCGTCATGCGCGAGTTTGTGGACGCCGCGGCCTCCGCTTCGGCCGGTCGCGGCGCGTGCATGAAAAGCCCCCTGCGGTGCGCGACCCAGATTCGTCCCTCGCGGTCCGCCATCAAGTCCCTGACGGGGTCGCCGTCCGCCGCGGGGGCCACTGGGTAGTGCAGCACGCGCCCGCCTGAAAGCAGCCGGGCCACGCCGCCTAAGGTTCCGACCCAGAGAGTCCCCTCGGCGTCTTCCGCCACGCCCCACACTTCCGTGTCGCCGCGCCTCGTCTCCGCGCCACCGAGCGCGACTCTGCGAAACTCCTCGCGGCCGTCTGAGCTTTTTTCAAGCAGGAACAGGCCGTCGTCCGTCCCGGCCCACAGGCGATTCCCGCGGTCTTCGTAGAGGACGTTGACGCGGTTCGTGACGCTCGTGTCGCCCACGCTGTAGGGAGTGAAGAGTGGGGCGCTTTGTCGCGAAGCAACGGCGGGCGCGCGGCCCGCCTCGGGGTTGAAGCGGCAGACGCCGCCGCCGTTGGTCGCCACCCAGTAGACGCCTGCGCGCGTCTCTATCAGGTAGTTGATGGTCGGGGCCGAGAGCCCGTGCCTGGTGTCGTAGGTCACGAACCGGTAGCCGTCGAAGCGGCTCAGCCCGTCGCGCGTGCTGAACCAGATGAAGCCGCGCGAGTCCTGGAAGATGTGCGTGACTTTGCTGCTGCCGAGGCCGTCGGCCGTCGTGTAGTGCTTGACGGGCAACTGCTCGGAGCGCGCGCCACCCGCGCAGATGGCGAGCGCCAGCACGGCGGCCAGGCCGAACCGCTGAGAGACTTTTTTCTCCCGGCACTCAGTCATGCGCTCGCGAATCTCACTGCTTCTTGCGTTGCCTCGCCTGCCTCCGCTTGAAGCCTGTCTCGCCGCCGGACTCGCCGACGTTGCCGCCGCCGATTTGGGCCGGAATCGAAGGCGAGTTCGATTTGGGCTTGGACGGGTCCGAGGCCGTGTGCTGGCTGGACTTGTCGGCGAACATCTTGTTGGCCTCCTTGCGCCGGCCGCGCAGCGCGGGCGTCTCCTCTTCCTTCGCCACTCGACTCTTGTCCGGCGTGCCCCCGCGCCCCATCTCCTGCCCGCGCGGCTTCGCCGGGATGCCCGCCTTGTGCTGATCCTTCTTGCTGCTCATACTCCGAATCCTCCCTCTTTTCGATCAAGAAAATTTTCAAACTCGATTCACTGCGACGTGCGCTCGATGGCGTCCTCCGCGACCTGGCGGAGCGCGTCAGTTGATTCGTCCTTGTCGGGCGTCGGGGCGGTGCGCGCGAGCGACCGCTTGAGCGCGGGCGGCGTGACGAGTGTCGTGACGATGACCATGATGACGATCACGCCGAACGTGCCGGAGTCTATCACCGGCGCGGGCACGCCCTCGGTTGTCGGCAGCGCGAGCGTCGTCCCCAGCCCAGCGAAGATCAGCCCCACTTCGCCGCGCGGAATCATCCCGAGCCCGATGGCCGTGCGGTTCAGCCCGCGGTCCAGGACGACGAGCCCACAGACTTGCTTGCCGATGACGGCGGCGGCCGTCAGCGCCGCGGCGAACCCCAGCAACTCAAGGCGCGCGAAGGCCCGCAGGTCAACCCTCATTCCCATCAAAACGAAAAAGATCGGGACGAGCACCGCGCCGACGGGCGCGACCAGTCGCTGCAAGTCGTGCTTGCCGCGCTCCTCGAAAGTCTCGAAGTGGACCTCGTCGAGCACCAGCCCGGCGGCGAACGCGCCTATGATGGGCGCTAACCCGACGAGCGCCGCCGCCCACGCCAGCAGGAAGCAGAACGCTATCGAGAGGGCCAGCAGCACGCCGCCGACTTCGAGCCTTCCGGCACCCCGGAAGACGTGCGGCGCTAGATAACGCCCGACGACTATCGCGCCGAAGAGGAAGGCCACGGCCTTGCCGGAAATCTTCGCGACGTCCAGCAGCGACAGTTCCTCCCCGGCCCCCGCCGCCTTGATGGCCCCCGCCACGACCGCCAGAATCACCAGCCCCAGCACGTCGTCAATCACGGCCGCGCCGAGGATGATTCTCGACTCGCGCGTCTTCAGCCTGCCCATGTCCTTGAGCACGCGCGCGGTGATGCCGACGCTCGTCGCGCAAAGAGTAGCGCCGATGAAGAAGTGTGCCAGGCGCGACTCGTCGGGCAGGAAGTAAGCGCTCACGCCCCAGCCCAGCAGGAAGGGCGCGACCACGCCAGCCACCGCGACGAAGAGCGAAGACCACCCGACCTCAAGCATCTCGCCGAGGTTCGATTCGAGCCCGACTTCGAAGAGCAGTATGATGACGCCGACCTCGGCCAGCGCGGCGATGACCGCGTTCGTCCTCAAAGGCTCGGCCCCGGCCCACCCCGTCAGCGCCAGATTGCCGATGACGATTCCGATGACCAGCTCGCCCAGCACCGCGGGCTGCCTCATCCTCTCGAACAGCTCTCCGCCGAGCTTCGCCGCGATGAGGATGCCCGCGACGCCCAGGAGCACGAGCGGGTCCAGCCCGTGCGCGGCCTCGCCCCCCGCGTCTTCGGCCCGTGCGACCTGGGCCGCCGCAAACAGAGCGCCGCCCGCGACCACGCTGACGATGACACGCCGCTTCATCCGCCCCCTCTGCGTAAATGTTCCGACTGCCCCGCCATTCTAACTTAGAAGCCACCGGCTAAGATACCAGGACTAAATGGGCGCGGAGGGGCCGTTGAAATGCGCGATGACGGCGGCCCCACCTTAAATGAGCCTCAATGGTCTTACACAATTTTCGCACAATCGAAGAGGCGGGGCGGCGAGTATGATTGCCCCGGGAATGAGCCGGAAGAAACACTGACAGCCCTGCAGAGGCTACTTCCGGGGCGGCGCGGGGGAAACCTTGCGCCGTTTCTGTGTTTGAGATAGGATGCGCGGCGCTCGCGAGGACTCCCGCCGAATGATCCAAGACCTTATGCTCCGCACCATCGCAGAACGAATCAGCCGGGGCGTCACCCTCAAAAGAAAACTGCCTGAAGAGTTCGGCGGCTTAACTCTCTACGTCACCCCCGATTCAAGTCTGAAATACTGGCAGCGCGACATCGGAAAGGTCGACCCGTGGCTGCTCGGCATGGCGAAAGAGTTGGCCCGCCCCGGCTCAGTCGTGTGGGACATCGGCGCGAATGTCGGGCTGTTCGCCTTCGCTTGCGCGGGGCTGGGCTCTTCCGTCCTCGCCGTTGAGCCTGACGAGAAGCTGTCCGCACTCCTGCGGCAGTCTGCCGTTATCAACCACCTGCCCGTGGTCGTTCACTCTGTCGCCGTCAGCGACAGGGCAGGCACGGCCGCCTTTCATGTTGCCGCGCGAGGCCGCGCCTCTAATCATCTCGGCGCGGCCGTCTCGTCACAAACAGGCGGGACAAGAGAAACCCGCACGGTTGAGACCGCAACACTCGATTCTCTGCTCGATTCCCACCCCGCGCCTGACGTTTTGAAGATAGATGTTGAAGGCGCAGAAGCCGAAGTGCTGCGAGGCGCGTCGAAAGTTCTGGCTCTCCGCCCGCGCATCCTCATCGAAGTAGCGGAGAGCAGAGCAGATGAAGTGACACGGATTCTCCGCGCGTATCGATACGAGCTTTTCGACGCCGGAACGCACGAGCCTGTCGGGCGGGCCGTGTGGAACACTCTGGCGCTGCCTGGCCGTTCGTGATGCGCCGTTTGCCTCCGCGACTGTGCGCCCTACGTGTTCTGTGCCTCCGTGGTGAGCGGCAGCCCCGGCCGCATTCAATTCCAAACCTGCCCGCAGTACCTTTGCCGTCGTTCTGTTGACAGGCCGTGACCGTTTCCGTAAAACTAGCCTGCTCTGCTCGACCCAAGTTCGACGACCTTTGTGTCCGTGACGAGAGAGTCCGCGCGCGCGTCTCGCGGACCCGACGAAGAGAGGTTTACTCTGATGCCCTTTTTCCCCGGCAGTTCTCAACTGGCGACCGCCGCCGCCGCGCCGCCGCCGGAGCCCGCTGTCGCCGACAAGCTGGCCGAGCTTTCCGCCGACGAGCCGCTGCCGGAGACTTACACGGCCGACCGCATACGCCTGCTCCCGCAGTCGCCGCGCCGCCTCTACCTCTACTGGGAGTTCGCAAAGGACCCCTTCGAGACTTTGCAGCGCGCCTTCGGCCCGCAGGCGGAGCGCTACGAACTCGTCGTCCGGCTCGTGGACACGGAGACCGGCGCGGAGACCTTGCATTCCGCTTCCGAGACGCGCTCGCAGTGGCTAGACGTCGGGCCGGCGCGCAACTACCGCGCCGACGTGGGCCTCTACGCGCGCGGGCTGGCCTTCATACGTCTGCTCTCGTCCGCAGAGACAGAGACGCCGCGCGCCTCCGCCTCGCGCGCGGCCGACAGCGCGCCGGAGTTTCAAGTCTCCGCGAACGACTTCGCGCGCGTGCTCGACGACGCGGGCTACGCGAGCGACGCGCTCGAAGTCTCGCTCGAAGCGGCAGACCGTGAGACCGGCAACGCGGCCACGCTCGAAGTCGCGCGCAGGCTGGGCGGGGCTGAGCTGCCGCCGCTCAATGAAGGCGAGATGGCGGAGTTGCGCGGGCTGCTCGCCGCGCTCGCGCTGGGCCTGAGTCTGGACGAGTTGCGATTGATGCTTTCGGCGGGGCTCGGCGGCTGGCTGGACGAAATCGTACGCCTGCGGCGGGAGGGGCTTGACGCCGCGCACCTGCTCGATGTCCTGCGCTCGGTGCTCGGCTTCGAGCTGAACCGCGCGGCGCTCGCCGCCTTCGACGCGGAGGCCGCGCGCCGCGCCCCGCGCTCCGTCTTCGGGGCCAGCGAAGTCAACCTCCCGCTCCGGCCCCTCCACCTCTGGATGCCCAGCATGATGAGGGAGGGGTGAGGGATGAGGGATGAAAGGGGTTGAATGACTGACTCGATTGGGCATTGGCTCAACCGGGCTTTTCATTCATCCCTCATCCCTCATCCCTCATCCCTCATCCCTTATGGTCGGATACTTCAGCCTGATACTCCACGCGCACCTGCCGTTCGTGCGCCACCCGGAGCACCCGGAGTTCCTCGAAGAGGACTGGCTCTACGAGGCGATCACGGAAGTCTACCTGCCGCTCATCTTCGTCTTCCAGAACCTTCAGCGCAGCGACGCGCGCCCGCGCCTCGCGATGAACGTCTCGCCGCCGCTCTGCGAGATGCTCTCGGACGCGCTCTTGCAGAAGCGCTACACGCGCCACCTTGAAAACCTGCTCGCGCTCGCGCGCAAGGAGGTCGAGCGCGCCGGCCGTGAAGCGCCCGAGTTCCTCCCGGCCGCTCAGATGTACGAAGAGAACCTGAGCGCGGCGCTCTCGCTCTGGGACACGCACTACAATCGCAACCTGGTCCGCGCCTTCCGCGAGCTGCAAGACGAGGGCGTGCTGGAAATCATCACCTGCGGCGCGACGCACGGCTTCCTGCCTTTAATCTCCACGCCGGAGGCCAAGCGCGCGCAAGTCGCGGTCGCGGTCGAGAATTATCGGAAACACTTCGGCCGACGCCCGCGCGGCATCTGGCTCCCCGAGTGCGCCTACGAGCCCGGCGTCGAAGAGGTCCTCAAGGACGCGGGCATCGAGTACTTCATCGCCGACACGCACGCCCTCCTTTACGGCGAGCCGCGCCCGCGCTACGGCGTCTACTCGCCCGCGCGCTGCCCGAACGGCGTGGCCGTCTTCGCGCGCGACCTCGAGACGAGCCAGCAGGTCTGGAGTTCGGTCATAGGCTATCCGGGCGACCCAGCCTACCGCGAGTTCTACCGCGACCTGGGCTGGGACGCGCCGCTCGACTACCTGCTCCCGCACCTGCACGCCGGCGGCGAGCGCCGCCACCTGGGCCTGAAATACCACCGCATCACCGGGCAGGACGTGCCGCAGCAGCACAAGCTCCCCTACGACCCGGCGGCCGCGCGCGAGCGGGCCGCCGCCCACGCGACACACTTCGTCGGCGAGCGCGTCAAGCAGGCGAGACATTTGAAAGAGGCGTTCCAGGGTCGCCCGCCGCTCGTCTGCTCGCCCTACGACGCGGAACTGTTCGGCCACTGGTGGTTCGAGGGGCCGCAGTTCATAGACTTCGTCTTCCGCAAGCTCCACTGGGACCAGGACGAAATTGTGCCAATCGCGCCGGGCGACTTCCTCGACTCCGGCATCCCCGTGCAGACGCAGCGGCCCTCGCAATCCTCCTGGGGCGAGGACGGCTACTTCAAGGTCTGGCTCAACGAGCGCAACAGTTGGATGTACCCGCACCAGCAGGCCGCCGAGGAGCGGATGACGGCGCTCGCCAACCGCCACGACGAGCCGGACGAGCTGACGCTCCGCGCGCTCAACCAGGCGGCGCGCGAGCTGCTGCTCGCGGAGTCCAGCGACTGGGCCTTCCAGATTTACCAGGGCACGACCGTTCAGTACGCCACGCGCCGCTTCCGCTCGCACATACGCCGCTTCAACGCCCTCGCGGACGACATAGAGCGCGGCCGGATTGACGACGAGCGCCTCACCGAAATCGAATCCCGCGACAACATCTTCGCCGAACTCGACTACCGGCATTACAAAAGCGGGCAGCAGGCAGCGGGCAGCGGACAGTAAAGACATTGTTGCGAAAACGGCTTCACAGATTGGGCGCTCAAATTAATAACAGTCAATCACTGCCCACTGCCCACCGCCCGCTGCCCACTGTCCTCATCATCGGCCACAGGGGCGCGGCGGCGGTCGCGCCCGAGAACACGCTCGTCTCTTTCGAGCGGGCGCTGGCGGACGGCGCGGACGGCATAGAGTTCGACGTGCGGCTGGCGCGCGACGGCGTGCCCGTCGTCATACACGACGCGACGCTCCGGCGCACGGCCTTGAGGCGCGGCATGGTTTCGAGCTTTTCCTCAACCGAATTGGCACAGATGGACGCGGGCACCTGGTTCAACCTGCGCCGCCCGCGACTCGCGCGCGAAGAGTACGCGCTGGCGACCATCCCGACGCTCGCGTCCGTCTTCGAGCTGATGAAGAAACGGGACGCGCTGCTCTACGTCGAGATGAAGTGCGGCCCGCGGGACCGCGCGGGGCTGGCCTCGGAGGTCGCAAAGCTCGTCCGCGATTATTCGCTCGCCCCGCGCGTCGTCGTAGAGAGTTTCGACCTGCCTTCGATTGCGGAGGTCAAGCGGCTCGACGCCACCTTGCGCACGGCGGCGCTCTTCGACCGCAGGCTTTCGCGCCCGGCCCCTTCGGCGCGCGGGATGATTGGCAGGGCAATCAAGTGTGGGGCCGACGAGATCGCCTTGCATCACAGCCTCGCCACGCGCCGCACGGTTGGCGAGGCCGCGCGGCACAACCTGAACACAGTCGTCTGGACGGCCGACAACCCTTCGTGGGTCTCGCGCGCCATGCGGAGCGGGGTGCGCGCCGTCATCACGAACGACCCGGCGCGGCTCTCTGCGCGGCGTGCTGAGTTGCCGGGCGGCGAGTGATAGACTACCGCTTTCGATGGACCGCCCGAAGACTCAACTCGACCGCGTCTTCGTCCGCCCGCAGTACGCGCTCCACTACAGGCGCGCGCCGCGCGTCGCCTGGACGAGCGGGGCGCGCGCGGACTACGCCGCGCTGTTTCTGCTCGCGGGGAGACTGCCCGGAAGCGTCGACGGGGCGGAGTTCGAGCTGGACGAGGACGGGGCGCTGCTCCTGGACCCCGGCGCGGCGGCCGCCGCGCGCGGGCGACAGGCCGAATACCTGTCGCTGACGCTCGCGCCCGCCTTCGTGCTCGACGCGGCGGCGCGCACGGGCCTCGTCGGCGCGGGCGCGGGCGTCCAATTCCGCTCGCGCGTCGTCCGCGAGGACCCGCGGCTCTCGCGCCTCGCGCGCGACCTAGCCGCAGAATTGGCACAGTCCGAGGCCGGGCAGGAGCAGGTCGTCGCGGCGCTGATGGAGCAACTGGTCGTGCACCTCCTGCGCCGCCACTCGAACGTGCGCCGCTCGGAAGAGTTGGAACTCTCGCGCGTCGGCCTCGTGGACAGGCGCATACGCCGGGCCATAGAGCTGATGCACGCGCACCTCGACCGCGAGCTGCCGCTCGAAGAGATCGCGGCCGCCGCCTTCCTCTCGCCCTTCCACTTCGCGCGCCTCTTCAAGAAGCTGACGGGCGCGAGCCCGCACGCGTACCTGGCGACCCTGCGCGTCACGCGCGCGCAGGCGCTCCTGGCCGAGACGGACCTCTCCGTCTCCGAAGTGAGTGCGCGCGTCGGCTACGGCACCCCGAGCCACTTCACCAAAGCCTTCCGCCAGGCGACGGGCCTGACGCCGCGCGCCTACCGCGCCGCGCTCGTCCGCCCCTGACCGCGCCCGCGGCGGCATGTGTTATCATCCGTGCCCGGAAAGCGAGGAAGCATGTCAGTCCAAGTCGCCAAGCGCTGTTTCACCGTCGCCGAATATAACCGCATGGGCGAGACCGGCATTCTCACGGAAGACGACCGCGTCGAGTTGATCGGAGGGGAGATTGTCGAGATATCACCGATTGGCAGGCGTCACGCCGCGTGTGTCGGACGGCCGACGAATCCATCCGGCAGGCTGCTGGCCGACGGGGCAATCGTCTGGATACAAAACCCAATCGTGCTGAACGACTACACGGAGCCGCAGCCGGACGTGGCGCTGCTCGGGCGGCGCGAAGACTTCTACGAGCAATCGCTGCCCGCGCCCGAGGCGTGGGTCGTCAATCTACACGACGAGGAGGTCGAAGTTTACACGCGCCCCGCCGGCGGCGCGTACCAGGACGTGCGCCGCCACGGGCGGGGCGAGGCGCTCAAGTCCGCCGACGCGCTCGGCCTCACTCTGAACGTCGACGAGATACTCGGATGAAGAGCGCGCCGGCCCAGCCGCACGAATGCGCCGTCTCGCTGCGCCCCGTCGCGCCGGAGGACGAGCGGCTGCTGCTCGAAATTTACGCCGGCACGCGCGCGGAAGAATTGGCACAAGTTCCCTGGGGCGAGGCGCAGCGCGAGGCGTTCCTCAGGATGCAGCTCGCGGCGCGCGACCGCTCTTACCGCATGTACTACGCCGGGCTCGAAGACAGCGTCATCCTCTTCAACGGCCGGGCGGTCGGCCGCCTCCTCGTCGTCCGCGGCGACGAAGAGTTCAGGCTCGCGGACATAGCCCTCCTGCCGGAGTACCGCCGCGCAGGGATCGGCACCGCTCTCGTCAGGGAGTTGATGGAAGAAGCCGGCCGTCTGGGCAAGCCCCTGCGGCTTCAGGTCGAGAAGCCTAACGCGCAGGCCCTGCGCCTCTACGAGCGGCTGGGCTTCGCGACCACCGGCGAGAACGACACGCATTTCCAGATGGAGCACCGGCCCGCGTGAGCGGAGCGCCCGGCCCGTCAAACCGTTAACCGGAGGTCATCGAACGTGCCAGAGTTTTACACCAAAGAAGGGTTCGCCGAACACCTCAACACGAGGTTCACCATCCCGCTGCAACCGTCGGGCGTAATCGAGCTGGAGCTGCTGGAGGTCGTCAGCACGCTCTCGACGCCCAGGCAGGAGCAGTTCTCCCTCTTCTTCCGCGGCCCCGCGGACATTTACATCCCGCAGATGACCTACCACATGAAGCACGACGCGATGGGGGAGCTGGACCTGTTCATCGTCCCCGTCGGGCGGCAGCCGGACGGGTTCCGCTACGAGGCCGTCTTCAACCGCGCGCTCGACCCGCAGGACTGAGCCACCGACGACTCCACATGCCTCAAGAAGAGATTGCCGCACGCGTCACGCTGCGGCCCGCGGCCGACGACGACGAAGAGTTCCTCGTCAAAGTTTACGGCAGCACGCGCGAGGACGAACTGGCGCGCGTGCCCTGGAGCGAGGCGCAGCGCGCGGCCTTCGTCCGCATGCAGTTCGACGCGCAGCAGCTTCACTACCGGACGCACAACCCCGCGGCCACGTACCACGTCATTCTCCTGGACGGTCGCGCCGCCGGCCGCCTCTACGTCGCGCGGCGCGGCTACGAGATTCGCATCCTGGACATCACGCTCCTGCCAGAGCACCGCGGCGGCGGCGCTGGCACCTTCCTCATTAAAGGATTGATGGACGAGGCGTCGCGCGCGGGCCAGCCGCTCAACATCTACGTCGAGAGCTACAACCGCTCTCGCCGCCTCTTCGAGCGGCTGGGCTTTAAGAAGGTGGACCGGCCCGACGACGACGGCGTCAATTACCTGCTGGAGTGGCGGAGCGCTTGAAGTCCTCGCGCGGGGCCGGGGCCGATTTCCGCGCGGCCGCACTTCTGGGCCATAATAGTCCGGGCGGCGCGCGCACGGCGGGAGGACTCTTTTATGAAGCAATTTTTCGCGGTCGGACTGCTGCTGATTTCGGCGTCCGTCGTTTTGGGCCAGACGGATTACGCGAGCGCCCACGCCCAGGCGGCGTGCACGCTGACGCTCGCGCAGTCCCCGGACGTCAGCGGCCTCCGGCTGGGCATGAAGCCCGACGAGGTGCTGGCGCTCTTCCCAGGCAGCCGCGCCGACAAGGAGGTCCGCACCGACATGCTCACGCCGGCCAGCCGGCTAGGGGTGTCCACACTGACCATCAAGCCCGGGAGGTACGCGTCGAAGGCGAAATTCCCGCGCGTCAGCGCGATCACGCTGATGCTCCTGGACGGCCGCGTCATCACCGTGAACGTGAGCTACGACGGCCCGCGGTACGGGCACGTGGACGAGTTCCTCGGGAAGTTTATAGAGGGGAAGAAGCTGCCCGCCGTGCACGCCTGGGAGGCTTACGTCGGCATGGACGCGCAGTTGAAGTCTCTCAATTGCAGGGGCTTCGAGATCAAGGTCTTCGCGGGCGGCAAGAACGTGCGCGACATCAATTACGTGGAGCTGACGGACGTGGCCGCGAGGAAGAGGATAAGAGACCGCAGGGCCAAAACCGCCGGGAAGAATTCCACCGGCTGAACCCGGCCGGCGCAGGCTCGCCGCCCGAGCTTGCGGCGGGCCGGCGCGACCTTCCGCGCGCCTCGCGCCCGCGCCGTAATTTCACCCGAGCATCTTCAGGGCGTGCGCCGGTTGATGACCGCCTCGTAGTACTCCGGGGTGGTGCGCGTGCGGCGGCCGATGGGGACGAGGAAGAGTGAGAACTTGCCGAGCGCGGCGTGGCGTATGCTGTAGACCTTCTGCTCGATCTTCTGGCCGCGCGAGGCGAGGAAGGTGAGAGAGAAAGATTCCTCCAGACTGTTGGCCGCGCCGTCGCCCTTCCTGGGGCGCAGGTTCTTGACCTCGACCAGCTTCATGTGCTTCCACGCGCGGCCGATCAGGACCAGAAACCCCGTGTTGACGTAGGGGGCGAACGTCGCCATGTTGTAGTAGCTCGTCGGGTCGTCCTGGACCTCCGCGGGGATCGCGAAGTAGCCCTCCTGCCGGCGGCCGCCGCCCTGCTTCTGCGCCGAGGCTGGGCCAATACTCAGCGGGAGGCCGGCGCAGGCGGCCGCGACGGCTCCGGCTTTAATGAATGTACGACGGGGGATGTTCATCGGCACACACTTACTTCCTTGGACCAAAACTTAGCGGGTAGATAGAACTGCGAGGGTCTGGGTTTAGACTGCGAAGGCCTCTACTTTTGCTGCCGCGGGATGCTGTTTGATAGGAAATCCTGCCCTGACCGAACAAGACTCTACCAATAAATTGTGCCAGAAGCAATAAAATTTGTCTTGTATTGCGGGCGGCGAGGGTTTACAATCCCCGCGCCTCGTTAGTTACATTGCAAGACCCTTGATAGCCGCTACTTTATTGGGCCGTGCAAAATCTGCATCGAAAGTAGGGCTTCACCAAAAGCATTACACTCGCGGTTCGCTTTCTTCCAGAGGGGCGCTCTTTACCCGATTACAACCGTCCGAAATTTCTGTCTGGCGATCAAAAGCCCAGAGGAGAGAAATCTATGGCCGAACCATTTTTGTCTGAAATCAGAATCATGAGTTTCGAGTTCGCGCCGAAGGGCTGGGCCTTGTGTAACGGCCAGCTCATGCCGATCAACCAGAACCAGGCGCTCTTCAGCCTGCTCGGCACGACCTTCGGCGGCGACGGCCGCGTCAACTTCGCGCTCCCCGATTTGCGCGGGCGCGTCCCCATCCACGTCGGCAGCGGGCACACGCTCGGCGAGCGCGGCGGCGAGCAGGCGCACACGCTCTCAATCGCGGAACTGCCCGAGCACGTCCACGTCCTGAACGGCTCGACGAACACGGCCACCAACGCCCCGTCCAACTCCACGGTCCTCGGGGTGACGAACCCGCAGCAGGGTTACGGCGCGCCGTCCGCGCTGGTGGCGATGGCCCCGAACGTCGTGACCAACACCGGCGGCAGCCAGGCGCACCTGAACATGCAGCCGTTCCTGGTGCTCACTTTCTGCATCGCCCTTCAGGGCATCTTCCCGTCACCCAACTAAGGAGACGAAAAAAAATGGCACAACCCTACGTCGGTGAGATACGAATGTTCGCGGGCAACTTCGCCCCCGCCGGGTGGATGTTCTGCGAAGGACAACTTCTCCCGATTTCGGAGAACGAGACGCTCTTCCAATTGATCGGCACGACCTACGGCGGCGACGGCCAGTCAACCTTCGCGCTGCCGGACCTGCGCGGCCGCATCCCGATTCATCAGGGCCAGGGCTTCATCCTCGCGGAGACGGGCGGGGCCGAGGAGATCACGCTCACGGTCAACCAGATTCCGGCGCACTCGCACGCCGCGCTCGGCTCGACCGACAGCTCCAACAGCAACTCCCCCACAGGCAACGTGCCCGCGCGCGTGACGATTGCCGGGGTCTTCCCCTACGGGACGGACGCCCCCATCGCGCCGATGAGCCCGCAGAGCATCGGGCCGGTTGGGGGCAGCCAGCCGCACACCAATTTCCAGCCGTACCTCTGCGTAGACTTCATTATTTCGCTGTTCGGGATTTTCCCGTCCCCAACATAAGGAGAACATTGATGGCAGACCCATTTGTCGCTGAAATCCGCATCTTCCCCTTCAACTTCGCGCCGAAGGGCTGGGCGTGGTGTGACGGCCAGTTGTTGCCGCTCTCCCAGAACACCGCGCTCTTCTCGCTGCTCGGGACGACCTACGGGGGCAACGGCAAGTCCAACTTCGCGCTCCCGGATTTGCAGGGGCGCGCGCCGATGCATCCGGGGCAGGGGCCGGGACTCTCGCTGCACGACCTGGGCGAGACGGGCGGCTCCGAGACGGTGTCGCTGCTTGAGTCGGAGATACCCTCGCACAGCCACGGCTATCAAATCTCGGGGCAGCTCGCGCTCGGCAACTCGCCCGCGGGCCAGTTGTTCGGCGTCGGCGAGGGCATCAACCTCTACACCGCAGCCGCCGCGCTGACCCCGATGAACCCTGTCGCGCTGACACCTGCGGGTGGCGACCAGCCGCACAACAACTTGCAGCCGTACCTGACCTTCTACTTCTGCATCGCGCTGCAAGGCGTCTTCCCGCCCAGAGGGTAAGGCAAAAGTTAAAAGTAAGTAAGGCGGAGGACCACTGTCATTAACAGTGGTCCTCCGCCTTACTTTTAACTTCTTACTTTTTCCTTACCCCGTGATCGTCGCGCTCACCGTCTGGCTCCACGGCCCCTGCTCGCCCCTGGTGTTGACCCAGCGCAGCATGTAGTGGGCCACCTTGCCCGCGTCCTCGCCGCCGTACTCCGCGACGTAGGGCGTGCGCGTGTCGGTCGCCAGGAAACGTAACTGGTCCGGGTCCGTCGGCGCGGGGTCTCCGACCTTGACCCAGATTTCGCAGCCCATCGTGCCCTCGGGTTTGGCCCTTGAGTTCGGCGTCGTCTCGTCCGTGAAGTTGATGGTGTGGCGCAGCCGCTGGCTCGTGTCCACGCTGGCGACGGGCCTCGTGGTAGGCACGCCTGTGGCCGCGCGCGTCGTCTCGCGCAAGGTGATGCCCATCTCCGCCCGCTGCGCGTCCGTCAACGCCGGCAACCCCTGTATGCGACGAACGAGCGAGCGCAAGGACGATTCAAAAGAATCGCGCGTGTTCTTCTTGGTCTGCTGCGCCCCTTCGGCCGCCGTCTGCGCCGTGGTGTGCGCCTGGTAGTCGTTCCCCCAGGTAGTCTGTACCGTCGTCAATGGTGTTATGTCGGCGGGCGTCAAACCGAGCGCGGCCTGGTTCGCGCCGACGTAGTTGAGAAAGTTCGCCTGCCAGGTGTTGAACTCCGCGTCCGGTCTTGGGATGTAGTCTGCCATATGAGGTTCTCCTTGCCGCAGTGAAGCGGCGGAAAGATTGTTTGAGGTGACTGCGAGGTGCAGGTTGAGGAACGCCTGAAACCTGTGGCGCGCATACTATCACCGCGGCGCGTCCGGGCACAACGCCCGCAGATTCCGGGTAGTGTCCTACTCAGTGCGTTGCTCAAAAGGGGGTGCGAAATGAGTGGCATCCCCAAAGAGCAACTCGACGGCAAAAATCTGGCGACAACATACTTGACGCACCATGCTTTCATGAGATACTACGCTCATGGAACACGAAAGCAACTCCCCAAGACGCTTCAAGAGGCAATCAAGTTCTTTGCTGACCCCGACACCTGCAACACATTTATGGCGCAGATGCGTTGGCCCGAAGGCGTGACCTGCCCTTACTGCGAAGGCAAGGCCGTCTCTTACCTTTCGACCCGCCGCAAGTGGAAGTGCATGAACAAGGCTTGCCACAAACAGTTTTCCGTGAAGGTAGGAACCATCATGGAAGACTCTCCCATCGGCCTTGATAAGTGGCTGGCGGCCATGTGGCTGATTGCCAACGCGAAGAGCGGTATCAGTTCTTACGAGATTCACCGCGCTCTCGGCGTCACTCAAAAGTCAGCGTGGTTCCTACTTCACCGTATCCGCCTCGCCATGCAAACGGGCACGTTCAAAAAGTTGTCGGGTGAAGTTGAAGTTGATGAGACGTACATTGGCGGTCTTGCCCGCAACATGCACGCGACCATTAAGCACAGACGCATTACCTCTTCCGGCCGGAAGGATAAGGTTGCGGTGATGGGGATACTTGAGCGCGGCGGCGAAGTGAGGGTGGAAGTGGTTTCGGATACGTCGCCCAAAAGCCTTCAGGGCGGAATCAAGCGTCACGTTGAGAAGGGCGCGGACCTTTTCACCGATTCGTTTTGGTCTGATCGCGGCCTTAACTCTGAATATGCTCATCAGGTAATCAACCACGCTCTTGAATACGTGCGCGGCAACGTCCACACGAACGGGATTGAGAACTTTTGGAGTCTGTTAAAGCGGAGCATCAAGGGAACGTATGTGAGCGTAGAGCCATTTCACCTGTTCCGCTACCTTGACGAGCAAACATTCAGGTTCAATCAGCGCAAAGGAAAGGATGCCGACAGGTTTATTCAGGCGGTGAGGCAGGTTGCGGGAAAGCGGCTGACCTATGAGGGGCTGACAGGCAAGACGACGGAACACTGAAACTGATAAAGCCAAGACAAAGGCGAGGAAAGAGGAAAAGCTAGTCAGTCACTTGGCTGGCTTTTCCTTTTTCTTGTTATCGTAAGCAGCCTTCTTTTCGTCTATCTCCCCTTTAGGAACTGCTATAAGCTTTTCAGTGAGTGCTTTGAACTTCAGATATTCTTCAGGTCGTTTCTGTGGCTGTTTGCTCATTACTCCAGGCGCTCCCTATCTTACGTTGACGTTTCATGAATACTTCAACTTCGCCGTATTCGTCTGCATCATCACCTTCAAGCAAGGCAAGTGTATCGTGCTCAATATCGTGTCCCTTACCCAACTTACTTGTCCACTTACCAGATTCTTGCTGCCGCGCGACATGCGACGGCATGCCATTTGGGCGAACATATATCGCTATCTTTTCCGTATCAGATTCTAACTCGCCGTCTTCGCAGGGGTTGAAGCCGTGAAGTCTAAATACCTCCATCCAACTTGCTAGGGTATTATTCCATTTTATAGGCCAATAATAACCCTTAGTTCGCCCTCTCATATATTGCCAGTATTGGCGTGTATCGTATAAAGCCCATGCGATACAGTTGTACCCTACATCTTCATCACTTGTTACCCTATAACCACCAGTTTTTAATTTCGGAAAATCTTCCTCAAGTTCGGCGTTCCGCATCTATGTAAGGTAGCCCTTCTGCTTCCCCCACTCTAACCATGCTTGAACCGCTTCGTAAAAAGTTGATTCTGGCGAGGCGGGGTCTTCATCTGTGAGAACATGCAAAGCTACTAGCCAATGATCCGGCTTACGTTCTAATTCTTCTAACAATAAAGCAATTGCGTCTTTCCCCATCGCGATTATTTTTAGATAGTTGGGATGTAACACCATCTCTTCAACTGAAGAAGTATGTTTTGTCTCTTTGCGCCATTCGTCCGCCAGCCTGTGAAATTTCTGCCGTAGTTCTCCCGCTTTTTCTTTAACCTCAACCCCCACTTGCGCCCGAGCCTGCGCTTCTTGAAGATTAAGAGCAATCTGACCCAACTTGCGCGCATGGGTCTGAAGGTCAGCGATGCGACGGGCATACTCATCAGCCTCACGGTTTCTATCTTCCCGCTCAGAGTTGATGAGTTCCTGTAGCCACCGCTCCCTTGGGGTGGTCAGTCTTCTTTTTGTGGGGGCAAATTTTAATACCGCCGACATATCGCGCCTCTACTCGACCTCAATGTAAGTCATATCTGAGGAACCTATCACTGCCTTTAGTCTCTCGGTTTTCTTTTTAGCCCTCTCACAAGTATCAAGCAAGTCTTGAATATCTTTGGTGTCCAGCGCAACAACGAACTCCTGCCTTTCGCCGGCTTGGAAGTAGGTAAGATTTAGCATGTGTACTATCACAGCCGCTACTGGCTGGTCATCAACACTGTCCCTAAATACGGGGCGAATGTCGGATACGATGCGGGCGCTTGAGAATGTCTGTGCGTGTTCTAATAGAACATCATGCGCTTTAGCGATCAATTGGAGCGAAGGCGCATTAAGAAGTCGAGTCAAACGTTCTTTAAATTGAGCCAGTTGCTCTTTAGACTGCGCCCAAGCAGCCTCATCAGGGATATCTTCTCTTATTGAATCCCCAATATCTTTAGCGTATTGGGCTGGCTCTACGTCCCCCCCGCGCATACTTCTGAAGAGCGGCGCAAGGGCATCGTTCAAAGCCTTAGTGTCTTCTGGCGAGAGAGTGGTTAGCTTAATCGTTGAAATATCAACTACACGATGCTGAAGTATCTTCGGCGGAATGTTATCTAAAGCTGATACGAACTCATTGAAAACCTCTTCGGGCATCGTGGCTATTAGCGTAAACCCGGCAATAATCTGCTTTGGGATAGAGAAGGACGCCATGCGATTACCTCAGGGTTTCGGGAGTCGGGTAATACAATGAATACATGCGCCGACGATGTGCCGAATCATTATACGTATTAAGGTCAGGACAGGGTAGCATTTTTTAGAGAAAATAGGCCAGAGGGCCATAGGCAAGGTAAACCCGTCCGTGGTGCGTCAAATATATTATCGCCCTCCTAATGATTGGGACATGGAAAAGCTCGCTGAAAATGTCACTAGAACAGAAGATAACAAATGGCGAGTAATATGTAAGACGTGCGGACATGTTGATACTTACGATGCTCACCAAGTGCTGGCAATCCAAATCCCGGCGGATTAGCAACGCACTATAACGCACTATTAGGACACAATCAGATTCCAGGCCAGCGGGCGCAGAAAAGGGCTCAACCTCTGTGGCGGGGACTGGCACGCTGCGGCGGGGGACTCCAACGCCGACGCGGGGGAGGGGAACACTGGCGGCGGGGACTTCCCCCGTGGCGGCGTTCCCGTCCCCCGCGCTAGCGTTCCCGCCCCCCGCCGCAGCGTTCCGGTCCCATGCGGCAGTGTTGGAGTGCGCGGGCGGGCGGGAAAGGGTGAATTTTGGGCTTTTTTCGGTCGGGGGCGCTTGGGATGGGCGATTTTTTAACAAATTTGTTGCAATTCTCTTTGTGTAATTGGCCCATCTGTGCTAATTTCTACACTCCGTTCGCGGAGGAGCGCTGCCGCGCTTTGTGCTCACGGTCATTCCTTTTATATTAGGCTGAATAATGGCTGGCTATTATCTCTGTTTCGCAAGGCGGTAGTTGCCCGACTCTTAAGTCAGTCTCACACGTAGCATAACCACCCCTTCCTCGTAGATGAAGGTGCGTTCTTTCCTGTTGGTCTTTTTCCGGTAGTCCGATTTTGCAATTAAGCTCGACCCCATCCCCTGTCCGTTCCCCGCGCGGCCGAACTCTACCCGCGCGCGTTTAGCTTTCGCCTGAAGGAGAAGTCATGAAACGAGTCCCCTGCACGTCGTCCCCCAGCAACCTGAGTGTCTTTACCTCATGCCTGCTCTCCTTCCTGATGCTAGTAGCGCCGGTCGCGACGCTGGCCGGCTCCGTCAAGGCGGCCGAGGCGAACGCCGCGGCGGCCGAATCTCAGAGCCAACTGACGGCCGCCCAGAAGACTGAGGCGTTCCTCTTCAACGCGCCCCTGCCCGCCGCGACGCCCGACCTGTCGGCCACGATGACAGACGCGTTCACCGACGGCGACGCAGACCTCAAGGCAGAGTTCGGCGACACCATTACCTACACGGCCGACATCATCAACGACGGTCCAGTGGACGCCACCGGCGTCAGCTTCAACTCCACCATAGACCCGAACACGGAGTTCGTCTCGGGCTCGGTCAAAGTCTCGCCGCTGGCCTTCAACGACAGTTACGTGGCGACCAAAGACACGCCGCTCTCGGGCGGGGCCAGCCTGCTCACGAACGACACGGGCCAGCCCGGCACGCCGACGCTCGTCGTCTCGGCCGTCGTCGGCTGCGCGGACGTTGTCGCGCCCTTTGAGAATTGCGCCACCGCGCAGGGCGGCGAGGTGGACGTTAACGCCGACGGCACCTTCACCTACACGCCCGCTTCCGGCTTCGAGGGCTCGGACTCCTTCAACTACACGATCTCGAACGGCGTCACCCCGCCGAACCCCGGCGTTGACGACACGGCGACCGTGACTTTCAACGTGGACGCCGCCCCGACCGTGCAGAGCACGACTCCGGCCGACAACGCGCTGGGCGTCAACCCCGTCTCCGACATCACAGTCACCTTCTCCGAGCCGGTTGACGTGACCGGCACCTGGTTCACCATCTCCTGCACGACTTCGGGCGCGCACACGGCGACCGTCACGGGCGGGCCGTCCACCTTCACGCTCAACCCCGACACGAATTTCGTGGGCAACGAGACCTGCACCGTGACCATCGTCGCCGCGCAGGTCACGGACCAGGACTCGAACGACCCGCCCGACCAGATGGCGGCCGACTACGTCTTCGACTTCACGACCGACGCCGCCCCCGAGGTGACGACCACCTCGCCCGCGAACGGCGACAACGGCGTGACGACGAACGCCAACATCGTCGTCAACTTCAGCGAGAACATCAACGCCAACGCCAACTCATTCACCATCAAGTGCCCGGCCGCCGGCAGCGCGCTGCCGTTCGCCTACAGCGGGGCTTCGACGAACACCAACGTCATCACGCTCAACCCGACCGCCGACTTGCCCGCGGGCGTGACTTGCCAGGTGACGGTCGTCGCCAACCAGATTGCAGACTCCGACGCCTTCGACCCGCCCGACAACATGGCGGCCGACTACGTCTTCAGCTTCACGACCGACGCCGCCCCCGAGGTGACGACGACGACCCCGACGAACGGCGCGACCAACCTGGCGACCAACACGACCATCCAGATCAACTTCAGCGAGAACGTCAACGCCACGACCAACTCCTTCAAGATCGAGTGCCCGGCCCCCGGCAACTTGCAGACCTTCGCGCTCTCGGCGAGCCCCTCCAACAGCTTCACGCTGACGCCGAACGCCAACCTGCCGGGCGGCGTGACCTGCACGGTGACGGTCATCGCCCTACAGATTTCGGACCAGGACGGCAACGACCCGCCGGACAACATGGCGGCCGACTACGTCTTCACCTTCACGACCGACGCCGCGCCGCAAGTGACGGCGACGACGCCGCCCGACAACGCGACCAACGTCGCCAACAACACCGACATCACCGTCACCTTCTCTGAGCCGGTCAACGTCAACGCCAACTGGTTCCAGATTGTCTGCGCGACTTCGGGCACGCGCAACGTCGCCGACACGGTCGTCACCCCCAACGGCACGAACACGGTCTTCACCATCAACCCGAACACTGACTTCACCAACGGCGAACTCTGCACGGTGACGATCAACGCGGCGCAGGTGGAGGACCAGGACTCGAACGACCCGCCCAACAACCTGACGGCCAACTACGTCTTCGACTTCACGATTGACTTGCCGCCGTCCGTCACCACGACGACGCCGACCAACGGCCAGACGGGCGTGGCAGCGAACACCAACATCGTCGTCAACTTCAGCGAGAGCGTGAACGCGACGACCAACTCCTTCTCCATCGAGTGCCCCGCGCCCGGCAACACGCAGGCTTTCACGCTCTCGGCGAGCCCCTCCAACAGCTTCACGCTCAACCCGAACCCGGACCTGCCCACCGGCGTCGAGTGCACCGTGACGGTCAAGGCCGCGGAGATTACGGACGTGGACTCGGGCGACCCGCCCGACAACATGGTGGCCGACCACGTCTTCACCTTCAAGATTCCGCCCGTCGCCAACGACGACACGCACCCGCAGACCGTCATCGGCAACGTCAACGTCAACTCCGCGAACATCCCGTTCAGCGTGACGAGCAACAACGACGTGTTCTCCAGCGCCGACCCCGTCACGATTGACAACGTGCAGGGCGTGACGACGGTCGTCACCAACACCATCACCGCGACCACGGCCCAGGGCGGCACGGTCGTCGTGACCGTCTCCGGCGCGGACATGGGCGAGTACCTCTACAACCCGCCGGCCGGCTACGAGGGCGGCGACACCTTCACCTACCAGATCACCAACGACGGCGGCAGCGACTCGGCCACCGTCAGCCTGCCCATCAGCGGCATGGTCTGGTTCATCAACAACGCGGCCGGCGCGGGCGACGGCAGGTTGTCGTCCCCGTTCAACTCGCTGGCGGCCTTCCAGGCGGTCAACAACGGCACGGGCAACAACCCGGCCGCAGGCGACAACATCTTCATCTACGAGAGCGCCACGGCCTACGAAGGCCCCGTCACGCTCCTCAGCAACCAGAGACTGTTCGGCCAGGACTCGAACTCGTCTCTCGCGACCCTGACGGGCCTTAATCCGCCGAGCGGGAGCGCGCCCTTCCCGACGATGGCCCCCGGCAACGGGACGATCACGAAGCTCGTGGCCTCGACGGCCGCGACCAACGCCATCAACCTGAACAACGCGAATACAGGCAACACGATTAACGGCCTGACCATCGGCAACACGACCGGCTCCGGCATCAACGGCCTGACCTTCGGCACGCTCACGGTCGGCGACATACGCATCGACGAGCCGAGCAGCACGCGCACGGGCCAGGCGCTCAACCTGAGCGGCGGCGTGAGCCCGAATACCGACATCGTCAACGGCACCTTCGCCTTCCTGGAGGCGAGCGGCGGCACGGGCCCCGGCGTCGTCCTGACCGGCATAGACAGCGCGACCGGGATAGTCTTCACCACCGGCTCGCTCTCCGGCCTCCCCGGCGCGGACTTCGACGTGGACGGCGGCAACGCGAGCATCACCTACGGCGGCACCCTCGCCAACTCGGCGGGCCGCGCCGTTGACATCACGAACAAGACGGGCGGGACCGTTGACTTCAACGGCCTCGTCACGGACACGGGCGGCACGGGCATCAACCTCCAGAACAACGACGCCAGCGTGCTGACACGCTTCGACGGCGGCGTCCAACTCTCGACCGTAGCCAACAACGGCATCGTGGCGACCGCCGGCGGCACGCTCGCCATCACCGACCCGGACGGCTTCAACACCGGCATCGCCAACACGCTCACCACCACCACGGGCACGCCGCTCAACTTAGCCCTGACGAACATCCACTTGAACGGCCTGACCTTCAAGAGCATCACGGCGGGCACCGCCGGGAGCGGCCCGTCCAACGGCATCGTGCTCGACACCACGGGCAAGACGGTCGGGACGCACGGCTCGCTCGTCGTCACGGGCGACGGCGACACGGCGACCACCGGCGGCAACGACTCGGGCGGCACGATCCAGAGCGTCACGCTCCAGGCCATCAAGCTGACGAACACGCTCAGCCCGTCATTCACCAACGTGAAGATTCAGAACGTCAGCCGGAACGGCGTCGAAGGCTTCGGCGTGACCAACTTCACCTTCAGGAACAGCAAGATCATCACCACCGGCACGGGCAACCTCGCGGGCGACTTCGACGTGAACGCCATGATGTTCGCCGACCGGACCGGGGCCAACGACAACACGCTCGACGGCACGGTCGAAATCAGCGAGAACACGATCACCGCGCCGAGACGCAACGCCATCATGATCGAGACCTACGCGGGCACGATCAGCAGCCTCAACATCTCGGACAACGACATCACGGCCGGCACGACGACCAACCGCATCCAGGACGCCATCCACGTCTTCGCGACGGGCCACTCGGGCGGCGTCGCCAGCATCACGGCCGCCACCATCAACAACAACGAGATTACCGGCTTCCGCTTCCTCGACACGGTCCCGAACCCCGACCTCTACATCGGCGGCAACGGCATCCGCGTCGTCGGCGGCACCAACGCCAACACCACCGCCAGCACGCTCGGCCAGTCCATCGCCAACCCGATCAACATCATCGGCAACGACATCGACCAGGTCGGCTCCAACATGATCGCCGTCACCTACGCCGGCAAGAACGGCACGAGCCACTTCAAGATCGAGAACAACGGCACGGCGGGCGACAAGATGTCCGAGGCCGAGGGCCTCGGCATCTCCGTCTTCTTCGGCGGCCCCAGCGCCCCCGGCGACTTCAGCGCGAGGGTGCACAACAACCACCTCGACACCATCGGCCTGACCAACGACGCCGGCTCCAGCGGCATCGGCATCCAGTCCGACAACAGCGACGGCGTCACGACCACGGACAACACCGTCACCAGCTTCACCGTCTCGAACAACACCATCAGCAACTTCAGCGGCAACGGCATCCTCGCGACCGGCATTAACAACGCCGGGACGATGAACGTCCGCATCATCAACAACAACGTCACGACCGTCCCTGACCTGACGGCCCGCTTCGGCATCCGCGTCCAGCACAGCAACATCGGCACGCAGCCGACCATCAATCTCGAAATGACGGGCAACGACACCGCCGGCGGCAACCCCGTGATCGGTGCCCCGGACGGCATCGGCATCCGTAAGCAAGACCCCTTCACCTTCTGCATAGAGGGTCTCAGCCCGTCGCCGACCAACAGCCCCGAGGCTTACATCAACAGCCAGAACCCGGCCGGCAACGGCACGACTAAGATTTCCGGGACCAACTTCACGAATTGCAGCGTCCCCGACTCGCCGCTGCTCCTCGCGCCGGACAGCGTCACTTCCGCGCCGAAGTCACAAACCCTTTCGGGCCTCGCGGCCCTGAACCTGCCGTCGCTCGCGCCGGTTGACGACATACTCGGCGTCTCCCGCAGCACCGGCAGCGCCCCGGCCCTGACCGACGAGCAACTGCGCTTCATGGTCGACGCGGCCATCGCGCGCTGGGCGGCCACGGGCCTCAGCAGTGAGCAGCTCTCGGCCATGCGCCGCGTCAAGTTCGAGGTCGCGGACCTCGCAGACTCGTACCTCGCGGAGTCCGACGGCGGGCGCGTCCGCGTTGACGCCGACGCAGGCGGCAACGGCTGGTTCGTTGACCCGACGCCGCAGGACGACGCGGAATTCGCCTACACCGTCACGGGCACGCTCCGCCTGACGCTGGCGGGCGACGCGCCGGCGGGCCGCATAGACCTGCTGACCGCGATCATCCACGAACTGGGCCACGAGCTTGGCCTCGACGACTCCTACAACGCGCTCGACAACAGCACGGTGATGCACGGCCTGCTCAGCAAGGGCGAGCGCCGTCTGCCGTCCCGGGGCGAGACGGCCGGGTTCCGGCCGGGCAGCCTGTCCGGCACGCACTACCTGACCGGCCCGGCGACCGCCAGGCAGCGCGCCAAGCGCGCGAAGGCGCAGGCGGCACTGGCACCCGCCCCGCTCGCGCCCGCCGTGGGCGACCTGCCCGTCACCATCGGCACGATTCCGGCCGGCAAGAAGGTCCGCGTGATCTTCGAGGTGACGGTCAAGAGCGCGGCCAGCTACACGGGCACGAACGCCTTCGTCTCCGCGCAGGGGACGGTCACGTACGACGACCCGAACAACCCGCCCTCGGGGACGCTCACCGTCCAGACGGACGACACGGGCGTTCCGCCGAACACGGGCGAGACTGACCCGACCAACACGCCTGTCGACTCGCAGCCCGACCTCGTCCTGACCAAGGACGACGCCGGGGCGACGGCCGTGCCGGGCGGGACGATCACGTACACGCTCACTTACAACAACACCAACGGCAAGCGCGCGGCCTCCGGCGTAGTCATCACAGAGACCGTGCCCGCCAACACCACCTTCAACTCGGGCGCGAGCACCGCGGGCTGGAACTGCACGCCGGACAACAACGCGGGCAGCACCTGCACGCTCTCCATACCCGACCTGCCCGCGGGCGACGCGGGCTCGACGGCGACGTTCGTCGTCACGGTCCTGCCGCTACCCGCAGGCGTGACCGACATCAGCAACATCGCGTCAATCGCCGACGACGGCACGAAGGGCGCGGACGGCACGCCGGCCGACAACTCCGACACGGAGCTGACGCCGGTCACGGCCAACTCCGACCTGAGCATCGTCAAGTCGGACGGCAACGTCGGCGTCCAGGCCGGCAACAACGTCACCTACACGCTCAGCTACTCGAACATCGGCAACCAGGGCGCGACCAATGTAGTCATCACCGAGACCGTCCCGGCCGACACGACGTTCGAGAGCACGGGCAGCACCGCCGGCTGGTCTTGCGCCGACGGCTCGCCCGCAACCACCACCTGCACGATCAGCATCGGCACGGTCGCGGCCGGCGGCAGCGGCTCCGTCACCTTCGTGGTGACGACCTCCGCCACGCCCGCAGGCACGGAGGTCACTAACACGGCCTCGATTGACGACGACGACGCAAACGGGCCTGACCCGTCCGGCAACGACTCGTCAACCGACACCACGCCGTTCGACGACGTGCCGACCTTGGGCACGTACTCCGACCAGACCATCCTCGTCTCGCAGGGCGTGGATGTCTCGCCGACGGCCCCGCCCGCGGACGACAATCCCGGCTTCGACACAGACGTGACGGTCTCGGGAGCCTTCACAGGCGGCGCTACCGTTGACGACGACGACGGCGAGGTCCACATCACGAACGCGGCCCCGGCCGGCGTCTACACGGTGACGGTGACGACGACCGACAGCACGAACCAGACCGTCGTCAGGCAGTTCCAGTTGACGGTCAACAAGTCGGACACGACGACGGCACTCGCGTCGAGCAAGAACCCGTCGTTCAACAACCAGAACGTGACCTTCACGGCGACCGTCACCTCGAACACGGCCGTCGCGGGTCCGCCGACCGGCACGGTCGACTTCTTCGACGGCGCGACGCTCATCTGCGACGACGCGCCGCTCGACGGCACGGGCAAGGCGACGTGCAGCACCTCCACCCTGGACGTGCCCGGCTCGCCGCACTCGATCACCGCCACCTACAACAGCGACGCGAAGTTCGCGACGAGCACGTCCACCGCGCTGATGCAGGTGGTCAACCCGTCGCTCAACTTCCTCGTCAACACGCTCGGCGACGAGGTGGACGACAACATCGGCGACGACCGCTGCGACACGGACGGCAACTCCGGCAACGGCGACCAGTGCACACTGCGCGCCGCCATCCAGGAGGGCAACTCCAGCCCGAGCGACGACGTCATCACCTTCGACGCGGCGCTCAACGGCGGCTCCATCCAGCTCGGCTCGGCGCTGCCCGACCTGGGCGACAACGCGGGCAGCGGCAACCTGACCATCACGGGTCCGGGCGCTACCCTGCTGACGGTCGAGCGCAACGACACGGCCCAGTTCCGCATCTTCAGGGTTCCCTCCGGCAAGACGGCCGACATCTCCGGGCTGACCCTGAAGGGCGGCGACTCCGACACGGGCGGCGGCGCGGTCCTCAACGAGGGCACGGCGACGCTCGCCGGCGTGGTCGTCACGGAGAACCGGACGGACACCCTCGGCGGCGGCATACGCAACAACGGCACGATGACGCTGACCCGCAGCACCGTCCACGACAACTCCTCCGTCAGCTTCGGCGGCGGCGTCTTCAACAGCGGCAACCTGACCGTCACGGAGAGCACCATCGACGACAACTCGGCTCTCGGCGGCGGCGGCATCAACAGCACAGGGCCGGGCGCTGTGCTGACCGTCAGCAACAGCACCATCAGCGACAACAGGGCCACGGGCGACGGCGGCGGCATCCGCAACGTCACCACGGCGGCCACGCTGACCAACGTCACCGTCACCGAAAACCGCGCCGACAACGACGGCAACGGCACGGGCACCGGCGGCGGCATCCACCGCGTCAGCGGCACCTTCATCCTGCGGAACACGATTGTCGCAGGCAACTACAACGACCCGTCCCCGTCCAACGTCGCCGACGACATCAGTGGCACGATGGCCGCGGCGAGTTCCTTCAACAACCTGATCGGCGCTGGCGGCGCGGGCACGCTCGTCCACGGCGTCAACAACAACCAGGTCGGCGTCACCAACCCGCGTCTCGGCCCGCTCACGAACAACGGCGGCCCGACGAGGACGCACGCGCTCCGGCCCAACAGCCCGGCGCTGGACGCGGGCGACAACACGCTCGCCACCAACGCCGGACTGACTAACGACCAGCGCGGCCCTGCCTTCAACCGCTTCGTCGATTCGACGGACGCCGACGCAATCGCGACCGTGGACATCGGGGCCTACGAGGCTCAGGTCACGGTCGAGGACATCTCGAACAAGGGGACCGCAGAAGACACCACGCTCTCGGCCTTCAACTTCGAGGTCACAGAGGACCCAGGCATCACGGGCTTCACCGTGACGGCCACCTCCAGCGACACGACGCTCGTGCCCAACGCCAACCTGACGCTGGGCGGCGCGGGCAACACCCGGACCCTCGCCATCAACCCGGCCGCGAACAAGTTCGGGACGACGACCATCACGGTCACCGTCTCCGGGACGCAGTCGGGCGTCTTCCCCGTCGAGATGACGGACACCTTCGACTTCGTCGTCACGCCCGTCGCAGACACGCCGGACGTGGCCGACGTGGCGACCAACGAGGAGACGCAGTCGGGGCCGATCTTCATCACGAAGAACCCGGTGGACGGCGCGGAGGTCACGCACTTCCGCATCTCGGCCATCACGGGCGGCACGCTCTACATGCCGAACGGGACGACACAGCTCGTCGGCGACACCTACGTCTCCTTCGCGGACGGGGCCGCCGGCCTGCGGTTCACGCCGCTCCCGAACTACAACGGGCCGGGCCACTTCAGCGTCCAGGCCGCGACCGGCAACATACCGGCCGCGCTCGGCGGGGGCACGGACACCTCGACCATCAGCGTCAATGCGATCAACGACCAGCCGACCTTAGGCCCGTTGAACAACCGCTTCATGCTCGAAGACTCGGCGGGCGAGACGATCACGCTGACGGGCATCGGCGCGGGCGGCAACGAGACGCAGACGCTGACTGTGACTGCGGTCTCCAGCAACCCGGCTATTGTCCCGAACCCGACGGTCAACTACACGAGCCCGAACTCTTCGGGGACGATCTCTTACACGCCGGTCGCCAACGCCAACGGGACGGCCGTCATCACCGTCACGGTCAACGACGGCGGCGGCGGCACCGAGACGGTCTCGCGCACCTTCTCCATCAACATCACCCCCGTCAACGACGCGCCGTCGTTCACGAAGGGGCCGAACCAGATTGTGAGCGAGGACCCCGGCCCGCAGAGTATCAGCAACTGGGCGACCTCGATCTCGCCCGGCGCGCCGAACGAGTCGAGCCAGGTCTTGACCTTCGTGGTGACGAACAACAGCAACCCGTCGCTCTTCTCACAGCAGCCGGCGATCAGCCCGGCGGGGACGCTGACCTTCACGCCCGTGGCGAACGCCTCGGGCGCGGCCACAGTCACCTTGATTCTCAAGGACGGCTCGGGCACGGCCAACAGCGGGCAGGACATGTCCTCCCCGCCGCAGACCTTTGACATCACGGTCAACGCGGCCAACGACGCGCCCGTCAACAACGTGCCCGGCGCGCAGTCGGTCGTGAAGAACGGCACGCTCACCTTCTCGGCGGCTAACTCCAACCTCGTCTCCGTGACGGACCTGGACGCGGGCGCGGCGGCCATCAGGGTCGCGCTGACGGCGCAGAAGGGCACCGTCACCCTGGCGACCACTTCGGGGCTCACGTTCTCGACCGGCGACGGGACCGCGGACCAGTACCTGATCTTCACGGGGACCATCGCCAACGTCAACGCGGCGCTGAGCGGGATGCAGTTCAAGCCGAACTCGAACTACACGGGCGCGGCCTCGCTCAAGATCATCTCCAACGACCTCGGCAAC
>Ga0196962_10000027_pt1 | contig 202332 bp, 163 predicted proteins | sample S3v_20metaG_FD_183186 | JGI IMG/M metagenome (GOLD analysis project Ga0196962, IMG submission 183186) | Soil microbial communities from Anza Borrego desert, Southern California, United States - S3+v_20 | ecosystem: Environmental > Terrestrial > Soil > Desert | place: USA: California...
GCGCGTGCGGGTGGCCGCGCCCCCCGTGGACGGCGCGGCGAACGAGGAACTGGTGCGGACGCTGGCGCGCGCGCTCGGCGTCGCGCCGCGCGACGTGGAGATCACGGGCGGCCACGCGTCGAAGCTCAAGCAGGTCCGCGTGACAAACGCGACGCGCGAAGGACTCGAACGGCTCGCGGAAAAGAGTTAAAATCAGGCATCCCCCGGAAAAGAGACTGGAACGAGCCACGAAACAGTCTTCTGTTTCGTGCCGCTTCGTGTGATGCGGGTGGTTCGGCTCTCCTCGTTCGGGGCCGGTTAAGATTCTCTCGTGCAGTAATGGAACTAATTGCCGGAGTCGGCGTACATGGAAGAGACAAAAAGTAGCGCGAGTCCTTCCTTACGCGAAACCAGAGCCATAAGCCCAAGAAATTCGCTTGAAATTTCGGGCGGCCTGCGAGCGGGGCGGGTGCTTCGCGCCGTTCTGTCGCGCCTGAACATTTCCCAGAAAACTAATGCGGGCGGCCGAATCTCTAGCGGCACGCCCGTGCCGAGGGGCAGGGAACTTTTTTGAGTCCTCGCCTTAAATTTCAGATGGAGGTTCTATGAAGATAAACTTTCGCCGGCTGGTTTCCGCCGCGCTCGGCGTTGCTCTGCTCACACTCTCCGCGGCACAGAGTGCCTGGGCCGCGACGCCGCCGCCGGAGACTTTCAGCGTCCCGGTCACCTATTTCAAACTCCCGAACGGCCTCCGCGTGGTGCTCTCGCCGGACACGACCGCGCCGACCGTGGCCGTCGCCGTCTACTACAAGATCGGCTTCCGCATCGAGCCGAAGGACCGCACCGGCTTCGCGCACCTCTTCGAGCACATGATGTTCCAGGGCTCGCAGAACCTGGGCAAGATGGAGTTCATCAAGATGGTGCAGCAGAACGGGGGCGTGATGAACGGCTCGACCCGCTTCGACTTCACCAACTACTTCGAGATCATGCCCGCGCACAAGCTGGAGATGGCGCTCTGGGCCGAGGCGGACCGCATGAAGGGGCTCGCCATCACCGAGGAGAATTTGAAGAACCAGCAGGGCGTCGTCAGCAACGAGGTCAAGGTCAACGTCCTGAACACGCCCTACGGCGGCTTCCCCTGGCTGGACATGCCGCAGTACGCCAACACGAACTGGTACAACGCGCACAACTTCTACGGCGAGCTGAAAGACCTCGAAGCCGCCACGCTCAAGGACGTGCAGGACTTCTTCAACACCTACTACGCGCCGAACAACGCCGTGCTGGCGGTCGTCGGCGACTTCGACGTGGCCCAGGCGCGTAAGCTCATCGAGAAGTATTTCAGCAACATCCCCGCGGTCAAGCAGCCCGCGCCGGCCGACCTCGCGGAGCCGCGGCAGGAGCAGGAGAAGCGCGCCACGAAGAAAGACCCGCTCGCCAAGCGCCCGGCCATAGCCTTCGCCTACCACATGCCCGAGCGCAACTCGCCCGAGTTTTACGCGATGGGCCTCTTAGACCAGATTCTGCTCCAGGGCGAAGACAGTTTGCTCCACCAGGAGTTGGTCAAGAAGCGCGGGCTGGCGGCGAACGTCCCCGGCGGCATCAACCTGCTCGGCAACATGTTCAACTACAACGGGCCGATGCTCTGGATGGGCTACCTCTTCCACGACAACGGCAAGACGCCGGACGAGATTCTGGCGGCCGTGGACACGGTCATTGAGGGCGTCCAGACGAAGCCGCTCGACAAGGCGACGCTCGACCGCGCGATGGTCAAGCTGCGCTCGGGCTACTACGACGCGCTGACGCAGTTCAACGGCTTCGGCCGCGCCGACCTGCTCGCGAGCTTCGCGCTGTTCGACGACAAGCCGGAGCGCATCAACACGCTCGAAGCGGAGTTCCGCAAGGTGACGCCCGAGCTGTTGCAAAAGACCGCGCGCGAGTACCTGCGCAAGACGAACCGCACCGTGCTGACGATCGAGCCCGCAGCAGCCGCCCCGGCCAAGTAGCCGCAGGCGACCCTCGCGCTCTTCACATGAGAGATGGAGAATTGAAGATGAAGAAACATTTATTGATCGCACTCGCCCTCGTCGTCGGGCTCGTCTCGGGTTCCGCGGCGGCGCTGGCGCAGGAGCAGCAGCCGCCGCAACAGCGGCAGAAAGAGACGCCGCCCGCCGGGGGCACGCCGAAGCCGTTCACGATCCCGAAGAGGGACACGTTCACGCTGAAGAACGGCATGAAAGTCACGCTCGTGCCCTACGGCACCGTGCCGAAGGTGACGGTCACGGCCGTCATCCGCGCCGGCAACCTGAACGAAGGCGCTAACCAGACCTGGCTCGCCAACATCACCGGCAGCATGCTCAAGGAAGGGACCGCGACGCGCACGGCCGAGCAGTTGGCGCAGGAGGCCGCGCGCATGGGCGGCGGCGTCAACGTCGGAGTCGGCGCTGACACGACGACCGTCGGCGGCGACGTGCTCTCGGAGTTCGGCCCCGAGCTGGTCGGCCTCATCGCGGACGTGGTTCAGCACCCGCTCCTGCCGGCCTCGGAGCTTCCGCGCCTGAAGAACGACCGCCTGCGTCAGTTGACCATCAGCAAGACGCAGCCCCAACCCATCGCCAACGAGCGCTTCCGCCAGTTGCTCTACCCGAACCACCCTTACGGCCGCGTCTTCCCGACCGAGGAGATGGTCAACCGCTTCACCCTCGAGGACGTGCAGAAGTTCTACAAGGAGAACTACGGGGCCGCGCGCACGCACCTCTACGTCGCCGGGCGCTTCGACCCGGCCGCGATGAAGAAGGCAATCACGCAGGCGTTCGAGGGCTGGGCCCCCGGCACAGCGCCCGTCGAGAACATCCCGAAGCCGGTCGCGGCGCGCTCGCTCACGCTGATTGACCGGCCGGGCGCGCAGCAGTCAACCATCTACGTGGGCCTGCCCGTCATCGCGCCGGGACACCAGGACTACATCGCCTTCCAGGTGATGAACTCGCTCCTCGGCGGCTCGTTCGGCTCGCGCATCACCGCGAACATACGCGAGGCGAAGGGCTACACCTACTCGCCGTTCAGCCAGCACTCTTCGCGCTACCGCGACGCCTACTGGGTGCAGGTCGCGGACGTGACGACGGCCGTCACCGGCCCCTCGCTCAAGGAGATCTTCTACGAGGTCGAGCGGCTGCAAAAGGAGCCGCCTACCGATGCGGAGTTGCAGGGAATCAAGAACTACCTGGCGGGCATCTTCGTCCTCCAAAACTCCTCGCGGCAGGGCGTGATCAACCAGCTCGCCTTCCTCGACCTGCACGGCCTGGACGAAAAGTACCTGACCAACTACGTCCAGAACGTCATCGCCGTCACGCCCAAGGACGTGCAGCGCATCGCGCAGACCTACCTCCTGAGCGACAAGATGACGCTCGTCGTCGTCGGCGACAAGAGCAAGGTCGCGGAACAACTCACGCCTTACGGCCAGGTCAACTAAAAAAGTGCTGAGTACTGAGTACTGGGTGCTGAGTGAAAGAAAGCAGTCTCTCACTCAGTACTCAGTACTTGTTCTTTCCTCCTGTTTTTCATATATTTCTTTTCCGCATTAATCATAAAATCCATTGCCGAAGGAACCTTTCTAAATGTCTGGACATTCGAAGTGGCACACGATCAAACATAAGAAGGGCGCGCTCGACGCCAAGCGCGGCAAGCTTTTCACGAAGCTGATTAAGGAAATCCAGGTCGCGGCGCGCACGGGCGGCGGCGACGTGAACGCCAACGCGCGCCTGCGCAAGGCCGTCTCGGACGCCAAGGCCGCGAACATGCCGAACGACACGATTGACCGCGCGATACGGCGCGGCACGGGCGCTGAAGATGGCGTGACCTACGAGGAGATCACTTACGAGGGCTACGGGCCGGGCGGGGTCGCCGTGATGGTGGACTCGATGACGGACAACCGCAACCGCACGGTGGCCGAGATTCGCCACATCTTCTCGAAGAACGGCGGCAACCTCGCGGCGGCCGGCGCGGTCGGCTGGATTTTCGAGAAGAAGGGCTACATCGTCATCGGCAAGGAGGCCAAGTCCGAGGACGAGTTGTTCGAGATAGTGACGGACGCGGGCGCTGAGGATTTGCGCGACGACGAGGACAACTTCGAGATCATCACGGCCCCGTCGGACTTCGACGCCGTCCTCACGGCCGTCAAGAGCGCCGGCGTAGAGCCGCAGGTCGCCGAAGTCGAGATGGTCCCCAAAGAATACAAGAAGCTCGAAGGCAACGAGGCCAAGCAGATGCTCAAGCTGATGGAGGCGCTCGAAGACCACGACGACGTGCAGAAAGTCTCCGCCAACTTCGACATCAGCGAAGCCGACATGGCCGGGGCGTAAAAGCAGGGGCAGTAGAAAAGCACTCCAAGCCTCACAGGTCTTACCTCTGCTCTCGGCCACGTGTGGTCGGGCTTTTAGACTCAATCAAGTAGTAAGTTGATTCGGCCAACTTGTGCGGGGAGTCAAACTCTTCGATCTGTATCATGAGATCGAAAAGTTTGACTCCCCGTTGCAGTCGGAGTATTGTGCATTCGCGTTAGACCTTGCCGCTTCCTTTCTCATCCCCCACCGCCGGACGGAACAATAACGTTTCATCCAACGGTCGCGCTCGAATTGTAGCGACCATTCCTCAACCCGAAAGGAGTCTTCACATGTTCTTAGTCACTTTCCACGGAGATATCAAAAACGCTTGGGCCTACGATGACAATGGCAATCTCAAGGCGGAAGGCGTGCTGGATAAAGACGGAGACCAGTTGCGCGGCATCTACCTGGAACAAGCAAGTCCGGGGGCGGCGCAATATCTCTACGTGGCGGACGGCAGTAAGGATAGTAGCGAGGTTTATTGTTACCGGGGGGCCGGCACCAGTTACGAGAGGGTGAGCACATTCATCTCGCCGGATGACGAAGAGGCCATGCTCCACCCGTTCGCGGTCGCCTTCGATGGTCATGGCAACTGCTGGGTGTCAAACCAAAACACGAACGTGGTTGCCATGTTCGCCGTAGAATCCGATGGTCAGAGTGCCTATCACTCATCTGTCGGCACCTATTTAACAGGTCTCTATCCGAAGATAGGCAAGTTTTTAGATGGAACAGTCGTGGCTTCATCACGGGCTCCCTTGCCGGACGCGCCACAGACGGAGGACGTTACGGCAGTGCCGATTAAAGATGGCGGACTAGACGTTAAGATAAAGAATGACAAGATAACTCACTCCGTCCGCGATGTCGTCTTCTACATGTTCAGTAACGACAGCGGAAACTACCCGCTGCTCTTCGTCTCCGACGAGCCGGCCGGCCTGGTTCGACTCTACCAGGCGGCCACGGGCACTCACATCCTGGACAGTAACCAGTTGGGTTCTCCGGTTCACTTGCTGCTCGCGGGGGACACTATCTATGTCGGTGATGGCAATCAAGTCCTGTCGAGCCCCGTGCCCAATTTTTTTGATCCGAAAGTGAATTGGGCCTTCAATGCGGTGAGTCTCTCTCCCCCATTGCCCGGCGATCAGCCGGTTTCAGGAATGGCATTCGATAACAGCGGCAACTTTCACGTCGCCGTCAGGTCAACAGAATCTGGTGAAGTTCCTCAGGTCTGGAAGTATGACTCAAGCTTCAGCAACGGAGCCCCGTGGCCTGCTACCATGCCTGACAATCCTGAGTTCCTGCTCCACATCCCTGATTAGTCGGCGCGCTTAACCGCACGCCGGGAGTGGGCCAGTTTGCAGGTCGGATATCTCATGGGTTGAGGTTCACCACAGAGACCGTAGAGATCACAGCGCAAGCACGGAGGTCTGAGGGCCAGCCCACTCTCCGTGCCCCCTCTATGCCGGCGCTGTGCCTGCTCAGGAGAAAAGAAAGACCGTCGAATCTGCCAAACAGGTTCTCAGCCTTAACCATTCTGACTCCCGGCTCCCGTATTCTGAATTCTGCTTTTTTATGCTATCCTCCGCGCCACGCCGGGAAAGTTGACAGGCCAGCGTGAGAGCATGTGACTCTGACCGAAGTTTGGGGCAGGAAACTTGTGCGCGTTTTAGGGATTGATCCGGGCAGCGAGACGACGGGCTGGGGCGTGGTCGAGGGCGAGGCGAGGCGATACAGGCTCGTCGAGTACGGGACGATCAAGGCTTCGCCGCGCGACCGGTTTTCGGCTCGGCTCTTGAAAATCAGCGACGGCATAGAGGCCGTCATCGCGAAGCACACGCCCGAAGCCTGCTCGGTCGAAGAGGCTTTCTACGCGACGAACGTCAAGGTCGCGCTCAAACTGGGCCAGGTGCGCGGCGTGATCCTGCTCGCCGCCGAGCGCGCCAAAGTAGAAATTCACGAGTACAGCCCGCGGCTCATCAAGCAGACGGTCGTCGGCTACGGCAACGCCGAGAAGCACCAGGTTCAGGAGATGGTGCGCGTGCTGCTGGGGCTGCGGAGCGTGCCCGAGCCGCACGACGCCGCGGACGCGCTCGCCATCGCCATCTGCCATTTTCACCACGCGGGCTCGCGTGACCGCATCCTGGCCGCAGAGGCCCGCGTGAAACTGTCCACCCTGTCAACCGCGACCCGCCGCCGCGCGCCGCGTTAAACCCACCCCGCGCACCCTACCCCGGCGGGCATGTCGCCGGCAGTCAACCTCCACCCTCCCAAACCTTGGAGGCACGGCTATGTCTCTTCACCGCTCGAAGACCAACTTGATAGCGCTCTCAGTCTGCCTGCTGTTCCACGCGTCGGCGGCCGAAGCGCGGCAGAGGCGCGCGCCGGAGGGCGGGCAGCGTGCCGTTGTCGTCGACGAGAGGCTCGCGGCGCTGCGCGACGAGCCTGACCTTTCGGCCAACCTCTTGCAGAGGATGAGCCGCGGGCGCACGGTCGCCGTCCGCGGCGTGAGGCGCGCGCCCGACGGCGTGACCTTCTACCGCGTGATGGTGACGCGCAGGACCGGCGGCTGGATTCAGAGCGAGGCGGTCGTCTCGCCCGCGCGCAGGGACGAGGACGCGCGCCTGCTGCGGTTGATTCAAAGCTCCGGGGACTTCGACCGCGTGGTCCGCGCGCGCATCTTCCTCGACGTGTTCCCGCGCTCGCCGCTCAGGCCCGCGGTGCTGCTTATCCTGGGCGAGGAGGCCGAGAGGAGCGCCGCGAGACTGTCGCGCGACGCCGCGCGCCGGCTCGACGAGAAAGAGATGGCGGCCGGCGGCGCGCCCGTCTTCAGCTACTTCCTCAACTTCAACGGGCTCGACCGCTACAGGAGGCAGGGCATCACTTTCGTCTTCGACCGCGCGGCCAGGCAGTTTCATTACAGCGGCGCGGCGTGGCGCGAAATCCTGCGCCGCTACCCGCGCAGCCCCGAGGCCGAACACGCGCGCAAGCGGCTCGATGCCCTCGCCGCCTCCGCCGCCCGTTGAGGTTTTGAGAGAGCTAGTTCGTTAACAGTTCCCTGCCGACGCGGTCGGCGGGTAATTCGGAGTGTGCCGGCTGTCACCGAAAGCAAAACGGCCGGCCTGACCAGTAGTTTTCAACCTGTGTTACTATAGGAGCAAACCATGAGTGGCCGAGACCCTGAAAATAAGGATCTCCTCAACTTCATCACTGCCACGGTCGAGTCCCTGCGTGACCAAGTTGTCGAAATGCGCGGAGGCATGTTCGAGGTGCGCAAAGAAATGGCCGGAATGCGTGACGAAATGGTAGAAGTCCGCGGCCAGATGAATGGGATGCGCGACCAGATGGCGACGAAGAGCGACCTTGAGGGGATGGCGACGAAGAGTGACCTCGCCCGGCTTGAGGAACGGCTGACGACCAAGATCGAAGTCGAGATTACGGCCGTCCGCGGCGACATCGAGCAGGTGCATTTGCGGCTCGACTCTATCGAGCGTGCGATTCGCGTGAGGCTTGACCACGTCGAGGTGGAAATGAGCCGGCTGCGGAGCGTGGTCTACCTGCTGGTCAAGGACAGGCCGGACATGCTGCGCCTGCTCGGGGAGACTCCGCCGCCGAGCGATGAAGCGCGTCCCTGAGGCGGAAGCTCGACCGGCTACCTGGCCGCCGCTTTCGTCGCTTCCTGCGCGCGCCTGAATTCCAACTCCTTGAAATCGAAGTCCGGGTTCGGCACGTCTATCTTCATCTCGTCCACCTGCCCGCGCGCGTCGAGCGTGAAGGTGACGAAGCCTTTGGGGAAGGGGTAGACGATTGAGTCGCGCCACTTGACGCGGAAGGTGTCGTACTGCCAGTGCTCAAGGTCGCCGACGAAGTTCGGCGAGGGCGCGAGCCGCAGCACGAGCCTGCCGCTCTCCATCGCGACCTTCGCGTCGCCGTACATCGCGCCCGTGTAAGTGCCCGCGTATTTTTCCAGCGCCAGCGAAGGCCTCGTGTCCTTCGCGCGCTCCGCCTCCAACTTCTGCTCCTCGCCTTTCTCGGCCTCCCTCCCGGCCTTCGTCCGCGCCAGCATCTCCGCGCTCCAATCCCTCTGCGGGACTCCGAGGAACACGTCGAAGACTTTGTTCGCCATGAACGACGGCAGCGGCGTCTCGCTGTTACTCAAGATGACGACCCCCAGCTTCTCCTCCGGCATCATCGCCACCTGCGAGATCATCCCGTCGAGCCCGCCGCCGTGCGAGGCGACCTTGCGCCCGTGGTAGTCGCTCAGGAACCAGCCGAGCCCGTAGGTGTAAAAGTGGCGCGTCGGGTTGAACTTCTCGCCCTGCTCGCTGATGGGGATGACCGTGTGCGGCGTCCACATCTCGCGCGCCGCGGCCGGGCTGAAAACCTTCTTGCCCTCGTAGACGCCGCGGCCGAGCTGGAGCCTGATCCACTGTGCCATTTCCGAGACGTTCGAGTTGATGGCCGCAGCGCCGCCCGCGCCGTCAACCATGCCGTACCGTATGACGCGCAGGCGGCCGTCCACCTCGTTGTGCGGCGTCGCCACGTTGTCGGCGGGCTTGAAACTGCGGACGCTCGTCTGCGTCGTGGTCATGCCCAGCGGGGCGAAGAAGCGCTCCCTGACGAAGTCGTCCCAGGACTTTCCCGTCACGGCCGTGACCACCTCGCCCGCGGCGAGGAACATGATGTTCTGGTAGCCGTAGCGGCTGCGGAAGCTGTAGGTCGGCTTGAGGAACCGTATGCGGCGCAGGATTTCCCTGCGGTCGTAGTTGGATTCGTACCAGAGCAGGTCGCCGCCGAAGGTCGCCAGCCCGCTGCGGTGGCTGAGCAGGTCGCGCAAGGTCATCTCGCGCGTGACGTACGGGTCGTAGAGCTGAAACTCCGGCAGGTACTTCGTGACCGGGTCGTCCCACTTCACTTTGCCTTCGTCAACCAGAATCGCGAGCGCGGCCGCCGTGAACGCCTTGGTGTTCGAGGCGATGGCGAAGAGCGTTTTGTCATCGACCGGCGCGGGCTTGCCCGACTCGCGCACGCCGTAGCCTTTGGCGAAGACCACGCGGTCGTCTTTGACAATCGCGATGGCGAAGCCTGGGACGTTCCAGTCCCTCCCGGCCTTCGCCGCGTAGTCGTCAATCTCTTTAAGTTTCGCTTCGAGGGTTTGCGCGCGCGCGACTGGCGCGAGCGTCAGGAGAACGAAGAGAAGGACTAGACGTGATGGTCGCCGGAACATGAGCGGATTCCTTTCGCCGTGGATTTATTTCGTCACCCGGTAGTAGCATAAAGCCCTGTTTTGTACAATGCTCGGGACGGTTATGACACGGACCACAATCGCCATCAGCGGTTTCTCGTCGGACGCGGGCAAGACGACGCTCCTCTGCGAACTGCTGCGCGCGTTCCCCGGCTGGGAGGCGATTAAGGTTACGCGCGGGCACTACCGCTCGTGCGGCAAGGACCCGCACGCCTGCTGCGTCAGCCACCTGCTCGCCGAAGAGCCCCTCATCCGCTCGGGGCGCGCGGAGACCTACGCGCCGGGCAAAGACACCGGGCGCTACTGGGACGCGGGGGCCTCGAACGTGCACTGGCTGATAGTGACGGACGACCAGGTCGAGCGGGGAATCCGGCTCGCGTTGGAGCGCGTGCGCGCCCCCGGAGTCTTCGTGGAGGGCACGAGCTTCCTGCGATATCTGGGCGTGGACTTCGCCGTGATGGCCGCGCGCGCCGAGGGCGGTAAGGTTAAGCCGTCGGCCCGCCGCGCGCTCGCGAAAACCTCCGCACTGTATCTCTTCGGCAACGGTCACGAGGACTCCGCCAACGCGCGCGAGCAGTTCGCGGCGTGGCGTCAGACCTCCGCCGACGCGGAGCTTCTAAGTAACCTCCCCGTCTACACGCCGCAAGACCTCCCGCAGCTCGTCGCACGCATCCGGGCGATTCACGCGGCGGCGGCAGCCGTTTAGCCCTGTCTGAAGGCTGGCACAAAATTCCTGGCACAGCGGCGCGGGAATCGAGAGGGGGCGTAAAGCTCCCGTTTTTGTGTCTTTGCGCCGGGCGGGTTCTCCCTCAAAAAAAGAATGTTGCAAAATCCGGCGAGCGCGGTTAGATTGGGCGCGGTTCGACCAAGACAACAAGGTGGAGGTTCTCCCCCCGAAGTCCGAAAGGGTGTGCCTCTACGTCATCATCAGCGCGGAGGTGTAGATAAGTGCCGACCGGAACATGCCCTGAATGCGAAGCGGATGTCCACGTGGATACTGATGCGGACAAAGGCGACACTGTCTCGTGCGAGGAGTGCGGGACCGAGTTGGAGATTGTCGGTCTAGACCCCGTCGAGCTGGACATCGTCGAGGAAGACGACTTCGGCGACGAGGACGAGGAAGAGGATGAATATTAGTGGGCAGTAGGCAGCGGGCGGCGTGCGGTTAAGACAGGTTGCTTTTACCGCCCGCGGCCTACTGCTTACTGCCTTCTGCTTTGTACCCTGTGCGGCTCTGGCGGACGGTGAGGCCGCGCGGCGCTTCGACGCGTATGGTGTGGAAGCGGCCGTCGCGGCGTTTTTCTTCGGGCGGGTAGAAGGCCAGGACGTACGCCGAGGTGACCTCCTCGGCCAGCGCGCGGAAGAGCGGCTCGAAGTCCCTGTCGGTCGCGTAGACGCTGGTCCCGCCAGTCTTCTCCGCCAGGCCGCTCACGTCCAGCGGCGTCGGCAGCGGCTGGCGCTCGGCCGAGGCCAACATCCTCGAAAACGAAGGCAGCACCACCGTGTAGACGCTCACGTCCGCCGCGTTGGCCCGCTCGATGACGGTCTTCGGGTGGACCGTGTCACCGACGGGGAAGCCGTCCGTGACGACGACCACCGCGCGCTTCATCAGCCGCCGCCCGCGCGTGCGCGGGGCCTGGCGCACCAGCAGCCGCACCGCGTCGTCCACCGCGTCGTAGGTGTGGGTCGAGAGGCCGTTCGGCTCGGCCGAGAGGCGCGCGAAAGTCCGCTCAAGCTTCTTCTGGTCCGACGTGAAGCCTTGCAGCGTCTTGACGCTCATCCCGAAGGTCATGACGGCGAAGACCGACGAGCGGTCGGCCGACAGCCGCTGGGCGAAGACGTTCATCGCCCGTTGCAGCCGGTCGATCTCTTCGGCCGTCATGCTGCCCGAAACGTCCAGGGCGAAGACGATGGCCGCGGGGCGCTGCCCACCCGCGCGCTTCTCCACGTTGTAGAACGAGATCGGGCGCTCCACGTCGTCCTCGTAGAGCTTGAAGTCTTCGGCGCGCAGATTCTTCACGGGCTCGCCCGCCGCGTCCGTCACCGTCACGTCAACCGTCACCAGGTCCGTGTCAATCTTCAGCACGTCCTCCGGCTCGGCCTGCTCTTCGACGGGATTGACGCGGCGCGGGCGCTGCTGCTGACTAGGGTCCTGTGCCGCGCAGGGCGACGGCCCGAGGGCGAGGGCCGCGAGGAGCAGGCCGGGCACGGCGGCCCGCGCACGGCGAAGGTAGCCACGTAGGGGGAGCGTTTGCCTTTTGCTCAGAGGGAACATAAAACCCTGGAAACGAGATTGCGGGAGACTGGACGACGCCGCGCGTCTGCCGCGGCTTCGGGCCGGATTGTAACATCATGGCGGCTGCGGTTCACAACGGTTCACGAGAGGTTGCCGCGCGGGCCGGGCCCGTACCAGACTTCATAGTAAACTGTGGCGGCGGAGAAGGGGTCATGGTCGAATGCAACGCCTGCGGTTGGACTGGCAACTCTTTCGGCCCGCTGTGGGGGCACGAGAGCGTGGTCTGCCCGGAGTGCGGCTCGTTCGAGCGGCACAGGGCGATCATCCACTACCTTGAGCGGGCGAACGTCTCACTCGGACAGGCCCGCGTCCTTGAGGTTGGCAGCGGCGCGGCCCGCGCCTTCAAATTGTATTTCGAGAGAAGGGGCTGCGAATATTTTTCCTTAGACCTCTGGCCCGGACACGGGACGGTTCGCGGGGACGCCGCCGCCCTGCCTTTTAAGACGGGCGCTTTCGATGTCGTCATCAGTCTGCACGTTCTCGAACACCTCGGCGACGACTTCGAGCCACTGTCCGAGATGTTCAGGGTCGCCAGCCGCGAAGGGCTGGTCATGGCCCAGGTCCCTTACGACGACAGCCGGTTCGACACGATCGAGCACGACATTCGGCCCGGCTTGCTGGGCAAATCTGAGTACTACGACCACCACAAGCGGGACTACGGCCTGGACATCATCGAGCGGCTCGGATTTTTCGTGAGGCACGTCGTCGAAGTCCACCCTCTTCTCTTCATCCCAGGCGGCGAGGCGAGGAGACACAGCTTCGAAAGGAATTTTGGCACAACTTTCTTCTGTAGCGATTCCGACCTAATCTGCCGCCTCCCCGGACGCCTCGACCGCGACCTGATCCCCTTGAAGCGGCGCTGGCTCGCCGAGCGGAGGGCTTACGAACTTTACCTGGCGCGGAACGGGCAGGGCGGAGAGTTGCAGGACTGGCTGCAAGCCGAGGCCGAGGTCGGAAGGCTGCGGGATGACGAGGTGGCGAGGTCGAACGTCTTCAGCCTGCCGGGGCGCGAAGAGGACGCGCGGGCGGAAGGGCGCGGCGGGCGACACTCTCGCGCGGCGCGGCGCTAGCCACCAAGGAGCGAGAGACCGGGCCGCCGTATACTGGTAGCTGTCTGATATTAACCGCCTGAGGTAAAGGAGGTCGTCATGGGATTGTGGAATCGGGTGAGAGGCTGGTTTTCGGTCCAGCCCACGGCCGTGCAGTTCGCGGCGGCGCAGCCTGAGGGGGCGGAGATCGAAAAATTCTTCACCGACACCGAGGAACTCATACGCACTCTGAAGGACCTCGCCAAGTCCGAGCGCAGCCAGAAAAGAATCTTCATCATCACCGGCGTCGGCGGGGTCGGCAAGACATCCGTCCTGACGATGGTGCGCCTCTTCTGCAACCGTGAGGGCGTCGCCGCCGCCTACGTCTCCGGCAGCGACATAACCACGCCGGTCGATGTCCTGCGCACTTTCGTCAAAGAGCTGAAGGCGTACGGCGTGGAGTTCCCGCGGTTCGATAAGACCTTCAAGCAGTACCTGTCCATCCACGTCAAGGCCGAGGCGGAGGCCAAGAGTTACGTCGAGAAGCAGGCCGCGCTGGCGAAAACGGGAATCGCGGCGGGCGCGAAAGTGGCCGCCTACGTGCTCCCAGGCGGCAAGCTGGCCGAAGACCTCGGCGTGCCCATCGCCTCGGCGGTCGTAGACTTGCTCGCCGAAAAATTCACCGAGGCCGATTACCGCCTCTACCTGGAGTCCACGCAAAAATTGACCGAAGTGTTTTTAGACGACCTGGCGGACATGGACCCGCCGCGCCGGGTTGTCCTGATGCTCAACACCTACGAACAGATGGCGGGGCTGGACAAGTGGGTGCGCGACCTGCTGCGGAAGATGCGGGACAACGTGCTGGTGGTGATCGCGGGGAAGACGGAAGTGGGGCGGCAGTGGGACGAGGATTGGCCTGGCTGGCAGATGTACGCGTGGTGGCCGCCCGCGGAGATGGAGTCCATGAGTGACGAACACCTGCGGACTCTCGCAGAGCGCTACCACCGAACCATCTCCAGCGAAGAGCCGGACCCGAAGACCGTCGAAGAGATAGTCCGCTTCGCGCGGGGTCTGCCGATGGCCGTGACGGTGGCGGTGCAGCTCTCGGTCCGGCACAAGCAGAAGGATTTCCGCGCCATCAGGCCCGAAGTGATGGAGGATTTGCACGCGCGGCTCATGGAGGGCATCCCCACGAAACTGCGTAAGACCCTGGAAGAGGCGGCGACGCTCCGCTGGTTCGACAAGGAGATGCTGCGCTTCATGGCCGGCACAGGCGACGACGCGCCCTACGAGGAGTTGAAGCAGCAGCAGTCCTTCCTGGTCAGGAGCCACGACGGGAAGGGCTGGCAGGTGCACGAGAGGATGCGCGAGACGATTAACAATTTTCTGAAGTCCGAGGACCACGCCAGATACAGGGGGCTGCACGAGAAGGCCGCGGAATATTTCAAGCAGCGGCTTGACGCGACCGCCGTGGGCGGGCCGGCGACGACCGAGCGGCGGCACGAGATTCTGCCGCAGATTACTTACCACCAGTTCCAGGTTTCGGAAGAGGCGGGCCTCGCATACCTCGCGCAGGTGTTCGAGAGCGAGTTGTTCAATCGCCGCCAGATAATCTTCTGCCAGTCGCTCCTCGAAGAAGTGCGCGCCTACGATCTGACGGCCAACGCGCGCAACTGGCTCAAATATTACGGGGGCGTTCTGGCCTTTTACGAGGGGAGCGACCGGGACAGGCCGCGCGAAATTCTGGAGGAGTTGAGTCAGGGCGAATTGGACGAGCGGCTGAAGGTCAACGTGCTCGAAGAGTTGGCGGGCGTCTACTGGTTCTACAGCCTGCGCGTCCCGAACGCGACCGAGAGGGCGGAGGAATTGTACGGGCAGTGTTTGGAGATACGCTCGGCCGACCCGCGTGACATCCTCGGGCAGGCGCGCATCCTGACCTGGCTTGGGATTCTGCACCAGAGGACGAAGGGGACAGGCGAGAAGGATTTCCGGCAGGCGCTGGAACTCATCACGCGTTCCAAAGTGGAGAACGAGAACTTCACCGCGTGGCTCGAAAGGGAGTTGAGCATCTCGCTGCGCATGCAGGGCAAGTTCGACAAGTCACGCGAGCTGGTTACGTCCAGCATCGAGAAGTTTGAAAAGAGCGGGCTCAAGATGCACAAGGCCCACTCGCTCCTGAACTACGGGATGCTCCTGCTCTTCATGGGGAGGCTCAAGGAGGCGGAGGACCAGATCAAGCAGTGCGTCAAGCTCTACCAGGCGTCCGGGCGTCCGCAGACGTACGAGAAGGCGTGGCCGCTGATCGGGCTCGGCGACGTGGCGCTCGGCCGCGGCCAGGACGCGCAGGCTCTGGCGCACTACGAGGAGGCGTTAAAAACCTGGGAGGGCGACGACTTCGGGACGGCCGTCGCCTGCGGGAGCATCGCCGAGGTCCATCTGGCGCGCGGGGCCTGGGACCTCGCCGTCGAAAACGCGGACAGGAGCCTTGTCCTCAAGCGCGGGGCCTTGAAAGATAAATTCGGCCTGGGGTGGACGCTGAACGTTAAGGGAAAGGCCCTGATGGGCAAGAAGCAGGACGAAGAGGCGTGGCAGTGTTTCCGGGAAGGCTATCAGCACATGGCCGACTACGGCTCCCACTTCGGCAAATCGAGACTCGCCCTGAGCCTGTGCGGAGTCTGCCTGCGCCGCCGGCAGGCCGGCGAATTTCAGAAATGGGCCACGGAGGTCGAGACGGCCGGAACGCTGGACAACTATTTTCACGACCTGGCCCAGGTCTCTTTCTTAAGGGGCGTCGCCGAGCTGGAGCTGAATGGCGGCGGCGACCAACCTCCCGGCGAGGGCGCGGAGCGGCGTGTGGCTGAGCACTTCCTTGATGCACTGACGAATGCCTTGCAGCATAACACCTACTTTTTGGACTCGATGCTTCAAAGAGTAATCGCCGCGCTGGAACCGGGCGGGGAAGTGGGCGCGGGCGGCGGCGCGGCGCGGGGCGCGATTTACAGGGCGCTGCTCGAAGGCTGGAAAACCGGGAGACTTAAGAACAGTCAACTGACGACGGCGGAGGCCGAAAGGAGTAGGGAGGAAGGGCGCGAAGCCGAGCGTCAGGAGACAGTCGTCAGGCGCTTGCAGAAACAGTTAGAGGCCGGCCCTTGATTCGCGCGACTCATTTCGACTTCGCTTCCGGGCAACACCGCGCGCAGGGCGTTGCATCCATCAGGGTGCGATTATTATCCTCCCCGTCGCGTGCTATAATGCGCCGCATAAATCTGTTTCGCTCTCATGCGAAAATCATCAATACCGAAAGAGCAGTCATGAACAGAACGAAAACGATTGTCGCGACCTTAGCCTTCGTCCTGCTCGCCGCCTCCACGGCGTCGTTCGCGCAGGGGCGCACGACCGGCGGCATCAAGGGCAAGGTCCGCCTCGAAAATAAGAAGGAGGCGGCGGGCGTCGCCGTCACGATCCGGCAGGGCGAGCGCGAAGTGGCCCACGCCGTCACGGACTCGAAAGGCGCTTTCGTCATCTCGAACCTCGCGCCCGGCGTCTACGGGCTGACTTTCCGCAAACCGGGCCTGAGCGTCGGCACGCTCGAAGGGATAGAGGTCAGGGCGGGGAAGACGAAGAGCCTGCCGGACCGCCTCATCCTGACGGTCAACGAGGCGTCAATCGCGCGGCTCGCAGGCAGCGTCTTCACCGGTAGCGGCAGGAGTTTTCCGGGCGTCCCCGTGGAGTTGGCGCTCGTCAACGCGGACGGCACGGCGAGGAAGATTGACGGGCGGCTCACGAGCGAGAGCGGGCAGTTCGCCTTCAGGCTCTCGCCGGATAGGGCGACCTACCGCGTCACCATCAAGCCGAAGGGGGCCGAGCCGCAGACCAAGGACGTGGAAATCGACGGCGCACTGATCTACCGCGTCTCCTTCTCAGTCGCGCGCCCGCCGGAGCAGTAGCAGCGGCGCGGGCGCTCTCCTTTAAGGTGTCCCGGATGAGCGATGCCACAGAGAACCAGAAGCGCGAAGAGTTTCTGACCGCGCAGCAGTTGGCCCAAATTCTACAGGTGAGCGAGTCGACCGTGCGCCGCCTCGCGCGACAGGGGCGCATCCCCTCCGTCCGCATCACGCCCCACATCATACGCTTCCACCTCAAGGCCGTGCGCCAGGCCCTCGACGGCTCGAAGCGCGCGCCGCGCGGCGCAGCCGATGAGGAAGCCTCAAGCGCGCAGCTCACGTTCGCGGATTTAATCCCGAGTTAGACGCGCGGCGCTTGGCAGCTAAGGATTGAGTTAACCCGCGCCGGGCGAGTGGCGCACAGCAGACGCCGGATTAAACAAGCACGGAAGAGATGCCGCCGGGGCGTCGGGTTGAATAAGTTGATGTGCCGTGCGATTAAGAAATGTCCAGAGGTTACAGTTTTCGCCTTCACTCGGGATTCTATTCGGCGCTAGTTCGGGCGCGTGCCGTTATTGGGCTTGCTCGGATGATTGCGGCCCCCGCAAATCCGACTCGTGCAACACGCCGCTCTCGTCGATTTTCAAGACCCACCTGGAGCCGCGAGCTTGAAGCCATGAGGGAGCAGGCTCTACCACGCCGTGAGCAATCAGGTCATCACGGTTCCCATGTTCATCGGCATCCTCATCGTAAGCCGTGAGCGTAAGGCCCGCGCGCAAATGAACCACTGAGCCCTTCTCGTCGAGGCAGGTGTCCCCGTGAGACAGACAAAGGATATCGCCGCACAACCCATTAAAATCCGCACGGACCTTCGGAAGAGTCATCTCAACCCCCAAGAAACGCACAAGCCGGCGATTCTCCTTAGCAATTCGCCGCCTTCCTTGATGATGTTCGTCTTCGGGGACGCCGAAGGTTAGCGTGAGGCTAACAAGTCGTCAGCGTCGAGCACGGGGAAGATTTATTAGGGCGGGGCACAGAGGGGCGGCTTTACTCGCTCGCGCGTCTGCGCCCCGCTGCTTTCAGCGCGCCAGACACCTCGACCCAGCGGCCGTCGCGTTTGACGTAGACGCGCGGGTCGCGGATGGGGAATTTTTTGGCGAAGGCCGGGTGCGAGGCGAGGAAGCGGCGCACGGTCGCGCGGTCGCCCGTCGCGACGCGCCAGCGGCCGTCCTCGCGCACGAGGTATTGCTGCGCGACGATCTTGCCCTCGGCCTCCACGGGCCGCAGGACGTTCCCGTACATGACCGTGTCCACGGCGGCGATGTCGCCCGAGACGCGCACCGCGCCGACCTCCATCCGGTCCAGCCTGTACATGCCGCCCGCGGCGCGCAGCAGCGACACGAACCGCTCGCGCGAGACGCGGGAGCGCGAGGCGCTCGGGAGCACGTCGTAAAGCTCGGCGTAGCGTCCGTCCTTCAACTGCTCGAAGACGGTCTGCACAACGGCCCGCACCTCCGCCTCGTCCGACGGCCGCGCGCCCGCCGGCGCGAGCGTCAACAGCAGGAGCGCGCAGGCCGCGAGCGTGATTCCCGGTCTCTTACTTTTCATCATCGTCACCGGAAGTGTCCCCCGCATCCGCCTCGTCATCATCTTCGTCCTCGTCCGTCTCCTCGCCCGCGGGGATTGCCGGGCGAATGCGCGCGCGGTAGTTGAGAAACCACGCGACCGCGCCGAGCGCGCCCGCGACGAACGCCGCGTTGTAGTGCTCCGTCAGCAGCAGGACGGCGGCGACACCCAGGGCCAGGACCGAGGCGATAATCCAGACGCGCTCCATCAGGCACCGCGGCTCACTTGACCGTCACAGGGATGGGGGCGTCCATAGTGCGCGGCGGGAAACACTTCTCCTCGTCGCAAGCCTGTATGCGCAGCTTACCCTTGAGCGTCTGCGCGCCCTTCTTCGCTCCGGCCGCGGCCGTCAGCGGGAGCTTGATCGCCGTCTCGCCTTCGTAGACGGCGAGCGGCTCTTTGGAGAAGGCGAACGTCCGCGTGACCGAAGAAGGGTAAGTTGGCTTCCCCGCGGTGACGCCCTCGCCCGGCTCGACCGTCAGCTCCGTCGCCTTCAGGTAAGAGAAGGACGGGGGGTTGGCGTTGATGTGGTAGCCGGAGGCGACGGTCAGCTTGACGGTCGCCTCCGCCGTGCCGCCTGACTTGATCTCAGTGGCGGGCACCTCCATTCGCACCACGTCCGCGGGCGGGGCCTCGCTCGTCGTCTCAATCTGACCTGATTTGTCGGGGGCGGCGTTCCCGCCGGAATTAGAGGTCTCGGTCGGGGAGCAGGCCGAAAGAAAAATGGCACACAGGCAGAAGCAGGACAGTATTGTTTTTCGGGTCATAGTTTCTCAGTTGCGTTGGATGTCGGCCAGCGGGCGGCCGCGCAGGAAGTTGCGCGCCGCCGCGAACATGCGCCGCAGTCGCCGCACGATTTTCGGGAGCAGCCACGCGACGAGCAGCAGGAAAACGATTATCACCACGAGGATCACGACCGGGTTCAGGACCGCCAGCACGGCCGCGCCGACCGTGATGATGTCTTCGAGAATCGAGAGCGCCCAGTTCGAGACGGGCTCGGGGCTCGTGTTGGCCGCGGCGCGCACCGTCGCCTTCGTCCCGTGGGTCGAGAGGGCCAGCCCGCCGCCCAGCAGCAGCGACAAGACCTGCACCGTCGGGCTCAGGTCCGAGGTCGCGGACGCCGCCACGGCCGCGCCCGCGGGGACGCGCACGAACGTGTGCACCGCGTCCCACACGGTGTCCACGAGCGGAATCTTGTCGGCGACGAACTCGACCGCGTACATGAAGAGCGCGACGCCTATGATTATCCAGTTGTCCAGCACTTCGAGCCCGCCGGGAAGCTGTGCCACTTTGAAGTGCTGCAAGAGCCCCAGCGTCGCGACCGTCGCGTACACGTTTATCCCAGACGACCACGCCGCGCCGAACGCCAAGCCGAGGATGGAAACAGTGCCCATAGCGAAAAGATTGAAGGCGGAAGGCGGAAGGCGGAGAACGAAAGACTGGAAGCGGCCGCGCATTTTTCTTCCCGCCTTCCGCTTTCCGCCTTCTATCCTTCTTCTTCCTCTTCCTTGCCTCTCCCGTCCGGGCGCTTGATGCCGAACTTTTCGAGGCGGTACTGGAGGGTGCGGAAGGTCAGGCCGAGAAGCTTGGCGGACTTCGTGATGTTGTAGTCGGTCTGCTCCATCGCCTGCACGATCAGGCTGCGCTCCACGTCCTCGAACGAGATGCCCTCGGGCGGGAGCTTGAAAGCGCCCTCGGTCGCGGGCCTGGCCTCCTGGCGGACTTCGAGCGGCAGGTCCTCGACGGTGATGAGGTCGCCCTCGCAGAGCAGGATGGCGCGCTCGATGGCCGACTCCAACTGGCGCACGTTGCCGGGCCAACTGTAGTCCATCATCAGCCGCCTCGTCTCCGGCGTCAGCCCGCGCACCAGCCGCGAGGTGTTGCGCGTGTGCTTCTTCAGGAAGTAGTCGATCAGGACGGGGATGTCCTCGCGCCGCTCGCGCAAGGGGGGCACGTCGACCGAGAGCACGTTGATGCGGTAGTAGAGGTCGTCGCGGAACCTGCCGTCCCCGACCATCGCGCGCAGGTCGCGGTTCGTGGCGGCGACGACGCGCACGTCAATCTTGATGGTGCGCGTGCCGCCGACGCGGCGTATCTCGCGCTCCTGGAGCGCGCGCAGGAGCTTCGCCTGCATGCCGATGTCGAGTTCGCCGATCTCGTCCAGGAAGAGCGTGCCGCGGTCCGCGACCTCGAAGAGACCTTTCTTCTCGGCGTGCGCGCCCGTGAAAGAGCCCCTCTCGTGGCCGAAGAGTTCGGACTCCAAAAGGTTCTCGTTAATCGCGGCGCAGTTGACGGCCTGGAACATCTCGGCGACGCGAGGACTTTGGTTATGTATGGAGCGCGCGATCAACTCCTTGCCTGTGCCACTTTCGCCGCGTATCAGGACGGGCGAGGCCGAGCGCGCGACCTTGAGGATCATCTTCTTGACGGCCTCCATCTCGGGCGAGGCGGAGATGATCTCGGCGTCGAGCGCGTCCAGGCGCTTGAGCGCGCGCCGGATGGTCCCGAGCAGCGTGTCGCGGTCGTAAGGCTTTTGGAGGTAGTCGAACGCGCCGCGCCGGAGCGCGTCCTTCGCGGACTCTATCGAGCCGTGCGCGGTCAGCAGGATGACGATGATGGATGAGTCCTGCGCGAGCAGGTGCTGCAACAGCTCTATGCCGTCCATCCCCGTCATCTTCAAATCGGTCAGGGCCAGATCGAAGCGCCGCTCCTTGGCGAACTTGAGCGCGGCCTCGCCCGAGGCGGCGGTCGTCACGTCGTAGCCCTCGCCCGACAGAATCATCTCCAGGATTTCGCGCTGCGACTTCTCGTCGTCAACTACAAGTATGCTCTTGCGTGCCATTCAAAGCTCCTCAATGGTGAACGGTGACAGGTGACAGGTGACAGGATAAGAAAAAAGTTTCCTCCTGTCACCTGTCACCTGTCGCCGTTCGCCGTCGTTGGGAGTGTGATTACGAACGTGGTGCCCTCGCCCAGCTTCGAGCGGACGGAGATCGTGCCGCCGTGGTCGTCGACGGCCTTCTTGACGATGGCGAGGCCGAGCCCCGTGCCCGTGTCCTTGGTCGAGAAGTAGGGCTCGAAGACTTTCGAGATGTCTTCGGGCGCGATGCCGCGGCCTGTGTCGGTCACCTCGACGCGCGCGTTGCGGCCCCCGTCCTCGGCCGAAATGTTTATCAACAGGCTGCCGCCCTCGCCGTCAATCGCCTGCATGCCGTTGATGATCAGGTTGGTGAAGACCGAGCGCAGGGCTTCGGCGTCGCCCAGCACGGGCGGCACGTCGCCCGTCTGCTCGACGCGCGTCTCGATGCCGCTCTCCTGCGCCTTGACCTCGACCATCTGTAGGGCGTCGCGCGCCGCCTCTCCCAGATCGAGCGGGCGAAGCTCCAGCGTCGAGGGCCTTGAGTAGTTCAGGAACTCCGAGATGCGCGTGTTGATGCGCGCGACTTCCGTCTTGAGCTGCTGCGCCAGCCGCTCGAACGTCTCGCGCTTCTTCGGGTCGTCCGGGGGGAAGGCCGTTCTGAGGTGGTCGAGCGTCAGGTTGATGTAGTTGAGCGGGTTTCGGATTTCGTGCGCGATGGCCGAGGCCAGGCGGCCGACGACCGCCGACTGCTCGGTCTGGTGCAGGAGCGCCTCAAGCTCGCGCATGTGGCCGAGCCGCGCGATCATCTCGTTGAAGCGCGAGGCGAGTTGGCCCATTTCGTCCGTGCGGTCGGCGGCCGGGACGCGGAAGTCGAAGTCGCCGGCCGCGACGCGGCGCGCGGCGTTGGACAGGTCTTTGATGGGCCGCGTGAACCGCCAGACGAGGACGGCCGCGACGAGGGTGGCCGCCAGGAGCACCGCCAGCGTGTAGATGAGCGGGCGCGCGGCCTGAATGCTCCAGACGCTCTGGCCCTCGCGGAACGACCTGAGGACGACTATCACGTAATAACGGCCGTCCACCGTCTCGACGGAGACGGCGAGGGATTCGGCCCCGGCCTGATTGGCCGTCGTCACGGGGAAGTGCTTCCGGTCCTCAGCCGGCAACTCGTTGAGATTCATCACGGGGGGCAGCGTCGTCAGTTCCGGCAGGTAGCGGTCGGCGTACTCGCCGTTGACCTTCAGAAGCTCTAAATCGAGGCTGTCTGACAGCCGCCAGTTGCTGTCAACGACGATGATGTTGGCGACGCGGCCGGTCTGCGGGTTGAGGAGCGGGTTGTTCCTCTGCTTGAGTAGTTCGACGAGGCGCGGCTTGGCGGAGATGCTCTCGAACCCCAGCGCGACGGCGGCGACCAGCGCCTGCGTCTGCACCTCGCGCATCCGCCGATTATTCCGCGAGTTGCGTACGTTCAAGACGTACTGCGTCCCGAGCGTCAGGATGAGCAGCGCGGCCAGCACGAGCAGCAGCCGCGCGCGGAAACTGGAGATGAGTCGAAGCGCTTTCATACTCTTTAGGTCAAACGGGAGAGTCACGGGACATTATAAACTATAGACGGCAAGATTATTTTTTCGTTGCCCTCGGCCCTTTCAAATGTTATAGTTCGCGGCGGTCTCAGCGCAAACTCCCCGGAGGCCGCATCAACGGGAACTCTCCCAACCCTCACCGTAAAGTAAGTTAGGTCGCAAGACGAAGAACAACAATTCGTTGAAGGAACTATTTTGAAGATGACCGAGGCTTCAAAATTTATCTCTGTTACTTGACGACGTGGCGCGCCGCGAGAGAGCGCGCGGCTGAAATAATTCGAAAAAATAAGCGTTAGGCATTCGTTCGTGACCCGAAAGCGTTCGAGACCCTAACTCGCGAAGTTAACCCCGGAGCTTTAATTTAACTGCGAGGACCAGTCAATGACCCAAACCAAGCGAACCCTGAACCCCGCGCGTTTAGCGCCCGCCCTTCTCCTTCTCGTCGCCCTGATCTCCTCGGGCGCAACCTTCGCCAAAGACAAGAAAGCCAAAGCGGCGGCCAAGAGTAAGGCCCCGGCCGCGAAGACGCAGAAGAACCAGAAGAACGCGCGCAACGACAAGAAGGCGCGCGAGACCGCTAAGGCCGGTAAGAACTCGCGCGCCGACAAGAAGCGCGACAGCCGGGCCTCGGCGAAGGAGGCGCGCGTTGACAAGCGGCGCGACCGCAGGGGTTCGGCCAGGGAGTTGAAGGCCGCGAAGAAGGAGCAGGAGAGGGATAGACGCGGGGGACGCCTCTCGAAGCGCGAGCAGCGCGCCGAGGCGCGCCGCCTGGCCGAGCAGCGCCGGCGCGAGATAGCCGAGGCCAGACGCCGCGCGGAGATCGCGCGCCAGGCGGCGATTGCCCGCCAGCGCGCCATCGAACAGGCCATGCGCGACGAGGCGATGGCTAACATCGCGAAGGACGACACGACGGGCGAAGACCTCGAAGTGAGGCGCGCGGCCGTCGCGGCCCTCGGCAACCACGCCGGCACGGTCGTCGTCATGGACCCGAAGACGGGCCGCGTCTACACGGTCGTCAATCAGGACTGGGCTCTCAGGCGCGGCTTCAAGCCGTGCTCGACCATCAAACTGATGACGGGGATGGCGGGCCTCACAGAGAAGGTGATTGACCCCGTGCAGACCGTCTCGGTCTCGGACCGCCGCTACGCCATTGACCTGACGGACGCCCTGGCCTACTCAAACAACGGCTACTTCCAGAACATAGGCGGCCAAGTCGGCTTCGACCGCATCATCTCTTACGCGCGCGAGCTTGGCCTCGGCGAGCGCACGGGCATCAACCACGCCAACGAGTCGCCCGGCCGCGTGCCGCTCTTCAAGACGGGCTTCGCCGCCCGCCGCATGTGCTCGCACGGCGACGACTTCGAGGTGACGCCGATTCAGCTCGCCAACATGGTCTCGGCCATAGGCAACGGCGGCAACCTTCTCGTCCCGCACCTGCCGCGCACGCCGCAGGAGGAGGCGCAGTTCAAGACCATCGTCCGCCGCAAGATCAACATCCCGCAGGAGTCCATGCAGAAACTGGTCCCGGGCATGATCGGGGCGGTCAACTACGGCTCGGGCAAGCGCGCCTTCGACGCCTCGCAGACCATCGCCGGCAAGACCGGCACCTGCATCGGCCAGGGCTCGTGGCTCGGCCTCTTCACCTCCTACGCGCCCGTGCACAACCCGCGCCTGGCAATCGTCGTCGTGACGCGCGGCTCCGACGCGCGCCGCCACTTCCCGGCCTACGTCGCCGGCCAAATCTACCGCTCGCTCAAGCACCGCTTCGGCCCAGGCACGGACGCCATGCCTTACGCCATGACCCCGCGGCCGAAGATTGACCCGAAGGCTGCGGCCGCCCTCAGCGACGAGGACAGGGAGGAAGATGCAGGCGAGGCGGGCGAAGACAGTCTGACGGGTGCGGCGGCAGCGGGCGCGGCCGCGGCCCCGGCAAACGGCAACAACGTCAAGAGCGTGATCATGACCGTGCCGCAGCCGAAGCAGACCGGCTCTCTGGCGCAGCCCGCGGGGCAGACGCCCGCGCCGCAGAACACCACGCAGAGGCCGCGCCGCGTTCACGCGCCCAAGCCGTAAAGTAAGGGCAGAAGGTAAAAGTAAAAAGGCAAAAGTAAGGCGGAGACCACATCTAAGTTTATTGTGGTTCTCCGCCTCTTTTTTTGCATTTTGTATTTTTGATTTTGCGTTTGCTTCCTGCCTTGACAGGCGGCGGAGTGTTGCAGGATGATTAGGCCATCGCATTTGTTTTAGCTGACGCCGATGTACCCGGTTCTCTCCCTGTCAGGAGTAGGGTGCGCGCGCCGCCCGGAACGCGGCAACCGAATGCCGCGAGCCGCGCATCTGAAGAGCGCGACGCGGTTTCGGAAGCCGTCCGCGCTTCTCACCCCCCGGATTGATAAGAGTTGCAGAAAAGGACATTGCTTGGAGGATTGCGACCGATGAAAAAGCTGATTCGATTCCTAGTATTTGCTGCGCTCGTGGCGACGCTCGCGCTGCCCGCGCTGGCACAGAACACAACGACGACGCAGCCCGCGGCGGCAGCCACGCAGGACGACCAGGAAGCCAAGACGAACCTCTATAACAAGTTCAGGGACAACCTCAAAACCAACCCGCAGGTCGCCTACGAGGCCGGCAAAGAGTACCTCACCAAGTACGAGGCCACCGACGGCCCCAGCGACACTTACGTCGCTTACATCAAGAAGTGGGTTGATTCCTACGAGAAGATCGCGCGCCGCAATCAGGTCATTCAGCAGTTGAACGCCAAGGACTACAACAACGCGTTCACCGGGGCCAAGCAGGTGCTGGTGGATTACCCGGACGACCTGGCGCTCCTCTTCGAGCTGTCGAAGGCCGGCCTGGCCGCCGCCAGCTCCGGCAACGCCGCCAACAACGCCGCGGCGATTGACTACGCGAGGCGGACCCTCCAGATGATCGAGGCCGGCAAGACCTTCGAGAAGGACAAGCCGATCCCGAACAAGGACGAGATCGTCGGCGCGCTCAACTACGAGTTGGGCTTCCTGCTGCGCGAGTCGGACCCGACCACGGCCGCCAACTATTTCATCACCGCCGCGCAGAAGCCCGGCTTCTCGCAGAAGGACCCGCGGACCTACTCGTTCCTGGCCGTCGCCTACGAGCAGTCCGAGTACGCCAAGCTACGGAACGACTACGAGGCCAACTGCAAGACCGAGGAGCAGCTCAAGGGGCCGCAGTGCACGGAGCTGACCGCGAAGGTCAACAACGTCGTGGACCGGATGATTGACGCCCTGGCGCGCGCCATCGCCTACAGCAAGACGAGCCCCGAGGCGGCCCAGTTCGAGCAGGCCCGCACGGCCTGGATGGAGCAGTTGACGGCGCTCTACAAGTACCGCAACAACGGCGACGCCGCCGGCCTCGACGCGCTGATCGCGGGCGTCACGGCCAAGCCGCTCCCGCGCCCCGGTCAGGCGACGACGCCGACGACCACGCCCGCGTCGAACACGACGCCGCCGACGCAGCCGGGCAGCACGGGCAGCACCACGACGACGCAGCCCGCCAACGGCGGCACCACGTCGAGCACGCAGCCGAAGCCCAACCGCTAAAGGCGGCGCGTGGCTCGCGTTCATTATCCTTCAAGCAAGCCCGAAAGCCGGGCGCAACGTCGATGACGCTGCGCCCGGCTTTTGTTAGAATCGGCCCGCCGTGAAAAACTCCGCAGACACCGCACACGACTTGGCAGAGTTGGAAGACCTCCTCGGCCACACCTTCAACGACCGCTCGTGGCTTGAGCGCGCGCTCACGCACCGCTCGTGGGCGCACGAGCAGGTCGCGCCGGGCAGGGAGGAGGAGGCGCGGCGGCTGCACAACGAGGCGCTCGAATTCGTCGGCGACTCCGTCCTCGGCCTCGTCGTCGCTGACTACCTTTTCAGGTCTTACCCGGAAGTGACCGAGGGCGAGCTGTCGCGCATGAAGCACCAACTGGTCAGCGCGCCCACGCTGGCGCGCGCCTCCGAGCGCCTGACGGTAGGGAGGTTCGTGCGCGTCGGCCGCGGCGAAGACAAGAGCGGCGGGCGGCGCAAGCGCGCGCTCCTAGCCGACGCCTTCGAGGCCGTGCTGGCGGCGATCTTTCTGGACGGCGGGCTGGAGGCGGCGGCCGCGTTCGTGCACAACGCGCTCGGCGACGAGCTGGAGCAGATAGACCCGGAGGCTGCGGCGGCCGCCGACTTCAAGACGCTCTTACAGGAGCGGCTTCAGGCGAGCCACCTGTCCGCGCCGCAGTACGCCGTCGTGGAGACGACGGGGCCGCCACACCGGCGTACGTTCCACGTTGAGTTGAACTGGGACGGCGGCTCTGTCCGCGCCGAGGGGCGCACCATCAAGGCCGCCGAAACGAGCGCCGCACGCCTCGCGCTCGACAGCCTGGACGGGGAAGAACAAAAGGCGGAAGGCGCAGAGCAGTAGGCCGTTGGCGCAGAGCGGAAGGCGTAAGGCGGAAAGACGAAAGCGGCCGAGCATTTTCTGCCAACTGCCCACTGCCTACCGCCTACTGCTTTCTGCCTTCCGCGTTTGTTTTCCGGCTTGACCTATCTTGTAAGGCTTCTTTAGGATGTTTTCATGAGTGATGATTTGACGAACACGGGGGTCGCTGCGCCTGTGGCCGAGCCGGAGGCGCGGGCGCGCGTGGCGGCGCAGACTTCTCAGGCGAACGGCAACGGCTTCGGGGGGAAGGCCGTGGCGGCCGAGAGGAAAATGCAAGGGCCGCCGAAGAGCATCTTCCGGGAGTATTTCGAGTCGGCGGTCGTGACGGTCATCATGGCCCTCTTCGGGATGACTTTCATCGTCCAGGCCGTCAAGGTGCCGACCGGCTCGATGCAGAACACGATCACCATCGGCGACCACCTGCTCGTCAACAAGTTCATCTTCGGCGCGGGCGACCCCTTCCCGCTCCTCCCGCAGCGTGAGGTGCGCCGCGGCGACATCATCGTCTTCAAGTACCCCGGAAACCCGAACGACCCGGACGGCGACCGGCGGCCCGACAACCTGCCCTACAAGACCAACTACGTCAAGCGCGTCATAGGGCTGCCGGGCGACCGCGTGCAGGTGCGCGGCGAGCGCGTCCTCATCAACGACCAGGAGTTGCCAGAGCACCGCATCTCCGCCCTGGACCACGCGGACGACCCGCGCACGCCCGGCGTGTTGGAGAACAACAAGCAGCTCGAAATACTGGAGAACCCGCCGCGCAAGGAGGGCGAGGTTTACTCGGTCTTCTACAGCACGGACCGAATCCTGGAGAGCGGCTTCGACGAAGTCGTCCCAGAGGGCCACTACTTCGTGATGGGCGACAACCGCAACAACAGCCAGGACAGCCGCGCCTGGGGCTTCGTCCCGCGCGAGCTGGTCGTCGGCCGCGCCATGTTCGTCTACTGGTCTTACGACGAGAGCGCGCCCACGAGCGGCAACTTCTTCCTCGACTTCATACGCAACACACGCTGGAACAGAACGGGCACGATGGTCAAGTGAAGGGATGAGGGATGAGGGATGAAGTAAGAACGCCTTCTTTACTTCATCCCTCATCCCTCATCCCTTTCTCTCCGCCCACTCCTTCGTCACGCGGTGGCGGTAGTCGAAGAGACGTTTGAGGCGCGGGACGATGAGGAGCGGTGCCATTAAGCGCCCGGCGGGCCAGAGCGGCGGCTCGTACTCTATCTCGTCGCGCAGGACGGCCCCGCGCTCGTGCGGCAGCACGACGTGGCGGTGACGCCACTTGCGAAATGGGCCACTCGTTTGTACGTCCTCGAACATCCGCGGCGGGTCGTAGGCCGTGTGCAGCGCCTCCCAGCGGGCGGTGAAGAGGCCCAGGATGCGCGTCTCGATAATTGTCTTCGCGCCGGCGCGCAGGCTCGGGGCCGCCTGGACGATGCGCGCGCTCTCCCACGGCGGCGTCAGGCGCGCGAGCGCGTCCGGCAATTCGTGAAACGCGAAGACGCGCTCCGGCGTCGCCTCTATGACGCTCTCCTTGACGAAGTTCATCCCCGGAAGATAACCGCCGCCTGTCCCCCGCGTCCAGGTCAGGATCACTGCCCGCTTGCGGTACTGACAGGGGACTCAGTCAAGTAGTAAAGTGGCACAAAAAGGGGAAGCGTCATGGCGAGAGGGTGGGAGAGTAAGGCGGTCGCGGACCAGCAGGAGGCCGCGGACGAGCGAGCGCGCCGCGCGCGGCCGCTCGAAGAGTTGTCGCCGGAGGAGCGCGAGCGCCGCGGGCGGCTGGAAACGTTAAGGCTCTCGCGTGCTCGCACGCTCACGCAGCTCGAAAGTGCGACGCGCCCGGCGCACCGCCAGATGCTTCAGCGAACTCTTCAGGCTTTGGAGACGGAGATAGAGGAGCTGTCTTAAAGCTTCCTCACTTAATCATCGTGAAAGTCCGCCACCAGCGCGTGTTCGTCAGGAGATTGCTCGACGGGTCGCTCTCGTCCCTGGACCAGAAGACGAAGAGGGCGCGGCCTATCACCAGCTCGCCCGCGACGGGCCCCCACGCGCGGCTGTCCGCGCTGTCCTCGCGGTTGTCGCCCATCACGAAGTAGTGGCCCTGCGGGATCGCGTAGGGCCTCTCCACGGCGTAATGAAAAATCTCCGGCGGCTTCTCCACCGCGGCCGTCCCTGCGGCGGCGAGCGTCTTCGCGCTGTAGTAGACCGTGTAAGGCTCGTTCGGCTGGCGCGGCGCGTCTTCGGCTACGACGAGCGGGGCTTTGCTGTTAACGCCCGGCTCCGCCTTGACGCGGTGCTCGGGGAGCGGCTGGCCGTCGATGAGGACGAGCGCGCCGCGCACCTCTATGGTCTCGCCCGGCAGACCTATGACGCGCTTGATGAAGTAGTCGGAGTAGGGCTTGACGGGCGGGACGCTCATCTCGTCGCGGCCGGGGTTGTCGCGGTCGCCGGGGTACTTGAAGACGATGATGTCGCCGCGGCGGATTTCGCGCTTGGGCAGGAAGAAGGGGCTTGAGCCGGGGGCGAAGATGAACTTGTTGATGAGGAAGTGGTCGCCGATGTAGATCGTGTTCTGCATCGAGCCGGTCGGGACGCCGACGGTGCGCCCGATGAACGTGATGAAGAAGACGAACATGATCGCCGTGTAGATGGCGGACTCGAAGTACTCGCGCCAGACACTCTTCGGCGGCCCCTTGCGCTCCGGCGTCTTCGCCTCCGCGACCTCGGCCTCCTCGGCCTCTTTCCCCTTCTTTTTGCGCGCCATAGTCAGCATCGTAAATCGTAAATGGCAAATCGTAAATGGTGAAACGCGGTTTTCTCCGTCCACGATTCACGACTCACGATTTACGATGAACTATCATCCTGATTCCGTCGCGCGGGCGCAGGGACATGGCCGGGACGAGTTGGACCGGGCGCGTGGAGACGAGTTCGAGTCTGTAGTCGCGCGCGATGGTCGCCATCAGGAGCACGATTTCCATCATCGCGAAAGCGTTGCCGATGCAGACGCGCGGGCCGCCGCCGAAAGGGAAGTAGGCGTACTTGGGAAGGCTGCCGGCGAACTCCGGCGTCCAGCGCTCCGGCCTGAACTCGTCCGGCTGCGGAAAGAAACGCTCGTCGCGGTGCACGACCCAGGTCGGCATGAAGAGCTGCGTGTGCGCGGGCACGCGGTAGCCGCCGACCTCGCAGTCCTCGACGGCCTCGCGCCCGACGATGTAGGCGGGCGGGTAGAGCCGCATGGATTCCTTGACGACCATCTCCGTGAACTTCAAGCGCGGGTAGTCCGCGGCCGAGGGCGTGCGGCCCGCTTCGAGCACTTCGTCAAGCTCGCGCCAGAGTGTCGCTTCGGCCTCGGGGTGGCGCGCGAGCAGATACCAGGCCCAGGAGAGCGTCAGCGCCGTCGTCTCCTGGCCCGCGAGGAAGAGCGTGATGACTTCGTCGCGCAGTTGCTGGTCCGTCATCTGGCTGCCGTCGTCGTCGTGCGCCTGTAGCAGCATCGAGAGCAAATCGCCCTGGTCTTTACTCCCGCCCGCGCGCCGCTGGCTGATGATGCGGTAGACGACCTCGTCCAGTTGCGCCGCGACCTTGTGGAAGCGCCGGTTGGTCGGCGTGGGGAAGCGGTTATCCAGAATCCACTTCAGCGTGGCCTGCGAGCCGAAAGGCTCCACGAGGACGGAGAGCGCGCGCGCGACCTTGTCCGCGTCGTCCGTCACGTCCACGTTGAAGAGCGTGTGTGTGACGATCTCCATCGTCAGCCGCATCATGTCGCGGTGTATATCGCGAATCTCGCCGTCGCGCCAAGTCTTCGTGAGCGCCTCGGCATCTTCGACCATGCGGCGCGCGTAGGAGGCTATGCGCTCGCGGTGGAAGGCGGGCTGTGCCAGTCTGCGCTGCCTGCGCCAGAAGTCGCCCTCGCTCGTCAGCAGGCCGCGGCCGACCAGGCGGTGGAAGAAGGGCGTGCGGAACGAGAGCGGCTTGATGAAATTGCGGCTGTTCGTCGCGAGCACCTGCTCTATGTGGTCCGGGTGGAAGAGGAAGTAGGACGGGACGTAGAAGAAGCGCGCGCTGACCACGTCGCCGTAGTCGCGGCGGAGCCTCTCTATGAAGCCGAGCGAATCGCGGTTGAACTCGGGCATCACTCCGAGCAGGAAATGGCCCCTGGGGCCTTCGGGGAGTAGGGATGCGACCATCGCGCGTGTTTCCTTTCCGCCTGGTTTGGTAACGCAATAGTGCCCGGCCTCTCGCCCGCAACGCAAGTCCGAAGAGAAGCGCACGGGTAAACCAGCGTGCTATTATCTCACGCCGTCAATTTCGGGCCAGAAACGTCGCCCCTTAATTTCCCCGGAGGAGTCTTCATGCACCAGCGGCCGCCGAGCCTCGCAACACTTTTTCTCATGCTCATTCACATCAGCCTTTTCTACTCGGTTGCCAGGGCGCAGGACGGGCACACGCTGACGGGCGAGTTCCGCACGCACAAGAATTTTCATTCGCGTTTCCTCACGAGCGACCGCGACGTGCTCGTCTATCTGCCGCCCGGCTACGACGCGGACAAGAGGAAGCGCTACCCCGTGCTCTACCTGCACGACGGGCAGAACCTTTTCGACGGCGCTACCTCATTCATCAAGGGCGCGGAGTGGGGCGTGGACGAAACCGCGCAGCGGCTCATCACCGAAGGCGCGATCGAGCCGCTCATCATCGTGGGCGTCTACAACACCGGCAAGGACCGCGTGGAGGAGTACACGCCGACGGCCGACGCCAGGCACAAGGTGGGCGGGAAGGCGGACCTCTACGGGAGGATGCTGGTCGAAGAGCTGAAGCCGTTCATCGATTCCGAGTACCGCACGCGGCGGGACGCGAAGCACACGGGGCTCGGCGGCTCAAGCCTCGGCGGGCTCGTGTCGCTGTACCTGGCGCTCAAGCACCCGCAGACCTTCGGGCGCGTGGTCGTCGCCTCGCCTTCGGTCTGGTGGGACAACAAGATGATTTTGCGCGAGGTCGAGGCGTTGAAGAAGAGGCCGCGCCTGCACATCTGGCTGGACATGGGGACGAAGGAGGGCGGCAACGAGGCCGAAGAGCACACCCGGAACGCGCGCGCCCTGCGCGACGCCCTCGCCCGCAAGGGCTGGAAGGAGGGCTCGGACCTGAAGTATTTCGAGGCCGAGGGCGCGGAGCACAACGAGCGCGCGTGGGCCGCGAGGGTCGAGCCGATGCTGAGGTTTTTGTTCCCGAAAAAATAGGCGCTTCAAATAACCGTCGGCGGGCCGCCCGCGCGGCGCTCGTTTCTGGACCGATTCGCACAATCCTGTTGACAAGCGCCGACCGGCGAGAATATTGTCTCAACTGCTTTTCGGTTCTTTCCCGCTGACAAGAAACTCGCGTCTGGTGAGTCTCACTTAAAAATTTTTCGTCTCTCAAACCTGGGTTTGGCTTTCGGCCGGGCGAGCGGTTTCACACCTTTTTCGAGGAGTTGATTCGTTATGACTGCGACAGAAAAGAGCCCACACAAGATTCACAACTCGGCCACGAAGGACGGCCTGACCGCCAAGGTCTACCGCGGCGACGGCGCGGCGATGCTGGCCTTCAACCTGGACGAGAAGCTGACGAAAGACCTCGCGGGCTTCAGTATCAAGCGGACCACGCCCGACGGCAAGTCCGACTACCTTCACAACCGCCTGCACTTCACGAGCTGCGTGACGACGGACACGAAGGTCGAGGAACTCACGGGCCACCCGACGAACGAAGCGCCGCTCCAGAAGTTCCGCTGGATAGACATCCCGGAGGCGATGATGCCCGGCGACTTCCGCTACGACGTGACGGCCATGCTCTTCGGCGAGGGCGGCAAGTTAAAAGAGGGGCCGACGGTGCGCGTCGACCTTGAGATCGAGCCGCGGAAGATCGGCTCCTTCGAGTTCGGCTTCACGCGCGGCTATCTCTCGTCGCAGGCGTACACCAACCTCTTCAAGAACGCGCCGATTCGCCCCGCGAAGAAATCGCTGGACTACAAGACGAAGTCTTACCAGAAGCAGTACGAGTGGCTCGGCTACCACGCGCGCAAGCTGGTCTTCGATTTTGTGGAGGAGTGTCTTAAGGACAAGAGCGTCACGGTTGACCTCTTCGCTTATGACTTGGACGAGCCGGACTTCGTGCGCGCGATGCAGAAGCTGGGCAAGCGCCTGCGTGCCTACCTGGACAACGCCCCTCTGCACACGAAGCCGGGCGCGCTGGAGATTGACGCGCACAAGGCGCTGGTCAAGTCGGCCGGCGAGAAGAACGTCAAACAGGGCCACTTTCACCGCTTCGCGCACAAGAAGATTCTGATTCAGAAGAGGGACGGCAAGCCCGTCAAAGTATTGACCGGCTCGGCCAACTTCTCCGTCCGCGGCCTCTACGTCCAAGCCAACAACATCCTGGTCATAGACGACCCGCAGACGGCCGCGCTCTACGACGCCGCCTTCGAGCAGTCCTTCAACGCGCCCGACAAGTTCGCGACCTCCCCAATCGCCGAAGGCTGGCACGAGGTCGAGGCCGACGGGCTGCCCAAGTTCGCCGTCGCCTTCTCGCCGCACAAGACGGCTGAGGTCTCCCTGAAGAGGGTCGCGGACGCCATCTCGGCCGCCGAAAGCTCAGTCATCTTCGCCGTGATGGAACTCGCGGGCGGGGGGACCGTCATGGACGAGTTGAAGGCGCTGCCCACGAAGAAGAAGATGTTCTCTTACGGGATGACGCAGACGATGGGCGGCGTCAAGGTTTACAAGCCGGGCGAATCCTCCGGGATGATCGTGCCCTTCGAATATTTGAAGGGGAAAGTCCCGCCGCCGTTCCAGGACGAGTACAGCGGCGGGTCCGGCATCGTCATACACGACAAGTTCGTCGTGGTGGATTTCAACGGCGCGAACCCCGCGGTCTTCACGGGCTCGTCTAACCTGGCGGCAGGCGGCGAGGAGTCGAACGGCGACAACCTGCTGGCGATTCACGACCCGGCGGTGGCGTCCGCCTACGCGGTCGAGGCGATACGGCTCGTCGATCACTACCACTTCCGCGCGACGATGAAGACGGCCGACGCCTCGAAGCCGCTCTGCTTGCAAGGGCCGGACGCGAAGGACAAGTGGTGGCAGCCCTACTACGACCCGGACACCATCTTCTACCACGAGCGGACCCTGTTCAGCAGTTAAAACCATTCTCGCGATGTGGCTCATGTCAGTGCCGCCCGCGGTGGCGGGCGGCACTGACTCGGGTGATACTCTCATGCAGACGTGGCTCTTGGGATTGATCATCGTCGGGGCGAGCGTGCTGCTGGCGCACGTGGGGCTGCGCCTGGTTCGTCGCAGGGTCCCGCTGCCTGTGCACGAGACGCAGCACGAAGTCGGGGGCTTCATCATAGGCGTGATGGGGGCCATCTACGCCGTGCTGCTGGCGTTCGTCGTCGTCGCCGTCTGGGACGAGTTCAGCGACGCCAAGCTCGTGGTCGAGAGCGAGGCCAATCACCTCAACGACCTCTCGCGCATGGGCCAGGGGTTTAGTCCCGCGACGCGGCAACTCGTGCTCGAAGGGCTCAGGAATTACGCGCGGGCCGTCGTGGACGAGGAGTGGGAGACGATGTCGCGCGGCGAGCCGAGCCAGCGGGCGCAGGCGGCGATGGACGACCTCTGGGGAATTTACACAAGGGTTGAGCCGCAGGAGGGGCGCGAGTCGCTCCTCTTCGCGGAGTCGCTCGACCGCCTGAACGAATTGAGCAACAGCCGCCGCCAGCGACTCTTCATCAGCAAGGACGACATCCCCGGCCTGATACGCATCCTGCTCTGGGGCGGCGGCCTCATCGTGCTCGCCTTCACCTACTTCTTCGGCGTCAAGAGCATCAGGTCGCAGGCGCTGATGACGGCCGCGCTCGCCGGCGAGATAGCCTTCATCCTCTTCCTCATCGTCGCCCTGGACAACCCCTTCCACGGCAGCGTCCGCGTCTCCCCCGAACCCGTCCAGCAAATCCTCGAAAGAATCGGAACGCAATGATGAGCGAGGAATGCGGAATGATGAATTAAGAAGCAAATTGACTTCCATTCGTCATTCATCGCTCCGCATTCCTCATTGCTTTTCTTCCCCGTAGAAGATGACCCAGACGACGAGGTCGTCCGTGAAGTTGATGAAGCGGTGCTCGACGCCGGCGGGGACGAAGAGGAAGTCTCCGGGGCCGAAGGGCTCGCGGCCCTCGCCGCTGACGAACTCGCCCGTGCCGCTGTGGACGATGTAAGCCTCGTCGCGCGCGTGCGGCTGCTGCGGGTCCGTGCCGCGCGGCGCGTAAATCTCGACCAGGAAGTCGCCGCGCTCCATGACGGTCGCGAAGCGCTTGCCCTCCGGCGTCGGCACGAGCGCCATCGCCTCCTCGATTGTCACCCTGAGTTTCTCGGACTGCGGCGAATTTTTCTCTGCTTCATTGATGCTCATGGGGCGCTCCGGTTTTCGCTCGGCGGCGAAGAGATAGTAAATTCCAGTTCACCAGCTTACAGTAAGTACGCATCCGAGGGGGAAGAGTTCTCAAAACTCTGAGAGATGCGGAGGGCTTTTGGATGAAGGACGGTTACATCCTGGCGATTGACCAGGGGACGACGGGCACGAAAGTTATCCTCTTCGACCGTGACGGCCAGATCAGGGGACAAGCCTACTCGGAGTTCACGCAGCACTACCCGCGGCCCGGCTGGGTCGAGCACGACGCCGAAGAAATTTGGGCCAGCACGATCAAGCTGGTCGCGGAGGCGTTCGCGCGCGCGGGCGCGACGGCGGCCGAAGTCCGTGGCATAGGCATCACCAACCAGCGCGAGACGAGCGTGCTGTGGGAGCGCTCAACAGGGAAGCCCGTCGGCCGCGCCATCGTCTGGCAGGACCGCCGCACGGCCGGCCTCTGCGACGAGCTGAAAGAGCGCGGGCTCGAAGAACTCTTCAGGCGGAAGACGGGGCTCGTCCTCGACGCCTACTTTTCGGGGACGAAAGTTAAGTGGCTGCTAGACCAGACGGAGGGCTTGCGCGAGCGAGCGCGCCGGGGCGAGATAGCCTTCGGGACGATTGACTCCTGGCTCGTCTGGAAACTGACGGGCGGGCGCGCTCACGTCACGGACTATTCCAACGCGTCGCGCACGCTGCTCTACAACATACACGACCTGGCTTGGGACCGTGAGCTTCTGGAAATCCTGGACGTGCCCGAGGAGGTGTTGCCATTGGTTGCGCCTTCGGCGCACGTCTACGGGCACACGGACCCGGCCGCATTCTACGGCGAGGCGGTCGCGGTCGCGGGCATCGCGGGCGACCAGCAGGCCGCGCTCTTCGGCCAGGCGTGCTACGGCGCGGGGCTGGCGAAGAACACTTACGGCACGGGCTCCTTCATCCTGCTCAACACTGGGCGCGAGGCCGTCATGAACTGCGAAGACCTGCTGACGACCATCGCGTGGGGCATCAAGGACGAGCCGGTCGAGTACGCCCTGGAGGGCGCGATTTTCATCACGGGGGCGGCCGTGCAGTGGCTGAGAGATGGTTTGCAGATAATCAAGTCTGCCGCCGAGACTGAAGTTCTGGCACAGTCTGTCGAGTCTAACGCGGGCGTCTACTTCGTCCCGGCGCTGGTGGGCCTGGGCGCGCCGCACTGGGACGCCTACGCGCGCGGCACGATCACGGGGCTGACGCGCGGGACGACGCGCGCGCATCTTGCGCGCGCCACATTGGAGAGCATCTGCTACCAGACGCGCGACGTGGTCGAGGCGATGCAGCGCGCCTCCGGCGTGCGCCTCAAAGGCATTCGCGCCGACGGCGGCGCAGTCTCCAACAATTTCCTGATGCAGTTCCAGGCGGACATCCTCAATGTCCCCATCGCCGTCCCGCTCATCACCGAGACGACCTCCCTCGGCGCGGCCTACCTCGCCGGCCTCGCCGTAGGCTTCTGGGAGAGCCGGGAAGAACTCGACGCCAAATGGAAAGTCGCCCGCCGCTACGAGCCGCAGATGAGCGAAGCGGAGAGGGAGCATCTCTACGCGCGGTGGCTGAGGGCCGTCGAGCGTGCGCGGGATTGGGAGGAGCATTAAAGTATCGCTAGGCCGCCAGCCGCGCGTAATATCGGCCCGCAATAATTCGCTGAGGGTTGAGCTGTCTAACACGCAGAGCGCACGCGGTCAAAGTCATAAAAGGTAAAAACTTTATGTCCGGCTATAACAACTGGATCATACGGGCGCTGGTTGCGCGCCTGCGGCAGCCTGGGATGCGGACTCAGCGGCGCTTCGTGGCGGCTACCGGCCTCGTGCTGGCTCTCTTTGCAACCGGGGCTGCGATCTATCTCTTCCGGCAGCCGACGAACGACGCGATGGAGCGGGCGGCGATCAAGGTCTTCGCAGCGATGGGCGTGCTCATCCTCATCCTTATTGCCGCCGCGGTCTTCATACGCAAGAGAACGCGGGCCAGTTGGTCGCAGGAGGAAACACTCAAGATGGCGGGCAAAAGTTTCGAGGAGGAGCGCCCGAAGGAGGGCTTATAATCGGCGGGCGCTTCGCGTCCCACAGCAGGAGAACTCCGATGGTAACAATTCGCGCCGAGAAAGCCGAAGATATCGCGGCGATCCGGCGGGTGAATGAGCTGGCGTTCGGGCAGCCGAATGAGGCGGCGCTGGTTGACGCGCTTCGTGCGGTGGCTGAGCCGCAGATTTCGCTCGTGGCGGTTGCCGATGGTGAAGTTGTCGGGCACATCTTTTTCAGCCCAGTCTCGATTGAGTCGGACGAATTTAACTCTTCGGCGATGGGTCTCGGGCCGATGGCGGTCTTGCCTGAATACCAGGGGCGGGGCGTGGGCTCGCGGTTGGTTCGTGAGGGGTTGAAGGAGTGCGGGCGCGTGGGTTGCGGCGTGGTCGTCGTGCTCGGGCACCCTGAATATTATCCGCGCTTCGGTTTCGTCCCGGCGAGTCAAAAGGGTTTGCGTTGTGAGTACCCTGTCCCTGACGAGGTGTTCATGGTGACGGAGTTGGAGCCGGGGGCGCTCCGCGGGCGGCGCGGCCTGGTTAAATATCGCCCCGAGTTCGGCAAAGTATAACGCTATCCTTTTTCCCCCAGTGAGACCTAATCCGACGGACACGGCAGACCAGACCTTCGACCTGATAGTCATCGGTGCGGGCGTCAACGGCGCTGGCGTGGCGCGCGACGCGGCGATGCGCGGGCTGAAGGTCTTGGTGCTGGACAAGGGCGACATCTCTTCGGGGACGAGCGCCTGGTCTACGCGGCTGATTCACGGCGGGCTGCGCTACCTTGAGCACGGCGAGGTGGGGCTGGTCCGCGAGTCCTTGCGCGAGCGCGAGCGTCTGCTCAGAGTCGCGCCGCACCTGGTGCGGCCGCTCCCGATGTTAATCCCTGTCTACAAGGGCGCGCGCCGCGGGCTCTTGACTGTTCGCGCGGGGATGATCCTGTACGACCTGCTCTCGCGCGGTAAATCTCTCGAACGCCACCGCATGCTCTCGCGCGAAGAGACGCGCGCCCGCGCGCCCGGCTTAGCAATAGAGAGCCTGCGCGGCGCGGCCGTTTACTACGACGCGCAGGTCGAGTACGCCGAGCGGCTCGTCTTCGAGAACGCGCTCTCGGCCGCGCGCCACGGGGCGACGATTCAGACTTACTCGCGCGTGGACGACATCATTGTCGAAGGGGGCGCGCTCCGCGGCGTCCAGTACACGGACCTCATCAATGACAAGTCACACGTCGCCCACGCGCGCGTCGCGCTGAACGTGTCTGGGCCGTGGGTGGACGAAGTGCTGGCCCAAAGCGGGCGAGCCCGCGAGCGCCTGATCTGCGGGACGAAGGGCAGTCACCTCGTCGTCGACGAGTTCGAGGGCGCGCCCGCAAGCGCGCTCTACGTGGAGGCGCGAGCGGACGGCCGCCCGTTCTTCATCATCCCCTGGAACGGGGCTTACCTGATAGGGACTACCGACCTGCCCTTCGAAGGAAGCCCGGACGAAGCGTTGGCGAGCGAGGAGGAGATCGCTTACCTGCTCGCGGAGACGAACCGCGTGATTCCGGCGGCGCAGTTGACGCGCGACTCCATACGCTACACCTACTCCGGCATCAGACCCCTGCCGTGCCGCACGGGCGCTGAGCCCGCGGGCGTCACGCGCCGCCACTTCATACGCGACCACGCGCCGGCCGTCGAAGGCTTGCTCTCCGTAGTCGGCGGGAAGCTGACCACGTACCGCAACCTTTCCGAGCAGGCCGTGGACGCCGTCTTCGAAAAGCTGGGGAGGAAAGTGCCCGAGTGCCGCACGGCGGAAGAGCCTCTGCCCGGCGCTCGTGTGAAAGACTTCGGGGCGTTCGCGGCACAATTCAAGAAGGAGAGCAATCTGCCGGAGGCCGCGGCCGAGCGCCTGCTCAAAGTATACGGCTCGCGGGCCGAGGATGTGTTAAAGGCGGCATCGGAGGACGAAGGGTTGCGTCAGATCTTCAGTAAAGTCTCGGGCGCAATCGGCGCTGAAGTCGTCTTCTCCTTCCGTGAGGAAATGGCACAGACGCTGACCGACTGCCTCTGGCGGCGGACGATGGTCGGGATGAACTCCGAGGCGGGGTTGGACGCCGTCGAGGCTGCCGCGAAAGTGGCACAGAAGTATCTTGGCTGGGACGACGAGCGTGTGGCGCGAGAGGTTGACGACTATCGGAACTACGTCCGGCGCTTTCGTCCGCGAGCGATGCGGCCCGCGGGTTAGGCCGGGCGTGGCTCATCAAAACGCGCGTTAATCATTCGGCGTCTTCAGGGCGTAGGCAATCGCGGCGTCCAGCTTCATGTCCCGGCCCTGACGCCAGAGCCGCGTGAACGTTTCGTCGCTCAGCCCTGAGCGTGCGGCGGCGAGGTGGCTTTTGTAGTCTGTGCGCTCGGCGGCGGGCAGGGGAGCGCCTATCGCTTCGCGCAGGGCGACGGCAGCGCCGAAGAGCCGGGCCGCGCGTTCGTACTCCATCTCCGTGCAAGCGACTTCGGCCAGACCTTCGAGGCAGAAGGTGACGTTGCGCTTGTCGCCCAATTCGCGGAAGAGTGGGAGGCTCTCCCCGTAGAGCGAGGCCGCGCCCGCGTAATCGCCCCGTAGACGCGCTATGTCGCCCAGGTTGTTCACGCAGAGCGCGATGCCGCGCTTGTCGCCGACCTCGCGTTTGAGACTGAGGCTCTCCGTCTGCAACTCCAAAGCCCGCGCGAAGTCGCCGCGGTACTGCGCGACTTCGCCCAGGTTATAGAGAGAGGTGGAGAGCACGCGCTTGTCGCCCAGGCCGCGGAAGAGCGCGAGCGCTTCTTCGTGGAGCTGAGCTTCGCGATGACGCTCCTGATGGGCGTTTACGCGCGGCTCCCCTTCGCCGTCGCCCCCGGCATGGGCATCAACGCCTTCTTCACCTTCACCATCATCCTCACGCAGAAAGTCCCCTGGCAGACGGCGCTCGGCATAGTCTTCTGGGCCGGCGTCCTCTTCCTCCTCGTCTCCGTCACGCCCGTGCGCGAGACTATCGCACGCGCCATCCCGCCGGGCCTGAGAATCGCGACCGCCGCCGGCATAGGCATCTTCCTCACCTTCATCGGACTAAAAAACGCGGGACTGATAACGTCCGACCCCGTGACCTTCGTCAAACTTGGCACACTCGGGCGCGAAGTGCTGCTCGCCATCCTCGGACTCGCGGTCATCGTCTGGTTGATGAAGATGAAAAGCTCGCTCGCGTTCCTCGCCGGCATTTTTCTGGTGACGCTCATCAGTTGGCTCTGGGGGCTCGTCAAAGCGCCCGCCAGTTTCTTCAGCGCGCCGGATTTCGGGAGCGTCTTTCTGAAACTGGACATCTGGGGCGCTCTGAAATGGTCGCTGCTGCCCGCCATCATCTCCATACTTTTCACGGACCTCTTCGATTCCATCTCGACCTTCATAGGCGTCTCGCAGGCTTCGGGGATGCTTGACGAAGAAGGGGACCCCAGGAACCTCAAACAAGGCTTGATCGTGGACGCCTGGGCCACGCTCGGCGCTGGCTTGGTCGGGACTTCGTCTGGCACGGCATACATCGAATCGGTCGCGGGGATTCAGGCGGGCGGGCGCACGGGGCTGACCTCTGTCTTCACGGCCCTGTGCTTCCTGCCGTGCTTCTTCCTCGCGCCGCTCGCGGGGATGGTGCCGCTCTACGCGACCGCGCCCGTGCTGATTCTCGTCGGCGCTTCGATGTTCGCGAGCGTCGCGGGGCTCTCGTTCAAGAAGATGGAGGACTTGCTGCCGGCCTTCCTGACGATCATTCTCATCCCGCTCACGTTCTCCATCACGCAGGGCATTCTCTGGGGCTTCATCTCGCACACGGCGCTCTACCTGATGGCCGGAAGGCGGCGCGAGATTCACCCAGTGATGTACGCGCTGGCGCTGGTCTCCGTCGGCCTGATCGTTCTTGAGCACGGAAAGTTTTCCTGAAACGGCCAAGACGTTGTAAAGTATGCGGCCAAGAAAGCTGTTTTCAAGGCGGCGAGTCTTTTAACTTCAAACTGAACCCCGAAGGAAAAGCACAGAGATGCAACTCGTCGGGCGGCCGGTGCCGCGTAAAGAGGGGCGCGACAAAGTCACAGGGCAGGCGCGCTACGTGGACGACCTGCACTTCCCGGAAATGCTCTACGGGGCGACGGTCCGCAGCCCCGCCGCGCGCGGCCGCATCCTTAAGATTTCCTTCGAGGGCGCGCACATCCCCTGGGACGAGTTCGTCGTCGTCACGGCCCGAGACATCCCCGGCGAGAACGCCGTCGCGCTCATCCTCCTGGATCAGCCGTACCTCGCGGACCAGTTCGTCAACCACCCCGAGGAACCCGTCCTCCTGCTCGCGCACGCCGACAAGTACCTGCTCGAAGAAGCGCGCCGCAACGTCCGCATAGAGATCGAAGAACTGCCCGCCGTCTTCACGCTCGAAGAGTCTCTGGAGAAGAAAGAGATCATCTGGGGCGAGGACAATACTTTCAAGTCCTACCGTGTCGAGAAGGGCGACGTGGACGAGGTCTGGAAGACGGCCGCGCACGTCGTCGAGGGCGAATATCACACCGGCGCGCAGGAGCAGCTTTACATCGAGAACAACGGCATCATAGCGGTCGCAGGCCCCGACGACGGCGTGACCGTCTGGGGCTCTATGCAGTGCCCCTACTACGTGCACAAGGCGCTGCTGAAACTTTTCAATTTGCCGGAAGACAAGGTGCGCGTCGTGCAGGTCGAGACGGGCGGCGGCTTCGGCGGCAAGGAAGAGTACCCTTCGATGATCGCGGGCCACGCCGCGCTCCTCGCCTGGAAGGCTGGCCGCCCGGTCAAGATAGTTTACGACCGCGCCGAAGACATGGCCGCGACGACCAAGCGCCACCCCTCGCGCACGCGCCACCGCACGGCCGTTTCCGCGGACGGCCAACTGCTCGGCATGGAGATAGAGTTCGTGGTTGACGGTGGGGCTTACGCGACCCTCTCCGCGGTCGTCCTCTCGCGCGGGACGATTCACGCCGCGGGGCCATACTTCTGTCCGAACGTGCGAATCCGGGCACACGCGGTCGCGACCAACGCGCCGCCCCACGGCGCGTTCCGCGGCTTCGGCGCGCCGCAAAGCATCTTCGCCCTCGAAAGACACTTCGATAAAGTCGCAAAGACAGTCGGCCTCTCGCCCGAAGAGTTCCGCCGCCGCAACTTCATCCAGGAAGGACAGACGACCGCGACCAATCAAGTGATACGCGAGAAGGTCGACCTCGCGGGGATACTCGACCGCGCCTTCGAGTTGACCGACTACCACGCGAAGCAAAAGCAGTTCATGGAGTCGAACAAACACTCGCGGCGGAAGAAGGGCATAGGCTTCGCCTCGTTCATGCACGGCGCGGGGTTCACGGGCTCGGGCGAGAAGTACCTTGAGTCGGTCGTCGGCATGGAGGCGACCGCCGAGGGGCGCGTGCTCGTGCTCGCGGCGAGCACGGAGATAGGGCAGGGGACCAACACCATCTTCGCGCAGATCGCCGCCGAAGCCCTCGGCCTGGATTACGACTCAATCGAAGTCGCCAAGCCGGACACAGGCAACGTCCCCAACAGCGGCCCGACCGTCGCCTCGCGCACCACCATGATCGTCGGCAAGCTCGTCGAATCGGCCGCGCTCGGTTTGAAACAAACGCTGACGAACAGCGGGCTGCTCAGTGAGAACTACTCGGCGGAAGATTTCCGCGCGGCCTGCCGAAGTTATATCGAACAACACGGCGCTCTGAAATCTTTCAGCAAGTACACGGCCCCGCCGGGCATCAACTGGGACGACGAGAGGTACGAGGGCGACGCCTACGGCGCTTACGCTTGGGCCGTTTACGTCGCGGAGGTGACGGTCGACACTGTGACGTATGAAGCGCGCGTGGACGACTTCGTCGCCGTGCAGGAGGTCGGGCGCGTCATACACCCCGTCATGGCCTCCGGCCAAATCGAGGGCGGCGTGGCGCAGGGCATAGGCTACACGCTCTTCGAGAACGTGGTCTGGCGCGACGGGCGGATGATAAATAACCAGATGACCAACTACATCATCCCGACGGCCGCGGACATCCCGCCCATACGTGTCTTCTTCGAGGAGAACCCTTACGCCTACGGCCCCGGAGGCGCGAAAGGCATCGGCGAACTGCCGATGGACGGCCCCGCGCCCGCCATCCTCAACGCCATAGAGCACGCGACCGGGATCAGTATCAATCACATCCCGCTCATGCCCGAAGCCTTGATGGAAGTCCTCGGAGGTGAGCGTGGCTGAGCCAACTTCCAAAACCGAAATCAACTGCACGGTCAACGGCGAAGCAGTCAGGCTCAACGCTCACCCGATGGCGCGGCTCCTGGACGTGCTGCGCGAAGAGCTGCGACTGACTGGCACAAAAGAGGGCTGCGGCGAAGGCGAGTGCGGTGCCTGCTCCGTGCTGATTGACGGCGTGCTCGTCAACAGTTGCCTCGTCCCCGTTCTACAGGCCGAAGGGACGGAGATCAAGACCATCGAGGGCGTCGCGAGCGGCGAGCAGTTGCACGCCGTGCAGGAGGCTTTCATCGCCTGCGGCGGCGCGCAGTGCGGCATCTGCACGCCGGGCATGGTCATCGCCGCCGTCAACCTTCTTGAGCGCACGCCCGAGCCGACCGAAGCCGACATACGCAACGGCCTCGCGGGCAATCTCTGCCGCTGCACAGGCTACATGAAAATCTTCGAGGCCGTCGTCCGTGCTTGTCAGAATCAAGGAAATGATAATTTCAAATCTGAAATCTGAAATCTCAAATTTGCCGTGAGAGCCTACCTCCCAGATTACGAACTGAAGTCGCCGGGAAGTCTGGCGGAGGCGTTGTCGCTCCTGTCGGACGAGCCCGGCGTCTGGCGGCCGTTCGCGGGCGGGACCGACTTGATGGTGCTGTTCGAGGCCGGGAGATTGGCACACAAAAAATTCATCAACATCTGGAACCTGCCGGAACTGCGCGGCGTGGAGGTCACGCCCGAACACGTCACGCTCGGCGCGCTGACGACCTACACAGAGGTGCAGGCGAGCGAGGTCTTGCGGAAGGAGTTCCCTATGTTGTGCCGGGCCGCGTCCGAGACGGGCGGCCTGGCGATTCAGAACCGCGGCACGCTCGGCGGCAACATCGCCAACGCGTCGCCCGCGGGCGACTCGCCCCCGGCCCTGCTCGTCTACGACGCCGAACTCGAACTCGTCTCGACTGAGGGCGCGCGCTGGCTCCCGTACGAAGGCTTTCACACGGGCTACAAGCAGATGTTGATGCGCCCGGACGAATTGATAAAGAGCATACGTCTGCCGCGCCCCGCGGGGCCGTGGCGGCACTATTACCGCAAGGTCGGGACGCGCAAGGCACAGGCCATCTCCAAAATATGCTTCGCCGGCGTGGCGCAGTTGGAGGGCGAGCGCATCGCCGACGTGCGCATCGCGCTCGGCAGCGTCGCGCCCGTCGTCGTCAGGTGCGCTAGGACTGAAGACGTTTTGAAGGGGCGGGAGATTGACGAGGAAACGGTCGGCGCGGCCCGAGCCGAACTCGCGCGCGAGATTTCACCCATCGACGACATACGCTCGACGGCGAATTATCGCCTTCAAGTCGCCCTGAACGTTTTAGAGGACTTCCTGACGAACGCGGAGTACGGGTTGAAAGCGGAGCGTTAAGCTTTTCTTTGCGCCTTTGCGTGAAATTAACCTCACGCAAAGACGCAAAGGGGTTGAGTAAATCCGCAAGCGCAAAATTATGTCTTCGCCTGAATTCGTCATACGAGGCCGGAGAGTTGTGACGCCCGAGGCAGTCGCCCCGGCGGCCGTGTACGTGCGCGATGGCGTTATCAGTTCGGTCGGCGCTTACGACGACATCCCGGCCGGGCGCGAGGTGGTTGACGCGGGCGAGGACTCCGTCGTGATGCCCGGACTCGTTGACACGCACGTTCACATCAACGAGCCGGGCCGCACGGACTGGGAAGGCTTCGAGACGGCCACGCGCGCGGCCGCGGCGGGGGGCGTGACGACCGTCGTGGAGATGCCGCTCAACAGCATCCCTCCGACGACGACTCTCGCAGGGTTTAAAGAAAAACTGGCTGCGGCGGAAGGGAAGTGCTCGGTAGACATTGGCTTCTGGGGCGGGGTCGTGCCGGGAAACTTGAAAGAACTCGCGCCTCTTTCGGAGGCGGGCGTGCTCGGCTTCAAATGCTTCCTGGTTCCTTCGGGCGTCGACGAGTTTCCGAACGTGACGGAGGCAGACCTTCTGGAAGCGATGCCGGAGCTAAAGCGTCTGGGCGCGGTCCTCATCGTTCACGCGGAAGTCCCGGAGGTGATTGACGAGGCTCAGGCGGACGCGAGCGTGGCTCAGGCTGACGCGCGCAGGTATTCGACCTTTCTGAGGTCGCGCCCGCGCGAGGCGGAAGACAGGGCCGTGGCCCTGATGATTCGCCTGGCGCGCGAGACGGGGGCGCGCGTGCACATCGTGCATCATTCTTCGGCCGACGCCCTGCCCGCGCTCAGAGCGGCGAAGGCCGAAGGGCTGGCGCTGACAATCGAGACGTGCCCGCACTACCTGTGCTTCGCCGCCGAGGACGTGCCCGACGGCGCGACGGAGTTCAAGTGCTGCCCGCCGGTGCGCGAGCGCGAGAACCGCGAGCAGCTCTGGGGCGCGCTCGACGAGGGCTTAATCGGGATGGTCGTCTCGGACCATTCGCCGTGCCCGCCCGCGATGAAGGCGCTCGGCACGGGCAATTTCCTGGAGGCTTGGGGCGGCATCTCCTCCTTGCAGTTGCGGCTGCCCGTGATGTGGACGCTGGCGCGCGAGCGCGATTACACCTACGCACACCTGGCCGAATGGCTCTCGGCCGCGCCCGCTCGTCTCGTCGGGTTGGAGCAGCGCAAGGGCGCGATTGCCGTCGGCCGCGACGCGGACCTCGTGGTTTGGAACCCGCGGGCGGAGTTTCGCGTGGAGCCGGCGGTGCTGCACCACAGGCACAAGCTGACGCCTTACAACGGGCAGCGTCTGAGCGGAGCGGTCTTAATGACATTCCTGCGCGGCGAGAAGATTTACGACCGCGGCCAGTTTTCTACAAACCCTGTGGGCCAGTTTCTGAAGCGAGGTGCGGCGTGAGCGAGTTTACGGAACTGATTGATCTGGCGTCGGAGCGTCTGGGCGGGGCCGTGCTTTACGCGAACGACGACTTCTTCGCGCCGAAGGAGAATCTACTGAAACCGTCCGCGCCCGTCTTCGTAGAGGGCAAGTACACAGACCGCGGCAAGTGGATGGACGGCTGGGAGTCGCGCCGCCGCCGCACGCCCGGCTACGACTGGTGCCTCGTGCGCCTCGGCCTGCCGGGCCGTCTTCGCGGCGTCGTCGTTGACACCAGCTTCTTCCGCGGCAACTACCCGGAGCAGTGCTCGCTCGAAGCCGCCGCCATGAGCGGCCACCCGGACGTTGACGAGTTGACGAGCGAGGGCGTGCGCTGGACGGAGATTCTCCCCGTCTCACAGCTCCGCGGCGATTCGCAGAACCCTTTCGAGATAGAGAGCCGCGAGCGCTTCACGCACCTGCGCTTCAAGATTTACCCGGACGGCGGCGTGGCCCGGCTGCGCGTTTACGGCGAGGTCGTGCCCGACTGGAAATCGTTGGCGCGCCGGGGCGAGATTGATCTGGCCGCCGCGGAGAACGGCGCGCTCGTCCTCGCGTGCAGCGACATGTTCTTCGGCCACCGCCACAACCTGATTATGCCCGGACGCGCACAGGACATGAGCGACGGCTGGGAGACGAAGCGGCGGCGCGGGCCGGGCCACGACTGGTCCGTGATACGACTCGCGGCGCGCGGTGAGGTTCGGCGCGTCGAAGTTGACACGGCGCATTTCAAGGGCAACTACCCCGACACCTGCGCGCTCGAAGCCGCGGACGCCGCAGAAGAGGCGTTGGACATTGGCACACTTCAGTGGAGAGAGCTTCTGCCGCGGACGAAACTGCAAGCTCACACGCGCCACTTCTACGAGCAGGAGCTGAAAGAGGTGGGCGCGGCGACGCACGTTCGCTTCAACATCTACCCGGACGGGGGCGTCAGCCGGCTGCGGCTTTACGGGAGGATGAGCGACCAAAGTTGAACGAGGCGATGGAGAGACTGAACTCGCTTCCGCAAGAAGAGGCGGAGGCGGAGCTTCTGAAATGCTGCGGCTCTACTCTGTGGGCGCGCCGCATGGCCGAGGAGCGCCCCTTTCATGGTTTAGAGGAACTGCTCGCGAGGGCCGACGCCGAGTGGTGGGCGCTCGACGCGGAAGACTGGCTCGAAGCCTTCAGCCGCCACCCCAAGATAGGCGAGAAGGAGTCCGCACGCGCGCAGGCCGCCGCCGCGCAAAACTGGTCCGAGCAGGAACAGGCCGGGACGCGCTCGGCCGACGAAGAAACGAAACGGCAACTCGCCGCGGCGAACCGCGAATACGAGAGCAAGTTCGGCTACATCTACATCGTCTGCGCCACGGGGAAGACCGCCGACGAGATGCTCTCGCTTTGCAGGGAGCGTTTGAGCAACGGCCCCGAAGATGAACTCCGCGTCGCCGCCGAAGAGCAGCGCCGCATCACGCACCTCCGCTTGCGGAAACTCCTGGAAGCTGATTGAAGGGTCCAGCGGGGGACGACACAAGAGTTAATTAACCTATGAGTGCGATTACGACACACGTACTGGACACGTCGCAGGGGCGACCGGCCGCTGGCGTGCCGGTGGCTTTGGAAGTCCTGCGGGTGGAGTCTGGTTGGGAGCAAATCGGCATGGGCGAGACTGACGCGGACGGGCGCCTCAGAGAGCTTCTGCCGCCGGGAGACGTTCTCGTCGAGGGGATGTACCGCATCAACTTCGACACCGTAACCTATTTCGCTTCGCTCGGCGTCGAGGGGTTTTACCCCGTCGTCTCAATCGTCTTCGCGGTGCGCGACGCAGGGCAGCATTACCACGTCCCGCTCCTGCTCAGCCCTTACGGCTATTCAACCTATCGTGGGAGCTAATTCGGATGGATATCAATGCCGAGTTGAGCCTCTGGCTCAACCTGATTCTGCGCTGGGTGCACATCTTCGCGGCCATTATGTGGGTCGGGACGACCTACTACTTCACCTGGCTCGACGCGCGCCTGCACGAGGAAGAGAAGGCGGGCGGCCACGAGAAGGCGCAGGTCTGGATGGTTCACAGCGGCGGCTTCTACGTCGTGGAGAAAGAGAAGCGGCCGGGCACGCGCACGCTCCACTGGTTCCGCTGGGAGGCGGCCGTGACGTGGCTGAGCGGCTTCCTGCTGCTCACGCTGATGGTCTACCTCGGCGGCGGCACGGGGCTGGTGGACACGGACGTGCTGGACATCTCCGGGAAGACGGCCATCGCGATAGGGTTGGGGACGCTCATCGTTGGCTGGGTCGTCTACGACCTGCTGGTGCAGTCGCCGCTCGGCCGCAAGGAGCTGCTGTTCGCCGCCGTCGCCTACGTCCTCGTCGTGGCCGCGGCTTACGCGCTGACGCACACGCTGAGCGGGCGCTGGGCCTACCTGCACATGGGCGCGATGTTCGGCACGATCATGGCGGCCAACGTCTGGTCGCGCATCCTGCCGTCGCAGCGCAAGATGATCGCGGCCACCAAGGAAGGGCGCGAGCCGGACGCCAACCTCGCGGCGCGCGCCAAGCTGCGCTCCAAGCACAACACCTTCATCGTCGTCCCCACCGTCTTCCTGATGATTAGCAACCACTACGCCAACACCTACGGCAGCCGCAACAACTGGCTTATCATGTGCGCCCTCATCCTGGCGGGCTGGGTCGCCGCGAAAATCATCCGCCGAGCGGGATAGAGCAGTGGGCAGTGGGCAGTGGGCAGTTAAGATAAAAACAAGAAGGCAGCCTCGTTAATCACACTCGGCCGCCTTCTTCTCTTTCTTTTAACTGCCCACTGCCTACTGCCCACTGCTCTTACACCGTCGCTTTGTGGATCCGCCTCTTGAGGCGATGGATGTTTCTCCTGACCTGCTTGAGTTGGGCGCGGTCGTGGGCGCTGATGGCTTCGTCGCGCTGCTTCTTGAGTTCTTTGATTTTGGCCTTGATGTCCGCCTTGTTGATGCCGCGGACCTCGTGGTGCTCGTGCATGTCCACGCCGAGCGCCTTGCAGAGCATCACGAGCAGGTGCTCTTTGTTGAGCTGCGTGTAGCCCTTGACGGCGTCGTCGTCGCCCATCCCGGCGGCTATCTCGCGTAACTGTGCCAGCGTCATCCCCTTGAGCTCTTCGTAGGTGTGTGCCATTTTCAGAGTCCTCCGGTCTGCGAGATTTTTTTCACTTCTGCCTGTTCTTGAGAATCTTGACGAACGAGCCCGAGCGCAGCTCTGGAAGCGTCAGGCTCGAAAGTTTCAGCGCCTCCTGCTCGGTGACGGCCCCGCAGTTGACGGCGCGCAGGAAGTAGTTCAAGAGGCCCTGACCCGTGGCCGCGTCGTCGAACACGTCGCCGACGAGCGTGGCCTTCGCGGCCTTCTCCACGAAATTCCGAAGGCGCTCGGACGCGGCCTCCAGGCTGTCGAGGAAGAAGGCGTAGACGGCCGCGTAGCGCGTCGGCAGTTGCGCCGGGTGCAGGTCCCAGCCCTGATAGTAGGCGTTCGTGAGCGAGTGCTGTATGTGGTCGTAGTGCAGCCGCCAGGCGCGGTGGACGCTGCCGCGGTTCTCTTCGATTTGCTCGGGCGAAAGCCCACCGCCCTCGGCCGCGCGGTGCGGCGCGACGGGCATGATGTTGGTCGCGCCGTCGGAGAGCCAGACGCCAGTTCCGCCGAAGGCGACCTGCATCATGTGGCGCGCGAAGTCGCAAGCGGGGTGCGTCATGTGCTGGTGCGCGGCCGTGATCTGGCAACTCGCCGTGTAGTCGTATGTGCCAAAATGCGCGGCGGTGCAGCGGCCGCGCGCGGCGAGCAGGAGGATCGGCAGGTTCGACCCGCCGAGGTGGTTGATGATCGACTGCGTGGTCTCGATCATCAGCTCCATTTTAAGAGAGTCCGCGGCGAGGCCGATTTCGCGCTCTAGTAGATTAAAGATGTCCGCGAGCGCCGAGACCTGTTCGGGCATGACGACTTTGGGGAGCGTGACGACGAAGTTGTCCGGCAGGCGGTTGCCCGTCTCAGCCGAGAGCTTGGTCAGGAAGATGTCCAGCGTGCGCAGGCTGCGCTCGCGCAACTCTTCGGTCAGCGGCTTGATGCGGATGCCTATGAAGGGCGGGAGCGTTTTGTGCTTCATCCCGCCTGCGACCTCGCGCGCGGCCGCCTCCGCGTGCCCGTCCTCCTCCTCGTCGGGCCGGTTGCCGTAGCCGTCCTCGAAGTCGATCCGAAAGTCTTCGACCGCCTCGCGGCGCAGCTTGTCCACGACCCTGTGGTAGATGGTGTGTGCCAGCCAGAGCGGCTTGTTCTCGCCGCGGACGGAGTCGGGCGTGACGTAGAGGCGGGCCGCCACCTCGGATGTTTCGTCGAGCGCGTCGGGCAGAGTCTCCGAGCCGGGCAGGCCGATTGCCCTGGCGAAGGTCAGCGCATCGGGCGCGTACTGTTCGAGCGAGCGGCGGGCGAGTTCGCCCAGCCTGCGGGCCGAGTCCGCCTTGAAGAGGTGCGCGCCGCCGTAAACCGTGTGCACGGGCTGGCGGCGTCCGGTCTCGCCCGGATACTTGCGGGCGAAGTCGTGGTTGGCCTCTTGCAGCTTGCTCGAAATCTCGCGCGTCGATTCGGGTGACAGGGACGTTCTCATGTCGCTCCTTGTCTGTTAAAGAAGAGGAAATAGAGGAGCCGCGAAGCGACACGAAGGAGCACGAAACAGAACTCATTCGTGCCGCTTCGCGTCATGCGCGTGGCTCGTGCCCTTTGCTTAAGTATAGTTCATTTAGAGGGAGCAAAGTCCAGCACAATCGCGTCGTGGTCGGAGAGCCTGCCGGCATCGTCCGCGAGGCCGCCGACGACGCGCGGGCGATTCTCGGCGTCGGGCCGCAGGTCACGCCCGGCGAACCAGTCCAGCTTGAGCGAGCAGCGCCCGTTGTAAGGCGCGAGCGCGCGGTTGATGAACCAGAAGCACCAGCCTGGGACCCAGTCGGCCATGTTCGTGTTGGTCGCCAAATCCTTCACGTCGTAGTGCAGCGTCCCGCCCGCCGGCTCATTCAGGTTGCGGTAGTCGTAGCCGCGCCGCTCAAGCTCTCCGAACAATCCGCGCTCGAACCAGCGCGCGGGGTTCAGGTAGTGATTCTCTATGACGTGGCCGACGCCCATCATGACGCGGCGGAAGAAGCCCGCGATGGAGTAGACGGCGCGGCGCGAGTTGTAGGTCGAAGTGTTCCAGTCGCCGCCGATGAGCACGGGGAGCCGCGGGCTCAAGCCGTCCAGGTGGTCGAGCACGAGTTTCATCTGACGGTGCCGGTGGCGCTGCGTCGAGTGCGCGTCGAGATGCAGGCTGACCGCGCGGAATGTCCCCGCCGGGTGCAGCACGTCCGCGATGACGGCGCGCTGAGAGCCGAGCCGCTTCTCGCCGCCCTTCATCTTGTCCTTGCCGTTCGGCAGCGCGAGCGAGTGCGCGCGCGCGAGAGGGTAGCGCGAAAGAAGCGCGTTGCCGTGGAGCGCCTGCTGGTTTTCGCCCGCGGTGTGGACTTCGAGGCCGCTGCCCTTGTTGAGGTTGATGTAGCAGGGCGCGAAGGCGTAGTTGAGTCTCAGACGCTCTGCGATCTCGCGCGCGACGAAGCGGTTCTCCGAGCGCGCCATCCCGTAATCGAGTTCGGTGAGGAGCAGCACGTCGCTTCGGCCCAGGTCCGGGTGCTCGCCGAGGACTTCGATGATGCTGTCCAGGCGATTCCCGCGCTCTATGTTCCAGGCGGTCGCGCGGACGAACGGAGAACGGAGTGGAGGAGACGCGGGCGCGAACTCTTCCTGGGCGACGCTCGCTAGAACTCTCTCGATTTCGGGCCGGAGCCGCGCGTAGAGCGGCGAAGATTCCAGCGCCTTTGTCGAATTGAACTTCTCAAGTTCGGAAAAGTGCGGCTGAAGGTCGTGGTCTAGAGCGGACTCCGGCGCGCTCTCTTCTTTGTCTGTCATCAGTGTGCTCAAAACGGGCAAGACGGTAACATCCCGCGCGGCCCTATTTCAACCGGGCGGCGGCCCCGAAAAAATTGTGCCGGTCGTGTACGGCTTGTTCAAACGGCCCTCACTCTGGTAACTTCCAAAACTTCTCGACATGCTCGGGCGTAACAGACCGCGGAAACGTCTCAGGGTTTCATTCTCGACGATGGCAAATGACACAACAACTTCTCGCCCGTCCGCGGTCGCCTTGCGGTGCGAAGGGCTGGTCAAGCAATACCCGGACGTGCGGGCCGTGGACGGCATTGACCTCGAAGTGCGCTCTGGCGAGTGCTTCGGCATACTCGGGCCGAACGGGGCGGGGAAGACCACGACCGTGGAGATTTTCGAGGGGCTGACGGAGCCGGACGGCGGGACCGTGGAAGTTTTGGGCCAGCGCTGGGGCGACGGCGATGACCTGGCTTTGCGCAACCGCTTCGGCGTGCAGTTGCAGGAGACGCAACTCGCGGAAAAGCTGACCGTCACGGAGACCATCAAGCTCTTCCGCAGCTTCTACACGCGCGGGCGCGACATAGAGAGCATCATCAGCCTGGTCGAGCTGGAAGAGAAGCGCGACTCGCGCGTCGGCAAACTCTCGGGCGGGCAGAAGCAGCGCCTCGCCCTGGCCTGCGCGCTCGCGGGCGACCCCGAGTTGCTCTTCCTGGACGAGCCGACCACGGGCCTGGACCCGCAGGCGCGGCTCAAGCTGTGGGACATCGTCGAGCAGTTCCGCGCGCAGGGCGGCTCGATTGTGTTGACGACGCACTACATGGAAGAGGCTTCGCGACTCTGCGACCGCGTGGGCGTGATGGATCACGGGCGCGTGATCGCGCTCGACACGCCAGCGAAGCTGATCGAATCGCTCGGCGCGGACCAGATAGTCGAGTTCAGCGTCCGGGGCGAGATGGATGAGCAGGGGCTTGAGAACCTGCCGGGGGTCCGCGGCGTGCGCGCGACCGGAGCGGGCTACGCCCTGACGGTCACGGACATCGGCGCGGCGTTGCCGGCGCTGCTCGCGTTGATAGGGCGGCAGCGCGCGGAGATGCTGTCGCTGACGACGCACCAGGCGACGCTCGAAGACGTTTTCGTGAGCCTGACGGGAAGAATGTTACGCGATGTCTGACGAAGCAATCATCAAGAGCGCGGGCGTCGAGACGGAAGAGGTGCCCGCGAAAGAGAAAGGGCCCGAGAAAACTCGCGCGCGCAAGGCGGGCGGCCGCCCGGCCGACGACGGACGCCTTCACCCGCTCGTCGAGCTGACGATGGCGCGCATACGCGAGTTCATGCGCGAGCCGGAAGTGGTCTTCTGGGTCTTCGCCTTCCCCATCCTGCTCGTCTGCGCGCTCGGCATAGCCTTCCGCAACACCGGGCCGGAAAAGATTCCGGTCGCCGTCGAACGCTCCGATACGCGAGGGGCGCAGGCCGAAGAACTCTTCAAGGCGCTCTCGAATTCGGCCGACGTACAGCCCACGCTTCTTTCGCCCGCGGAGGCAGCCCAGGCGCTGCGCAGCGGCAAAGTCGTCCTCGTCGTCCGCCCGCCGGGCGGCAGCGACGCGAGCGCGGCCGCCGCAGGTCTCCCAGCTTCACCCGTGTACCGCTACGACCCCGCGAGGCCGGAGAGCAAGCAGGCGCGGCTGGCGGTTGACGACGCTTTGCAGCGCGGGGCGGGGCGCGCCGACGTCGTCCGCGCCAGCGACGAGACTTTCACGGAGCCGGGCGCGCGTTACATAGACTTTCTGATTCCCGGTCTGCTCGGGATGAACTTGATGGGGAGCGGCCTGTGGGGCGTGGGCTTCGCGGTGGTCAACGCGCGGACGAAGAAGCTGTTGAAACGTTTCGCGGCCACGCCGATGCGCCGCTCGCATTACCTGCTCTCGTTCGTCTTCTCGCGCCTCATCTTCCTGGTGCTGGAGGTCGCGGTCGTCATCGCGTTCGCTTACTTCGCCTTCGGCTTCCGCGTGCGCGGCTCGTGGCTCGAAATGGCTTTCCTCCTCCTTCTGGGCTCGATGACGTTCGCCGGAATCGGGCTGCTCATCGCGGCGCGGCCCAAGACGATTGAGGGCGTCTCGGGATTGATGAATCTGGTGATGATGCCCATGTGGCTGCTGTCGGGGACGTTCTTTTCGTCGGCGCGCTTCCCAGATTTCCTACAGCCGTTCATCAAGGCGCTGCCGCTGACGGCGCTCAACGACTCGCTGCGCACGGTCATGAACGACGGCGCGTCCGTCACGACGAGCGGACTCGCGGTCCTCGTGCTCCTCGCCTGGTGCGTCGTCACCTTCGCCGCCGCGCTCAAAGTCTTCCGCTGGCAATGAAGAACAATGCGGAATGCGGAATGACGAGTGATGAATGAAAGGCCGGTCGTCTTTAATTCATCATTCCGCATTCCTAGCTCATCATTATGAGAACGTCGGTCAAGACACTTTACGACGAGATCAGCCGCAAGTATCACGAGAACAGGGCGCGGGCGATTAGCGATTACACGGAGTTGCCGGCGGTGATGCGGCTGGCCGGAGACGTGCGCGGCCTGCGCGTCCTGGACGCGGGGTGCGGGCCGGGCCGCCACTCGAAGCGCCTGCTCGCGAAGGGGGCGTTGGTCACGGGCATAGACGCGAGCCCCGAGATGATTCAACTCGCCAGGGAGCATTGCCGGGGCAGGGGCGAGTTCATGACGGCGAACTTCGAGAGCGCGAAGTTCGCGCGCGCCTCGTTCGATCTAATCGTCGCCAGTCTGTGCCTGATGTACTCGAAGGAACTCGGCCCGGTCATACGCAACTTCGCCCGCTGGCTGAAGCCTGGTGGCCGCCTGATCTTCTCCATCTATCACCCCGTGCGGTTCCTGCACAAGATTCCCGACTTCGATTTCTCCAAACGCCGGAAGGTCTGGATTCACCTGCAAGGGTGCGACGTGACGGTCTTCAACTACTACCACCCGACCGCCAGTTACTTCGACGCGCTCCACGAGAACGGCTTCAGCGTCCAGCGAATCATCGAACCCGTCCTCAGCCGCCGGCACAAAGGCTGGCCCGAAGACAACTACCGCATCCCTCGCTCAATCGTGATAGAGGCGAAAAAAAGTGATGAGTGAGACGGGGCGCGACGTCGAGTACGTGCGGCGCGCGGTTAGTCAGGCGCTTGAGGCCGAGGCGGGTGGGAACTTGCCGATTGGGGCAGTCATTACGCTCGGCGGCGGCGTGATTGCGGAGGCGGGCAACGCGTTGCTGGTTCCGCAGTACCATCCGGGACGCCACGCGGAGATCGAGGCGATGGGGCGCGTGCCGGCCGAGTTGTGGGGGCGTGCGCGCGAGATGACTTGTTACACGACGCTTGAGCCGTGCGTGATGTGCGCGGGCGCGCTGCTGCTCCACGGCGTGGGGCGCGTGGTCTTCGGCGCGCTCGACCCCGAAGGCGGGGCGGGCGCAGTCCTCTCGCACCTGCCGCCATATTACGCGGGCGGCGCGGGCGTCCCCCGCTGGGTCGGACCCGTGCTGCCCGAAGTCTGCGACCCGCTCTACGCGCGCGTGAACGAAATCTTCGACGCGCTCCCCTGCGGCAAGAATCGTTTCGGGTGAGGGGAAGGGACGCGCGCCGCTCTTCTCTGGTCGTGTGTCAAAAGTGATGTTATGGACTTTGGGCCATCTTTTGCCTCGCTCAAGGGGCAATGATTATAGTCAAAAAAAATGGGGCTCGGAGCAAAATGCTGAAGACGGCTCGTGACCCAATCGGTAATTAGCCAACATCACCCCCGAGACACGACCCTTTTCTTCACGCGCGTCGGCCTATTCGTTGACAGGCGCGCGCCGTCTCATTAAGATGGGCCAACACTCCGGGAATTCAATCAGGGTGACCAGCCAGGGACATTCCTCGTTCGCAATTTGCACTAACTTGAAAACTTGATTTGCCTGCAAGCGGCGGAGTCTATCTCTCTATCTGCCGCGGGCCGCGGCAAGACCCGACCAAATGAGTCTAAAAGCTTTCCCCTTCAAGCCAACCCCTACAGGAGAAATTATGCACAGTCGCTTACCACGCACCATTGCAGCCATCATCGAAGTGGGTCTCCTATGCCTCCTCGTCTCGCTCGCGCCGCCCCGCGCGCGCGCGCAGTCGCAGATCACCACGGGCGTCATACAGGGGACGGTCTCGGACCCGAACGGCGCGGTCCTGCCCGGCGCGACCGTCGAAGTGAGGAACCTCGAAACCAACTTGACCAAGAACGTGACGACGGACGACGACGGGCGTTTCTCCTTCCTGCAACTGCCCTCGGGCCGCTACTCGCTGACGGTCTCCAAAGATGGCTTCGCCAGACTCGTGCAGGAGAGTTTCCCCCTGACCGTCGGCCAGACCATCTCGCTCAACCTGGACATGAAGGTCACGGGCGTCGAGGGGCAGGTGACGATCACCTCCATCCCGACTGTGGACACGGTCAAGACGGAGTCGAGCACGACCATCAACGAGCAGGCCGTCAGCAACCTCCCCGTTTTGGGCCGAAAATTTGAAGACCTGCTGACGCTGACGCCGAACGTCTCCATCGTCCAGGGGCCGGACGGCGACGAGATCAACTTCGCGGGCCAGCGCGGCGTCTTCAACAACGTCAGCCTCGACGGCGGCGACTACAACAACGGCTTCTTCGGCGAGCAGGCCGGCGGCCAGCGCGCCGCCATAGACATCCCCTTGGACGCCGTCAAGGAGTTTCAGGTCATCGCCACGGGCGCTTCGGCCGAGTTCGGCCGCACGGCCGGCGGCATCGTCAACGTCATCACCAAAAGTGGCACAAACGAGTTTCACGGCTCCCTCTTCCACTTCCAGCGCCTCGAAGCCCTGACGGCCAACACCTCCGACGGGAAGTCCCTGACGGACTTCCACCGCGAGCAGTTCGGCGGGAACGTCGGCGGCCCGATCAAGAGGGACAAGGCTTTCTTCTTCATCTCCTTCGAGTCGATCCGCGAGAATTTGACGCGCGCGAATCTGAGCGAGACGATAGGCGACACGCCCTGCGCGGTCGCGACGCCGACCCTCGGGGCAAACGAAGCGCTCATCAACGGCAACGCGGATTGCCAGCGCCTCGCGCTCCTGAACTTCTTCCGCACGGCGCGCGACCAGGAAGAGGGCCTGCCCATCGAGCGTCCCATCAGGAACACGGCCATCCTCGGCAAGGTGGATTGGGATTTGAACTCGAACAACCGGCTCACCATCTCGCACAACTTCGACTACTCGAAGAACACCAACCAGACCTTCGACGTGGCGACCTACGGCAACTCGGCCAACGGCATCGAAGGCCCGTCGAAGATCAACGCCTTCAACGCCAACTTCTTCTCGGCGATCACGCCGACCAAAGTCAACGAGTTCCACTTCACCTACGGGCGCGAGGAGCGGCCGCGCTCGGCCGTCGAGTCGAACGTCCCCGCAGACACGGCGATGGGGTTCGCGACCACTTTCCGCTTCGGCGCGCCCTTCTTCCTCGGGCCGAACGTCGACGAGACGTTCTGGCGCACGCAGATCAAAGACAACTTCTCAATCGTCACGGGCCGCCACACGGTCAAGTTCGGCGGCGAGTGGATTCACAGCCGCAACTCGCAAATCTTCCGCGGCTTCTTCCAGAGCCGCTACATCTTCGACAGCGTGACGGGCTTCCTGCGCTACGCCTCGCCTGCGGCCGCCGGCGGCTTCGGGCCGAGCGCCGTCGGGTGCTCGGACGGGAGCTACGTGACCGCGCCGACGCCCTGCCCGGCGGGGACGACGCCGACCGGCGGCCCGCTCCTGCTCTACTTGCAGGGCGCGGGCCGCACAGGCCCGGCGACCGACGAGGCCGGCTTCTCCGACATCTCCAACGAAGACGTCGCGCTCTTCGCGCAGGACCGCTGGCAGGTGCATCCGCATTTCACGCTCAACTACGGCCTGCGCTGGGAGGCGCAGCTTTTCCCCGAGCCGGTCGTTCCGCCTTCGGAGACTGCCTACGGACTCTTCCTGAGCGACCCGCGCTTCCCCTCGGACGGGACGCTGCGCGACCAGAAGAAGATGTTCCAGCCCAGGTTCGGCTTCGCCTGGGACATCGGCGGCAAGGGCAAGTCCGTCCTGCGCGGGAGTTACGGCATCTACTTCGCGCGCCAGAACATGCTGACGCAGGTCGGCTCTATTACGACGAACGGCGTCCAGCAGCAGACCATCTTCCTGAACACGCCCATCATCTCTTCGGGCGTGCCTGGGCCAGTTTGGCCGGGGCTGGTGACGCCGACCGCGGGGTCTTGCACCGGCCCGCTGGGCACCAACCCCTTCCCTTGCTTTTCGGGCGTGCGCGTCTTCAGCCGCGACTACGCCAACCCGCGCGTCTACACGACGAACGTCGCCTTCGAGCAGGAGTTGGCCTCGAACCTGTCCATGTATCTGGACTTCACGCACGCGAAGGGCGTGCACCTGACGCGCTTCCTTGACTACGCGCGCACGGGCTTCTTCGCCCCGTACCTCGGCGAGACGATGGTCGCCAGCGCCGTCGGCAAGTCGGTCTACCGCGGCTTCACCGCCGGCCTGAGGAAGCGCTACAGCCGCGGCTTCCAGTTCGAGATGAATTACACCCTGGCGAAAGACGAGGACGACGACTCGAACGAGCGCGACCCGTTCACTGACCGCGCCTTCAACTTCAACAACCTGCAACTAGACTACTCGCTCGCGGACCGCGACATCCGGCACAGGTTCAACTTCTATACGAACGTGGACTTGCCGGCGGGCTTCGATCTGAACGCGCGCGTTCAGGCGCGCACCGCGCAGCCGAGATCGGCACCGGCGAATTGCGACCCGGGGGTTCCCCTGCGCTGTTTCCCCCGCAACAACCTGAGAAAGAATAACGAGTTCTTCTCGTTCGACTGGCGCTTGCAGCGCCCGTTCAGCTTCACCGAGAACGTCAAGCTCATCCCGATTTTCGAGATGTTCAATACCTTCAACAGCGATAACAACATTGACCCGACCGTCGGCTCGCCGCTCTTCAACTTCGACGGCTTCCTGCGCCAGGGCGTCGGCGACCCGCTCCAGGTGCAGCTCGGCATCAAGCTGACCTTCTGATGCAACGTCAGACTTAACGCGGGTGCGGGCCTCGCGGGAGCTGCATCCCGCGAGGCCCTGCTCGTCGAAGGCGAAGGGTTTCAATGGACAGTAGCATCCAGAGAGAGATAGAGGAGATCGTCAACCGCGAGACACGCGCCTGGGACACGCAGGACGCGGAGCTTCTCATCGGCGTCTTTCACGAGGACATGGCCTGGCCCTGGCCGCCGACGGCGCGGGCGCACGACCCACTCGACTGGGTGATGGAGTGGGGGCGGTACGACTACGAAAGGTGGAAGCGCGGCTGGCAGGAGTTGTTCGACACGCACGCGCTCGCGCACAACCGCCGCGAGATAAAAAAGATCGTCGTCTCGAAGGAAGGTGACGGGGCGTTCGCCGTCGTGGACATAGACACGCTGTGGGTCGCCCGCGACGGGCGGCACAATCACTGGAAGGGACGCACCTGCAAAATCTATTCGAAGGTCGGCGGCCTTTGGAAGATGACGGCGCAGACGGGCGTGCTGGATTACTCTTCAATCTGAGGCAGGGCCGCCCCTCAATACGGAAAGCGTCCCGGCCAGGTAAGTCACCGCGCAGTGAAGCACAGCAACCGCCGTCCTCTTATTCATTACCCCTGCCTCCAGGTTCGAGAGATGGCTCCTAATGAATGTAGAGCGCCTGCATGGTCGGGATGGCGGGCGCGCTGATGACGAGTTGGCCCTGCGCGTTGGTCGTGGCCGTGACCGTGCCGTACTTGCCGCCCGCGTAGGTGCGCCAGATGTCCACGGTGTATGTGCCTGGATTCAGCCCCGAGACGGTCACGGTCGTGGCGGTCGAGGAGCCGACGCGGTTGTGCACGAGCAGGACAACGGCCTGGCTCTTGTTCAGGCACGCGTAGGCGTTGACGGCCGAGGCTGTGTCCGTGACCTCCGCGGCGCTCGCGCGGTGGTTGTCCATGAAGCCGGCCCAGTTGACCGTATTCGTGAAGTTGCGCAGCGCGCCGAAAATCGCCAGTTGATTCGCGGTGATGCCGCCGTACTTGTACTTGTCCGTCCAGACCATCCCCGCGCCGCTCGTGCCGATGGCGATGCCGCCCCAGGCGAGCGCGTTCACGAGGTCGTCCGTGTTGGCGTTGCGCGTCACGCCCCACTCGCTCAGCACGAGCGGCTTGCCGAAGTTCATGTACCCGCCGTCGCGGATCGTGGCCGTCTCGTTCTCTTTGGCGACGCCGCCCGTGCCCGAGATGGCCCCGTAAAAGTGTATGTCTGCGGCGGCGACTTCGGGGAGTTGGACGACAGAGGGGTTGCCCGCGCCCGAACCCGTGAAGGAGACGGTGAAGGGGTGGTAGGGGTCGATTGATTTGATGAAGGAGCCTATGTCGCGCGCGAAAGCCTGCTGCGCCGCCGAGTTGGTGTTCAGGATGTCTATCTCGTTAAACGTCCAGAGGAAGAAGCTTGGGTGATTGCCCCAGCGGCTGTACATGTACTGGATTTTGCTCTTGATGAGCGAGCGCGCGTTGGCGTTCGTGATGACCTCGGCCGGGGTGTTGCAGGGGCCGCCGTTGGCCGCGTTGTAGGCGTGCGCCGCCCAGTTGTTCTTGATGTTGTAGGTGTCCCAGGGGCAAATCTCGACGTAAACGCCGTAGGCGTCGCAGGCGTTGAAAAGCTCGTCGAGTCGCGCCTGCTGCGCGAGGCGGTAGACGCCCGCCGGGTACTCCAGCCAGTAGTCGCCCGAGGCGTTCTGGTCGCCCTGCTCGGCCCAGACGCGTATCACGTTGACGCCGTTCTGGGCCATGCGCTGCACGTAGGCTGTGACGGAGAGGCCGTCGTTGGCCGTGTCGGTCGGATTCCACACGTCGTAGCGGTTGAAGCCGATGGTGATGAACGGCGCGCCGTCCTTGAGCCAGTAATGTTTATTGGCCGAGACGGTGAACGTGCTCGGCGCGGCCAGAGCCTGCACGCCCCCGAACGAGGAGAGAATCAGGCAGACGAGCGCGAGTTGCGCAGACAGCCGGCCGGCGGCTTTGCGCGTTGAGGTGTTAGACATGTGGAGTCTCCCTTAAGAAGGTGCGGGCGGCTAACGGCAGTCAGTTATAAACGTTCCTGAAAAACTCGGCAAGCTTTTCCCGGTCCAGTTTCCCGTCGGCCCTCACGCCGCTGCACACGTCCACGCCGAAGGGCTCGACCTGGCGGACGGCCTCCGCGACGTTTGATGGCTTCAGGCCGCCCGCGAGGAAAACTGGCACAGCGACCGTCTCGCGTATCCGACGGCTCAGGGCCCAGTCGTGCGTCCGCCCCGTGCCGCCCAACTCTTTGACCGCGAGCGACTGGTTGCCGGAGTCGAGCAGAATGGCGTCGACGTGCGCCGCGACCGCCGCCGCCTCGTCAATCGATTCCGGCCCCGTGACGTGCACGACCTGGACGATTGCGACGCCGGGCAGGGCTTCGCGCAACTCACTGTAGCTCCCGGTTTCGAGCCGGTCGCAAATCTGTAAGGTGTTCACGCGTGCCTTGCGCTGCTGCTCTATGATGGAGGGCGCGTCCTGTTTGCAGGTGAGTAAAAAAGATGAGACCGCGGGCGGGATGGAGGCCGCGATCTCGCGAATCAAATCGTCTGGGATGACGCCGGGGCCGCTCGGCATCTCGGAGACGAGGCCCAGGGCCGACGCGCCGTGCTCCACCGCGAGCCGCGCCTCTTCGCGGCTCGCGATGCAGCAAATCTTGACCCTGGGCTTTGGCACAATCCCGGACCCTTTCATGCTTGAGCTGCGACGACGGGATCAGTTGTTCGGCGGGGCGGTTGACTACAACTCCTCTTCACTTACTACCCACCTGCCTCCGTCGTAGTGAGCGCGGACGCGCATCTCACGGTCGTTAACGCGTATCAATAGTCTTTCACTTTCATCCCAACCCCAACTCGCCTTGATAACAGCGACCGCCGCGGCGACAGGGAAGTAGCTGTCGCCGCGGCCGTCATCCGAGATGACGCAGGCGTAGCCTTCACGATCAACGGCCAAAAAAGCAACGCTGGCCTCGGCATTTGTCGCGCGGAAATCCCTGTTGACGACCTCCCGCAGTTCGGAGGACAGGCCGGAGTTCACAATCGCTACGTGCCGTGCCGGACTCGTCGCATTTACCTGGACAGAGGCACAGATAATCTGTAGCACTTCTTCACCGCCCGGATGGTTGGTAAGCAGTGTTCCGGGCGGTGAAGAGGTAATGTTCACGCTTGCTATATCCATAAGCGGAACAGCGCCGGGCTATTGCGCCTTCTTCCAGTGCGTCGCGGTCGTCCACTGCTGCGGGTCGAAGAGTTTTTCGTCGAGGGCGACGCCGCCCTGTATGTCCGTGTACTCTTCGGTGACGACCGGCTTGCCGTTGACCATGAAGATCACTTCGGGCGCGACCCAGCCGCCGCCCTTGACCGCCACGTACTTGTTGAACTGCGTCTCCTGCGTGGCGGACGCGTCGCGCGTTCCCGGCTCTAACAATCGGACGAAGTAAAGGTTCTCCTTGTCAATCCAGAACTGGCGCGTGTGCAGGTCGCCCGCCTTCGCGCCGACGACGTAGACGGGCCGGCCCTGCCATGTGTCCTCGCGCACCACGGAGAGGTCGAACTTGAGTTCCCTGAGCTTGTTGACGACCTCTGCGGCGGGCAGGAAGTAAACGTCGAAGCCGAGGAGCAGGAGCGGGTGCGTGAAGGGGCGCGAGCCGGCCTGCTTCCCGTCCTTGAAGCTGTAGAGCGTGTTGCCGGCGAAGAGGATGCCGTTGCCGTCCTTGATCGGGTCGAAGTCGACGCGCAGCCTGCCGGGTGCGGAAAAGGCTTCGTACCAGATGGAGGACTTCGCCGTGCCGTCCTCATGGTGCTCGGTCGTCTTCTGCGTGAAGGTGAGCGTCTTGTACCACGACTTCGCGTGCTTCTTCTGCATCTCGCGAATCAGGTCTTCCGCGGTCTTCACCTTGGCGGCCCGCGCGGGCAGCGCGGCGATGGTCAGCAGGGCGCAAATAAGCAGTGCGTAGCGCATCCGAATATCTCCCGTCTCGAATTGAATTTGAAGGTAACGTGTCACTACCGCGGGCGGTACTGACACGAGACATCATACGTCCACCGAGTGTAAAAAGTTGTTCATGGCGTGGCAAGCCGTCGGCCTCGCGCTACCGTTTCTTGACACGGGCGGCGCGCGGCGTTAGATTCCGGCTGACCCGTTTACTCAGGTGGGCCTACTCTTCGCAGGAATCCGACTGGATGCGACTCTCGTCGATTGGAGAAAAATATATGAAGACAATTTATACGTCTGCCGTGAGGGCGCTCGCGCTCCTCGCGCTCGCAATCTTGGCCCCCTCGTCTCTGCCGGCGCAGGAGACGACGCCGAGCCCGCAGGGGCCGAAGGTCGCGAGCGTGGAGCTGAGCCCCGGAACGGCCGAGGCCGTCGTCGGGCAGAAAAAGAGTTTCACCGCGACGGCCAGGGACGACGCGGGCCAGGCCGTCAACGTCAAGCCTGACGTTTGGGTGGTGCTGCCTGTTGACTCGGGCATCGCGGACGAAGCCGGCAACATCACCTTCACACAGCCTGGCGACGTCAAGGTCATCGCGGTCGTCGGCGGCAAGCCCGGCTTCGCGAGAGTCATGGTCAAGCCCGCGAGCCTCTCGCGCATAGACGTTGACCCTGTGGCCGGCCCCTTGATGGCCGGCGGCACGGTCAAACTCAGCGCGACGCCGCGCGCCGCCAACGGCGACCCGCGCAACGATGTCGCGGTGGCCTGGGCCTCCGACGCGCCTGCGGTCGCGGTCGTCGACGCCGCGGGCTTCGTCACGGGCGTCGCTCCGGGTAAGGCCACCTTGCGCGCCACCGCCGAAGGCGCGAACAACACGGTGACCATAGAGGTCGTGCCCAACCCCGTGCGCGCCCTTTCCGTAGAGCCCGGTCAGGCGAGCGCCCGCACGGGCGACGTCGTACGCTTCAAGGCCAACGGCAAAGATGAGAAGGGCGCTCAGATCTCTCAGCCCTCCGTGCGTTGGGCCGTGAGCGGCAGCGGCGCGACGATAGACCCGGACGGCGGGTTCGTCGCCGAGCGCGCGGGCTCCTACCTGGTGACGGCCACGACCGGCAACCAGACGGCGGTCGCAACGGTCGTCGTCGCGCCGCGCGGCGTCGAGCGCGAGCTGACGCTCGTCGGCCGCGCGCCGTTTAAAGAGTTCCTGGCCGCCGAGCAGTGGATTTTCGGCAACTACGCTTACGTCTCGTCGGCCTCGGACAAGCTCTCGGTCTTCGACATCTCGGACCCGGCGAACCCCAAGCTGACCGACACGCTCAAGTTTGACGCGCACATCACCAACGACGTGAGCGTCACCGCTGACGGCAAAATCGGCGTCATCACCCGCGAGGGCGCGTCGTCGCGCAAGAACGGCATCGTCTTCCTGGACACGTCCGACCCCGCGCACCCGAAAATCCTCTCCGAGTACACGGAGACGGTCACGGGCGGCGTGCACAGCGCCTTCATTGACGGCCACTACGTCTACCTGACGGACGACGCGACGGGATCGATCCGCGTGATCGACTTCAAGGACGTGAAGAACCCGAAGGAGGTCGCGCGCTGGCAGGTCGAGAGCCCGCACGTCACCACGGGCGGCATGCAGGGCGGGCGCTACGTGCACGACGTGCAGGTCAAGGACGGGCTCGCCTACCTGGCTTACTGGCGCGACGGCCTCGTCATCCTGGACGTGGGCAACGGCATCAAGGGCGGGAGCCCGGAGAAGCCGCAACTCGTCAGCCAGTTGCGCTTTAATTACCACGAGCTTTACGGCAACGGCTGGCTCTCGGGGGCGCACGCCGTCTTCCGCTACAAGAACTACGTCTTCGTCGGTGACGAGGTCTTCCCGGAGTTGTTCGACATCCAGGGCAAGAATCGCATCCCCGTGCGCGGCGTGCTTCACGTCGTGGACGTGTCCGACATCACGCGCCCGCGCAAGGTGGCAGAGTACGAGGTGCCGGAGGCGGGGGCGCACAACGTCTGGGTCGAGGACGACATTCTTTACATGGGCTATTACAACGGCGGGGCGCGCGTGCTGGACGTTTCGGGCGAACTGCGCGGCAACCTTTACAAGCAGGGCAGGGAAATGGCCCGCTTCTGGACCGGGGCCGAAGACGGCTTCCGCCCGAACTCGCCCTTCGCCTGGGGCGCGCAGCCGCACAACGGTCTCATCTTCTTCAACGACATGAACAGCGGCCTCTGGATCATGAAACTCGGCGGCCCGCGCAAAGACACGGGCTCGACGACTGAGCCCGGAAGATAGTTGGCAGCAGGCAGCGGGCAGTTGGCAGTTAAAGCAAAAGGCAGCCGCGCGTGATTAACTCGGCTGCCTTTTTTGTCTTCACTGCCAACTGCCTACTTTTTCCCTTCCGTCCTGAGAAAATCTACGCCCGCGGCCTGCGGGTCAACGTCGACGGTGGCGACCGTCTTCATGGCTTCCAGATCAATGACCTCGACGGTGCCGGGCTCCGAGCCTATGCCCTCGACGGTGACGAAGGCGTAGCGGCTGTCGGGCGAGATGGCGACCCCGTGAAGCACCTTTCTTTTAGTCGGAATCCGCGCGAGCTCCTTGCCGGACTTCGCGTCGTAAACCGAGACAGACTGGTCGCGCTTGTTCGTCGCCACCAGTTTCTGCCCGTCCCTGCTCGCGGCCAGATTGTAAACTCCCTGCCGCGCAGGGATGCGGCGCGTGACTTTCCAAGTGTTGGCGTCCACCTCCACAATCTCGCTCGACTTGTTGCAGGCGACGAAAACTTTCGAGCCGTCGGCCGAAGGCTGCGCCCAGGTCGGAGAGCAGGACACGTCGCCCGGCTTGGGCGTCTCCATCCCGTGCCCGCCCGTGTCCCCGTGCGTCATCCCCGCGTGACCCGCGCCGCGCGCGGGCGGCGCGCCCGCCATGCCCATCTCCTTGCCCTGCGTCAGCAGGAAGTGGCGCGAGACCTTGAGCGTGCGCGTGTCTATCTCGACGAGCATGTCGTCCATCATGCACGCGGAGTAGTGCTTCGTCCCCTGCGGGTTGAAGCGCGAGCCGTGCGGCATCGTGCAGGTCGTGACGCGCGCGACCTCCAACATCTCGCCCGCGGCGACGATTGAGACCGAGGAGGGGACCATGTCGCCGTGCAGGTTGAAGTTGACGGCGTAGACGAACTCGCCGTCGGGCGACACGTCCATCGTCGCCGGGAAGAGCCCCAGCTTCACCTGGCCGACGACCTTGTCGTCACTGGCCGCGTACTTCCAGACGTAGCCGAAGGGCCTGCCGTGGCCGAGCGAGACGTAATAGAACTTCTTGTCCGGCGAGACGGCCACGCCGTGCGGCCCGTCCACGTCCGTCGGCATCACGCCCGTCCCGAAGTTGCGCTCGACGCTCGCGCCCTTCGGCCCGAACCGCACCAGGCTAATCTTGTCGGCCGACTCCGAGACGACGTAGACGAGGTAGTCCTGCTCGGGCGGGCGCTGTGCCAAAACCTGCGCCGAGCAGAGAAGCGCGGCGGCGCAAAGTAGGGCGAGTCGGAAAAGTTGACCGGACGGCCGGGCTTTACTGCGCATGCGAAAAATCCTCTTCGACAGAAATCAGGACGCTTCGAGATTATCTTAAATCCGCGCCCTTAGGCAAAAGAGCCCGGCCCGGTGATTTGTCGTTTCAGTTGCTGTATATTCGTCGCAGAAAATCGGTGCAGGGAATCAGCGTGAAAGCAGTCATCATCCTTATCATCTGTCTAGTCGTCTCTTTAACCGGCGGTTGCGAACTCCTGTCGGGCAGGCCGGGCGAGACGGAGGGGGCCGTAGGGAAGCGGCCGGTGGAGGCGGGCGAGCCGTCGAAGGACTACGGGCCGCCCGCGCACCTCGCGGACCTCGAAGAGAAGGCCGTGGACGAGAGCAGCGGCGTCGTCGCCTCGCGCCGCAACCCCGGACTTTTCTGGACGCACAACGATTCGGGCGACGGCCCGCTCCTTTACAGTTTCGACCGCAGGGGGCGCAGGCGCGGCGTCTGGCGCGTCGCGGGGGCGAAGGCTTACGACTGGGAGGACGTGGCCGCCGGGCCGGGACCAATGAGCGGACAACCTTACCTCTACGTCGGCGACATAGGCGACAACGGCCGGGAGAGGAAGGAGATCGTCGTCTACCGCGTCGCGGAGCCCGCCATCACCGCCGACACGGTGGTGAACAACGCGGTCGAGCCCTACGAGACCGCGCGCGCCGAGGCGCTTCGCCTGAAGTACCCGGACGGGCGGCACGACGCCGAGGCGCTCGCCGTGCACCCCGTGAGCGGCGACCTCTACGTGATAACGAAGACCGGGAACCCGGCCGCGGGTGCGGGCGTCTACAAACTCGCCGCGCCGTTCAACGCCGCGGCCGTCAACACGCTCGAAAAGATCGGGGAGGTGCGCGTCCCCAGCCTCTTCCCGGGCATGCTCACCGGCGCGGACATCTCGCCGGACGGCCGCCGCGTCGTCTTCTGCGACTACTTCAACGCCTACGAACTGGTCACCGCCGAGCGCGCGGCCGGCGGATTCGACGAGGTCTGGAAGCAGAAGCCCGTGGTCGTCAAACTGGGCCAGCGCACGCAGGGCGAGGCCGTCTGCTACAGCCTCGAAGGCCGGTCAATCATCGCGACCACCGAGGGAAGACCCGCCGCGGTTGTCGAAGCGCCGCGGGTGAAGCGGTAGACGATTAAAGAAAACTTCAATCAGGAGGAGACGACATTGGCGCGTAGGCAACTGGTGTTTCCGAACGGGCGTCGTGTATTTTGGCTCGCCGCGTTAGCGGTCTTTTTTCTGTCCGCACCCACTTCCCATCACGTAATGGCCCAGAATCCCGGCCCCCACAAAGCCTCGCTGGTGATACGTGCAGACCAGCCCAAAGGGGTCATCAACCGCAACATCTACGGGCAATTCGCCGAGCACCTCGGCCGCTTGATATACGAGGGCCTCTGGGTCGGCGAGGGCTCAAGCATCCCGAACACGCGCGGCATACGCAACGACGTGATCGCCGCGCTTAAAGAGTTGCGCGTCCCCCTCCTGCGCTGGCCCGGCGGGTGCTTCGCCGACGAGTACCACTGGCGGGACGGCATAGGGCCGCGCGACAAGCGCCCCAAGCGGCCCAACGCGAGTTGGGGCGGCGTGGACACGAACGCCTTCGGCACGCACGAGTTCATGGACCTGGCCGAGATGCTGGGGGCCGACGCCTACATCAACGGCAACATCGGCTCGGGGACGCCGCAGGAGATGATGGAGTGGATCGAGTACATGACCTCGGACTCAGACTCGACCCTCGCCAACCTGCGGCGGCAGAACGGGCGCGAGAAGCCCTGGAAGGTTCCGTACTTCGCCGTCGGCAACGAGACCTGGGGCTGCGGCGGGAACATGCGCCCCGAATACTACGCTGACCTGTACCGGCAATACGCCACCTTCGTCAAGGAGCACTCGGGCAACCGCATCCAGAAGCTGGCGGTCGGGTCGCACGACGACAACTACAACTGGACCGAAGTGCTGATGCGGGAGGCGGCGAGGCACATGGACGGCCTGTCGCTTCACTACTACACGCTGCCGACGAGTGACTGGGCGCGGAAGGGCTCGGCGACCGAGTTCGGGGAGAAGGAGTGGCACGCCACACTCGTCAGGACGCTGCGCATAGATGAGTTCATCTCGAAGCACAGCGCGATCATGGACAAGTACGACCCGCAGAAGCGCGTCGGGCTGATGGTGGACGAGTGGGGCACGTGGTACGACGCGGAGCCGGGCCGTGACATGGGCGCGCTCTACCAGCAGAACACGATGCGGGACGCGGTCGTCGCAGGCGTCAACCTGAACATCTTCCACAAGCACGCCGACCGCGTGAGGATGACCAACATCGCGCAGATGGTGAACGTCCTGCAGGCGATGATTCTGACGGACAAGGGGAGGATGGTGATGACGCCGACCTACCACGTCTTCAGGATGTACAGGGCGCACCAGGGCGCGACGCTGATACCGACCGAGTTGAGCGCGCCGGAGTACAAGTTGGAGCAGGCGTCGGTGCCGTCGCTGAGCGCCTCGGCCTCGCGCGACAAGGACGGGAGGTTGCACCTGTCCGTAGTTAACCTGGACCCGAACCGGCCGGCGGAAGTTACGGCGACGGTCGCGGGCTCGACCGTCAGGGGCGTCACAGGGGAAGTGCTCACGGCCCCGGCGATGAACGCCATGAACACGTTCGACCGCCCCGACACCGTCAAGCCCGCGCCGTTCGGCGGCCACAAACTTCAGGACAATAAACTGACCTTAACCGTCCCGCCCAAGTCCGTCGTCGTGCTTGAGCTTCAATAGGGTGAGCCACTCTCTTTTCGATTGAGTGTCGCTACAGGTCAGAACCGCCCGCTTGCGGCGGGCGGTTCTGACCGCAATCTTAACGTCGGGCCGACTGGCCTCCGACGCCGACGCGGATGACTGTGAGCGAGTTCGGCGCGAAGGTGTACGTGAACTCGCCGGACGCGACGGCGAGCGGCTTCTCGACGGGAGCGACTCTGGTCGGCGCGTCCAGGCTGTTCTCGGCCTTGAGTTCCGGGGCCGTGAGGACGAAGACCTTGCCCTGTTTGCCGAGCCTCTTCGCGCCCGCGAGCGTGATGCGGACCTGGCTCTCGGAAGCCGCCGTGTTGACCACCTTCAAGACCACCTCGTTCGAGGGGGCGTCGAACGACGCGCTCGTGAACAGATCGTTCTGGCCGTTCTTCTCCGAGCCGTCGAGCATCACGGGCAGGATTTGCGTCCCCTTGTGGACGCTGAAGGTTTTCTGGACGTAGTAGTTCGGCGTCCCGTAAGAGCGCAGGTTGTCGAACCAGATCATGTTGGGCGTCCACTGCCACGCCTCCACGTGGCCGAAGAGCGGCGCGTAGGAAGACATGTGCACCACGTCGGCGTTGCGCTCGATGCCCGTGATGAATGCCGCCTCCGACATCGCCGTCTCCCAGTTGTTCTTATTGTCCGGGCTCGCTATCCCGACGCTCTGCGCCGCGTACTCGCCCGCGAAGACCTTCGGCCCGGTGCGCGGGTAGTTGTCGTAGCGGCCGACGTTGTCGCGGAACCACTTCGGGGCCATGTAGAAATGCTCGTCCACCAGGTCCGCCTTCAGCTCACGCATCTTGCCCCAGAGGAAGTGAAACCGCTCGTCGTCCGGGCTCGGGCCGGCCGCGCCGATAAGCTGTATCTCCGGGTGCTTCGCCTTCAGCGCCTTCGCGAACTCGCGGTAACGCTCGACGTACTGCGGGCCCCACTGCTCGTTGCCGACGCCGATCATCTTCAAATTGAACGGCGCGGGGTGGCCCATTTCCGCGCGCAGCTTGCCCCACTTGGTCGTGACGGCCCCGTTGGCGAACTCGATCAAATCGAGCGCGTCCTGTATGTAGGTGTCCAGGTCGTCCATCGGCGCAAGCTCGCCCGAGTTGAACTGGCACGCCATCCCGCAGTTCATGATGGGCAGCGGCTCCGCGCCGATGTCTTCCGAGAGCAGAAAGTATTCGTAGTAGCCGAGGCCGAAGGACTGGTAGTAGTCGGGCGTGAGCCGCCAGTTGAACTCGGTGTTCCAGCGGTTGACGATGAGCCGGCGGTCTTCGGGCTCGCCGACGGTCGTCTTCCACTGGTAACGCTGCTCCAGATACCTCCCCTCGACGATGCAGCCGCCGGGGAAGCGCAGGAAGCCCGGCTTCATCTCTTTGAGCAGTTTCACGAGGTCCGCGCGCAACCCGTTCGGGCGGTTCCCCCAAGTCTCCTTCGGGAAGAGCGAGACCATGTCCACGTCGAGAGTGCCCGCCCCGTCCACGAGCAGGTTGACGCGCGCCTTCGCGTCCGTGCCGGTCGCGCGCAAAGTCGCCGTGTACTTCTTCCAGTCCGACGTGAAGCCGGAGACTTTGGCCGCGCCGAGCTGTTTGCCGTTCGCGTCCTCGACCTCCAGGCGCAGGGCCGCGGGCGCGCCGTCCACGCGCCGCGCCATGACGGAGAAAGTGTACTCGGCACCCTGCTCCACGCCGACGCCGCGGAAGCCCTCGTTCGAGACGCCGAACCCCTGGCCGGGCGTCTCGACGCTGACGCGCAGGTAATGCGAGTTGGGCGCGTCGCTGTCCGTGCTCAGGTCGTAGACCTGTAGCGAGCCCTTCGAGCCGCCGCGCTCGACCTGCTTCCAGCCCATCATCGGGTTGGGGAACTCGAACGAGCGGTTCTTCACGCGCTCCGGGTAGAGGCCGCCGTCCGCGCCGAAGTTGATGTCTTCGAAGAAGAGGCCGAAGAGCGTTTTGGGTATCGCGCCGCCGGGGCGGTCCACCTGCACGCTGATGGTGCGCGTCTGGGCGAAGCCGAGTTGCGCCTGTGCCAAAACGAGGCCGAGCGCGCAGAGGAGCGCGACGAGCCGCGCCCCCTTGGTCTGTTGGAATCGAGGTGCTTTCATGACTGAATACTCCCTGAAGGAGCGCGCGCCGGAAGGCGGCCACGTTCGGCGGCTTGCGCGCTCACTGATGACAGATTCTCAATACGGCCCGCGTATGTGGGCCGCAACTTCCCGTTCGTAAAACTCTTTCAGGCGCGCGTGCAGCTCCGCGCCGAGCGGCGCGAGGTCGCTCGCAGAGACGTTTGCGCGCGCCTGCCGCGGGTTACTCGCGCCGGGGATGATGACGCTCACGGCGTCGAAGTCCAGAATCCAGCGCAGGGCCGTCTGCGCCATCGTCACCCCCTCGGGCGCGAGCTGCTTCAAAGCGTCCGCCAGCTCGACGCCCTTTTCGAAAGGCAAGCCCGCGAAAGTCTCGCCGACGTTGAACGCCTGGCCTTCGCGGTTGAAGGCGCGGTGGTCCGTCGCGGCGAACTGTGTCCCCTTCGTGAACTTGCCCGAGAGCAGGCCGCTCGCCAGCGGCAGCCGCACGATGAGCGCGACCCCTTTGCGCTTGGCCTCTTCGAAGAACTCAATCGGCTTCTGCCGGAAGATGTTGAAGATGATCTGGAGCGAGGCCAGGTCTTCCTGCTGAAGACAAATCAGCGCCTCCTCATTCGACTCGACGCTGACGCCGTAATGCTTGATCTTGCCCTCGCGCTTCAACTCGCGGAGCGACTCGAAGACTTCGCCGGAGCTGAGCACGTCCGTGGGAATGCAGTGCAACTGGGTCAGGTCTACGGCCTCGACGCCGAGGCGGCGCAGAGAGGCTTCGGTGTGCCGTCGCATCGCGGCGAGCGTGAAATTTTCGGGCCAGCCCGGCTCTGGGAAGCGCCCGAGCTTCGTCGCCACGAAGATGCGCCCCGGCGTCTCCTTTAAAAACTTCCCGATGATCTCCTCGCTGCGGCCGAGCCCGTACACGTCCGCCGTGTCGAAGAAGTTGACCCCGCCCGCGGCCGCCGCCCTCAGCGTCTCAAGGGCGAGATTCTCATCGACCTCGCCCCAGTCGGCCCCGCCCAACTGCCACGTCCCCAGCCCTATCTCCGAGACCTCTTCCCCGGTGTTATTGAACAAACGCCGCTTCATAAACTTTATCCCCTTGATGAAAGTCAGTGCCGCCTGCCGCGAGCGGGCGGGTCAGCGGAGGGATGAAGTAAAGACGGAAAGCCTTTCATTCATCCCTCATCCCTTCTCCCCGCCCGCTCGCGGCAGGCGGTGTTGACCTGCTGGCTAACGTGCCGCGCTCTGCCTTAACATCTCCGTCCTCAGCATCTCCGACGGGAGGGCGAAGAGGGGAGGGACGACGGCGCGCGCCGACTTCGCCTTCCCCTTCGCCTTGCCGGTTATGCGCCGTATGAAGTCAACTTCCTCCTGCATGTAGGGCGTCCCGTCGTTGCGGAAGACCTCGTGGAACCAGATGGTCGGCTCGCGGTCCGTGTAGGGCCGCTGCCACGAGTCCCACGGCAGGTGCGTCTGCGTCCTGCCCTGCACCAGCCCCCAGTTAATCATCCCGACGTTGTGCGCCTTGCCGACGGTGAGCCCGCCGGAGAAGAAGCTGCCGTTGCCGCGCGCCATGTACTCCGTGCAGATCATCGGCCGGTTGTAGCGCTTCAGCCAGTTGATGCGCTTCTCAAGTTCCGTCGGGTGGTCGTAGTTGTGGAACGTGATGATGTCCGACTGCTCCACCAGCAGGCGGTCCGTCGCGGACATCTTCTCGGGCGTCGACCAGTCGCCCTTCCACGGCCCGGCGGTCAGCGGCTGCGTCGCGCCGGCCTCGCGCGCCCACTGGAACACCTTGGGCAGAAGCGCCAGCACGAGGTCGACCTTGTTCTTCGGCTCCAGTTCACCGTAGCTCCCCTGGTTCTCGTTGTCCGGCTCGTTCCAGACGTCCCACGCGAGGATGCGGTCGTCCTTGGCGAACGCTCCGACCACGCCCTTGACGTAGGCTTCGAAGCGCGCGTGCTGGGAAGGGTCTTGGAGCGCCGCGCGGCCGGGCCCCTGCGCCCAGCCGGAGTTGTGCACGCCCGGCTTGGGGTCGCGCTGCTTGCCGAGCTTCGGGTCCGGGTCCCAGACCGAATCGAACAGGCAGAACATGGGCTTGATCTTGTGCTTCGCCGCGATGGTCAGGAACTGGTCTATGCGCTTCTTGAAGCCCTCCGGGTCCTGCTGCCAGAGCAGGTCGTGGAGCGTGACGCGCATTGTGTTCATGCCCAAATCCTCGGCCCAGCCCAATTCGAGGTCAATCCTCTTGGGGTCGAAGGTGTCGGCCTGCCACATTTCAATCGAGTTGATTGCGCTCGCCGGGTTGTAGTTGGCCCCGACCAGCCACGGCTGCTTCGCGTACCAGTCTTTCGCCTGCTGCTCGGTCCACCTCTGCCCCTGCGCCGCCGCGACCGTGCAGAGGAAGAGAACCGTGACGAGCACCTGCGTTGCTTTCCTTAACATTGTCTTGCCGTCTCCTTTTGCCATGATGACTCCGAGAATCATTTAGTAGTTTTGGACCATCCCATCAAATTTTTAACGACGCGCCCTGAGCGGGCTGACGCGGTACAGTTGCGCGCCGTGGCGGCTGACAGTCGCAGAGAGTTCGTCCGCGACGACGCCCCTGTGACGCCGCGCCCACAAATCCCTGACGCGGCACTCGCCGCTCAGCCCAAGCTCCTCCCACTTCACTTTGACCAGCGCCTCTTTATCGCCGACGTTGAAGACGGCCAGGTACTTGTCGCTCGTGCCCGGCACGTCGGCGACCCACGCGATGCGGTCGCCGCGCGCGAAGAGTTCGCGGTTGCCTGTGCTTCGCTGGTTGACCGCGAGCACCTCCGGGTTGGTCAGAATCGAGAGCGTGAACTCGTCGTTGCTGGGCAAGTCTCCGCCCATCATCAGCGGCGAGCGGAAGATCGACCACAAGGTCATCAGCGTCACCTGCTCGTCCCTCGTCAGCAGCGACATGCGGTCGTCGCCGCGCTCGCCCCGAATACTGATGCGCCCCAGAGGCAGCATGTCCGCGTCGGCCCAGCCGCCCGGCCCCGTGTGCTCGATCCACCTGCGCCCCAGGTCGAACTGGCGGCGCAGGTCTTCCCAGCGGTCCCAGAAGTCGCCCGAGATGCGCCAGAGCTGCGAGTTCTCGCGCAAAGTCTCGACCTGACGCGGCGACGCCGGTCCCGGCGAGAGGCTCAGGATCATTGGCCGCCCGCTCTTTCTAACCGCGCGCCCGAGCGCCGCGATCTCGCCCAGCCGCTCCGCGTCCGCTCCGGTGTCCTCGTCCGGCGTGTACGCCGACATGTCGTCCGCCTTGATGTAGTCGACGCCCCACTCCGCGAACTGCCTGACGACGGAGTCGTAATAAGCCTGCCCACCCGCTGTGCCGGCGCGCACGCCGTACATGTCGTCAATCCATGGGCAAGTGCTCTCCGTGTTGGCGACATCCTGCGCGCGCAGTTTTGTGCCAAAAACGGGGGTGTTGGCGCGCACGGCCTGGCGCGGGATGCCGCGCACGATGTGCACGCCGAACTTCAGCCCCAGGCGGTGCACGTAGTCTGCCAGCGGCTTGAAGCCGCGCCCGCCGGCCGCGGAAGGGAAGCGGTTCAGGGCCGGCAGCAGCCGCCCGTACTTGTCCATGACCAGTTCCGCGTTCGGGCGGTAGCCGTGCGCCTTCGCCTTCGGCTCGTACCACTGTATGTCGACGACCACGTACTGCCAGCCGAAGCGCTTCATGTGCCGCGCCATGTACGCGGCGTTGGCCTTGACCTCCGCCTCGGTCACGGAAGGCCCGTAGCAGTCCCAACTGTTCCAGCCCATCGGCGGCGTCCGCGCCAGGCCCGCGAATTTTGTTTGAGCGTTCGAGACGCGCCTTTGCGCGCGGGCCTGCGACGGCATCAGGCAGGCGAGGCACAAGGGGAGAAACAGCGCGAGAGTTCTTCTTAACATCGCACCAGAAGCGCGGCTCTTTTGCTCCGCAGGAGCGCCTGAAAATGGCCCGGCGGTTATAGCCGTCGACAAATCAACTGGGGAGTTCGGCCTTATCCCCGGGGGGGATGAACAAAATAGCCGGGGGCAAGCGAGCGCGAGCGAAGCGCCGCCCCCGGTCTGACGTTGAAAACATTCCGACCCTGAAGGGGCCGCACATTCAAGGTTGAAGGTTCGACCCCTTCAGGGTCGGCCATCAATTCTCGACCGATACAGGGGGCGGCGCTCGCGCTCGCCCCCGGCCAGCGTGCCCATCCCCCTTGCGGGGACGAACACGGCAGTTTCCTTCTCACCGCGCGCCGAGCAGGATGTCTATGGTCAACTGGTCCAGGCGCTCGTACTTCAGGCCGCGCGAGGACAACTGCGCGCGGTCGAAGTTCGACGACAAAAGCTCGCCCGCGCCCTGCGCGGAATACTTCGAGCCGCCGCCGTCCCCGTCCGTCTCCGCTATCTCCGCGAGCAGCGCCTTAATCTCCGGGTCCGCGTTCCAGCGCTCGCCCTTCTCCTTGAGGATCAGGTAGGTGCGCATGCAGCCGCGGGCGAAGTCCTTGACGCCCTCGTAATCTTCCGTGCGGTAGGCGTGCGCGTCGAAGGCGCGCGGCCCGTCGTAGCCCACGTCCTCCAGAAACTTCACGAGCCAGAAGGCGGCCTTCGGGTTGGCCGAGCCGAAGCGCAGGTCCTGGTCGTAGCGGCCCGGCACCTGGTCGTTCAAGTCTATGTGGAAGAGCTTGCCCGCCTCCCACGCCTGCGCGACCGCGTGCGTCATGTTGAGGCCCGGCATGTGCTCGTGCGCGACCTCGGGGTTGACGCCGACCATGTCGGGGTGGTCGAGCGTCGTAATCAGGTGCAGGTAAGCGCCAGTGGTCGGCATGTAGATGTCCGCGCGCGGCTCGTTCGGCTTGGCTTCGAGCGCGAACTTGTAGCCGTAGCCCTTCTCGATGTTGTATTCGCAGAGGTAGTTCAGCGCCTCGCGCAGCCGCTTGACGGCGTCGTCCGCGCGGCGGCAGGCGTCCGTCTCCACGCCCTCGCGCCCGCCCCAGAGCACGAAAATCTTCGCGCCGCACTCGGCCCCGAGGTCCATCGCGCGCATAGTCTTCTGCAAGGCGTAGGAGCGCACCGAGCGGTCGTTGGCGGTGAACGCGCCGTCGCGGAAGACGGCGTCGTAGAAGAGGTTGACGGTCGCCATCGGGACGACGATACCTTGCTCCTCGCAGGCGCGCTTGAAGTCGCCGACGATCTGGTCACGCTGCTGCGGCGTGGCGTCAATCGGCACGAGGTCGTTGTCGTGGAAGTTGACGCCCCACGCGCCGACCTCGCCCAGCATGTTGACTAGCTCGACGGGCGAGAGCGACGGGCGCACCGCGTCGCCGAACGGGTCGCGCCCGCGGTTCCCCACGGTCCACAGGCCGAAAGTAAACTTGTGCTCCGGGCGCGGTGTGTACTTGTCTTGTGTCATCTCAAAAACCCTCACTTCGAATGTTATGTAAGGGGCAGGGCCAAGTCCTCTGCCCGGATGCTCGCGTAATAGCACGGGCAAAGGGGACTCGCCCCCGCCCGGACAGTTAAGTTTTTTGGCCTGCCGCGTCGGCGACGCTGCGCAGCGCCGGGTAAAGCGCGCGGTACGCCGCGTAGCTTCTATTCATCACGGCCACAGTCTCTTTATCCGCTTCGACGCGCTCGGCGACGCGGACGGCGCTCGCGCAGGCTTCGTCGACCGTGGGCCAGATTTTAGCGCCGACGCCGGCCAGAAGCGCCGCGCCGTAGGCCGCGCCCTCCTCGGCGGCCAGAATCTCGACCGCGCGCCCGTACACGTCCGCCTGTATCTGCCGCCAGAGCGCAGAGCGCGCCCCGCCGCCGCCGAGGCGTATGTTCTCCACGGGCACGTCCATCTCACCGAAAATCGTCAGCGTGTCGCGCAAGCTGAACGCCACGCCTTCGAGGATGGCGCGCACGACGTGCGCCCGCGCGTGACTCGCCGCCAGTCCGACGAGCGCCGCGCGCGCGTGCGGGTCAAGGTGCGGCGTCCGCTCGCCCATCAGGTACGGGGCCCACAGCACGCCGTCCGAGCCCGGCGGCGCTGTCGCGGCTTCCTGGGCCAAAAGGTCGTACGGGTCCGCGCCCGTGTCACTGTCCCCGATCCCGAAGCGGTCGCGGAACCAGCGCAGGGAAAGCCCGGCGGCCTGCGTCACGCCCATGACGTGCCAGCGGCCCGGAATGGCGTGGCAGAAAGTGTGCACGCGGCCGCGCTTGTCCAGGGCGGGCCGCGAGGTCGCGGCGAAGACGACGCCGGACGTGCCAATGGTCGCGCTGACCGCGCCGGGTTGGACGATGCCCATCCCGACCGCGCCCGCCGCCTGGTCGCCCGCGCCCGCGACCACGGGCGTCCCCGCGCGCAGGCCCGTCGCCTCTGCGCCTTCCGCCGACACGCGCCCGGTGATTTCGGGAGACTCGAAGAGGGAAGGGAGGCAGCCGCGGTCGAGTTCGAGCGCGTCGAGCATCGCGTCCGACCAGCGGCGGTTGGCGACATCCAGCAGGAGCGTGCCCGAGGCGTCGGCCACGTCAATCGCGCGGTCACCCGTCAGCCGCAGCCGCACGTAATCTTTCGGCAGGAGTATCGTCCGAAACCTCTCCCACAACTCAGGCTCGTGCTCGCGCACCCACAGCAACTTGGTCAGCGTGAAATTGGTCAGCGCCGGGTTCGAGGTCAGTTCTATCAGCCGCTCCGCGCCGACCCTCTCGGTGATGGCCTTGCACTGCGGGTCCGTGCGCTGGTCGCACCAGATGAGCGCGGGCCTCAGCACCTCGTCCCGCTCGTCCAGGAGCACCGCGCCGTGCATCTGCCCCGAAAAGCCCACGCAGGCTATCTCGTCCGCGCCGACGCCGTCCTGTGCCAGAACGCCGCGCACGGCCTCGGTCGTCGCGCGCCACCAGTCGCGCGGGTCCTGCTCGGCCCAGCCCGTCTGGGGCGAAGCGAACGGCTCGTGCTCCGAGGTCGCGGAGGCGACGACCGCGCCGGCCTCGTCCACCACGACCGCGCGCGTCCCGCCCGTGCCCACGTCTATGCCCAGCAGCTTCATCCCCTTGTGCCCCTTTAGACCCTGGCCGTGCGCGCCGCCGAGCGCCGCTGAAGCAGTTGGTCCGCGATGACGCCGAGCAGGATGACCGCGCCCATCACCGCGAAGTTGAGCGACGAGGGGATGCCCAGCAGGTTGACCAGGTTCTGCAAGACCTGGAGCAGGGCCGCGCCGATGAGAATGCCTATCACCGAGCCCTCGCCGCCGCGCAAAGAGCAGCCGCCGAGGACCGCCGCCGCGATGCCGTACAGCTCGAAGAAATTGCCGTGCGACGAGGGCGAGACGGAGTTGGTGTAGAAGGCGAAGATGATGGCCGAGATGCCGGCGAGCAGGCCGAGGATGACGTACGCGCTGGCGATGATTATCTGCGAGTTGATGCCGGAGTAGCGCGAGGCCGTCTCGTTGCGGCCGACGGCGAACAGGTAGCGCCCGTAGACCGAGCGGTGCAGGACGACCCACATGATGGCGCTGATGATGATGAGCAGGACGAAGGGCGTCGGGACGCCGAGGACGTCGCCCGTGGCGAGCGAGCGCAGCCAGTCGAAGCCCTGGGCCGAGCCGAAGCCCTTCGTCTCGTCGTTGGCGATGAAGCGCGCCAGCCCGCGGTAGAACAAGAGGCCGCAGAGCGTGACGATGAAGGGCTGGATGCGCATCTTCGTGATCAGCAGGCCGTGAATCGTGCCGAGCGCCATCGCGATGGCGATGATGACGACGACCGCCAGCGCGGCCGGCCACATCCACTCCGTCAGCATGATCGAGAGCACCACGCCGAGGAGCGCGAAGACGGAGCCGACCGAGAGGTCTATGCCGCCCGTGATGATGACGATGCCCAGCCCCAGGCTGAAGATGCCGTAAGCGCCGATCAGCCGCGCCATGTTTTGCAGGTTGGTCGCGGAGAGGAACACGGGGTTGAGTATCGCGACGACGATGCAAAGCACTACCAGCAGGATGAATGTGCCAAGTTCTTTTTTCAAGGCTTCTCAGCTCCTCCGACTGTGGATTTTACAGCGGAACAATTGCCTTACCCTTACGCGGCCCGTTTCCCGACGGCGAGCTGCATGATGTTCTCTTCGGTGCACTCGCTGCGCTCCAGAACGCCGGTCAGCACGCCCTCGTGCATGACGGCGACGCGGTCGCTGATGTGCAAGACCTCCTCCATGTCCGAGGAGATCATCAGGATCGCCACGCCGCCCTCGGCCAGCTCCCTCATCAGCGCGTAAATCTCGGCCTTCGCGCCCACGTCCACGCCGCGCGTCGGCTCGTCGAAAATCAGCAGCTTCGGCTCCAGCGCGAGCCACTTCGCCAGCACGACCTTCTGCTGGTTGCCGCCGCTCAAGTTGATGACGAGTTGCTCGACCGAGGGCGTCTTGACGTTCAGCTTCTTGCAAACTTCGGTCGCCGCCGCGCGCTCCCGGTCCCTGGCGATGAGCCACGCCTGCGCGTAACGCTCAAGCGAGGGAAGCGTGACGTTCTCGCGGATGGGGATGTCGGTTATCAACCCGGCGAGGCGGCGGTCTTCAGGAATCAGGTAGATGCCGTGGCGGATGGCGTCCTGCGGCGAGCGTATGCGCAGCTCCTGGCCGCCGATGGTAATGCGCCCCTGGACCGGGCCGTCGATGCCGAAGACGGTCTGCGCGACCTCTGTGCGCCCCGCGCCGACCAGGCCCGCCATGCCCATGATCTCGCCGCGGCCCACGTCGAAGGAGACCTCGTGCTTCGGGTAGCGCAGCGTCCGCAAGCCCTGAATCTGCACGTAGCCGCGCGCGCGATCGCCCTCCGGGTGCTGGTAGAAGGATTCAATGTCGCGCCCGACCATCATCTTGACCATGCGGTCGTGCGTGATCTCGCCGCGGCCGAGCTCGCCCGCGTTCGCGCCGTCCCTGAGGACCACCACGCGGTCGGCGATCTGCTCGATCTCGTTGAGGCGGTGCGAAATGTAGATGATGGCGACGTTCTGCGCCTTCAACTCGTGGACGAGTGCGAGCAGGCGGTCCGTCTCCGTCAGCGTCAGGCTCGACGTGGGCTCGTCCATGATGAGGATGCGCGCGTCGAGCGAGAGCGCCTTGGCGATCTCGACCATCTGCTGCTGCGCGATGGAGAGCCGCCACAGTTGCGTGTTGGTCGGGATTTCGAGGCCGAGCCGCTTGAGGTAGACGGCCGAGTCCTGGTGCATCTTCTGGCTGTCGACCAGCTTGAGGAAGCCGCCCTTGACGGGCTCGCGGCCGAGGTAGACGTTGGCCGCCACGTCCAAATTCTCCAGCACGTTCAGCTCCTGGTGTATGAAGCTGACGCCGAGGCGCGTGGCGTCCGAGACGCCCGTGATCTTGACGGGCTGGCCGTCCACGAGTACCTCGCCCGCGTCCGGCTGGTGCACGCCGCCGAGGATTTTCATGAGCGTGGACTTGCCCGCGCCGTTCTCGCCCGCGAGCGCGACCACCTCGCCCGCCGCGATCTCGAAGTCGACCCCTCTCAGCGCGCGCACGCCGCCGAAGCGCTTCTCGATTCCCCGCATCTGTAAGACCGGAGCACTCATCGATTCACCTCTCGAAATGCGTCCATGTCAGTGCCGCCTGCCGCGAGCGGGCGGGCGCTCAAGCTTGCAGACCCGCCCGCTCGCGGCAGGCGGCACTGACTTAACCTCGCCCGCGCAGTTGGTTGATCTTCTGCGTGAACGCGTCCACCTCCGCCTGCTTGATGACGAGCGTCGGGACGAAGACCTGCTTGCCGGCGGGGACGACCGACTTGTCGCCGCCGAGGTACTGATTCATCAGCTTGATGGCCTGGTAGCCGAACTCGTAAGGCTGCTGCACCACGGTCGCGAAGATCGAGCCGTCCTTGACGCCCGCCAGCGTCTCGTCCTCTTCGTCGAACGCGATGATTTTTATCTGGCCCACTTTGTTCGCCTCGCGCACGGCGTTGACGATGGCCGGGCCGTTGTAGCTCCAGAGGCCGACCAGCCCGACGACGTCCGGGTACTTGACCAGCGTGTCGGAGACGTTCGACTTGGCGCGCACGCGGTCCGTGTCGTCCGTCCGCACGTCGATGATCTGGACGTTCGAGCCCTGCAAGACTTCCTTGATCCCGTTGTACCGCTCCTGGGCGTTGCGCGCGTCGAGCTTGCCGACGAAGAGCATGATCTTGCCGCCGTTGGGCAGCGCCTCCTTAATGAGCCCGCCGGCCTGGCGGCCCGCAGCGACGTTGTCCGTGCCGACGTAGAAGGCGCGGTTGCTGGTGGGCGCGTCCGAGTCCTGCGTGACGACGAGCACCTTGCTGGCCGTGTCGTTAATCAACTGCGTCTGGTTGTCCGGGTCGACGGGGCTGATGGCGATGCCTTCCACGCCCTTCGCGAGCAGGTCGTCAACAAGGCGCTTCTGCTCGGCGGCCGTCCCGTCCGAAGGAATCTTGAACTCGACCGTCACGTCGTTCAGCTCCTGGTCGGCCTTCTCCGTGCCCTTGCGCGCGATCGTCCAGAAGTCCGAGGCGTTGTTGGTCACGAAGGCCAGGCGGCGGCCGCCGCCCCCGCCCGCGCCGCCGTCCCCTTTGTTGCAGGCCGCGGCCAGAAGCAGTAGACAGGTGAAAACGAGTGCGCTCAGAAAGAATTTTTTCATGCTCTCCTCCAGTAAAATTTTACTCACGCGTCGTAGCCGCGCGGGCGGCTCGTGTGCCAATCCCAGGCCGAGCTGATGATCGCCGCGATGTCTGGGACGCGCGGCTGCCAGCCCAGGACCTCGCGCGCGCGCCGGGCGTCCGCGACGAGGTGAGAAGGGTCGCCCGCGCGCCGGCCCTGCATCTCGACCTTGATCTCTCTTTCGGTCACGCGCCGCGCCGCCTCGACCACCTCCAGCACGGAATAGCCCTGGCCGTTGCCGAGGTTGATGGCCGTCGAAGACCCGCCCGCGCGCAGGTAGTCGAGCGCGAGCGCGTGGGCCTCGGCCAGGTCGGCGACGTGTATGTAATCGCGCACGCACGTGCCGTCGGGCGTCGGGTAGTCCGAGCCGAAGACGGTGACGGCAGGGATGCCGCCCTGCGCGGCGCGCAGGACGAGCGGGATCAGGTGCGTCTCGGGCTCGTGGTGCTCGCCGCGTTCGGGAATCGCGCCCGACGCGTTGAAGTAACGCAGGGCGACGAATTTCAGGTCGAAAGCTCGGTCGTAGTCAGCCATAATACGCTCAACGAAGAGCTTCGACCAGCCGTAAGGGTTGGTCGGGCTCTGCGGGTGCCCCTCGTCAATCGGCATCCGCTGCGGCTCGCCGTAGGTCGCGCACGTGGAGGAGAAGACGACGCGGCGCGCGCCCGCCTCTATGAGCGCGCCCAGCAATCGCACGCCCTGCGTGACGTTGTTCTCGTAGTAGAGGTCTGGCCGCGTGACGGACTCGCCGACGTAGGCGAAGGCCGCGAAGTGCACGCAGGCGTCCACGCCGTGATCAGTGACGATGCGCTTGACGAGTTCCGCGTCGCCAACGTTCCCCTCGTAGAAAGGGACCTCGGGAGCGACGGCCCCGCGGTGCCCCCGCGACAGGTTGTCGAGCACGACGACCTCCTCGCCGCGCCCGCGCAATAACTCAGTCGTGACGCTGCCGATGTAGCCCGCGCCGCCAGTCACCAAAATCGCCATTACGTCACCATCCCCAGGGTAATCAATACGGATTCAAACAGGATGGACAGGAGAGACAGGATAATAAAGATTTGAGTTTTCAAAATTTCTTCATCCTGTCCATCCTGTCCATCCCTGTTAATTCTTCTTGAGTCTCAAATGGCCGAACGCGGCGCTGCCCGGCGACGAGCCGCTGAAGACGTAGGGCGCGCGGCCCCTCTCCTCGCCGTAGCGGCGCGCGACTTCCGAAATAGCTTCGCCGGCGTCGCGGCGGCCGAGGACTGCGACAGTGCCGCCGCTCCCGCCGCCGGTTATCTTCGCGCCGTAGAGTCCGCGCGCCGTCCCCACCTCGCGGACCAATTCCACCAGGCGATCCGTGCCGGCGGAGCCCAGGCCGCAGCGCCCGTAGCTCGCGTGCGACTGGTACATCAGCTCGCCCAGCAACTCGTTGCGCCGCTCGCCCTGCGCGCCGCCCTGCAACAACTCCGCGAAAGTGCGGACGCGAAAATTCTCGTAGACGGCGTGGGCCGCGGGCACGCGCACGGCGTAAACCTTCTCGGGCTCTATGCGCGTGACCGTGTCGGTCGTCCCGCCGTAGAGCGCGAGGAATTCGTCGCCCCGCAGGGTCTCGTTCAGCCGCGGACTGTAACGCTCCTCGAACTCAGAAGGCGTCAGGTTCGCCAGGTACCCGCCCCAGCGCGGGTCTTCAATCGAAACGGTCTGGCCCGACTCCTCGGCGCTCAGCCCAGAGAGAGCGGCGATGATGCGGTAGCCCATGAACGCGCCGACGCGCACGGAGCCGTAGTCGCCGCCTCCGACCGAGTGGCGCACGCCCGAATCAATGCCCCACACGGCCAACTCTTCGGGCAGGGAAATCGTCCCCAGCAGTTCCGCGGGCTGGCACAAAAGCGCGAGCAGCCGGTTCTCCTCGCCGCACGCGGAGGTCATCTGATCCATCACCCCGCACGGCGCGCCGACGACCAGGTTCTCGACCCGCTGGCACAAAATCGCCAGCTCGCGCGCGCCCACGTCGAGCCCGTACGCGGCCGCCACGGCGCTCATCGTCGCCACTTCCAAAGCGGCCGACGAGCTGACGCCCTTCCCCTCCGGCACGCGCGACCAGACGAGAATTCTCGCCCCGCCGGGGAAACTCGCGCCGCGCTCCCGCATCAGGACCAGAAGGACGCCCGCGACGTAAGCCGCCCACCCGCGCGAACGCTCGGTCTCGAAATACGCCCTGGCGGCCTCGTAGCTGATTGGCCCGCCTTCGTTCGCGAAGTCCGCGAGCGGCATCTCGAAGGCGACCGCGCGGCCGCCGTCGCTAGCCAGCGTCACGATGCGGAGCCTGTCGGAGTCGTCCCGCTGCACGGCGGCGAAGGTCGCCTCGGCAATCGGCAGCTCAAGCACGAGCGAGCCGGAGTAGTCCGCGATGCCGCCCATCACGTCCAGGCGGCCCGGCGCGCGCGCGATGACCAACTCCGCGCCCGCGTCAAAGAGCGTGCTCACTTCCGGCACGGGGTAGTCTTCGAGCGACCTCAGCCTCTCCACGAACTCCGCCACGTCGGGCGATTGCGGCCCGTCGCCCCGAGCAATTCCGTCTGCGGCCTGCGGACTTTCGCGTTGCATCTCGATCATCTTGCGCTAAGGTTTCAGGTATCCAGCAGCCCGCGCCGCACGAGGGCTTCGCGCAGGAGCGGCTCGATCTCGCGGCGTATGTGTTCGTTGGCGTAGCCGGCCCAGGCCACGTCCGGCTCGACCCGGAGCGGCGAGCGCAAGGGCTCGCCCCGCTCGTCCGTCACGATGACGCCTACTTCGCGCGCGATCAACTCCGTGCACATGTCGTACGGGTGGCAGCACAGGCCGAGGGTCAGCCCGCGCCGGTTCATCACGGTTTCGATGAGCGGCCGCAGGTCCGCGACGAAGCGGTCGTGACCCATCATCAACTCGTAAAGCTGCCCGCCCGACGACAAATACTGGTCTTCGAAGCACTGCGCCTTGCCGTGCTCGACGGGGCCGAGCGCGCCGCGCACAATCTCCTCGTCAATCGCGGCCAGCTCGTCGCGCGCGCCAGGGAAAAAGCGCGCGATCATGCTGAAGCCGTGGCGTATGGTCGTCGCGCGCGAGGGGCGCGGGTGCAGGGGCTCGCGCTCGCCCGTCAGGCGGTTGAGCCGCTCGCCGTGCGCGCCCTCGCCGCGAATCGCCCAGAGCACGTCGCACAGGTGCTGCTTGACGAGCGGAATCTCCGTCTGCACGGCCACCTCTATGTCTTGCAGGTTGGTCTCAGCGCCGCGATTCCGGGCCACTCCCGTCAGCACCCACGCGCTCCTCTTCTGGTACATGATGCCGCGCGTGCCGTCAATCGGGTCGACGACGACGCGCCACGCGGCCCCGTCCTCCGAAGACCCGCGCGGGAGAATCAACTGGCCGCCCTCGATCCCCTCGGCGACGAGCACGAGCGAGGTGCGCTGTGCCAGTTCCGTTTCGAACATCTCGACCAGCAGCTCTTCGCTGACGCGGTCGACGGCGTAAATGGTGTCGCCCTCGGACTCGTCGTCCGCGACCTCGGCCAGCTCGTCCACCCGCGCTCGCTCGGTCTCGGCCACCACCGCGTCGCGCACGCGCTCGTGCACGCGGCGGACGATGTCCAGCATCTCGCGTGTGCCAATTTCTGCGCTCATCCCTTGCCCCCCTCGGCCTTGCGCTTGTAGTGCACGTCCGGCTGGGCGCGCAGCTCGGCGGCCTTCTCCTCGGGCGCGGTGTCAGAGAGGAAGTTGCCGCCGCCGATTTCGGGTCCGGCCAGGTACTTCAAAAGATTGGGCCGGCGCAGGGGCGGGTGAAATTGTATGTGAAAGTGGTAAGAGCCGTAGTCGCCGCCGTCGGTCGGTGCCTGGTGCAGCACCATCACGTAAGGGAAGGGCATGTGCCAGAGGTTGTCGAACCGTATGAGCACGTTCTGGAGGGCGGCGGCGAAATCCGTCAGCTCGTCGTCGGGCAGGGCGGCGAGGCTCGGGTGCGTGCGCCTGGGCGCGACGTAAACTTCGTAAGCGTAGCGCGCGAAGTAGGGCATGAAGGCGATGGCCGTGTCGTTCTCGAAGATGATGCGGCGTCCGTCCTCGCGCTCGGCGGCGATGATGTCCTGGAAGAGGATGCGCCCTGTCTCGCGCTGGTGACGCTCTCCGGCGCGCGCCTCGGTCTCGATGCTTTTGAAGACGAAGTTGGTCGCGTAAATCTGGCAGTGCGGGTGCGGGTTCGAGACGCCCACGGCCTCGCCCTTGTTCTCGAAGGTCAGGACGTACTTCACCTCGTCGCGACCGCCGAGGTCTTTGTACTGCTCCTGCCAGACGCGCAACAGGTTGACGACCTCCTCGGGCTCAAGCTCGGCGAGCGTCAGGCCGTGGTTCGGGCTGTAGCAGACGACGCGCGCGATGCCTTGCGCGGGCTGGTTGCGGTAGATGCCCGCGGGCTTCTGCAAGTCCTGCGGCGCGTCGGGGCCGACCGACGGGTGGTCGTTGTCGAAGACGAACGTTCCCGTGTAGTCGTCGTTGCGTTTGCCGCTCACGCGCACGTTGCCGGGGCACAGGTAGCAGTCTGGCACGTAGACGGGCGGCGGCTCCTCCTCGTGCTCGATTGTGTTCCCGCTCCACGGCCGGTTCTGCCTGTGCGCGGCGATGATGACCCACTCTTCGCGAAGAGGATGCCAGCGTTCTTCCCAGTACATAGCTCTCACTTATATTTTTGATTGGGCGAGGATGAAGTCCAGGATTTCAAATTTAAAATCTGAAAATCCCGTCCTCTCCCAATCGCAAATCGAAAATCCTACGCCAACGTTATTAACAGACGCGTCACGGAGGCCGGCGGGAAGCGGAACGAGAGCGCGCCGCCCGCGCCGACGCGGACCGTCTCGTCGCGCGGCTCGACCGCCCGCGGGTTATCGAACGAATTGTGCGCGTGCACGTCCGGCGCGTTCAGCACGCGCGCCTGCGCACTTTGCGCCCGCGCGCCGCGCACCACGATCTCCGCCTCCCGCGGCTGGCTGATGTCGGGGTTCGTCACCGTCAGCGTCAACTGCTTGCCGTTGACGCTTGCCGAGCCCGCGAGGCCCCAGAACTCCGCGGGCTTGTCCGCGCGCGTCCACTTGACCTCGGGCGCACTGAACAGCGCGCGCACGGCCTTCGCGCCCATGTGCGGGACGAACATCTCGAAGACGTGGAAGGTCGGCGTCAGCACGAACTTGTCCTCGTGCGCGAGGAAGAGCGCGTGCAGGCTGTTGATGAGCTGCGCGACGTTCGCCATCGCGACCTTGTCGGCGTGGCGGTTGAAGGTGTCGAGCGTCAGGCCGGCGAGGACCGCGTCGCGGATGGTCGACTGCTGGCCGAGTAGGTGCGTCGGGTGAACCTCGGAGCCCTTCCTGTACCAAGCGCCCCACTCGTCCACCACCAGCTTGACGCGGTGCTGCCGGTCGTACTCGCCCATGATCGTCCAGTGCTGGTTAATGAGCGACTCCATCCGGTCGCCCTCCTTGAGCAACTCGTAATACTCGCCCGTGTCGAACTTCAGCCCGTCGCCCTTGCCCGCGAACCAGTCGGTCGTCCTCCCCTGGCTGACGTTCCAGGCGTAATGGTGGAGGCCGAAGCCGTAGATGCCGCCGAAGAGGAACGGCCCCTTCTCGGCCGTCTTCTCGAAGAAGCCGCGCGTCCAGTTGAAGTCGTCCACGTTCGCGCCCGACGCGATGAACTTCAAATCGACCCCGTAGCGCGGGACGGCGGCCGTGAAGCGGCGGTACTCCGTCGCGTACTCCTCTGGCTTGAAGTTGCCGCCGCAGCCCCAGGACTCGTTCCCGATTCCCCAGAACCGCACCTTGTAAGGGTCGCGGCTCCCCATCGGCCCGCTCGCGCGCACGTCGGCCCAGGTGGTCGAGCCCGGCGGCGAGTTGACGTATTCGACCCACTCGTAGAACTCCTGCGCGCCGAGGCTGCGCAGGTTCGCCGCGAGATACGCCTGGGACCCCGTCAACTGGCAGAACTTCATGAACTCGTTAATCCCGAAGTGGTTCGGCTCGTAGCGGCCTGGGCTCTCACTCGGCGCGGCGTTCGGCCACTCGGGCGCGTCCACCCAGAAATTGGTCCGCCGCGGCCGCTTGTCGCGCGGCCCCGTGCCGTCGCGCCAGTCGTAGCTGTCCGCGAAGCAGCCGCCCGGCCAGCGCACCACGGGCGACTTGATGAGCTTCATGGCGTCTACGAGGGCCGAGCGTATGCCGCCGACGTTCGGCACCTTCGAGTTCTCGCCCACCCAGATGCCGTCGTAGATGACGCCGCCGAGGTGCTCCGCGAAGTGCCCGTAGATGTCCGGGTTGATTGTGCCAATCTCCTCGCCGAGCAGCACCTCGACGCGCGCATCGCCCGCGCGCGAGGTCTGTGCGAAGCCGCCGGCCCTGAGCGAAAGTAAAGAAGCTCCGCCCGCGACCGCCGCAGTCTTTAAGAATTCGCGTCTCCTGATTTTCATTAGCTTGGGCTCGCCCCCCTCCGTGATGATGAGCAGACCTTGCCGCCTCTGTCGTCTGCGCGCGGATGCCGCTTGTAAAACTTCAGCGTCCCGGAAGATGTCAAAGGGTGTAGGGGATTGCTAAATTGCCAATTAAAGATTAAAACGGGGAAGCTACAAGACATCCCAAGTAATCAAAGGCGGTTTCAAACGCCGAAATGACTCGCCCGCCGGGGCAGTCGAAAGTCGCCGGGCAGTATGCTTAAAGGTCCGAATATTGCTCAGGATGTTTGTTCGTTTTAACTACAAATAAGCAGAAAGTCAAGAGGGGATCTAAAGGGGAAACCCGAGGGCCGAGTATGCGTGGGAAAAATCAACTTCGCCTGACGGCGGCCGCCGGTTGCGTGTTCGCGCTCCTTTGCATTCAAGCCGGCGGGCAGAAGGGGACTGCGCCGAAAGCGCCCGAGCCAACAGGCGACGTGCGCAACGTGCACGACCCGACGATAATCAAGGAGGGCGGCAAATATTATATTTTCTCGACAAGGGCCGGACTCGCCGTCCGCTGCTCGGAAGACCTCGTGCGCTGGCGACTCTGCGGCGACGTGTTCGGCCACCTGCCGGGGTGGGCCGTCGAGGACGTGAAAGGTCTGCGCGGCCTCTGGGCCCCGGACATCTCTTACTTCAACGGCAAGTTTCACCTTTACTACTCGGCGTCCACCTTCGGCAGCAACCGTTCGAGCATAGGGCTCGTGACCAACCGCACGCTGGACCCGGAGAGCGACAAGTACCGCTGGGAAGACCAGGGGAAAGTCATCAGCTCGACGGCCGCGGACGACTGGAACGCGATTGACCCGAACATAGTGCTGGACGAGGGAGGGCAGCCCTGGCTCTCCTTCGGGAGTTTCTGGGGCGGCATCAAGATGCGCAAGCTCGACCCCGCGACCGGCAAGCTCTCGGCGGAAGATCAGACGCTCTACTCGCTCGCCAGCCGCCCCAGGTCGAAAGAGCTGCCCGGCGCAATCGAAGCCCCCGCCATTCTGAGGAAGAGCGGCTACTACTACCTTTTCGTCTCCTTCGACTTCTGCTGCCGCGGCGTGAACAGCACCTACAACATACGCGTCGGCCGCTCGCGCAAGGTCACAGGCCCCTACGTGGACAGGGGCGGCAAGCCGATGATGGAAGACGGGGGCACGCCGCTGCTCTCAGGCGAAGGGCGCTGGCGCGGCCCCGGCCACTGTGCCATTTTGCAGGAAAGGGGGACCGAGTATCTGGTCTACCACGCCTACGACGCCGAAGCCCGTGGCATCCCCACGCTCAGAATCACCCCCCTCGACTGGGACGCGGACGGCTGGCCCGAGATAAAAAAGTACTGAGTGCTGAGGACTGAGGACTGAGTAAAGAAAGAAGTTTTTAACTCAGCACTCAGTACTTTTTTACGCCCGTCGGACGGTGATGCCTTTGGCGGTGAAGGGAGCAATGTCTTCGTCCTTCGCGCCTTTGTCTGTGATGAGGACGTTGATATCGTCGGCGGGGCAGATGAGGGCGGTGCCGACGGCCCCGATTTTGCGGTGGTCCGCGACGACGATTTTCTGGCGGGCCTGGCGCATCATGGCGCGGTGTATGCTCGCCTGGTCCTGGTAGTTCGTCGTCAGGCCGTGCTCTATGTGTATGCCGTCCACGCCTATGAAGACCTTGTCGACGAACATCTCGCTGGCGTTCTGAATTGCCGCGGGGCCTACGAGCGCGAACCAGTCGCCGCTCAAATCGCCGCCCGTGACGAAAATCTTCAGGTCGTCGCGGTGGCTCAATTCCATCGCCACGTTGACGGCGTTCGTCAGCACGGTGATCCCCTTGTGCAGGCAGACGCTGCGCGCGACCTGCGTGGCGGTCGTGCCCGCGCCGATGGCTATGATGTCGCCGTCTGTGACGAACTCCGCGGCGACGAGCGCGATGCGCCGCTTCTCGGGCCCGCGTTGCCGCTCCTGCTCGTGATAGTAAGAGAGGTGACGGAAGGGTTCGTAGAGCAGGGGCTGTATGGGAATCGCGCCGCCGTGGCTGCGGCGCAGCAGGCCGCGCTGCTCCAACTCGCTCAGGTCGCGGCGGATGGTCGCCGCCGAAACCTTCAGCCGCTTCGCCATCTTGCCGACGGAGAGTTCCCCCGTGCGCAGCAGCTCATGCAAGATTAGCTGCGCGCGCCGCTCGGTCGCTGAAGGTTCGTCGGACATCTGGTTCGGCGTGAGTTTGTTATCGAAAGAAAGTTAGTGCACCCGCCGGGACGGCCGTCACGCTCTCTACGTCCGCGAGTGTTCTCTGCGGGGCCGTCGAGGCAGCGCCGTCCTGCTCTTGTGACTTATACTCCAACGGCGCGAAGCGGTAAAGGTAAAGTTTTGCGTGTCAAGCCGGGGCAAAGCCGTTAGAATTGGTCCGACCGTTCGCCAGGCTCTAATTTAAAACTCGCCACGAAAGCGTTTCCGAAGATGAAGCGAACCCTTTTTGCTTGCCTGATACTAGCGACCGCCGCCGCGACCTCTCCCGCGCGGGGGCAGCAGCCGGCCGACTCCGCCACGGTGACTCGACCGGGCGTCGAAGAGTTATACAGGCTGGACCTCCTGCCGGCCTTCAAGCGCTCCGTCAAGGTCGGCTCCGTCTCCAGCTACGACCGCACGGGCGGCAACGACGACGGGTTCTCGGGCAAGTATTCGTTCGTCAGGAAGGAACCGGGCGGGCTGGTCATCGCGGACCTGAAGGGGCCGGGAGTCATCTACAGGATTTGGACGCCGACGCCGACGGACGACATCGTGGAATTCTATTTCGACGGCGAAGAGAAGCCGCGCATCAGCGTGCGCTTCATAGACCTCTTCAGCGGCAGAGAGTCTCCGTTCCTCTCGCCCGTGGTCGGAATCGGCGCGGGCGGCTTCTACTCGTACCTGCCGCTGCCCTACAAAGAGTCCTGCAAAGTCCTGCTCAAAGCCGAGCGGCTGATGTTCTACCAGATCAACTACGCGACCTACCCCGCGGGTTCTCAGGTCGAGTCTTACTCTGCGCGGGCAGCGGGCGAGTTCACGCAACACCTGGACAGGGCCAGAAAGTTGTTCGCCTCTTCTGGCTCGGACCTGAGCGCCTACACGACGCCCGGCGGCGGGCGCGGGCTGCAAACACACCAATTCAGCCAGACGCTTCAGCCCGGAAAATCCGTCACCATCTTTGAATCTAATAAGCCCGGCCGCGTCGCCGGTCTCAGGCTCGGGCCGGCGCGCGCCTTCGCAGGCAAGGAGCGCGACATCCTCATCAGGTTTTATTGGGACGGCGAGAGCACGCCTGCCGTCAGTTGCCCCGTCGGCGACTTCTTCGGCTACAGTTGGGGGCAGCCGGCCGTCAAGTCACTTCTGCTCGGAACGTCGGGCGACGATAACTACATCTACCTGCCGATGCCTTTCGACAAGTCGGCGCGAATCGAGTTGGTGTCTGAGGGGGGCGGCGGGCAAGCGTTGGAAGTGCGCGGCGAAGTTAAGTTCTCGGACGTGGGGAGAAGGAGCGACGAGGGCCGGCTCTACGCCGTCTGGCGGCGCGAGAACCCTGCGACCGAGGGCAAGCCCTTCACCTTCGTTGACGCCACTGGGAAGGGCCACGTCGTCGGCTTCATTCTTCAGGCACAAGGGTTGGAGCCCGGCGCGACTCCCGAATTTTTCGAAGGCGACGACGAGACCACGATTGACGGCGAGCCGGCGATACACGGCACGGGGTCGGAGGATTTCTTCAACGGCGGTTGGTACGACGTGCCCGGCCGCTGGGAGGACAGGGTCTCGCTGCCTTTGAGCGGGAGTCTGGATTTCAAGAGACATCTTGGAAGGACCGGCGGCTACCGCTTTCTGCTGACGGACGCCTACGCGTTTAGAAAAAATATCGTCTCGACGATAGAGCACGGGCCGGAGGGCAATAAGGTTCGGGCGGATTACACGGCCGTGACCTTTCTCTACTCGGACACGAACCCCGCGGCGCGCAACCCTCTGCCGAAGCTCGCGGAAAGAAGGGTCGCGGACCCGGACAGGGTAGTCTTCACTCCCGGCTGGAACACGCCGGTTCACGCCTTCTCGTGGTCGAACGCCGTCCTGCTCAAGACGGATGACAAGATAGGTGACGAGCAGTTGCGTCATCTTTCGCTGCGGGCCGAAGGGCGCGAGGTCTTCGGCGATCACTACATCTCTTTCATCTGCGAGATGCCCGCGGCAGGCCGCTACAGGGTTTCGATTGAGGCGATCAAGGGGCCGTCGCAGGGCGTCGTGCAAATTTTCAGGAACGAGGTCGGGCAGGGCGAGCGCGCGGACCTTTACGCGCCCGAGCGCGTGAGGAGCGGAGTCCTACAGATGGCCGAGCTGGAGATGAAGGAGGGCGACAACCGCGTGATGTTCAAACTGGTCGGCAAGCACAGCCAGTCCAAAGCGCTCGGCTTCGACCTCTACCGGATAATTTTCGAGAAGGTGCGGTAAGTGCAAGGTCAATGCCGTGACGGCGAAGATGAAAATGAGGCTCAAGGAAACTGGCCGGCGGCTGGCGGCGGTGCTGGCGTGTCTGCTGCTCTCGACGCAACAGATAATTCTGGCACAGACTCGGCCGCGGCTGGTCTCTTACGTTGACCCGTTCGTCGGAGTCGACAGGGACGGGAACACCGTGCCGGGCGCGGCCGTCCCGTTCGGCTTCAGCAACCCCAGTCCCGATACTGTGCCAAATACGGACCCGAACAGGTACGACACCTCGGGCTACGAGTCGGGCAAGGAGATCATAGGCTTCAGCCAGACGCACGTTTCCGGCACGGGCGGCGAGAGCAAGTACGGCAACTTCCGCGTCACGCCGCAGGTCGGCCGGATTGACCTCAAAGACCTCGCCTCGCCTAAAAAGGACGAGCGGGCCGAGCCGGGCTACTACGCGGTGACGCTCACGGAGCCGGACGTTCGCGCGGAGTTGACCACGACGCGCCTCGTCGCGGTTCACCGCTACACCTTCCCGTCTTCGACGCAGTCACACTTGATTCTCGACACGGGCTCAATCGTCTTCACGGGCGGCGGCGCTGGGCGGCGTCAAAGACCTCTCGCGAGCGACACCCGCGTCGTCGCGCCGAACCGCATCGAGGGCCGGGGCGATTTTATAGGCGGCTGGAATCCCGCGCCGTACACGCTCCATTTCTCCGCGGAGTTCTCGCGCCCCTTCAAGGCTTACGGAACCTGGCGCGGCACCGAGTTGTACTCGGGCGCGGCCAACGTCACGGGCGAGCAGACGGGCGCGGGTGCCTTCGTCACCTTCGACACGACCGGCGAACAAAAACAGGTCGAAGTCAAAATCGGCGTCTCTTTTCTTGGCACAGAAAAAGCGCGGCGGAACGTCGAGCGCGAGACGGGCGGCGCGAGCTTCGACGAGATACGCCGCCGCGCCGCGGAGCTTTGGGAGCAGGCGCTCGCGAAAATCAGAGTCGAGGGCGGGACCGACGACGAGCGCCGCATCTTTTACACGGCGCTCTACCGCTCGCACTACATGCCGCACGACCTGACGGGCGAGAACGTCTGGTGGCAGTCCCTTGAGCCGCACTACGAAGACTATTACGCCATCTGGGATACGTTCCGCACGCTTCACCCGCTGCTGACCCTGATTCAGCCGGGGAGGCAGCGCGACATGGTGCGCTCGCTCGTAGACACATACAGGCACACGGGCTGGATGCCGGACGCGCGCATCGCCGGCGCGAACGGCATGACGCAGGGCGGCTCGAATTCAGACGTGGTCATCGCGGACGCCCTCGTCAAAGGTCTCAAGGGGATTGATTACCAGACCGCGTACCAGTCGATGGTCAGGAACGCGGAGGTGGACAGCCCGCGCCCTTACCACGAGGGCCGCGTGGCAAGTGAATATAAGGAGCGCGGCTACCTGAGCATGAAGGAGGAGCGCTCCGCCTCGCGCACGCTCGAATACTCCTACAACGACTTCTGCCTCGCGCAGGTCGCGAAGGCTCTGGGCAAGCCCGCGGACTATAGAAAGTACCTCGCGCGCTCAAGCAACTGGATGAATTTGTGGGACGCGGAGACGATGAGTGTCCGCCCGCGTGAGTCGGACGGCCGCTGGATGACGCCTTATGACAAGACAAAACTTTACTTCTTCGACTCGCCGCGCTTCACCTGGATGAGCGCGCCTTACTACGAAGGCTCTGGCTATCAGTACTCGACTTACGTCCCGCACGACGCGCAGGGGCTCATCAACAAAGTCGGCGGCGACGCGGCCTTCGTCAAATGGCTGGACATCTTTTTCGGCCAGGAGAAGTCGCCCGAGCAGTTGCGCCCGGAGGGTCTCTACACGCACGGCAACGAGCCGGACATTCTGGCCTCCTTCCTCTACATACACGCCGGCCGCGCCGACAGGACGCAGGAGCAGGTGCGCCGGCTGATGCAGCGCGAGTACCGCACGGGCCGCGCGGGGCTGCCCGGCAACGACGACGCCGGCACGATGTCTTCGTGGTACGTCTGGAACGCCGTCGGCCTCTACCCGAACGCCGGGCAGAATTTCTACTACGTCGGGAGCCCCGTCTTCACGCGCGCGACGATTGATCTTGGCGCGGGCCGCGCCTTCACCGTCGAAGCCCCGGACGCGTCCGCCGCGAACAAGTACGTCCAATCCGCGACGCTCAACGGCAGGCGGCTGGACCGCGCCTGGCTGACCCACGCGGAGATCGCAGGCGGCGGCAGGCTCTCGCTGCGAATGGGCGACAGACCTTCGTCCTGGGGAAGCGACAACCGCCCGCCTTCACTGTCAAAGCCGCCGGCTCCGCCCGTCACACGGCGCAGGTGACTTGGGCTTGGTGTGCCAATTCGCCCTGCTAACTTCCTGGGCCAGGTTTATGCAAAGTCCGAAGCGCGGCGCGTCCTACGCCCGAACTAACGACACCATCTTCGGAGGGATAATATATGGCAATGCTCGTCACCTACCCGGACGGCTCGACCGAACTCATCGCCGAGGCCGTGCGCGTTGACCAGCAGAACTTTCACGAAGGCATGTACGACTTCTACGACGAGACAGGCAACCTGCTCAGGCAGATCGACATGGGCAGCGGCATCAAGTGGCAACTCGCCGCCGAGCCGGAAACGAATCCCGCAAGCGAAGACTAAATAACGCGGGTCCGGCGTGAGGGGAACTCCAGTCGGAAGGCCGTGGCGAAACGGTAGATTGGCCCCGTAAACAAACAACCGGGGAGAGCTGAACTGTGGAAGTTTAGCCGCCGAAAAGTCCGTCGAACCTGTTTTTAGCAGTGTGGTAACAACCGCAAGAGACTTTTTCCAAGCCCCGCCGGTTAACAATGATGATTTTGCCGCGGCTAAAGCGAACCACCCCGCCGTTCTGTAGATTGCCGGCGGCCTTGGTCACGTGCGGGCGGTGCGCCCCAAGCATCTGCGAGATGTATTCTTGGGTGAGGAGAATCTCGTTCGATTGCACCCGATCCTGAATCGCCAAGAGCCAGCGGGCCAATCGCTTCTCGACATTGTGGAAGCGGTTACAGGCGACCGACAGGGACAACCGAGTCAGGAGCACGTAGGCATAAAGCTGCACCAACTCGCGAAACTTTGACCCGTCTTTTTTGACCGCCTCTTTGAAGTCGGAGGCTTTCATCTTCATCGCCTCTCCCGGAACCTGAACTACGGCGCGGTTGGGCGATGAATCAACTCCTAAGAAGATGGTGACGCCTGCCACCCCTTCGTTGCCCACCGTGCCCACCTCAATGCTTGAGCGTCCTTCAAGAAGGCTTAAGACGGAGACCACGCCCTGATAAGGGAAATAAGTGTGACGGATGGGTTCGTCTGGTTCATAAAGGATGTCCCCGATAGCCAGCGGCACGCGCTCCAACTTTGGCAAGAGTTGTTTTTGCTCGCTACGGGGCAGGGCTGCTAAAAGACGATTTCCGACCAAGAGCAGAGTCACCTCCAGATTAGTGTGTTGGGAGAAACCCCTGAGCCGCCCGCGACAACAGATTCGGTAGCGGGGTCGCCTTCGTGACCGCCAGTGCGCGGTGAAGCGGGGGACTGCCTGGGTTTATCATTTGTGGAATCCATCTTTCGCAACTTGGCGCAAGATGCGCTGCGTGGCGAATATCGCGGGGCGATCATGAGTGCCGCGAATATGACGACCGCCGGGATGGCGGCGGTTCAGCGATGCCGGATTGATTCCGGCACGCTTGAGCGAGCAGTTTCGGGATTGCCGAATCGGCCGTGACAGGAGAGATGCTCGCCCTGTAGATGCGCCAAACTTCCTCTTTCGGGATGTCCGACGGGCGCAGGTTCGATTTACGCGTCACGTAACAGCCGGCAAAGATGCGCTCGCTGCCGTCACGTTGACGCGCGACGATTACCGCCGGCACTTCCGAATAGAGGCTCCCAGCCGCGCCTTCGATGAGCGTCGGCGGCTCGATGATCAGTTGCACGCTCGCCGTCTCCGCGTAGCCGCGTGCGAAGTCTTCAAGTCTGCCGGGCGGGGTTTCCCAGTAACGGTAGGCGCGCTCGTACTCTTTGGCGTTCACCGCGTTGTAAAAGGAGGCGAGCAGCGCCACGGGGCTATTCATGTCCTCGTATCGCTGCTCCGCGGACTTGGAGGATGTGTCGTTGACGAAGTCGAGCGCGCTGCGCCCGTCGCCGTGGAAGATCGTCAGGCGATTGTCGGAGAGCTTGAATTTACTTGCCGACTCCAACGCGGCGAAGTATCGTTGCTCCTGCTGATTCGCGCCCTGCTCAAGGCAAGCCCTCTTCGTGCTGATGATTCGGCTGAACGAAAGATTGTCTCCACGCTCGCGGTATTCGCCCCCGTAAGAGTTGCAGCCTCCTGACCCCCCGGCGCGACCGTCCGCGCCGAATTTGAGTGTGATCGTGGTGCCTTCGATGACAGGGGATTCCGCGCCCGTTGCGCCGAAAGATGTGAGTCGCCACTGCGTGTCCGCCAATTTGCTCTCAGCCCTGGACGATTCGGTTCGCGTTGAGGCCGGGGTCTGCGCCGCGAGCAGGTTGCACGTTGAAATCAGCAGAACGATAGCCGTCAGCAGTTTTGAAAACCCCATCGTTTTTATCTCCTGTCATGCAATCCCACCACAGGGAACTCGGTTTTCTATCGCCGGGACGGGCAGCCACAATGAAACCAGCGCGGTTAAGTTCAGGCTGCTTCAGACGATTTCTTCCGCACGACCTCGACCGAGCAGGGTGCATGGCTCACGACCGCTTGCGCGACGCTACCCAGCAGCCATCGCTTAATCCCCGTGTAGCCGTGCGTGCCTATGACGATCAGATCAGCCGACCATTTCTCAGCTTCGTCTACGATCACTGAACGTGGATCGCCGTCAAGTGTTGCCGTCTCCGTTCTCAGGCCGCTCGCTCGCAGCGTCTCGGCGACGCCGGCCGTCAGTTGTTCGGCATGTGTCGTCAACTCTTGCCGCGCGCGTTCGAGATTGCCGCCCGCGTCGTACCACAACTCTGCGGCGGGCGGGACGACGGGCTCCATAGCCGTGAGCACGCGCACCGTCGTCCCTGAAGGCCACGGGCGTGTCGCGACCGCTTCGGCTGCGGCCGCTGAGTATTCCGATCCGTCAACGGCTAAAAGTATCTTCATAGCTTCTCCTCGACCATTTCGACCCGAAGTCAATCTGGTCCAGATAGCTCAAGGCGTTACCCCCGAGCGGGCGGACGCGCTTTCCGCATCTCGCGAGATGATAATAGGCGGGATGAGCGGCGGCGCGGGCGGTTCCGGTGGGACTGGCAATGGCCGGGGAGGCGTGGGCGAGGGGAGCGGCTCTGGTGGTTTTGGCCCCGGTGGGGTCGGGTCAGCCGGCGGACGCTCCGGCCACGGGTCGGGAGGCTCGGGCACTGGCGGCTCCGGGTCTAACAGCGACCAGCGTTCGGGCGCGGGCTTAACGAATCCTCCAATACTATCGGAATTGTTCGCCATTACTTTTTGTCCTCTTGGAAGTCGTAACTAATCTGAGTCAATTCGTTCTCCACTCGTTCCAATTTGACGCGCGCTAATCTTTCGGCTCGACCTCGTAGCCAGCCTGCTGCCAGGCGTCGAAGCCTCCGTAAAGCGGGTGCACGTTTTTCCAGCCGCGATCCATCAACACTTGCGCCACACGGGCGCTCGACCCTTCGTGGGGTCAAGTGCAGTAGGTGATGACCGCCCGGTCGCGCGGGATTTCATCGAGGTGTTGTTCCACCTCATCGGCGGGCACGCGGATAGCCCCCGGCAGTTTGGTGTCGGCCTCACCCCACGCCTGCGGATTACGGGTATCTACAAAGGCCAGGGGCTCTCCCCTGTCCATTCTCTCTTTCACCTCGTCAACTGTTACTCTGGTTGCTTCCATCCTCAAAAATCTCCTTTCGGCTTCTTAATCGACGCTCACTAATTCCGGGCCATTAATCCTTTGGGCAAATCAACGGTGGCGGTGTGGCCCTTCTCCGCCGCCGGCATCAGGGCCGTCGCCCCGTCATCTGCTCTCGCGTTCACTTCAGCCCGCGGCCGACGCCGAACTGTCACGCCGGGCCGGAAGTCATAACGTCTTTCACTTGCATGATTCTTTCCTCCTTCGAAGAGACTCGCGCGCGCCTCTTCCATTTCGGTCTTCAACTAAAAGACACACGTTTGCCTGGTCCTGTATGGAGTCCGGCTTCGCTCAAGGGGGAATATCGCTCAGGCCATATCAATTTATAGGAAGGGAACTGTACAAATTGTACAAAAACAGGGGGGAACTGTCTATGCGTTTGGTCTAGCCGCGGACTCAGTCTCTGTGCCGGATGCAGGCGGGAAAGCTGCTCGGCGGGAAACTTTATTTAATCAGTCGGTCGGCGGTGCGGGCAGCAATTGCCTGGATCGTCAGCGACGGGTTAACTGCCGTGGAGGTGGGGAAGACCGAACCATCGCAGACGTACAAATTTGGCACATCATGGGTGCGGCAGTCGGCATTAACTACTGAATCTGATGGATCATTACCCATCCGGCAAGTGCCTAGCAGGTGCGCCGTGCGATCCGCTGACCAGACGTCTTCCCCTCCGGCGGCCTCAAGAATCTCCTTCAGCTTGGCGACGGCGTGCTTAATGATTCTTCTGTCGTTCTCGTGATAGCTGAAAACGACATGCGGGATGGGCAGGCCGTATTGGTCTCGCTCCGTGCCGTGCAGCTTCACCGCGTTCCGCCTTTGCGGCAGGATTTCGCCGACGATGCCGATGCCCGAGTAGTAGTTATAGTCGAGCATTGAGCGTCGAAGTTCTGCGCCCCAAAGTCCGCGCGCCGTTGCGATGCGCGCCGCGAAGTCTACCGGGTGCGGCCCGACGACCTCAACGGTATAGCCGCAGATGAAACCTGCGCCCGGCGTTGTGCGGTTGAAGTGCTCCGTGAGCGCGCCGCCGGGCGGGGGCGCTTTGTACTGGTTGATGCGGTCGGAGAACTTCGCGAAGACCTGATGGCCCGAATGCACCATGAAGCACTTGCCCACCAGCCCTGACGAGTTGGCGAGGCCGTCGGGAAAGAGCGAGCTTGCCGAGTTCAAAAGAAGGCGCGGCGTCTCAACCGCGTAACCCGCGACGATGACATTCTTCGCGCGCTGCCGGAACAACTCGCGGCTTCCTTTGCGGAAATGGAGTACGCCTGTAGCGCGACCGCGCTCGTCCGTAGAGATTTGAGCGGCCATTGAGTTGGCGCGCACCTCCGCCCCGGCGCGGATCGCGCGCGGGATGTAAGTCACAAGAATCGAACTCTTGGCGTTGGTCGTACAGCCGTAATTGCAGAACCCTCTGTAGACGCATGGCGGGCGATCTTTGTGCGGCGCGCTCAGCGTGGCAATCGGCGCGGGCGCTACGGGGATGCCGAGTCGTGTGCAGCCTCGGACGAGTACCTGAGCCGAAGCATTCAGTTCGTGCTCGCGTTGCGGGTAACGCTGACGGCGCTTTCCCCACGGGTAATAAGTCGGCCCGGCGATTTGCAGCGCCTCCTCGACCTCTTCGTAGTACGACTCTAAATCTTCAAAACTGAGCGGCCAGTCGCGCACGTCCGCCCCCGCCATCTCACCTTCGAGCGTGCGTCTGCGGAAGTCTTCCGGGTGTGCGCGCATCGCCATCATCGAGTAATGAACGGTGCTCCCGCCCACGCCGCGCCCCGAATTGTTCGAGCCGAGTTCGACGGGGTCTTCGCCTCCCGTAATCCGCTCGTCAGTCCAAAAGAGCTTGCGCGAGGCCACCTCGTCGGAGACGAAGTCTTTGACCGGATTCCAGTGCGGGCCAGCGTCGAGGATGACGACGGAGAATCCCGCTTCGGCGAGCTTCGCGCCAAGCACGCCGCCACCCGCGCCCGCGCCGACGATGCAGAAGTCAACCTCCTCGCGCGCGAGATCGCGCATCGGCACGCGCTCTCCGTGGATGCCCGGCGCAGAGAGTGTCCAATCATCAAGGGATGAGGGCGGAGGGATGAGGGATGAAAGTCTAGGACTTACGCTGGTTGATTTCTTTTTCATCCCTCATCCCTGCTCTTCGGCTTCCCAAGGGTCAACGCCGCCCTCCCATTTGCGGACGTGGCCGCGCGGCGATGACGGGCCGTTGTAGCCGATCTCGTTCCACGCCAAGGGATGCGCGTAATAAGTTTTCACTATCGTGATGGAGAGCACGCTCTTGAAGAAAAGCGCGGCAGGCATTCGTTCCCACGTTGCGCCGGGCGCGCTCCCGCGCTCGACGTGCGTGAGCACCACATCCTGCGAGAGCGGGTCGAGGTCGGCGAATGATTTCCCGCCAAAGAGTGCTTGCGCCGTCTCGTCAATCCCCTTGAGGCCGAGTCGCCACGCTTCCTGCTGCGGCGGCAGTTCTTCGTAGCGATAACCGTTGCGCCTGTCTTCATAAAATTTCTCGTCAATCCACGGCACAATCGGCACCTTTTCCGACTGCCTGCGTTCGGGCTGTGGGATGATCCTTTCGGCAACCGCAGCGAGCGTGCGCGCCTCTCGCTCAGAGAAGAAGCGAATCGGCGGAATCTCTTCCAGCCGACGGCGCACGGCCCGCCGCGTCTGGTCGTCCCAGTCTGGCGACGACCACTTGTCGAGGACGTTATAGTTCGGATAGCGCGTGCGAAATGTCTCTTCTTCCATCAGGAATTCTCGAATCAAATTTGTTTGCAAGGCCCTAACCAGCCGCCGCGGAATCCGGCGCGGCGCAATCCCTTGACGATGTACGGACACTGCCGCATCAACCGCCAGAGCAAGCCCGAACGATAGTTTTCAATCATCAGGATTACAGGCCCCTGATCGATTCCGAAATGGCCGCCCGAAATCCAGCCTGCATGTTTATTTTCCTTGCTCGGAAAGGTCGGGTTGAAGCTGCACGAGATGCCGTACTGGTTCAGCATCTCGCCCCACTTCTCTTTGAAGTTCGAGAGCGTCGGCAGCACGATCTCCGGCGCGAACGGGAGCGAAGCGGTAGTAGCCCACGGGGCGAGGGTGCCGTCGTCCGGGCCGTAAGGGACGTTGCGCGCGTGATAGTCGTAGAAGCGACGCGTGACGCCTTTAATCCGGCGCGTGGCCGGGCCGGGTCCGTTGCTCGCCGTGATGCCCCAACAGTATTCGCCATAGCCTCTAAATTCGCGCGGGTTGCGAATCGCGTACTGCTGCTGCACGTAAGCAGCGCGGCGGCTATTCTCGAAATAATCAATCGCACGCTCGCGCATGAAGTCGTCTTGGATGCCGCGGAAATCTATCCAGATGTGAGAAAGCTGATGAACGAAGAGCGGCCCGGCGTAGAGAAACTCGATGTCGTAAATCTTCTTCCAGCGATAAGTCTTCGTCCACGCCTGATAGCTCCCGGCGGGCAGAGGGTGCGTCGGCGATCCCAGTCCAAGCACGTAGAGAATCAACGCCTCGTTGTAACCCTCCCAGCGATACTTCAGAAACCCGCTCTCCGGTTTCCACCCGTGCGAGACGGTGAGGCCGCCGTTTTGCGCCCACTGCCAGTCAACGCGACGGTAGAGCGCGTCGGCCAACTCGCGGATCTCGCGCTCGGGCGCATTGTCGCCGTCGAAGTACATCGCGGCAGTCAACATGCCCGCGAGGAGGATCGTCGTGTCAATCGTCGAAAGCTCAGACTTCCAGACGCGCCGCCCTGTCTCAATGTCCAGGAAGTGATAGTAAAAACCTTTGTAGCCTGTCGCGCCCGGCTCTTGACCCTGCGGGCTATTCCAGAAAAAGCGCAACGTCGTGAGCGTGCGCTCGATAGCTTTATCGCGCGCGACCCAATCGTTCTCGACGCCAATCGCGTAAGAGGCCAGCGCGTGGCCGACCGCCGCGATGCTAACCGGAGCGTCGCCGCTCGTGTTGTCTGCCAACAGACCGTTACTGGCATTGGTCTCCTTCCAGAAGTAGTTGAACGTGTTGCGTTGAAGCACAGACAATTCCTGGTCGCTGAACGCTCGTCGCTTCATTCCCGAAAACCTCCGACCCCGTGTTCGGGCATACACTCTACCGTGATGGCCGCCACGGCGTGCGGCGGCAGACTGATGTCCAGATAGAGGCTTTCGTTCACATGCTCACACGGGTGCGGCTCCTTCCACATCAGCGACGCTTCCTGCAAGTGTTCGACCTCCAGCGCGCTCAGGTACTCAGGCTCGCCCATCTCGTGCCACAGACGTTTCGCATTGGCGTGCGCTTCGTCAATCCGCTCCACGTAGGCGTAGCATCGCTTCGGCGCGTTGTTTAACCTGATCTCCACCTGCTCTGGTTTGATGGGGTGTCGCGGCAACGCGTGGTTGGTCAGCAGCACAGTGAACGAATGCTCCTTGCGAATAACCCATGCGTTGACGGTTTCGTGCGAACCGTCAACGAGCAGTAGTTCATTGCCGATACGATGTAACAACTCGAAGGCCCGATAGGACGGCTTCGGGACGCCGTGCAGGTTGAGCAATCCGAAGCCGCCGTGAAAGGGGACGGACGGGAAGTAGTCCTCCTCGAAGATGTCCGAGAAAGTCCAGAAGCTGTAGCCTGCGACAAGGTTGTTCGCCTCCATCACGGTCTTCGTGACGAACGCTGCCGCGTAAGGTCCGTCGTGCAGCGGATCGCGCGGGTTCGACGAGGTGTTCCACTCAGTATAGTAAACAGGTAGCCCGCGCGCGCGGCGGCGCACATCCTGCGCCTGTTCACGAAGAACGCTCCGGCGGCTTTGAGCTAACTGCGACTGCGTCTCATCGCCTTCTTCGCCGAACGCATCGGTCGGGTAGTGGTGCGTCGTCACGAAATCGGCGGGGACATCATTCTTCTCGCAGAAATCCAGAAACTCTTCAACCCACTCGTTCGCGGCGGTCGCCGGCCCTCCAACTTTGAGCGAAGCGTCCACACCCTTGATCGCTTCCGCCGTGTAGCGGTAAAGCTTGAAGTAATCACTTTGCGTGCCCGTCCAGAAATTTTTCAGGTTCGGCTCGTTCCACACTTCAAAGAACCACTCGCGCACCTCCTGGACGCCGTAGCGTTCGGCCCAGTGTGAGACGAGTTTGCGAACGAGCGTCGCCCACTGTCTGTAATCACTTGGCGGCGTCACATTCCCGCGATAGTGAAAGACGGTCTTGTTGCCGGAGGCGAGAGCTTCCGGCATGAAGCTCAACTCGACGAAAGGCTTCATCCCGATTGAGAGAAGGAAGTCGAAGATTTGGTCGGCGTTGAAGAATGAGTAGAGAAACTTCTCCTGATGATTGATGAGCGTGCCCACGTCGTCCGAGAGCAGGCCGTGAAAGCGGACGTGGCGGAAGCCCAGTTCTTCATGGCAACGCCGCAACTGACCTTGCCAATCGGCGCGAAGGGCCACGGGCGCGTGATCGCTCCCGACCGTGTGCTCCCAGAAATGCGTCAGCGGCACGCCGCCTTCGGCCAGATTACAGAAGAAAGTGACACTGCTCATCCGTCTTATCGCTCCTCGGCCGACATCGCCGTCTTCCCCGAATGATCGGTCTTACTGCTTCCGCTTATAAAAAGCTCCGAGCGCGAAACCCGCGAGGCCGACAAAGGCTATCGCCAGCCAGTTGCGATTCATACTGGCCCAGAGCTGCGGACTCGACTCGCTCGCGCGGTCGTCAAACACGCCGTGCGCGCCGTGGTCGCCCGGCACGGGCTCCCAGAGGTTGTCGCGGCGGTCGGGCTCCACGGGTTCGTCGGTCTGCTGCGCCTCGTAGCCGTTCCTAGCCAGGTACCAGTCGGCGAAGCCGGGCGCGATCCTGTTACCGATTATCGCCTCGACTGTCGGGTAGCCGACATGCATCTCGCGCCGGTCGTTGTGGGCGGCAAAGAGGACGGCTTCCGCGCCGACTTCCGGCTGGTAGATCGGCGGCACGGGCTGCGGCTTGTTCGGAAGACGTGATTTGACCCAGGAGAACTGCGGCCACCATCGCGTTATTGATCCAGATGTCTATGGGGCCGAACTCGCGCTCGACCGCTTCAGCCGCTCGCTCGACCCCGTCGGCGTCGGCCACATCCGTCGGCAGCGCCAAGGCTTGGCCGCCCAAAGCTTCAACGTCACGCCGCGCGCCTTCCAGCCCGTCGCGCCCGCGCGCTAAGAGCCCTATGTGCGCGCCCTGACGCGCAAACGCGCGAACGATTGCGCGACCCAGGCCAGCCGAAGCTCCCGTGACGACGACCACCTCCGGTTGTCTGGCAACAGGTGTCGGGTCTTTGTCCTTTTTGAGAGACCGTTCAGCTACTTGATTGTCCTGTTGCGTCTTCCCCTCAGTAACCATTTCAGCCTACCTCGTCGCTCATAGTGCGTTGCGCACGGCCCGCCGCACGAGTTCCGCCGTCAATCCGTAAACGAGGTGCGACGCGAGCGCATAGACGTGAGTCGAGACCGGATACTCTGTCGGCGCTTTAGCTAGTCCGAGCAGCGGCACCGCTGTCTCGTCGGCAACAAGCCAGAAGGCTACGCCGAAAGGCAGCCCCGCCCCGGCCGTCACTTCCGGCGAGAGTTCCGCGACCGCGCCATACAGCCCGCCGGTCGCCGTGCCGAAGGCGTAATGCACCACCGCGCCCGCCGTCTCCTTCTCGCTCTCCTTCAACTCGTGGCCGAAGACGCCCTCGGAGACAGCCCTGGCGGCCTTGACCGTCGCGTCGTCTTGCTCCTCTTTGTTCTCCTCCGATGCCTGGCCTGGTTCCCCGCCTTCGCTCGGCTTCATTGACTGTGCGCCATGTGGTTTCTCAAACCCCTCCGCGACTTTGCTCCAGGCGGCTTGAAACTGATTCATCGTCCACGAAGCGACCAGCCCGCCGATCAGACCTGCGGCGAGTCCCTTCCACACGTTACCTTCGTCACGACCGGTTACTTTCCTTCTATCTCCCATGGAACTCCTCCTCGCTTGATCCTCTTTTACTCATAACAGGTGAATCGCCACCAACCCGACGGCGGAGAGGCCCGCGAAAAGTGCGGGCGCAAAGGCGGGCGGCCCCTCCAGCCAGTTGAAGACAATCACATACAACCCGCCCATCTGCCGTCCCAGTCCGCGCAGGTGCATCCCCAGACCGACGAAGCCTGTGAGGAATGTCAGCCACAACAGGACCGCCAGCGCAACGGACGCCCCGCGCCCCGGCGTGAAAGCCATCCAGATGCTAATGATGATGGCGACGAGCGGGGCCGTCAGCGGCACGAACATCATTGGGTTATTGAACGCGCCGCGATAGTGCAGGATGCCGGCTTGCAAGACCGCCCCGACAAGCGTGACCGCCAGGAAGACAAAAATGGCCGCGCGAATGTTTATTCCGCCGAAGGTCGTCTGCTTTGCCAGACCCTGCGCTGCGATGAGCGCGAGCGCGCCCGTGGCTGTTAGTGCCAGCGGCGCGAGCTGCGGCGCTCCGTACATCAGGTAATGGAGCAGCCAACCATAACCTCCCGGCTTTTTAACGATTCCGTAGTAATGATGAAACCCAAAGCCTACTGCCCCGGTTACCACTGCCAGCCAACCAGCAACGCGCAACACCTTGTTCGCCCACGACACGTCTGGCGCGATGCTCGCCGCCAGCGCCCAGATAATCAGTAACCCGCCGCTCACGAACGGCGCGTACTGCGAGCGAAACGCGAAACCCGAACGGTAATGCCCGGCCAGAGCGTCTGCGAGAAGCAGCAGTGTCATTGCCGCTACCAGCAAGGCAATCCACTGAAACGGGTACATGCCGATGAATCGTGCTCCCGTCACGCCGCGCCTCCGTCTTTCCACGCAACAGTCGCCGGAGCCGCGCGCGGCGATGAAGAAGCTGACACCGGCGGCGCGGATTTTGTCTCTCGCTCCGGCAACTCACGATACGCTTGCTCGACTTCGACGCCGTAGCGATAGACGAGTTCGCCGCCCAGGTAGCCCTGCACCGTCATTACTAACGTGACAACTGCCAGCGCCCCCAGATACAACCACGAGACGCCCGCCCCGGTCTGCCACAAGGATAACCGCCAAAGCGTCACCGCCAGGAGCAGCCCGTAGAAGGCGAGTCCGAGTGCCATGTGCGCGCGGAGGAACGAGCGCGCCTCGCCCTCTTCGACAGGCGCTCTCGTGCTTGAAGTCAGCCCGGTCGAAATCGTCATCAGCGTCATCAAAGCCGAGCCCAGAAGAGTCCACCCTCCGGCGGCCGTGAGCGACGCGCGACTTGTGAAGAAACCGAGTGCGTCGAAGATGAGCGAAGAGGCAGTCAGCGCGATTGTAAAATGCACGAAGATCGGGTGCATCGGCGCGCCCATCTTGAACAGGCGCACAGCTTCCTTTGCGCTCCTGACCGTCCCGCCTTTCTCAGTGGGCCGCTTCATCCGTTCTACGCTCCCGCCGCTTCGCTTTCTATGAGCGGCAGAATGTGACCGCCGTGTTGCAGCACCGCGACCTTTGCTCCGCTGCCCTGCCGCTCGAAAGCCATCTCCAACGCTTCCTGCGCGCTCATTGCGTAGCGGAAACCGAGTCGCTCCGCCTCTTCTCGCTTGATGCCCGGCGAGACCAGGACGCAATCGGTTCGATCTACGACCTGCGCCACGTCCGCGAGCACCGCCGCGCCCACCACGTCTGCAACCTCGCCCGCTTCGACCATCCGCACTATCTCCGCGTATGGCCTGTATCCGATGCTTCATTTCGCGGGACGGGACGGACTGGGGCGTCGCCTGGGAGGGCGGCGCGGGTGCCTCTCTCTCGGGCTCCAACGGGCAGCTCCCCATCGGCACCGGCTCGGGCGTGACGTGGGCGACCCTCACCGCGGGCAACGGCCTGGCCGTGACGAACGGCGCGGGGAGTATCACCGTCGGGGAGACGCCGCTCGCGGGCTCGGCCGCGGAGTTTCGCCTGCCCGACAAGGTGCCTTACAGGAACGGCGTAGACTCGACGGACAACATGGCCGACTCGGCGGACGGCTGCAAGTTCCTGCGGTTCACGGTTCCGCACTCGCGCACGACCACGAAAGTCTCCTTCCGCGTGGGCACGGCCGGCGTGACCGGGGCCGTCGGAATCTACAACGGGGCGACGCTCGCTAAGATTCGCTCGGTGGATTCCATCTCGCTCGCGGCCGGCGCGGCCAACAACACGCAGACGTACACGTCGCTGACCTGGGACTCGGGCGCTGAATACATCGTCGTCTGGTCGGCAAGCTCGACGACGCCGACGCTGCTCTCGACCGCCGCGCTGACGGCCGGGCAGAACTCTTTCTGGAACGTGGGCTCCGTCCAGTTCGGCACCTGCACGGCGCTCTCCAGTTCGGGCGTGATGCCGGCGACGCTGACGGGCATGACGGCGATCACCGGCTCGGACGCCGTACCGTTCTTCACCTTCCACAATTAATTAGGCGGGCTTCAGAGCAAAGCAAAGAGCGGCGAGCAGGAGATTTATTCTTCGGCCGCCGCTTTGCCCTGCGCCTCCTTTCCCGCGACCACTCGGACTTGATACCACGAGCGCTCTAACCTCCCATATATGCGGCACGCTATCTCGAATAGACTCCTGCCGCCGAGCCTTGCGACTTGCCTGTACCTCGGCGGCCATTTATGTATGTACGGCCTGGACTCGATCACGGAAAACCCCGCCTCGGTAAACAGATTGCCGATGCACATCGGACTCCAGCTATACAGGTGGTGGTTAATGTCGTTCGGCACGTAACTGTATGAGATAGATTCGCACGGGACCACGAATATGATCTTCCCGCCGCCCCGCAGTTTTCTATACAAGGTCTTCAGTTCTTCGAGAGGATGCAAGGTGTGCTCTAACGCATTATTTGAGATGACGGTGTCGACGTAATCGTCCGGGACTTCGGCCGCGCTGGGGAACACTTCAATCCCTTTGCCCCTCGCCGTCTCGGCCGCCGATTCGTTGACTTCGACCCCCACTTTCTTCGCGCAGCGCAGGCTGCTTAACAGAAAGCCCCCGCCGCAGCCGAAATCCAGGACCTCGTCGTCGATCCCGACGTATTCGACGAATTTTGTCTGATTCGCCCACCCGCCGAATTCCCCGATGGGGGATTGCCAGTCGAAGTATTTTTCGTCGTAGTGTTTACTCGCGATTTCTTTCATGAGGTCTTCCTTTTTTTCGTTCGTGATGGATAAGGCCCGAATAAAAGGGTTTGAATAAAGGAGCTTGAGGCTGACGGCTAGCCGCTTGTGAGCGCACGAAAGATATGCGAGGCGGGGCGGGGTGTCAATAATTTTGAAGCAGAAAAGAAAGACGGGTGGCCAGTAGTTGACCGACCCCGTCGCTCGTTCGCTGTGCAAGGTGGCGCGAGCGCTAGGCGAAAATGATTACATCTTCGCCTTCATTTTTACCCCCGAAAAATCGCCGGGCCGTCAAAGGGAGGGGCAGAATAAGGGGCAGGTAAAAGTTACGGCCGCTCGTCGAGCGGCCGTAACTTATTGAAACTAAAGATGAGCCGAGCAGGACTCGAACCTGCGACCCACTGGTTAAAAGCCAGTCCCGCCCCTGTTTTCGGCTGTTCGCCTTTGTTCAGAGAAATCCCGTAAGTGGCGTTATTTCTCCATTTATATTCGAAGTAAAGTTTCCCGTTGTACTCGCTTGCTCGCCGGTGTTAAGCTCCAATGTGGGCGCGAATGTGGGCGCGACTGGCCCGCTGGGTCTCAAAGGCGGGTGATTTTAAGGAGGAGAAGAAGCGATGGCGAGAGAGCGCAAAGGCTATGTTCAGGAGCGCAAGGATGGCTCAATCTGGGCGCGTGTGACTTATGTTGGCGACGACGGAAAGCGGCGCGAGTTGCGGCGACGCGCGGAGACGCGAACTCATGCGCGTGAGATCATCCGGCAATTGCTCCGCGACATTGAAGAGACGGGACCACAGTCGCTTGAAGGCGACCGCATTCGCTTCCGAGACCTTGCGCACATCTACGAAGAGACGAAACTCATTCCGCCCGAATATCATGGAGGGAGAAAAATCGCCGGATTGAGTTCATGGAAGACCTTGCGCGGAACGCTCAAGATGCTGGTCAGCAGCTTCGGCAATAAAACACTCAAGAGCATTACTCATGCCGATATTGAGCGGTACAAGATGAAGAGACTCAAGACCAGGACCGTCAGAGACAATGAGAGAACGATTGCGAGCGTCAACCGCGAGATGGAACTGATGCGCGCCTTGATGCGCTATGCGTTTCGTCAGGGATGGATCTCGCGCAGTCCATTCGAGACAGGCTCGCCGCTTATCAGCAAAGCCGACGAGATTCAGCGCGAGCGCACCCTCACACACGAAGAAGAGGCGCGTCTGCTGGCAGCATGTACCGGGCGTCGCGAACATCTACGGCCCCTGTTAATCACCGCGCTCGATACTGCAATGCGCCGTGGTGAGATGTTCAAATTGCGCTGGAGAGATGTTGATTTAGATAACAGAGACATTACCATCATCGCGATGAATACCAAGACGAAGCGAGCACGTAATGTATGTATGACCGACCGGGTTTATGAAGCTCTGGTTGATTTGTGGGAACGCTCCCCGCAGGATGAGGACGTGCTTGTCTTCGGCATCACGGACACGATCAAACATGGCTTTGCGTCACTGCTACGCGAGGCAGGGATTGACGACTTCCGTCTGCATGACTGCCGTCATACGGCCATTACTCGCATGATTGCTGCTGGCGCTCCGCCGATGGAGGTGATGAAAATAAGCGGTCACACGCAGATGTCCACCTTCGCAAGATACATCAATCCGAACCAGCACTCGCTGAAACGCGCCGCAGAGATGTTAAGCGCATTCAATGCCCAATCAAGCGTTCCGACTAGTCAGGGGGATGAAATTATTCATTGATATCCTAAGCGCAGTCATCTGGGACTTATTGTAAACTGCGCTTCAATAACTTTATCCGAAGGATGCTAGAATACAGTTTCCTGTCGGACATTAAGAAAGGCGGATGATAGTGATAGAAGAGACGGAAAAACTATTAGCCAACCTAACCCGTGCAGAGAAGGCTCATCTACTCCAATTAATCGCCCGCGATCTTGGTGACTCTTTCCCTGGAATCGAGAGTTACGATGGAGTTGCCGGAGGCGCTCCCTGCATCGTCAGAACGCGCATTCCGGTCTGGCTCCTTGAGCAAGCTCGGCGACTTGGGACGAGTGAAGCAGAATTGCTTCAAGCATATCCCACGCTGCGCGCTGATGACCTTACTAATGCCTGGGCTTATGTTCGGAGCCACCGGAGCGAGATTGAGCAACAGATCGTCGAAAATGAAGAGGACGAGCCATAATGTGGCAAATCTACTCCGACGAAAATGTTCCGCTGCCTGTGGTGGAAGAGCTTCGTCGCCTCGGGTACGATGTGCTGACCATGTATGAAGATGGAAAGGCCAATCAATCCTTGCCGGACGACCAAGTTCTCACTCTCGCCACAGAAAAGCAAAGGGCCGTCCTCACTACAAATCGCAGGCATTTCATCACTCTTCATCGGAAACAGCCCACTCACGCTGGAATCATTGTTTGCACGTTTGACCCGGATTTTACGAGGCAGGCACAAAGAATTGCCGAAGCAATAGAAAAGATTTCATCTCCACAGGGCCAGCTCGTTCGTGTCAATCGCCCCGCATCAATATAAAGCGACTTTCAGAGCCTGCCGCGACCCTCATCTCAAAGAGGCGGGGAGAGTAGAGTCTTCAGGTCGTGAACTGGGAGCGCAATGGCGTAGAAGAGGTAATACCCTTAAAAAGGGGAATGTAAGTGAGCGGCTGGAATAACGACTATGGCGGCGACTCTCATAGAGATGGTCAGCGATACAGAACTCTTGCGTGATCTGGCTGGCCCACGCAGCTACGAGCGCGGCGAAACTTACGCGGCTGAGGGGTATGTGCATTCCATCACCGAGTACAAAGGAAAGCTCGTCGCCACCGTCACCGGCACTCATGATTATCAGGTCAAGCTGTGGATAGAGCATGATGCGCTCGAATCCTCATGCACTTGCCCGATGGGTGAGATGGGCGAGTTCTGCAAGCATTGTGTCGCGACGGCGCTAGTGTGGGCGAACGAAGCGAAAAGCATCGGTAATAAACGAAGTGAGAAAAAGATCAAGGGCGGCGCAAAAGCGGGCGCGCGAACCGGAACGCTTGACGACGCTCGTACCTACCTTGAACGGCAGAGCAAGGAATCCCTCATTGAACTCTTATTGGAGCACGCTCTGGAAGATAAAAGCTTACGCGAGCGTCTCCTACTCAACGCAGCCCGCTCCAATCCTGCCGGGCTTGACCCTGAGACCTACCGCCGCGCCATCAAAGATGCCGTGAAACCGGGCCGCTTCGTGGATTACTACGAGGCCGGAGCTTACGCGCACGGCATTCGCAAAGTGACCCAGGAATTGCATGATCTGTTGCGCGACGGGCACGCTGTAGCGTGCATTAATCTCACGGAGTACGCCTTGAAGAAGGTCGAGCGGGCAATTGGGCAGGTGGACGATTCTAATGGACAGGTCGGAGGCGTGCTTGATGATTTGCAAGTGCTGCACCTGGAAGCGTGCAAGAAAGCTAAACCGGACGGGGTGAAACTCGCGCGCCGATTGTTCAAGTGGGAACTCGATAGCCAGTGGGAAGTCTTCTACGGTGCCGCTGAAACTTATCGGAAAGTTTTTGGTAAAGAAGGATTGGCCGAGTATCGCCGATTGGCCGAAGCCGAATGGGCGAAAGTGCCTGCCCTCGCTCCGCCGGAGAGTAAAGAGACAAAGCGCGTCGGCAACTTTCCTGTTATTCGCAGACTGACCGACGAAGACCTTGAAAACGCCGCGCAATACGGCAGGCGCTTTCGCATCACGAGCATCATGGAGACGCTCGCACGCACCTCCGGCGATGTGGAAGCGCTGGTCGCAGTCAAGAGTCGCGATCTATCATCAGCCTACTCTTTCCTGCGAATCGCCGAAATCTATCGTGAAGCCGGGCAGCACGACAAAGCGCTTGAGTGGGCTGAACGCGGCGCGCAGGCTTTCCCCGATAAGACGGATAGCCGTCTACGCGAATTCCTGGCCGAAGAGTATCATCGGCGACATCGTCACATGGACGCGATGGAACAAATCTGGAATTTGTATGCTGACGCGCCGGACCTTGAGACCTATCGCCAGCTCAAAGAGCATGCTGCACGCAGCACCGGAAAATCCATTCGCGAACAAAAGGAAGAATGGGAGAAATGGTGCGAGCGAGCGCTGACCCACTTGCACGCCATGCTTGATGAGCGGCGGAAGGGTATAAAGAATCGCGGCGTCTCCTCCGTATGGTGGGGAGCAGGTGACAACTCAACGCTCGTTGAGATTTACCTGTGGGAGGGCGATGTTGACGCGGCTCTGACAGCGGCAGAAGCGCACGGATGCTCCGACGCGCACTGGATGAAACTCGCAGAAGCGTTGGAAAAGCCCCGCCCATCGGAGGCATTGCACATCTATCGCGAGAGCCTTGAACCACTCATTGACCAGAAAAACAATCAGGCTTACGAAGAAGCCATCGGGCGTATTCAGAAGATCGGAAAGTTGATGGATCGAATGGGGCGGGCCTCTGAATTCGGAGAGTTTACCAGCGACCTCCGCATCAAACACAAGCCGAAGCGGAACTTCATCAAACTCCTTGACTCTATCTAAGCTGATGTAACGCTCTATCCGCCTGCATGAACAGGGTTACGAAATTCTTGCTATAAGGACTAATTCAAGAAATGGGAGAAGAGGAAAAACAGCAAGTCTTAGCTGCGGTAAAAGAAACAATCGATCTAGCCTCACGATTCACAGAGTTGCCATCCGTTCTAACCAAAATCGAAGACGAGCGCGGGATTCGTTTTGCTTTCACCATAGAAGAGAAGACAGGCCGACTTTACTGTGAATACGAGCCCGCCCTAGCGGTGGCGGGCTTAATGGAGTTTTTCCTCAAGGGGAAAGTGAGGCGAAGAGAGTTAAACTTCTCCCAAGAAGAGGTGGAAAAAGTTGGTTTCACAGTCATTTTCTGCCTCAATCTTATGTTAAAGCAGCTTTACCCGATGATGAGCAGGGGACTGGACCTATTGTTTCACCTGTCTGTAGGAATGCTGCACCGACAGGTAATTGAACAGGAGAAGTTAAGACGGATAGCCAATGGGATTTCTCCACTTGAAGATGTTGATGAAGGTTTCATCAAACACACACTGGATGCTTTTGAAAAATCAACAAAGAAAAGCTTTGGTCTTCCAACAGGGCACGGGGGAAGCAGGCGAAAAGCAACACAGTTAAAATCTCCGGCAGAACTGAAGGAGTTGGTGCTGGTCATAGACCAGCTACGCGAGCTATGGGAATACGTGACGAAATTTTTTGAGAAAAACGATTATGAAGCCGAATGCATTGAAATGATAAAAGCATCTTCTAAATTCCAGCGCCTCTCTAACACATACCCGGTGACGGATGCGCAACTGAGAAAGGTTTACAAGCGAAAGAGTTCCCGCAAACCGGAACTTGAGCCTCTGAGTTTAGCCATCGAACATGCCCGCCAAGCATTGAATATCAAATTAAAGCCGAATACCGTCAAGGCTCGCTACCTCCAGGCCAAAAAGCAAGTTCCGATTGTTAGCAAGAAGATTCATTAATCCTTGCCAGCCTGGCCGACCTGGCCGAAACGACGCTCGCATACTTTCATGCAAACTTGAAAATGCGCGGCCAGTCCATTCCTTCACATAAAATCAAATTTATTTGATTTGCTCTGATTCCGTCTAGTAATCAATTAACTGTCGGCAACAATCGCTGACAGTTAATTACTGCTAGGAGGAAAATTGGAATGACAAAACTGACTTTAACCGAAGCTGAATTTTGTCGGAGGGTCGGAATCAGCCGAACCACTGCTTGGAAACTCCGGCGCAAGGGCAAGCTTCAGCACTGTCGCATTGGAGCTAAAATACTCTACACCCAGGAACACCTCAATCACTTTATCTCAACGCATCAACAACCGCTACCTGATTTCAAGCGCTCCTTGTCAAAACAGCAAAATACAAATGCAAGGATATAGAAACGCCAGCGAGCAGTGCCTTTGCGCGTTCATCAGACTGATAGCCTAAAGCAAAGGCGGTCGTCGAAGTCGAAAGGAGAATACTATAACAATGGATAGCTTGATTGAGAGATTCGGCCGGATGGAGAAAGGCATGCGCCAGTTGTTAGACGGGCTTCGGACGCTGACTGAAGAGCAGCTTATACAAGTCATTGCAAACGCCGGACGCATGGAAGCGTATTTCTTCCTTGCTCGCGGAATGTGCGTACTGGAGTTGCGGAGCCGCATCAAGGATCGGCTTAACGGCGGGCGAGGCAAGCGCGATTACGCGGGTGAAGGGATCAACGCGCAAACAATGCGGCTGGCAGAAACCACGGGCATCAATATCAGCACGCTGAATACGGACGCGCGGATCTGCGAAGTCTTCTTCACCGCTGGCGGCGAAACTACACTCGCGCGCGAGTCACTTTTGCCGCGCGAATATTACGTGATAGCACTTGGCGCGCCCGATCCGCACGCGGCGATTCGGATAGCCGTTAAGCAATCCGCTGACCCGCACTACAGGCGTGAGAGATTCAGAGCCTATGTTCGTGGTCTCAAGCGCATTGAGAATAATTCCACATGCGCGCGACGTAAATCTTCCATCCTGCTACGAGCATATATCCCGGAAGAAGTGGACTGTCTGCTCTCAGAAATTCTGGAGCTGACAGGCAAAGAAAAAGCTCAAATCCTGGCAGAGGCAATCACCTCCTTTCATCGAACGATTAAGACGAGAAAGCCAGGGAAAAGCCGGGAGCGTGCTCAACTTCCACAAAGCCAACCCGGCGACATACAAGACGGCAGGCAATTGTCGTTGGGAATTTGAGACAGCTCAGCTATGCAAATCTAGGCAGTATGCACACTCTGTTTCTCTCACAATCTTTCAATCACATGCTCTTGACTCGCTTAATTCAACGACAAATTTTAGACCACTGTCACGCTCAATTGTTTGCCTGTAGCTACGACATATTCCCGCAAGCTGCTGATACTACTGTTCGCATCTCGTCCATAGCTTTTAATCGGCATCTTTGTTCAGCCAGTTCTCAAAGCTCTGACCTCCATAGATTTGCTTTGCTCGTCTCCTCGCCCAATTTTAAGCACGTCGGTTCCTCTCCCATTGTTTCCATCCGAAGCTTCAAGCGACGCACTCAATCTCAGCTATTAGACGAAAATATTGCGCCATGCATCTGCCTATCTCTTATCCGCACCAGCCAGCAATGTTTGCGTGAAACGAAAACCGGTTTCTCAAGGCGGCCTGGAGGAAAGAAACTTTCATGAGCCGTAGGAGGAGAAAAGATTACGATGCGCCAACCAGCAATGCGCGCGGTGGAAGACCCCGGCTGGAAGACACTGATAGGCGAACCAGAAGAATTGGCGTCCCGGTCAATGAGAACGAGGACGATGCTATTGAGGAGAAGGCGAAGCTCGTGCACATGAAAAAAGGGGCTTTCCTGAGACATCTCGGGCTCAGCAGACACCTACACCGCCCGGTGCCAGCGATCAACTATCGTGCGTACCGGCAACTGGGTCGCCTATCTACCGGTTTCTGCTACGCTCTGACGCTCATTGACGCTGGTAAAAGCGTCGGCATTGATCGGCAGTTGGCCGTGCAGATATTGGACGAACTTCGCCGCATGCAAGATCAGTTAATGAAAGGGGAACAAGCGTGGTAATCAAAATTTTGAAAGGAAGAACTTTCGGCGGACTACTGAACTATCTTTTTGATCCTCAGAACAAGGCCCCACCGAGGGAACTCGCTACGAGAGGCAAGCCGACAGATCAGAGCATTAACGAAGAGCTTTCATTGACCAAAGGGCATAAAAGCGAAGTGGGTAGGGCCGGGCCAAGCAGTGAAAAGCTGCCGAACGATTACACGGAGAATGATAGAAAAGTATCTCCAGATGAAACAGGAGACGCTAAACGCGAACAAAGGGGAGAACTCCTCATTACTAACATGGCCGGGCGCTGCAAAGAAGAGCTGCGCGAACACTTCGAGGCTCTGGCAGCATTGCGGCCTGAAGTCGAAGTTAACGTCCTGCATGGAATCCTCAGCTTCCCGGAGGAAGATGTCTTGTCACGCGAGACGAAGGTGCAGATCACCTTGCGCTTCGCAAAGCTTAAAGGTCTGGATAGAACGATGTTCGCTGCTGTCGAACACAAAGAGGAGGAGCATAAGCACACAGAGATTCACATCATCTCCTCGACCATTGACTTTAAGGGAAGGCTACCGTCGGACTCCTTCGACTACGACAGGGGCGAAGCAATCGCCCGCCAGCTTGAGAAGGAGTTCGGCCTCAAGCCTAACAGGTCGAGCCGGGATGCGATGTCGCGCGCCCCGACGCAGGGCGAGTGGAAGCAGCACGAGCGGACCGGAAAGCTCAGCCGGCCGCTCAGACTTCAAGCTCTCGTTAATTCGGGGCTGGACCGCGACGTCACGCTCACTGAATTCCAGGAGAGATTGGAGCGGAGGGGCGTTAGGTTAAACTTTCTCGTCAGCGACGAGGGCAAGGTAACAGGAAGCATTTACGAATTTGAAGGCAAGCACATCAGAGGACGCAGGCTCGGCCGCGGTTTCACGTGGTCAGGTTTGCAGAGGAGTTGGCCCGATCAACAAGAAAGAAAAGGAAGGATGACATATGACCCGGCGAGAGATCATGAAGCAATCGGCCGTGCAAGAGGCGGCACAATGGGAAGAAGAGCAATTGAGTCAGGATGGACAGGGCGACCCGTTGGAGAAGTTGGTGGAGATGAGCCAGCAAATGAGAGAACTAGACGCGAGGCAGGCCCGGATCGAAAACTATCTCATCAACCTCGTGCCGTCCGCGAAGAAGGCCGAGACGCAGTTCGCGACGGTCGTGCTGGCAGGAAAAGAACTGCGCGACGAGATCGAGAAGCACCGGAACAGCTTGACGTCGAGCCTCAGCGGGTACAAAGAGCAGGTGGCTGGAACGGCCGAGGAGATCAAGGGGGAGTTCGAGCACCAACTGGGAATCCTCCAACTGTTTTTCGACAGGGTGCTGGAGCTAAGCGAGAAAAACGAGCGGATGGTGGAGAGGTGCCAGGACATGGTAGCCATGAGCAGCGCCGTGTATCACAAGGGCAGTGCCGGGGTGCTGGAGATATCGGAAAAAACTCAAGCGCACCTGAAGGCCACCGCCGAGGTTCACCGCAAGGAGATGGGGACGCAGGCGCAAGACTTCCGGGAGGTCTACAGACGCCTGAGCAGGTTGATTGTCGTAGGGACGGCAGTAATTCTCCTGGTCGCGTTCGCCGCGGGGGCGGCAGCGGGCGCGCTGTGGTTCGTTACGAGGCAGCCTCAGACCGAGGAACGGAGGCGTTAGAATCATGGGGAGATGCTGATTTAAAGGAACCCAGTCACTCTTACCGAGGGGCGGGCCGAGACGGTGTGCTGACCAGTAATGAATCGAAGCCTAAACGGTCTTCTGTCGTGGACGAAGTTATTAAGAGTCTGTGGGGTAGTGCTTCCCCATATGAAGTAATAGATGGTCAGTCCTCTACACACTTAAATCAGAGAGCCTGTGCTAAGGGGATAGAAGATCATCCGGAGCAGCTTGATGTCAGAGCTTCCACAGAGATCGCAAAGCTTGAAGAACTGCCGTTGAAAAAGCATATTCCGCCCGGCGTAGGTAAAGATACTGCCGAACTTCTACAGGTCCGGAGCACCGCGCAAGAAAGGGAAGCGGCCCAAGGCGAGCGTGGCGAACGCGGCCCCAGCCGATGAAACATAGTCGTCCATTCTCAGGTGGTAGATATTTTCTTACCCGCAGGCCCCGTCAGGCTGCACGGCCTTCACACGGATTCTTACTTCAGGGAGGACGTGCGAAAGGTTCAGGGGAAGAAGGTTGGGAGTTTTACCAATTTTGAAGGGAGTTCCCAACGTGAAAGCATCTTCTCAGTTCAATGTGTTCTACCAATTCGCCGGTTGTTTTGTTCCCCACGGATTACTCTCACTCAGGAACCTCAGCGCTGGCGCTAAAGTCTGCTACGCGGTGCTGGCACAACAGGCCAACGCCCGCGGCGCGACTCAACTGAATCTGCCGCTGCTCGCTACTTCCATCGGTGAGTCGGAAAGGATTGCGGTGCGCTATCTGGTCGAGCTGGAGGAGTCAGGGTTCATAGAGTCTTCGCGCGGAAATGTCAACAAGGAGGATGTGCGCATCTCCTTCCCGCGACACCCGTGGGCGATTCAGAATAAGGTACCAACGCAGGCCGATACTGTTACACCCGCGGCGCAATCTGTCGAGGAGACGCAGCCGCGACTCTTCGCTATCGAATCGGGTTTTCCGCAACCCTCAACTGAGGTGCAGGCAGGGGCGGTGGCAAAAGCCACCTCTCCGTCCAGATCAAAAAGGAGGAAGCGCTGGTTCGGACGCCCTAGCTCACGCCATTCCTTCGAGATCTGCCTCAAGTTCGTCACCTATCAGAAAGAGGTGCTAGGGCGACGCAGAATCTACGACCCGGAAGGTCTAGCAGAATCGTTGTATCATACCGGCAGTCAGGATGACGAAATATCAGACTGGCTTGACGAGCATGCTAACGCGGCCTGAAGTGGAATCTTACCCTGTGCATTAAATAGCCCGCGCGAGTGTTACACACTCGCGCGGGCTATTTTGGTGTGATGCTGCGTTTCTGGACTCCTGCTAATTGCTCCTCATAGGATAACGTCTTTGAGGTCTCATGTTGCTTAAAATCTCAGCAACGCTCGCGCCATCTCGCCTTTGCTGACGGGCGGGAGTGGACTCCGAAGACAGGAGGACTAAACGGCTACAACGACCGGTAGTGGACCTTGTTGAGGTACTTCGGCAACGTCAGATCGGCCAGAAACGGATGGATTATTGCTCCTGTTTCGGCAGAAAAGGGCTGGGCCTCCCTGACGATGTGATGATTAATCGGTCGCGCGCCCTTGTCGCTGCGACGAAGAGGAGCGAACGCTGGCGTTCCTCGTGCTCGACCGAGGCAATCGGGTCGTCTGCGAGGGCCGGAAGGCGGCGCGGCAGAGTGCCCTCATTGACTCCCGCCAGAATCATGCAGGGAAACTCTAGCCCCTTTACCCTATGCATGGTCGCCAAGCGCACCCCCAGCGTGCGGCGGTCGTCAGTCTTCTCCAGCACGGTAAATTCCACCCCGGCCGCTTTCAGCGCACGCTGATATGTGTCCTTCAATGCCGCTTTCGACGGCGCGACCAGACAGATATCTTCCGGGCGGCGTTCACTAACCAGCCGCCGGACTGACTCGCCGATGAAAGCCGCTTCCTCCTCCTGAGTCTCGAAATGGCGTACTTCCGGCGGCGGCCCGGATAGCAGGGAGAGGTAGCCGGCCTGTTCGTCCGTGCCCGCGTCCAAATCGTCGCCGCGGAAGTCGCACAGGAGGCCCACGGCCCAGCCGCGTATCTGCTCAGTCGTCCGGTAGTTGATATGTAACCTGCCGGATCTGCCGCGAACATCTATGCCGCATTTGCTTAGGATAACTTTGCGGTCGTAGATGCGCTGGTGGGCGTCGCCTACGATGAAAAGATCGTTAGGGCCAGGAGGGACGAGGCGGCGGATAAGTTTCCACTCTTCGGCGTGCAGATCCTGCGCCTCGTCCACCACGGCGGCGCGGTAGGGAAGCACCGGTTTCACCATCTCAATGAAACGGCGCGTGTCCCTGATGATGTCGAGCCACTCAGCTTTACCTAGCTCCTCCAGGTTTTTGCGGTACGCTTCGAAAATCCCCCACAGCCGCGCCCGGTCAGGTCGCGACAGCGTCTTTCCGCGCCCGACGCGCGACACGCGCAGGTATTCGTCTTTAGTCCTTATGTCGTGTGTCTGGACTACACGGTCCCATTCTTGGCGTATGAACCCTAAGTCCCATCCGGCAGACGAATCCGTCTGCGCAGCCAGCCGCCAGTACTCTGCCGCCTCTTCGTCCGTGGCGACGTCGAAAACATATCCACGCGGGCGCATGAAACGGACGGCCCATGAGTGGAGGTGGCTGACCTCAATCCGATCGATCTCCTCCCCGCAGAGCGTTCTGAGGTTCTGCTCGATGTGTTTAGCAAGATTCGCCGTGAACGTGAGGAAGAGAACACGGTCACTTTCGTCCGTGAAAACCTTGGAGGCGAGGTGTCGCGCGCGGTGCATGGCGACGACCGTCTTACCCGTCCCGGCCCCGCCCAGCACACGGGCTGGGCCGTTGAAGTGGCGTGTAACGAGCCGCGCCTGGGTGGGGTGTAGAAAGACGCGCCACTTCTCTAGCGGGGCGTCGAGCATCGCCGCTAGGTCGTGCTGTGACTCGACAGTGACGAAGCGGCGACGCGTGTCCGGGTTCTCCAGCGCCTTCTCGAAATCCTGCGTGTCCACCGCCGCGCTCTCTCTGGGCGCGAGGTTGAGCGAGCGCACCTCGTCCGGCGAGAACCCCTCGGCCAGCCACGTGAGCGCCTCCGCCGCCTCCTCCGGAAGGTGGCGGGCGAGCGCGTTCAACTGCTCCCGGTCCTGCACGGCGCGCACCGCTGGGGTAAGAACTTCAGGAACTCCCAGGGAGAGGAGATCACCTGTCTCTACATCGTCGAAGAGTCCGGAGCGGCGGGATTCGGCGTGCGGGGCCGGCGAGACGGATCGCTCGGCCTCGACGACGCTGACGACTTGGAGCGCGCCGGTGTTCGGATTGATCTCGAAAGTCTTTTCTTTCGCCCACGCCATCGCCTCGTCGTGGTGATCCACCCAGACCAACACGTACACATCGCCCCGCTCAGGATGAAGAATAATGGCCCGGTAGGAGAGGCTGACCCGGACGGTGCGCACCTTCGGATCCCTCATGCCGTGAATCTTCTCGTAGTTGATGCTCGGCGAGGTGGGGTTCGACTGAAACTTTTCAGTGAACTCGCGCACACGCTTCTGCTGCGCCTGCGGTATGCGCGCGAAGGCGGTGAGGAACTCGCTCGCGATGGCGACAGTGGGCATATGTTTTACCTCTCGCTTGTGTCAGTCAACATTCTAATGAGCGCGTCCTCTTCGCCGAGGGAAAAGACCGTCCAGCCGCCCTGCCCGAAAGCGCGCGCGAACTCGGACTGTTCGGGGAGGAGCAGGGCAACTTTTTTGTCAGGCCAAGCAAGCTCGGCGTAGCCGGCGATCGTGCCGCGCGCGTCTGCGAGTTCAAAGCCGACATCCGGGAGGGGAAGCCCGCGCTCGCCGCAGGTGCTCAACAACTCGACGCAGCGAGGGTCACAGTAGGCGCGCAACTCCGCCAATCGCGTCTCATCGGGTTCCGGGCCGCTCACGCGCCGTGCGGCAGCATCGGCCGATGGCGTTTCCCCGATGAAGCCCTGGAGCCATTCGAAAACTTTACGGCGACTCAGTCGGTCCCAGTAGAACTGGTTCCCGTAGCTGCGCAGGCAGGTGTAGCAGCTCCCGTCGGGATCGCAAAGCGGGTTGTCGCAGTCGCGCGTGCGCAGCAGGGTGCGCTCAAGTATCAGCGGCAGGTTCTCGATGATTCGGCGGACGTAGCCGGCCCCACCCGGCACCTTGTCGTAGATGATCAGTTCGCCTTCGAGGGTCGTGCTCGACTGAGACTGGTACGTCGCGCCGAGGTCAGCGCGCGGGATGTGCAACGCTTCGGCAGCCGCCGAGACGAACGCCGTCTGGAACGAGAGCCAGAAATCCCCGTCGGATACGTCGGGCGTGCCGAGCGCGGCTGCATCGAAGCGAAGTTGAAGCGTGTCGGTCTCGAACTCGTGAGCCAAGTGCGTGCGGAATACTGTGCCGGAACAGCTTGTCCCCCACGGAGTCTGGTGCGGGCGCGGGGTCTTCTTCTCCTCAAAGCTGACCCCGCAATTTTTGCACAAGCGGAACTGCTTGAACCGGTAGCCCGGATTGGCGCGGAAGAGCTTGCCGTCTTTGCGGTAGCCGTAGGCGACGCCCGCGACTCGGTCATGCTCGCGGAAGTCTTCGAGCCGCGCGCCACTCACCAGAAACAGCTCGGCATTCGACGGCGGGCGGACGCGGTAAAGGTTCGGCTCCGGCACTTCGTCGGAGTAAAAGGTCTGGAACCCTTCGGGCTTGATGTACTTGAACGACTGCGAGGGGAGGCCGCACTCGCAGACCCGCTCCATGACCTCGTTCTCGTGTTTCGTCACGAGGCGCCGGCAGTGGCGGCAGTAACTGTACTGACGCACGTCGAAGCCCTGTCCGGGCTTGAGCACGCCGCGGCTCTTGAACACGCGCCCATCGGCGATGACCTCAGCGCCGGGCGCGTACTCGGAAATGCCGACCTCGCGGTCCCGCTCAAGTCGCATCTTCTGCGCCCAGTCTTTCTGACGCACCAGCAGTCGGATACTGTCCTGCGGGAAAGCGTAGCTGGGTAGCCAGTGTGCTCCGGAAAGGAAGTCGATAATGCGCTCCCGCTTGAGCTGGTTGACGAGCCTGTCCAGAGACTCCTTCGCTGAGATGATCCGCCGCAGTTCCGCCGTCTCGGCCTCGGCCTGTCGCCCTTGGATCTCTTCGAGTTGTTGACGGAAGGCCACGAGTGGCCCTCTCACTTTTTCCTCGAAGACCTTATCGAGTTCATTAGCCGAAGCCTCAAGACACGCTTCGGCGGAGAGAATCTCTTTCAACTCTTCTGGTAGCACGCGACGCAACGCCTCGAGTAGCACGCCCCTGTTTTCGTTTACGAAGCCGCGGAAGCGCGCGGCAGGGGACGTGCCTTCGTCGGGTGTAAGGAAGAAGTCAGCTACGTCTTTGACCTTATCATTAGGTGCGAGCTTGCTGAGAAAGCGGCCCAGCAGGTAGGAGTTGGCGTGCCGCTGCGCTAGCCGCCTGTTCTCAAGATTGATCTGCGGAACGGGAACCTTGCCGCGCACGATCATCTCAGGGTTATGGTAATAAAACTGGTCGTGCGGGAGCGAGCGCGCGTAGGTGACGGCGTAGGCCGCTCCGTCGCGTCGGCGACCCGCACGGCCTGCACGTTGGATGTAGTTGCTAGCCGTTGGCGGCACGTTGCGCAGCAGCACGGCCTTGAGCTGTCCCACATCTACGCCCATTTCGAAGGTGGTCGAGCTGCTGAGGACGTTGATCTCACCGTTGTTGAATTTGGCCTGGTAGATTTGCCCCTGCTCATTAGTGATCTGCGCGGTGTGCTCGACGACTTCGAGAGCTAGCGGCTCAGCGTGGAGTAACCTATGGCGGTAGTGGTGGTTGGCGAAGCGACGCTCCAATTCACCGTCTTCGCACGCACCCACACGGCCCTTACAGCCCGGCGCGGCACATCTCCAGGCGACGTTGAAAACGGTGAGCCGCCCGCAGTCTTCGCACACGTACCAACTTCTGCGGGTCGTCAGCACAATATCCTCGGCCTTCACTTGATACTCACCACCCCACGCCGTCGGATAGAGGACAGTCTGACGCAACGATTCCCAAATTTTCTCTAACAAGCCGTCAACCTGTTTGCCCTCGCGCTCAACGTCGAGGCCGAAGAACTTGGAGACGACCGCCGCTGTGAAGCTTGACGGGATGGTTCTCCGGTTCGGATTCGTTGCTGCATAAGGATTCCAGCGGTAGCGCTGCCGCTGCTCTCTGCGGTCGTTGAGTGAGTAGTGGAAAGTAGCGTTCTTGGGGCCGGGGCCTATGTCCTCGATGAGGATGCCTTCATCGTCAATGTAAAGTGCCCGCCTCATGAGGAAAAGCTGGAGCAGTTGTTGGATTAAATCGAACCCGGCTTCCTCGTCCCCGCCGAACACTTCCGGCAATTGGGCCGGCAGGTCTTCTCGCGCGCCCGGCGTCAGGAAAATCTCGGCGGATGCGAGGCCCAGACCGGGGATGTTCTGCCTTTGCCGCGCCGAGGCGCAGAAGTTCTGAAGCAGCGAGATGTAGGCTTGTCTCTGTAGGTTCTTCTCGTCGGCGGGGCGGAGCTGCCGCGTCGGCTTTATCTCGTAGGTCAGCACATCGCGCTCGCGGTCGTAAGACCTGATGAGAACGAGCTTGCGCTTGAGAGCCTCTCTTCTGAAACGCTTCGCCACGTCTCCGAGCATGACGGGATCGCCGCTCGCGTTTTCCTCCTCGATACGAATGGCGTCGTAGATTGGTTTTGCGTACTCAGTTTCGGCCGTAGTGCGTTTCAGGTAGGGGGCGAAAAAGGCTGCGCGCTGGCGGCTGTCGGAGAAGGCAAGCATCCGCCGCCCGTTGGCGGGGAGTGCGTCTGCGCTCGATGAATCGGCAGGCAGGCTCCGCATGACCTGCTCTGCGAGCACGGCGGTCGCCGCCTCCTCGCCGCTCCGGAAGTCGCGGAGGACGCTCGGGTAGGGCCGCGCGCCCGTCCCGCAGCGTGGGCACTGCTTCAGCTCTCCGCCCTTCGGCGTCAGGTTGCGCAGGCGGACGCGCGCGGCAGTCTTGCAGCACTCGAACAGGCGACCGCTTTCATCGAATTTGCCGCAGGAGAGGCACAGTTCGACAGTGTTACCCGAACCTCCCTCATCTTCCTCGTCTTCGCCAGCCTCTGCGAGTGACTCGTCCCAAGTCAGCGACAGCCTTCGTTCATCCTCTTCAGGCTTGTCCGAGGGCGGCAGCGGCTGCCAAGTCCCGTCCTCCGAGACCCAAACCGTTACAGCTGGCATGCCACACTGAAAGCAAGTCGAGAGAGGCAGCAGGCGGCTCTCGCAGGGCTGGTCGCAACGAACGCGGTTCTCCATGTAGACGCGGCTCCAGTACGTGCCGGGATATGCCTGCCTCGCCTCGCATGCCGGACTAAGGCAGACCGAAGCCCCGTTGAGGCCGCGGAAGAAGAAATGAAACCTGACGGGCAGGAGCGGGGCCGACTCTTCATGTGCGCGTGCGTGGGAAGCCATGATCATCAGCCACTCGAGGGCGAGCGTGGCGCGTGCGCTCTCCTCACCCCAGAGCATTTGCGTGAGCTGGCCGAAGCTGCTCGGGGTTTCGCCGACCGCCTGGTGAATTTCGCGCAGGGGCAACCAGTCGCGGAAGAGCCGGTAGAGAATCGCGTGCGGCTCTATGGCCGCGAGTGCGGCAGACGCATTCGGCAGCTTGGACTCTCGGATCATCGCGCGCAAGCTTTCGGGGTCGTCGAGTGCGGCAAGCCAGCGTGTCAGCGTAGCCTCGTCTGGGGTGGCTTCGAGAATGTCCGCCAGCCCTACGTCACGGCAGCTCTCGTCGAAACCGTGGACAGTACTGCCGAAGATGACGTCCTGCGGGTCGAATGGGACACCCGTGAGTGAAGAGCCGAAACTCGCGATGGAGGCGCGCGCCCCCGGTGTATCTCTCTCCGCAAGGGTCGCGCTCGTCAGGATGAATTGCAGCTCATTGTTGCGGTAAGTCTGGCGCAGTCTGCGCATCAGTAGCGACACGTCAATGCCCTGAGCGCCGTTGTAAGTGTGCGCCTCGTCGAGGATGACAAAGCGCAGAGACTGCTGGCGGAAGACGTCGGCGTCGTCGGGCCGGAGCAGCAGGTACTCCAGCATGGCGAAGTTCGTCAGGAGGATGTGGGGTGGCCGTTCCCTGATCTGTTCGCGCGTGAACCTCTCGTTGGGGGCGACGTTGGCCCGCACTTCGTCGCGCACCTCCTGCATAGTGCGGGGCGTGTCGCCAGTGTAGCGCCCGAAGGTAATCTCGGGTACGTCCCTCAGGAGCCTGCGCATCCGTTCGAGCTGGTCATTAGCGAGGGCGTTCATCGGGTAGATAATGATAGCGCGAACGCCCGCTTCAGGGTCCCGCGCCGCGTCGTCAAGCACTGGGAGAAGGAAGCACTCAGTCTTTCCGCTGCCCGTGCCCGTGGCGACGATCAGGTTGCGCCCCCGCTGCGCCCTCTCGATAGCTTCTACCTGATGCTCGTAGAGCGGCCTCTTCAGGTCAAACTCCTTTGGGCTTAACCGCCTGAGTCGGTCTGCGAGCATCGGCGGGGCACTGCGTCCGAGTAGGTCCGCACCCGTGTGCGAGTTCTTATAAGCCGGAATGCTCGTTACCAACGGGCTGCGGGTGAAGATACCCTGCTGGCGAAGTTTCTCCCATATCTCCTGACGTAACTCCGGCTCGGAGTCGCAGATGAGGTTCGTGGTGAAGAGGTAGCGGCGGTAAGTCTCGATCAGCCGCTCGGAGAATTCGTGGACTTTTATCTCGCTCATGCGCACACCGTCTAGCCGTTAAGTAGGGCAAAAGTTAAGAAGGCGGACAGCTCTTCGTCCGAGTAGAGCCAGTCTGCGGTCGGGTTGACCCTGACCGTCACCCTAGAAAAAGGCGGAACCCGCCGCACTTCGGGCGGCTCGCCGCGACACTCGGTGATGGCCCGCTCTAGGAGCTCCGTGAGACTGCCGCTGTGTTTGCTAGGTCGGAGCACCTGGTCGGGAATCGGCACAGACCTGACAGGCGTCTTGCGTTGGGCGCAGCCGGGAACGTCGCAGCGGAAGGCGACCTCGCCCCGGAAAGTGAGGCCGGAGGGCAGGCAGCCGCACTCCACACACCGCACCGCCCACCGCAAGGTGTTTAATTGGGCCCGCGTGAGCCTGCCCTGACGCGCCAGGCGCAGCACCCCTGGGTCGTCATGTCGGCGGTTATTGGGCGAGACGCCAAGTAAGCCTAAAAGCTTCTGCACTGCGCCGGCACCGCGCACTTGCCTGACGAACTCTCCGTCGTCGCCAAGCGCGAGGCTGTGCCGGCGCCTGTAGACGTTTGATCTGATTCGAAGGTTAGACCTCATTTTCTCCGAGCCCTTCGGGCCTCCATATCACGCTTCATTGGGCGTCTCATACATCCAGCGCAGCCGGTCGTAGGAGAAGACAGGGGAGCGGCGTCGTTTGGCCTCGCTCGACGCCTCGGCCTCGAACACCAAGTCGGGCGTGATGCGACATTCAAGTTCGATGGTCTCGTCGCGGAAGCCGAAGCTCTCGACATGAAGCTCTCCGAGGTGCGTCTGAGCCGCAGCATCGCCGTCGCGCGTCGCGAAGCTGAAAGTCGCCGTCGTCACGTCTTCTACCAATCCGAAATGCAGTTTAGCCCTGGCCTCGTCCGAGCCTGTGCCGGGGCGGAAGATGTCGTGATACTCGTCGTCGGCCAGCACCAGGCCGACGCCCTCGGCAGTGCGGTGTCTGCCCGGATGGGCCGCCAGCCAAGCCGCGCCCCGCGCGATATCCCACTCAGCCCCTCCTGGGAAGATAATGTTGGGCTGCGGCCAGCGCCGGCGCAGTTCCCGCCTAAGAAGCGAGAGGTTGCTCGTTCCGCCGACCACAATCAGCTTACCGATCTCCTTCTGAGAGACCCGAGACTGTTCCACGCTGCGCATGAGAAGGTCGAGAGCTTCAGAGACTATGCCGGCCACGAGACTATCGAACGTCTCCGCTGTGAGCTCCTGCTCGACCAGCGAGAGGCCGGCGTAGCGGCCGAGCTTGACCGACCCCGCATTCGCCGCCTCCCTCTGGAGGTGACGCTTGACCCTCTCAGCCTCCGTGAGCAGGATGTGTTTTTCGTCTGGGGCAACGCTTTCGAAGGGAAGTCGCAGCCCGTGCCTTTCCGCGATCTGCGTGTGAAGCCAGCGGGCGGCGACCATGTCGATGTGATCGCCCGCCTTAGGTGAGCCTTCTGTGTGCAACTCGATCACACAACCGTCCCTGGATTCGAGGACGGATATGTCGAGCGTCCCGCCGCCCCAGTCAAAGACGACCGCATACCGGCAGTGGCGCAACGCCGCCGCGTGAGCGATGAAGGCCGCGGTCGGCTCCGAAATGAACGAGAGGATTTCGACTCCCGCCGTCCCCGCGGCGCGCCGCAGGGTGGCCCGCTTCGCCGGCGACATGCCCACCGGGATTGCGACCACGGCCTGACGGATGTGCTCTCCCGTGTCTGCATGTGCCTTCTCAGAGAGGGCGGTGAACAGCTCTGCGGCGATGTCTTCGGGCCGCCACACGTGGGCCGGCGTGGGCCATGTTTCGTCAGCGTCTAGTAGGCTTTTAACCGACTCGACGACAAGGTGTCTCCCGCCGGCTCGGAGCTGGATGAGCCTGTTCTTAACTCCGCGTCCGACCTTAACCTCTTGCGTTAGGTTATCAACGGCAACAACGGAGGGTATGGGAATCGGCTCGTCGCCGTCGCCTATATGCCGGAAGGGGGTGAGCGCCGCCTGCGTGTCGTACTGCACGACCGCGCTGTTGGTCGTTCCGAAGTCAATGCCGAAATACTTTGCCATCAACCGTCGCTCCCTAACTTCACACCAGCGGCGGCGAGCCTCGCCTCCAGCTCGTCGAACCAGTGGCGTAAGAACTCGGCGAGCCTGGGGCTCGGCTCCTGGCCGTCGGTGCTCCGCTTGTTATCAAAAACTGGGCGGAGCGACTCAGCCAGCTTCCACTTCAAGCCGTTGAGCTTGACCTCGACCCTCCTTCCGGCATCTTCTTCGAGCGTGCGCCTCTCATCGGAGCGGGCCGCCCGCTCCCTTTCCAGCTCCGACCTGACTTCCTCCAACTGCGTGCTCAGCGATTCAGCAGCGGCCTGCGCTTTCTCTAATTCATCCAGCGCCGCGGAGAGCCGTGCCTCACGAGCTGCATTGTCCGACTTTAGCCCCTCATTCCTCTTCCTGGTCTGATACAACTCCGCCTCTAACTCTGACTTTTCCCGCTCAAGGTTGGCGACCGCGGCGGTAAGGCGCTCGGCGAGCGAGGCAATCTCTTGCGCGGCGGACAGTTCGTTGGCAAAGGAGTCAACCGCCGAGCGCCACCGGCTGGCCCCCTCGCGCGAGCGCTCCGCCAGCACCTTTGCAAGAGTCGTGGGGTCCCGCGCCTGTTCGGTAGTAGGCGTCTGCTGTGTCGCCGGCAGGGGGAGAGGATTCGACACGCCCGTCGCCCCCAACCGTTCCGGCTGCCCCGCGTCTGCCGACTGGCGGACAGTGGGCGCGGTAGGTGACTCATGCTCGGTAGCGACCGCTTCTTGCGAGGCGTACCCCCCGTCGGCATCCAAAATGGCGTAGATAGCTCGCTTCCATTCATCCGTTGGCAACTGGTTAGCCAACTCGGTAACACGGCTTCTGATTTCCGCCCGCGCTGGCTCTTCCGCGCCTAAACGTTTCTGAGCCGTCGCAGCCCACCGGGCGAAATCGTACAGTGTGCGCTTACTCTTTACCTTCTTAACGACCTGCGAGTCTGCCGCGGCCTCGACGAACGCGGCCAGCAACGAGCGCGCCACCCGTTCGTCATCCACCTTGAAGTCAACCCACCCATCCTCCGACAGGAGGAAGCGGCTCTGGAGCAGTTCCTTTTTCTCCTTAGAAAGGTTGGGCCAGAAACCCTCCCCGTCCTTTCCGGCTTTGCCGCCGGAGACGAACGAGTGAATGATTTGCGCCGCGGCCTGCTGATCGGCTCGCGCGATCTTCTCGGCAATAGCCGCCTGCCTGGTCAGCCACTTCGAGGAGTTATTCTTGGTCAGTTCTGAGAGGAAATGGTCTTTTCTCTCTTGATTGAGGGCTTGCCAGTGTGAAGCTGTTGCCGACTCCACCGCCACGACCGGTAGGTCTTGCACGAGTCCCATGGCGCCACGCACCGTGTCCGGCGCTGACGCCCTACCGAAGAGCACTTCCGAAAGCAACGCTTCCGCTTTTTTTATGGCGTCTGGGGGCCAATTTCTCAGGCTGCGGTTGGCCTCGGCGAGCGCGACGAGTTCAGGCAGAACCCCGGGCTCTTCTACGTTCGGGGCGCGCTCGCCCGCCGCGGTCTGTCGTTGTATTTCGCCATCGTTTTCGTTCATCGGGCAATACGCTCCTCCAACTCAACGTCCTTTTCGTGCGGCGAGAAATCGGACAAACTTAGAGAGTCAGGCCCCGCCTCCCCGTCCCACGCGGCCCCGCATAGCGCGCCCAGCGTTTTTTTAAACCAACTCCAATGGTCGCCAAGAGATGAGATCGTGTCGCGCGCCTTCGTCTCAAATTGCTCGTGCCCGAAATGATAAAAGATCATCGCCTCAAGGGCCGAAGCCGTTTCGGGTACCAGCCCTTCGCGCGCTTGTGCCATGACCTCTTGGACGTTAACGCGGGCGCTCGACAAATAGTCGTTAGCCTTTTCCATATTGCCCCGAGCAAGCTCGTCCAAGCCGAAACGGTAATCCTCGGCGGCTCGAGTTAACAGGTCGCCGCCCGGTGCCCGCGCGAGCAGGGAACGCATGGCACCGTGCCACCGCTCGTCACGGCAGCAGGCGCTCCAGCCGCGCACCATCCGTTTATAATCCTCGGGACTTTTCAGTCTGCGCAGAGTTCTCAAAACCTGCGCCAAGCTCTTACGCCAACGGTCGGTCGGCGTCTTCGAGGTATTCGGGGGAGCTTTACGGAAGGCCCGTGACTTTCGCGGTCTGCATGCACACAACCGCGCGGCCTCGCGCGGGTTGAAAGACGCGCCTGCGTCAATAAATTCGCGGACCCCCGCATACCACGTCAGCGTTCCCTTTAACGGGATGTCCACGATCTCTTCGACGGCTGCGACCCCTTCCTTGCCGTCGATCACCTTGCCGCAGACGTCGTAGACCGAGAGAGCTTGGCGCAGAGTCAGCGGCATGCCTGAGGGGATCGCGAAGGGCGCAACCGGCCCCGCTCGCATTTCGCGCACGCTCCTGACTGCGGTCTGCAAGTCGTCAGGCAGGAGTTCGCACCATCCGTCGAACTTGTCGTCGCCACCACCGAAAAGGCTTTCCATGATCCGCCGCTCGTGCAGGAACACGACATCTGACCGCACCACGCGTGTTCCACCGGCGCGTAACGCGATGTACCCCGCCGGGAGCCCGCGGTGGTCGAAGGCATCTCTTACATCGTCTGTCGAAACGACCAGCATCCCACTCCGTGGGACAGGGCCGAGATCGATTACCTTCGCGAATCCCTTTTGGTCGACAACCCCTAGCTCGACGTTGCAGCCACAATCCTCGGCGGACAGCGACAGGTGAAGTCGGCTGCGTCGCTTCAGGCTTTCGTCCCACAGCACCTGATCCGCGATAGATTCACCTCTGAAGTCGAACCTATAGACCGGCCCCGCGATGTGAAAACTGACGGCCCCCGCGTAAGTCACTTGTCCGTTAATGAAATCGAGCCGCGCCGGCACTTCCCAAGTCGATTTGGCCACGCGCTCGACAGAGCTTTGCTGCCACTCCGCTGCGAACATCCCCGCCGGCTCGAGGCTGATCCGCGCCCGCGCTGACTTTTCGTGTAGCCCGCTAGGCCATGTGACCTTCGCCTCCGGCAACAGTACGTAGTCGAGCGAGGTTTCGGCGAAGCCTCTGGGAGTACGCCCTTTCGGCTCGATGTATATCCTCCCTTGCGAAGGCACTTCGGCCGGCAACCTAAAGATGCCTCCGCCGCCGTACCACGACTCGGGGACGGCACGCCGACGCGCGCCGCTTTCCCAGATGAGCATGTAGGAGTCGGAGAAGCCAGAGTCCCAATTCTTGATTGTGATTTCCGGCAGTTCCCGAGCGAACACGTTCGCCGTGTGCGGGAGTGACGTAGGAGTTTCAGCGAAATGGAGTACAGGCGAATGGGTAGAGGCGACGCCGGATACCAATAGGTTCAGTTCTGGCAGCGAAAAACCGGAGGGCAGCTCGCAGTCGAAGACCCTGACAGGGACATCTTCAAATCCCGGCAGACACATCTCGCCGCACTCTTCAATAACGTACGTGTCCGGGATGCTGTGCGGACAGGGAAGTGCCAGGATATAGCGGCCCGGACGCAGGGTGCCGGCGGTCTGTTTGAGCGAGCCGTCAGTGTCGCGGAATGCTGCCCAAGTAGTCGAAGACGGCCGCCACGGCTCAAGCGCCCAGAATTCTGTCGCCCCGTGAGGTTGAATAATCTTACCGCGCAGGGTCCCGATGAAGTCTCCCTCTTTTAGGACGTAACGGGCCACTCTAATTCTGGTACCATCGCTCCACTGATACGACCCGCTCAAGCCTTTAGTCGAGAATTCAATCACCAGACGCAGGTTGTCGCGGTCGAGGGCGAGCCGGGGCCAGGGTAAAGAGTTGACCCGTGCAGCCGCCCGGGGCGCGTTACCCAACGCCTGCAAAACCGCGCGCACCTTTGTCCTAAGGCGGAAGGAGAGAGAGTCAACCTGCTGTAGGGTAAGGATGCCTTCCTCGACGTTCCTAACGATCCTGGCAATGTCGCGACAGTACTGCCGCCCCTTGGCGGAATTAAGAAACTTCTCCGCCGTAGAGAGTTGTCCCTCGAACTCTATGCAACAGGCTTTGTATTCTGTATCGGAGAAGCTATGACCGTAAGACTGTAGCAAGCGGACGACGAATTGCGCGAAGCGCCGGTCAAGCTTCGCGGGAACGCCGACCTGCTGCATGACCGGGCGCACATAGCGATATGGGCCGGGAATGTCTTCTACGTGAAACTGATCCTTCAGTAGGCGGAGGACAGGTTCACCCACTTCTCGTTCCCACAAGTTCCCGTCTTCGGCGTGATGACCGAGGAGCTTATGGAGCGCCAGCCAGCGGAAACCTTCCTCGCCCACGTCCTGCGGGGAGTAAAAAGCAAGATTTACGACCGCGACAGCGAGGGCGGCGCGGATGTGCTCGTCATCCCACTTGGCGCGATGCAGGAACCGCCCGATGGAGGCACAGACCTCGCTGACTTCAGCCTCGGGGACCTCTATCTCCCCGACGAATTCAATTTCACTGAAGTCATCTAACCATTCCCGCCCGCGCTCCTTTAACTCCGTGTAATTGAACAAGCTTCTTTCTCCGAGACGCGGATCGGCCTAAGAAAGATAAAGGCTCCTCTAAACCGCCACGCAACTGCAAAGGGCATCTTGTGCCGGGTGATGTGAGTTACAGGATGCCGGGGTGACGCCACGCGGTGAGAGACGTCATCCGTAAGCTGAACTGGCGAGAGCTTGACAAAGAATGAAGACGCCCAAGCTCCCGAGGGAGACGGACTGAGCCGCATGCCCCGTGGTTAATATTCCTCACAGCTAATTCTTTGTCAAGAAGCCAAGTGGCATTGGAACAATCGAAGGTGACCGCTTAGATGATTGAATCAAACCACTCGACGACCTTCCCGCAGTCAATGCACTTCAAGACCGCCATTCTCGTCGTTCTCATCAGTGAATAGGTCTTCGCCAACCTTGACCCGTCCTTCTCATACCACGGGAGCTTATACTCTCTCAATCAGTATCCATCCACCCTCAGTCGGATCAGTATTGAAAGCCTTGAGTTTAATCAACAAGGCTTACCATTCTCGACTTTTCAGACACCCTCTAGTTAGCAGCACCCGGTATTCATGTATGCCTAATCTTTCGTCATGGCTAACGCACTCAATAATCTCTGGTATTTTTCGAGACATCTGAGTCCCTTTTTCAGGAAGAACGAATGATGCTTCGCTTTCGCTTACCCGCGAGGTTTGTTGTTGGCTGCAATGCTTTGTGACGCCCTTTAAGCATGAAGGATAAAGTCTGGTGAGAGATTCCGAGCAGGCGCGCCGCACCCACGACACTCCCTTGAGCGGCTTCGAGCGCACGCCGGATCAACTCGCCCTCGAAACGTTTGACCTCTTCTTGCAGCGAGCAGCCCATCCACGGGTTGGCGAAGTTGGACGTTTGTGTCTGGCGCAGGGCGACGATCTCGACCGCCTCGGCTGTGATAAGGGAGTCGGCGGCGGCTATGAGAATTGTTCTCTCGATCAGGGAGCGCAGTTCTCTAGCGTTACCTTTGAGCGGCAGCCGCTTCATCGCTTCGATAGCCTCCGGCATAAACGTGACGTGCTTTTGGGTCGCGTCGAGGGCTTGTTTGATAAAGTGAGAGGCCAGAACGGGGATGTCTTCAGTGCGCTCTCTCAACGGCGGCAGGTGCAGGTGGAAGGCGCTGAGCCGATAGTAGAGGTCTTCGCGGAAACGTCCCTTATCCACAGCTGCCTTGAGGTCTCGGTTCGTCGCAGCGACTATCCGCACGTCCACATGCTCCGGTACAGGCGCGCCGACAGTGTGAATCTCCCCGTATTCGATTAGGCGCAGGAGTTTCGATTGATTGCCCGAAGAGAGTTCGGCGACCTCGTCCAAGAAGAGAGTGCCTCCGGCGGCCTCGCGCACCGCGCCCGGATGATCAGAAACGGCGTCTGTAAAACTGCCCTTTCGATGGCCGAAAAGCTGCGACTCGATCAGAGTGCTGGTGAGCGTCCCGCAGTTGATCGCCACTAACTTCCCGGAGCGGCCCGACCACTCGTGAATTAAGCGTGCGAGAACCTCTTTGCCCGTCCCGGTCTCGCCGGTGATAAGGACTGCGCCCACAGATTCAGCGATGCGGCGCGCATCACGCAGGATCGCACCCGTTTGTGGAGAGGAGTAGAGGAAATTAGCCGTGTTGAATTCGGCCTTGCGAAGGCGTGTGGTCGAGAGTACCTGACGTGAGCAGGCGAGCAGGCGCGATAGGGTTTCGAGATGTTGAGAATTAGCCAGCAGATTTGCCGCGCGCTCATAGATGGCTGTGATCTCAGTGCCGGATAGCTGTTCACCCAACTCTTCGATGATAGTGATCGCGGCCAGACCGGCCTTCTCGTTATCCCCGACCAGGGACGCCGTCTCGATGGCCTTCTGCAACGTGGCGCGTGCTTGCCCCACCTGTCCGAGTCGCGCCAGTGCCGTCCCGTGCGTGGTCAGGGCTTCGGCCAGGAAAGCCTGCTCGCCGCCCTTCTCTTGAATGCGGACTGCCGATCTAATGATTCGTTCGGCTTCGGAGTTTTTCCCTTGAGCGAGCAGTGCCCGCGCTCGCGTGTCATCCACCTGTGCTACGCTGCCATTATCTTTGAGGCTGGCAAAGATTCGACAGGCACGGTCCAGATGCTCGTGCGCTTCAGGGAATCTCCCCAACGTGAAAAGCATATAGCCGAGATTGTTTTCGGTTAAAGCGCAATAGCGCGTATGCCCGGCTTGCTCGAAGTGAAAACTGGCAGCGCTGTACTCCACCAACGCCCGGTCAGCATAGTCCTCCCGCTTTTCGACTACTGAGAGATTTCTCAGTACGACAGCCAGCTCGACGTGCAGCCTGCCTTTAAGAGAGTGGCTGCTGCTCACCTCGACCAGAGGCGCGGCTTCGGTCAAACAACTGAAGGCGTCGCGCAGCCGCTTCGACATTCTTTCGACTATGGCGCGGCGAATAAGAGCGACGGCCCGGAGATCGTTATCCTCACCGGAAAGCTTTGTGAGCGCCTCGCACAGTGTCACCCGCGCCTCGTCGTAAGCGCCTTCTCTCCAGTAGCACCACGCGACCTCGATCTCGACTTCTGCCACCCCGGACAAATTATTCAGAGCTTCAAAGCGGACCCGGCTCTCGGTGAGGAGGTCTTTGGCCGTCTCTTGCGCCCCCGCGATCTGCCGGGCGCTGCCGATCCAGCCCGTCAAGGTGCCGGCCCGAAGTAGCACGAGAGCTTTCGTCTGCTCATCCAGCCCTTCTAACGCGGGAAACTCGCCAGCTCGCCGCCAGAGGCCGTCCATCGCGCTCCTGGCCGCTTCGTAATTTCCGGCCTCTTCTAGTTCCTTCGCCAACCGACAGCGCAGCCGGGCGCGTTCATTCTGATCTATCTTCGGGTTATCAATCTGGCGAAGAAGATTGATCTCTAAATCCATGTGAGGACTCACTTTCTTTAGTACTCCGCAAGGTATCTTGCGGGATTAGTGTTATGATGCCGGCTTCGTGATCCCATGGCGTGCAATCGCGCACCCAGCTCTATAGCTCAGAAACCCAACAACTCTAAACACACCGGAGAAAACAATGAAATCCTTACGAAAAATCCTTGCCGTAACCGCTCTGACGCTCGTCCTCGCCTGCTCGTCATTTGCCGGGGAGATGGGGGCCGGAGTAGTTCAGCCTACGCCTCCACAGCGGCAAAGTGCTTCTATCACGGGCGAAATGGGCGCCGGCAATACAGCCACAGCGGAAACGACCGTGTCCGGCGAAATGGGCGCCGGCGTGGCTTCGACGCTCAATCCCGTCACCGAGATCATGCTCTCACTGTTGCAAAGCGTGCTCGCGCTCTTTTAAGGGACTGACTGCTTTCGCTAATTCGTTTGTGCTGCCCTGATCATTGGGTGGGTGGGCGGCACAGTCTTCGTGTGTGCGGCGAGCGGGCCGGAGACTGCAAATGTGCAGGCTTCGAGGCGCTCACAAGTTGAGCAGATTACTCGCAATGCCGCTCGAAAATCAATCTTTTTTACAGGAAAAGACTGGTGTCATACGAAGCCTTTTGAGCTTATTTACGTCTTGAGATTTCATATAGCATCTTGCTGATATAGATGTTTCTATCAGGTTTGGTAAATAGAACATGGCGAGACTCAAAGTCGGCTAACGTCATACCACCGCCCCACCAACTTACCTGCTGATAAGGCGTGTTCGAAAGTATAAAGGAGTCCAAGACAACATTTGTGTCCCCAAGCCGTGCCTCAAGGTCTTTGATTGTGCGGTAAAAGCGGATCTTGGGATCATCCGGGCCTTGTAGGTTACGTATGCCCTTTGGATCAACGAAAGTGATGTGCTGACGCTTACCGTCAACAAGCCAGAGAATGAAATCGGGATAGAAGTTGCCCGCTTCGAAAAATCCGATACCGCGGCCGCGGCTCATATTACGTAGTAAGTACAATTCTTTGTCACGGAATGACTCTTGATTATCTTGGTAGAAGGAGCGTAGATCGACGATGAAATCCCTCTCGCCCTCGTTCAGATGAACGGGGCGCACCTCGATTAGATTACTGTTCAAATAAATCAACGGCTCGTATAAATGTTGACCGAAGAAGATAGCTTGAAGGTTTGAGATGTCAATATCCCGCAACTCCTTGCGCTCAATCGCGTCTTTGAGTTGCCGGAGCGTCTCAATTATGTCCTCACGCGATTCGTCAATGAGGAAGCGATATTCATCAAAGAAATTCGGATCATCTGCGTTTAAATCGCGGTACTCAAGGTGCGGCATTTCATACTCGTTCTTACGATGCTTATAATATTTGTCGCAATACTTCTTGAGCAGAGTCGTTGCGATTTCCTGCCACAAACGCACCTTGCCAAAATTTGTAAAGGCTAACTCCTCTTTGGGAATCAGCAGGTGATACCAATCTGGTGACGACAAAAGCTCGCGGATGCTCTCGCGCGGCAGATTCAGGTTGTACCAGGAGCGCTCGTTCTTGAAGCGTTCCAGTTCAAAGAACATTGCTTCTATATCTAGGAAAGCCAAATGATGGCTGTCGAGTTTGCAAGCATCCTTGACTGCCACATCCGTTGTTGTGCGCAGACCCTTACTGTGCTCAGTCTGTATCTTCGGATACCAGTCCACCATGATCGGATGTCGAGACAGTTGCTCGCTGAGGGGCGCGAGCGTTGGTTTCGGGCCTTTGCGCTTGAAATCAATGCCGTCCTTCAGGCGAATCATCCGCAGCTTCTTCGTGCCGAGATTGTTGATGACGGGCAAATTGAATTCGATACGCTCCTCGTTAGCGGGCAAACCTTCATCGGTGAGGTATTCTTTGAACTGCCTCATGTAGTCGGCGCGGATGCCGAAGATGTTGAGAGTTTCTAGCGTCTCGATATATTTAGGCGGGCGAATTCCTTCAATGCGGCGGCTGCGCTTGAGAGAGAATTCGTAGCCCTTGAGGCGCACTCCGCGTCCGAAGAGTTGGATGATCTCGGAGCCTTCGGAGCGCCCGATGTTCATCAGGCCCATTGTCGAGACGCGCCAGCTATTCCAGCCTTCAGTGAATTTCTTCGAGCCGATCAGAATGTTGATAGTTGTGTCGTCATCGTTAATGCCGCGAAAGAGAGAGCCGGAGAACTCGCGCTCAGTGACGACCAGTTCGTTGTACTCTTCACATAGCTTGCATAGTGTGGCAGCGTCGCCGACGTTGATGACGCCGAACGGCGGGTTGTCACCGAGGCGCAGGGCGATTTCCCCATCAGTGCCTCTCAAATTCTCGACGTGGAGCGCGGCCTGAGCGCGAGCGTTAAGAACAGCCTGCAATATGTCGCTGTAAATCTCTTCTGACGAGCGAGTTTGTCCCGCCAGGTAATTGAATGCGCCCGCGAATATCTCGTGGTTGCGTGAGTCGAGCAGCCCGGCGTGGCCTGTACGAAGGCGTTCGATGCGGCGGACTGTCTCTGCGCGATTTCGCACGAAGCCTGCGATAAAGAGAAGGATGCTGAGAACGTCCGAGACCTTGCGACCGTTCTGCGTCCGCACGGCGTTGACGCTCCCGCCGACAAAAACCCAGAGGGGATGCTCTATCAAGTAAGGCCGGAAGGTGTCACGCTGATCCAAGAAAAGTCGCAGTTGTTGATAGAAGACGAGTAAGCAGGCGGTCAGGTAAAGTTCTCGAATTTCTTCCTGTGAGTTGTCTTCTAGATTGAGAATCTGGTAGTCCTTGCCGTAGCCGTCTCGGTAGAAATATTTATAGGAATAGTCGAAGAGGATGCATTTGGCGTATTCCTGCGTTAGCTTCGCATTCCTTGCGGCTTTGATGGCCTGACCGAACGTGGCCGAATATTCAAAAGAGAATCCGTTCTCGCACAGGCGGTTGCGCTTGTCCATCCACTCGACACCGCCCGCCCCGCGATGGCCTTCGTCAACAAGGACGAGGTTGTTGCCCTCGAAGGCGTCAACGGCGACCGTCTTGTCGCCCATCTCGTCCTTGAGCTTATGGATGTCTATGATCTCAATAGAGTGGCCGGTGAAGAGGCCGCGCCCTTCTTTGACGAACAATTCAGCGGGAATGCCTGATTCTGCAAACTCTCCGAGGTGCTGGCGCGAAAGCCCCTCATTGGGCGTGAGCAAGATAATGCGGTTCAGCTGGCGCTCTCGACCATGCCTGGCCTGGTAGTGCTGGTACTGCCGGATGTTAATGTGCATGAGGAGTGTCTTGCCTGAGCCGGTCGCATTCCAGAAGGCGAGCTTGTTGAGTTGCCCCTCTTCGTATGGTTCGACCTGATCTGACTGCGGCTTGTCGGCGTTGAATTCCGCGACGTGCGCGTTGAGATTGGCGAGGAGCCGCGCAGGGTTACGGAAATAGCGGTCGAGGTAAACCTCTGTGAAGAGCAGCGAGAGATACTGGAAGTATTGGGGGTAGAGTGGGTGACCGGTCAGGTTGCGTTTCTCTGTGATTGCTTGCCAGTGACGAACAATATTCTGGTCATATTCAAGTAACTGCTGTGCCGAGAGTTGCTGGCGCTCGAAGAGTCGCGTAGCGAGCCGATGGTGAAAAAGCGAGATGTTGTCCTCATCGAAACCTTCGAGGCTCGAATCTTTGAGCATCTCGGCCAGTTGGGCAGAGTTATCAACCTCAAAGAGCGATAGCACCCACTGGTTGAGGACAAGGCGCTGGTCGAATTTGAGCGGCACCAATGCGTTTACGCGCCCGGCGCGCGGGTAGCGGGCGGTCATCGTAGCTTGCGACATGGCGGCCTCTCCTTAAACGTCCTGCACGTCGAACATCAGGCGTTGAAACTCTTCTTCGATGAGGCGCACTTTCCACGTCTCGTCGGCGCGCTTGAGGTTTTCCAGATTGTTGTCGCCGTTCGTGTAGATGAGGTCGAACTGTCTGTCGCGCGTGTTGTATCCCTGCTCCTGGAAGAAATGATCCAGGTCATCGTTAGATTTCTCGCGTGTGTTGCGCCAGATAACGAGCACCTTTTCGCCTTCGGGGTTCGTGCCTTCAACGACGCGGAAACCGCGAATCGTGTCTACATGCTTGATACGAAGGCCGAGCAGATAGTTGAAGCTTTCGACGAGATCAACGGTGACGGGACGCGTCTCGCTCACGCTTGCGCCGGTGGCGACGTTGAGTTGATAGTTGAACGGGTCCGCGAAGTTTTCGATGTTGAGGAGGCTGGCTGAGCCGCGCGCCTCAACATTGAGCATGTAGCGGAGCATGTAATCTTCTCGGAACTCGTCATGCGCTTCGAGCATGGAAGCCTGTTCTTCGCTGCGCTTCAATTCGATATTGTTAAGCGCGTCTTCGTAGGATTCAAGACGGAGATATTTGAAGAGATGGCTTGAGCCTTCGCGCGACACGGGCTTGCCGTCCTTCCAATCTTTCGAGTAAATAACTTTTTGAATGCGGGGCTTGGTTACTTCATCGAAATATTTCCCCATCTCGACGAGCAAGTACTTACGACTACCGCCATCTTCTCTGTTTAAGTTTATGACCGCGTGAGCGGTTGTGCCGGAGCCAGCGAAAAAATCCAAGACGGAATCGCTAGATTCGCTATCCAGACCAGCAATCCAGATGCAATCCTGAACTGCGAATGGTGATTTGGCGAAAGAAAAGGTCGTCGCTTCCCCAAACAGCTTTGTCAGGGCTGCGCTACCGTATTCGCGTGCTGCATAGGTGTTCTTATCCCACCAAGATCGTGGAAGCACACCTTCTGAAGGTATGTGCCTGCGATATATTTGAACATTTCCTTCCTTAGACACTCTGACATCTAAATCTTCAAGGTTTTCTATCGCTGAGGTATGATTAAGACTCCAAACTCGTTCCTTCCCTTTTTCATCAATAGGCAAAACGATAATTTCATCCTCTCTGGGTTGCTCAAGCGTATCCCATTGTCTTTTCACTTTGTCCCAAGACATCTCTGGTATGCGGAGGGACTTTTCAATCGCCCTGACATAAATTGGATAGAATTGTTTAGGACGTTCCGCTCTGTGTGTTACAGCTCCTCCGTCTTTCCTGAAATTTCGCCAATCAACATGAACTCCATCCTCTTCAGTGAATCTATCCAGTTGCTTCTCTGATCTCGGTAGTCTCGCTAGTGTGGCGGCATCTGTCTTTCTGTAAAAGAAGGCGTACTCATGGCAGACCGAAAATCCCTTAACGGTCGATCGCCCGGAAGGGTTGTTGCGAATAACTGCTATCCCAAGTTGATTAGCTCTATCAAAAATATTATCGAGAAGACTAGCCAGTTCATGAACTTGGTAGTCATCAATAGTCACGCAGATAATGCCCTTATCTGAAAGAAACCGCTTTGCCTTAACGAGTCGGGTCTCTATCAATGACAACCAAGAAGAACTTCGGTATCCGTTCTTATATATAATAGGTGTAGCGTCCGTGTTGTAGGGCGGGTCAATATATATACACTTCACCTGCTCGCGATGACGCTCCTGAAGCAGATTAAGCGCCTGAAAATTTTCGCTATGAATCAGCAGCCCGTCCGTCTGCTCGTCCAGATTCTCGAAGCTCGCCAGCAGCCTATCCTTGAACTCTTGATCGAAGAACTTTGTGTCGAGCACCAAAAACGGATTGGCCTTTAAGAAATCAATTGTGATTGGCACCAAATTTGCGATGGATGGATGGATGGATGGATGGATATTCTATCTTGTTGTCCTATGATTTTGTCAATCCCAAACAGCCGCAGCCATTCCTCGCGTTGCGCGTCGTTGGCGACAATCTCAACATACAAATCTTCCGGTACGCGGTCGAGCGTCACGCAGAAGTTCGTCTCGACGACGAACTTCTTCTTGAGCCAGAGCTTCTTCTCGAAATTCTCCAACTGCTCAAGGAAAGCGATAATCTTATGAGCGATACGGCGTATTGCTTTGACCTTGCAGAGATATTGCTCGACGCGCGGGGCCGTCTCCGATTCGATGTCGTCTAGATGCATGACCTCGTTCTTGATGTAAAAATCAAGCTCACGGCGTAGGAACCCCCCGAGGTCTTTGTGTATGAAATAGTCGAACGTGTTTCGGCTGCTGTAATCGGTCAGATGCTTTTCCAGCAATGTGCGGTTTGGGTTCTTCTCCGTCGGGGCCTTCACTCGGAGCATTTCTGTCCAAGCGCCGAAGCGTTCGGTACTCAGAATCCGCCGCACCGCCTCTGCGTTCAAATCTGCTTGCTTGCGCTTCTCCGCATCGGTGCGATACTCGAAGCGAATAAGCAGTTCGCCGTTCTCCTCAACGAGCGGCTCCGCCTCGCTCAAGATGAAACGCCGCTCCTGCCCTTCGGTGGCTTTGTTATTGTTTTGTTCTGTATCGGCAGCGATGAGTTTAAAGTGGACGCGCCTTTCGTCGGAAAGCTTGAAGATGTAGTCGCGGAAATTCTCGCTCGTCTTGATGTAATACTGATCTGCGTTCGCCCAGTAGAGCTTGACCTCCTCGCCCTCGTAGGGAATCGCGTACACGCCCTCCTTGTAGCGGCGCAACGAGAGGAAATCCCCCTCGCTGTAGTAACGCCGGAAGAAGTTGAAGAGGTGTGAGAAGACCTCAGACTCCATTGCCGCCACGTCAACGGATGCCTCTAACTTCATCCGTGCCTCAATGACGGGCGGGGCATTCTCCGGGCCGGCGACGCCAAAACGCTTCGCCTGTTCTAGAGCCTCTTGATATTCCTGCTCAAGCTGCGCACGGTCGCCTGTACCGAGCGTCTCTAGCTCGTCCTTCACCTGCGGTAACAGGTCGTTATTGAGAAAGCGCATAATCTCTTCACGCTTCGCGTTCATGATTCGGTAAATGCCGAAATCAAGATCAGCCCGATCAAGCATGAACAACTCAGACAACAGCTTCTTAAACTTGGCGAGGTTCGTTTCAGCCATGCGAAATTCCCCAAACCCTTTCAGATAACAGTCCAGTAAATCATAAACAGCTTTTCCGCTCGACGCACGCTGGCTTAGGCGATTTTACAGCTTCTCGCTCAACTCATCGCGTTGCTCTTGAATCTTATCCTCGACATCGAAGATGCACTAGCGTCTTCTGCGGTTCTATCTCACGCAGTCGCAGTTGCATCGCGTGCTGTTCCTCGATTGTTGTCGCCAGCGGCGGCTGGTGGTTCGGAAATTTAACCCGTGCCTTCGTATCCGCCAATTCCTTCTCCGCCGTGACCACTATATTATCAGCTCCGCGTTCGAGCTTTCACGCTCCTGTTGGAAATGCTTTTTCTTGGGTTCGAGCGAGTGTGTGATGGCAGCTAGGGCGTGCCGCCCGGATTCCCGTGTGAGTCGAGGTTCAATCCCGCCGAGAGTGCATAATCCGCTTGCAACCTACCTGCTCGGTGAAAGAGTTTCTCACAAATCTCCTGCTCAAGCTAGCGACTATTCAGGTCGAAAGCGGAGAAGAGCAGATGTCCCTCTGCTCGAAGGATTCTACGACCAGCCTTTGCAGCATGAGCCAGCTGCTTTGCCCTTTACTGCTTCGACTAAAGCAATATGTTCGCGTGCTCAACGCCTTTCGGCATCATTGGAATCTTCACCTCAAGTAGCCAAAGCCGTCACACTCCACGCTCTGTGCTCAACGCCTTTCGGCATCATTGGAATCTTCACCCCGACAACCTCACGATGCTCGTCCAGTCGTGGGAGTGCTCAACGCCTTTCGGCATCATTGGAATCTTCACCGCGAGATCGGCCTCGATCTCGTTGACCAGCCCGCGGTGCTCAACGCCTTTCGGCATCATTGGAATCTTCACGTCGGAGATGTTGAGGCTGCTCGGCGTCGAAGACCTGTGCTCAACGCCTTTCGGCATCATTGGAATCTTCACGGAAACGAGCAGAGCGCGACCGACTCGCCAACTTGTGCTCAACGCCTTTCGGCATCATTGGAATCTTCACATGAACTTCGAGCCACTCTGCGCGATGGTTAAGGGTGCTCAACGCCTTTCGGCATCATTGGAATCTTCACCGCCAGTGGGAGGTGCACGTCGCCGGCATCAAGTCGTGCTCAACGCCTTTCGGCATCATTGGAATCTTCACCGGGGACAAGCTGGCCGCGCTCACGCGCTCAGTCACGTGCTCAACGCCTTTCGGCATCATTGGAATCTTCACAAGTCATTACAAGGCGCTTGAGCCGGACGACGCCTTGTGCTCAACGCCTTTCGGCATCATTGGAATCTTCACCCTTCGTGACGGAAGTGTCATGTACGGTCGAATATTGTGCTCAACGCCTTTCGGCATCATTGGAATCTTCACATGATGTAGCTTTGTTTCAATACAACTGCATCCCGTGCTCAACGCCTTTCGGCATCATTGGAATCTTCACACTTTCGGGGGAACACTCGTGAGCCCCTGGTTAATGTGCTCAACGCCTTTCGGCATCATTGGAATCTTCACCACCTCGCAGTCAGGCTTGTGTTGTAGTAAATCGGAGTGCTCAACGCCTTTCGGCATCATTGGAATCTTCACCTTCCGGCGATGTAAATTCGATAATGTCACCTGTCTTGTGCTCAACGCCTTTCGGCATCATTGGAATCTTCACACGGCTTCAGCAATCACCGGATACCCCAGCCGCTCGTGCTCAACGCCTTTCGGCATCATTGGAATTTTCACTCGTCTATTTTGTATTCCACTTCTTCTTTTATCTGTGCTCAACGCCTTTCGGCATCATTGGAATTTTCACGTGATGCCTTTGGCCGCGTCCGTCGGCCCCGTGCGGTGCTCAACGCCTTTCGGCATCATTGGAATTTTCACATGAATGGAAGTACCCGCTGAACGGGCAGCTCTTGTGCTCAACGCCTTTCGGCATCATTGGAATTTTCACCCCAATATTCCCTACTTCCGTCGGGCCGGTGCTTGTGCTCAACGCCTTTCGGCATCATTGGAATTTTCACGGTCGTTGACGTATGTGTCGTCGAGCCCGTCGGCGCGGTGCTCAACGCCTTTCGGCATCATTGGAATTTTCACGACGCCTCCTCGGCCGGCTTCGCCATCCCGGTGATGTGCTCAACGCCTTTCGGCATCATTGGAATTTTCACCTATGAGCAGCTATTCGAGGCCCGCGGCTACGCCCTGTGCTCAACGCCTTTCGGCATCATTGGAATTTTCACTTGGAGTCGATCTGCCGCTTGTATTCCTCTGAACTGTGCTCAACGCCTTTCGGCATCATTGGAATTTTCACTTTGGGGGTAAGCAACTCTCCGAAGTCTCCATTTTCAAGTGCTCAACGCCTTTCGGCATCATTGGAATTTTCACGCCGCCGCCTGCTCTTTGCTCGTCAAACTTCAACGCGTGCTCAACGCCTTTCGGCATCATTGGAATTTTCACTATCAATAATGGACCTTCCTTGAAATGTTATGCCGGTGCTCAACGCCTTTCGGCATCATTGGAATTTTCACACCCGCGGCCTGTCCAAAGTGCAAGGGCGAGAACGTGTGCTCAACGCCTTTCGGCATCATTGGAATTTTCACCGACTGACCGGCGTTTGGCCTGACTAACAATTTACGTGCTCAACGCCTTTCGGCATCATTGGAATTTTCACCTCGTGGAGTTCGGCATCCAGAACATCGACACCCTGTGCTCAACGCCTTTCGGCATCATTGGAATTTTCACGCGTATAGACTCAAATGGTTACGTTGTAATCCGCGTGCTCAACGCCTTTCGGCATCATTGGAATTTTCACCAGTGTTACCAGCACTCCCGGCCTCGCTTTATTGACGTGCTCAACGCCTTTCGGCATCATTGGAATTTTCACCACGGACGAGTTGGGCGGGCCGTTCCGCTTCTTCACGTGCTCAACGCCTTTCGGCATCATTGGAATTTTCACCTTCGGCCTCTATCAAGATTGCTTCCCGCTTGGCTAGTGCTCAACGCCTTTCGGCATCATTGGAATTTTCACCCTTCCGCACACATCGCTTACGCCCTCGCTTCCTTGTGCTCAACGCCTTTCGGCATCATTGGAATTTTCACGAATCGACCGAGCGCAGAACCGCCTTGATCGTCACGTGCTCAACGCCTTTCGGCATCATTGGAATTTTCACGCGGGGGCGGCGTTGCTGGCGTGCTCGCGCCCTCTTGTGCTCAACGCCTTTCGGCATCATTGGAATTTTCACGTTCATCCTGGGCGGGTGAGTAAGTAGAAAATTTGTGCTCAACGCCTTTCGGCATCATTGGAATTTTCACCGCCGGCATGGAAGTGATGCTCAAGGCCGATCATCAGTGCTCAACGCCTTTCGGCATCATTGGAATTTTCACACGTCACCACGGGAGTAATCACTTACACGAGCAAGTGCTCAACGCCTTTCGGCATCATTGGAATTTTCACTCAAGTTACCTAGCGGAAGTAAGTACGGTTACGCAGTGCTCAACGCCTTTCGGCATCATTGGAATTTTCACCGCGCTTCGCCACTTAACCGACGAATCATAAACCAGTGCTCAACGCCTTTCGGCATCATTGGAATTTTCACATATGCAAGCACATGGTGAGCATATGCCCTCTATTTGTGCTCAACGCCTTTCGGCATCATTGGAATTTTCACGTCGTAATGCTCGGCTCGCCCCACTCGGCCCTTAGCGTGCTCAACGCCTTTCGGCATCATTGGAATTTTCACGGGATCGCCGGGTTTGCGGTTATGCACTATCACGTGCAGTGCTCAACGCCTTTCGGCATCATTGGAATTTTCACGGGGAGTCGCTACACGGTCATTAAAGCCTCCCACGCGTGCTCAACGCCTTTCGGCATCATTGGAATTTTCACTCAACGCCTTTCGGCATCATTGGAATTTTCACCTGCTGTGCTCAACGCCTTTCGGCATCATTGGAATTTTCACCCGCCGGCGCGCGCGGATTTCTGTGATCTGAATTTGTGCTCAACGCCTTTCGGCATCATTGGAATTTTCACTGTGTTGCTCCCAAAGCATGTAAATAGTGATATTTGCGAACTGCCTTTCGGGGATCGGGTGTTTCCGTGAAATCTTCATGAATATGTAGACTAAAAATGACGATCAACTGAGCCACAACCTATTTCAAATTAAGTGAATAACTCACCCGCAAGCATCTCAGAAGCGCAAGTATAATGTTAAAGGTTTGCGGCACTTCTGTTTTTCCCATCCACCTTACTCTCAAAAGTACGACAAGCGTAGATGCTTGCGAGAGTTGGCAGGCGCTAGAAAAGCCCTGCCGTAGCAGGGTATTTAAGTGCGCTCCTTTAGGCTATTTCAAAGCTCTTTGCCTCATCGAGCCATGATTCTGGCCGGTTATGAGCAGCGACTCGCCGTTCGCATGGTTCGCATAGGCTGAGAATGAGCAGGCGATCCTCGTCCGTCAATATCTTTTCCAGTTCCCATCGTAGCCGCTCCATTTGCCTTGATGTTAGTCGACACCTGAAGATCGAATATTGCAGCCGACGCCCGTAGCCGTGCAACATCTTAAACGCACGTCTCCAACGCTTTGGCTCGGTAATGTCATAACAGACCACGTACCATTGTTTTGTTTCCACTTCCTCTTCCCCCAACTCAACGCAGTCTCATACGCGCGAACAATCCGCCTTCATTCATCCACTCTTTCTCCAGCAACCTGACTTCAAGCTCCATCAGCCGTGAGTAAGAGAGGGAGTGACCGATGACCGGGTGTTTCCATTTATCTGCCTTGCGTCGCTCATAAATACCTATGAACTTCTTGCGGCCGGTGTCCGATAACCAGACCTGTTGCCCGGCGATCTGGAAATCCTCATCTTCATCCCACTGCCGGCGATTGATGGAAGCGATCACGGGCAGATCAATCAACGGCACACGAAACAACTCCATCAAATCGAGAGCCAGAGGATGAGCCTGCGAACGCGGTTGATGATAGAACCCCAGGCAGGGATCAAGCCCCACCGTCATAATCGCGTTTGTCACATCCTTCAATAAAAGCGCGTAACCGAACGACAGCAGTGCGTTGCAGCGATCTCGCGGCGGCCTGCGGTTACGCCCCTCAGGGCGCATTACTGCTGAAGCCTCCGACACGACCAGATGCGGCAGAGCACTGAAGTAATGCGCCCCCGCGCTGCCTTCATACCCACGCAAAGAATCTATATTCGTTGCACGGGACATTGGTGATAGAAGCTTACGCATTCCGCTGACAGCCTCACGCACTTCCCCAACATCGCGTCCAGCCTCACGGCTCGCGCGGAGAAGAAAGCTCAATTGCCCGCGCACCCTGGCCTCCGCCAACCTACGCGCCAGGCGTAAACAAAATTCTCCATCCGTCAGCGCTTGGTATTGCCTGATACGCCTCTGCACAGACCCCATGCCGGCAGACCATGCTCCCATGTAACGCCCGCCAGTCGTTACCCAATGCACCCCGATCTCTTGTTCGGCGCACAGCCTTAATCCCTGCGTCGTGATCTGCGAGAAGCCGTGCAACACTACTTGACCAATCTCATGCACAGGATGAAGCTGCGTCTCTTCATCGCGCGCGGTAATCTCCAGCCGATCCCCTTTGCGCCCGACGCGCGCTCCCTGCGTCAGCACGTGCAGTGTCCTGCGATCATCGTCAGCCGGAAACAGCCTGATCGTCTCCCGCACAGGCTGCAAAGGCGTCGTCTCCGAAATGGTTGCGGCCAAGCGCGCCTCTTCCGGCAGGCAAACCGGCGCGAGCGAGCAACGCACACACAACCGCTCATTCTCCGTGACCGGCGGACGCTCGACAGTGCACTGCAACTCACGCGCACGCGCCACTGCACGCGCCAAGTCAGCCCGCGCCTGCTCATCAATTGGCACACGCACCATCACGTTGTCCGCGTGATACCTGACACGCCCTTCCGTCACCTCACGCCCCGTCTGCTCCTCCACCAGCGCCGCATACGCAATCACCTGCAACCTGTCGCTCGGCCACGTCTCCGCCACCCCATCACGCGAACGCGCAGACCTCCCCCGCTTATGCTCATACGGCACAATCATCCCATCCCGCCGCCGCACACAATCAATCTTCCCCGTCAACCCCCACCGCTCGCTTTCGAGATTTAAAGTCAGCCACTCCTCTTCATCCTCCTCCCGCGCCAACTCCACGTGCAAACGTCTTCCAGCGTACACTCTCTCATCTGCGACACGCATATTCTCTACCTCTTCCAGATAGAAGAGACGTTCGCAGTAAGCAAGAGCGTGAAGTGAATGAACACGAAGTGGAGTCACAACTAATTTCTCCTAATCTGGCAGTTATTCATTCAGTTCGGAGCAATAATCTCCGTCCATTGATCTTCGCTCGAAGGGACAGTTGCTGGCGTTGGGTTGGCCTTCAGTTCATAGCGTCGCCAACGGGTTTGCGCAGCGCCGACATGGTCAACCCACACCGGCAACTCTATCGTTCCTGCGTTGCTTGGAAGCAAGCGATGCCACTCTCCATCAATGTTGTCACATAGACTCATATCGTTGACAGCATCATCACTCAATCCCAAACACAGTACGCCGTAACGGTCAACGCTCCAAGGAAATCTAATAGCCTCTACGATGCGCCTTTCGAGGTTGCGTCTATCGCCATTCAAAGGGTTGTTCACGTCTGACTTTTCATATGAGGAATCCACCCAGCAGAGAAATTCGATCCCGCATAATGTTTCGATGAAGTCGGGCGCATTGCCTAGCTTCGATTGCTTGCTAGGTACGCCGTATTTGTAACGGCTCAACTTGCGTAGCGTTGTGGCAATGTGAGGTACACATTTATTACTGCAATCTTCACCGTTGCGCCGATGCTTGTAGGATTCATCATTACGCCGGCACTTGTAAGCAAAAGCGAGCCGTACACCTTCATGCCGTCGCCTGAAACGCTCTCCGACTAATGAAAGCAGCATCCCGTAAACGGTCGCGGGCGGCGGCAATGGATACGTTTCCGCAAATGATCGCGCATAGGATTTGCGGAAACTCGCATAGGGAACTTCGACATGTAATGTAATCACAGCCTCATCCCCCGTTATTAGAAACGCCTGCAAACTCTGCGCCTCGCCCCGCGATGCGTCGTCGCGCTTCTTCAGCCGCCGCTTTAACTCCGGGGAATATCGTGACGCCCAATCTCTTCAACTCATCTCCCTCTGGTGTTTCCGCCAACTCGCCGCCAACGATCAACTCATCCGCCGGAATGTCACCGTTCTTGATACGCTGGGTAAGTTTCTCAACCGTGTAGCTGCGAGTCGTTTCATCATGCTCGAAGCAATTTTGAATTTTCGATGAATGAGCGTTGGTGACGCGCAAGACGATTGACGCGGGCGAGAAGTCGTAAGCAAAGCGCGCGTGATTGCCCGCCACTGGCGGCGGATCAACTATCGCATCAATCAAGTGGCCGATGTTTGCCTTGTTGATGACATCGCCCATGTTGAGGCCAAACGAGTATTGGTATTCGGTTGTGTGCATCTCCGCGTTGTAGAGTGTGAGCTTACCTTCCACTTTCTCTCCGCTCACCGCATTAAATGAAATCTCGCCACGATAAGGCCGCAGAGAAACAGCGCGCCCGATAGCCAGCGGGCTGATACGCCTCGTCGCCGATTTACCTTTAGCTTTTGGCCTTTTCGCGCCTTTGGCCGGAGCTATTGGCTGTTCTTCATCTGTGTCCGTTTCTTCTAATGCCGCCTCCTCGCTCTCCTTCTTAGCGGCAGCGGCGTCCATAAAACCCATTAGATCATCGTCAATGAAAACATCACCTTCAGGGTTCCACTTTTCGCGTTTCTCATCCGCATAATTTAGCTTGCCCTCCTCTGCATCATAGGTTCGGTTAAGCCTCATGCCTTCGAGTTGAAACCGATAACGGAGCGCGAATCTGATGGCCTCAGCCGATACGCTCGTATGCACATCGTCTTGGTGGAAGACCTTTTGAAGCGTTGTGGTGTTGCCGATGTTGTCGCCACGATTGTTCGCAGCTACAGCTTCGCTCGTAAGCACTGTGCCGTAAAGATAATGTGTCGCCATTGTTATTCTCCTCCTTCATTATTGCTGACCTTTGCTTTGCCCGCATAAGAGACGAGGGCGAACAAGCACAGGTTTTGAAACCGCTCGAAGTTGCGCTGGCTAAAGATGAATTCGCGCACGCGCCGTGCTTCCTCCGGGTTCTTTAAGACATTAAGTTGGGCGCCCTTCTTCGTCGCGTCAGCGCAGAATCGCAAAAACCAACTCGACAGCGCATCCGCCGTCTTAGCGCGTAAAATTTCGTTACGCATCTTTTCCTTGCGATTCTGTATAGACAAGCCTGCGTCGGCGTCACGCTTTGCATCGCGTCTGCCGAGATTTTTCATAGTCAGTCCCCACGCTTCATGAAACGTGCGGATGATCGCTTGGTCAACTGCGTCTTTGATTGATTCCTTCATAAGGCCCAATCCTCCTCTATCGAAAAGCATTCGCTCAAAATCTATCTTTTTACTGACAAGTGATTTGAAGTTCGCGCACCAGTGGTTTCCCGCAGCAAGATTCGCCGCGACTAATTCAGGCAAGGGGCTTGACCGCACAACGTAATCCACCCCCTCTTTGGTTCTTCTGACCTTGCTTCTGCCGAGCGGTCTAGCAGCCTTGAAAACAGCCATTTCCTCGTAATCGTCGCGTACTTTAGCAATCAGGCTGCGATTGATTTGATTTTTATCCCAAGCCACTTTGCCCATCGCCACGACAATGCAGCCCGCTACGCTGTGCTCGCTCGTGACCTCTTTTTCAGCGTGCAGGTCAAGAAGAAAACTCAAAGCAGCTTCTTCCGCTCCGCCGACCACGCGCCCCAGATAAGTGTTGCTGAATCTTTGAAACTTCCGTCCCGATCCGGCAATGCTTTCGATAGCAGTGGCGAAACCATCAAGATCAGTCACGTCCGGCACGACTACGCACGCTTGCGCTTTATCTTGAGATGTGCGCGGGCGCAGAAGAAAGACTGCACTGCCGACCATCAAATACATCAGCAAGATAACTTCATTGGTTGGTGCTTCCAGTGCCGCCGCGCCGCCTGTCGCGCCCGGCACCATCCACTGCGGAATCGCCGCCGTAGCCGGTAAGCCGCCGCCTTCCTTTACATCAAACAAGCCCAAGCCTTGCGCTTTTCGATGAGCGTATTCATTGACAGCTTTGTAAGAGAAGACACCCAATTCTGTTCCGTCGGCGTCGCTGATCGGCATCCTGCGCGGGGTCTTCTCACCTGGACGCATTTTGTTGTGTTGCAGAAAAGTCGCAGCGATGCCGTTGTGAATTGCTAAGCGTAAATCTCTAATTCCGGCTGTAATTTGCTGGCCGGGCAACTCAATCAGCTTGGTCTCTTCGTCTAGTTTGAATGAGGCGCGAATCAAGCGATGCAGGAATTCTTGATCGGACAAATTTTCATCCCAACTTAACCTTACCTGATCGCGTTCGACTTCCGCCTTGATGCCGTCAGGCGGCCCGTCATCGTTATCCCAAGCATATATCGTCGCGGCCAACCCACCGAGCGCGGCGCGGTGATAGATCGTGTAATTCGGATTGCTCAAGCGATAGACCAACGGATTCGGTAGTTTGTATTCGCTCTGCGTCTTTAACTTTTTCGCCATCTCGCTCCCTTCCCATCCTTGATTACTACGCCGTCGCTTTCCTTATCATAGTCGTACTCGACATCTTCGCGCTGAGCGACCCGCAATCCGCCAAACTTTTCTTTTTCTAGTCGGGAAATGTCTGTAGGCAGAGGAATCGACACTTCATGCTCGCGCAGCCAGTCGCGCGGGGGGGGTTGTCGCGGATGCTTGCGCTCCCATTTCTCTTTATCGTCTTGGAGTATCACGCTGACCGTGTGGCCTGCGTCGCGCACTTGACCAGGACGCGTCTGCCACAAACCGGAAAAGAAATAAGCCTCCTTTTCGGCTCGCTTCATATCGAACTCTTTATCTTTGTCGAATTGCCCGAAGGCTTCGGATAAGTGATGTTGGCTGACAGTGCTGCCTTTCTCACGCAAGGCCTCTAACCATTTTTCGGCGGCCACGAAATCTTCTTCTTCATAAGGATTCAAGTAACCCGGTTTATTTTTCGGCAGAGGGCAAATCAAAGCGAGTTTGGCTTTACGTTCTTCGGGTGGTAAATCCTGCAACCGGCGATTAAGTCTGCCCAGACGCTGAATCAGCGCAGGGATCGGCGCGATGTCTGTTACCAACAAATCAGCCGACAAATCAAGCGACATCTCTGCAACTTGCGTGGCGACTAAAATCGCGGCTCGATCCTCACGCCTTTCACTCTTCTTGTCCTTGAAATTGTCAATCACGCGTCGGTGGCGATCCGCGCGATCCTTGTAGCGCAGACGAGCGTGATAAAGGTTGACCGGAGTGCGTGGAAATTTATCTACACAGATATCGTAAGTTTCGTTTGCCCAATCCACCTGATTGTGAACCCACAGAACTTTTCCTTTAGCCTCAATACATCTCCTGACTTCCTGCCAGACTTCATCTGCGCTGCTCGCGCGACGCAAGATATAGCGCCGCAAGATTTCAGCGCCGGACTCACCCGGAACCGAATTAATGTCCGGTCGAACTCTTTCGAGAGCCTCCCGTCTATGCTTGGGTAATGAAGCCGTCATCAACAACACGGGGAGTTTAGGAAAGTTTTTGAGAAAGACCAGAAGATGCCCGAACATCTGCTCGTCATAGGCATGAATTTCATCAAAGACAAATGTTCCGCACATGATCGCGGGCAGGCTGTAGATTGCGCGCCGCGCATTAGCCATCAATCCCAGAACCATGTCGGCTGTCGAAACGACGAGCGGCGTGCTCCACAACTTGAGCGATTCAATCTTGTCGCGCTCGGCCTTGAGTGCTTCCTCCGCCGGATTCTTGGAGTTTTCGCCCGCCTCTTCTTGCGCCGCAGTTTGGGCAATCGCCTGCAAGTCAACGCGGGAGCGCGAATGCGTTAAATCCATTAACTTCGGGTCAATGCCGGATTCGAGTGCATAGTCTTTGAATTGCTCGGTCGTTGTGCCGGTCGTTGGCAAACAGAAGAACAAGCGGAAATTAGTTCGTTCTTCAAGATGAAATTTTTCGCACCACACACGCGCCCATTCGTAAGCCGCAATGCTTTTGCCTGAACCGCACCCGGCTTGCGCGAACGTTGTAAGGGATTTGGACGCTGCGACATCCTCTTGAAATTTACGCAGTGGTACATCCGGCGGCATTTCGTTCTCAACACACTTTGCCTGTTTCTCTGATTTGCGCCATGCCCACTTGACAATGATTTGCCTGACCTCTTCGGGCGTGAGTCCGACTTTCATACTTTCTTCGACATATTCGGCGAGTGAATACTTATCCGAGGCTACGATTTCCTTCTGCGATTTTTCGTAAGCCTCATATGCAACCGCGCTCGCTGCGACATCGGCGCAAATGCCTAATGCTTTGACTAAGGCCAGTTGTCGCTTATCAGCTTCATCCGCGAAAAGTTTTCTGCATCTTTTAAATTTGTCCCGTAAGTTGCGTAACGATTCGCATGCCGCGAAGTCTCCGCCTTCGCGTTCCCGCTCTGTGATAATCAGGTCGCGGTCAATAGGCGGCGGCGGCAGAAGCTGCAAGTCGCTTGCCATTTCTTCGAGTATCGTTTTGAAATCGTCATTGTTGATGCGAACCGTAATCGGCGTCGGTGTTGCCTTATACTCGGTGTATGCGTCGAACTTACGATGATGCCCCATTGCGCCCCACACGGCGGCTAGCAGATCTCTTTCCGAAAATTTGTCCAGCAGCCATGCACGGAAAGGTTGATCTTCAGAGAGCATCAACAAGCCGGAAATCGCTTCGTGCCGCAGCATCTGCTCTACGTCCTGCTTGCCGCTAACCATCGTTTGAAAATGGCTGCTAACTTTGCCCAAGTCTTGCATCCATCCGTTGGCTCGCAATATTAGACGAAAGTTCTCAAAAACGTCTTCATCTAGTTCGGCATTGAACAGTGCTATCCGGCCAACTGTAAGTGCTAAAGCATTGCAAGCCTCCGCCACATCGCGGCTGTGTTGCGTCAGGAGCGCATAATCAGGCGGTGAGTCTCCATGCTTTTGATGAGCATAGGATTTGGCGAGCAAGCATTTCATGCTTGTTGATCCCTCGGCTGATACTTGTCCGTAATCGGATTGAAAAGCCCACAGCCCATTGCGCGACGTCCGCCGACGCCGATGCTTTGCAACAGAATCGAATCTTCGTCATTTAAGCCATGTGCAGCGAGGGAGAAGCCGACGACCGACTTACCATGAATCTTGATAATGCGGCGGCGTGGGCGGCTCTGTTCGTCTGTGGGGAGTTCTAGGGTGGCGTGGATGCCAAGGGCGTCGAGTTGACGGCGGGCGGCGTCGAGGAAGGTGTCAGCGTCGGTGAATTTCTTAATCGTCACACAGCGCGCATAGAGTGAGGCGGCGGGTTGAAGCGGGCGCGCGACGGGGATGCCGAGACGTAGAGGGTGGCCGGAGATGTCCAGGCGACGGCCTGCTAGAGGGATGACTTGACCGTAGCGGTCAGCGGGGATACGCAGGCGCAAGCTTGCACCTCGTGTAGGGAGAACGATGATGCCTTCATGCCAGGGAATGCCGCTGAGAAGCTCTATGCCGAGCCATGATGCGCCGTGCAAGGCGGGCGACTGTTGGCTAATTGCGGAATAGAGAGCGTAGCCGTGATCGGCGGGTAGCTGTCGCCCCTGAACAGGGAAGTGGACGATGACGCAAGGGGATGTGTCGGCGCATATATCTGGCGCGAGCGCGTTTCGTATTGACATCTTAATTCTCCTGTCTGGTGTCAAAACCTCTCTGAGGTATCCATCTTATGACTGATAGCGGACAAGTACGGGTGGCCTTGCGAAGTTTTTTTCATCGGCCGATGGGAATTTTCTAGTCCTCTGCGTAGCGTGCCAGCGCAGACCTATGGGCTTGAGCTATTTCCTGGCGCAGGTCGGAGGGCGATAGCACTTCAACCTCCGGCCCCCAACCGAGAATGAAGCGAATGAGGCCACGTCCCGAAGCGACACGCATTTCGATGGTGGTGGTCTCGGCCTGCCCAGCTGTGCGCGGCGTGCGCTCGATGACGCGCTGCGATTCGTGAAAGGTGCGCTCGGCGAAAACGCGCGCCGTGACGCCGTAAGCACACAGGCGAATGCGTACGGGTTCGCCGTGAATGCCATTGAAACAGTTCGCGGAAAGGTAACGAGCGAGATTGAAATCAGCCGGGCGTTCAAACTTTTCGTTCGTCTCACGTAGTGAGCGTATGTGGTCAATGGCGAAGGGGATAACTTTGCCTCGGTAATGGTCGTAACCGATGAGCTTGAGGGTCGCGCCGTCAGGGTCGAAATAGACGACGTACGGCTCAACAGTGCGCTCGGTAATGGTGTCCGTGGCGAGCGTGTAATAGCGTAGCCGTACGCGTCGGCTTTCGACCGCTGCCTGAGTCAGGCGATCTATGAGCGCAGCATGTGGCGCGAAATCTTTGGCCGCGACTGTAGCCGAGCCGAAGATGGAAGCCAACGCGTCCAGCTTATCGCGCAACGATGGAGGAAGGGAAGATTTGACCTTCGCCATCAACGTGCGACCATACCGAGCGAAGGGCGAGCCAAGTGCCGTCAAGCCTGTCGCGGCGATGGACTCTTGGGCCAGCACGAGTGTCGCCAACTCAGCGGGATTAAGCGGCGGCGTTTTGTATTTGTACTCATCGCTGAAGCGATAATAGACCTCGCGCCCGTCGCGTTCGTCCACGATGGGATAGTGGCTGGATAGGACATCAATATCGCGCCGGATGGTCTTGTTGTTGACATTGAAGAAGCGCGCAAGCTCCTGTTGTTTATATGGACGCTCCGCGAGCAGGAGCGGGAGGTGCAACATGCGTTCGGTCAGTTCGCCACGGTGGGACATAAGCGATTCTCCAGCAGGCATTCATAGTGTAGGATTGACTAAGAATCAAAATCGCCTTTCGGCATCATTGGAATTTAAACAAAGAACTTAATTCACCTGACCCATCGGCCATCTTAGTGCTCAACGCCTTTCGGCATCATAGGAAGAATTTATTTTAGGATGAGTGCAATGGCGCATTGTTCTACCAGCGTACATGGAAAGTTTGTCTGGAAGGCTTGGTCATTGCCTTAATTCAATACGCCACTGGTAAGTCATCACCTGACCGGGCGACCTTCTTACATCTTGACTTAATAAGTCGAGCGGAAGGTAACACTAAATGAAATGAGAGTCAATAATTTTCTTGGCCGTTGTGATAGGATGCCTTGACGCTTCAGAGCACCCCGCTCCCAATCTTGTAGGGGTAAAGAAGGAATCCTTATGAAAGCAACCTCGCGCCCACCTCAAAAATTCAGACTCACGGCCTCAAATATATCTAAATACTTTGCAAATAAATGCGACCGCTCGTTTAGATGGAACACCGTGGCTGGCCCTCTGCGCGGCAAATCAGGCATCGGTTGGAACGTGCCGAAAAAGTTGCGCGCCCATAGTCGTCCCGGAATCGCGCTCTTGATGGAAGCGGGAAATGTCTTTGAAGGCAATCAGGTTCAGGCGCTCATAGACGAGCTTGGCAAGCATGCTGTGCTGACCGCTGATATAGAGCGCACAGAGGGCGGCTGTAAGGTTAAGGAATTGCCATTCTCGGATTTCGTCGCGGCTTTTCAGTCCGAGCCTTTCCCGCAGTTCATCACGCAGCTTGAGGTTGTGCTCGACGAAGAGCAGGAAGCACGGCTGCTCGAACGGTTCGGTCTGGACGCCGCCCGCGTCACGCTCGGCCCGGCGCGGCCTGACCTGTTGGAAGTGCTTCCGCCTGTCAGCGAAGAAGGGAAGCTGAGGCTTCGCATCTGGGATTTCAAGGCGAGCCAGAAAGCGCGGCACGATCATTATATTCAGGTCGCCTATTATTCATTCATCCTTGACCATGCCATCCGTGAAGCCGGATTGACGAACGTCGAAGTTGATCTTGAGTTCGCAGTTATCCGCTCGCGTGATGAGAATGATCCGCCTTTTGAGTTGCGTCCTTATCGTCTGGCTGTTGAAGATTTTCTACGCAACCGCGCTTCACTGCTTTTTCAAACTCCGGCTGCCGATGCGCATTTTCATGTCACAGACCACTGCCCGATGTGCGAGTACATGAATCACTGTCGTGACGAGGCGAACGCCTCTTCCGATCTCTCGCGCATCGCTTATATCAGTTCAGAGTCAAAGCGCCGCCTCAAACAGTCAGGCATCACGACGCACCGCGAACTGGCGGTAGTGGAAGGCCAAGAGCACCTCGCCAATCTACAGTTATTAAGCCACGATCTTTCGCTTAACCTTCAGCGTTACATTGCCACAGCACAGGCGCTTGAAGACGGACGACCGCGCCCGCTTCATTCCACCACTTTGCTGATGCCGCGCTACGAAAACATCCGCGTCGTGTTGTGCGCCGAGCAAGACTCCGTAACTCAGAGCTGCTTCGCGCTCGGCTTCAAGACTTATGAAGGATGGGACGAAGAGAACAGCAAAGTCATCGGAGAGGAACAGGTCTTTATCGCGCGTCAGCCGAACTCAGAAGCGCACATTCTGCTGGATTTCTTGAGCGCCCTGAATGGACTGCTAAGGCGGGTTGATGCGGCCAATCGTGAGATAGCCAGCCAATCAGTTGAAGATGTGGCGAGCGTGCAAGAGGCTGCGAGTGAGTTGGCGCAGGCTGAGGAAGCTCTCGCGGAATTCAAGCAAAGATGTCCTGTGTTGCGGAAAACCAATCCGCAACATGAGACGTTGCTGGCAGAGAGAACCGCATTGCAAGAGCGCGCGAAACATGCGCAAACCGCGCTCAAGCAGGCGCGAAAAGACGCCCAGTGGGAACTGAGGAAGCAGCAACGCTCGTTGCACTTTTACGTATACGACACGATTGACCTATTCGTCCTGCGCAGTCTTATTGAGCGACATCTTTTTGTCGAAGAGCCGCCGGAACTGCTTGCCGAGATTACACACTTGCTAAGGCTCTTCCCGCCTTCATCCGTGATGCAAGACGCAGACACGTTTCGCACGATACCCGGCACAATAGTCACACAGGTCTTGCGAACAATGGTCGCACTGCCAACGCCTTATGTCTTCGATCTGAAAACCGTCTCTGAGATGTACCAGCCACAAAATACGGAAGGTGAAGATAAAGGCTATGTGTTTCATCCTCGCTATGGTTTCGGCTGGGAGTTTTCCAGCCAGGTTGCATACGAGCGCATCCACGATGTTTGGAGCAATGAATCGTTTCAACCCGATTCGCGCGAGCCTGACCGAAAGCTTTCACCGGATGATGTCTTTGAGAAGATCGGCGACGCGGTGCGGAACAAGCTACGCGCGACGGATTCCGTAATTCGCCGTTTGAAGCAGGACTTCCGCGAGAAACTTCTCTTGCGCAAAGAGCCTTTCATGCTCTACAGCGAATTCGATCCGCTCAACTTCCGCACGCTCGAAGCCCTGCGCGCTTTCTCCATCCTGGAAACTTCTCTTGCGGAACTGGCCGTCAAACATATTCACGCTTTACCTGTTGAAGAGCGCTCCAAAAAGTTCGTCTGCATACGTAATCTTCAATATGTGCCGGAGAGTGAACAATCGGATGGCTCGCTCTGGTTCACATTCGACGCGGAGTCGAAAGACGTGAAATTTGAAGTGGGCGACTTTAATCTCGTCGTCACGCCGGAAGACCAACCGGAAGTTTTGCTGGGCGACGTTGACGGCAAGCTGTTTGAGAGTAACTGGGGTCGCGCCGCGCCTTTTAAGGTGACGCTTCTGGAGTATGATATGCAAGCGTCACCGCCACGTGTACGCCTGCTGCCGGAAAATTCAGACAAGTTCAAAGAACATACTGATCTGGCAAAGCCGTGCGCACTTGATCAGTTGTACACGGATTTCTCATCGCGCCGCATCCTGACGGTGCTGCGCGAGTTGCAGGAAAACCCTCAGAACGCGCTGCACATTCACAGTCTATTGCATAACGGTGAAATGGATGATTGGCAGTCCGTTGTGAGCGAGGACGCTGGAATTGAGCGACTTTTCCGAGATAGCATTACTCATTCAGGCAAAGACCCGGATGCCCTATTGAACCTGGGGCAGTGGCGCGCGTGGCGCGGCGTATTCAATGAACCACTCACTTTAATCTGGGGACCGCCGGGCACGGGCAAGACGCATACTGTCGCGCACATCCTCTTAGCTTACGCGTTGGCCGCGCAAGCCTCGAAGCGGCCACTGCGTATTCTAGTCACGGCCTTTACACATCATGCCATCGTGAACGTGCTGCGCAAGCTGGCAGAGTTGGCGCGGGGCTACAATCTTGCGCCGGATGAGCTTTCAATCATCAAACTCATGGGCAGCGGCAGCGCGGCGCATAATGAATTACCTCCAAGCGTCGAACTGCTCGCAGACGAGGATTTGGAAGTCTGTTTACAGCGCGACGCTCTTTGCGTTGTCGTTGGGGCAACCGTTTGGGGCGCTTACAAGGGGATGAAAAAGGCCGGCGGTATCATACGACCCTGGTTCGACGTCGTGCTGGTTGACGAAGCCTCTCAGATGCGTCTGCCGGACGCCCTTGTCGCCTTCGGCTCAAGCAAGCCGCATTCAAACATCATCCTCGCCGGGGACGATCAGCAGTTACCGCCAATCATTCATGGAAGCTACCCGGAAGAGCATGAACACATGCTCAGCTCTGTCTTCGCTTTCATGCGCCGACAAATTGAACAGGCGAGCGTTGATGACCCACGCATCGAAGCGCGGAAAATCTTTCAACTCGAAGAGAATTTCCGCATGAACGAGCCGCTGACTGCTTACCCACGCCATGTGCTTTATCGCGGGCGCTTCAGGGCAACTCGGCCCGACATCAGAATCCAGACTGCGCCCGCCATTGACGAGACGAGCGAGGAGATAATTGATACTATCCTGCACCCAGAGCGTCCCGTAGTTCTTTGCTGGTACACGACGCCGCGCAGTTTCACCGCGCGCAACCCTATCGAAGCGGAATTGGTTGCGCTTCTGACGGACAGGCTCAGCCAGGTTTTGTTGCAGGAGGCGAAGGATGGGACTCTTCAACCTTACTTGCCCAGGGATTTTGTGCGACGCGGATTGGCAGTGCTCTCGCCCCACCGCGCACAGAACAGCGCCATCCGGCAGGCGCTCTACCAGCGCGGATTCGACGGCAGGAACAGGCCAATGCCGCTGGTAGATACGGTTGAGAAGATGCAGGGCAAAGAGCGTGAAGTGATACTCGTCTCTTACGGCGTAGCCGATGAGGAGTATGCTACTGCCGAAGCGCAGTTTTTACTCAGCCGGAATCGTTTCAACGTCGCGGCGACGCGTGCCGAACGGAAGTTGATTGTCCTGTGTTCCGATACGGTACTTGATGCCGTGCCGACAGATCGGAGAACTCTGCTGGAAGCGATGATGCTCAAGGAGTTTCGACATTATTGCAGTGACGGTCACCTGCAAAGAACATGGACAGCTTCCGAAGGCGGCGAAGTAACGATTAACATTCAGTGGAAAGGTTTTTGAAGCTATTGGTCATCTTATTCCTTGATTGAGGAAAAGGCGTGCCCCCAGCAACCCGCTCAAAAGGAAAATCAAAACCGACAAGGAAAGCATTTAAGCGGCGCACCGCATCAATTCTTTCGCCGCTTCGTTATCCAGGCGGAAAGCGCCGACTGGCCGGATATATTGCTGCGACTATCCGTCTGAACAGCTTACGTCCGAAACTCTTTGTTGAGCCGTTCGCAGGAGGCGCGAGTGTCGCGCTGCAACTTCTCAACGATGGGTTGGTCGAATCAATCGCCCTTGGCGAGAAAGACCCTCTGCTTGCCAGTTTCTGGAAAACCGTCTTCACAGACCACGAATGGCTCATCGAAAAGCTGCACAGCACGGAGCCGACATTGGCTAATTGGGATCGTTTCAAGAACGGAAGATATCAAACGGATAGACAGCGCGCCCTTGCCTGTATCTTTCTCAACCGTACTAGTTTTTCCGGCATCATTGCTCCCAGTAGCGGCCCTATCGGCGGGCGGGCACAAGCCTCCACTTACACCATCGGATGTCGTTATGCCGTTGAACACATCGTCAAGCGCATCGAGCAGGCAGCTCAATTGTCCGAGCGCGTGCTGTTCGTCAATCACGGTGACTGGCAGCACACCGTCCGACGAGTCAAAGCGCGTAGATATCAATCTAATGAAGTCCTCTACTATTTCGACCCACCTTTTTACTACAAGGCTGATAAGCTCTATAGCTGCTTCTTCGATGAGGTGAATCACCGGAGGCTACATGATGCTTTCAGCGCGCTGGGCCAGCCCTGGCTCCTGAGCTATGATGCGGCTGAACCAATTATCGAGATGTATCAGCACAACGGTATCGGCCCGAAGCGTGTCGAACTGTTGTATTCGGTAGCCAACTCTGGGAAGCTTATCGAAATGCAGGAGTTGATTGTAACAAGCCTGCCCAAGCTACCGAGAGCTAAACGTCTATGGAGAACGGCTGACGAATGGAAGTTCATCGAGTAAGAATTCAGAAAACAAACAGGATGATGAAGAAACCGCACGGCAAGGCGTTGCCGGACGATGGTCAGCTCGGCTGGTTAAGATAATAAGGTTAATCTGGCTGAGCGCGGAAGGCGTATTACAAGTTCTGAGCCACCCACTCCAGTTCGCGGCCTAACATTTGTGGGACACGGCACACGTGAAAAGCCCAGTGCCCTAAATGCCCCCTTACTGGACTCTTTGAATGCAACCTAGTTTGCTGCTCTCAAATAACTTCATTTTCGAAATGATTGTATGACAAAAACCGCTTTGATTACGCTTTCCAATGTGGGCGTGAATGTGGGCGTAAACTGATACGGGCGACCTGTCGTCGCCCGTAACTTGTTGATTTAATTGATGAGCCGAGCAGGACTCGAACCTGCGACCCACTGGTTAAAAGCCAGTTGCTCTACCGACTGAGCTATCGGCCCACATGGTGGATGGGAGGCATTTTACATACGCACTGAAGGAGTCGCAAGCGGCAACGACTCGAACCGCCGACGTCCTGATTTTCAGTCAGGCGTTGTTCTAACATCCAAACGAAAGTCTAACCCTCAAGCCATTCCGAGAGCAGTGAGTCCTGGCACACGATTGTCTGATCGCGCTCGGGGCCGGTGGAGATGAGGCCGATCTCGACGCCGATGGAATCGGAGATGAAGTTGACGTAGTCGCGGGCGGCCGGGGGGAGCTGGATGATTTCCGTGATGCCTTCGGTCGAGGTCTTCCAGCCGGGCAGGGTCGCGTAGACGGGTTCGACGCGGCGCAGGTCCTGGGAGACGGCCGGGAAGGAGTCCAGGTCGCGGCCGTCCAGGCGGTAGCCGGTGCAGACTTTCAGTTCGTCGAGCGCGTCCAGCACGTCGAGTTTTGTCAGCGCGACCGAAGAGAAGCCGTTGATTTCGGCGGCGTAGCGTGTGGCGAAGGCGTCGAACCAGCCGCAACGCCGGGGCCGCTTGGTGACCGCGCCGTACTCGCGGCCGCGCTCGCGGATGAGTTGGCCCAATTCCTCCTCGCCTTCGAGCATCTCGGTGGGAAATGGCCCTTCGCCGACGCGCGTCGTGTAGGTGCGGACGATGCCGAGCACGCCCGTGATGCGTTGCGGGGCGAGGCCGAGGCCGGTGGCCGCGCCGCCCGCGGTCGTATTCGAAGAGGTGACGAAAGGATACGTGCCGTGATCCACGTCGAGCAGCGTGGCCTGCGCGCCCTCGATTAAAACGGTGCGGTTCTCGCGCGCCGCGCGGTGCATGAAGGCGGTCGTGTCCGTGATGAAGGGCGCGAGCCGTTCGGCGAGGCGCGAAGTCTCGTTGAAAATTTCGTCCGGGTCGAGGGCCTCGCCCCCGTAGGCGACGATGATCCGGTTGGCGTCCTCAAGGTTGCGCTCGATGCGCGAGCGCAGGACTTCGGGGACCAGCGCGTCCGCGACGCGTATGCCGCGGCGGCCGGCCTTGTCCTCGTAGGCCGGGCCGATGCCGCGCAGGGTCGTGCCGACGCGCTCGTTGCCGAGGCGCTCCTCGCTCGTGTGATCGAGCGCGCGGTGGTAGGGGAGTATCAGGTGTGCGCGCGAGCTGACGCGGACGCGCTCGGGCGTGACCTCCACGCCCTGCTCGGCGAGCTGGTCGGCCTCCTCGAAGAAAGCCTTCGGGTCAATCACCATCCCGTTGCCGAGCACGCAGACTTTGCCGGGGTGGACTATGCCGGACGGCAGCAGGCGCAGGACGAACGAGCGGTCCCCGACGTAGACGGAGTGCCCTGCGTTGTGCCCGCCCTGGTAACGCGCCACGATCTCGAAGTGCTCGGCCAAAAGGTCAACGATCTTCCCTTTGCCCTCATCACCCCACTGCGCGCCGACGACTACGATAATCATAATTCAGTAATCAGTAATCAGTAATCAGTGGTCAGTAGAAGCAGCTTGTCTTGGCTGATTACTGACTGCTGACAACTGACTACTGCTTTAGCTTGCTTTCTCTAATTTGACGGGCCTCTCGATGAAATAGAAACTGCAACTGCCGCGCACCTCTTCGAGGTCTCGCTTGTCGATGGGGAAGAGGCGGCACTGGTTGGGGCGATCCTCGTAGATGCCGCAGGTGGTCGTCCCGTCCTCGTGCTTCTTCAGAAAGGGGCACTTGAAAAGAATCTCGCAGCACGCTCCGCAGCGGTTGCACTCGCCGCGCCTGAGCGCGAGTTGCGCGATGACTTCGTCCTTGCGGAAGTTGGCGCTGACGAAGCGGCGCAGTTTGCCCTGTGCCTGGCGGGCGCGGAACTTGGCGTCCTCGACGGCGCGCGAGCGGCGGGCCGAGGCCAGTCGCTCCTCCAGAGACTTGTGTCGCGGGGGGCGACGTTGACGCAACGTTTTCATAAAGTCAGATGTTAGACGCTAGGTGCTAGACGCCAGCTCAAACTAACCTCTGACCTCCAGCCTCTAACCTCTGGTTTATTACTGCGTGGGTTTCCCCTTGAACAGAGAAGTGGCGCGGGACGGTTGTTTTTGTAAAGCCGCCCGCGCCACTCGCGCGTCAAACCCTCGCGTCAGGCGCTCGCCGTGCTGCTGACGTGCTTGTCAATCATCCTGGAGATGGCTTCCTTGGAGGTCGCCCCGACCACACGCTCCTCCTCCTTGCCGCCCTTGAAGAGGATCAGGGTCGGGATGCCCTTGATGCCGTAGCGCTGCGAAACGGACGGGTTCTCGTCCACGTTGAGCTTGACGACCTTCGCGGCCGCCGCGTATTTCTCGGCCACGGCCTCGACCGTCGGCGCGAGCATCCGGCAGGGCGCGCACCAGGCGGCCCAGAAATCCACCAGCACCGGCCTGTCGGCTTGCAGAACGTCCTGTTCAAAAGAGCTGTCGCTCACTTCGTTCACATGTTCACTCATGACTTAGTTTCTCCTTAAATTCTACCTAAACGAAATCAACGTGAGCGCTCAAGCTCACAGCCAGACGTTAGATGTCCCACACCAGATATTCGTTCTCTTCAACTGCCCGGCGGCCGCCCGCCCTGTCACAATTCGGTCACGGCGCTGTAAAGCTGGACGTATTTGCGCGCGGCGACTTGCCAGGAATTGTCCGCGCGCATCCCGTTCGATTGCAGCCTCGCCCAGACGTCGGGCTCGGCGTAACAGTAGAGCGCCTCGTATATTTTATCAAGCATCGCGCCGGCCCTGTAGGGGCCGAACTTGAAGCCCGTGCCGGTGCCGCGGACGCGGTCGAAGTCCTCGACCGTGTCGTCCAACCCGCCCGTCGCGCGCACCACCGGAACTGTGCCATAACGCAGGCTGTACATCTGGTTCAGCCCGCACGGCTCGAAGAGCGACGGCATCAGGAAAATGTCCGCGCCGGCCTCTATGCGGTGCGCCAGCGGCTCGTTGAAGCCCTTGTAAATCCCGACGCGTCGCGGCGCGTAGTCGCGCAAGCCTTGCAGGAAATCTTCGTACTCGCTCGCGCCCGAGCCCAGTGCGACGAAGAACGCGCCCGCGTCCAGCATGGCCCCGGCGGCCTCTTTAATCAGGTCGTAGCCCTTCTGGCTCGTCAGCCTGGAGATGTTCGCGATTATGGGCCGGCCCAATTCCTCCGGCAGCATGAACTCGCGGAGCAGCGCCAGCTTGCAGGCCCGCTTGCCTTCGAGATTGTCCGCGTCGTAGTGCGCGGGCAGGTGCGGGTCCGTCGCGGGGTTCCAGACGTCGTAATCGACCCCGTTCGTTATCCCGACGAGCCGGTCGCCGCGCATGCGCAGGAGCCAGTCCAGGCCGTGGCCGTGCTCGTGCGTCTGAATCTCCTGCGCGTAGCGCGGGCTGACGGTCGAGAGCGCGTCGGCCGTCATCAAGCCAGCCTTCAGGGCGGAGGCCGCGCCGTCCATCATGAAGGCGTCGCGCTCCTCGAAGCTGAAACCCAGAATCCACAGGTCGCCGGGGTCGAACGCGCCCTGGTAGGCGAGGTTGTGAATCGAAAAGAGCGTCCGCGTCCGCGAGTAGAAAGGGTCGTAGCGGCGGCGCTGTGCCAGTTCCGCGGAGGCGAAGCCGCCGGGCCAGTCGTTGACGTGAACCACGTCGGGCGGCGCGCCGAGCCGCCTCAGGAGCGCCAGCGAGGCGCGGCAGAAGAAGGCGAAGCGCAGGTGGTCGTCCCGGAAGCCGTAGATCGAGTTCCGGGCGAAAAACTCGGGCGCGTCAATCAGGAACGAGGGCGCGCCGGGCGCTTCGGAATAGAAGACGCCGGCGCGGTATTGGCCCCCGCGCCAGCCCACGTCCAGGTTGTCAATGATCTTTTCGCGCAGGTGCTCGCGCTTAATCTGCTCGAAGAGCGGCAGGAGGAGCACGGCGTCCTGGCCGACCTCGATGAGCGCTTTCGGGAGCGCGCCGGCAACGTCCGCCAGACCGCCCGTTTTGGCGAAAGGCACGGCTTCCGACGACAGTATCGCTACGCGCAAGACTCTTCACCGACCGCGCCCGTCCCGCAGGGGGCGTCAACCCTAAAGATCAAATTAGCAGAGCGTTGTGCCGGATACTAACAAGAACAGTTGAGAGTGACAAGTGACGAGTGACGAGCAAGAACCTGTCTAAACTCGCCACCTGTCACCCGCCACTCTCAACTGCTTTTTCAGCTTTGCATCGAGGCGAGGAATTCCGCGTTGGACTTGGACTTCTCCAGCCGTTCGAGGACGACTTCCATCTGCTCGACGGGCGAGAGCGGGTTCAGCACGCGGCGCATCACCCAGATGCGGTTCAGGTCTTCCTTGCTGATGAGCAGCTCTTCCTTGCGCGTGCCGGAGCGTTGCAGGTCGATGGCCGGGAAGAGGCGCTTGTCAGACAGCCTGCGGTCGAGGTGGATTTCGCAGTTGCCCGTGCCCTTGAACTCTTCGAAGATGACGTCGTCCATGCGCGAGCCCGTGTCGATCAGCGCCGTGGCGATGATGGTCAGCGACCCGCCCTCTTCGATGTTGCGCGCCGCGCCGAAGAAGCGCTTCGGGCGCTGGAGGGCGTTCGAGTCGATACCGCCGGAGAGAATCTTGCCCGAGGGCGGCACGACCGCGTTGTGCGCGCGCGCCAGGCGCGTGATCGAGTCGAGCAGGATGACCACGTCGCGCTTGTGCTCGACGAGGCGCTTGGCCTTTTCGATGACCATGTCCGCGACCTGGACGTGGCGCGTCGGCGGCTCGTCGAAGGTGCTGGAGATGACCTCGCCGTTGACAGAGCGCTGCATGTCCGTGACCTCTTCCGGGCGCTCGTCAATCAGGAGCACGATCAATGTGACTTCCGGGTGGTTCTCCGTGATGGAGTTGGCGATGGTCTGTAGGAGCATCGTCTTGCCGGTGCGCGGCGGGGCGACGATCAGGCCGCGCTGCCCCTTGCCGATGGGCGTCACCAAGTCTATGACGCGCGCCGAAAGATTGTCTTTGCTCGTCTCCATCTTGAGCTGCTCGTCCGGGTAGAGCGGCGTCAGGTTGTCGAAGAAGACCTTCTCGCGCGCCTGGTCGGGCGCTTCGAAGTTGATGGCCTCGACCTTGATGAGCGCGAAATAACGCTCGCCCTCTTTGGGCGGGCGGATTTGGCCCGAGACGGTGTCGCCCGTGCGCAGGTCGAACTTGCGAATCTGCGACGGGCTGACGTAGATGTCGTCGGGGCCGGGCAGGTAGTTGTATTCCGGGGCGCGCAGGAAGCCGAACCCGTCGGGCAGGGTTTCGAGTACGCCCTCGGAGAAGATGAGACCGCTCTTCTCGGTCTGCGCGGCGAGGACTTTGAAGATGAGCTCCTGCTTGCGCATGCCTGTCGCGCCGGGCACGTCCATGCCCTTGGCGATCTGCGTGAGCTTCGAGATGGACATCTCTTTCAGCTCCGACAGGTTGAAGATGTCTTCGCCCCTCGGCTCGCCGCCCTTGGCCTCTTTGGCGGAGGGCTTAATCTCCTCGGGCGCTTCGGCGGTGGCCGTCGTGGTGGTGGTGGTCGCGTCCGCGCCGTTCTCTTCGGCGGCGGCCGTCGTGCTGGTGGTTGCGGCGCTGCTGCTACTGCTGCTGGCGCGCGTGCGTGGTGTACGTTGTGACATTTCAGTTCTTCTCTCGCGCGGCCCGCCAATACCGGGGCCGCTCGTCTCTCTCGCTTCTCACTGGACGGCCCGTGTCGAACAATGGCCGTGCTGCTGCTGTTGTCAATTGATTAATGCCGATGCTGTAGAATCGGGAAGAAATTTACGGTTGCGCTCGAATCAGTCTGGCAGGCGCGTGTGGGGCTACCCTCTCACTTCCAAAGGCGAGGAGGCGGATGACGGTGCAACTCTGCCAAACTTTCTCACGTCTTCGGGAATCCGGTCAAGTGTTCCTGAAATTTTAGGGCCCCGCTTTGATGCCACGCGCGCCCGGCGCGTGGCCCCGGCGATTTCGGATTTCGGGTTGCAGGTCGCGGATTAGAAAAAATCGCCGGATTGTCTTCAATCCGCAATCCTAAATCGGCAGCCCGCAATCACGCCATGGCTTCTTCGATGGCCCGCCAAACCTGTTCGCGCCCCTTGCCCGTGGTGGCCGAGTAGACTATGACGCGCTCGGCCGCGAGCGCCCTTTTGACCCGCTCAAGGCTTTTCCGCAGCTCGTTGTTGGAGAGCTTGTCGGACTTCGTGGCAACTACGACGCGGGGCTTCGCATGAGCAGCGAGCCACTCGTTGAGCTGCACATCCAATGTCGTGGGTTCGTGACGCGAATCTACGATCTGAATTGATAGCACAAGCTGAGGGCGCTTGGCAAGGTAGTTCGTAGCCATCTCACCCCACGAGTCCTTGATAATTCTGGGCACCCGCGCGTAGCCGTAGCCCGGCAGGTCAACGAAACGGAAACGATTATTGATCAGGAAGAAATTCAGGCTCTGCGTCCGGCCGGGCGTCGAGGAGGTGCGGGCCAGCCCGCGCACGCCCAGCAGGGAATTAATCAGGCTCGACTTCCCGACGTTCGACCGCCCCAGGAAAGCCACCTCCGGCATCGCGTCCCGCGGCCAATGCTCCTCCTCGAACGCGCTCTTGACGAATTCGGCGCTGACGATTTTCATAAGTGCTGAGTGTCGAGCGCCGAGTGCCGAGTAAGAACGAGCTTCTACTCAGTCCTCAGTCCTCAGCACTCGGCACTACTTTTTATCCCGCCTGCGCCTTCGCGGCCGCCTCGGCGCGCATGGCGGCGAACTGTTTGAAGCGCGCGCGCAGCATGCCGAGGAATTCCTTGTCGTGGCGGCGCGTGACGAGCTTTTCGAGGTTCTCCAGGTAGTTCTGCGCGCCGAAGGTCGAGCGCGCCTCCGCGATGAAGGGCTCGATCTTGGCGAAGACGACGACGTGCTCCATGTTGGCGTCCGCGAACATCTGCTCGTCAATCGCGCCGTGGTTGACGAGCGAGGCCGCCATGTCCCAGTAGGTCGCGACCATGCGGAAGTAGGCGCTCTTGTCGCTCATCATCACGTCCGACAGTTCCTGTAAACTCTCGGGGTTGAACTCCTGTATGTACCAGTTGCGCGCCTTGCGCATGACCTCCTCGCGTCGCAGGTCGTACAGCTTCAGAATCAAATTCGCGTCTTCGTACTTGTCACTCATCTGGGGTCCTCTCCGTTCAAAAGGGGAGCGCCGGCAGCGCCGGGCAAAAAGCTTTCGGGCGGGGTCGCGCTCGCGGTCTGTTAGTTTGATTACTGCCGCCGGTTATAGGGCGGCCGAGCGAGGGGACGGACGAACTAAAAAGCAAAGCTGTTCGGGGCGGCGGGGGCGAAGCGGCTAGCTGCCATTTCGCCCCCGCCGCTTTGTGACTTCATTCCGCGATGGTCTGGACGCCGCGCGAGGGCTGTTCGGTTGACCAGAGCGGGGGCGTCTTCGACTCGTCCACGGCCCCCGCGTCCGTCGGGCAGGCGTCTTCGAGCGCGAGGCCCAGGACCTCGTCAATCGTCTCGACGAGGTTGATGTCCAGCACGGCGCGCACCTCTTCGGGGACTTCGGTCAGGTCCTTCTCGTTGTCCTTCGGGAGCAGGATGGTCGTGATGCCGAAGCGGTGGGCCGCCATCAGCTTCTCCTTGACGCCGCCGATGGGGAGCACCCGCCCGCGCAAGGTTATCTCGCCCGTCATCGCCACGTTCTTGCGCACGGGCACGCGCGCGAGCGCCGACGCCATCGCCGTCGCCAGGGTGATGCCCGCGCTCGGGCCGTCCTTCGGGATCGCGCCCTCGGGGATGTGTATGTGCAGGTCGCGCTTGCGTATGAAGTCGAGGCTCATGCCGAGGCGCTCTGCGCGCGCCTTGATGCAGGTGAGCGCGGCCTGCGCCGACTCCTGCATCACGTCGCCGAGCTTGCCGGTCAGCGTGACGCCGCCGCGCCCCTTGACGAGCGTGGCCTCGATCTGCAAGACCTCGCCGCCGACTTCCGTCCAGGCAAGGCCCGTCGCCAGGCCGATTTCGCTCTCGGCCGCGACGCCCTGCTGGCGGAATTTCACGGGGCCCAGCATGTCGCGCACGCGCTCGGCCGTCACCACGTCCTTGAAGTCCTCGCCCGCGTTCTCCGAGACGAGCTTGCGCGCCACCTTGCGCATGCAGGAGCCTATCTCGCGCTCAAGGTTGCGCACGCCGGCCTCGCGCGTGTAGTGGCGCACGATCTCCAGTATGCCGTCCTCCGTGAACTCGACCTGCTCGGACTTGAGGCCGTTCGTCTCGGCCTGCTTCGGCACGAGGTGGCGGTTGGCGATCTCCAATTTCTCGCGCTCGGTGTAGCCGGAGAGGCGAATAATCTCCAAACGGTCCTGCAAAGGCGGCGGGATGGTGTGGAGCACGTTCGCCGTCGCGATGAAGAAGACGCGCGAGAGGTCGTACTCGACGTCCAGGTAGTGATCCTGGAACGTGTTGTTCTGCTCCGGGTCTAAAACTTCCAGGAGCGCCGACGACGGGTCGCCGCGGAAGTCCGCGCCGAGCTTGTCGACCTCGTCCAACAGGATGAGCGGGTTGACGGTGCCCGCCTTCTTCATCATCTGTATGATCTGGCCCGGCAGCGCGCCGATGTACGTGCGGCGGTGGCCGCGAATCTCCGCCTCGTCGCGCACGCCGCCCAGGGAGAGGCGCACGAACTTGCGGCCCGTGGCCCTCGCTATGGACTTGCCGAGAGAAGTCTTACCGACTCCCGGCGGGCCCACGAAACAGAGGATGGAGCCCTTAGGGTTCTTGACCAACTGGCGCACGGCCAGGTATTCGAGGATGCGGTCCTTAATCTTCTCAAGCCCGTAGTGGTCTTCGTTCAAGACCTCCTCGGCCTTGCCCAGGTCCTTAATCTCTTTCGACTTCTGCTTCCACGGCACGCTCACGAGCCAGTCGATGTAGGTGCGCGAGACAGTGCCCTCGGCCGACATGGGCGGCATGGCTTCCAGGCGGTGCAGCTCCTGCATGGCCTTCTCTTTGGCCTCGTCAGACATGCCCGCCTCTTCGATCTTCTTCTTCAGCTCTTCGAGTTCGGCCTTCTCGTCCTTCCGGCCCAGCTCCTTGTGAATCGCCTTGATCTGCTCGTTGAGGTAGTACTCCTTCTGCGCCTTCTCCATCTGCCGCTTGACGCGCGTCTGGATGGTGCGGTCGAGCTGCCGCTTGTCGAGTTCCGTCTCAAGCAACTCCACGAGCCGCTGCAAGCGCGCCTGCGTCGAGAAGATTTCCAAAAGGCCCTGCTTGTCCTCGACCGAGATGCGTAGCTGCGAGGCGAGGGCGTCGGCCAGGTGCGACGGGTCCTGGTTGCGGAGCGCGGTCTGGAGCGCGTCCGTCTGCGCGTCGGGCGCGAGGCGCAGGTGCTGCTCGACCAGTTGATTAATCTTCTGTATGAGCGCCTCGACGCGCGGCCCCTCTTCGTTGACCTGGGGCGCGCGGCGGATGAGCGCCGTGAATGCGCCGTCGTTGTTCTCGATGCGGACGGTCGTGGCGCGCTCGCGCCCCTCGACGACGACTTTGATCTGCCCGTTCTCCTGCCGCTGCGATTGCAGTATGCGCCCGAGCGTGCCGACGCCGTAAATCTGCTCGGGCGTCGGCTCGTCCACGCTCGCGTCGTGCTGCGTGGCGAGGAAAATGGTCCGGTCGGTCGCCAGCGCCTCTTCGAGGGCGCGCACGGAGCCGGGCCTCCCGATCTTGAAGGCGACTTTGGTGAAAGGGAAAATGACGACATCGCGAATCGGCACCATCGGGTAGCGCGCGAGGTCTGAGGGCGTGCGGTCTGAATATTCTTCCATAACTCGGTTTCTACTGTGCCAGTTGAAAGTAAATCCTGTGAAGAAGGGCGAGCCGATTTGTGCCGTCTCGCCCTTTTTCGGTGAACCAGATTAATTGTAGACCCAAGGCAGGCAAAAGTAAAAAGGTAAATAAGAAAGCCCGCCGACCGGCGACCGTGAATTCTACGTGTCAGCGACAGGGCGAGGGCGGCCCGCCGCGCCTGGATTCCATCAAGCAGGCCGCGTTCGTATCAGTGAAGACTGTGCTCCTGCACCAAACGAAAGAGCTAAGGGCGCGCGCCCTTAGCTCTTTCGTTTCGGGATAAGATTTTGAAACAGCAGCCCGGCCCTATCCGCCTCAGGCCGCCGCGCCGTCAACGCCCGTCAGCCCCTCGCCCGGGACCGCGCGTCGCCGCTCGACCATCTCCGAGGTGATGACGAACTCCTTGATGCGCTTCTGCGAGGGCAGCGTGTACATGGCGTCGAGCAATAGCTCTTCGAGAATCATCATCAGCCCGCGCGCGCCGACCTTGCGCTCGACGGCCTGGCGGGCAACCGACTTGAGCGCGTCGTCCGTGAATTTGAGTTTGACGTTGTCGAAGTCGAACTTCTTCTGGTACTGCTTGACGAGCGCGTTCTTCGGCTCGGTGAGAATCTTGATGAGCGCGCCCTCGTCCAGTTCGTGCAGCACGCCGCAGACGGGGAGGCGGCCGACGAACTCGGGGATGAGCCCGTAGCGCACGAGGTCTTCGGGCTGCACGGCGGCCAGCGCCTCGGAGTGGCGGTGGATGCCCGACTTGACCTCGGCGTGGAAGCCGAGCGACTTGTTCCTCAGCCTTCTCTCGATGACTTTTTCAAGGCCGACGAACGCGCCGCCGCAGATGAAGAGGATGTTGGTCGTGTCGACGGGGAAGAACTCCTGGTGCGGGTGCTTGCGCCCGCCCTGCGGCGGGACGTTCGCCACGGTCCCTTCCAGAATCTTCAAAAGCGCCTGCTGGACTCCCTCGCCGCTGACGTCGCGCGTGATCGAGGGGTTCTCGTCCTTGCGGCAAATCTTGTCGACCTCGTCGATGTAGATGATGCCCTGCTGCGCCCGCTCCACGTCGCCGTTGGCGGCCTGCAAGAGCTTGAGGATGATGTTCTCCACGTCCTCGCCGACGTAGCCCGCCTCGGTCAGGGTCGTCGCGTCGACGATGGTGAAGGGGACCGACAGCATGCGCGCCAGCGTCTGTGCCAGAAGCGTCTTGCCCGTGCCGGTCGGGCCGATGAGGAGGATGTTGGATTTTTGAATCTCAACGTCCGAGCGGCGGCGGGCCATCTCTATCCGCTTGTAGTGCTGGTAGACGGCTACCGCCAGGCGCTTCTTCGTCTCCTCCTGCCCGATGACGTACTCGTCCAGAAAGCTCTTGATCTCGCCCGGCTTCGGCAGCGGCGGCCGCGTCGCCACGCTCTCGGCCTGCTGGTCGTCCGTGATGATCTCGTTGCAGATGTCTATGCACTCGTTGCAGATGTAAACGGTCGGGCCCGCGATGAGCTTCTTGACCTCGTTCTGCGACTTGCCGCAGAACGAGCAGCGCAGCGTGTCATCGGTTCGTCGTACCATAGGCGTCTGGGGAACTCCGTTAGATTTCGGTCGAACGTCGGGTTACTTGGGAGAAGCCGGGGCCGTCTGCGGGCCTTCAGTGTCAGCAATGATCTGGTTGCACAGGAGCACGCACGCGTCGCAGATGTAGACGTTCGGGCCGGCGACCAGCTTCCTGACCTCGTCCTCCAGCTTGCCGCAGAACGAGCAGCACAGCGGGTGCTTGATGCGCCGCGCCAAAAGTCTCAGCGTGGATTCCTTCGCCGTCCTGAAACGCATTGCTTCGGGGTCAGCGCGGGCGCGCAAAGGGAGCCCGCCCGCGCTCTTGTCAAAAGTTTACTCGCGGTGCGCGATGACCTCGTCGATCAGGCCGTACTCTTTCGCCTGCATCGCGCTCATGATGCGGTCGCGCTCCACGTCGCGCTCGACCGTGTCGTAGGACTGGCCCGTGTGCTTGGCGATGATCTGCGAAGTCAGCTCGCGCATCCGTATGATTTCCTCGGCCTGGATGCGTATGTCCGTGGCCTGGCCCTGCGCGCCGCCCGAGGGCTGGTGTATGAGGATGCGAGAGTTCGGCAGCGCGAACCGCTTGCCCTTCGCGCCCGCCGTCAGCAGCAGCGCCCCCATCGAGGCGCACTGCCCGACGCAGATCGTCGTCACGTCGGGGCGGATGAACTGCATCGTGTCGTAGATCGCCATGCCCGCGGTGATCGAGCCGCCGGGGCTGTTGATGTAGAGATTGATGTCCTTCTCCGGGTCCTCGGCTTCGAGGAAGAGAAGTTGGGCCACGATCAAATTGGCGACCGTGTCGTCAATCGGCGTGCCCAGGAAGATGATGTTATCTTTAAGAAGACGCGAGTAAATGTCGAAGGCGCGTTCGCCACGCGACGTTTGCTCGACGACCATCGGAACTAGCATATCAACTCCGAACCTCTTTGAGAGTGACAGGTGACAGTTAACGTTCGGGACGGGGGAGAGACGCCCGGCCGAGCCTTCAACTTTCGGAAGAGGAGGTTTGAGCTTTGCTCTCGCCTTCCGCTTCGCTTGTCTGTTCCGCTGGTTCCGGGCCTGGTGCGTTCTCTCGGGCGGCGCTTGCTGCTTCTACTTCGCTCTCTTCGCGCCACTCCTCGTCCGTCACGCGCGCGTTTTCAACAATCAGGTCGAGCGCTTTGCGGTTGCGCAACCTATCGGCGATGCTAGTAGTGCCTCCCTGCTTTGTCAAGGCAGCACGCACTTGCTCGGGAGCCTGGCGCGACGCCTCCGCGATTGAGTTAATCTCCGCCTCGATTTCCTCGTCCGAGACTTCTATCTTCTCCTCGTCGGCGATCCTCTCCAGGAGCATCGAGCCGCGCACGTCGAACTCGGCCTGCGCCTTCAACTGCTCGCGCACGCCGTCCCAGTTGATCTCCTGCGCGCGCGGGTCGATCCCGCGCCCCATCATGTCGCGCACGGCCTCCTGCAAGCGGTGGTTCGCCTGGTGCTCGCTCAAGGTCTGCGGCACCTCGAACGGGTGCGCCTCGACCAGTTTGCGCATCACCTCGCCGCGCACGCGGTTGTCCGACTCGACGCCCGCCCGCTTCTCCAGGTCCTCGCGCACCTTCTCGCGCAGGCTCGCGACCGACTCGAACTCCTCGCCCAAACTCTTGGCCCACTCGTCGTCCACCTCGGGCAGCTCCTTGCGGCGCACGGCCGTCGCCGTCGCCACGTACTCGACTTTCTTCCCGGCCAGCCCCTTCGACGAGAAATCCGGCGGGTATTCGACCGTAAAGGTGCGCTCCTCGTCGGCCCTGACGCCCATCAGATTGTCCGTGAACTCCTGCTGCACGCCGGGGCCGCCCAGCTCCACGTCAACGTCCTCGACGTTGATGTCCTCCTCGTCGGGCGCTTCGACGAACTTGCCGAGGAAGTTGACGGTCACAGTGTCGCCCAACTCCGCGCCGCGGTCCTCGACGGGCTCCAGAGAGGCGGAGGCTTCGCGCAAGCCTTCGATGACGCGCTCCACGTCCTCGTCGCGGACGGGTCGCGTGCGCCGCCCGGCCTCAAGCCCCTTGTAATCCCCGAGCGTGACTTCGGGCAGCACCTCCACGTGGACGTGCAATGAGATTGGCCCGGAGCCGAAGTTGGCTAACTCTTCGGCGTTGTCCAGGTGCAACTCCGGCTCGCCTATGACGTTGAGCCCGTGCTCTGCAATCGCGTCCTGCACGGCCTGCGGCACGAGCTCCTGCAAGACCTCGCCGCGAATCTTGTCCTTGAAGCGGGTGCGGACGACGGAGCGCGGCGCGTGGCCGCGGCGGAAGCCCGGCACGGTCGCGAGCTGCGCGTAGCGGTCGGAGATTGTGTCGTAGGCCGAGCGGATCGCGTCCGCCTCGACTTCGATCTTGATTTCCTTGCGCGTCGGCGATAAGTTAACCAGTTCAGTCTTCATAAAACTACAAGACCCGCGGGGAGCGATTGAAGCGCACGCCGCGCGGGCATCCTTCACAAGAGAATTTAGAAAAGCGGGTTCCGGGACATCAAAACAAACTTCTAATGCGAAAGGGGGGACTCGAACCCCCACCCCTTGCGGGACATGGGCCTAAACCATGCGCGTCTGCCAATTCCGCCACTTTCGCACGCGGGCCAAAAAACGAAACTCACTCTCGATATGAATTATTCGAGAGAGAAAGCATAACACACGACCCTGTTTCAGTCATGCGGCGCTCCCGCAATCCTCTCTGTCAATTCCTGCAACTCGCGCTCGGGGAACGCGCGCCGCCACTGGCGGTCGAACTCGTCGCGGCCGGCGCGGGTTCGCAGGTCGCGCAGCTCGTCCCAGAACTGTCGGCAGGCGACCGTCTTCGGCCCCTGGAAGGAGAAGACGGTCGCGGCCGTCTCGGGCAGCTTGCGGTGGTCAGGGTAGTGAATCACTTCGAGGAGCAGCCGGTCGCCGCGCGCCTGGAAACGGAAGTCGTACTCGTCCGGCTCGCTGTTCCAGTTGACGGTCGGCTCGCAGTCGCCGTCGAGCACAGCCGACAGCGCCGCGATAAGGTCGCGCAGCGAATCGTAAGGCGCGTGAGACACGACCGTGACGAAGCTCTGGCCCGCGGCCTTCAGGCGGAGCGACATGAAACCGTGCTGCGGGCTTTCGAGGCTGACGCCGAGCGTTTGTCTCATCGCGTTTGTTTCATCGTTTGAAGAGTCGTAGAAGTCGCGGCCTTCACCTGCGCTTGTAGCCCGGCCCGCGCAGCACGCGGCCGGCGAGGGCAGACGTGCGCTGCCCGTTGTCGACGCTCAGTTGGCCGTTGGTGATGACGAAGGGAATGCCCTCCGGGTACTGGTTAGGGTTCTCGAACGTGGAGCGGTCGCGCACCGTCGCGGGGTCGAAGATGGTGATGTCCGCGAAGGCCCCCGCTCTAATGACGCCGCGGTCCTTGAGGCCGACGCGCGTGGCGGGCATCCACGTCATCTTGCGCACTGCCTCTTCGAGCGTGAGCAGTTTCTCCTCGCGGACGTAGCGCGCCAGGATTCGAGGGTACGAGCCCCAGCCGCGCGGGTGGCCTTTGTCTTTGGAGAGCGGGCCGTCTGTGGCGCGCGCCGCGCTGTCCGTGCAGATGGAGACGAAGGGCGCGCGCAGCGCCACGCGCAAGTCGTCCTCGGACATCATGAAGTAGATGGCGTCCGTCTCGCCGTGGTCCGCGAGTATCAGGTCGAAAAGGGCGTCGAGGTCTTCCTTCTTCTGCTCGGCCGCGATCTCCGCGAGGCGCTTGCCCTGCAAGTTTTCGAGCGACGGATTGACGACTGAGCTGATGAGCACCCCGCTCGCCCCTCCGCTCCCGAGGAAGATGTTCTCCCAGTCTTTCGAGTCGCTCGTGATGTCGCGCTTCAAACGCTCGCGCGTCTTCGGGTCGCGGAGTCTTTCGAGCATGCGCGCCGTCCCGCCTTCGAGTGCCCACGGGGGGAGGCAGGCCGAGAGCGAGGTGCTGGCGGCCGTGTAAGGGTAAACGTCGGCCGTCACGTCCTGCCCGCGCGCACGCGCCGCCTCGATGCGCTTCAGGACTTCGGGCATGCGGCCCCAGTTCTTCTTGTAGGCCGTCTTGAGGTGCCAGATTTCGACGGGGACGCGCGCACGCCGTCCTATCTCGAAGACCTCTTCGAGCGAGGAGTCTATGGCGTTGGCCTCGCTGCGCTGGTGCGTCGCGTAAATCCCGCCGTAGCGCTTGGCGGCCATCGCCAGCTCCACTATCTCGTTCGTCTTCGCGAAGCGCGCCGGCACGTATTGCAGCGACGTGGAGAGGCCGAGCGCGCCGTCCTCCATCGCCTGCGCGACCACGCGCCGCATCGCGATCAACTCGTCCGCGGTCGGCGCGCGGTCGCCGAAGCCTATGACGTAGGCGCGCACCTGTGTGGCCCCGACGAAGGTGGCGACGTTAACACCCGTGCCCCGCTTTTCGAGCCGGGCGAAATAGTCATCGAACGTTTGCCAGTCGACCGTCAGGTTGAAGCGGCGGTAGTAGTCGGCGTCTTCGGCGGCGAGCCTTTCGTTCATGGGCGCGACGGTGCTGCCCTCGCCCGTGACCTCGGTCGTGACGCCCTGCATGACCTTGCTCATGGCGCGCGGGTCAATCAGGAGGTTGACTTCGGATTGGCCCAGCATGTCTATGAAGCCGGGCGCGACCACCAGCCCGCGCGCGTCAATCACGCGTCGCGCGCGCGCGCCGCGAAGTCTCCCCACGCGCGCGATGCGGTCGCCCTTGACTGCCACGTCCGCCGCGTAGCCGGCGCGGCCCGTGCCGTCAACGACGCGCCCATTTTTGATGAGCAGGTCGTACTGAGGCGGACTCGCGGCCTCGCCCGCAGGGAGCGACGAGGAGAGCAGCGCGGCGGCGCACAGGAGCGAGCTGACGACGGCGATTGATTTCACGGCGGCTCCGAAAACCGAAAGGATGCGAACGCGCATTAGAACGTCGCGCCGCATTCTGCACGCATTGTTTCTTCCTGGCAAGAGTTTGATTGTCCGCCCGAATCGCGGTAAAACTTTTGCGACTTCAGAAAAACACGAACGGACGGTAAAGAGATTGGCAGAAACGTTGAGAGAGAGACGGCGCGTGACGCTCGACGACGTGGCGCGGGCGGTGAACGGGGATTTGACGGGCGACGGCGGGGGCGTCGTGCTGGACGTGACGCACGATTCGCGGCAGGCGCGCGAGGGGAGTCTGTTCGCCGCCGTGCGCGGCGAGCAATTGGACGCGCACCGCTTCATCCCGCAGGTGATGGGGCAGGGCGCGGCCGGCGTCATCTCCGAGCTGGAAGCGCCCGCGAATTTTGAGGGCGCGTGGGTAGAGGTCGGGGAGATACGCCGCGCGATGGCGCTCGCGGCCGCGGAGGTTCACGACTACCCGTCGCGCGAGATTCCGCTCGTGGGCATCACGGGGACGAACGGGAAGACGACGACCACTTACCTCGTCGCGGCAATCGCGGAGGCTGCGGGGCACGCGGTGGCGATGACGACGACCGTCGAGTACAGGGTTGACCAGGATTATTGGAAGGCCGAGAGGACTACGCCCGAGGCCACGGACATGCAGCGCATCCTGCGGCGCGCGGTCGAGGCCGGTTGCAAACTGGCCGTGATGGAAAGCTCGTCGCAGGCCATAGACCTGCACCGCTGCGACGCGCTCCAGTATTCGGTCGCCGTCTTCACCAACCTGACGCGCGACCACCTGGACTATCACGGCACGATGGAGAATTATTTCGCCGCCAAGCGACGCCTCTTCGACGGCAGCCTCGGCGGGACTCCGAAGGCTTCCGTCATCAACGTTGACGACGAGCGGGGCAGAGAACTGGCCTCCGACCTCGAAGCGGACGGGGCGCGCGTCATACGCTACGCGCTCGACGCGGACGCGCAGGTGACGGCCTCGGCCGTGGAGCACTCGCTCGAAGGGATGAATTTTCTGCTGCTCACGCCGCAGGGCGAGCGCGCCGTCCACTCGCCCCTGGTGGGCCGCCCGCACATCTACAACATACTGGCCGCGGCGGGCGCGGGGCTCGCGCTAGGTTACGACCTGGACGTGATCGTGCGCGCCGTGGAGGCTTGCGCCGGCGCGCCGGGCCGCTTCGAGCGCGTGCCGCACGCGGGCGACTTCGCCGTCGTCGTGGACTACGCGCACACGGACGACGCGCTCCTGAACGTCCTGCGCACGGCGCGCGACGTGACGCGGGGCCGCGTCATCACGGTCTTCGGCTGCGGCGGCGACCGCGACCGCTCGAAGCGCGCGCCGATGGGCGAGGCCGCGGGCTCTTTGAGTGACGTGGTGATTCTGACTTCCGACAACCCGCGGACCGAAGACCCGGAGCGGATTCTGGCGGACGTGGAGGTGGGTTTGCGCGAGACCTCGAAGCCTTACGAGAAGATTGCGGACCGCCGCGAGGCCATACACCGCGCCGTCGCGGAGGCGCGCACGGGAGACCTGGTCGTCATCGCGGGCAAGGGGCACGAGGACTACCAACTCATAGGCAGCGATGTCCTGCACTTCGACGACAAGGAGGTCGCCCGCGAAGCCCTCGCCGCGCGCAGTAAATAAGGGATGAGGGCGGAGGGATGAGGGATGAAGTAAAGCGGAAGGCAGAAAGCAGAAGGCCGTAGGCGGAGAACAAAACGTTTTTCTTTATGCCTGCCGCCTGCTCTTCTTCATCCCTCATCCCTTTTCTTACGCCGTAAAGGCACGGAAGCGCGAGCGCCCGGAGCGAGAGGCGCTCGCGCTTCCTGACATTCGGATGAGAGACTACCGTCCCGGCGTGTAGGGGGGCGGCGGGGGCGGCGCAGAGCCCCAGGCGGCGGGCGCGGGGGCGTTCTTGCCGGTGGCGCCGGCGGCGAGCAGGATCAGCGCGCCGAGGCCCAGGACCAACCAGCCGAGCCAGTTCGTGGAGACGTCAACGCCCATGCGCTCCAACATCTCGGGGTCGGCCGAGCCCATCGCCTTGGCGAGGCTCGACTTCATGTTGATATAGTTGAGGACAACTATCCCGAGGGTGATCACGCCCGTCACGATCAGGAACCTGTACTGCCTCAGCACGGCCAGGACGATTGATCCTATCCCGAGCAGGAGCAACACCCACCCTTCCCAGCTACCGCCTTTGATGCTGTCCAAAAAGCTGACGCTCTGGCTCATGCCTGCTTGGCCGATGGTGACGGTAACGAGTGGCAGAAATATGCCGAGCAAGACCAGAACTCCGCCGACAATTCCTAGAATACGACTATCCATCAGGGGACTCCTTTTTAAGTTAGGTTTGATTCAGGGATGGGAGTGTTCGTTTGGAAAATCACTCCGGCTCAGTTTCGGGTCAAAGAACAACAGTGCTTCTAAGCCAACTCGGACGGCAAGTCAAGAATAATTTTGCGGGACCCGCCGGCGAGTGCGCGCCGCCGCCGTCACCGCCCGCCCGTAGGTTCTTCCTCGTCACCAGTTTTCCCTTCAAACCCGACGTGGTGTCGCCTGGACAAATACCAGTAGACGGGCAGCCCGGACGCTATCAGGCCGAGCCCGACGAGGGCGTTGATGTTGATGCCCCTCAGCCCTCGGGCCGGGTCCGGCAGGAGCGTCGTGAAGAGCAGGAAGCCCGTGACGAGCAGGAAGAGAATCGGCACGACCGGGTAGCCCCACGCGCGGTAGGGCCGCTCGGCGTGCGGCATCCGCCGCCGGAAGATGAAGACCGAGGCGGTCACGAGCCCGTAGAAAATCCACGAGCCGAAGATGACGTAGTCGGTCAGCGTGTCGAACGAGCCCGAGAGCGTGAGTATCCCGGCCCAGACGCCCTGGACCACGAGCGCGCCGATGGGGACGTGCGTCCGCGGGCTGAGGCGCGCGAGCCGGTCGAAGAAGAGGCGGTCGCGCGCCATCGCGTAGGGGACGCGCGCGCCCGTCAGAATCGAAGTGTGCAGCGTGCCGAGCGAGGAGGCCATCAGGCAGGCGGCGATCAGCCCCGCGACCAGTTGCTGGAGCGACAGGCTGAAGGGCTCCATGAACGTGCGCGTGACTTCGGCCGCGACGGACGAGCCGGCGGGGACGCTGGCGACGCGCGTCGGCGCCATCACGTAGAAGTAGGCGATGTTGACGAAGACGTAGAGGATGATGATGAGGATGGTCCCGCCGATGAGCGCGAGCGGGATGTTGCGCTGCGGGTTCTTCACCTCGCCCGCCACCAGCGTGATGTTGTTCCAGCCGTCGTAGCCCCACAGGGCCGCCAGCATCGCCGCGCTGAAGCCGGCCATGCCGAGCATCGCCCCAGGACTCACGCCCTCGCAGACTCCGCCGGAGTTCGCCAGCCCGAAGTTGCCCCAGTCGCCGCCGGCCAGGATGAAGGCCCCGAGGCCGATGCCCAGGACGAGCGCGATCTTGACGCCGGTCAGGACGGTCGCGATCCACCCGCCGACGACGACCGTGGCGCAGTTGATTAAGGTGAAGAGCGCGATGAGCGAGAGCGCGATGAGCTGCAAGTAGCCGAAGCCCCAGTCGTGGCCGAAGAGTTTGAGGGTGAAGAAATTTGCCTTGATCGCGCCGCCCGTGATGTCGTTGAGGAAGATGGCGAAGGCCGCGGCGACGGACGCTTGCGAGCCGGTCTTGGCGATGAAGATTTGCATCCAGCCGTAGAGGAAGCCCATCCGCGGGCCGTAAGCCTCGCGCATGAAGACGTACTCGCCGCCCGCGCGCGGCATCATCGCCGCGAGTTCGGCGTAGGTCAGCGCGCCCGCGAGCGACAACACGCCCGCCACGACCCAGACGGTAATCACCATGCCCGGCGTCCCGACGTGGCACGTCATCACGCGCGCCTTGAGGAAGACGCCCGTCCCTATGACGTTCCCGATGACGATGGACGCGGCGGCGACGAGCGTCAGGCCGCGGATGAGTGTGACGTTGCTGGGCGCGAGCTTAGACATAAAGGTTTCGGGAAGGCGGGCCAGTCTTTACCAAACGTCGTTCGTCACCAGGTCTTCGTAGGTGTCGCGGCGGCGAATCAAGTCCACCCGCCCGCCCTCGCGCACCATGACGGCGGCCGGGAGCGGCCGGCCGTTGTAGTGGAACATCTGCGCGAGCGAGTAGGCCCCGCTGTTGAGAAGCGCCAGCACCTCGTCGGGCCGAACGTCGGCCGGGAGCCTGCGGTAGTCGGGCAAGCGCCCCTCGCGCTCGATGTCGAAGTAAACGTCGCCGGAGTCGCAGAGCGGGCCGGCGACTTTGTAGTCTGTGTCGGGCGCGCTCGCGGCGCGCGAGGCGGAGACGAGGTGGTAGTACCACTTGTAATTGTTCATCGAGAGCAGCAGGTTGTAGCCCGCGTCCGTCAGCAGCCACACGTCGCTCGTCTCCGGCCTGCGCTTGATGTTGCGCACGGTCGTGAGGACGAGCCCCGCGTCGGCGATGATGCTCCGCCCCGGTTCCAGAAGGATCGTCACGCGGTCGAGCAGGTGCTCCGCCCCGGCCGCCCGCGCCGACTCGCGCGCGACCCTGAGCGCCTCGCTCAAAACTTCCGAAGGCTCCAACTCCGCGCCGAGCATGTCGCGTTCGTGCTCGGGGAGTTGGTCCGCGATCAGCGGGTCGCGCAGGTAGTTGACGGGAATCCCGCCGCCGAGGTTGATGTGCTCAAGCGCGTGGCCCGTCTCGCGGTGGAGCGTGACGAGGTGCTCCCACATGGCCTTGAAGGCTTCGGCGAAGGGCTCCACGTCGGGCGTCTGCGAGCCGACGTGGATGTGTATGCCGCAGACGTTGACCAGGTCCGGGTGCTGTAGGCCGCGGCGGAAGGCGTCGAGGACGTCCGAGTAAGAGATGCCGAACTTCGAAGTGAGGAGCGCGGTCTGCAGCCCCAGGTGCGAGCGTGTGCCAATTTCGGGCGTGAGGCGGAGCGCGATGTTGGCGCGCTCGCCCGTGCGTTGGGCCGCCTTTTCGACCAACTCAATTTCGTAAATCGAGTCCACATTGATGGCGTAGATTCCGGCGCTGACCGCTTCGTCCAGTTCCGCGTCCGTCTTGCTCGTGCCGTTGAAGATGATCTGCTCGGGCCGAAAGCCTATGCGCAACGCCTTGTATAGCTCGCCGCCGCTGTTGACCTCTATGTCGATGCCGGAGTCGCGCACCGTCCTGAGCACGGCCATGTTGGAGTTGGCCTTCGAGGCGTAGCAGAAGCGGACCGGGCGGCCCGTCTCGCGTGCGGCGCTCTTGAGGCGCTCGACGTTCGAGCGTATGCGCTGCTCGGAGAAGACGTAGAGCGGCGAGCCGTGCTCGGCGACGAGTCGGAGCGCGTCCACGCCGTTAACCGTCAGATGATTTTCCGAGATTTCGAGATACCCGGGGATAGACCACGGCGGGCTTTGGATTGCGGGCTGCGATGACATCCAGAGAGAAACTCCGCGCAAGATTTTTAGAAGAGACGCCTGCGAAGATAGTCCGGCCGCGGACGGCGGGTCAAGTGCCAGCCCCTCGGGGCGCGCCTGCCGAAATCTCCAACTGTGCCAACTCGCGCCGGCCGGGTGGGCTTTTGTTTACTGCGCGAAGATCGTGTTCGTGTCGAGGATGAACGTCTTGGCCCCGCGCTCAAGCGCCTTCTCGACCATGTCGGCCGTGCCGCCCGGCCCGTCGCCCTTGCTCGCGCGGTCCCACAGCGCGATGAGCGTGACGTTGTCGCCGCCGGCGGCCGCCAGCGCGTTGTGCAGCGTCCAGAGGTTGTTGCGCTGCCAGATGCCGTAGCCTTGTTTGTCCTGAAGCCAGCCCGGCAACTCCTTCGACTCGCCGAGCACGCGGACCGGGTGCGCCTTGACGAGGCGCTTAAACTCCTCGACCCACTCCGGCCCCGCGTGCGCGACAGACTCCTGTATGTAGAAGTTGCGCGGCAGCGCGAGGAAGATGCGGGTCGGGATGCCCGCCTTTTCGCAGACCTGGTGGAAGAGTATGTCGCCGCCGCTGGCGCAGCCGGCCACGCCGTAAACGTTGCCGTCTGCCTGCGCCAGCTCCTCAGCGACCTTCTCCGCTATCTTCCGCTTCGCCGCGTCAATCATCTCCTGCTTGTTCGGGAAGCGCGGCTTCTCGCGCCCCGGCGCGTCAATCATGTGGCCCGTGAAGAGGAGCACACGCGTGGGGCCGGCGGGCGCGGGCTGCGGTGCGCCGCCGGCGGAGGGGGCCGGGGCGAGCGCTTCAAGGGCCGCCGTGACGTTCGCTTGCAGCAGCCCCAGCTCCTGGTAGAGGACGAGTTGTCCGCGCACCGCGTCGGCGGCGAAGGGGGGAGCGCCGACGAGCGCACGCCGGTAAGCGTTCGTGACCTTGCCGGGCCGCTTCGAAGTCAGGAAGCAGTGGTCGGCCTCGCTGATTTCGGCCCAGATGTCTGTCTTCTTCTCCCTTTTGAGCTGCGTGTCCGCGGCCTTGAGGGAAAGCTCGACCGAGGAAGAGAGCTTCTCGGCCTTCTTCCGCCGCGACTCCAATTCGCGCTCGGCCTCCGTAGCGTCGTCGAACATGTCGGCCCAAACCGTCGGCAGCAGTTGGGCCAGCTCAGTCTGTATGGTCAGCATTGCCAGCGCGTTCAGCCCCGAGTAGAAGTGATTCAGGTCTTCGTTGAAGGCCCCGGCGTAGGCTTCGAGCGCCTCGTCCAGGTAAGGCGACCGCAACGCCCGCTCCTGCCGCTCTGCGAGCGCCGCCGCCGGCCGCCAGTCGTTCGTCCACTGACTTTTGGCGTTGCGGCCCAGCAGGGAATGAACCTCGGCACGGGCGTTCCTGTCCAGCCCCCTCCGGTCGAGGACGCGGCGCAACGCCTGGTCGGAGCGCACCAGATTGCCGAGCCGTTGATAGATAGTGCCGAGCAGGGTGTTCGCTTCCGCGTCTAAAGAGTCTATGTCGCTCACGGCCTTCCACGTCACCCGAGCGCCCTCAAATGCTCTCAGGTTGAACTGCGCGCGCCCGACGAGGCGCAGCCCCTCCGTCTCCCACTCGAATCCTCGCGCCTCGTCGGCCAATAGCTCCAGGTCGCCCAGCTCCCTGGCCTCCTTCGCGCGCTCAACCTCCTCGCGGAAGCCGAGCGGGATGGGGAGGAACCGCGACCTGTCTTGCTCGGCGAGGTCGGGCAGCATCTGGAAGACGGGGCTGTCGTGCTCCTCGGAGTTGATGGTCTGCCGCAAGCCCTCGACGAGGTCGTTGACTCTGGCCGAAGGGTCCGCGCCGTCGTATGTAAGGTAGCGGTCGGTCTTGAGGTCGAAGGGGACTTCGTCGGTCTTAAGCTCAGCGCCGCGTGCGCGGATGAGGAACGTGTGCTTGCCGCGCAGGGCGTGGCGGACGCCGAGTTCGTAATAGACGTTGGCGTTGTGGATGGAGATGTCCGCGATGACGAGGTCGGCCGTCAGGAGCCGCTGGAACATGTCCAGGCGGATGTTCCCCTGCCGGCGTATCTCCATCGTCGTGCGGCCCGTGATCTTGAAGTTATTAAGCGCCGGGTCAATCAGCTTCTTCTCGACCTCGTCGAAGTTGATGTCGTTCTTCGTGCCGAAGGGGCGGATGATGAAAGCGCGCATGGCTGTGCCTCCCGGTTAGTAGAACTGGCCGAAGCGTTCGAGCGCGAAGTGTTCGGGCTTGACCTCTTTGGCGAGCGCCTGCCCGACGCGGACGAGGTCCGGGACGTACTCGACAGAGTCGAGCTTCGCGACCTTCGCGGGGTTGACCTTGCCGAGGCCGCGCTCCTTCAGCCATTCGGACGACAGCTCGGCGTTGTAGCGCGCGTAGAGGAACGCGCGGCCCAGGTCTTCGGAGAGCGGGACCTCCTTCTTCTCCTTGCCATCGACGCGGCGCGGTATCCCGTCCCCGAACTCGCGGTCTATCTGCGGGCCGCTCATGCAACGCCCGACGACGCGGCAGTTGATGTCCTGATCGACCTGCGCGCCGTACATCAGCGCGGCGGGGAAGTTGACCAGGTTCAAGAAGGCAGTCTTGCCGGACTCGTAGATTTCCGCATCGACCTTCGGGGCCGCGCCCGTCCCGATCGACATCACAAGCAGGTGGTTCTCGCCCGTCTTCCAGCCCAGGCCGTAAGACTCCTGCGTCGCCATGCGCGCCAGCAGGAAGGAGGGGTTGTTGTACGGCGTCAGGCCGCCGTCCTCGAAGAGAAACGTCTTCGAGGGGTCGGCCGGGTCCCAGTTGAGGACTTCGGGCGGGAAGAAGACTGGCGCGGCCGTGCTCGCGCGCACGAGCTGCCAGAGCGGTATCTGTAGGTTACAGTCCTTGCGCGTGAGGTCGTTGTAGCGCGCGAACGGGTTGCTGCTGATGGGCCACGGCGAGTCGGTCGAGACGTTGCGCGTGACGACGAGCAGGAGGCACCTGAGTTTGTTCGAGCCGAGGTTGGTCCGCGGGCCGTAGGTCTTCTTCAACTCTTCGGTCAGCGGCTCCTTCTTGTAGAGGTGGCGCAGGCGTTCGAGGATGAACGCCTTCTCGAACATCTTCGGCCCCGTGGCGATGTAGAAGTCCGACAGCTCCTGGGCCGACATCCCTATCGCGAGCCCGGCGGCGATGATCGCGCCGGTGCTCGTGCCGCCGATGTAGTCGAAGAAGTTGCAGAGGCGGAAGTCGTCGCCCTGCCCGCTCTCCTTCCGCAGCAGTTCTTCCATGCGGATTAAGACCTGTAGGGTGAGCACGCCGCGGATGCCGCCGCCGTCGAGCGCGAGCAGCTTGCGCGGGCGCTCGTCGCGGTAACGCTTCGCCAGTCGTTCGTACACGGGGTATTGCGCAGCCAGTTGGTCCCAGTCGGCCATGTGTATGTTCCTCGCTTTCACGGCGACCGCTGACGGGTCGCCTCGTTCGCAGGCGGATGCGTTGTCAAGAGTTGTGTGAGAGGGTTGTTAAGGTCAGTGCCGCCTGCCGCGAGCGGGCCGGGGAGAAGGGATGAGGGCTGAGGGATGAATGAAAAGCTTTCCGTCTTTACTTCATCCCTCAGCCCTCATCCCTCCGCAGACCCGCCCGCTCGCGGCAGGCGGCACTGACCGAATACGCGTGGCGTGCTCCCCGCGCTCAGCCTTGCAGTTGCATCATGACTTCGGCGGGATTCCAGTAGCCGCGGACGGTCTGAATCAGTCCCCCGTCGTTGAACTCGAAGATGTCTATGCCTTCGAACCTCACGTCGCGCTTGTTCTTGCCGCGGCCGTGCGCCGTCCACTTGACGGCGGCCCCGTTGCCCGCGATGAAGACGTGTTCTTCCGTGAAATTCACCTTCTCGAACGCGCCGGCGATGCCGTCGAAGAACTGGCGCAGGGCGTCGTGGCCGGCGGTCGGCGGCGCGCCCACGGGGTCGTAGCTCACGGCGTCGGGCGCGAACGTCGCGACCCAAGCCTCCGCGTCCATCGCGCGGATGGCGGCGAAGTAGGCTTTGACTCCTCTTGAAATATCCTCGGGTGTCATCTGTCGGTCTCTTTCCTTTCTCGTTGGACTAAGACGCGGCGCAGGATTTTGCCTGACGGCGACTTGGGAATCTGGTCTATGAATTCGAGCCGGCGGATCTTCTTGTGCGGGGCGACGCGCGCGGCGACGAACTCCTTCAGCTCGCGCTCGGTCGCTTCATTCTTGAGCACGACGAAAGCCTTAGGCACTTCGCCGGCCTCCTCGTCCGGGCTCGGGATGACGGCCGCGTCCGCCACGGCCGGGTGCGTCAGGAGCACCGCTTCGAGTTCCGCGGGCGCGACCTGAAAGCCCTTGTACTTGATTAGCTCTTTGGCGCGGTCGACGATGAAGAAGTGGCCCTCCTCGTCGGCGTAGCCTATGTCGCCCGTGTGGAGCCAGCCGTCGGCATCGACCGTCTGCGCGGTGGCGTCCGGGCGATTAAGGTAGCCTTTCATCACCTGCGGCCCGCGCACCCACAACTCGCCCTCCTGCCCCGGCCCCAATTCCGCGCCCGTCTCCAGGTCCACGAGCTTGCACTCCGTGTTCGGGACGCACTGTCCGACCGAGCCGTACTTGATGCCCGCGGGGTCTTCGCAGCACATGTGCGTGACCGGGCTCGTCTCCGTCAAGCCGTACCCCTGCTTGATGACGCACCGCAGGCGCTCGGCGCAGGCGTTCGACAGGCTCTCGCCGAGCGGGGCCGCGCCAGACATGATGAGTTCCAGCTTCGACAGGTCGTACTCGTCAATCAGGGGCAGCTTCGCCAGGCCGAGGATGATGGGCGGCACGAGGTGCGCGCGCGTCACCCCGTGGGCCTGCATCGCCGCGAGGAATTGTTCCATCTCGAAGCGCGGCATGACGACGATGGTCGCGCCCTTCGAGAGGCCGTAGTTCATGACGACGTTCAGGCCGTAGATGTGGAAGAAGGGGAGGATGGCGATGAGCGTGTCGCGCTCCGAGGTCATGTCGTGATCCTGCAACTGGCACAAATTGGCGACCATGTTGTAGTGCGTCAGCATCACGCCCTTCGCCACGCCCGTCGTCCCGCTCGAATAGGGGAGCGCGATCAGGTCCTCGCGCGGGTTGATTTTCGTCTCGGGCAAGGTTCCTTCGCTCTGGAGCAGGGAGCTGAACGGCGTCGCGCCCTCGGCCTCGCCGAAGACGAAGACCTCCTCAACATTCGTCCCCTCGGCCGCTTCGAGCGCCCTGCCCACGAGCGGCGGGACCGTCAGCAGGAATTTCGCCTTCGCGTCCTTGAGCTGGTGCGCGACCTCCGCGGCCGTGTAGAGCGGGTTGACGGTGGTGACGACGCCGCCGAGCGCGGCGACGGCGTGGAAGGCGACGGCGTATTCGACGAGGTTCGGGCTGAAGATGGCAAGCACGTCGCCCTTGCGCATCCCGCGCGAGTGCAGGCCGGCGGCCACGCGCCGCACGGCCGCGGCCAGCTCGCCGTAAGTCAGAGCGCGGTTGGTGGCGGCGTCAATCAGCGCGGGCTTATCGGCCAGGTCAGCGGCGCGGCGCAGGACGAACTCCGCGAGCGGCTGCTCGGGGACGCTGACCTCGTTGTAGGGGCTGCGGAAAATCATCGGGTGCTCCATCCTTATACCTTAAACGCGGGCTCGGGTGTGAGACTTTCTTTCCCGGCGCGCGGAAATTGTCCGGCGCTCGCGACTGCCGCGGGCGTGATACAATGCCCGCGCGATTCCCGGAACGCGTCCGGCCCTCGCAAACCCAGCCGGAAACTGGCCCACGTCAATTGATGACGGAAGAGAAACAAAGCGAACCACGCACATCACACAGAGAGATACGAGAAACAGCCTTCGTGTGGTTTTAAGCGGCGCTGTTCGTCTCTTCCGCCTCGTTTTCAGGAGCTGCCATGCACGTCTCACAGATCGAATCCGTGTTGAGCGACAAGCCTCTGGTCGATGAGATCAAGTCCAGGGTCGAGTCGGAAGTGGGCCTGCCGCGCGCCGACGAGTTTAACGTCAAGAACGCGACCTTGCGCAAGGCCATCGCGGGCGGCCGCCCCGCGGAAAACTTCGCCACGCGCCCGCTCTCCGAGGCCATCATCCTCCTCTTCGGCCGCCCCGTCCTGCTCGTCAAGAACAACACCTTCGAGGTCCCGCCCTCGGACGAGTGGCGCACCAGGCTCTTCCCGACGAAGTCCAAAATCGAGCGCGCCATCAAGTCCGTCGGGCGCATAGAGCTGATGGATCACCCCAGTTACGACTGGGTCGGGACCGGCTGGATGGTCTCCGAGAACGTCGTCGTCACCAACCGGCACGTCGCGATGCTCTTCGCCGAGCGCAAGGGCAAGAAGTTCTCCTTCAGCCTCAACCCGGAAGGCAATCTCATACGCTCGCGCATAGATTTCAAGGAGGAGTACAAGCAGAACGCCGTCTTCGAGGCGGGCTTCGAGAAGGTGCTCTTCATAGAGGAGCTGGGCGGCGCGCGCCCGGACATGGCCGTGCTCCAACTCGAAAAGCACCGTCGCCTCCCGCCGCCCATCCCGCTCTCTACCAGGAAGCGCGCGAGCGGTGATTACGTCGCCGTCATAGGCTACCCGGCGCGCGACGACCGCAACGACTTCGACGCGATGGTCAAAGTCTTCGGCGACATCTACGAGGTCAAGCGCCTGGCCCCTGGCACCGTCACGGGCTTCAACGACTCGGAGTTCATCTTCACGCACGACTGCTCGACCCTGGGCGGCAACTCCGGCTCGGTCGTGATCGATGTCGCGACCGGCGAGGCGATAGGTTTGCACTTCGGCGGGCGCTTCCAGCGCAGCAACTTCGCCGTCAAGGCCGAGACGCTGCTGCGCGCGCTGCGCCGGCTCAAACTTCAGGTCGCGGTCCCTAAGCTTCCGTCGAAACGGCCGCGCAAGCCCGCGGCCGAGGTGGTGGCCGCGGCCCTGAGAGTGGAGGACTACAGGGACCGCGAGGGCTACAGGGCGGACTTTCTGGGCGCGGGGGCGAGGCGCGTGCCGCTCCCGACGATGACCAGGAAAATGGCACAGGACGCGCTGAAGGTCGCCTCGCAGCCGGCCGGGAAGACGAAGGGCGTGCTCAACTACGAGCACTTCTCGCTCGTGATGAGTAGGAAGAGAAAGTTCGCCATCTACACGGCCGTCAACGTGGACGGCAACGAGTTGCGCTTCATCCCGAGGTCGAAGGACAGTTGGGCGTTCGACCCCAGAATCCCGCAGGCGGCGCAGGTGGGCGGCGAGCTTTACAGCGACAACGACCTGGACCGCGGCCACCTGGTTCGCCGCCTGGACCCAGTCTGGGGGCCGGGCGACGTGGCGAAGCGCGCCAACGACGACACCTTCCACTACACCAACAGCTCGCCGCAGCACAAGGACTTCAACCAGAAGGTCTGGAACGACCTGGAGGAGTACATCCTGGACAACGCCGGCGCGCGCGACCTGAAGATCAGTGTCTTCACCGGGCCAATTTTCCGCGCGGACGACCGCGCCTACCGCGGCGCGCTGCTGCCGCGCGAATTCTGGAAGGTCGTCGTGATGGTCAGGGGGGAGACGGGCGAGCTTTCGGCCACGGCCTACGTGCTCAGCCAGGCGAATCTGCTGACCGACCTCGAATTCGTCTTCGGCCAGTTCAGAACTTTTCAAGTCCCCGTCGCGCACGTCGAGAAATTGACCGGCCTCAGGTTCGGCAAACTGCGCGACTTCGACCCGAAGGGCCCGCGGGAGGGAGTCGCCGCGGCCCCGGAGCAGATCGACAATTTCGAGGACATAGAGTTTTAAGCGCGGCCGGGAAACGCTACCGCGTTGCGGCGAACGAACCCGCGCGAGCTTGCCCGAATCCTTTTTGTGTGGTTTCGTGGATAAAAATTTTTGGGCCTAAACTTCAGACGAAATTCGAGGGGGATAAATGGAGACCAGGAATCAGGACAGGGACGTTAACGAGGAGCCGGAGCGCGAGGAGGAGCGGGGCGAGGCGAGTGAGCCGGACGCCCCGACGGGCGTGGAGGAGAATCCCGGACTGAGCACGATTTTAGGGCCGGGGGCCGGGTCGGGCGTGCAGACGGACGCCGGAGACGAGTAGGGAAGCGGAGGGCCAATGAGCGAAACAGACGCGCGCCAGCGGACAATCGTCTGTCTGGCGAGCTACTTCAAGGGCGGGGAGTTCATGCGCGAGTGCAAGCGGCAGGGCGCGCGCGTCATCCTCGTCACGCGCGAGAAGCTGCTGCCAGAGGACTGGCCGCGCGAGAGTCTGGACGACATCGTCGTCGTGCCGAACGACGCCCCGCCGGAACTCTACGTCTACGCCGTCAGCCAGCTCGCGCGGCCGCAGAAGATCGACCTCGTCGCCGCCCTCGAAGAGTTCGACGTAATCACCGCCGGGCACATCCGCGAGCAGCTCTGCCTGGACGGGATGACCGGCTCGGAGGCGCGCGTCTTCCGCGACAAGCTGGCGATGCGCGTCAGGGCGCGGGGCGCGGGCATCCCCGTGCCGGACTTCGTGCACGTGCTCAACTACCAGGAATTGGGCCAATACATGGAGCGCGTGCCCACGCCGTGGGTGATGAAGCCGCGCTCGGACGTGTCGGCCATAGGCATCAAGAAGCTGGACGACTCGGAGCGCGTCTGGCGCACGATTGACGAGCTGGACGCGCGCGAGAACCTGAGCGAGCGCTCGCCCTACTACCTATTAGAACGCTACGTCGCGGGCGACGTGTTCCACGTCGACTCGCTCGTCAACAACGGCCGCGTGGTCTTCGCGGGCGTCGGCGGCTACGGGCGTCCCCCCATGGACGTGACGCACCAGGGCGGCGTCTTCATCTCGCGCACAGTCAAGCGCGGCTCGGAAGACGAAAGGAAGCTGCTCAGGCTGAACCGCAAATTAATCGACGCCTTCGGTCTAAAGCACGGCGCGACGCACGCCGAGTTTATCAAGAGCGCGGCGGACGGCGAGTTCTACTTCCTCGAAATCGCGTCGCGCGTCGGCGGCGCGTACATCGCGGAGAGTTTGGAGGCGGCGAGTGGGATCAACATCTGGCGCGAGTGGGCCAAGATTGAGTTGGCGCGGGGCGGCAACTCTTACCAGGTGCCTAAGCCACGCAAGGAGTACGGCGGCGTCGTGCTCTCGCTCGCGCGCCAGGAGGAGCCCGACACCTCCGGCTTCAGGGAAGAGGAGATCGTCTATCGCGTCAGGAAGAGTTACCACGTCGGCCTCGTCGTCCGCTCGCCGAAGTTGGAGCGCGTGGAGGAATTGACGAACGGCTACGCGCGGCGCTTCGGCGAAGAGTTCACGGCAGTGGTGCCGCCGCCCGAAAGGCCAGGGTGACTCGGGCAGTGAATAGTAATCAACAGAGGGCACACATGAAGAGATTTTTCCCGGCAGTCATTTCAATCGCACTTGTTTTAGGAGGTACGAGCGGGGCGGTCCCCGTCACCGCCGTTTCTGCCGCGGCGCAAAGTCGCGTCGCGGCCGTCAAGTTCGTGCCGAGGCGGATCGTCGCGGCCAACAGGCGTTTCCGTTACACGGTCAAGGCCAAATACCCGCAGGCCGTGGGCGCGGCACGCGACCCGCGTTTGCTGAAAATGAACCGCGAGCTGCTGAAGTTCGTCACGAGCGGCGTCACGGAATTCAAGGGCAATTTTAAGACTTACGAAAAGCCGATGGGGCAGGCGGGCAGTTATTACGAGTCGGAGTACGTCGTCACCCTGGCGGCGAACGACCTGGTCAGCGTCGCGTTCGGCGTCAGCACCTACGGCGAGGGCGCGGCCCACCCGAACCACAACACACTCGTCTTCAACTACGACCTGCGCTCGGGCAGGCAACTCAAGCTCGCGGACCTCTTCAAGCCGAACTCGGGCTACCTGAAAGTCATCTCCGACTACGCCGTCAAAGACCTCGCGGCACAGCACGAGCCCGACGCCGACATGGATTGGATTCGGGAAGGCGCTGGGCCGAAGGATGAAAATTTCCAGAGCTGGAACCTGTCGCCCAAAGGTCTGGAAATCACCTTCGACGCCTACCAGGTGGCCTCCTACGCGGCCGGCCCGCGAGAAGTCGTCATCCCCCTGAGCGCCCTCAAAGACGTGATCGACCCGAACGGCCCGCTGGGAAGAATGCAGAATTAATGATTGCGGGAAGAGGTTCGGGACGGACTTCCGCACGTTTGATTGACATCGCACCGCGCCAGGTAATAGCCTGCGCCTACCACCCTACGACTCCGCCGACGCTCGCCACAGCCGTGCGTCGGCGCAAGAAGAAAGGGGACGACAAATGACGGGCGATGAGATGGAGCGGGCGATAGAATTCTTGCTCCAAAACCGGGCTAAATTCGACACACTGTTAGGGCAGATTGCGCAGCGGCTAGACCAAACTGCGCAGCAACTGGATCGGACCGAGCGGCAGGTCGCGGAGATGCGCATGCAGTTGCAGGGGCACGCCGAGACTCAATCAGAGTTCATCCAAATTACTACCACCGCGATTCAAGCCTTGTCAGAAGCACAAGCGCGTGGGGATGAGCGTCTAAGGGAAAGGATTACTGAGCTAGACGAGCGTCTGAGCGAAAGGACTTCTCAACTCGACGAGAAGTTCACCGCAAGAATTGCTGAAAACGACAAAAAGTTCAGCGAACAAATCGCTCAAAATGAGAAAGAGTTCAGCGCAAGGATTGCTCGGAATGATGAAGAGTTCCGCAGAACAATTGCTCGAAATGACGAAAAGTTCCGCAGAGCAATTGCTGAAAATGACCAAAAGTTCAGTGAAAGGACTGCGAAAACCGACGAGCGGCTGAACAGGCTTGCTGCTTTAGTCGAGCGTCATATCAGTGAGGGTCGAAACGGTGGCGCTTGAGTTTGCTGCGTTTAGCAATGACCCTGGGATTTCCGGTCAGCTTCATGTCGCGAAAATGCGGGAGCGAAGAGAACGCTGACGGCTTAACAGAAAGAATCAAGAAGCGGGGGACGCGAGCACTTTTCGTCCCCCGCTTCTTCATTTTCTGAAGCAAAAATCGGGGACGAAAAATTAGGTTGACAGGCCCAGCACTCGGGTGTACTCTGCGCCCGTTCCTTACTCCCGATCACAACTCCCGCTCCCGAATTGCAGCTCCCGACCATAGTGTGCTGAGTTGGCGAGAAGCCTTCCTTCTCGTGCTCCAGACCTCTCAGTCTACGTGAAATCAGGCGAGCCGCTCGGGGCGTCCTCGTGCCGGCCGGAGTGTGCCTGGATTTCACTCCACCTGTGCAGCAACACGCCGGGGGCAAACTCGCGCCATGCGTTCGTCCGGGCTCGTTTCCTTAATCTCCTCTGACGGCATCGCGGCCGGCCGCCGCCTGATCGCGCGGGTCGATACTCCTCAAACCTCAACTCACCGCTTTAGGAGAAGTACCATGAGAAGAGTTACCGCACACGCACTCACCTTCGCGCTGTTCGTGTTCTGGGTCTGGACTCCGCCCGCGCGCGCGGGCAGGAGCGCTCACAGCATCAGCCGCGACCCGCGCGCGCCAAGTTCGTGGAATCAGCCCGTGTTTCCGTGACTCCTCACCCCGCAAGAGCGCCCGGCCGGAAATGAGAGGGTTTCCTAGCCCCGAAGTTTTCCGGCCGGGCGTCAAACGAGAAGGCCGCCGGGACTGGCCTTGTACCGGCGGCCTTCTTCCTCACTTGTCACGTTCAGCATTCCTCAAGCGGCCAGATGTCCACGCCGATCTCTTCGGCGTAGTGCAGGAGCGGCGCTCCCTTAGGCGTGGGGATGCCGTCGGCTTCGAGCATGGTCGAGTCGAGCGACGAGAGCGAGGCTTTCTGTAGCGGCCAGGGCTCGTGATGGATTCGGGCGCGGTAGAGCTTCTCTTTGCGCGCGGCGTAGAGTAGGTAGCGCTCGGTCAGGAAGAATTCGAGCGAGCCTGGGTGCGAATAGGGAATGGTCTCGCCTATCTGCCAGGTGGCGTCGAACTCGGCGGCGTTCGCGTCCGTGGCCGTGCGCCGCGAAGAGTAGACGATTGTCTCCTCGTCCTGCTCAAGACTCATCTCGGCGGTGTAGTAGGGGAGGTGAAAGAACATGCGGGCGGTCGTCACGGCGACGGAGCTGTTGGCGTCGAGCGAGAAGAACCAGACGCCCGGGACTTTGTCCAGGTGCACGTAGGTGCGCACGTTCAGCTCGTGCATGCTGCTCAAGCCCGGCACGGGCGGCAGGTACGGCGGGAAGGCGCGTATGTCCCACATCGTGAACGGCGTGACGGCGACCCAGGCCGAGCCGTCGAAGGTGTCAATCGTCAGCCGCTCGGGGATGAGCGGGCGCAGGTGCTCCTCGTCCACGCGCCAGTGGATGAAGAGGAGCTTGCCCCAGTCCTGGTGCATGACGGGTTGCCCGGCGGGGCGTTCGCGCACGGCCAGGCGTTCGAGGTCTGTCAAATGTTCCTTGTTCATGTGTGCCAATTCTACTTTTTGACGAGCACGTTGTTCGTGTTGCCCGCCTCGTCCTCGACTGTGTTCGGGTTGTCCGGGTCTAACACCCAGTTGCCGTCGACGATGAACTTGTATGAGTACTCGCCCGGCTCAAGGTCTACGCGGCAGACCCACTCGCCGCCCTCTCGGCCGCAGACGAGTTGCGACTGGTCCCAGTTGTTGAAAGTGCCCGCGAGCGCGACGATGCCCGCGTCCGCGAAACCCTGTAGGCGGAAAGTCGTGTTGCCATTGAGACTCGGCGGGGGCAGCGCGACGCGCTGCGCTGTGTACTGGCTGCCCTCGTACTCGAAGGTGAGCGAAGAGTAGTTGCCGTCCGCGTCTTTGTTGAAGACGTAGCTGGTGCCTTCGACCTCGTCGAGGAAGCGGGAGCGAGTTTTCTGTATGAGTTTTCGTTTTTTGAGGGTCGAGGGCTTGACCCAGAGCGTCTCGCCTTCAAGCGTCACGTCGAGCGTCGAGACGGGGATGATGCCGACATCAAGGCTGTAGCGGCCGACGTACTTTTTCAGAATCTCGGCTTTGGGTTTGGCCGCGGGTTTGGCGGCGGGCGCGGCCTGAGATTGGGCCAGGCAGGCATCACCCGGCCGGGCTGGAAAGCCCGACAGCAGCAGGAGTCCGATGACGACGGCGAGCCGCTTCATTACTCGTCAGCTTACCACTTCTTTGCCGCGCAGCGGCAGGCTGAATTTAGCCGTGCGTTTCAACGCACGGGAAATGGACGGTCAATATTGTACGTCGCGTCAGCGACGGTTGAGAAGTCACAGCTCTCAACCGTCGCTGACGCGACGCGTGGTGTTGATGTCGGGGTGCTACAGGCGTTGACACGCCGGGCTAAATTCACAGCGCCGCTACGCGGCCCGTTACCGCCTTGCTACGCGACGCATTTTTTGCTCCCGCGCCGGAACGATCGGCTAATACTGCCAGTTGACGTTGACGAAGCCGACGCCGCTCGTCGGCACCGTGTAACTGTGATTGGAGCCCGCCTCCCATGTGACGGAGCCGTTGGCGGCGATCTTGATGAACTTGAACTGAATCGTCTGCCCGGCCGGGACGCTGACGTTGAGGAACCAGTTCGGGTAGTTCGGCGTCAGCATCGGCCCGACCGCCCCGTCCCAGGTCGTGCTCCAGTTGCCCAACTCGACCGTGTTGCCGGTCAGGAAGATGTAATCGCCCGTGACGGTCGGAGTCGCGTTGTTGACCGTGAAGGTCACGGGAATCAGCTTGGCCGCGAGCACCGTGTACTGTATCCCGTTCGAGACCTGGCTCGACGAGTTCGTGACCGTGACGTTGTAGTTGCCGTTCGACACGGTCGGCGTGTTGACGACGATCTTCGTCGGCGACCAGGAGACGACCGACGCCGTCGTTGTGCCAAATTTAACTGTGCCAGTCGTCGAGCCGAAGTCCTTGCCGCCGATGGTGACTTTCACGCCCGGCTGCCCCAGCGTCGGCCCGATTGAGCCGACCTGCGGCGTCGTGGGCCCTTCGACGTACTGCCAGACCGCGACCGCGTGCGCGGGCAGTGTGAAATTGGAGACGGGGTTGTTGCCGCCGGAGCCCGCGCTGACCGTGATGCCGGAGCCGCCGAGCAGGCCCGTCAAATAATCGGAGTGGCTGCCGGCCGGGAGCGACGTGTTCAGTCCCGTGATGTTGTAAGACGAAGTCTCGTTCTTGTTGATGGCGACGAGCACGACGCTGTTGAAGAACTTGCGTTCGTAGATGTACACGTCCGCGTTAATCCAACGCTGCGTCATCGAGCCGTAGCCGAGCGCGGGGTTGTTGCGGCGGAGCGTGGAGAGCTTGTTCGTCAGTTGGTAAGCGGTCGTGGTCGTCGAGAAGTTGGTCATCATCGGCCGGTTGTACGGGTCCGTGCCGCCGCTCGTGTCGTTGTGCAGGTACTGCTCCGTGCCGTAGTAGATGCAGGGGATGCCGCGCGACGTGAGCACGAAGGCCATCGCCTGGTGGAGCCGGTTATTGTTGTTGTTGACCGAAAGAAAACGCGCCATGTCGTGATTGTCTATGAAGGTCACGAGGTCTTCCTTCCAGGTGAAGTTCGAGCCCTCCTGCGAAATCACGGAGTCGATGGTCGAGAAGTTCGCGTTCGAGGCGAAGACGCTGCGGATGGCCGTGTTGAGCGGGAAATCCAGGAGCGAGATGCCGCTCTTGTTGGCGAACTTGTAGGAGTCGTGGTAGAGCGGGTCCGACGTGGTGCCCTGATACCACTCGCCGAAGAGGAAGCTGTCGCCGTAGGTGTAGATGGAGTTGGCGAAGCTGTACTGCCAGCCCCAGCCGAAGTGCTTGACGGCGTCGATGCGGAAGCCGTCCGCGCCGTGCTGCTGGAAGAGGTTGGCCGCGGCCTTCATGTAGGCGTCCATCGTCGAGTGCTCCTGGTTCACGTCGGAGAGGCCGAAGAGCGTGTAGTACTGGGTCTGGTAGCGGTCGTCCCAGCCGCCGCCGGAGATGTCCGCGTTGTGGTGGAAGTAGCCGTTGGTGTCGCTGGTGTAGTTGCCCAGGAGCGTGCCGTTGTCGTAGAGCGCGCCGAACTCGCCCGCGTTGTTCTGCGTCGAGTGGTTGGGCGCGAAGTCGACGATGACCTTGATGCCGGCGGCGTGCGCGGCCGTGACCAGGTTGTCGAACGGCGTCCACGAATTGCTGGTGTCGCCGAAGTGTTCTTCGATGCGCTTGAAGTCGCGCCCCTGGTAGCCGTGGTATGAGGCGGTGGGGTTGCCGCCGCCGTCCGGGATGTTGGCGTTGAGGTTGTCCACGGGCGGCGAAATCCAGATGGCGGTCACGCCCATGCCGGCCAGGTAGGACATCTTCTGCTGAATCCCTTGCAGGTCGCCGCCCCAGTAGGCGCGCCAGTTAGTCTTCGTCGAGTCGTAAAGGCCGGAACTCTGCGAGGGGTTGTTGTTGGTCGTGCTGCCGTCGAAGAAACGGTCCGTGATGATCTGGTAGATGACTTCGCGCTTGAAGTCCGAGGCCAGCGAGGTGAGCGGGGCGAAGCAGGTTGCGAAAATCAGGAAGAGAGTTTTGAAGGTTCTAAGGTGCGCCCGTTTTGTCATGAGGACAGCCTCCATTCAGAAAGGATCGAACATGGCCCGAGCCGCGAGGCCGAAGGCCGCGACCGATGGATTGATGTCAGTACGAGGAGTTTCCCGAGACGCGCGGCTTCCGGGAGGGAGGAAGACAGGCACCCGCACGCCATCGGCCGATTCACACAGGGCAAGAGTGGCACAAAATAGCACGAGTCGGGGGGCGAGTAAACATCGGAGACAGATAACCGTGTTGTCGGCACATTAAAGTGACCGCAATTTGTGGCACATCAGCTGTCCGGTTCGATAGCTGTTTTTCAGTCTTGCCCTTCGGTCTGGTCCTTGTGCCCGGCGGCAAGATCGTGGGGGTCTCGAAGATCGCGCGCGACATCACCGCGCGCAAGCGCGCCGAGGCGGAGCTGCGCGAGCAGGCCGAGATCATCGAGACGGTCAACCGCCTCGGGCAGACGCTCGCCGGCGAACTCGACCTGCACAAGCTGGTGCAGGCCGTCACGGACGCCGCCACGGAACTCTCCGGCGCGCGCTTCGGCTCCTTCTTCTACAACGTGCTCGACGAAGAGGGCGCCTCCTACACGCTCTACACGCTCGCGGGCGTCCCGCGCGCGGCCTTCGAACACTTCCCGATGCCGCGCGCCACCGACCTCTTCGGCCCGACCTTCCGCGGCGAGGGCACGGTCTGCATCGCCGACGTGAAGCAGGACCCGCGCTA